>JAESGW010000111.1_pt1 | contig 194342 bp, 195 predicted proteins | sample 9269791 | NCBI WGS metagenome assembly JAESGW01 (sample SAMN16773120, study PRJNA677053) | algae metagenome | isolation source: Aphanocapsa lilacina HA4352-LM1 and co-occurring heterotrophs from near cave... | place: USA: Maniniholo cave, near Haena, Kauai, HI | collected 2009-07-28 | reverse complement strand
CGGCCTCATCCGCCACGGGATCGACACACACCCGCCCTCGGTCCAGGCCTCACCAGCGCAAGCAACCATCGCATCCCGCCCCACAAGCCGTGGCGATCTAGACTCACCCTCTCACCGGGGCGGGACGTCATCTGTATATTCCTACACAATGGACAAGTCAATTACAATTACCGAAAAACAGAATGTTATTTTTGAAAAACAGAAAAAATCACTGATTAGTGATAGCCGGTCCGGCGGGTCGTGTGCCAGAAACCATCATCCGCGACATTCGCCCGTGGCGCCTTGAACGGCGCCTTGCGGGTTTTCTTGTGTCGTGGCGCCGCTGCCGCCGGCGAAGACGCGCGGCCTTCAAAACCGTTGACCACGAACCGTTGGCGATTCTTTTGCCGCTACTGGTTCGGATTGTAGTTCGCGCCCATGCGGCTGTCGCTGAAGCTCATGCCGCTCGAGCGCACCGGCGCCGCGTAGTACGCGCTGGCTGATTGAGTGCTGGCAGCAACGCTGCGATTGACGGGCTTTTTGCGCGCGCTTTGCGCCTCAGCCGCCGTTGCCGACAGCGCGATCGCGCACACAAAGCTCAGGGCCACAGCCAGTTTCCAATTGATGCTGAGCATGCAGAGCCTCCCTGATTGTCAGTTGAACATCTCAGGTTGCCGCGACAATGACGATTGCAACGATGAGGCCTGCCGCAATGATCGCGAGTACACGGTCTCGCGGTCTCTCAGGCGCCTCGACAGGACGAACCGACATGTCTTGTCATTCCTCCGCAACGGCCATGATCAGCACCATTTCACGCTGCAGTTCGTTCCGTCGAGTTGGACCTTGGCCCCTTTGTCCTCAGACGGCCGGCGATCATCGCAAGGCGGCTTCCGATCGAATCGAAAGCGCGTGCCGCAGATCGAGCTCGCTCGCCGTGTCGACCCCGTTGATCTGGTCCAGCGATACGAGAAGCGATCCGACGCGACTGGCCGACGTGGACCATTCGATGAGCCGGCTGTAGTTGTCGGCCACCCAGTTGAATGCGGCTTGAACGGCGACGAACGCAGCCGCTGCCTGGACCACGGTGCCGAGCGTCATATCTCCGGCGATGTACTTCGGAGCGCAGAGCAGCAAGGCGACCGACGGCGCAATCAGCATGTTGACGTGCGAGACGAGCGTCATTCGCATCACCTGAAAGCAGAGATCCCGCCAATTCGCGACGACCTGCGCCAGCGCGTCACCGATGGCGCGCCGGCTATCCCCCGCGCTTTGCAAGGACGGACTGCCTTGCAAGGCGGCGCCAGCCGCCCGAAGCCCGGCCTCCGCGGCCTTGTTGGCCTCGCAGACCTGCCCCAGCCGCCGGCCGACAACCAGCGTAGCCGACGTCAGCAGCAACGCGTACACGACCACCGCGAAGACGAGGTAGCCGCCGACGGTAATTTCGACACCGAGCAGCTTGATCTCGAGGTTTCCACCGACGGACCACAGGACGCCGATGAACGTGCTCGCAGTCAGGACCGACGAGAGCAGTCCGAGCGCCAGATCGATCGGAAGATCGGTCGCAATCCGCGCATCCTCGGAAATCCGGTATTCCGGCGTCTGATGATCCCCGGGCAAGGACTTCAGTCTTGCGGGACCGTCGTTCAGCATCCAATAGTCATAGAGATGCTGGCTGAACCAGCGGCGCCATTCGCGGTCGATCGTCATCCGGCTCCAGACCGCCGTCAGCACCAGTGCCAGGCTCGCCGCCGCAAGCGGGACAAAGGCGAGCGCCTGGGCGGTCAGCGCATCGGCATTCTTTTGCTCGAGCGCGTTGAACAGGTCTCGGCTCCAGAAATTCAGGCGATACTGAACGATCAGTTGCAGCACCACCGCGGCGATCGACAGCGCAAGCAGCAGCCAGGCCAGCGGCGCGGCCGGGCTCTGCCAATACCCCGACGCGCTGGACCAGCAGCGCAGAACGAGGCTCTTGCGGTCGGTGGGCGCAGGCGCACTCATCAGTCGGCGATCTTCTCGACGTAGCACTGTGCATTCGGCAGGCCGGGAAGTACCCGAATCCTGCGCAGGAAAATCATCGCAAAGGCGTCGATCGCGGGCTTCGGCATGTTCAGCGGATCGACGGACAGTGCCGGTTCCATCGACCAGAGGTAATCGTCGAAAATCATCAAGCCGCCGACACGCAACAGCTGGAAGGCGAGCACCGCGTCGGTCAGGACATCGGCAGCAGTGTGCGAACCGTCGATGTAGATCAGGTCGAACGGCGCCTCGCCCGTCGCGATCAATCCGGCCAGCCCGATCGCGGAGCACTGCTTGATTTTCCGCAAGGACGCCCGCTGCGCGGTCCGTCCGATCGCCAGCTTCACATTCTCGTCGAACCTCTCTTCGACGCCGGCCATCGCATGCGGCGGAAGATCGACGGCGCCTGCCCAGCTGTCGATGCAGCAAACCTGCAGCGGCCCGAACGCGGCGCATCTTTCGATGACATAGGTCGTCGAGAGGCCCTCGTAGGAGCCGACCTCCAGCACCCGTGTCGGCTTGAGCCGCTCGAGGATGCCGTCCCACGCCGGAATGTGATTCGAAAACCAGTCCTGGGTAATGTTGTACGACTGCGCATGTGGTGCAGCGTCTGGCACGGCCGTCACCGGGGCGGCTTTAAGCGCAGTTTGTCGCATTTTAACGGTCTCCCTCGGGGTGCCGTCACGGCTCGCTTCGGCCGGCGACGCCGAATTTCCCGCCATGGCAGGGAAATCGCTATTGGGCCTAGGGCCCATTGGTGTTGCGCCGCCCCCCATCCCCGCGCTCCCAGGGCAAGCGCCGGTGGGACCTAGGTCCAATGGCGCATTCCGGCAGTCACATGGAAACTCGGTCCATCAGCGTCGCGACGTCCGGCACGGCGCTCCAGAGATTTTTGTTTGTCCACGACGAACGGCGAGCTTGTCCTCATGAGCGAGATCAACGCGGTTCTTCCACCCAGCGGGCGCGACCTGCGGCTCGACTTCTTCAGGGGATTCGCAAACTGGGTCATCTTCGTCGACCACATCCCCAACAACATCGTGAACTGGCTGACCACCCGCAACTACGGCTTCAGCGACGCCGCTGATCTGTTTGTGTTCATTTCCGGCTATACGGCAGCGTTCGTCTATGCGCGGGTGATGCTGGAGCGCGGCTTCGTGGTCGGCGCGGCGAAGCTGCTGAAACGCGTATGGCAACTCTACGTCGCCCATGTGCTGCTGTTCGTCATCTACATCGTTGGCATCGGCTATGTTGCCCAGCGCTGGAACCTGCCCATCATCATCCATGAGTTCAATGTCGCCGGCATCCTCGACAATCCGACGCAGACCCTGCTCGAGGGGCTGCTGCTGAAGTTCAAGCCCTACAATCTCGACGTGCTGCCGCTCTACATCATCCTGATGGCGGTGTTTCCGTTCGTGCTGTGGTGCATGCTGCGCAAGCCGGACCTGACGATGCTGGCGTCGATCGCGCTCTACTTCACGGCGCGGTTCTTCGACTGGAATTTGCCGTCGTTTCCGACGGGAAGCTGGTTCTTCAACCCGTTCTGCTGGCAGATCCTGTTCATGTTCGGCGCCTGGTTCGCGCTCGGCGGCGCTTTCGGCGCCCGCCCGATCATCCAGTCGCGCGCGCTGATCGTTGTCGGCGGAGCCTACCTGGTCTTCGCCGCGATCATGACGCTTGCGGGCAAGTTTCCCGCATTCGGCGCGCTGTTTCCCGAGTGGCTCTATGCGATGTTCAACCCGAACGACAAGACGAACATGGCGCCCTACCGCGTACTCCACTTCGTGGTCATCGCCTTCATGATCACCCGCTTCATGCCGCGCGACTGGAAGGGCCTGGAATCGCCGCTGTTGCGACCGGCCATCCTGTGCGGGCAGCACTCGCTGGAGGTGTTCTGCATCGGCATCTTCCTGTCGTTCGTGGGCCACGCGATCCTGATCATGTACCCCGGCTACCTGATGCAGATCTTCGTCAGCCTCGCCGGTATCGCGCTGCTCTGCGGCGTCGCATACTTCAAGGAATGGGCAAAGAAGATCGACAAGGTTCCGCCGAAGCTCGCCGACGACGGCACGGCGCTGCGCAAGGTCGGCCCGAGCATTCTGACGAAGCCGCCGCGGGCGACGACCGCAACGCAGTCGATCCCCGCCTGAGCCTCGGAGCATCCCTTGCGGAAATTGGCCTCTGGCCCAATTGTCCTTGCGGCGCTAGGTTGCAGACTGCTTCAGCAAGAAAAGGCGGCTTCAGACCGTCGGGCTGGGGAGAAGGACATGAAGCGCAAGACCTTGCTGCTGTCGCTGCTGGGTGCCGCGGTTATTGCCGGGGGCGGCATCTACGTCTGGGCCAGCAAGTTCGACGTTCGCCATGAATCGCTGGCGCTGCACGACGCCTCACGCAAGCGCGACATTCCGGTCGAGCTTTCTTTCAGCCGGCGCGCGGAACTGAAGGAAAGGCTGCTTGGCATCAAGCCGCGCGTCGCTCTGCTCAATCACGGCTATACGGTCAACCACAACGAATACACCTTCCTCGCCAATGTTCTCGCCACCCAGGGTTACATGGTGGTGAGCATCCAGCACGACCTGCCGGGCGATCCGCCAATTTCGATGCTGGGCTTTCCGTATGTGGGCCGATTGCCGATGTACGAAGCCGGCGTAAAGAACATCTTCTACGTCATCGACCAGGTGAAGCAGCGCTATCCCGCGCTCGATTACACCAAGCTGACGATGCTTGGGCATTCCAATGGCGGCGATATCTCCATGTTCTTCGCCGGCCACCATCCGGAGCTGGTCACCAAGATCGTCACCCTCGATAATCTGCGCGTGCCATTCCTGATGTCAGGCAAATCCCGCATCCTGAGCTTCCGCTCGCGCGACTGGCGGCCTGACCCAGGCGTCGTGCCAGGCGATGATCAGGCGGAAGACGTCGGCATCGAAGTCGTCAAGACAGACTTCCAGCATGTCGACATGAGCGACCGTGGCCCGGATGCCGTCAAGGAAAGCATCCGCGAAAGGCTCGCACGGTTTCTTGCAGAAGATAAGCCGCCGAAGAAGCCGGCGGAGAGGAAACGGAAGGACAAGGCGGTGGCGGACAAGACCGCCGCGCCGGGGAATTGATCAGGACGTTCGGCGGCACTGGAGAAGACCCATGAAGATGTTGTCGGCGCTTGCAGTTTCGCTTCTCGCATCCGCGCTCCCTGCGCAGGCGCAGGCGCCTATCGAACTGACCGCGGACATGCGTACGAAGTGGAACGCACCGAGCGATCCGTTCCAGATCATAGACAACGTCTACTATGTCGGCACGGCGGGGCTTGCCGCGTTCCTCGTCACCTCACCGGGCGGCCACGTGCTGATCAACGGCGCCCTGCCCGAGGCTACGGCACAGATCAAGGCGAACATCGACAAGCTGGGCTTCAAGCTGACCGACATCAAATACCTGCTCAATACGCATCTGAACGCCGGCCACTCCGCCAGCCTGGCCGAGCTGAAGAAGGCGACAGGCGCGCAGATGGTGACGAGCGCCGCGGACAAGCCATTGCTGGAAGCCGATGGTGACAACGCCGAGGGGCTCCCACCGGTGCAGGTCGATCGCGTCATCGCCCAGGGCGACAAGATCACGATTCCCGATCCGGTGGGGAAAGGCCGGGCGCGGCGCGACCTGACGCTGGTCGCATATACAACGCCGGGCCATTCACCCGGCTGCACCACATGGACCACGGTCGCGCGCGAGAAGAAGTGGAATCACACGGCAGTGTTCTTCTGCAGCATCTCGCCGGCCATCAACAAGCTGGTCGAGCCCTATCCGGGCCGCGTTGACGACTACAAGAAGACATTTGCGACGGCGAAGGGGATCATCGCCGACGTCTTCCTGCCGCCGCTCCCCGAGCTGTTCAAGCTGGAAGACAAGCGTCCGTTGGTCGGCAAGTACGGCGTCAACCCGTTCGTCAAGGCCGGCGAATTCCACGCCTATGTGCGCGAAGCCGAGAAGCCCTACCGCGAGGAGCCGGCGCCCAAGGCGAAGAAGCAGAAATGGAAATGGAAGGGCAAGGGGGAGGCGCAGGCGGCCCAGTAGCGCGACCCGCAAAACCCTTCGCGCTCTCCATTCGGAGAAGACTACGTGAAAACAGTCGCAGCGCTCGCCGCCCACAAGCTCGGCAATTCACTGACCCGGGATTTTCGCCGCATTTTCGGCTCGACGCACGATGATGTCGCCGAGCGCCTGGGCTCCGTCGCGCGAAGCACCATCGAGTGCCTGGCCGGCAGCGACGCCCTCTACCACAACTACGAGCATACCCTGCAGGTCACGATGGTCGGACGGGATATTCTGCACGGATTGACGGTGTCGAAACGCATCGAGCCCGAGGACTACAGCCACCTGATCGTCTCCTGTCTTCTGCACGACATCGGTTATATGCGCGGTGTGCTGAGCGGCGATACCGAAACCGAGTTCGTGGTTGACGAAGACGGCAGCAAGGTCACGCTTCCTCGCGGAGCATCCGACGCAGCGCTGGCGCCTTATCACGTCGATCGATCGAAACTGTATGTGTTCGAACGACTCGGAAATTCACCGTCCATCGACGCTGCGCGCGTTGCAGCGGCGATCGAGATGACGCGCTTTCCGATGCCGCGAGATCGCGACCGCGGGCATGAAGACATCGAGCCAAAGCTGGTTCAGGCTGCCGATTTCATCGGACAGCTTGGCGACCCCATGTACGCGCGAAAGGCGAACGCGCTCTTCTACGAGTTTGAAGAAACCGGAATGAATCGCCAGCTCGGGTATTCGTCGCCGGCCGATATCACCGACAAATATCCGGCTTTTTTCTGGAACAGCGTCTCGGCGCATCTGGACGAGGGCATCAAGTGCCTCAACATGACGGTTTCCGGCCGGCAGTGGATTGCCAATCTCCATCACCACGTTCTCTGCGCGGAACGCGGCCATCGGCTCATGGGCCCACAGCGCTAGGCATGCTGGATACGGTGAATTTCGGCGCATGCCCCATCGCCCTGACGCGCAAGCACGGCAGCGTGCGACCTGGCTGGCGTCGCAAGTTCTGCGAGTCATCGCCAGTCAAACCATCAACTCGCCGCGTCGGCAATGTCCGATGCAGGCCGTTAGCTGCCCGGATCAGTGTCCGCTGAACACCAGCGTCCTGATCGGAAGCAGCAGCGCCTGCACCCGCAGCAGCAACGCGTGCACGACACCGACCGCATCGATCGCATGAAGCGCGAGGCGCTTCGTGGCGCCCATGCTCTCGGAGGCCATTCGTTCGTGGTTGCTCGTATAGGCGTTGGCGATACAACTGCTGCCGGGGGTGACTCCGACGAGGCCGCCCCGATAGAGCGGCTCGAGAATGACGAAGATCGTTCCTGGTCGTGTCGTCTGTTGGGCATCGATCATTTGCTCGCCGCCACGGAACTGACCCGCGGCGATGAAATCCTGCACGCCGGTGACGACCATCGGGATGACGGTCCACGGCTTCGATATGCAGGTGGCCTCGGCAACCATGCCCGGCCTCATGACCTGCGCCTCGATCTGTCCGAACCCGGCGATAATCGCTTGCCGGCCGGCCTCCTCCGGTATCAGGATTCCTGCGGAACGAATCATCGGGTTGACGATATCGCCTGCGCGGAGCGCAAACTGCTCGACCCGGCCGTTGACGCCAGCGCGGATGACCGTCTTCTCAAGATCGACCTGGGCCTGGGCAAGCGCTGCTTCCGCGCTCGCCTTTTCCGCCGGCAGCAGACTGGAGAGCCGAGTCTCGGCCGCCTGCTTTGCCGCAGAAGCTGAGGCGACCGCCCCCTGACGTCCCTGGGCAGCGACCTCGAGCCGCTCAAGCTCACGCCGCGCGACGATATCCTGATTGCGTCGAAACAGCTCCTGCTTGGTCTGCAACTCGTCGAGCGCCTGCTGGTAGGCGCCCTTCGCCTGCTGGATCTGTCCGTCGGTCGCCAGGATGTCGGCCCGCACCACGAGCATCGCCGCCTCGATTTCGGCAATCTTGCGCTGCGCCGTCGTGATCGCCGCTTCCTGCCTGGAGCTGTCGAGACGGAAGATCGGCTGGCCTTGGGCGACCTTTTCGGTCAGGCCGACGAAGACTTCGGCGACGCGGCCGCTAGCCTCGGGAGCGATCGGTACGGTTCTGTAGTACAGCGTCGCGCTGGTGGTGGAGGGATGAAAATAGAAGATCATCGAGATCAGGCCAACGGTCAGCATGATGCAGGCCGTGATGCCCCACCGCAATTCGTACCATACGGAGAAAAGCGTAATTTCCTTGCCAATCCGCTTTCCCTGAACATAGCGGCGATAGAGAAAGTCCGGAAGGATCGTCAGCGCGGAGCAGAGCATGAGTTCAAGCATCGGTCAGCTCCTTGCGCTCAGCGGAGCAAGCACCGGTTTGTCCGGCACTTTCGCCGCACCATCGACCGGCACGGGGCGAATAATCGTTTCCTGCGGCGTTGCGGCCACCGGCTCGTCTCTTGATTCTGTCACGGGCGCGTCGGCTCTGCGCTCGCTCTCAACCCCGCCAGCAATCGTCTCAAGCGATCCCGCGATGCGATCCAGCGGCTTGCCGAACTCGGGCAGGTCGATGAAGGCCAGCAACAGCCCGGCAACCCAGAACAGGTGGATGTGCGTAAACAGCGCCAGCAGACCCAGTATCGCAACGATCTCGAACTGGAACTTCTTGGACTTGTGCGCCGTCCGCTCGGGTAGCGTGTGCAGCCACAGGAAGAGGTTGCCCAAGATCAGCACGGCCACCAGCAGAACGATGCCCGTCACCACCATAAGGACGTCGGTCTCGCCGGGCGCGGTGATGAATCCCGGCAGATGATGCGGCGCGGCTGGATGAAGCGTGTCGGTCATGTCCGTACTTCCCCATCACATCCCGGATTTGCCGAGAGGCGCACTGCGCGCCTCCCGCATCATTGAATTTCCGGGCCGCTCTCCTGGCAGCGCATCAGTAGCAGCGCGTGTAGACGCGTCCGTAGGCGTCGACGGCCTGCACACATCTGGACGTCGCCGCCACAGCGGCCGCAGTGCCAACGGTCGCTGCGGCGCCGACGGCTACCGCGCGGCGCGTCGTCCGGCGTGCCACGCCGGCATAGCTCACAGGCGTCAGCGGACGTCCGACGCGCGCCTCGGCGCTGCTCGTGACCTGGCCACCCTGGAGAATGACCGCGTTTTCATCCACAAGCAATCCGCCAGCAACGACGATTGCAAAGGTTACGGCGCGGAAAGCCCATCGCGTGAGATGTTTCATTTGCTTGCTCCAGTGGTCTGACCCGGCGGCACTTCATCGATCTCCTTGAGCTCCTTGACGTCAACCAGCTTTGCACCGGCGGGCGCCTTGAACGCGAACGCATCCGCAGGCGCCGCGTCGCTGGTCCAGCTCTTGATGCGAAGCGTATATTGCGGTGCAGCGGTGGTCGCCTTGCTGGTGATCACATACTTGCGCGGGATCGGCTTGCCGCCGCGCTCGATCCAGATCTGCCAGTCGGTGTCGAGATTACGGAAGGCGAGATGATCGCATTCGACACCGTCGATTACACCGTGACCGATGTATTTTGCCTCGATCACGTCATCCATCAGGTTGCTGTAGGCGCTTGCGAGCAAGAGGTCGGCGCCCGGCACCGCGGTTTGCAGCTCATCGCGCATCTTGTCGACCAGTTGATCGACCGATCCTGGTGCGTTGACCTGCGCGTAATTGTTGGTGTGCTTCTCGAGGATGGTCGCCTGCGCACCATTGGACACCAGCTCCAGATCCGAATAGCCGCCGCTGCGCGTCACTTTGATCTTGTCGGGCCGGCTCATGGCGAGCTGGCCGGAGCTTGTGAACTGCAGCTTCTGCAGCTGCGTCGTAATCACCTCGATGTCGGCGTCGTAGGTGGCGGAGATGTTGTTCTGGGCCGCGACGTAATCAGTCATCGCCCTGAGGATCTTCGGCGCGTCCTCGCTGGTCTGCGCAAATGCGGATGAAGCGGCCATCGCAATGCCGACTGCAAGCGCCAGCGCGGCGAGGTGCGCGCGAGGCCTGGAGGGCACTTCCGTTTGACGTTCTGCTGGCAGACCCATGATCCTCTCCATTGCTTTGCCTTGCGGCCGCACTGAGTTGCGGTCTATGGCGCCCCCGACCCCGGCGGCGTTCAGTTACCGAACTGTTAGCGAGTAGAACGGCGTTCGCGCTATTGGACCGGGGTCCAATGGCCACGGGCTTTCGCCGCCTCGAAGCGGAGCAGGCAGCCAATACCGCCGGGCGAAATGGCCCCGGGCACGCTGGTCAAATCGGGACACATTGCATGTCACTGTGCGAAAATATCCGGGGCTTCGTGTGTTTTCCTGCCCGGCGGCGGGGTTTATACTTTGCGGGAAGTCCGCCCCGGGTGGAAAAATATGGGTGCAAGGCGTCAGCGTTTAGCCCGTTTGCCAGAACGCACGCTCAAAGCGTTCGGCATCCTGCTGCCGTTGGCTTTTGCGGTCCTGTGTCAGTGCGCTGCCGTGCGCGCCGACGATCCGCCACGGCGGATTCTCCTGTTGCATCCTTACAACTACAGCCTCCCGTCCACCACGACGCTCGCGGAGTCGGTGCGAAGTCGCCTGATGGAACGCGCTCCGCGAAAAGTCGAGATCGACGGCGAACATCTCGACCTCGCCCGCAACACGGAACCGGCCTACGAAGCCTGGATGACGACATTTCTTCGCGAAAGGTACGAGCGGACTCCGCCTGACGTCATCGTCGCGTTGGGCGATGCGCTACCCTTCGCCGTTCGAAACCGCGACAAGTTCGCGCCGACGACGCCGGTCGTGTTCGTGTCGATTTCTCCGGAAACTCATGCGACAGTGAGGCCACCATCCGACATGACCGGCACGCTCTTCGATACCGCTCAGCATCTGAGCAACACCTTGACCCTGGCGGAAGGGCTGCAGCCCGGCACACGGCGTCTGTTCGTGATTGCAGGAAGCTCGTCACTCGATCGCCGCTGGCAGGCGACTGCGCGGCGGGTCGTAGAGGGCCGCGCACGCAAGTTCGAAACGACCTGGCTGTTCGATCTTTCCTACGATCGCATCGTCGAAGGGCTCTCGCGCGTACCCAGGGATTCTATCGTTCTGCTGCTGACCGTGTTCGAGGATTCTACGGGAAAATCCTTCATTCCGGTCGAGGTCGCGGAAACGCTGCTCAAGCTTTCGCCCGCTCCCGCGTATGCTCCCTACTATACTGTCATCGGCAAAGGCTCGGTGGGCGGATCGAGCGAGACCTTCGAGGCCATGGGAACAGCCGCCGCGGACCAGGTTCTCGAGATTTTCTCCGGCAAGAGCCCGGCCTCGATTCCGGTACAGACCAGTCGCGCGCCCACGTTCCGCGTCGACCACAGGGCGATGCAACGCTGGGGGCTGAGCGAAAAAAACCTGCCCGTCGGCACGACGGTGATGTTCAAGGAACCGACCATCTGGGAGCAGCATCGCGGCTTCGTGCTCGCCGCAATCGCAGTCATTGCGTTGCAGTCCGTCTTCGCTGGCGTGCTTTTGCTGGAGAGGCGCTCGCGAACGCGCGCCGAGGCTCTGCTCACGGAAAGTGAAGAGCGCATGACCCTTACGGCGGCCGCCGCGAACGTCGGGCTCTGGCAATTCGACCCGAAGACCGGTGAGCTTTGGGCAACCGAGCATTGCCGGACCCTGTTTGGTCTCGGCCCCGATGTTCCGCTCGTGCGGGCTTCGTTCCTGGCCGCGATCCATCCGGAAGACCGCGAAGGCGCCACCGCCGCTCTGCGGCACGCCTCGAATTCGGACTTGCCGGCCAGCAACGACGTCCGCGTCGTCTGGCCGGACCTGCAGATCCGGTGGATCCGCATTGTCGCCCGCTCGCATCAGGCCAATCGGCGCGATCCGAAGCATTTGAGCGGCACGTTCATCGACATCTCCGACCAGAAAGCCGCGGAGGTCGAGGCCGCCTTGCAACGGCGGGAAGTCGCGCATCTGACCCGCGTGTCCGCGCTCGGCGAACTGTCCGGGGCGATCGCGCACGAGATCAACCAGCCGCTCACTGCCATCCTCTTCAACGCGCAGGCGGCGCTGCACCTGCTCTCGCAAAGTGAGCCCGATATCGATGAGGCGCGCAATGCGCTGGATGACATCGTGCAGGAGGACAATCGTGCCGCCCAGGTGATCCGGAGGCTCAAGACCTTGCTCAAGAAGGGTGAAGGAATCCGCGAACGGGTCGATCTGAACGGCCTCGTCAACGAAACGGTCACGCTGCTGAATAGCGAATTGATCGGGCGCGCAGTGAGCATTCAGGTTGTGCCCGCGAACGATTTACCTGCCACGTCCGGTGATCCGGTTCAGCTGCAGCAGGTCCTGATCAATCTGATCGTCAATGCGATCGACGCCATGGCTTCGACGCCGGCGTCGCAACGGCTGATCACCATCTCCACCCGCGCGACCCGCAATGGCGGTGCGGAGCTGGTGGTGAAAGATCGCGGAACGGGCGTCGACGCCCTTGAACAGAGCAGGATCTTCGAGCCGTTCTTCACCACCAAGCAACACGGCCTGGGCCTTGGCCTGACGATTTGTTCGAGCATCGTCGAGTCGCACGGCGGCAAGCTCTCGCTGACCAACAGTCCCGGCGGCGGCGCGGAGGCGCGGCTCTCGTTGCCGGCCCAGGAAGTACTCATCGCAGCCCAATGACCGACAAAGCCTTCACGGTCTTCCTGGTCGATGACGACGCCGGCGTGCTCACCGCACTGTCGCGGCTGCTGCGCGCCAAAGGCTACAAAGTCCAGCCGTTCACGTCGCCGAACGAATTTCTGACCAAGCGCGACGCGACACTGCCCGGCTGTGTCATCCTCGACGTGACGATGCCGGGGCTCGACGGGCTCAATCTGCAGCAGGCGCTATCGTCCGAAGAGTCCCTGCACCCGGTGATCTTCCTGACCGGAACCGGCGATATTCCGACCAGCGTGCGGGCGATGCGTGCGGGTGCGCTCGATTTCCTCACCAAGCCGGTGAACGCGGATGACCTGTTTCGGGCGATCGGGCGTGCAGAGGAACAGAATGTCCGGGCCCGCGAAGCGCGCGCGGAACTGCAGGCGATCCAGGCGAAGATGGCAACGTTGACCCGACGCGAGAGCGAAGTGCTCGTTCACGTTGTGGCCGGACGGTTGAACAAGCAGATCGCCCACGAGCTTGGAACCGTGGAGAAGACGATCAAAGTGCATCGTGGTCGCATGATGCAGAAACTGGGCGTCCACACAGTGGCCGATCTGGTCCGCCTGGCGGAGAAGGCCGGCATTCGCGCGCCAGGACCATGATGACTGTCCGTTCAGCTAGATGAATGCTGACGCTTCAACACATTATGATGTATGGACCAACGTCCCACTCGACGCGTCCGCCGCATTGACGCAGACTTCTGTGCTATGGCGAAAACGCCTCCGATTATCGCCGTCGTCGACGATGACGCTTCCGTGCTGAAGGCCCTGACGCGGCTGCTGCGCGCGCGCGGATTCAACGCGGTTCCCTATGGTTCCGCGCAGGATCTTCTCGCCGCTCTGCCTGCCGGATCACCCGACTGCCTGGTTCTGGACCTGCAAATGCCCGGGATGACCGGGCTGGAGCTGTTGCAGCACTTTCAGCGCGAGGGTCTGCACATCCCGACGATCGTCATTACCGCGCACGGCGATACCGATGTGCTCGACCGTTGCGTGAGCGCCGGCGCGAGCAGCTATCTCAAGAAGCCATTGCAAGACACATCGCTGTTTGCGGCGATCGACGCGGTGACGCGCGCCTAGAGCGTGATGCTCTGTTCAGCCACCTCCATAGTAGTTGGCGCCCTGGCCCCCGTCGTTGAAGTTGATGCCTCCGCCCGGTGGCAGGTTGTAGCGGCCTCCGCGATAAGGCGTGGGAGTCGCAAGTGGCTGTTGAATCGTCTGTTGAACGCTGCGATTGGCCGCTTTCTTGCGTTTGTTCTGCGCTTCGGCCGAGGCGATCGACAGCGCGATCGCGCAAGCAACGACAAGAATAGCTGCCGATACGCTCCATGCGTGGGACATATTCACGCTCCACCAACATGAGGGCGGTCAAGCCGCCTCAATCCCTCACCGCCGGCTCAACACAACCGCCGCATACCCAGGGAAACGACCAGTCCGCAGTCAGCCTGGCGGTGGCCGGCAGATACTTGCTCCACGCGTCCGCGTGGATCGCGTTCTGCGAGCGCCAGACGAGGTCGAAACGCCCCAATGCATTGATCTGGGCGATCATCAGCGGCTTCGACACCATGTGATTGGTGTGCATCACGGCCTCGAAACCACTTGGCGTCGCCAGACGCTGCCCGTACATGGCCTGCCGAACGGCGTTGACGTCGATGGTGCCTGCCTGTGTCACGGCCTGCGTCCACATCCGAAATCCGATCGTCGCCGCTTCCATCGAATCGTTGGTGAGCTCGTCGGGCTTCTTCGTGTAGTCGCGCCACGCGCGAACAAATGCCAGGTTCGCCGGGGAGCCGATGGACGAGAAATAGGACATTGCGGCCATGTGCCCGTCCAGCAACTTGGGCTCGATGCGCGCCAGCTCGCGCTCGCCGATCGAAAAGGCCATCACCGGGGTGCTCGCCGCGTCCACGCCTTGCCTGGCGAGCTCCTGATAGAATTCGAGATTGGCATCGCCGCCGACGGTGGAGATCACCGTGGTCTTTTTGCCGGACGCTGCAAAGCTCCTGATCTCGCCGACGACAACCTCCCAGGACTCGCCCCGGAGCGGGATCGAGCGCCGCATGATGTCCTCATCCGCGATGCCAGTGTTCCGCAAGTACGCCTCGACGATTGTGTTCGCCGTATGCGAATAGACCTGCTCGGTCCCCAGCAGAAACCAGCGCTTGACGCTGCCACCCGGCTTGCTCGCCAGATAGCGCAGCGCCGGAATCATCTGCTGGTTTGGAAGCGAGCCGGTGTAGAAGATGTTTCGCGAGCTCTCCTGGCCCTCGAATTGCGCCGGATAGAACAACAGGCCATTGAGCCGCTCGAAGATCGGAAGCATCGACCTGCGGGATGAGGACGTCCAGCCGCCGAATACCGCGGCGACCTTGTCGTCGACCAGCATTCTTTCGGCGGCTGTCCGATAGATGTCCGAGTCCGATGCCGGATCGGCGGTCACAGGCTCAAGCTTGCGACCCAGCAGACCGCCGCGCGCATTTTGCTGCCGGATCAGCATATGCATCGCTTCCGCAAGCACCTGTTCGTTGACCGCCGTGGCGCCTGTCTGCGAATGCAGGACGCCGACCTTGATCGGCCCTTCATCGCAAAACGCCGCCGAAGACCACGTCGTCAGCGCAACGACAAGCGCCGACGCGCGCAGCCATCCTCCGGATCCTGGTCGGGCCTTCATGGCAATTCCTCAATCAGTTCATAGATGCGGGTCTCGGCGAGCATTCCCTTTGCGACGACCGAGCCGACGAACCTGCCGTGGAAGCGTCCCTTGACGCGCTCGTAGACAGTTTCGCTGATCAGGATATCGGTGCCGTAATCCTTGTTCAGGCCTTCGAGCCTTGCCGCAAGATTCACGATGCTGCCGAGGATCGTGTAGTTCATCCGCTCCGACGATCCGACGTTGCCGACGACCGCGTCGCCGACGTGAATGCCGTAGCGGGTATGGAAGGCCGGCAGGCCCTCCGCCTCGAACTCTCGGTTGATCCGCTCGTTCGCCTTGCGCGACAGAAGCGCAGCGCGGCACGCGCGCTCGCAATGATCATCCTGCAGGTTCGGCGCGTTCCAGAATGCCATCAGACCGTCGCCGATGAACTTGTCGATCGTGCCGCCCTGCTCGAGGATCACCTCGGTCAACACAGTGAAATAGCGGGAGGTTTGCCGCATCAGCACGTCGGGATCGGCTTTCTCGGACAGAGTCGTGAACCCCCGCACATCGGTGAAGAACGCCGTGACCTCCTGCCGGGTACCGCCAAGCTCGGTCGAGATGGTGCCATCCAGCACGCCTCGCACGATTTCCCGCGGCGCCAGGCGCGAGAACGACCAGACCGCGCGCTGTGCCCGATGGACCGTCGATCCGAGCATGTTCAGCTCCTTGACGAACGAACCGATTCGGTTCGATGGCGCCGTCATGGCCTGCAGCTGTTCGGCCTGCGACGTGATTGTCTTTAGCGTCGTGGACATACGTGTCCCGACGATCCAGGCGGCCGGAATGAACAACAGGCACGTGATCAACCCGAGCATCTTGGCTCGCTCGTTCAGAGCGCGGATATCGGTTGCAAACTCGTCGCCCTTGGCGATCAACAGCAGATTGGCCGTGAAGGTCGGATTGATCACCGCACTTTCGATCCGGAAAAAGTAGTCGTTTCCGTCAGACCACCGTTTCTTGCCGGCTGCATTTCCTGTTTCCCGCCAGTCCGAGAGCACAGCCTGTTCGAGCGAGCCGGGCAGATCGCCAATCTCCGGAAGCCGCGCAAAGCGCGGGTCGCTCATGGTGCGTTCGAACATCTCGCGATAGTTCGGGTGGGCGATGATCTTTCCGTCGCTGTTGAACACGACCGCGCTGCCCTTCTTGCCGAACTGAAGCACGCGCGCGGAAGTGCTATAGGAATCAAGCTTGAGATCGAGCCCGACGACGCCAATGGCGCGCCCATGCAGCGGCGCGCTGATGGTCAGCATGGGAACGCCCAGGCTGAAGGAGATATAAGGCTCCGAGACCATCAACTGATTGGTCTTGCTGGCGGTGATGTACCAGCCGCGCTGGCGCGCGTCGTAGCCTCGGCGCCAGATATCGAACTGCGAGATCTCGTTGCCATCGCGATCCTCGAACACGCGGCGGGTTGGCAGTTCTCCGGTCGGCGTGGGGCGTATCAAGGTAACGCCAAAGACCGCTTTCTCCGGCGCACGCAGCCTTGCGCGCTGCTCCGCGTCCAACCCTTCAAGCCGCTGCACTTGCAGCCAGGCGCCGTTGGTATATCCGACATAGATGCTGTCGGCTCCGGGCCATTGATCGAGGACGTCCTTCAACAGCGTGACCCCGCGCCCAACCTCGCTTCGCTCGGCCGAGTCGGCGAGGCTCGGTGCGGCCGCCAGCGTTCGTACAACCTTCGAGAGATTGACGATCTCGCTCTCCAGCAGCGACAGCGTTCGCAGGCTGGCGGCATCCATCGCGGACGTGGCCGCCTCCTCGGTGGCGAGATTGGCCGTATGAAACTGGAGGTAAAGCAGCACGCCCGCCAGCATGCTGATGATCAGCAGCACGGCAGAGGTGAGCGTGAGCCTGAATGTCATCGTCATCGCCACGCGTGATGGCCCTCAGTCGCATGATTTCGGTTCGATCGGCTTGACGCGCAGCGCTGTGATCCGACCAGCCTGCGCGCCAAAACTTGCAGCCGTGACCCGGGGCGACAATTGGACCAGAGTCCAATGCATCCCGCGGCTAAGCCGCTGCCTTTGCTATCGCGTCCAGCAGCAGGTGCGGTGCAAACGGCTTGCGCAGATAGGCGATGCAGCCTCCGTCCATGGCTTCCCTGCGGGTGGCGTCATCGTCGATCGCCGTCATGAAAATGATCGGGTAACTCGATCCGGATGCTGCGAGCTGGTGCTGCAACTCGATGCCGGACATGCCGCCCAGATGAATATCGAGCAGCAGGCAAGCCGCCCCGTGCACACCGTCGCTTTCGAGCAGGGCTTCGGCGGAGCTGAAGGCCCTGGTGGCAAAGCCGTGCACCGTCAAAAGCCGCGTGACGCTCTTCAGGAATCCCGGATTGTCATCGACCACGATCACGACGGTCGGCGGCGTTGCCATGTCTTGTCATCCAGCCCGATGCGGGCCTTCTCGGCCCGTCAGCAACTTCAGGCATCACGCGACGCAATGATATTGCCCCTTAGGGCAATCCGGAATTCGCGAAGCGGCCAATTTGCGAAAAGGTGTAATTTCATTGGTTTGCCTACCCGCTCGAGAATCAGGCAACGGCTTTCGCCAGCGGCAGGACGAAGCGAAACGCAGCCCCGCCCTCCTGCCGGTTCTCGGCCCAGATCCTGCCGCCATACATCTCGACGATGGTGCGCGCTATCGAGAGGCCGAGGCCGGTACCCTGCTGCTTGGTCGTCACGAACGATTCGAAGATGTCATTGAGCTGGTGCTCCGGAATGCCTGCTCCGGTGTCCAGCACGGCGACCTGGACTTCCCTGTCTGCCACCCGCAACGTCTGAAAGACCATCCGCCGGTTGCGCGTGCCGTCCATCGCGTCCATGCCGTTGAGCGCCAGATTCAGAAGCACCTGTTGCAGGTGCACGTGGTCGGCGCGGACGGACAGGTCCTGCAGCGAGCGGTCGCAGTCGATCGCGATGCCGCGTTTGGCCGCCTCCGGCTCGACAATGTGCAGGACGTCGGCAATCGCCTGGTTGATATCGACCTCGCGCACGGGCGCGCCGTCCTTTCGCAGGAACCCGCGCAGGTGAGCGATGATGTCTCCGGCGCGCTCGTCGTCCTTGCGGATGTCGACAAGAATCTCCCTGATTTCATCGAGATCCGGCGGATCCTTCGCAAGCAGCAATTGCGCAGCGCTGACATTGTTGAGAATGGCGCCCAGCGGCTGGTTCAACTCATGCGCGATGGAGTTCGACATGGTACTAACGGTCATCGAACGGTTCATCTGCGCCAATTCGATCAGCCGACGGCGTGACGCGTCTTCGGCGCTCCGCCGGCGGAGGCGTTCAAACAGCAGAGCCGTAATGATCGCCGCCTGAAACAGCACGATCGCAAGCGTTCCAAGCACCGACCAGCGGTGCTGTTCCCAGATGGTCGGCTCGCGAAACTCGACAGTGCTTCCGGCGGGAAGATTGCTTTCGGCGATGGTCCAGCGCTGCAACTCCCTCCAGTCGAATTTTGGCGGCGCGAAGCCGACCGGCGGCGTCTGCACGTTTGCCGGTGTTTCTCCAGCCAGAATGCGGCTAGCGACATCAGCGACCTGTCGGCTGATATCCGAAATCGAAATCAACGGCCCGCCGACAAGTCCGGCGCCGAAGTAGGTATCCTCAAAGCCGAACACCGGCGCGCTGCTCGCCGCACGAAGCTCCTGCACGGCCTTTCCATCGTTTTGCGGCACGCCCGTGGCGTCCACGGTAAGGGCGCCGAAAAAGACCGCAGACCGCGGCGAAAGGGCCGCGACCTGCTTCAACATGTCTTCAAACGACAGGTCGTTGAACCAGGTGAACGACACACGATCCTTCAATGGCTCGAGCTCGACGCTGATCTGCTGTGCCCAGTATCGCTCCAATGGAGACGCGCCAAGGACGATCGCGATGTGATCTGTCTCCGGCTTGACCTGCAGGATGTTGTTCATCGCAGCGAGAAAGTCGATCGCTGTTAGGACCGCGGCATCGTTTTCCAGGCCGGACGACTGATACAGCCGTCGCTCAAGGCCGGTAGCCAGCAAGGGCGTGGTGCGAAACAACTGCTGCCGATGCCGCTCGAAAAACTGCGTCGCGGGGGCGCCGATGGTGATAACCAGATCGAGCGGGCGATCCTTGAACAGCAAATGCAGGTATTGGGCAAACGGCTCATCATCCAGATTGCCTGGAATGCGCGCGGTCTCAAGCGTCGCTTCGAACACATCCACGGCCTGAGGAGATCGCCGGAATATTTCGGCGCGAACGAGCTTCGAATATTCGCTCCAGGGCGCAAAGTCCTGGCCGAAGGAATGAATGATGAGCACCCGCTTCGGCGCCGCGGCCGCATCTGCGGGAATCACGAAGACAAGGAACACCAGCGTCAACAGACGGACCAGCACTGGAAACCTTTCGACGCCGAGGACACACATCACCCGATCTCAAATTCCGCACATCGAAACAAATGAGCGCGAGCAACCGAGCGAGGGGTGGCTCGCGATGACGCTACCCGGAAAAATTATCGCATAGCTAAATTTCAGAAAGAAACTGGCGACTGCCGAGTGCGTACGGTTTGCCTAAATCGATATGCAGATTGTGCCAACACGACGCTTGGCGCGTTGTCATAGGTCGAAAGCCATTGGTGTCACGTGAACAGTGTCGCGTGAACATGGTGGGCCGACCGTGACTTCTGTCCAGCAGCAGATCGCGACCGGCAGTCGGACCGCCTTTGCATTTATCCGGCAGTCGCGTTGCCCCGGAAGCACGAACTCGCTTCGTCCGGCCCCTCGCCTTTGACGAAGTATGGCGAGCGTCCGCAGCGCCTGACGATCGCACCAGTGCTATCGCCAGCAAAAGTATCTAGTTGACCGCAACATTCATGGTCAGAACCGACCTGCCGGAGCCGGTCTGGCTTGTCCCGACAGCCTCGATCGCAAAGGTATCCGGGCCCTTGTATCCGGCCTTGGGCTTGTACTCGAAGGACGTGAGGTTCAGCATCCTGACTGTGCCGTTCTTCGGAGGCGTCATGATCTTCGAACTCTTGACCATCCCTGCGAGATTGAAGGCGTAGTGGCAGGACTGACCGGCCTTGACCTCGAAGTAGGCCGCTCCGTCCGATCCGAATGTCGAACGATAGCCTGAGCCGACGCACTCCGCAGCATGGGCCGGACTGAATGCCGCGAGGCTGCACGTCGCAACGATCGCGGTCAGGATCGCGTTGATTGATTTCATGCTTCCCTCCCTGAGGCTCGCCGCAACGCGTGACGGGGCGCTCACGGCGTCCGCTGATGCGGCGTCGATCACCGGAGCGAAGCTACCCGTCTCGTTGCAGCCGAGCTATTGGCCCAGGGTCCAACAGCGCCGCGCAGTCATCGCGGACTTCATCATTGTTGCGGCGGGAGAACTTCGCGCGCCGGCGGACGGTTAGTCGGCGCTCTCCCTATTCCGGCTGAATGCCCGCCCGTTCTATGATTTCCTTCTCTTTCGTTTTCTTTGCCGCCAGCCATGACGTCAGCTTTTCCTTGTCCATGTCCTTCAGGGGCGTAGACCCTGCTTCGGCAAAGGCCTCGACAATAATCGGCTCCGCGAGGGTCTTGCCCAGGGCGTCGGACAGTTTGTCGACGATCGGTCTGGGTACGCCGGCTGGCGCGACGATGACGGAGCCCACGACGAGATCCATGCCCGGATAGCCCGCTTCGGCAAAGGTCGGCACGTCGGGCAGACTTGCAAGCCGCCTGGACCCCGTTGTCGCGAGTGCCCGCATTTTTCCTGCCTCGATCATCGGCTTCATTGTCGAAGCAAAGTCGAAGATCATGTCGATCGTGCCACCCAGCAGATCAGTTATGGATGGCGCGGCCCCCTTGTACGGAATGGCGGTCATCCTGATGTCCGCCTCGCGCTGAAACAGTTCGCCGGCGAGTTGCTGTATCGAGCCGGTACCGGCCGTTCCGTAGTTGGTCTTCTCGGGATTCTTTCTGGCGTGGTTGATGAAATCCGCGAGCGTTTTGTGGTTTGAATCCGCGCGAACCATCAGCATGGTCGGCGTCTCGCCGAGCACACGAACCGCTGTCAGTGCGGTCTGCGGATCAAAGGAGAGCTTCTTGAAGACGAGCGGATAGGTCACAAGCACAGCGTGGACGTTGTACATGATCGTGTATCCATCCGGTTTTGCACCGACCACGTATTCGGCTCCGACGATTCCACCTGCGCCCGGCTTGTTCTCGACGACAATCGGCTGGCCCAGCTTCTCCCCCAGCAACTTTCCGACCCGGCGCGCCGAGGTATCCATCGCCCCGCCGGCCGGAACGGGAACGATCATCGTTATGGGACGGGTCGGATAATCCTGCGCTGATGCGCCTGCTGTGCAAAGGACCAACAGACTCGCCGCGAGATAACTCAACAAGAACTTCATGGGCTTCTCCTGCCGGCGAGCGACGACGTTGCTCTCAGGCCTTGCGGAAATCGAAATCGTATTTGGTACCCCACGTGGTCAGCGTGTTGCGCTGCCAGACCTGCGGTTTCAGCGGCAGGGTTTCGTGCCAGGGGCGCGGCTCGAACGAGCGTAGCTCAGGAATGTAGATGTCCATGTCAGCGTAAAACTCGACCAGCACCTGATCGGGATCGAAATGATACGAGGCAAGGTTGTGACCGGCGGTGTGCCGCGCCGGACCCCCACACAATCGGAATGTTCGCAGCGCTCAACAGGTCGGCCGCATCATGATGCTGCGCGCGCTCGCGCAGCTCGAAAGCGATGTGGTGCAGCTTGCGGAACGGCGCCTCCACCACGTTCAGAACGTGATGATCCTTGTTGCAGGTCAGGAACGTCGCTCCGGGACCGAGCTCGTCGGTGACGTGGAATCCCAGCACCTCGTTGAAGAACTTCACGGAGCGGGCGGCTTCCGGAGTCATGATGGCGATGTGGCCGAGCTTGTTCGGTACGACGCCACGTTTGCCGAAGCCAGGTGCCGGCATGCTCATCTCGGTATAGAGCTCGAGCACATGTCCACCGGGTTCGGTCAATTCCAGAAGCCTGGCCATGCCCGCGCGGGCATCGCTTTTCACCCGCACCTCGACGCCGTGCCCGCGTATCCGCTTAGCAGCGTCCTCCAGCGAGACATCGGCCGTGATCTGCAGGCCGAAGCAGCGCAGACCCGCCGTGTCGGACGGACGCACAATCACATTGTGGTGGTCGAGTCCGAGACTGAGATAGACGGTGCCGTCGCTGTCACGCTCCGTTTCGGTCGCACCGATCACCTCGGCGTAATACTTCAGTTCAAGCTCCGGCTGCTGCGTTCCGAACTCGACATAACCCAGCTGAAAAGCTCGTGACATCCGCTGCCTCCAAGTGTTGGTGTTCGCGCCGTCATCAGCGCGTCAACTTGCGCTGACGCTAAGACGGCTGGCCCAGCATCTCCGCATCGAAACCGAAGATGGCGGCACGGCGGGGCGACAGACCGGCCTGCGCTTTCATGTCAGCGTCGCGCTGGCGCTGCTCAGGTCCGTCGGCGAGGTGGAAGGTAATCGAGTTGCCGCGCGCCATCGCCTGGATCGAGGCGGTTCGCGGCTTGCGCAGGGTCTCGTAGCGCTGCAGAGCGGGTGCGATATCCGCGCTGGAGATGCCGGCAAGACAGGCCGCAAGCGTCGCGCCGTCCTCGATCGACTGGGCCGCGCCCTGCGCCATGTAGGGCAGCATCGGATGGCAGGCGTCCCCAAGCAGCGTGATGCGGCCGACGCTCCATTGCTCGAGCGGAGCCCGATCGAACAGCGCCCACTTGAACGTCTCGTCGACCGCGCCAAGGATTTCGTGAATCTGCGGATGCCAACCCGCATAATATGCGCGCGCATCCTCGATGCGGCCGCGATCGGTCCACGATTCCCGCTGCCAGTCCGCCTGCTCGGTTACGGCCACGAAATTGACGAAGCGGCCGCCTCCCACGAAGTAATGGACGAAGTGCCCGCCGGGGCCCATCCAGTTGTTCGACGTGTGGCGCAAGCCGAGATGCGCCAACCGCTCCGCCGGCGCGAGGCCGCGATAGGCGACATTGCCGGAAAATCGCGGCCGCTCGGCGCCGAACAGCGTCTGGCGAACGGTCGAATGAATGCCGTCGGCGCCGACCAGAAGGTCGGCCTCGGCAAACGACCCGTCCTCGAATTGCGCACGAACGCCGGTTGCGGTTTGCGTCACGTCGACACAGCGCTTCGCGGTCTGCAGAACGCCCGCCGGCAATGCGGCCGTGAGGACCTCCAGCAAGTCGGCACGGTGGAAATGATAGTATGGCGCGCCGTACGCGCTTTCCATCGCATCGCCCAACGGCTCCTGCGACAGCATCGCGCCATTGTCCCAGCGGCGGATTTCGATGGCCGCCGGCCGGACGGCGAGCGGCTTCAAGGCCTCGCCCAACCCATAGCGCTGCAACAGGCGTGTTGCATTCGGGCTGATCTGAATTCCGGCTCCGACCTCCGCTTTTGCCTTGACCTGCTCGCAGACGCGCACGTCGCAGCCGATGCGTGCGAGCGCGAGCGCTGCAGCGGTGCCGCCGATCCCTCCGCCGATGACGATGACTTTCAAGCTCATCGCGCGCGCTCCCAGCCCAGTGCGCGGGCGAGAACGTTCCCGGCATCGGTCGCCGACGTTTCAGCACCTCGCCAGGCAACATGCTGATCGGGCCGGACGAGAAATGCGTCGCGCCCGTAGATCCCCTCAAGCGCCGGTTCTCGCAGCGACAGAACCTGCAGCGGCACCCTCGCCCGCTCGGCCGCGGTCACGACCGGAGCTGTGTCCATCGCACCGAAGTTTACGAGCGTGAACCACGGACCGAGCCTGTCAAACAGCGCGCTGCCGTCCTGCAGAAAAGTGCTGGGAAGCCTCGCGCCAGGCATGGTCGTCGGAACGTAGCGCAGCGGATCCGATGGTGGCGCGGTGCCGGCTTCGTCGGCCACCACGGGCGAACCATGATAAACGTATCCGAACTCGATGCCGGTGCTCTCGTTCTCGGCATTCCCCAGCCTTGCAATCGCCGCCGAAAGCTCGGCGCGCCGCGCGTCGCTCGTCGGTGAACCGCTGCCCGGGTCGTCGCTGTGAGTTCGATAGGCTTCAGCAATCGCGATCCTGACTTTGGTGTGGCCGGCGGAGGCTTCGCGATTCCTCAAGCCAACCGGTCGCCGCTCCGTCTCATAGGATGGCAACAGCGCGCGGCCGCCGAAGCCCGCGAGTGTCGCGGCGAGCTTCCACCCGAGATCGACGGCGTCGCCGATCCCGGTGTTCATGCCATAGCCACCGGTCGGAATGTACTGGTGGGCCGCATCGCCCGCGAGAAACACGCGCCGCCGGCCGTAGGACTGTGCCAGAAGCAGATGCGGCGTCCACGCGTTCGCGACCAGAACTTCGTGATCGAAATCAGCGCCCGCGAACTTGCGGACGAGCGCGGACGGATCGATGTCGTTCGGCGGCACATCGTCCTTGAAGCGGGCGTGCAGCGTCCAGATGTCGTCGTCGTTCTGCGCAATCAGGGTGCCGAACGGCGACTGATAATGCCAAGCGATACCCCACCGCTGCAGAACATCCCGCGCGGTCGAGCGGAAATGCACCATGAAGCGCTGGGCCACCTTTGGCGTGCCATCGAGCGCAATCTGCAGCAATTCGCGCACGCGACTTCCGCCGCCATCGCACCCGGCGAGATAATCGCAACGCACGTCTTCGGTGTCGCCGGTCGCAGAATTTCGCAACTTCACCGTGACGTTGTCTGCGTTCTCCCGGAAATCTTCCAGCGCCATCCCGAAACGCACGTCGACAATCGGGCAAGATTCCGCCGCGCGCTTCAAGACCGGTTCGATCTCGACCTGCGAGACACGCATCGCGGGTTCGCGCGACTGTGTGCCATCGTTGTTGGCGATGATCAGGTGCCGGGCCTCCACCACGCTTGGATAGCGGAAGCGATGCAGCTCGTGCCCGGCCATCGACGTCACCCAGGATACATCGAACGGGTGCTGTTCAGGCACCGCGGCCTTGCGCAAGGCATCGACCAGTCCGAACTTGCGGAACAGCTCCATGCTTCGCCCGTTGGTGATGTCCATCTTCGGATGGCGGGTCGTGGCTGCATTCCGCTCGACCAGCATCGTCTTGACGCCGAAACGCCCGAGCACGATTGCAAGCATCAGCCCGACAGGTCCACCGCCCGCAACAAGAACCTGTGTGCTCCTCATGGGATTCCCAATCGAACGATTACGGGAAGGATCGACGTCTCTCGTTCAAGCGGCGCGGGCTTTTTCCTGTTCGGCAACGACCGGATTCGACAACGTGCCAATCCCCTCGATCGAAACCTCGACGACATCGCCAGCCTTCATCCAGACCGGTGGCTTTCGCGCGGCCCCGACGCCGGCCGGCGTTCCCATCACCAGCACATCGCCAGGCTCCAGCGTCATGCAGGCTGAGAGAAGCTCGACAGTTTCCGCAACTCCGAAGATCATATCGCGCGTGTTGGCGCTTTGCATGACCTGCCCGTTGAGCCGGGTTTCGATCATGAGTCCCGAAGCGCCCGGAGGCAATTCGTCGCTTGTCACGAAATCAGGACCGAACGCGCCGCTGCCGTCGAAATTCTTTCCGACAGTCCATTGCGGTGTGCGGAGCTGATAATCGCGAACCGATGCGTCATTGAAGATCGAGTAGCCGGCGATGTAGTCGAGCGCTTCCTCTCTCGCCACATGCCGGGCTGCCCTGCTCACCACCGCGACGAGTTCGCCTTCAAAATCGAGCGATGCGGACTGCAGGGGCCGCACGATCGGCTGGCCGTGCGCGACCAGAGATGTGTTGGTCCGCAGAAAGACCACAGGAAAATCCGGACGCGCCTGCTTCGACTCCGCTGCGTGGTCCGCATAATTCAGGCCGAGGCAAAGAACCTTTCCGGCATTTGCAATCGGCGGCAACAGGCGCACCTTGGTTTCGTCGACAACCTTGGTGTGGGAGGCGCGATCCAGCGCCTGTCTGATCTGTCCGATGGCCTTCGGCTGCAGCGCAAGCAACGACGGCAGGTCGTTTGGAAGCCCCGGCATCAATTCCGCGAGTGACACGATGCCCCTAAGGGAGCGGACGCCCAGCTGCCGTTGCGCCGACAGTTCGTAGTTGATCAGCCGCATGCTTCCACCCTCGACGTTTTCAGTCCCAACTAAAAACATCGATTTTATTTGCATGTCAACACATAATATCGATTTTACTTGGGTGCCGTCGAAGACGGATACCGGCGGGCGACTTCGCCGACGAGCTCCGTCGTGAAGCTGATATGTGCGTTCAACAATCGCACCGCCTCCGCGGTGTCGCGCGCCATCACTGCGTCCGCGATCGCCTTGTGCTCGCTTGGCACATCACGATCGACGCGCGAATGCGTTGACAGCGCCCGATAGCGGGCTGCCTGTTCGAACAGCACTCCATCGAAATCGATGAGCCATTGCGATCCGCAGCTCGCAATGAGGCACGCATGAAACGCCCGGTGCCGCTTCTCCCACTCCGGATTGATCTGCTTCGGATCGTCCGTATCGCGCGGAGGTGTGCGCGAAAGGCGGTGCAGCGCAACGACGATCGCTTCGTCCGATTCCTCGCTGGCACGCGCAATCGCCTCGCGCAGGGTGATTTCATTGAGCAGGCAACGGGTGCGCGTCAGCTCCTTGAGCAGATCCTCCGAAACCGGTGGAACGCTGAAGCCGCGTTGATCGGATTGCTTGACCCACCCTTCGGCGGACAAACGATTAAGCGCTTCGCGCACTGGGCTTGCACCCACGCCATAACGCTCACGCAACGCATCGATCGCAAGCTTCTCACCGGGCTTGAAGACCGCAGATACCAGGTCGCGGCGAAGACGCCCTTCAACAGTCGAAGCCAGCGTCGTCCCTCGACGATCGGCCGCACCGGTCTCAACCGCTTGCCTTGCTTGTGACATTCGATTCTCTGCTTCGCGCGCCTTTATCACTACGAATCCATAGTTAAGGTCATGAGCGCAGATTATCGATTATTCGGCGTTGATGCCAGCAGTATCGATTCTATTGCCGAGACCTGAGGCGGCCAACGCCATCGATCCGCGCTTGCATTCGCCAACCCGAGTGCTAATAGTTGCGAAATCAGGAATAACAGTTGCAAATATTGCAACTTTTTGATCTTCGCCGATGACGACACTCTCCAGCGCGGCCGATATTCTCCGCTGCCTCACGGCGGACCGTCCCCACCTGACGGTGACAACCGCGGCGGAGCTCCTCGGCGTCCCGAAGAGCACGGCCTCGCGGCTGCTGCGGGCCATGCAGGAGGCCGGCTTTCTCGAAACCGTCGGCGACTCGAAGAAATACCGCCCCGGACTGCTGCTCTATGAGGCGGGCCGCCTCTATCGCGACTCCTCCTCACTGATCGAACGCGCCGCCGCCGTCGTCGCGCGCATCAGCGGCGCCACCGGCCACACGGGCTATGTGAGCAAGCGCGAAGGACGCGACGTCGTCGCCGTCACCGATCATCCGGGGACCAACGCGCTGCGCGTGTCGAGCTCCATCGGCCGCCGGCTCGAGGCGTTCGCCAGCGCTACGGGCCGCACGTTGCTCGCGCGGATGTCCGACGAGCATGTACGCAAGCTCTATTCAAGTCCGCTGACGCTGACGCCGCCCTCGCCGACCGCGCCGCAGAGCATCGACGAACTGCTGGCGCGGCTTGCGACAGCGCGTCGTCAGGGCTTCGCCGAATCCCATGACGAATCCAACCGCGGCGTCGGCGCCATCGCAGTGGCCGTCGGCGATCCCGAACACGGCGAAACCGTCAGTCTCTGCATCGTCTATCCCGCCTCGATGATCGCACCGCCCGAGCGGCAGTCGATCATCGACGCGCTGCGCGCCGGCGCGGCCGAAATTGCCGTGATCACGCGCGATCCCATGTTCATCCACGAGCCGGGCGAGTCCGCGCCAGCAGCGCAGGACGGCCAGACTCTTCCCTTCAAACCGCAGGCGGTTCGACTATGACCTTGCAGCAGCGCTGGCGCATTGGCTTTGATATTGGCGGCACCTTCACCGACTTCATCCTCTATGATGGTGAGAAGCGCAGCGTTCAGCTTCACAAGCGGCTGACCACGCCGCACGATCCGTCCGAGGCGGCGCTGATCGGCCTCGAGGAGCTGGTCGCCATGAGCGGCGTGAGGCTCGCCGACGTCAGCGAGATCGTGCACGGCACGACGCTGGTCACCAATGTCGTGATCGAGCGCAAGGGCGCCAAGCTCGGTCTTGTCACCACCCGCGGCTTCCGCGATCTGCTGGAACTCGGCACTGAGCAGCGCTACGACATCTACGATCTCTTCCTCGAATTTCCGAAGCCGCTGGCAACGCGCGATCTGCGCCTCGAGGTTTCTGAGCGCATCGATCGCGACGGCCGTGTCGTGACCGCGCTTGACCAGGAAGAAACGCGCCGCGTGCTGCGCCGCCTCGCCGAGGACGGCTGCGAGGCGATCGCGGTGTGTCTCATCAACGCCTATCGCAATCCCGAGCACGAGCGCGCCATCGGCCGCATCGCCGCCGAAGAAATTCCCGGAGTGTCGATCTCGCTCTCCAGCGACGTCGTTTCCGAACTGTGGGAATATCAGCGCTGCGTCACGACATGCGCTAACGCCTATGTGCAGCCGCTGATGGACGGCTATCTGAGGCGCCTGCAACGCGAACTGACGACGCGCGGTTTCAAGGGCGATCTGCGCCTGATGCATTCGGCCGGCGGGCTGATGTCGCCGGATACCGCACGCGACTTTCCCATCCGCCTGCTCGAAAGCGGTCCCGCCGGCGGCGGACTCGCGACCGCTCTGTTCGGCGCGCTCGCCGGCAAGAAGGATGTCATCTCCTTCGACATGGGCGGCACGACCGCAAAGGCTTGCATGATCGAGGACGGGCGCTGCGAGATCGCCCCGATGATGGAGGCGGCGCGCGTTCATCGCTTCACCAAGGGCTCCGGCCTGCCGATCAAGGCGCCGGTGATCGACATGATCGAGATCGGCGCCGGTGGCGGCTCGATAGCAGCAATCGACGAGGTCGGCCTTTTGAAGGTCGGTCCGCATTCGGCGGGCTCGGATCCGGGCCCGGCCTGTTACGGCATGGGCGGAACGATGCCGACCGTGACCGACGCCAATCTCGTGCTCGGCTACTACGACCCGGGCTTCTTCCTCGGCGGCCGCATGACTCTCGATCTCGACGCGGCAAAGCGCGCGATGTTGACTGTCGCAGAGCCGCTAGGCCTCTCGGCGGAGCAGGCGGCCTGGGGCGTGCACAAGGTCGTCGTCGAAAGCATGGCGGCGGCAGCGCGCGTGCATCTCGTCGAGAAAGGCAAGGATCCGCGCCGTTATGCGATGGTCGGTTTCGGCGGCGCAGGCCCTGCGCATGTGACCGACGTCGCGCGCGTCATGGGCGTCAGCGAAGTGATCATTCCCCCGGCCTCCGGCGCTGCGTCCGCGCTCGGCTTCCTCGCAGCGCCCCTGTCGTTTGAACTGGTGCGTTCGCTGCCCGTCGAGCTCTCCGACGGTTTCGATGCGGCTGCGATCAATCGCACGCTGTCGGAGATGGAGCAGGAAGGCCGCCGCCGGCTCGCCGAGGCCGGCGTCACCTCGAGCGACGTCGTCGTCGAACGCACCGCCGACATGCGCCTCGTCGGACAGATGCACGACATCTCCGTCGTGCTACCGACCGGGCCGATCTCCCACGCGAGCCTCGACGCCATTCGCGAGGCCTTCGTGAAGGCCTACTCAGCACGCTACACCTCGGTCTATGAGGGCGCACGCATGGAGGCGGTCAATTTTCGCGTCCGCTGCGCCGGGCCGACGCCCAACCTCTCGCTTGCCGGCGCCGCTGGCGGCGGCGATGTCGCAGCGAAAATCAAGGGCAGGCGCCGCGCCTGGTTCGAGCACGGCGCCGTGGAAGCGACGGTCTATGACCGCTACGCGCTGCGTCCCGGCGATGCGTTCGCCGGTCCCGCGATCATCGAGGAGCGCGAGGCGACCACGGTCGTCCCGCCTGGCGATCGCTTCGAGGTCGACGCAAGTTTGAATCTTCGCATCCGTATCGGCCTCGCCGCCGAGCACGAGGCGATCGTCACGTCCGAAATGACGCACGATCAGGCGGTGCGCCGCATCGAGTCTGATCCGATCTCGCTCGAGATCATGTGGAGCCGCCTCGTCAACGTGGTCGAGGAGATGTGGCTCACCGTCTGCCGCACCGCCTTCTCGCTGGTGATCTCGGAGGCGCAGGACTTCGCCTGCGAACTGCTCGATCCGCAGGGCGAGACGCTGGCCCATTCGCCCCGCGCCATGCCGGTGTTCAACCTGACGCTGCCGCGCGCGGTCAAGGCCTTGCTCGAGCGCTATCCGGCCGAGACGCTGAAGCCCGGCGACGTGCTCGTCACCAACGATCCGTGGCTCTGCGCCGGCCATCTCTTCGACATCGCCGTCGTGACGCCGGTCTTCAAGGGAAGCCGCCTCGTCGGACTCATGGGCACCGTCGGCCACGTCTCCGACATCGGCGGCACCAAGGATTCGCTGCATGCGCGCGAAATCTTCGAGGAAGGCTTCCAGATTCCGCCGATGAAGCTGGTCGAAGCGGGCAAGCCGAACGAAACCCTGTTCCGTCTGCTTGGCGAGAATGTGCGCAATCCCGAGCAGGTGCTAGGCGACGTGCATGCCCTCCTCGCTGCGAACGCGATCGGTGCGGAGCGCCTCCTCGCCTTCATGGACGAATACGGCATGCACGATCTGAGCGCGCTGGCGAGCGTGGTGCAGGGCCTGTCGGAGCGCGCCATGCGCGACGCCATCACGGCCATTGCCGACGGCGTCTATCACTCCGAGATGCACAACAATCCGCTCGGCGAAACCCTGCGCTATCCGCTCAAGCTGACGGTGAAGGGCGATCAGATCGAGCTCGACTTCGACGGCGTGCCGCCGCAACTGCCACAGGGCGGCTTGAACTGCACGCTGAACTACACCGCGGCGCACGCAACCTACCCGCTGAAATGCATGCTGACGCCGTCGGTACGCGGCAACGCCGGCTGTTATCGCGCCTTCCGCGTCAAGGCGCCGGAAGGCTCGATCCTGAACTGCAAGCGGCCCGTGGCGGTCAACCTGCGCACGCGCACCGGCTGGTACATCGCACCGAACATCTTCCGCGCGCTGAGCGACGCTGCGCCCGGTCGGGTGCAGGCCTTCACCGGGCTTGCGGTCGCGATGAATGTCTATGGCCAGGATCGCGAAGGCCGCACCTATTCCGACATGCTGTTCTCCGGCGGCGGACAGGGCGCCTGGAGCCGCGGCGACGGAAAGTCGGGCCTGCTCTGGCCCACCTCGGCGGCGAACACATCGATCGAGCTGTTCGAGGCGCGCGCCCCGGTGCTCGTGCTGGAGAAGGGCTATTTGGCGGACTCCGGCGGTGCCGGCGAACATCGCGGCGGTCTCGGCCAGCGAATCCGCCTGCGCAAACTGTACGACGACGGCATGACGACCCTGGTGTCGGTCTATCCGGAAGGCGTGAAGAATCCGATCGAAGGCCTCGAAGGCGGCAAGCCGGGCGGCGAGGCTTCAGGCCGCGTCGTCGACACCAACGGCCGCGTGCTGCGCGATTGCGGAACCGGCCAGCTCGTGCAGCTCACGACAACGAACGAGATCGTCGAACTCACCCTCGCCGGCGGTTCCGGTTATGGCGATCCGCGCAAGCGTTCGCGCGAGACGATCCTGCGCGACATTGCGCTTGGTCATCTCACGCAACATGGCGCGCGCCGCGACTATGGATTTGGCGATGACGATGCGGCGCAACGCGCGCCTGCTGATCTGTTGATGGCATGAAAATTGAATGATGCGAGCGATAGCGTTGTCGCTCGCGATAAGACGACGGAGGACGTGACATGAAACTCGACAGACGACAAATGCTCGCCGCGACAGGCGGCGCACTCGCCAGTGTGACGCTGCCCGACGCGCTGTTCGCCCAGCAGGGCGGCCGCAAGATCCTCATCATCGTGTCGAACCAGGACATTCCGAATTTCGATCCGCACATCGCCACCGGCTATTCGGCGAGCATGCTGCTGCGCAACGTGTACGACTCGCTTGTGCGCGCAGAAGGCAATCCTCCGAAACCTGTCCCGCATCTGGCAGCCTCGTGGACCGTATCGGACGACGGTCTCGAGTATGTCTTCAAGCTCGATCCGGCGGCGAAATTCCATGACGGCTCGCCTGTGACCGCCGAGGACGTCGCCTATTCCTTCGCGCGCCTGATCCGCTTGAATCGCGGCAATGCCTGGATGATCCAGGGCGTCGTTCCGCAGGACGGCGTGACTGCCGCCGACGCGCAGACCGTGCGCGTCAAGCTGGCGAAGCCGTTCGCCGCTTTCCTGCAGGTCCTGCCCTGGGTCTGGATCGTGTCGAAGAAGCAGGTGGAGGCCAATCTCGGAAGCGACGACGGCCAGACCTACCTGCGCACCACGCTCGCGTCCTCGGGCGCCTATCGCGTGCGTCGCGCCGAAGCCGGCAATCTCTACGAGCTCGAGCGCGTGGCGGACGGCTGGAAGAAAGGCGGCGGCAATCTCTCCGGCGCGATCTGGAAGATCACGCGCGAGACGGCCACGCAACGCCTGATGGTCCAACGCGGCGAGGCGCATATGTCGGTCGATCTCACCAGCGAAGACATGGACGCGTTGAAGAACCAGTCCGGTATCGTGCGCGTGCTGGAGCCGGAATACCGCACCTTCTCGATCAAGATGAATACGCGGCACGGGGCACTCGCCGACATCGAATTGCGCAAGGCGATCTCCTACGCCTTCAACTATCAGGCGATGCTCGATGCCGCAGGCTACGCCGATTTGATGATCGGACCGCTGCCGAACGGCATTCTCGGCCATGATCCGTCGCTTCAAGTCTACAAGACCAACCTCGACAAGGCGAAGGAGCATCTGGCTAAGTCGAAGACGCCGAGCGGCGGCATCAAGCTGACGATGGCCCACGTGTCCGGTCTCGATCAGCAGCGGCGCTGGGCGCTTGTCATGCTCGACAGCCTGAAGAAACTGAATATCGATCTCGACATCAAGCCGATGATCTGGCCCGACATGGTCGCCGCCTGCCGCTCGCCCGAGACGTTCCCGGACCTCTTCCCGGTCTATCAGACGGCGAACTACGGCGATCCCGACAACATCGCCTTCGCTGCCTATCATTCCTCGCGCAACGGCAACTGGCAGAACGCCGTCTATAACAATCCGAAGGTGGACGCCCTGATCGAGAAGGGCCGCTCCGAGCAGGATGAAGGCAAGCGCAAGGCGATCTACAAGGAATTCCAGGAAGCGGTGATCGCCGACGCGCCGGACATCTTCGGCGTGCTGGAGCAGCGCAAGCTCGCGATGCGCGACACGGTGCTCAACTTCAAGTTCACGCCGGTGGCGTCGAACGCGGTCGAGCTCTTCCCGCTGTCGCTGAAGTAATGAGCCACCGCCGCCGGGCGGCGTGTCCGGCGGCGCTTCGCCCATCCAGGAGCGTGCATGCTCGCCTTCGCTCTGAGACGCATCGTTCTGCTCATTCCGGTGCTGATCGGATTGACAATCCTCGTCTTCGCGATCGCGCGGCTGCTGCCGGGCGATCCGGTGGCGCTGGCTGCGGGGCCGAATGCGACGCCCGCCGAAATCGCCGCCTACGGCAAGGAGTTCGGTCTCGACCGGCCGATCGTCGAGCAATACTGGCGCTATGCCACCGGCCTGCTGCGTGGCGACTGGGGCGTCTCGATCTACACGCGGCGCCCGGTGTCGGAAGATCTCGCCGCCTATCTGCCGGCGACGCTCGAACTGGTCTTTGCGGCGATGCTGCTCGCCGTCATCATCGGCATTCCTGCCGGCCTCATGGCGGCCGTCTATCGCGATCGCTGGCCGGACTACGTGTCGCGCGTCGTCTCGCTCGGCGCGATCTCGATGCCGCGCTTCTTTCTTGGCCTCCTGCTGCAGCTCGGCTTCGCCATGTGGCTCGGTCTTCTGCCGCTCGGCGGGAGATTTCCACTGACCGAGGATCCGCCGGCGCTCATCACCGGATTCCTCACTATCGACGCCCTGATCGCGGGCGATATGTGGGCGCTCGGCATTGCGCTCCAGCATCTTCTGCTTCCGACTGTGGCGATGAGCCTCTCTCCGCTCGCGACCATCACGCGCATGATGCGCGCCTCGACCATTGAAGTGCTGCAGCAGGATTATGTGCTCACCGAGCGGGCACTCGGCCTGTCGCAGCGGCTCATCGTATTCAAGTATGTGCTGCGCAACGCCGTCTCCGCAACGCTGACCGTCATCGGCCTCTATTTCGGCTGGCTGCTCGGCGGCACCGTGCTTGTCGAGACCGTGTTCGACTGGCCGGGGATCGGGCTCTACGCCACCAAGGCGGTGGTGACGCAGGACTTCATGCCGGTGATCGGCGTGACGCTCTGCATCGGCTTCATGTTCGTCGCCGCCAATCTGATCGTGGATCTGCTTTACGGCGTGATCAATCCCAAGGTGCGCTACGCATGACGACCGTCGCCGCAGCCGCGCCCCTCTCCGCACGCCGCGAAATGTGGCGGCGGAGCATCTATCGCTTTCGCCAGAGCACATTGTCGATCGTCGGACTGGCGCTCGTCCTCGCCCTGATCTTCATTGCTGCCTTCGGATCGTTTCTTGCGCCCTATCCGGATCACGTTGCCGGCGGCATCAACACGGTGGCGCGGTTCCAGGCGCCGTCGGCGCGCTACCTGTTCGGGACGAACGAACTCGGCCAGGACGTGTTCTCGCTGGTGATCGCCGGAACCCGCGTCTCGCTGTTCGCCGCACTCGCCGTTGTCGTGCTAGGCGCGCTGGTCGGCACGATCGTCGGCGCCGTCGCCGGTTACTTCGGCGGCTGGACCGACGACATTCTGATGCGCCTCGCCGATCTCAAGCTGACCATTCCGGGCCTGATTCTCGCGATGGCGGTCGCTGCTGCGCTCGGGCCCGGCATCTTCAACATGATCATCGCCATCGCACTGTCCTGGTGGCCGGGCTACGCACGCCTCGTGCGCGGCGAGGTGATCGCGAAGAAGGAAGAGCTGTTCGTGACCGCGGCGCTCGCGCTCGGCGCCGGCTCGGTGCGAATTCTCAGGCGCCACATCCTGCCGAACGTGATGACACCCGTGATCGTGAAGATGTCGCTCGACATGGGCTTCGCCATCCTCACCGTCGCGTCTCTCGGCTTCATCGGCATCGGCGTCAAGCCTCCGACGCCGGAATGGGGCTCGCTGCTCTCCGTCGCGCGCAACTACATGCCGGACTATTGGTGGACGGCGATCTTCCCGGGTCTCGCGATCTTCGTCGCGGTGTTCGGCTTCAACCTCCTGGGCGATGGTCTGCGCGACGTGTTCGACCCCAAAGCGCGACGCTAGGGGGTTCGCGATGCCGCTCCTCGAAATCCGCGACCTGCATCTCTCGATGAAGAGCTTCGAAGGCGAAGCGCATGTGCTGAACGGCGTCGATCTGGCGGTCGAGCGCGGCGAAATCTGGGGCGTCGTCGGCGAGACCGGGTGCGGAAAATCGCTGACCGGCCTGTCGATCTCGCGCCTCGTGTCGACGCCGCCGGCGCGCTATGCGTGCGGCAAGATCCTGTTCGACGGCCGCGACGTTCTCGCCGCTTCGGAAGAGGAGATGCGCAAGTTGCGCGGCCGCCGCATCGGCATGATCTTCCAGGACCCCACGACCAACCTCAATCCGGCTTTCCGCATCGGCGACCAGATGATCGATGTGGCGCTGCACGCGGCGGAGGACGAGCCGGGCCTTCTTGGCGTCGGCCCGCAGGCTTCGCGCAGCGAGCGCCGCACGGCGGCACGCAAGCTCGCGATCGAACTGCTCGACAGCGTCGGCATTCCTGACGCGGCAGACCGCCTCGATTCCTATCCGCACCAGTTCTCCGGCGGAATGCGCCAGCGCGTGCTGATCGCGATGGCGCTGATCGGTCGACCCGATCTGCTGATCGCCGATGAGCCGACCACAGCGCTCGATGTGTCGGTGCAGGCGCAGGTGCTGCGTATTCTCTATGACCTCGTGCGCAAGCATCATCTCGCGGTGATGCTGATCACGCATAACCTCGGCGTCGTGGCGCAGCTTTGCAGCCATGTCGCGGTGATGTACGCCGGCAATATCATCGAGTCCGGCCGCGTGGATGCGGTCCTGTCCTCGCCACGCCACCCCTATACGCGAGCGCTGCTCGCCGCCGTGCCGGGCGCGAGCGCCAAGCGCGGCGCGCTCGCGGCCCTGGGCGGGGGCGTACCCAATCTCCTCGATCCGCCACCGGGCTGCCGGTTCGCGCCGCGCTGCGCCCATGCGATGCCGCGCTGCAGCGCCAAACTGCCGCCGATGATCGACATCGCGGGCGATCAGCGGGTGGCCTGCGTCCTGTACGATGAGAAGACGAGGGCGGCCTGATGCTTCTCGAAGTCGACAACGTCACAAAAGTTTTTTCGACGCGCCAGCCTTTCGCGCGCGCGGTGGAATTTACCGCCCTAAAGGACGTCAACCTGCAGGTCGCGCGCGGCGAGAGCTTCGGCCTCGTCGGCGAGTCGGGATCCGGCAAGACGACGCTGACCCGCTGCATCCTGCGCCTGGAGGAGATCACGTCGGGCCGCATCGTCTATGATGGTCAGGACCTGGCGAGGCTGTCGGCGCGGGCACTGCGCGCGCTCAGGGCGAAGATCCAGATAGTGTTTCAGGACCCTTACGCCTCGCTCAATCCGCGCATGACGATCCGCGATATCGTCGCCGAGCCGCTGGAGATCCATCACGATCTGGTCGCTCTCTCGGCGTCTGCGCGCACCGATCGCGCCGCCGAGCTTCTGGCAGTGGTCGGTCTGCGCAACGAGCATCTCTATCGCTATCCGCACGAGTTTTCCGGCGGCCAGCGGCAGCGCATCGGGATCGCCCGGGCGCTGGCGCTCAATCCGGAATTTCTCATTCTCGACGAGCCGACCTCGGCGCTGGATGTTTCCGTGCAGGCGCAGGTGCTCAATCTCCTGCACGATCTGCAGAAGCGGCTGGGGCTCACCTATCTGTTCGTCAGCCACGATCTCGGCGTCATCCGCCATGTCTGCGATCGCGTCGCCCTGCTCTATCGCGGCGCGCTGGTCGAGCAGAACGAGACCGAAGCGATTTTCGAGCAGCCGCGCAGCGACTACGCCCGCACGCTGATCGCGGCGATGCCGAGCCCGGACCCGTCCCGGTCGCTGTGGCGGCAGGAGGCGAACGCCGCTGGCGCCCGGTCTCAAACGTAGGCTGACTTGAGTAAGCGGCGCCCACGCTGCGATCAAAAGCATCTCCAGGTGCGAACTTCGTAGGCAAAACGTTCTCAATGCGCGCCCGGCTTTGAGAATGTGTTCGTTTGACGAGGCCGTTATCGCGGCGCAAAATAGAAAATCATTCCATCACTCAGAGAGCCGCTCTTGTGCGGCCGGGGATCGCAGGATGATCAGGATATCGCGACGTTCCTTCACCGGTGCAGCACTGGCCGCCGTCTCCAGCGCCGTTCTGGCGCGTTCGGCCCTCGCCCAATCCGATCCCGTCCTCATCGGAGTGAGCGGTCCGCTCACCGGGGCCAACGCGCAATACGGCCTGCAATGGAAGCAGGGGTTCGATCTTGCGCTGGACAAGATCAACGCCGAAGGGGGCGTCAAGGGACGCAAGGTCGCCTATGTGTTCGAGGACAGCCAGAGCGATCCGCGCCAGGCCGTTGCGATTGCGCAGAAATTCGTGGCGGATTCGCGCATCCTGATCGAGCTCGGCGATTTCTCGAGCCCAGCCTCGATGGCGGCGTCGGCCATCTATCAGCGCGCCGGTCTCGTTCAGTACGGCTTCACCAATTCGCATCCGGACTTTACCAAGGCCGGTGACTTCATGTGGAGCCCCTCCGTCAGCCAGGCGGACGAGCAGCCCTTGCTTGCCGCCTACGCAGTCTCGCGGCTCGGCCTGAAACGGATTGCCATCCTCCATCTCAACACCGATTGGGGCCGCACCAGCAAGGACCATTTCGCGCGCGCCGCGACGGCGCTTGGCGCGGAGATCGTGATTGCGGAAGGCTATCAGCCCGAGGAGCGCGATTTCCGCTCCACGCTGGTGCGAGCGCGCGACGCCAATCCCGACGGTTTCGCCCTCATCTCCTATGCGCCCGACGGCGCACTGATCGTACGCTCGGTGCGGCAGGTCGGCCTGAAGCAGCCGATCATCGCGGCGAGCTCGGTCTATTCACCGCGCTTCATCGAGCTTGGCGGCGACGCAGTCGAGGGTGTGCACACAGGCTCGCGCTATTTCCCGGACGATCCTCGGCCCGAGGTGCGGGAGTTCATCAGCGGCTTCAAGGCAAAATACGGCGGTGTCGAACCGGACGCCTTCAACGCCTATGCGTTCGATGCCATCAATTTCGCGGTCGCCGCGATCCGCCACGGCGGAACCGATCGCCGCGCGATCCGCGACGCGCTCGGCCAATTGCGCGACATTCCGAGCGTTATCTTCGGCAAGGCCACCTTCGATACCAGTACGCGCCGAATCCTCGGCGCGAAGAACGTCGAGTTGGTCGTCAAGGACGGGCGTTTCCAGGTCTGGAACGGGCGCAAGGGCAGCTGACGCGGATGGGGTCCTGGTTCGACCACACCGTTAACGGCCTGATCGTCGGCAACATCTATGCGCTGATCGCGGTAGGGCTGGCGCTTATTTTCGGCGTCAGCCGCCTGATCAATTTCGCGCATGGCTCGGTCTATGTCGTCGGCGCTTATGTCGGCTGGGTCGCGGTGTCGCATCTGCAGACACCGCTGCCGGTCACGATGGCGCTAGTGGCCGCCGTATCGGCGATCGTCGGCTTGCTGATCGAGCGTTTCGGCCTGCGCCCCTTGCAGAACTCGGTCCGCATCGCGCCGCTGCTTGCGACGATCGGCATCAGCTTTGTGCTCGACCAGCTCGTGATGATCGTGTTCTCGCCAACGCCGCGTCCGTTGCCGAGCCAATTGCCCGACTGGCGGCTGACGATCGGTGGCGGGACCATCGGCGCGCTCGATCTCCTGATCGCGGGTGTCGGCGTTGCCAGTGCGGTCATCCTGTTCGCCTTTCTGCGCTTCACCAAGCTTGGCTGGGCGGTGCGTGCCACCGCGCAGGACCGCGACGCGGCGCAGCAGATGGGCGTCGACGTCAACCGCGTGAACCAGGTCGTATTCGGCATCGCGTCTGCACTCGGTGGGCTCTCCGGCCTGCTGGTCGGCATGTATTACAACCAGATCGATCCCGCGATGAGCCTGCAGGCGACCCTGAAGGGCGTCGTCGCCGAGGTCGTCGGCGGCGTCGGCAACGTGCCGGGCGCGATCGTCGGCAGCCTGCTGCTCGGGGTCGTCGAGACCTGGGGCATCGCGTTGCTCGGCACGAGCTACCGCAACCTGTTCGCCTTCATCCTTCTCGTCGTCATCCTCGCGCTGCGGCCGAACGGGCTGTTCGCAAGCGCACGCCAGTTGCCGCCGGAGCCGATGACCGGAACCTTCATCGCGCCGAGCCGTCCGTTGCGGATGCCGCGCTGGGCCGTCGTCGCCGCGATCGTTGCCTTCGCCGCCCTGCCGCTGGTCGTCCGGCAGTTCTACATCCTGCAGACGCTGACCAATGCCTGGCTGTTCGGCATGCTGGCGCTGAGCCTGACGCTGATCGCAGGTACGATCGGCCAGGTGTCGCTCGGCCATGCGGCGCTGCTCGCGATCGGCGGATATACCTCGGCGCTGCTTGCGCTCGATCTCGGCGTTCCGGTGGGGCTTGCCATTCTCGCCGCCGGGGTCGTGACCTCGGCGCTCGGCACGCTGCTGGCTTCGCCCTCGTTCCGGCTGCGCGGCCACTATGTCTCGATCGCGACGCTTGCGATCGGCGAGATCGTCGCACTCACCATTCTCAACTGGGAAAGCGTGACGCGCGGGCCGATCGGCGTCGTCGCCATCCCGCCGCTGTCGCTGTTCGGATATGATCTCGCCGATGCCACGTCGGTCTACTGGCTCAGCTTCGCGGTCCTGATCCTGCTCGCGCTGCTGCAGACGCGTCTGCTCGGCTCGCATCTCGGCCGCAGCTTCCGCGCCATCCGCGACGACGATGTCGCCGCGCGCGCCTACGGACTTGGACTCAATCGGTACAAGTCGCTCGCCTTCATCTTCGGCGGATTCGCCGCCGGCGTCAGCGGCGCCCTGTCGGCGCATCTCTTCAGCTATATCAATCACGAGACGTTCAATACGCAGCAGTCCATCCTCGCGCTCACGATTGTCATTCTCGGTGGGCTCGGCAACGTCGTTGGCGCGATCGTTGGCGCCGTAGCCCTCGTCGGCCTGCCGGAAATCTTCCGCATAGCCGCCGAGTATCGCGTACTGATCTACGGCATCGTACTGCTGCTGCTCGTGCGTTTCCGGCCGCAGGGCCTGATGGGGACGGTATGATGAGCGCCTCCGCACCGGCGGATCCCGCTCCCGCACTGTCCCTGCGCGGCCTCACGCGCCGCTTCGGCGGCCTGACGGCGGTCAATGCCGTCGACCTCGATCTCGCGCAGGGCGAGCTTGTCAGCATCATCGGGCCGAACGGAGCCGGCAAGACGACGCTGTTCAATCTCGTCACCGGCCTCGACGTGGCCGACGCGGGCGAGGTTCTGCTTTCGGGACAGACGATCACAGGCCTCTCGCCGGAGCGCCTCGCGGGCCTTGGCCTGGCGCGCACGTTTCAGCTGGGACGGGTTTTCGCCAATCTGAGCGTCATGGACAATGTGCTGATCGGCGCACACGCCCGCCTTCGGGCGGTGCGTCCGGCTGTTCCGGTGATCGGGCCGCTGCTGGAGCTTGCGCTTGCGCTGGTCAGGCCGCCGTCGGTGAAGGCCGAGGAGGAAGGGCTGCGCGAGGAGGTGCGGGCAATCGTGTCGCGCTTCGGCGAACGGCTGTTGCCGCGGCTCGATCATCCCGCGTACAGTCTCTCCTACGCCAATCGGCGGCGCCTGGAGATCGCGCGGGCGCTTGCGCTCAAACCGCGTCTGCTGCTGCTTGACGAACCAACCGCCGGTATGAACCCGACCGAGACCGCGGAGATGCAAGTGCTCATTGCCGGCCTCAAGGCGGAAGGCCTCACCATCCTGCTGATCGAGCACAAGCTCGACATGGTGATGCAGTTGTCGGATCGCGTCGTGGTGATGGACGAAGGCCGAAAGATCGCCGAGGGGCCGGGAGACGTCGTGCGCAGCGACCCGAAAGTGATCGAGGCCTATCTCGGGCATGGCCCGCGGCGCGGCAAGAAAGCGATGGAGGCGGCGGAATGACCGAAACCGTCGCAAATGCGCCGCTTCTCGAGCTCAAGGACGTCGACACGTTCTATGGCCCTGCGCAGGTTCATTTCGGTCTGTCGCTGACCGTGCCGCGCGGGCACATCGTCTGCCTGCTCGGCGGCAACGCAAGCGGCAAGTCGACGACGATGAAGGTGATCCTCTCCCTGGTGCAACCGCGCGCCGGCGATGTCCTGTTCGATGGCGTCTCCACGCTCGGCGTGCCGACGCCGCAGCTCGTGCGGCGCGGACTTGCCTCCGTGCCCGAGGCGCGGCGGCTGTTCCCTGACATGAGCGTGCGCGAGAACGTCCTCATGGGCGCTTTCGTGCGCAATGACGCCGCCGAGGTCGCGCGCGATCTCGATCGCATGCTGACGCTCTTCCCCAGGCTCGGTGAGCGGCTCCAGCAACGGGCCGGCTCGCTGTCGGGCGGCGAGCAGCAGATGGTCGCCATGGCGCGCGCGCTCATGAGCCGCCCGCGCCTCATCGTCATGGATGAACCCACGATGGGCCTGTCGCCGCTCTATGTCGATCGCGTGCTGGAGCTGATCGAGACGATCAACGGCGAAGGCGTCTCCATTTTCATGGTCGAGCAGAACGCAAGCCTCGCGCTCGAAATCGCCCACGATGCCTATGTGCTGCAGACGGGCCGCATCGTCCTGTCCGGCGCCGCCCGCGATCTTCGCAACGACCCGCGCATCCGCGACGCCTATCTCGGCGGCGCCGAGGCGGCATAGAGCTCAGGTACGATACGCAATGACGACTCCGCAAACTTCACCCAAGCGTCTCGGCTTCTTCACGCGCGTGCTCGATGAGGCGCCGCCGGCGGAACGATACCGGCTCGCGACGGAGCAGATCGTTCACGCCGAACGCTGCGGGCTCGACTCGGCGTGGATCGCCCAGCACCATTTCCACGAAGCCGAAGGCGGATTGCCGGCGCCGCTGGTGTTCCTCGCACATGTCGCCGCACGCACGTCGACCATCCGCCTCGGCACCGGCATCGTCACGCTGCCGCTGGAAGAGCCGATCCGTGTCGCCGAGGATGCAGCCGTGCTCGATCTCTTGACCGACGGCAGGCTGGAACTCGGCGTCGGCACGGGTGGCAATCCGACCGCGTTCGCTGCCTTCGGCCTCGACAGCGCGAAGCGGCGGGAAATTTTCGCAGAGAATCTCGCGATCCTGCGCGATGGGCTCGGCGGCCGCGCACTCAGGGGCGGCGACGTCGTATATCCGACGCGGCCGTCGCTGCTCGATCGGATCTGGCAGGCAACATTCTCCGCGGAGGGAAGCGCGCGCGCCGGAGCGGACGGCGACGGGCTCATGCTATCGCGCACGCAGCCGAGGTCGAAGGAGGCTCCGAACGCATCGCTGCCGGAGATTCAGCATCCGATCATCGATGCCTACCTCGACAAGCTGCCGGCCGGGCGCGCACCCCGCATCCTCGGATCGCGCACCGTGTTCGTTGCTGATACCCGTAGCGAGGCGCTGCGCCTCGCGGAGATCGGCTTGCGACGGTCGGTCGCGCGCTTCATCGAGAACGGCCATCGGCCACCGGGCAACACGCTCGAAGAGACCATCGCGGCGTTCGACATTCATGTCGGCGCTCCGGACGACGTGATCGCCTCGCTAAGTAAGGATACTGCGCTGGCGCGCACCACCGACCTCGTCTTCCAGGCCCATTCGATCGACCCGCCGCATCCGCTCATCCTGCGGTCGATCGAGCTGATCGCCGAAAAGGTCGCGCCCGCGCTCGGCTGGACGCGAGGCCATGAGGCGCCACGGCTTGCCGCCGCACGATGATGCCATCGGACAACTTGTCTGCAAGGAGGAACCACAATGAGTGAGCGCGTGCCGGACGTCATCGACCAGCTCGCCGCCATCGCGCCCGGATCGTCCCTCGATGCGATCCGCGCACGGCGCCAGATTGCGCGGGAGCATGCGCAAAAGAGCTACCTTGCGCTGTTCGAGCCCGCGGACTTTGCGGGCGTCCCGGCGCTCGAAAGGTTCGCGGTCGCAGCCTTCGTCGCCGGCCTGCATGCGGAGCCGGCGACGCGCGACTTCTATTCGGCGAAGCTCGGCGCGGCCGCGGACAGTCGGGTCGCGGCCGCCGTCGAAGCGGAGACCGCGCGCGGCCGCACACAGGGGCCTTACGGGTCTTATCCGGTCGGGCCGTTGAGCCGCGAAAACAGCGCGGGCCTCATCTATCGCGTGAGCGATGAGGGACGGCGCAACCTCGGTGCCCGGCTCGCCGCAGCGTTCGAGCATGTGCATCTTCTTGTGTTCCGGCCGCGCGATGCCGATTCGGCTGCGCTGCGGGCCCTTCTTGATGCAGGCTGGTCGACCAACGACATCGTCACGCTGTCGCAACTCGTCGCTTTCCTGTCCTTCCAGATTCGCATCGTCGGCGGCCTGCGCACCCTCGCCGCCACGCCCGTGCGCGCGTGAACGGAGAAACACCATGACCGACGCCGTCATCACCCATGCGGGCAACAAGGAACCCACAGCCTTCACGCAGAAGGAGCTCGGCTGGCTGCCCTGGCTCGGCCCCCTCCCCGAATCCGACTTCACCGAACGCCATCGCGCCGCGCTCGTCGACGCCACGCGCATCAAGTCACCCTATTTCCGCCTGCTGGCGCGTGATCCCGACATCCTCGAGGCGCGCACCAGAACCGACAAGGACATCTTCTACAACGTCGCAGATGGCCTACCGCGCGCCGAACGGGAGCTTGCCGCCGCGGCAGCGTCGCGCGTCAACGGCTGCATCTATTGCGCCTCGGTGCATTCGCGTTTCGCTACGACTTATTCGAAACGCGGCGAGGACGTGCAGCGCCTGCTCGACGCAGGCGTCGGTGTCCAGATCGATCCGCGATGGGATGCGGTGATCGCCGCCTCCGCGGCCATCACCGCCACGCCCGCGGCATTTGACGGCACCCATATCGCCGCGCTGCGCGAAGTGGGTCTCGACGACGCCGAGATCGTGGACGTCATCAGCGCCGCGTCCTTCTTCAACTGGGCCAACCGGCTGATGCTGTCGCTCGGCGAGCCGGCAGGCCCATGATGAGGTGATTGGCAACCTTGCGGGGAGCCGCCGTCAAACGACCCGGATCTTACACTTTAGCTGCATCCAGCAGCCCTCTTTTGATGAGTGACACCTTCACAATCCTCTAGCATCCTGCACTTCTTGTTGGATGCATCGGGAAAGAAGGTCCGCAATGCTGCTTTTCGAAAGCCGCGAATACGTCGCCCGCGTACGACGCACAAAAGAGGCCATGATCAAGCGCGGGATCGACCTCTTGCTTGTGGCCTCCCCGGCAAATCAGTTCTGGCTCACGGGTTACGACGGTTGGTCTTTCTATACGCCACAGGTGGTTGTGGTCAGTCTGGAACAAGAAGAGCCGATCTGGATCGGTCGCAAAATGGATGCCGTCGGCGCGAAGTTCACCGCATTTCTCGATGAGAGCAATGTCGTCCCGTATCCAGATCACTACGTTGCTTCGAGCGATCTCCATCCTTTGCAGTTCGTGGCCGAGGAGATCCAGCGGCTAGGTTGGGACAAAGGCCGCATCGGCGTCGAAACCGATGATTACTATTACACTGCCAAATGGGATGCGATCCTTCGCAACAAGCTCTCGAACTGTGAGTTCGTGGATGCTTTCCTGCTCGTCAACTGGTGCAGGATGGTGAAGTCCAGTCGAGAGCTCGACTATATGCGCCAGGCCGGACAGATTGCTGCCGCGGCGCATCAGGCAGCGTTCGACGCGGCCCGTCCCGGGGTACGGCAATGCGACGTCATGGCCGAGGTCTATCGCGTAACCACCTCAGGCCTGCCGGAATTCGGTGGAACATTCCCGTGCAAGCCGCCCAATGCAATGGTTGGAGAATACTGCTCAGCGCCACATTTGTCCTGGACTGACGCGCCCCTGGTCGAAAACGATCTCTTTTACATTGAGCTGGGCGGCGTAAGACACCGATATCACTCGCCGCTTTCGAGATGCATTTACCTGGGCAAGCCAACCGAGCGGATGAATTTTGTCGCCAAGGTGATCGCTGAGGGTTTGCACGCCGTTCTCGACAAGGTTCGTCCGGGCGTTGTGTGCGAGGAGCTTGCCGCCGTTTGGAAATCAGTCATTTCCAGGCACGGAATCGAGAAGGATAGCCGGATTGGATATCCTGTCGGCATTGGCTTCCCCCCGACCTGGGGTGAACTCACGGCCAGTCTCCGCGCAGGAGATCGTACCGAGCTCCAACCGAATATGACTTTTCATTGCATTCCGGCGATCTGGATGGACCAATATGGCCTCGTCATCTCGGAGACGTTTGCGGTGACCGAACGCGGCGCTGAATGCTTTGCGGAATTTCCTCGGGCTCTTTTATCCAAGGGCTGAGAGGTCATCCCGGTGTGGCGCCCAATTAAACATATGAGATGAACAGATGCTTTTGGCGATCGAACAAGGCAACACCAATAGTCTCTTTGCAATTCATGACGGCGCGAATTGGATCGCCCGATGGCGTTCGGCCACCGAGGCCACCCGGACGGCGGATGAATATGCCGTGTGGCTCTCGCAATTGATGGCAATGCAAAAAATAGAGCTTGGCCAGTTGAAATCGTGCGTGATCTCGAGCGTCGTGCCGCAGTCAATTTTCAATCTCCGGAACTTGTCGCGTCGATACCTGGGCGTGGAGCCCTTGATAGTCGGCGAGAATACCGAGCTCGGCATCCAGGTGCGGACGCTCAAGCCGTCAGAGGTGGGATCCGACCGTCTGGTCAATGCGCTCGGCGCGCTTGGGGTTTATTCGGGTCCTTTGATCATAATCGACAGCGGCACTGCCACCACACTTGATGTCATCGGCAGAGATGGCGCCTTCGAGGGAGGCGCAATTGCGCCGGGCGTCCACTTGTCCATGGAGGCCCTGCATGCAGCTGCCGCGAAGCTCCCAAGAATCGCACTGGAGCGCCCTTCACTCGTTGTAGGAAACGACACAGTCAGCGCAATGCAGTCGGGTATATTTTGGGGGCACGTTGCCCTCATCGAGGGAATGATCGCTCGGATAAAGGCCGAGCGGAACGAGTTGATGACCGTCGTTGCTACCGGCGGCGTTGCCTCGCTTTTCAATGGCGCCACGACAGCGATCGATCACTTTGATCCTGATCTGACGATTCGCGGTCTCCTGGAGATATATCGGCGAAATGCGGCGGCTGAGGATCAAAAGGCACGATTGCCGTCATGATTGATCTCGAAATTTGAAGTGGCGTGCGTCCCGGGGGTGGGAAAGCATTCTCCAAAAGTGAACTGTATTCGTGCGGCCAAACCTTCATAAGCCCGAAGGTGCAATCGATCACTGCGGCATGCAGCGTAAATGGCTGCCTGATTACTTGCCGGGCACAATGCTACGAAGCAGCTCCGTGCGCTGTGTCGCGCCAGCGACCAGGTAGCTGTGGTCATTGCCGCTCAGCACAAGTCGCGCGCCGCTGTCCTTGATATAGCGCGTCGCCCACTCGCGATCGTATACACCGCCCATGCCGAGAATCTTGCCGTTGTTGCGGCACGCGGCCGCGACCGTCTGATACGCGGCCTGCACCTCGGGATGCCCGATCTGTCCGGCGATGCCGAGGTCCGCGGAAAGATCAGAGGTGCCGATCAGAAGCACATCGATGCCCGCAACGTCGGCGATCGCGTCGGCGTTGCTGACCGCTTCGCGGCTCTCGATCATGGCGATGACGAGAATTTCGTCATTGAGCAGGGCCTGGGCCTCGGCGTGACCAGGCGGCGTAAAGCGGAAGGCAGCTGACGGACCGCCCCAGCTCCGTGTGCCGGCGGGCGGGTAGCGGTATGCCCGCACAATGCGTTCGGCCTGCGCGCGGGTATCGACATGGGGCACGACGATACCCATTGCACCATTATCGAGCGCGCGAGCTCCCTCATCGATGGCATCGGCGGCAACCCGAACGATCGGCGTCACGGCTGTTGCAAGCGCTGCGATGCAAATCTGCGTCGCTTCCTGCATCGAGAAGGCGCCGTGCTCCATATCGATGAAAATCCAGTCGTGGCCGCAGGATGCGGCCAGCATGCCGACTGCAGAGGTGCGCAAATGATGGACGCCAAAGCCGAGCGCGAGTTCGCCGGCTTTCAGTTTGCGTTTGGTTTCATTCCGGATCAGCGTCATGGCGTGCCCTCGGATCTATCTTCCGAGGCCAGCATCGCATCATGGGCGCGTGGAGCGCAACGCCATCAGAGACGAGCAGAATGAGACGGGACGCCGCCGGTCGATGCGGCGGCTTAGAGTCTGATTCAACTTCGTTGAATCAGACTCTAAGCCCATCTTTTTGTTTGGGCATGATCTTATCCGAAAACCGGTATCCACTTTTCGGCATCATGCCCTTAAGGCACTTTGATCCCGGCACGCTCGATCACACGCGCGTAGCCTGCACGCTCCTTGGCGAGCGCCTCGGCGTAGGCCGGGCCGGGTAGCTCGGTCTGGAGTACGCCAAACTTTTCGAGTGCAACGCGGACCTCGGGTATCTTGCCGGCCGCGACAAGCTCTTCAGTCAGCTTCTTGACGATGTCGGCCGGCATGTTGGCGGGGCCGACCCATCCGAACGCCGGCATCAGTTCGAAGCCCGGCACAGTCGCGGCTGTCGGCGTGATCTCCTTGGCGAGCGGATAGGGCCCGGGCGATGTGATCGAGATCGCGCGCAGCTTGCCGCCTTTCACCTGCTCGTAGGCCACAGCGAAATTATCGCAGGCGAGCTGTATCTGACCGCCGATCAAGTCCTGAATGCTGAGGTTGGACGCGCGGTAGGAGACGGGCGTCATCTTGAGACCCGCGGCGTCCGCCAGCATCTCGCCGCAGATGTGCTGCGTCGTGCCGGGGCCGGATGTCGCATACGGCGTGTTCGGGTTCGCCTTCAGCCAGGCGATCAGCTCGGCCATCGTGTTGGCGGGAACGGAAGGATTGACGAGCCAGATGTTCGGCTGCGCCGCCATGCCATAGAGATAGGTGAAATCCTTATCGACGTTGTAGGGGATCTTGTCTTTGATCAGGATTGGATTGATGGCAATGCCGCCCGAGGTGGCCACCGCGATGGTGTAGCCGTCCGGCGCCGCGCGGGTCGTCGCGTGCAGGCCGTTGACCCCGCCCCCACCTGCCCTGTTCTCGACGATGAACTGCTGGCCGAGCCGCTTCGTCAGTTGCTCTGCGAAAATGCGCGCCATGACGTCGGTGTTGCCGCCGGCGGCAAACGGCACGATGACCGTTACGGGTCGCGATGGCCACTTGTCCTGCGCCGGCGTGGCGCTGGTGAGCAGGCCGAGTGTCGCGGCCACGGCGGCGAGCCTGGCGAGAATACGGAACATTTCCACCCTCCGGTTTCTGACGACAGACAAGGCAGCGCCTGGGCAGGCCTGTCTGAAGCACCGATTTCGCGGCAGGATAAGGAATGCACCACGACAGACAAGAGGTGTCGGCCCCGCTGGCATCCCGACCGGTGCGACACAAGCGCGCCAGTCCGAAGAACAACTCGTTCGTCGACCGTCAAACTTTGGAATTCAATCCCGCGCTGTTCGGGCGTCTAATGGGATGTGCGCGGCCGTCCGGACCGGCGGCGCGGAGAAGCCAGCATGCAGCAAGCGTCGTGGAATTCGCCATCGCCGACCACCGACGACGGATCGGCGATGATCGATGCAACCTGGCAAGCCGTGCAGAGCCAGGCGTTCGACCTCATCCGGACAGAGCCTGCGCTTGCGGCGCTGGTCGGCCGGCGGGTGATTGCGCACGCGCGGTTCGAAGCTGCGTTGTCGGCCCTGGTCGTCGAAATCCTTGCGACGCCGTTCCTGCCAGCCTCCCTCCTGAGCCCGTTGATGGAGCGTATCGTCGCGGACGATCACGGCATCGCGCACGCGGCTGCGCTCGACCTCAGGGCCGTCGTTGAACGCGATCCGGCGGTCGACGGAATGCTGAGGCCTTTCCTGCTCTACCCGGGCTTTCATGCGCTGCAGATCTATCGCGCAGCAAATCATCTGTGGCTTGGCGGCAGGCGCGACATGGCTCGCCTGTTTCAGAGCATCGCGTCGCAGCGGTTCTCGATCGACATCCATCCCTTGGCCAGGATCGGACGGGGCATCTTCATTGATCACGGCGTCGGCGTGGTGATCGGCGAAACCGCAGTGCTGGAGAGCAACATCTCGATCCTGCAGGAGGTGACGCTCGGCGGCTCGGGGAGAACGGCGCAGCGCCGACATCCGCACATTCGCGAGGGCGTGCTGCTCGCCGCCGGCTCGATCCTGCTCGGCCCGATCGAGGTGGGTGCAGCCTCCAAGGTCGGCGCAGGAAGCCTGGTGACGAACTCGGTGCCGAGCCAAAGGACCATCGTCGGCGTGCCCGGAACTCTCGTTGGAGCGACCGCCGGAGAGGCCCCGGCTTTCACCCTGGACCACGCTCTGCCGGACTGAACGCCGGCGGGCGGGCGGCGCCCGCAGCACCGCGTTGCTCAACGGCTGCTGGCCAAAGGGACCGGGCTACAGCCCGGACCGGATGGCTTTGAGCAGCCGGAAGCGCATCGTGCCGTCGTTGCCGGTGAGCGCGATCACGAAGCGCACTCGGCCATGCGTGGAGGTGTCGGCATAGCCCGCCAAGGTGCGGACGCCGGAAAAGGTGCCTGTCTTGAAGCGGGCGCCCTCGCCGCTGCGGAGTAGCGAGGCATGAGGCTCGAAGAGGTGCAGCACCTGGGCAAGGCCGCGGGCTGTGAAGCGGTTGCCGCGGCTGATGCCCGAGCCTTCCTCGAGCTTGATTGACTCGGCGAGGCCGTGCTTGACGAGCATCGCGTTCGCGACCTTGAGTGACTTCTCGAGGCTGACGGGCCCGCCCAGGCGATGCCCACCGATCTCCAGGAAGACCTGGTTGGCGATGTAGTTGTTCGAGCCGACGAGCAACCCGGCAAGGATGTTCGAAAGGCTGCGCGACTGGCGGTGAACGTAGACCGGCTCGATGCCCTCGGGCACGGTTCCGGTCGAGATCTTGCCCTTGATGCTGCCGCCGGCCCGCTCGATGAATGCGGCGATCAGCTCGCCGGCATATTGCAGGCCCACCGCGGGATCCTGGGTCAGGCTGATGCGACCGCGACCCTGGTGGCCGCGCGCCCGGAACTGGCTGATCGCGAGCGGCGTGATCGGGGTCTGCGTCTCGGCAGAGCGGACAGTCTTTCCCTTGCGCACGGCGTGGATCGTGTTGAAGTTCACAGCGAGCGCGGAGTTCAGCGCATCGTAGGCTTCGTCGGTGTCCTCGATGCCCGGGATACGGATGCCGGAGGGATAGTAGCTCGCGTCGAGCACGATGCCGCTTAGCGGCTGCTTGCCGATAGCCGCGACCAGCGCCGGCGCGAGCTCAGCCAGCTCTTCGGAGATCAAGAAGGGATCGCCGCCGCCGCGAATGTAGAGCACCCGCTCGCCGTCCAGGTAGAAGCGGGTCTCGAAGCGGTAGTCGGCGCCCAGCACTTCCATCGCCAGCCAAGCGGTCACGATCTTGGCGACGGAGGCAGGAACGAAGGGCTTGTCAGCGTTCTGAACTACAAGCTCGTTGCCCTTGTCGTCCATCACGAGCACCAGCCCCGACGGCGCGAGCGCCGCGACCTTCTCCTTGGCCCCGGCCAAGGCTTGGGCGGACAGCGCTAGCAGGGCGCAGGCGAGGGCGAGGTGAGACAGCATGACGACTCGTGCCCGTGCCCTCCAATTCGCCATTGTCTTGCATCTCCGTAGCCGGCTCAACATAGCGCTATGGCCGATACGGCCCGTAACCGAAGCCAATCGATAGATTCGGGATGTCGGCATTTGAGTTTAGAGCGTACTTCGTTTTGCTGTGCACACACTACGGCTAGTGGCCCATAGCGAACTACAGCAGCAGCAGGTCGCGCGTTATCAGATTCGTGGATGGCGCGGAGTTGGCGGCAATAAACTCAAGGATTTGGTTCGCAGTTTTATTCTGAATGGCGCGCCAAAAAATGCCCCAGTCATTTGGTGTATGCATCCACAGTTCCGAGTGTTTCGCCAGTGGCCAATCAGATGCGCCTTTTATGTCAAACATTGGACATTCAGGGTGGGCCTATTGCTGCCCCTTGTCCGGCCAGGCTGAAAGAATATGAGCGGTCTCTGTGGGTGTTTTTCCGTCGAGGACCTCTTGGTAGATCGTCTCGACGCCCTGACATCCCGACGTGCGCTTGATGGTCATCCAGGGCGCGGTGAATGCCTGAAAGCGGCGCCAGGCTTCGATGTATCGCTGCCAAAAGACGTCGTCGCCCCATTGCTTTCGGCGTTCGACCATATGTGCCGGAGTGGAGAACAGCTCGTATCCTGGTCCTCGCAGTACTGGTCGCGCCGAAGCTTCGGTTGCTCTCTGTGTGAAACCGGCAATGATGTAATGCTTAAGGCAGCCGCCTAGCTGCCGATCCAGCGCTTCGCTCAGCGCGGCGCCGTTGGCGATATCGACAATGCCTGTCGGAACATCGGTGGACAGCGTTGTGACCTCGTCGTATCCAACGACATGGTCGTAAATGCCGCGCGCGGCGAGCTCTTTGACGCGGTCTGGCGAGGTCAATCCGACAATTTCAAGGTTACCATGCCGGGCCTCTGTCAAGAGCAGGGCCATACCGAGCGCTGCCTTGCTCGACGCGCTCGTGAGCAGGATGCGTCGTGCGCCAAAGTGATTCTGCTCCCGCAAGTAGATGGCGCAACAGAACGACAGGCTGAAGCCTGGTCGAAGGATCAAATAGGCGTCTTCGCGAGACAAATCGAAAGCCGGATCTCGCTCGATCAGCCGGTACTCGTTGTAGATCGGGGATAGCCCAACGCGGTGCGCCGAGACGTCAACCACCGTGACGCCGCCGACGTCGCCCAGCGTCATCGTCAGGTGCGTCGCCATGGGGAAGAAGCCGTAGAAACGTTCGCCGACGGGCAGTTGTGCATGCTTCGACGCGACGACCTCGCCAATGCCCCACACCGGGATCTGTCCCCAACCGTCGGGTGCGGGGAAGAAGTTCCAATAGCCGATGGTCGTGTACGCGAGGGGCGATCCAAGGTGTGCGTAGGTCATGTTGTTCGCGGTGAAGGCAAACTTGGTGATCGCCACCAGGACCTGCCCGGGCGCAAGCGCGCCGGCAGCCGGTATGGCACTTTCCTGCCATTGCCAGCGGCGCAGATCGCTTTTGGCGACTTGGAAGCTGCTGCAAATCTGCGGGGCTCGATTCAGTGACATGTCGTTCCTTCCAGAGAGGCCGAGGTTCAGTTGTCCGTGGTCGCCCTTCGCGCACGATCGAACTTTTCCGTCGTCGCAGCGTCAGGCGGCGCCACCACGTTGTGAGCTGCGAGCGTTGACGAGAGCATAGGGACGCGGCAAAGATGAGCAAAATGATTGTTTGTAATGGCGATTGATCGATATGGCTCATGATCGTCGTGTCGACCTCAATCTCCTCGCAGTGCTCGATGCCATCCACACGCAGGGCGGGGTGACGCGGGCGGCGGAACGACTCAATCTCACCCAATCTGCGGTCAGCCATTCATTGTCGCGGCTGCGTGAAATCTTTGGCGACCCTCTCTTCGTGCGCAACGGTCACCGCCTGATACCCACGCCCTTGACCCGCTCGTTGATGTCGCCGCTGCAACAGGTGCTGCGCTCGCTCGATCTTCTCGTCACAAATGCGGGCGGGTTCGATCCGGCGACTGCCAAGACCCAATTCACGATTAGTCTCCGCGATCCTACCGACACGCTGTTGCTGCCGTCCGTCATGAAGCGTGTCGTTCGCGCCGCGCCCGATCTTGATTTTCGGATCGTTCAGACGCGACGGCGGAGCGTCGAGGCAGACCTGACAAACGGTGCGCTTGACCTTGCGATCGACGTGCCGCTGCCGCTGTCCAGTCATGTGCACCGGCAGAAATTGGGGGCTGATCGGCTGGTGGTCGTGGCGCGCAAGGGCCACCCGCACATTCGCCGGGGCTTGACGCTCGATACTTATCTCGCCCAGCACCACGTCATGGTGACGTCTCGTCGCAAAGGCCCCAGCCTGGAAGACATCGACCTGAGCGAGCGTGGTCTCAAGCGGCGCGTCCGGTTGCGTTGCCGCAGCTATTTCGCGGCCGTGCGCGTGGTCGATGAAACCGACCTGGTGCTGACCATGCCGGAGCGATACGTGCGTGCGCTGAATGTCGGGGCGCGAACCCAGGTTCAGCCTCTGCCGCTCTCCACGTCGGCTCTCGACCTTTATTTGTATTGGCATTCATCGGTTGACGAGAACAACGCAAATCGCTGGCTGCGAGGTCTCGTTGTCGAAGCGTTCAGGAAAAGCCACCAGGCGCGTCGGAATTCGTAGGCGTAGTCAATCGGCTCCCGAAGGATCCTGTGAGCCAAAGACTAGGCAACCGGACTTGCCGGTGCCGCCATGTACGCAAATGGCGCTCCCTAGGGATCAGTGAGAAGGCTTTGCGATCAATCGGTTTGCCAATCGTTGGACGGCCACACTCACCACTGAAGCACAAGGGAGATTTTGACCATTGGCAAACCTGGATGCTTTTCTGTGCTCATTTGTTCCTCTGGCGGGAACCTATGGCGGGCTTCCAGGTTTTCTCCGGCATGAAGTCTTGATCACGCTCTGCGGGCTTGCGTTCGCCACGCTTTTTGCGTTCGCGATCGCTGCCGCTCTCATGATCAAATAAGATCGCCGCGTCTCAGCTCATGAGGTGGAAAGGACTGGCCGGAGGAAACCATGCCAAAGGCAATGGCAGCGGCTTTTGCGTTGGTCCTCGCCGTGTCGGTTGCGCTACCCGCCATGGCGCAGACACCAACGTCCGACGCAAGGCAGCAGGATGCGGTCGCCTTCGCAGAGGCAGCATCGATCTATGAGGAGATTGTCAACCTGTTCCTGAGCAACAGGACGGGAGCCATGCAAGCTGCACTCGGTTCGGTCCGAGGGGTCCTGGTGCGACTGCGCCCATCACTGAATGAGCACACAGCCGCGACGCTCGATCGCCATCTTAAGGAAATGGAAACGGCTGAAGCGAAGGGCAACCTCAACACCACAGCTCTGACGGCCGCAGAATCGTTCAGGACCGTTGTCACGGCGACACCCCCGCAGATGCGGCGCACGCCGGTCGAGTTGTCGATGTATGCCTACTGGGCCTACCGGCTCGTCATTCTTGCCTCCGAGCCCAAGAGCAACTGGCCGGAGCTGATGCAATCGGCGAAGGAGTCTGAAAGATCATGGATCCTGCTACGCGGAATGGTCCGCGACGAAAACATGCGCACGCTGTTGGAGGAGAACCAGCGCGGGGCAAGCGAGGCCGTGGCGCGCAACGACGCCGCCGGTGTCAGATTCGCGGCCCGAGTGCAAATCGCCTCGACCGCGGTGTTGAGTAACTTCTTTGGATCAATAGAGCGGACCGCTGAGGCTACCAAACCGAGCGGCAAGAAAAAGGTAGCGAGCGGCAAGAGAAAGGTCCGGATCGTCAGGTCCGCTGGCCCAAGAATGGTCGCCGGTCTCGTTTTTCGTCTCCTGGGACGGTGAAGCAAGGTGAAGCTAATCGGCTCACAGAGGGATGGCCGTTGCGATCGGTCAGCGTCGCCGCGGGATCGATAGGGCAATGATCCGGCGCCGATATTGTGTCCGTTGCCCTCTGTGAAGAGTTCTGCCACCGTCGCCTTTCAAATTTGAACGGCCTGCGCTTCCCATCGTCGAGGAAGAGACCATGTCGCGTCAGCGCATTCGCTTCGCCAGCCGCCGCAAGCGCCTGCGCGATAGGGTTAAGGCCAAGCTCGTGCTCAAGGGTATTCTAGCCTTCGACTATGCAAAACTCGCCGCCGATGTCGGTATCGACGCGATCAATACGTTGTAGGATGCCCTCCCAAGGGGAATCGAACCACTGTTTCAGCCTTGAGAGTGTTGGCCGTCGGATCACTACTCGTCCGCCGGGCTGCGCGCCGCATGGTGGATGTACAGTATCTCGATCGCTTCGCCCGTATTCCGATAGAAGACTTTGTAGGGGTATCGAATGAGCGGGACGACGCGAACGCCTGGCCGCTCGGCGACCTCTTGCGCACTGTCTGGCCACTCCCCAATGCGAACGATCACCGATCGAAGGCGATCTTCGAGCGCGCCATAAACGGAGGGATAATTGGCGGCAATAAACTCAAGGATTTGGCCAAGGTTTTCGAGCGCCTCGTCCGTATAAACCACCCTCATGCCGGGCGATGTTTCCGGAGGATATCCGCCACTTGGGTGTCCGTCGCAAATCGTCCCGCGCGAGCAGCGTCAAGACCGCGATCGATGCCAGCCAGCTCCGGTGGCGTTGCTTGATACTTGCCTTGTCCAAGCCCTGCCTCGATCTCAAGCGCAATCTGCGCGAGCTCGGTCTGGGCCTCTTCGGGCCACTTTTCCGCGCGTTCCAGAACGTCCGTGAGTATTTTTGCGGTCATGCCAGCATCATACCAAATGACTGGGGCATTTTGGCGCTCCCTAGGGGACCAGAGCAATCTATTACTTTCAAAGCCTTAGAAGAAAGTGGGACCCATTAGACCTCTTTGAAGCGCCTACGCTTTTTTGAGCGCGGTCCCACTTCTGAGGTGCACCGCCCCTCGCCCGCCGACGCGCCGACGCGCCGATAGGCATCACTCAGGACACTTCGCGCCAGCACAGAAAGCCGTCCTTGTCCCAATCGACAAGCCGTAGCTTCAAGTTGGGAAGCTTTGACGCACGGAATACTTCGCAGCGAAACGAACGCGCGTCTGCACCCTGGAACACGTTGCCGTAAGCGGCGATGCTAGAAATCATGCTGCTTACCCTGTTCGCTGCGATGTGTTCTCCGAACGTGATTTCGATTACGATCATGCGAACAACGTACCACGCACAGACCAGCGCACCAGCGTGAGCGAGGGGCAAGGTTAGTGAACGGTTTGTTCAGCAACGGCCAATTGTTATTTCTTGCTATTCTGGTGCATGAACAAAGCCAAGTCTTTTACAGACAGATTTGGGCCCCTTAGTCCCCGAAGAAATTCTCGTGGTGCGAAAATGGCGGCGGCGATACTCACTTCTGGACCAAAGTACTTATCCAGATCGAAGCTGTCGAAGGACACTCCCGATTGTTTCTGAAGAAATTCGATCAGCTCCTTTCCATCATCACCATTAATCCCTAGTCCGGTGATGCCGCGGTTAAGGCAGGTCTCTGGTTTAATGCCGCGGCTGTCGCATCGCAGCCATTCGGCGATCCAGTTGATCACATCCTGTTCGTAGCGAGAATGATCAGTCACGGAGCACCCACTAAATCCATCCAATGTTTGCATGAGCCGATCCAAATCACTGCTTGTCTGGGTTTAAATCGGGATGAAGGCGCGAGATGTGGATGCTCGTCATCGCCGCTCCTCCCATCACGTCTCTGAAAGATTTCATACCCTCTGCGCGAAGCGGGCACATGCGTTAGCGCTTCCAAATAGGCCATCTTGCGACTGCCACCGGAGAACGCGTCGTCCTCAAAGTCGATGCTGATGCGATTCCGAAGAAAAACCAAACCCTTGCGGCAACCCTCTGAAAAGACTCAAGGAAATAAATCCAATGGGTCCCACTTTGAAAGTGACCCCATACAACTCATTGATTTTATTGATAAATTTTCGCATGGCGCTCCCTAGGGGAATCGAACCCCTGTTTCAGCCTTGAGAGGGCCGCGTCCTAACCGCTAGACGAAGGGAGCGTTGCCCAAGGAATTAGCCGCTCGGGCGGCTGGCTGCAAGCGGGAATGCGGGTGGCGTTGGGACGGTTGCGCCGTCAGGCCCGGCCTTGTGCCGGACATCCACATCCTCAGCAAACGTGGATGGCCGGGACAAGCCCGGCCATGACGAATTCAGTCCACCTGGCGAGCGAGCGAAGCTCAGCCGTTATTCCGGGAACACCGCTTCGATCTTGGTCTTCAGCGTGGCGGCGTTGAAAGGCTTGACGATGTAGTTGTTCACGCCGGCCTTCTTGGCGGCGATGACGTTTTCGGTCTTCGATTCGGCGGTCACCATGATGAACGGCGTCATCGCCAGATTCGGATCGCCGCGGACTTCCTTGAGGAGGTCGAAGCCGGTCATCGGCTCCATGTTCCAGTCGGAAATGACGAGACCATACTTCTTGCTCCGCATCTTGCTGAGCGCCGCCGAGCCATCACTGGCATCGTCGATGTTTTCGAAGCCGAGCTGCTTGAGAAGGTTGCGGATGATGCGGATCATGGTGTTGTAATCGTCCACCACGAGAACCGGCATCGATAGATCAACTGCCATAGCTTCTGCTCCTGAGCACGCAAGAACTGCGACCCCGCCTTTTTTCGCGGCGGGTTGGAGGGACCGCGGACAAACCTGACGGAATGGAAGATTTGGCAAGGCCCCCAGCGGCCAACACCTAGCATTCGTTCCTTAAACGGCCCGTTAATCGGCCATTCCCGGAGCGCGGCGGACCATGCATTTCCGGTACCGGGCGGCCCGGCAGCCGCGGAATGGTTACCATTGGCTTGACTTGGCAGGGTCCGCAGCCGCACGGTCGCGGCCCATTCCTTGATCGGACGGCCTTTCCCAAGCAATGACCTCCCGTTTTCTTGTGATCCGTGACACCACGCCGGCCAGCCAGATCCCGCAAGGCGCGGTGATCGCGCTCGGCAACTTCGACGGCGTGCATCTGGGCCATCGCGCGGTGATCGGCGCGGCGGAGCGGATGGCCCGCGCCCGCGGCAGCCTTGCCTACGCCATGACCTTCGAACCGCATCCGCGCGATTTCTTCAACCGCGGCGCGCCGCAGTTTCGCTTGACCGACGAGGTCGACAAGCTGCGGCTGCTCGCCGGCACCGGGCTCGACGGCGCGGTGGTGATGACGTTCGACGCGGCACGGGCGGCGACCTCGGCGCAGGATTTCATTAACCACGATCTTGTCGGCCGGCTCGGAATCTCAGGGATCGCCGTCGGCTATGATTTTCATTTCGGCAAAGGCCGCGCCGGCTCGCCGACGCTGCTGCAGGCGGAGGCGCCGCGGCTGAAGATCGACGTGCATGTCGAGCCGCATTTCGACATCACCGGCCAGGCGGTGTCGTCGACGGCGATCCGCGAGGCGCTGTCGGAAGGCCAGCTCGATCGGGCGACCGCCATGCTCGGCTATCCATGGTTCGTCACCGGCCCCGTGATCCACGGCGAGAAGCGCGGGCGTGACCTCGGCTATCCGACCGCCAACATGCGGCTCGATCCGGCCGCCTCACTGCGCCACGGCATCTATGCGGTGCGCGCCGGCATCAACGGCGAGCGCTACGACGGCGTGGCAAGTTTCGGCCGCAGGCCGACCTTCGACAACGGCGCGCCGCTGCTCGAGACCTTCCTGTTCGATTTCAAGGGCGACCTCTACGGCAAGACGCTGGACGTAGCCTTCATCAGCTTCATCAGGCCAGAGGCGAAGTTCGACAGCATCGACGCCTTGATCCGCCAGATGGACGACGACTCGGCCAAGGCAAAGGCCGCGCTGGCGGCCAATCCGGGGGCATTCCCGGCGCTCGGCGAGGTGGGATGAGGCGCAGGCGGCACGGATTGCGCGCCCCCTCTCCCCCATAGCCGTTCGAAGAACGGCGTCGCTTCGCTCGCCTATGGGAGAGGGCTGGGGTGAGGGGCACCAGACTCTCGAAGGCCGTACCCCCTCACCCGGATTGCTGTCGCAATCCGACCTCTCCCCATGGGAGAGGTGAAAGAACCGCAACCGCAGCGACTTAACACACCCCTTCCTCATCCGCCCTGCCCCTGCTAAAAGCCGGTCATGTCATTCCGGCTCATTATTATAGGCATTAGCGGCCCGGCTTCCGCCTGAGCGTCCTGCTCACGCGCAAGACCGGGGTGTCTTTAATCTTCCCGCTATAGGCATGAGCCCGACGACGGGACCGGTCGCTAAACCCGTGTCATGCCTCACAAAATGCCTTCAAGCCGACCTTAAGAGCCGCCATGACCGAGAAGCCGCAGAAGTCTCCCGCCGGACAGCCGGACGCCACTGACTATTCGAAGACGCTGTTCCTGCCCAAAACCGAATTTCCGATGCGCGCGGGCCTGCCGCAGCGCGAGCCGGACATCCTGAAGCGCTGGAACGAGATCAACCTCTACGAGAAGCTGCGCAGCGAAGGCCGCGGCCGCGCGAAGTTCGTGCTGCACGACGGCCCGCCCTACGCCAACGGCAACATCCACATCGGCCATGCGCTCAACAAGATCCTGAAGGACCTGGTCACGCGCAGCCAGCAGATGCTCGGTTATGACTCCAACTATATCCCGGGCTGGGACTGTCACGGCCTGCCGATCGAGTGGAAGATCGAGGAAGAAAACTACCGCTCGAAGGGCAAGCAGAAGCCGGACCTCAAAGACCCGACGGCGATGATCGCCTTCCGCCAGGAATGCCGCGCCTATGCGACGCACTGGCTCGGCGTGCAGCGCGAGGAGTTCAAGCGCCTCGGCGTGGTCGGCGACTGGGACCATCCCTATTCGACCATGGCCTATCCGGCGGAAGCCGCGATCGTCCGCGAGCTCATGAAGTTCGCCGCCAACGGCACGCTCTACCGCGGCTCAAAACCGGTGATGTGGAGCGTGGTGGAGAAAACCGCGCTCGCCGAGGCCGAGATCGAGTACGAGGATTATACGAGCGATCAGGTCTGGGTGAAGTTTCCGGTCGACACGACGGCCGGCGACCTCGCCGGCGCGTCGGTGGTCATCTGGACGACCACGCCTTGGACTCTTCCAGGCAACCGCGCGATCAGCTTCTCGTCCAGGGTCGCGTACGGCCTCTATCGCGTCACAGAAGCGCCCGCCGATAACTGGACGAAGAGCGGCGATCTGTTGATTCTTGCTGACAACCTCGCTGCAGAGGTTTTCAAGCAGGCGCGCGCGACAGGGTACGAACGCGTCGGCGACGTCAACACGGAGACTCTCGCCGCTGCAGCCTGCAAGCATCCGCTGCACGGCTTCGGCGGCAACTATCAGTTCAAAGTCCCTCTGCTCGACGGAGATCATGTCTCTGACGACACCGGCACCGGCTTCGTGCACACGGCGCCCAGCCACGGCCGCGAAGACTTCGATATCTGGACGGCGAACGCGCGCGCACTCGAGGCGCGCGGCATCTCCTCGACCATCCCCTACACGGTCGACGAGAATGGTGCGTATACCGAGCAGGCGCCGGGCTTTACGGGAAAGCGCGTCATCAACGACAAGGGCGAGAAGGGCGACGCCAACGAGGCGGTGATCAAGGCCCTGATCGAGGCGGGCATGCTGCTCGGCCGCGGACGGCTGAAGCATCAGTATCCGCACTCGTGGCGCTCGAAGAAGCCGGTAATCTTCCGCAACACGCCGCAGTGGTTCATCGCCATCGACAAGCCTATCGTCGACGATGGCGCGGCAAAACCGGGCGACACGCTGCGCGCCCGCGCGCTGCACGCGATCTCGGTCACCCGCTGGGTGCCGCCGTCGGGCCAGAACCGGCTGCGCGGCATGATCGAGGCGCGGCCCGACTGGGTGGTCTCGCGCCAGCGCGCCTGGGGCGTGCCGATCGCCGTGTTCGTCAAGGAAAAGGGCGACGGCTCGGTCGAGATTCTGCATGACGAGATCGTCAACCAGCGGATCTCCGAAGCCTTCATGAACGAGGGCGCGGACGCGTGGTACGCGACCGGCGCGCGCGAGCGCTTCCTCGGCCCAAAACTTTCTGCCGAAGGCTGGCAAAAGGTCGACGACATTCTGGACGTCTGGTTCGACTCAGGCTCCACGCACGCCTTCGTGCTGGAAGACCGGCAGAACTTTCCATCGCTCGGCGACATCGTTCGCAAGGTCGACGGCGGCAAAGACACCGTCATGTATCTGGAAGGCAGCGACCAGCACCGCGGCTGGTTCCACTCTTCGCTCTTGGAAAGCGCCGGCACGCGCGGCCGCGCGCCCTATGACGTGGTGCTGACGCACGGCTTTACCCTCGACGAGCACGGCCGAAAAATGTCGAAGTCGCTCGGCAACACGGTCGAGCCGCAGAAGGTGATCAAGGATTCCGGCGCCGACATCCTGCGCCTGTGGGTGGCCGCGTCCGACAATGCCGACGACCAGCGCATCGGCCCGGAGATCCTGAAGAACACCATCGAAACCTACCGCAAGCTGCGCAACACCATCCGCTGGATGCTCGGCACGCTCGCGCATTTCAAGCCGGGCGACGACGTCGCACACGCCGACATGCCGGAGCTCGAGCGGCTGATGCTGCATCGCCTTGGCGAGGTCGATGCGATCGTGCGCGACGCCTATGCGAACTTCGACTACAAGACCGTGATCGCGGCGCTTTCGAACTTCATGAACACCGACCTGTCGGCGTTCTACTTCGATATCCGCAAAGACGCGCTCTACTGCGAGCCGCCGTCGTCGCTGACTCGCAAGGCGGCGCTGACCACAGTCGATATCCTCTGCGATGCGATCCTGAAGTGGCTGGCGCCGATCCTGGTCTTCACGGCGGACGAGGCGTGGACCAATTATCGGGCGCACGACAAGGCCTCGGTGCACCTGACGACGTTCCCGGACAATCTCGGCGACTTCCGCGACGACGCGCTGGCGAAGAAGTGGGAGACCATCCGCGACGTGCGCCGTGTCGTCACCGGCGCACTGGAGCTGGAACGCGCGGCAAAGCGCATCGGATCTTCGCTCGAGGCGTCGCCGATGGTCTATGTGACCGACCCGAACATCTTCGGCGTCCTGGCCGACGTCGATCTCGCGGAAGTCTGCATCACCTCGAATGCGATGCTGACCAATGCCGAGCCGCCGGCGAACGCCTTCAAGCTTCCGGATGTGCCAAACGTTGCCGTGGTGGTCGAGCTTGCGCAAGGCAAGAAGTGCGCGCGCTCATGGCGGATACTTCCGACCGTCGGTGACGATCCGGAATATCCCGACGTCTCGCCGCGCGACGCCAAGGCTCTGCGCGAGTGGAAGGCGCTGGGGATGATTGCTTCGTAGCCCGGATGGCATAGGCGGCCTTCAGGTCGCCGTTCTCAAGAACGCCGATGCTTCGCATCGGCTATGGCGCAATCCGGGACTGCTTCCGCAGCAAGGACCCCGGATTACGCTTCGCTCCATCCGGGCTACGGCCTCACTCCACCGCGATCCGCTTCCAATACGCGTCCTTCAGCGCAATGCGGCCGTCGCGAAACAGATAGCGCTCCATGCCATGGGCATCGACGGCGGCGCCGCCGTCCTTGCGCGTCGCGGTCACGCGAAAAGTCATGAAGGTCGCATCCGGCGCGTGATGGTAGACGACGTCGTGGAAGCGCACGCCGTCATACATGCGCTCGCGCTCGTCGAAATAGGCGGCAAGTTGCCCGGGGCTCGCGATCTCGCGCGCGACCGGTGCGTCGGGGCCGATCGGCAGCCGCCAGATGAAATCTGGCGTCACGGTGCGGTAGACCAAGTCAACGTCGCGCTTGAACAAGGCTTTCGAGAAGGCGGTGAGGAGCGCGTCGCGTTCAGTGGGGGCGGGTGTGGTCATGAGGTGGGATTCCTTATCGATCGTCCACCACCGTCATGCCCGCCAACGGGTCCGCGCGTAGCGCGGCCCGATGACAGGCTCCGGCGGGCATCCAGTACGCCGCAGCGCTTGCGAATAGTGCTCTGGCGCTCTGGAATGCTGGGTCCCCGCCTTCGCGGGGACGACGCAGAATGCGGAGCTAGGCTACTGTCCCCACACGTTGAACGCGTCGCCAAAGGCGCGTTCGCCGGGGGCGCCTTTTTCCAGGGCGACGATGGCGCGGCGCTGGTTGGCGTAGACCAGGGGAATGTCGAACCAGGAGCGCTCCTTCAGGAGCTGCAGGTTGCGGCCACGGTCGGCTTCCACGTTCGACAGGCCGATCAGGAAGAAGTTGTCGGTGACCTTCACCGCCAATCCCGCGAGTGGCGTGCCGCGCGTCTGCTCGTTGGATTTCATCAAGACGCCCGGCACGTTCGACACGCCGCCGCCGGCGAAGTCCGGCGGCAGCTGGAACGTCATCTCCACCGTATGCGAAGCCGGCAGCGAGGTGTCGTTGTTGCGGCGGATGGTCAGCGCGGCCTTGAACTTGCGATCGGGGATGTCGATGTCGGCGCGCACAGCGATGTCGGTCGTGCCATTCGGACCCGCGACATTCTCCGTGCGCCACACCACCTGTCCGACATACTGCTTGCCCTGCGGCTCGGCCGGATCCTCGTCGTATAGCACCACGCGCTGGGCGACCGGCGCGATGGTCGTGCCCGGCTGGCCGACACGGTCGGTGATCTTCGGCCGGTCCGCCGGCGTATCCTTCTTCGGCACCTCGACCTGTTTGGCGCGGCCGGTCATGTCCCCGTAAAGCCCGCGCAACTGCGGCCAGTAGGCAACCGCTGCACCGATCAGGATCAGCACCAGGCCGACGGCGGCGGCGCGCTTCACCGGGAAGATGCCGGATTTCAATAGCGGTCGCTTGCGCTCGCGCGGCGGCTCGGGCCGCGGCGGACGGCTCTGATAGCGCCCGGCCTCGGCTGGCGATTCGTCGAAGGAATAGGCCTGGTCTTGAGCACGTGGGTCCTGACCACGTGGATCCTGGGCGCGCGGCTGTGCCATCTGCGCGGCGAAATCACTCTCGCCGGAGCGGTCCTCCATGCTCGGCTCGAGCCGGTCGAATTCCGGAGTCGGCGACGGCACGTTGGCGTAGGTGCGGCGCGCCGAGCGATTTGCCTGTGCCGCGGCGGCGCCAAGATCGTCGGCATCGGCCATCACGTCACGGAAACCGCGCACGCCGTTGCCGTTACCGTCGCCTTGGTCTTGCGGCGGACGCGGCCGATCGTTGCCGGGTTCGTCGCGATCACGATCAGGACCTCGATCGCGCCGCTGCGCGAGGCCCGGCCGGGTCGGCTCGCGCTCCCTGTCGCGGTTTTCACGCGGATCACGCGCTGCCGGCCTGGCGTCCGGGCCGTTACGCGGGCGGGATTCCGGCGAGCGCGCGGCGTCACGGGCAACTTGCGAGCGCTCGGTGCGCTCGGTGCGGCGGTCGCGTTCAGCCTGCGCGGGCGCATCGGGATTGATGGACGGTTGCGTGGAACGCAGCATGTCGCCGCGGCCGCGCGGGGCTTCGCCGCGGGCGGCCGCGCGGCTGCGCGCTGCGGCTTCCTGCTCGACCTTGCGAATCGCCTCTTCCAGCGTCAGCCGCTCACGGGTGATGTCGCTTTCGCTCAAGGGCGGCTGCACGCCGCGCAGTTGTGCGATCAGCGCAGACCGCGCACGGTCGTACAGCGCCCGGCGCTGTTCCCCGGTGGCGCTTGCGTCGAGCCCTGAAATCGCGCGGGCAATCAGCGGGTAATAGTCAGCCATTCCGCTCCACTGTAGCGAATTTCTGCAACTTACGCCTCAAACGGATTCTGCACGAGAATAGTATCCTCGCGTTCGGGGCTGGTGGAAAGCAGCGCAATCGGGCAACCCACCAGTTCTTCAACCCTTCTGACATATTTGATCGCCTGCGCGGGCAGGTCCGCCCAGGAACGCGCGTTGGCGGTCGGCTGCTTCCAGCCCTCGATGGTCTCATAGACCGGTTCCACTCGGGCCTGCGCACCCTCACCCGCCGGCAGATGGTCGATCTCCTTGCCGTCGAGCTTGTAGCCCACGCACACGTCGATGCTGTCGAAGCCGTCGAGAATGTCGAGCTTTGTCAGTGCCAGGCCGTTGATGCCGGAGGTGCGCGCGGTCTGGCGCACCAGCACGCTGTCGAACCAGCCGCAGCGACGCTTGCGGCCGGTGTTGGTGCCGAACTCGCGGCCGCGCTCGCCGATCCGGTTACCGATCTCGTTGTCCTGCTCGGTCGGGAACGGGCCGAGACCGACACGGGTGGTGTAGGCCTTGCAGATGCCGAGCACGTAGCCGACCGCGCCTGGGCCCATGCCGGATCCGGTGGCCGCCTGCGCCGACACCGTGTTGGACGAGGTGACGTAAGGATAGGTGCCGTGATCGACGTCCAGCAGCGCGCCCTGCGCACCCTCGAACAGGATGCGCTTGCCCTCGCGCCGCTTGGCGTCGAGCAGGGTCCACACCGTCTCCGCATAGGGCAGCACCTTCGGCGCCAGCGCCGCGAGGTCGCCATACATGGCCCGGCCGTCGACCTCGGGGAGGTTCATGCCTCGCCGGAGCGCATTATGGTGCGCCAGCAGACGGTCGATCTTGCGCGGCAGGCTGTCGAGGTCGGCGAGGTCCATCAGCCGGATCGCCCGGCGGCCGACCTTGTCCTCGTAGGCGGGACCGATGCCGCGCCGGGTGGTGCCGATCGCCGTACCCGTGTTGGAGGATTCGCGCAGCGCGTCGAGTTCGCGATGCAATTCGAGGATCAGGGTGACGTTTTCGGCGACCCGCAGATTTTTCGGCGACACCTCGACCCCTTGGGAGGTCAGCCGCGTCACTTCGTCGAGGAACGCCTGGATATCGAACACCACGCCGTTGCCGATGACGGACAGCTTTGACGGACGCAGCACGCCGGAGGGCAGCAGCGCCAGCTTGTAGGTGTTGCCGTCGATGACAAGCGTATGGCCGGCATTATGGCCGCCCTGGAAACGGACAACGATGTCCGCCTGCTCGGACAGCCAATCGACAATCTTGCCTTTTCCCTCGTCGCCCCACTGGGCGCCGACGACAACCACGTTCGCCATGTTTTAAGACAGTCCCTTAAGGCCTGTGTTTCGCAGGAGTGACACCGCCCGGCGGCGGGAACTTCTCCCAGCAAGGCTTTGCTTTCCGGATAAAGGATGACGCCCCCCGGCGCAAGTTAAACGCTGGTCATTTGCGCCGTTTTGAAGGCATCAAGCTATTGATTTCCACGGCAAATCTTAACGCGTTGGGCCGACCGCCCAGTGCCGATCCGGACCCGGCTGATACCGAAGCCGTTGTGGCTCCCTACCACGTTTCGCCGAACGGGCGAATCTCCACCAGGAACGACCACGCCGAGCGATTCTGGTGTGCGACGTGGAAGCACTCGTCGGCGATCGCGGCAGGCTTGATGTAGAAATCATCGCTGCGGCCGGGGAAGCGCTCGCGCTGGCGCGGCGAATCGATCACCGCATCGATCACCACGTAGGCGACGTGCACGCCCTTCGGCCCGACCTCGCGGGCGATGGCTTCCGACAGGATGCGCTGCGCCGCCTTGGTGGGCGCGAAGCCTGCAAATGTCGGGCGTCCGCGCAACGCCGAGGTGTTGCCGGTGATGATGATGGCGCCTTGGCCGCGGGCTACCATGCCGGGCGCAACACGGCGGGCGAGATAGAGCAGCCCCATGGTGTTGACCTGAAAGTTGCGGTTCAGCACTTGCGGATCGATCTCCAGGAAGCTGCCGAAGGCACCGCCGACCGCGTTGTGTACCAGCACGTCGGGGGCACCGAGCTTCGCCTCGATCGCGTCGATCGCTGCGTCCACCTGCGCCGGCTCGGACACATCGCAGGCGAAGGTCTGCGCGTCGGGCAGTTCCACGGCCAGCGCATCGAGCCGCTGCGCGTTGCGCGCCAGCATCGCCACCCGATAGCCGCCGGCAACGAAGCGCCGCACCAGCGCGCTGCCGGTGCCGGGGCCGACGCCTGTGATTACGCAGACCGGTTTGGTCATGATGCCGCCTCTTGCTTGCGTTGTGCTTCGTCTTCGAAATCGATGCGACTAATATGATGAATATCATCTATAAACTGTCAAGCCGAATGCCTGAATGCTTGGCAGATGCGCATTGCGCAAAGGCGCCGCGACAGTCTCCGTTTCCGATGCTAGAAGCGGCACCCCGAACCAAAACTGCCTCAATGACATGACGACGCCCGACCAGACGCAGCAAGGCCGCTCGCTTCTCGGCTGGTTCGCGAACCAGCCCTATCTGCTGCTCAGCCTGACCTCGCTGTTCTGGGCGGGCAACGTCGTGCTGGGCCGCTATGTTGCCGGTCATGTGCCGCCGATAGCGCTGGCGACGCTGCGCTGGGGCGGCGCGTTTCTCCTGATCCTCCCGTTCGCCTGGCCGTATCTGAAGCGCGACTGGGAGACGATTCGCACCAACATGCCGATGCTGGTGCTGCTGTCGGTCACCGGCATCGGCGCCTACAACACCATCGCCTATATCGGCCTGCAGTACACCTCGGCGCTGAACGCGCTGCTGATCCAGTCGGCCGGGCCGCTGTTCGTCGCGTTCTGGTCACTGCTGCTGTTCCGTACCCGCCTGTCATGGGCGCAAGCACTCGGCATCGCCATCTCACTGTTCGGCGTGCTGACGATCATCGCCCGCGGCGACCTCGAGGCGCTGAGCGGCGTCGACTTCAACAAGGGTGACCTGATCTTCGCCGGCGCGCTGATGATCTTCTGCATCTACTCGGCGTTGATGCCCTACCGGCCGAACCTGCACGCGCTGGCTTTCCTCGGTTTCACGAGCGGCGTCGGCGCCCTGGTCAACGTGCCGTTCGCGATCTGGGAGGGTCTCAGCGGGTACACGATCTCGTTCGACACGGAGACGCTGCTGTCTCTCGCATATGTGATCGTCTTCCCCTCGACGCTCGCCTATCTCTGCTACAACCGCGGCGTCGAGCTGATCGGCGCCAACCGCTCGGCGCCGTTCTACCACCTGATTCCGGTGTTCGGGTCGGTCTTGGCCATCGGCTTCCTCGGCGAGGAGCCCAAGCTGTTTCATCTCATCGGTTATGCGCTGGTGCTGCTGGGCGTCTTCATCGCGGCGCGGCGATAACCGTCGCATTTGCTTCAAAGTTAAGCGCACAGTACTGGATAACCATCACCTCCACCGCACATGGCCGGTTGGCTTTTTTGCCGGGCCGCGCAATGCTTGCACCACGATGTGCCGTTTCACATATTCCTTTCAGGTGACCGTCATGACTATTGTATCGATCCTCCGGACATCCGGACTTGCCGCCGTCCTCGCGGCACCGTTGCTGCTCAGCCCGAACCTGCTTTCGGCGCAGGAGCAGCTCACCCCACCATCGCAGACCCGGATCATAGGCGCGCCGGTTGGCCACCGTCAGCCCCGCGCCGCCGATATCCCCTCGACCAACCCGACGGCCGCGGATCTGCTCGATCAGCGGCAGCAGACCGAGCTCAACCGCAGGCTCAGGATCTGCCGCGGCTGCTGAGGCCCGCGCGCCCTCCCCCGCTATAGCGAGCGAAGCGACGCCGTTCTTCGAACGGCTATGTGGACTGGCAACCCGCTCCGCAAGCGGATAGCTTGCGCCGCGTTCGATTGCGCGATCAGTAAAGACGCGCAAAACAGGAGGAAAAGCCCGATATGATTTCGTTCGCCGTCAGCCGTTCGTTGTCCGCCAAAGCCGCAGCGGCGACACTCGCCGCCGTCATGCTGACGGGTGCCGCGTCCGCGCAAACCTATCCCACCCGCAACATCACCCTGGTGCTGCCATTTGCGGCGGGCAGCGGCACCGACACCACCACGCGGCTGATCGCGGCCGAGGTGAGCAAAGGGCTCGGCCAGGGCATGGTCGTCGACAACAAGCCAGGCGCGAACGGCATGCTGGCGGCGACGCATGCGGCGCGCGCGGCACCGGACGGCTACACGCTGTTCGTGACCACCAACACCACGCACTCGGCCAATCCGAGCCTGATGAAGCAGCTGACCTACGATCCGGTGAAGGACTTCACGCCGATCGCGCGCACCGGCAACCTGCCGTTCATGCTGGTGATCAATCCGGACATTCCGGCCAAGACCGTGCAGGAGCTCACTGCCTACGGCAAGGCCAACCCCGGCAAGCTCACCTATGCCTCGGGCTCGTCGGCGGCGATCGTGATGGGCGCCACCTATTCGCGGCGCGCCAACCTCGATCTGCTGCATGTGCCATACAAGAGTTCACCGCCGGCGCTCACCGACGTGATCGGCGGCCGCGTCAGCATGATGTTCATCGACATTCCGACCGGGCTGCCGCTGGTCAACGCCGGCAAGCTGCGCGGCCTTGCAGTGACGACCAAGGAGCGCTCGTCGCTGCTGCCGGACATGCCCTCGATGCAGGAAGCGGGCGTGCCGGACTTCGACATCACCTCGTGGCAGGGCTGGTTCGGCCCGGCCAACATGCCGAAGGATGTGGTGACGAAGCTCAATGCCGAGGTGCGCAAGGTGATCGAGAACCCGGACATCAAGAAGCAGCTCGGCGAACGCGGCATGGACGCATTCTCCGGCACGCCGGAGCAACTCGCGAAATTCGTCGACGAGCAGCTCGTGCTGTGGACACGGCTGATCAAGGACGCCGGCATCGAGCCGGAGTGAGCCGCGGCCCAGGCGCGGCAGCCGGTCGCAATCTCAGGCCGGCTCATTTTTGCTATATTGGCGGGGTGCAAAACCAAGCGGGAGGCACCCTGCATGGCAAATATCGAAAGCACTCCAAGCAGACTTGTCCTGAAAGACGGCTCGACCACGGTCACATTCGACAAGACTTCCGGCAGCGCGACGCTGCAGCAGAAGATCCTGCTGTGGAAGAAGAAGCCGGTCGAGTTCGCGCTCAACGACATCGACGACATCGCGGTGAAGTCCGAGAAGGACGGCCTCTCCGGGGCGTCGATCTTCCACAGCGTCATGCATCGGCGGTCCGGCGAAGTGATGGTCTTGACCACCGAAGAGGCCAAGGACGCAGAAGTTACAGTGCAGAAGCTGCGCGAGTTCGTCGGACTGGGTGAGCCGCACTGAGCGATTTGAGCGGCCCTGATGACAACGGCATCGTCCCTGCGAATAGCTTCGCAGGGACGACATGGTGACCTACATCAGCTTCTCGATAGCGGCACGTTCCTCACCGAACGGATCGTTCTGCTGACCCGAGCCCTTCGTGTCGAAGATCATCGTCGGGCGCGTCGCGGCATCGTACTGCGACCAGGGCGCGATCGTGCGATGTGCGGGATCGCCGCTGCGCGCAAAGTGCAGCCACGAATCCATCATCTCGTGCGACAAGCGCTCGACGTCCGGCCCCGTCCCGGCGAATTTGTCCTGGGTCGGCGCATTCAGCGTGCCGAACATGAACGGCATCTCCAGCGCATGGCAGGAGCCGAGCGCGCCGCGCCGTGCGGGTGATGCATGGGTAAAAAGATAAAGCCACGCCTTGCCGCCCACCGCGCGCTGGTTTGCCGCCCAGCGGACCGAGCCGACGCGGAAACGCACGTCGCTGCCGATCGCATCGAGGATGTCGAGATTGTCATCCGGCAGCTGATGCACCTTGCGTGAGGCGCGGTAGACCTCGATCAAATCCTTCGCTTCAGCCTCTGCCGCTTTCGGCAGCGCCGCACGCACATCCCGCAACAGCGCCGCGTCATCGATCGGTTCCCGACGCGTCGCCGCAGTGAATAGCTTCACCTCATCGCGGTTGGTGCCGATGACGATATCAACGTCCCTCGCTACGCCGTCGGCAATCGCCTTCGCCGGTATCAAGGGCAGCGTGGCGGCATCGACCACCGGGCCGAAGCGCACATCGGGACCAAGCCTTGCAGCAATGGCGCTCTGGGCCTGCAATATCTTCTCGGGCGCGATCGTCAACAAATCACTGGCGCGCGTCCGGTCGATACCAAGCAGCTCCAGCATTGTTGCCGCGATCCGGTCGGCAACGTCCGGTGTGGCAGCGCGGCCGATACCACTCTGCTGGATCGCGCGGCGAAACAACCCTCGTGCTGACGGCATGGTCAGCAGACAGCCGACCGATGCGGAGCCTGCGCTCTCACCGAAGATCGTCACCTGCTCGGGGTCACCACCGAAGGCCGCAATATTGTCGCGCACCCAGTTGAGCGCGATCACCTGATCAAGCAGGCCCTGATTGCCATGCGCACCGATCTCCGGCAGCCGCAGCAAGCCGAGCGCGCCGAGCCTGTAGTTGATCGTGACGACAACCGCGTCACCACGCACCGCGAGTGGGCCGCCATCGTAGAGCGCTTCGTAACCCGCACCGTGCGTGAAGCCGCCACCGTGGATCCAGACCAAGACCGGACGCTTGCCGCCGTCGCAGGCGGGCGTGAACACGTTGAGGTTCAGACAATCCTCGTCCTGCGGTCCGGACGCGGCGAAACCGGCGATCACATGCGCCGTCTGCGGCGCGGCAAAGCCGATGCTGGTCGCTTCCCGCACACCGACCCATGGCGGGGCAGCTTCTGGCGCCGCAAACCGCTTCGCCGTCGCGTAGGGGATGCCGAAAAAGGCGGCGTGGCATTGCCGTGCGATGCCGCTGACGCGGCCGCTCACCGTCTCGACCGCCGCAAGTGTCGTCGCGAGTCCCATCCGACCTGCTCCCTAGCTCCACGTCTTCTTCAGAACCCGCAGCCAGTTGCGGAAGCAGATCTTTTCGATCAGCGCTTCGCCATACTGCCGCGCGCGCATCTCCTCGACGAGATTTGGCAGGCCTGCGGCGGTGCCGATCTGCTTCGGGATCATCGCACCGTCGAAGTCGGAGCCAAGGCCGACGCCGTCCTCGCCGACGTGACGGATGAGATGGTCGATGTGGTCGACCACCTGCGCCAGCGGCGTGTCCTCGTCGCGCTTGCCGTCCGGCCGCAGGAAATTCACCGCATAGTTCACGCCGACCATGCCGCCGGTGTCCTTGATCGCGGCGAGCTGCTTGTCGGTCAGGTTGCGCGAATGCCCGCAGATCGCATGCGCGTTGGAATGGGTCGCCACCAGCGGCGCGTCCGAAATCGCGGCAACGTCCCAAAAGCCCTTCTCGTTGAGGTGGGACAGGTCGACCATGATCTTCAAGCCATTGCAGGCGCGGATCAACGCCTTGCCGGCGTCGGTGAGGCCGGGCCCGGTATCCGGTGACGACGGGAAGCTGAACGGCACACCGTGGCCGAAGATGTTCGAGCGGCTCCAGACCGGACCCAGCGAACGCAGGCCCGCCTGGTGCATCACGTCGAGGAACTGAAAGTTCTCGTCGATCGCCTCCGCACCCTCAATGTGCAGCACCGGCGCAAGCACGCCGCTGTCGATGCACTGCTCGATGTCCGCAACGCTGCGGCAGACGCGCACCTTGCCGTCCGATTCACGTTCGATGCGAAACAACAGCGACGCCATCGCCAGCGTCGCCTGCTGCGCCGACACGATGTCCGGTGGTGGAGGCGTCGCCACGATTTCACCGGCGGCGGCGCGCGCATCGTCCGATGGCGGCGGCGCTTCGCCTTCCGCGCGCTTGCGCTGCGGCGACGGCACAAAGATCGCGAACATGCCGCCGGCAAGGCCGCCGGCGCGCGCGCGCGGCAGATCGAGCTGGCCCTTGCCGTCGCCGTCGACGAACGCCCTTGCAGCATTCTCCTTGCGGTAGAGCCGCAGCAGCACGTCGTTGTGGCCGTCGAGGATCGGAACGGGACGCGGGGTCATCTGGGGGTACCTGTTATTTTTTGCCGCCATCTGCGCGGCGAGCAGCTGCGCCGTCGCCTGCGTGTCGACCAATGGATAGGTGTCGAAATGCGCCGGGATGATGTCCGCCCACTCGTTCAGGATGCGGTGTAGATCGTTGTTGCTCTCGACATCGAACACGGCCACCGCGCCGCGTCCTATCCGCGGATAGATGTGCCGGCACACCTTCTTCTCGCGATAGGCCTCGATCCACGGCCAGAACGTTTGCCGCGCGGCAGCGACGTCGGACGGCCGTTCCGGGCGCGGCGTGGAGATCACCAGAAAGAGCATGTCGTGATCCCTCGCACGCGCCGCTTTGCGGATGTTATCGGTGATGCTTCTTCAGGAAGGTCAGCAGCGCGGCGTTGACTTCATCAGGCCGCTCCTGCTGCGTCCAGTGTCCGCATCCGGGCAGGATAATGGTTTCTTCGAGCTTGGGAATGACGCTTTTCAGGTTTGCGAGCAACTGGTCCATGCCACGGAATGCGAGCACGAGGTCGCGATCGCCGGCGACATAGAGCGCGGGGACCTCGACCTTGGCCCCTGCCCACGGCGCCAGCAGCTCCCAGTTTCGGTCAATGTTGCGATACCAGTTCAGGGGGCCGCGAAGGCCGCCCTTCTGGAATTCCGCCGCATAGACGTCGACGTCCGCTTCCGAAATCCATTTCGGCAGAACCTCCGGCGCGACTCTGGCCTCGGCAAAGCCGCCTCCGAGCGGGACCATCCCCATCGCGCCCGCATCGCCGCGCTCGGCATCGCCGGACCCGGAGAACAGCGTGCCACGGATGAAGCTGCGAACGTCCTTTTCCATCCTGGCCTCGGCAACGCCCGGCTCCTGAAAGTAGAGCTGGTAGAAGACCGCAGTATCGGTCCGCGGCATCACCGTCGTTGGCTGGACCGGCCCCCGCGGCCGGTAGGGAACGCTCAAACCCGCCACGGCCGGAAAGCGGTCCGGCCGGAACAGCGCGCTGTGCCAGGCGACCGGCGCGCCCCAGTCGTGGCCGACGATCGCCGCCTGCTTCAAGTCGAGCGCATCGAGCACACCCACCATGTCGCCGGTCAGATGAAACATCGTATACTGGTCGATGGCCTGGGGCTTGTCCGTCAGGCCATAGCCGCGCATGTGCGGCGCGATGGCGCGAAAGCCGGCATTGGCCAGCGCGACAAGCTGATGCCGCCACGAATACCAGGACTCCGGAAAGCCATGGCACAGCAGCACAGCCGGCCCCCCGCCGGCCTCGGCCACATGCATCTGGATGCCGTTCGCCTGAATAGACTTTTGCGTGATCTGCATCGCGGCCGTCCTTCTGCCCCGTGAAAGTTATTTCTTCGTCCGGTAGTCGCCGAACGTTGCATCGCGCTTGTCCAGCTGCTCGCGCACGCTGGAGCCGTCGCGCCGAAAATTGTTGCGGTAGGCGAGCGAGGATTCGGTGGTGAATGCCAGCGCCTGAATCTCGGTGCCGGCGCGCATCGCCGCCCGCGCGCCCATGATCTCCATCGCCCGATGCACCGAGCGCTTGTTGAGCTGCTGCAGGTCGGTCGGAATTTTCGCCGCCCGCTCCGCAAACGCCAGCGTCGCTTGCTCGAGTTCGGCTAGCGGAAACGCGCGCGTCGCATAGCCCCACTCGGCCGCTTCGGTGCCAGACATGGCGTCGCCGGTCAGCATCAGTTCCATCGCCCGGCGCATGCCGACCATCCACGGATGAAACTGCATATCGGGCGGGCTCATCAGCCGCACCGGCGGATAACCGATCTGCGCATCCTCGGCGACGAACACCACATCGCATGCGGTCGCAAGCTCCGAGCCGCCGGCCAGGCAATAGCCGTGCACCTGGGCGATCACCGGCTTGGCCAGATCCCAGATCGTGAACCAGCCATCCACCACATGGCGCGACCACTGCCCCGCGCCGCCGGCTGTGTGATACGGCTGGCCCTGCCGGTTGTCCGCGGACAGATCGTAACCCGCCGAGAAGCAGGGACCTGCGCCGCGCAGGATCATGACGGATATCTCCGGATCGCGGTCCGCCTCCTGCAGCGCCTCCAGGATTTCCTTGCGCAAGAGATTGCTCAGCGCGTTGCGCTTCTCGGGACGATTGAGCGTGATCCGGCGCACGCGCGGCAACGGATCGTCGATCAGGATATGGACGGGCGAAGACACTCGATCGGGCGAAGACATGGCGCGCTCCCCTTCTGCCTCTCGCGCCGACGACGCGCGGGCATTTGTGTTGCAACATCAGACTTGATGACGCCGTTGCCCGCAAGCGACGCCGACGCAGACGAACTCCGCGAAATGGGAACGCACGCGCGTTCCGGACGGCGAGCAACGTTATGCCGGCTGCTTGCATTAATTCCCTGTAACCATCTGGTCCAACTGATGAAAACAAAGGCGCCGCGTGATGGCGCGCACAGTTGTTCCAAAGGAAACAGCACATCCTCTTGACACTTGCCGGACGATCGACGGCATCCCGCCAGCGACGCCGCGAGCTTGAGAGAGAGAGAGGAAGCATGAAAACCATCGTCCTTGCCGCAATCATCGCGTCGGTGACCGCAAGCGCTGCCTTCGCCGGCACGCCGTGGATCAACAAGCGGCAGAACAACCAGGTCAATCGCATCGTCAACGGTGTAAACTCGGGTCAGTTGACCCCTGGAGAAACGGCGAAGCTGGTGAATGGCCAGATCAAGGTCGACAACCTGAAAAACCAGGCGCAGGCCGACGGCGTCGTCACGTTCCGCGAGCGCGCGCGCATTCATGCGGCGCAGAACGTGCAAAGCGCCCGCATTTTCTGGAAGCGCCACAACTGATCCGGCTCGGCTGAGTGGTTGGCGCCGGCAAGGCCTCCGGCGCCAGCTTGTCAATTCCGCACAGCGCAAATGCGAGCCATTTCCCTCAATTCGGCATAGCCGCATAACTGGACTTGTGCGGCGCTTTCGTATCAAAATCCCCTGTCCAAAAAGCGACACGACAATGATTTGATAGGGAAAGACGCCGATGAAGGCCGCAGTTCTGTACGAAGTCAACAAACCGCTGGTGATCGAAGAGGTCAGCGTCAACAAGCCCGGGCCGCGCGAGGTCTTGATCCGCACCAAGGTGGCTGGCCTCTGCCACTCCGACCTGCACTTCATGGAAGGCCTGTACCCCTGGCCGCTGCCGACCATTCCAGGCCATGAATCATCCGGCGTCGTCGAGCAGGTCGGCTCCGACGTCACCTATGTGAAGCCGGGCGACCACGTCGTCACCTGTCTGTCAGTGTTCTGCGGCACCTGCGACATGTGCACCACCGGCCGGCCGGTGCTGTGCACGGGCACCGACGTGAAGCTGATGCCCGGCGTCGCCAACCGCTTCAACTGGGGCAAACCAGAGAAGCTCAACCAGTTCATCAACCTCTCGTCCTTCGCCGAGCAGATGCTGGTGCACGAGAACGCGGTGGTGAAGATCAGGAAGGACATGCCGCTCGATCTCGCGGCACTGATCGGCTGCGGCGTCATCACCGGCTTCGGCGCGGTGGTGAACACGGCAAAAGTCCGGCCCGGCGAGACGGTCGCGGTGATCGGCTGCGGCGGCGTCGGCATGGCGGCGATCAACGGTGCTGCGATCGCGGGCGCAGGCCGCATCATCGCGGTCGACACCAATCCGGTGAAACTGCAGCTTGCGACGAAGCTCGGCGCCACCGATCTGGTCAACCCGAACGACGGCGACCCGGTCAAGCAGGTCAAGGAGAAGACCGGCGGCATCGGCGTGGAGCATGCCTTGGAGGTGCTGGGCGCGAAGATCACCGCCGAGCAGGCGTTTGCCATGCTGGCGCCGGGCGGCACCGCGACCATCGTCGGCATGATTCCGCTCGGCACCAAGATCGAGCTGCACGGCGCGGACTTCCTGCGCGAAAAGCGCATCCAGGGCTCGTCGATGGGCTCGAACCACTTCCGCCAGGACATGCCGCGGCTGGTCGAGTTCTATCTCAACGGCAAGCTGCATCTCGACGACTGGGTCTCCGCGCGCATCAAGCTCTCAGAGATCAACGAAGGCTTTGCCAACATGAAGGCCGGCAAGACCGTTCGCAGCATCATCGAGTTTAATTGAGACGCTGACGCAGCATACAACCGTCGTCCCCGCGAAAGCGGGGACCCAGTATTCCAGAGCGCCTGCGGTTCTACCGCAAATGCTGCGGCGTACTGGATCCCCGCCTGCGCGGGGATGACGGCAGAGTGTGTGGAGAGGTCTGCTTTCGCACGGACGACATCAACTAGTTCGGCACCACGTCACCGCGGCCGACGCCCACACGTGTGGCTTCCAGCGAGCCATCAGGCTTCGTCACCGCGGTGATCGCCACCGCGGCGCCTGGCTTCACTTCGGCCTTGTCGCCCGGACCGAACATCGAGATCGGCGTCGTCGGCGCCACGATGATCTTCTTCTCGCCGTCCTTGTATTTCAGCAGCAGCGTATGACCGTCGACACCCGCGACGGCTTCGGCAACGTTCGCGTTGGTCATGGTGCCGTTCGGCGCCTGATCCCAAGGCCGGAACCCTTCGCCGAGTCCGCGCGCGCTCTCGGGGAAAATGTTGATCGAGACCGCCTTCTGGCTGCCGTCCGGCTGCGCCGTGCCGCCGACGCCGATGAACGTGCCGACCTTGATGTCTGCGAGCGTGGCTTTGGTGTAGGAAATCGCCTGCCAGTTGTCGGCGAGGTTGATCTTCACGCTGGTGCCGTCGCGCGCCTTCACCATCAAGACATTGCCGTCGAGGCCTTCGATGGTGCCGCGGATACGGCGGTTCTGCGCCGGCTGCGCGAGCGCCTGCGCACAAACGAGCAAGAGTGCAAGGATCAGCGGCGGCAACGTCCGTAGCGACAATGTCATCTGTAACTCCTGTCGGGAAAACAGCGCCCTTATCGCTCGTGAACCCCGCGCATGACGCGGTATTCCGCTCAGTATGTCTTAGGGCATGATCCCGAAAAATGGATACCGGTTTTCGGATAAGATCATGCCCAAACAAAAAGATAAGCGACGAGTGTGATTCAACTTCGTTGAATCACACTCTAGTGGCGCGATCCGGCCCGTCGCGGCGGCGGTCGAGATAGGTCCGCAATTCGACAAGGAACGGCAGTGCGTCGCTGAGGCGTCCGCCGAAGACAGTTTCGAGTTCCGCCACCACGGGCTCTAAAGCCGCGAGCGCCTCGACGCGTGCGCGCCGCCCGCTGGCGGTGAGGGTGACACGCTTTGCACGGCCGTCCGCTGGATCGGGACGTACGGCGACCCAGCCGTGCGCCTCGAGTCGCTGCAAGGTGGACGACATGGTGCCCTTGGTGACCTGAAACGCGCGCGCCAGTTCGAGCGGGCTGCTCGGCCCCTCGATCCGAACGAAACGGTTGAGGACCGTGAACTGCGCCAGCGTCATGCCATCCGGCATGACCCGCTCGAACAGGGTCGCGCCAAGCTGGCTGATGATACCAATCTCGTTCATCACCCGGAACGCAACGGGATCGTTCACCGGCGATGTATCGCGCGCGGGCATGGGCTAGTGCTCCGTTTCCGAAGTTCGCATCACTTTGCGGCAACCTCTCATGCGAACTTCGGAGACATAAGGAGCACCAGCAACTTTATGATTCTAGTGCGGTTCATGAATTTGAAATTCCTGCGATGGACTCGCCGCGAAACTGGCAGGAATTTCAAATTCACCGCACTAGCTTTCATGTTCGCTCTCCGCACACGGGTTATCCGATTCGGCCGCATCGGAATTGTCAGGCGGTTCTGATCCGGCTTTCGAGTGGCCAACGTGCCGCCGGCATCGCCGGCGCGGCGTAGCCCAGCCGCGCAAGCATCTGCAGCGTCTCGCCGTCGGCAAGCGACAGCCGGCGGCTGACCTCCTCCCGCACCTTCGCCATCTCCGCGAATTCCTGCAGCGCCTGGCTGACTGGATGCATCGACAGACCGTCACGAGCCGCCTGCAAATTCATGCGAACATAGACGCGGCCGGCCTCGAGCTGGTCGCGCCGCGTGTTCGCACCTGTGACGATCCAGCCATAGCCCATCGCGGTGGCGATGATCGGGCGATACTTGTCGATCCCGGCGCGAAACGCCGCGCTCGCGGGGTTCAGCATCTGCTCGCGCGACAGCATGCCCGTGAGTGCCATCGCTTCGAGCACCGCGCCGCCGAGTGCGATCCCGTCGGGATTCGCCTCGATCTCGGCTTTGCCGATCCGCATCAGGTCGACGCTCTCCTTGAATGCCGCAGCGGTGTGCGCCTCGACCATCCACGCCGTCCATGTGAGCGACCGCAGGTCCTGCACCAGCGCCGTGTCCTGCGTTCCGCCGACACGTGTGCGCGCCGAGCCGCTCGCCACAAGGGTCTCGATGGCTGCGGGCGGTACCGGCCGATTGGTATCGAACGGCGCCTTCACCGAGCGCCGGATCGCGATCGACTTGAAGAGCGGATCCGGACGTGCGGTGCCAGCAAACTTCAGGTGTGCGATCGGCCGGCCGTCCAGCCGCCGGGACGCATCCGGCATGCCTTCGGGAAACTCGCCGATCGCGAGGCTGACGCCACGTTCGGCGGCGGCGACGCGGGCGAGTTCGAGAAAACAGCCGAAGCCGATCGTAATCTGCCGGTCGAACGGATCGGTGACCGGCAGGCGCCGGTCGAGATCGCAATGGATCAGCGCCTCGTCCCGGCCGATCAGAGTGATCAGCCATGGCTGACGGTTATGCGGGTTCGGCGCAAGGATCGCGTGGCGGAAGCTGTCGAGACGCACGTCATCCGAGGCAGATACCTGCCAGGGCGCAAGCGCGCGATACGGCGTCCGGGTGGCCGCGAAGGCGGCTCCGGCGCCCAGCACGGCGAGGCCGGCGCCGCCGGCGGAAATGAGCAGGTTTCGCCTCGAGGGGTTCATGCGCAGCCTCTTTGGTTTGATACCATACTATATTAGTATGGCATCAAACTAAATCAACCGGCTCATGCCGTTCGCCGCACGGGAATTGCGATCAAGCTCTCGTGAGGTCGGCTTCGACCAGCGCGCGCAATTCCGCGGTCACCTGCGGGCGTTTGCCGAACCACAGCGAAAAGCCGCGCACGGCCTGATGCAGCAGCATGCCGAGACCGTCGGCGGTCTTCAGCCCGCGCGCCCGCGCGGCGTTCAGCAGATCCGTATGGAGCGGAATGTAGACGGCGTCGGCAACGGTCGCGCCCGCCGGCAACAGAGCGAGATCGATCTGAAGCGGAGGTTGGTCCTTCATGCCGAGCGAGGTTGTGTTCGCCAGCAACGTCGCGCGCGGCAGCAGCGTCGCCACGCGATCCCATGTCGCGGGCTTCACGCGCGGGCCGAACTGGCGCGCGAGCTCTTCGGCACGCGGCAGCGTGCGGTTGACGAGATGGATGGTGTCGATGCCGCGCTCGATCAGCCCGAAGATGACGGCGCGCGCCGCACCACCCGCGCCAAGCACAAGCGCTTCGCCGGTCGTCTTGTCCCAGCCCGGCGACGCCTCATCGAGATTGCCGATGAAGCCCTCGACATCGGTGTTCGTCGCCCGCAACGTGCCGCCATCGAGCCACAGCGTATTCGCCGCTCCCACCGCACGCGCGCGGTCGTCGGCCTCGGCCAGCGCCAGCACCTGCTCCTTGTGCGGGATCGTCAGGTTCGCGCCGCTGTAGCCGCGCTCGCTCAAGCTCGCCACGAACGCCGCGAGATCGTCCGGCTTCACCGGTTCGATGCGGTAGTCACCGTCGATGCCGAACGACTTCAGCCAGTATTTGTGAATCATCGGCGAGCGCGAATGCGCCGCCGGCCAGCCGATCAGGCAAGCTGCGCGGGTCATTGCGATTGCTCGATCCGGCAAGGCTTACGCACCGGTGTCTGCCTTCAATCCCGCGGTCTCGATGCCCGCGACCGTGCACAGTTCATCATTGTCCGACGTATCGCCGGACACGCCGACCGAGCCGACGATCTTGCCGGCCGCGTCGCGCACCAGCGCGCCACCGGGCATCGGCGCGAACTTGCCGCCGGAGATTTCGATCAGGGCCGAGGCGAACTGCGGCATGTCGGCGGAACGCTGCGCCAGCGGCCGGCCGCCGAGGTTCATGCCGAGGCAACCATACGCCTTGGCACGCGCAATGTCCGGACGGAACAGGCCGCCACCGTCCTCGCCCGAATAGGCGACCAGCACGCCGCGCGCGTCCAGCACCGCGACGCCGATCGGCTTGAGATTGAGCGCGCGGCCCTTCTTCAAGGCGGCGTCGATGATGGCCGTAGCCTGGGCAAGCGAGAGGGTCATGACAGCTCCATGTGAACGCCGATACTTTGGTCAAATCACGCAAGTCGCAGCACTGTCAACCGACCCGACCACTGCCACATACTGGCACTGTCATCTGCCAAAAATCGGGCGCAAGATACCGAAAACGACGGGAGGATCAGCCATGGCGACCGCAGCAGCGACCCGCGACACATCCGATCTCGACCTGCTACACGACCTCAACCACAATTACATCCGCTCGGTGCAGGAGTCCGACGTCGCCTGGTTCGACGCCAACCTCGCCGACGACTTCCTCAACAGCAATCCCGACGGCACGCTGGTGGACCGTGCCGGCTTCCTGGCGCAGATCGCCAGGAAAACGCCGCTGACGAACATTCGCGAGGAGGATGTGCGTATCGTCATTCGCGGCGATTTCGCCTTCATTCACGCGATCACACGTTACACCAAGCCCGACGGCGCGGAGGGCAGAGGCCGCTACACCGACATCTGGTGGAAGCGCGCCGGCCGCTGGCTCTGTGTCACCGCCCATGTGACGCGGGCGTAACCCGAGCGAATAGTGAGTGGCGAATAGCGAATAGTGCGGGCCTCGGTTGGGGCGCCTTCTATTCGCTACTCACTATTCGCCTCTTCGCTCACGCGCCGACACCAGCGCCTCTTCGACCGAATTCTTGAAGCGCACTTTTGGCGGGTGCACGCCGTTGGCCCACAGTACCTGGCGCACGCCGTGGGTTGTGCCGGTCAGCAGCACGCGAACGTGGTTGCGCGCAGCCTTCGTGATCACGGCGTCGATGGCGTGGGCTGCGGTGGAATCCAGAAACGGCACCTCGGAGAAATCCAGCACCAGCGTCTTCGGCCGGTCGGCGATGCCTTCCAGCACCGCGCCAACCGTGGCCGCGGCGCCAAAGAAGAACGCACCGGAAATGCGGTAGACAACGACGCCGGGACGGGTGGCCAGCGCCGCATCATACGGCGTGCGCCCGCCGTTCGCGGTATCCGCACGGTCATCGCGCACCAACGGCGAGCCGCCCTCGACGCGAATGCTTTCGGACATGCGGTGCATGAACAACAGCGTGCCGAGCGCGAAGCCGACCAGGATGCCTTCGGTCAGATCGCGGAAGATCGTCAGCAGCAGCGTGACGAGCAGAACGATCGCGTCGCCCCAGGACGAACGCAGCAACGAGGAGACGGCATGCTTCTCCGCCATGTTCCATGAAACGACCAGCAGAATGCCCGCCAACGCTGCCAGCGGGATGAGGCTTGCGAGCGGCGCAGCCACCAGCAAGAGCAGCAGCAGGAAGAGTGCATGCAGCATGCCGGACACCGGCCCACGGGCGCCGGCGCGGACGTTGGTCGCGGTGCGCGCGATCGTTCCGGTGGCGCAGATGCCGCCGAACAGGCCGGAGGCGATATTGGCGACGCCTTGCGCGACCAGCTCGCAGTTCGAACGATGACGCCGGCCGGTCATGCCGTCGGCGACGACGGCGGACAGCAGCGACTCGATTGAGCCGAGCAGCGCGAATGCGAAGGCGTCAGGCAGCACGGCCTGGACCTTCGCGACACTGATCTCCGGCAGCGACGGCCACGGCAGCGTGCGCGGCAGTTCGCCGAAGCGGCTGCCGATGGTTTCGACCGGCAGGTTGAACAACCACGCGGCAACCGCGGTCACCACCACCGCGACCAACAGGCCCGGCCATGCCGGGCGGTATTTTCGCAGCAGCAGAATGATCGCGATCGTCGCTGCGGCGACTGCGACGGCCATCGGATTGATAGTGTCGATCGCGCCGGCCAGCGCCTGCAGTTTTGGCACGAACGCGCTGGGCTCACGCTCGGCGAGCGTCAAGCCGAGCAGATCCCTGATCTGGCTTGCGGCAATGATGACGGCGATGCCGGCGGTGAAGCCAACCGTGACCGGAAACGGGATGAACTTGATGTAGGTGCCAAGCCGCAAGAGACCGCCAGCCATCATGAAGATGCCGGCGAGGATGGTCGCGAGGAAAAGTCCGTCCATGCCGTGCCGCTGCACGGTCGCGGCCACCAGCACGATGAAGGCGCCGGCCGGCCCGCCGATCTGGAAACGGCTGCCGCCGAGTGCGGAAATCAGGAAACCGGCGACGATGGCGGTGTAAAGCCCCTGGACGGGAGCAGCGCCTGAGGCAATGGCGATTGCCATCGACAGCGGCAGTGCAACGATCGCGACGGTGAGACCCGCGAAGGCGTCGGCCTTGAGATCGGCCAACCCGTAACCCTCGCGAAGGATGGTGACGAGCTTCGGCGTGAACAATTCGCCGAAGGTGGCCGGATGCGCCGACAATGAAGCGGTTGTCTGAATGTCCATCAGCAGGCGGTCATGCAAAAATGATTCCGGCAGACATCGCCGGAATGAACCACCGGAACCGGTTTGGCAAGCTTGCCCGAAGGAATGCCAGCGTCCTGAGTAGGCTTGGCAGACTCCCTCTCCCCGCTAGGGGGAGAGGGTTGGGTCGAGGGGGTTGACGATGACCTTGTTGGTCTCCCCTCACCAGGATCGCTGAGGCGATCCCGTATTCTCCCCACATGGGGGAGCTGTGCCAGCCGCAGCTGGCTTGAGTACTTCTATGCGGCGGCGCGGTGGGCGGCGACGATCTGGTCCGCCGTCCGTCCCGTGACCTCTGCCATGTGGTCGAAGCTGGTGGTGAAGCTGCCGGCGCCGGTCGTCGCCGACCGCACCTCGATGATCAGGTCGCCGATCTCCGCCTCGGGCAGCATCGCGCGCACCACATCCCAGCCCGGCCAACCCTCGCGGGTGTCGAACGAGAGGATCTGCCCGCGCCGTCCCGAGAGGATGGCATTGATCCGCGCGGTCGCGTCGGTTGGGCAGACGATCTCGACGGTGTGGATCGGCTCCAGCAGCACCGGTTGGCAGTCCGGCAGCGCCTCGCTGACGCCGATGCGCGCGGCGGTGCGGAAGGCGAGGTCGGAGGAGTCCACGGTGTGATAGGAGCCGTCGGTCAGCGTCACGGCGATGTCGACCACCGGGAAGCCGAGCGGCCCGTGCGTGAGCGCATCGCGCACGCCCTCCTCGACCGCCGGAATGTAGTTGCGCGGCACCGCGCCGCCGACGACGCGCTCCTCGAACTTGAATCCCTCGCCGCGCGGCAGCGCCCTGATCTCCAGCACCACATCGCCGAACTGGCCGTGGCCGCCCGACTGCTTCTTGTGCCGCCCGCGCTGGGTCGCCGATTTGCGGATGGTCTCGCGGTAGCCGACCGCCGGGGTGCGCTGGTTGACATTGACGCCGAAGCGGCCGCGCAGCCGTTCGAGCGCGACGCGCAGGTGCATCTCGCCCTGCCCCCACAGCACCACCTCGTGCGTGTCGGGATGATGCACGATGGTCAGCGACGGATCTTCCTCGCCCAGCCGCAGCAGCGATTGGCCGAGCTTCACGTCGTCCTTGCGATCGGCGGCGGCAACAGCGACCGCCAGCACCGGGGCGTTCGCATTCACCTCGCACAGCGCCTCATGCGGCGATTTTGCCGCGGTGAGCGTATCGCCGGTGCGCACGTGATCGAGCTTGCCCAGCGCGACGACGTCACCGGCCTTGGCGACGCCGCGTTTGTTGTCCTGCCCGACCATCACCGCGGACATGCTCGAGAAGCGATCCGCATCGCCGCGCTGCGACAGCAGTGTGGCGCCGTCCATGATCTGGCCGGACAGCACGCGCATGTAGGACGTCTTGCCGCCGTGCTGCACATGCACGGTCTTGAACACATAGGCGAGCGTGCCGGCGCCGTTCTCCACCTTCAGCCGCGCGGCGGTTTCCGCAGCGCCCGGCGCCTCATGCCGCAGCGCCTTCATCAGCCGCAGCACGCCGTTGGCGCGCGTGGCCGAGCCGAGCAGCACCGGACAGATCAGACCCTCGCGCAATTCCCGCGACAGATCGTCGAACACCGCATCGCGCGGTGGCTGGATATCCTCCAGCAATTGCTCCATCAGCGCGTCGTCGTGGTCGGCGAGCTTTTCCAGCATCGAGAAGCGCGCTTCCTTCTCGCGGTCGAGATCGCCGCCTTCCAGCGCGATCACTTCCGATGGCATGTGCTCGCGATAGACGAACGCCCGCTCGAGCGCGAGATCGACGAAGCCTGCGATCAGATCGCCCTTCCAGATCGGGATTTGCCGCAACACCAGCGGCACACGCGAGGCCGGCTGCAGCGTGGCGAGCGTCTCACGCACGCGCTTCTCGGCACGATCGATCTTGTTGAGGAACAGGAAACGCGGAATGCCGGCATCTTCAAGCTCGCGCAGGATCAACTGCAGCTGCGGCAGCTTGCGCTCATCGGCCTCGCAGACGATCACCGCGGCGTCCACTGCAGGCAGCGCCGCGCGCATGTCATGAATGAACTCAACCGAGCCCGGACAATCAATGAAGGTGTAGCTTTCGCCCATGAACGTGGTCGTTACGGCGGTGAGCCCTGTGCTCATGCGATGGGCGCGCGCCTCGGCGTTGGAATCGCCGACCGTGGTACCGCCTTCAACTGTGCCTTGTTTGGAGATTGCGCCTGTGCGCGCGAGGATGGCTTCGAGTAACGTCGTCTTACCGCTTTGGAATGGTCCAACCAGTGCTATGCACCGGGGACCGCGGGGACTTCTGGCATCGTGTCCCATTTGCCGCCTCCTTATGGGGAAGTCGGCCCGCGCTTTCATCGAAAGGAGCGCATTTGCAACACGATCAACCGTATCCCGTTCTTGCGAAGGCGCTCCTGCGGGTCGGCTAACCATCGTCTCAGTGTCACGACGCTTTGGCAAGGAAGATCGTTTGCGCTTCGCAACATTCCAAACTGGCGTCGTCAATCGGCGCGCAACTTTCGGACAATTGTTCAAACAAAAACAGAACCCGGTAGGATTTTTGCTTGGCCCTCATACTGATCGCAAAGCCGGTGCCCACTCTTGCGGAATGCGCGCGGTGGAACCGGGTTCGGTCAATCTCCGGGACTGACGGATTGATCAGAAGCGGGCGGGGCGAATTTCCATGCCTTCGAAGCCGAAGGCGAGATTGACGCCCTGCTGTCCGTTCACTTCGAGCGGGATCAGCGACAGCAAACCGCCCGGGCCGCCGATCAGCTGATTTGACGAAGCGCCAACGCCGGCCGATGCGCTCGCGCCAGCGCCACCATAGTCGCCGGCGATGCCGCCCGGCGGGACGCGTGGCGACGGACCGTACACGTCCCAGGCCATCACCCAGCGCTCGGTATAACCGACGTCGAAACCAAACCGCTTGATCTGTGCAACGTACGGTTCGACCCGGCGACCGTTGCGGGTGAGCATGCAGTTCAGGTTGGTGACCGAGCCGATCAGATAACCGGCGCTTGGACCGCCCGTGCATTCCAGCACGCCGACCCGCGCCATCTGCTGCTGCGCGGCGGCGCTGACAGCACTGGCCGCAAGCATGGCCGCGGCGGCGACAGAAATCGTTGCGAAACGGGGCATGTGAAGGTCTCCGGCTGATTTGGCGCTTGTCCGGGCGCCGGTTCCACCTCGTTAAAATGCTGCCTGCATTGTGGCGAACACGGGGCGGCGGCAGGCTGCGCTGGTGTCGAGGTAACGCCGGAGTTAACTGGCCAGGCGCAGCATTAACCAGACCCCTATTTGCCCGGCGGTGCGAACAGCGGGATATGGGGCGCGGCGGACCGGGGCAGCGTGCCCAGCAGGCGCGGATCGTCGGCAATCTCAACCTGCTGGCGGAAGGGCCGAAAGCCGGAGCGGATGTAAAACGCCATGGCCGCGGGATGATCGTGGGTACAAGTGTGCACCCAAAATCGGTTGATCGGCCTGGACCAGACAATCTCCACGGCGCGGTTCATCAGCCAGCGCCCGGCTCCCTTGCCGACATGAGACTGCAACAGGCCGAAGAAAGTGAGTTCGCAAATACCGGTCTCGCGGAAGTCCAGCTCCAGCAGGCCGATATCCTCTGATCCGCTCTGCGCCGTGTAAACTTCCACGCCAGGGTCGTTCAGAATCCTGCGCAATTTATCATCCGGCAGTTCCAGCCTGGAAGACCAGAGCCAGTCGCTGCCGACGCGGGCGAAGACATCGCGGTACCAGGCGAGTTCGGGACGAACGGCGCGCTGCAACTGATAGCCGGAATCGGCTTGCGCCTGACGCCTGGGCGGCGGCGCGAGCATTTCAAGGGATGTCACCACCGACACCACTTTGCCGAGTGGCACATCGATGCATTCGATGCCGCCAGTCAATTCAGCACCTGGTCCCGGAGTTAGCGGTCGTGGCGCAGCTCCAGGCCTTCAAGGCCAGCCTGGATGTTCAGACCAACCTGCCCCTGAAGGCTGAGCGGCTGCAGTGCGACCGAATTGTTCGAGCCGCCGAGCAAGGCGTTGGCGCCGAGGCCGACGCCCACCGATGCACTGCCCGAGACGCCGCCGTAGCTGCCGCGCAGATCGCCCGGCCCGATCCGGCCCGTCGGCGCGAACACAGCCCAGGTGAGGGCGATCTCCTGAGTGATGCCGAGGTCGAGTCCGACCTTGCGGAGGATGCCGACATAGCGGTCCTCGAACCGATGATCGTCGCCGCGGTAGACGCAGGTCAGCATCGATGACGATCCGACGACGAGACCGATGCTCGCGCCGCCGCGGCATTCCAGCACTCCCGTTTTCACCCGTGACTGCGCAGTGGCGAACGAGGTTGCAGCAATCGCCGTCAGAACGGCGACAGCGAGCGAGGCGACGAGGCGGCGCATAAGATCGATCTCCGGCAGTATCGTGATGCAGGCCAGGAAGGCGCGCGACGTTCCCGGCGTCGCGCCAGCAATCTATCGCATAGAAGCAACTACGGCGCCAGTTTGGCTGGCGCCGCAGGCTATGTTTTGCGCAGGTCTTATTCCGCGAGGTTATTTCAAATTGCCGCAAAAGCGCTGGATGCGACGGCACGCCTCTTCGAGCTCACGCAGGCTCGCCGCATAGGAAATGCGGAATGCCGGCCCGAGCCCGAATGCCGATCCATGCACCACGGCCACGCCTTCGGCCTCCAGCAGCTCGGTGACGAAATCCTCGTCGGTCTCGAGCTTCTTGCCGGTCGGCGAGGTCTTGCCAATGGTGCCCGCACAGGACGGATAGACGTAGAACGCCCCCTCCGGCCGCGGGCAGTTGATGCCACTGGCCTGATTGAGCATCGACACCACGAGATCGCGCCGCTCCTTGAACGTCTGTGCGTTCAGCGGGATGAAATTCTGCGGTCCATTCAGCGCCTCGACCGCCGCCCATTGCGAGATCGACGACGGCGCGTGCGTCGCCTGCGACTGGATCGTCGTCATCGCCTTGATGAGCTCCACCGGGCCGCCGGCGTAGCCGATGCGCCAGCCGGTCATCGCGTAGGCCTTCGACACGCCGTTCACGGTCAGCGTGCGGTCGAACAGTTTCGGCTCGACCTGCGCCGGCGTCGCGAACTTGAAGTCGTCGTAGACGACGTGCTCGTACATGTCGTCGGTCATCACCCAGACGTGCGGATGCTTCAGCAGCACGTCGGTCAGCAGCTTGAGCTCAGCCGCCGTGTAAGCCGCACCGGTCGGATTGGACGGCGAGTTGAGGATGATCCACTTGGTCTTCGGCGTGATCGCCTTTTCCAGCGCCTCGGGCTTCAGCTTGAAGCCCTGCTCCGCAGGGCAGACCACCGGCACCGGCTCGCCGCCGGCCAGATACACCATCTCCGGATAGCTGACCCAGTACGGCGCCGGAATGATGACCTCGTCACCCGGATTGAGCGTCGCCATCAGCGCATTGTAGAGCACCTGCTTGCCGCCGGTGGAGATGACGATCTGCTCGCGCTTGTAGGTGAGACCGTTCTCGCGCTTGAACTTCGCGACGATAGCGTCCTTCAGCTCGGCAATACCGCCGACGTCGGTGTACTTGGTCTTCCCGGCCTCGATCGCATGGATCGCCGCCAGCTTGATGTTGGCGGGCGTGTCGAAGTCGGGCTCACCGGCGCCGAGACCGATCACGTTCCGTCCGGCGGCTTTCAGCGCACGCGCTTTGTCCGTGACCGCCACGGTGGCGGACGGCTTCACGCGGGCGAGCGCATCGGAAAGAAACGGCATCATGGTCTCCTGAACAGCCTGATGTGGATTTGGTTCGAAGCCCTGCAAAGTCGGCGATTCCGCCAGTTTCGCGGGCGGGCGGAGACTAAAGGCGGTCCCGCTGCACTGCAAGAATTAAGGCTGCAGGGCGAGCCTGCACGCACAGCCTAACGAAACATTAAAAGCGCTTCGCTAGGGTCTCGCGCAACATTCGGCAACGGCGGACAAATGGCTCCAGCCCTCATCCAAAATCTGCGCACCGGCGCCTGGCTGACGGCCGAGTGGGCACGCGGCTACAGCCTGATTCTGCTGGCCTTCTATGTGCTCGGATGCATCGTCTGGATCGCGCTCGCCGACGGGTTGGTCGACCGCAACGGCAAGCCGCTCGGCACCGACTTCTCGAATGTCTACGCAGCAGGCGTGCTGACGCTCAAGGGCCGCCCAGGCGATGCTTACGATCCGGCGCTGCAGCACGCAGCCGAGAAGAAAGTCTTCGGACCGGCGACGCCGTTCTTCGGCTGGCACTACCCGCCCTTCTTCCTGATGGCGGCGGCAGCACTCGCAACGCTCCCCTATGCATGGGCGCTGTTCGCGTGGATGGCAGTGACCATTCCCGCCTATCTCGCGGCCGTGCGCGCGATCTGTCCGCGGCCGGAAACGCTGCTGGTCGCGGCGGCCTTTCCCGCGGCGTTCATCAATCTTGGTCATGGACAGAACGGGTTCCTGACCGCGGCGCTGCTTGGCGGCGCCCTGCTCTGGCTGGACCTGAGGCCCGCGGTCGCGGGCGTGCTGATCGGACTGCTGGCCTACAAGCCGCAATTTGGCCTGCTGATTCCACTGGTGCTGCTCGTGACAGGTCGCTGGACCGTCATCGCGTCGGCATGCGCGACCATCGCGGCGCTCGCCGCGGTGACCTCGGTCCTGTTCGGCACCAGTGTCTGGCATGCCTTCGCAGGCTCCGCCGAGTTCAGCCGCGTCGTCGTGCTCGAGGCCGGCGCCACCGGCTGGGAGAAGATCCAGTCGATCTTCTCCGCCGTACGCAATCTCGGCGGCTCGACGCAGCTGGCTTATGCGGCGCAAGGCGCCGTGATGCTCGCGCTTGCCGTCTCGCTCGTCTGGCTCTGGCGCAGCCGCGCCGCCCACGAGCTAAAGGCGGCGGCGCTGGCGCTGGCCTGCCTGCTGGCGACGCCATACGTGCTCGACTACGACCTGATGGTGCTGGCGATCGCGATTGCGTTTCTCGCGCGACACGGCTTTGCAAATGGCTTCCACGATTATGAGATATCGCTGCTCGCAGCCGCCTGGTTCGTGCCGCTGATTGCGCGCGCCGTCATGGCCGCGACCGCTGTTCCGCTCGGGCTGGTGGTTCTCGTCGCGCTCTATGCGCTGGTCCTCAAGCGCGCTGCCATCGAGGCGCGCGCATCGACGAATACAGCGGGCCGACTCGCAAGCGCGTGATTCCAATCAAGCCTGCGTGAGAGGAATTGTTTTGCTGCAAAGCAGCGAGATCGTGCGCTTTCAACCCATTCCAGTCATTCACCCTTGCAACGTCATCCCTGCGACACCATGCTTAGGCGCGATGTCGTGGGGCCAACGCCGGCTCCATCGTCACCGCGCAGGGGCAAGCTGAATGTACACGCTCTATTCGATGCAACGATCGGGCAACAGCTACAAGGCCCGCCTTGCACTGGCCGTGCTGGGCGCGCCGTACCAGTTGATTGAAGTCGACATCCTGCGGGGCGAAAGCCGCACGCCCGATTTCCTGAGGAAGAATCCGAGCGGCCAGGTGCCGCTGCTCGAGGTCGCGCCGGGTCGCTTCCTCGCCGAATCGAACGCGATCCTCTGGTACGTTGCCGGCGGCACGCCGCTTGCGCCGGACGATCGCATCGACCGCGCCGAGGCGCTGCAATGGATGTTCTTCGAGCAGCATGCCCTGGAGCCGAATATCGGCGCCGCCTATTTCTGGCTGTCGCTGGTGCGCGGCGGGCGCGATCTGCATGCCAACTCGATCGAGGACTGGATGGAGCGCGGCTATCGCGCGTTGCAGGTGATGGACAACCATCTCAAGACGCACGACTGGTTCGCCGCCGGGCACTTCACAGTCGCCGACATCGCGCTCTACGCCTACACCCACGTTGCCGAACAGTGCGACTTCGACCTCGGCTCATTCCCGTCGATCAGGCTGTGGCTCGATCGGGTCGGGCGTCAGCGGGGATTCGTGGCGATGGACTGGCAGGCGGACGCAGCCGGCGCCGACGACCGCGAGCGGGCGGTAGCCGGATAGAGTCGCGGCGCCTTTTGAGGCGTTCGCCGCACTTCCGCCACGATTTCGACGCGGCCGGCCACAAATCCCGACACCCGCGTGACAGGATTTTTTCCCATCTTTTTCAGTTGGGGGGTGATTCGCCATTCGGGCGAAAACCCGGGAATTTTCACATGACCAGGCCGGTCTTCAAGGGCCACGAACTGCAGAAGGGATTTCAGACGAGTGCCCGAGGGGCGCTCGCGGCGCGGCATGCGCGTGCCTATGTCACGTTGCTGATGGCGAGCGGATTGATACTCGCCACCATCACCGCGGTCGTCACGGTGTCGATTGAGGTCGTGAAGGCGGCGGCGCTGCATTGATGCGCAAGCAACCGAGCACGCCATGAAGACTCCTCTGGTTATCGTCACCGCGACGCTCGCCGCGGCGATCACCCTGACCGCTTCGCTGGTAATCGTCACGACGACGCGCGGCGCAAGCACCTCGTTCGACTCCTCGGCCGGCCCGCTCGAGATCGAGACGGTGGCGGGCGGGCTCGCAACGCCATGGGGCCTCGCCTTCCTGCCCGACGGACGCATGCTGGTGACCGAGCGCCCGGGACGGCTGCGCGTCGTCACGCGCGGCGGCCAGCTCTCGCCGCCGGTGAACGGCGTGCCGGAGGTGTGGGCGTCCGGCCAGGGCGGCCTGCTCGATGTCGCGCTCGACAAGGATTACGCCGGCAACGCCACGATCTATCTCTGCTATTCGGAGCGGGTGAGCGGCGGCGGCCGCACCGCCGTGGCGCGCGGCAAGTTCAACGACGGCGCGCAGCCGCGCCTGAGCGACGTGAAGGTGATCTTCCGACAGGAAGGCCCGCTCTCCTCCGGCAATCACTACGGCTGCCGCATCGCGCAAGCCGCCGACGGCAACCTGTTCGTCTCGCTCGGCGACCACTACGGGCCGCGCGACGAGGCGCAGAATCTCGGCAATCATCTCGGCAAGATCGTCCGCATCACGACGGACGGCGCCGCGCCACGCGACAATCCTTTCATTGGTCGCGACGGCGCGAAGCCGGAGATCTGGAGCTACGGCCACCGCAATCCGCAGTCGCTGGCGATCCATCCGGCGACCGGCAAGCTGTGGGAGATCGAGCACGGTCCGCGCGGCGGCGATGAGGTGAACATCGCCGAGAAGGGCAAGAACTACGGCTGGCCGGTGATCGGCTACGGCGTCGACTATTCCGGCGCGACCATCCACCAGGGCACGCACAAGGACGGCATGGAGCAGCCGATCAAATACTGGGTGCCGTCGATCGCGCCGTGCGGCATGGCGTTCTACACCGGCGACCTGTTTCCGAAATGGCGCGGCAGCCTGTTCACCGGCTCGATCAACCGCGTCAAAGGGTTGATACGGCTGACGCTCGACGGCGAGAAGGTGACCGGGGAAGAACGGTTGCTCGAAAACCTGAACGAGCAGATCCGCGACGTGCGCCAGGGCCCCGACGGCGCGCTGTGGGTGCTCACCGACAACGTTGCCGGACGCATCTTGCGGATTACGCCGGCGGGGAAATGACGGCTTCACCTCCCCCTGAAAGGGGGAGGTCGACATGCGCAGCATGTCGGGTGGGGGTCATTCGAAAGTCAGAATTACCCCCACCCCGACCCTCCCCCTTTGCAAGGGGGAGGGAGCAACCTCAAAGCTCCTTGAGCTCGCCCTTCACCCACTGCTCGCGCAGCTTGAACTTCTGGATCTTGCCGGAGCCGGTCAGCGGCATCGCCTCGACGGCGAACCAGTGGCGTGGCGTCTTGTGCGGGGCTAGGTGCTCGCGCATGTAGTCGAACAGCTCCTCGCGGTTGACGAGCTTGCCCGCGGCCGGGCGGATGAAGGCCGAGACCACCTCGCCCCACTTCTCGTCGGGCAATCCGACCACCGCCACGTCGCCGACGGATGGATGACGGAACAGCAACTCCTCGAGTTCGCGCGGATAAATGTTCTCGCCGCCGCGGATGATCATGTCCTTGATGCGGCCCTCGATGGTGCAGTAGCCGCGCGCGTCCATCGCGCCGAGATCGCCGGTATGCAGCCAGCCGTCGGCGTCGATGGCCGCGTTCGTCGCCGCCTCGTTCTCGAAGTAGCCCTTCATGATGTGATAGCCGCGGGTGCAGATCTCGCCGATCTCGCCGATCGGCACGACTGCCCCCGTATCGGGATGGACGATCTTCGCCTCGGTATGCGGCATGGCGGTGCCGAGCGTCTCCGCCTTGTCGCGGACGGTGTCGGTCGTCCATGTCATCAGGCACACCGGCGAGCACTCGGTCTGGCCGAACACGATCGTGAACTGCACGCCGAGCTTCTGCTCCAGCGCCGTCACCACCGCCGCCGGCACCGTCGAGCCGCCGGAATACATCACCCGGAGCGAGGACAGGTCCGCCGTCTGGAAAGTCGGATGCTCCATGATGCCGATCAGCATGGTCGGCACGGCGAGCAAGGCATTGATGCGATATTCCGCGGCAAGCTGGATCACGAGGCCGGGGTCGAAGGCCTCGACCAGCACCTGGGTCATGCGCTTCGAGACCGCGCCGAGCACACAGCAGACGCAGCCGCCGGTGTGGAACAGCGGCATCGTCGTTATCTGCACGTCGCCGTCGGTCATGCCGCAGCGGTCGTTGGTGTGGGCGCCATTGTTCACCAGCCCGCGATGATGCAGCAGCGCGCCTTTCGGAAAGCCGGTGGTGCCGGAGGTGTACTGGATCATCACCGCGTCGGTCGACTTGACCGGCGGCAGCTCTGGATTGGCCTTGTCGCCCGCGGCAAGGAATGCGTCCCAGTCGTCGAAGCAGATGATCTCGCGCAGCTCCTTGCATTTCGGCGCGAGCTCCCTGATCACGTCGAGCATCCGGTTGCCGCGAAACTCCTTCGCCACGAGAACACCGGCCGCGCGCGACTGATTGAGGATGTATTCGACTTCCGACGGACGCAGGCCCGGATTGACCGTCACCAGGATGACGCCGGCCATCGCCGCGCCGAACTCCATCATGATCCATTCGGGGATGTTGTGCGCCCAGATCGCGACCCGCTCGCCGGGCTCGAAACGGGTGCACAGCGCCCGCGCGGTCCGCTGCGACTGCGCGTACAGCTCCGCATAGGTCCACTGCCGGCGCTTGTCCCGGTCCGGGACGCCGGCGATCAGCGCAAGCCTGTCCGGCGTCGTCGCCGCTGCCCATTGGAGCAGACCGCCGAGCGTGATGTCCCGCAGCTCGGGCTCATTGGGGCCGCGCGCATGCGACTCTGTGAGCATCGTCAAATCCTCCCGCAGCAAACGTTTCTTGCTTGGCCTTATTTATTGCCGCCTGGCCGCTTCGCGCAAGAAACCGATCAGCAATTCGCTGACCCGCTCCGGCTGCTCCTGCTGCACCCAGTGCCCGGCGCCTTCGATCAGGTGACAGCCGGTCATCTGCGTGCAGGCGCGGCGCTGCATCGTCTCCAGCGCGCCGGGCCGCTGATGGATGCCCCAGTCGCTGGCGCCGGAGATGAAGCACGACGGCACGTCGATGGTGCGGCCGGCAAACACTTCCAGCTCGGAGATGAAGCGTCCGCTGGTGCCGCAGCGGTACCATTGCAGCCCGCCCTGAAAGCCGTTGCGCGCATACTCGGCGCTGTAGAAACCGAGCTCGCCCTCGGTGAGCCACTTGCACGCGGCGATCTGCTCTGCCTTCGGCATGTGCTCGGCGACGGTTGCGGCCATGCCCTTGTCGAGGTCCATGACGTAATAGGTCGGCAGCTTCGCCAGTTCATCCGCGGTCCAGCCGGCGAGCGGATATGGCTTGTTGTCCGGCCAGTCGGCACTCTTGTGGTGATAGTAGGCGCGCAGGAACGCGTGCACGCCCTGCGGGCAGTTCTGCATGTCGGCGTTGGCTTCGCGGGTCGAGTAGAACCACTGGTAGTGTTTTCGCGGCCGCGCCAGCGCCGCGAGGTCGGCATGAACACGATCCGGCGCCTTCCCAGCGGCGGGCGTGTTGGCGGTATCGAACGGAATTGGCGGCGGCCCGGCGAACGGCGCGCTCATCAGCGTCAAGCTGCGAAACACATCCGGCCGCACCAGTGCACACCATGCGGCGACCGAGGCCCCGAAGTCGTGGCCGACGACGGCCGTCACCGAGCGCAGGCCGAACGCCGACACGAGCCCAAGCGCATCGCGCACCAGATTGAGCAGGCTGAACGACCGCAGGTCACCGTCGTAGTCTGCATGCCATCCCGTCGTCCGGCCATAACCGCGCTGGTCCGGCGCGATCACACGATAGCCGGCCGCTGCCAGCGGCCCCATGACTTTGCGCCAGCTGAAGGCGAGTTCGGGAAAGCCGTGCAGCAACAGCACGGCCGGACGTCCCGGCGTCTCGAAGCCGGCTTCGAGCACATGCATGGTCAGGCCGTTGATGCCCGGCACCATGCGCGAGCGGATACCGGCGGGAAGCGGAAGCGGTGGAAGGTCCTGTGTCATGGGGGTCATGAATACCCGTTTCGGCGGCCGGCGCGAAGCGGCTTCGAACCCTTCGGCTGCGGGCCGCGACCAATGGTGTCAGGCTTCCCGCAAAGGCGTTCCATGAACCGGCGTCAATTGGTGTTTGCAGTCCTGTCGGCGGTCGCGTCGACCGGCGTCGCCGTGCACACCTTTGCGCGCAACGCGGACGGAGCTGCGGTCACGCTGCACGGCATCTACGAGCGCGAAACCCAGCGCCACAACAAGGGAATGCCCGCCGACAACGCCGCGTTCTACGATCTGTTCACGCGCGAGATGCGCGATTTGATGCAGGCGCCGCGCTTGCCAAATCCGCGTGTCGCGCTCGGCCTGGTCGTGCACGCGCTGTTCGGCCGCGGCGTGCTGCCGGGCACTCAGGTGATCCTCAGCGGCGTGACGACCACGCGCAGCGACGACGGCATCGCGGCGCTCGAGGTGAGGCTCACGGTGCGCGGCGCCGTCCGCGAGCTCGGAGTGATCATGCTCAGGCAGGACGGTGCCTGGCGCATCGGCGAGATCGAGTACGGTCCGAACGATACGCTGGCCGGGCACTACCGCAGCATCACGGGACGCTAATCCTTCACCACTTGTGAAAGATCAGGAACGCGCCCGCCGCGATAAACGCGAAGCCGAGGCCGTGATTCCATCCCAGCGGCTCCTTCAGGTAGGCGACCGAGAAGACGGCGAACACGATCAGTGTGACCACCTCCTGGATCGTCTTGAGCTGGGCCGCCGAATAGACCTCGCTGCCCCAGCGGTTCGCAGGCACGGCGAGACAGTATTCGATGAAGGCGATGCCCCAGCTCGCGAGGATCACCAGGGGAAGCCACGTCTGCTTGAATTTGAGATGGCCGTACCAGGCGAACGTCATGAACACGTTGGAGGCGAGCAGCATCAAGATCGGCAGTGCCGACGAGGTCAGGTTGGGCATGAAATTTCCGGGGCAAGGTCTTTTCGGAGTTGATGTAACAATGGCGGGATGCCTGTGGATAACTGGCCCCGTCATCCGCATGTAACACGGTGCATTTAACCAGTGCATGCGCAGATCGATCCCCGTCCAGATCTCCGCAACCCAAGGCGGTCCCCGTCAGTCGCCGCGTCTGACCGGGGCCGCATTTTTTTTTGGGCTGCCCGTTCATCAATTTTCCTGATGCCGGAGCCGGTTACCCTCGGATCATGCCTTTGGCGAGCTTCCGGTCTGGCTCGGATCGTGCAAGGAACTGCCTGCGCCAATCCGGGCGCCGCAAACGCCAGCCTGCCGATGATCCGTTGCTTTTTCGTCCTGCTCGCCTTCGCCCTGCTGACGCTGGTACTGGCGCCGTTCCAGCTGATCGGCATCGTCTTCCGCCTGCCGCTGCAGCGGCACGTCCCTTACCTCTACCATCGCATCCTCTGCGTGCTGATCGGCGTCCGCGTCCGCGAGATCGGCAAGCGCTCAACCGATTTTCCCCTGCTGATCCTCTCCAACCATTCGTCGTGGCTGGACATCGTCGTCATCACCGCGCTGACGCCCGCAGTGTTCGTCGCCAAGAAGGAAGTCGCCGGCTGGCCGATCTTCGGCTGGCTGGCGAAGCTGCAGCGCACGGTGTTCATCGATCGCGAGCGTCGTCATCGCACGGGTGCTGCGACGCAGGAGATCGCCGAGCGACTGATCGGCGGTGACGCGGTGGTGCTGTTCGCCGAGGGCACGTCCAGCGACGGCAATCGCGTTCTGCCGTTCCGCTCCGCCTTGATCGGCGCGGTGCATCACGCGATCGGCTCGTCCACGCATCACGAGCGCGTCACCGTGCAGCCGTTGTCGCTCGCCTACGTCAATCTCAACGGCCTGCCGCTTGGCCGCGCGTTCCGCAGCCGCGTCGCCTGGTATGGCGATGCAGACCTGATCTCGCATCTGGTCGGCGTGTGCGCCGCGGGTGCCGTCGACGTCACCGTGAGTTGGGGCGAGCCCGTGTCCTACGACATGAGCGCCGACCGCAAGGATATCGCCCGTGTCGCGGAACAAGCGGTGCGAAGGATGACCGCGCAGGGCCGCAGCAGGGCCCGGCCTGTGGAAGATGCGGGCGATCCGATCGCCGCCCCGTCCGCCGCGGCATCGGCCTGATCTTCGTATTCGTTCCGTTGATGCGCGGTATCGCCGGCGCTTGATTGAATTTCAGCGCCGGGCAAGGCACGATGGTGCGCCCCATCGCATTCTTCACTCCATCAACCAACGGACCCTGTCATGGAAATTCGCAATCTCGGCGGCTCCGGCCTGCGCGTGTCGGCAGTCGGTCTCGGCTGCAACAATTTTGGCCAGCGGCTCGATGTCGAGGGCACCCGCAAGGTGATCCACAAGGCGCTCGACGTCGGCATCACCCTGTTCGACACCGCTGACGTCTACGGCAATCGCGGCGGCTCCGAGACGGCGATGGGCGAGGTGCTCGGCGACCGGCGCAAGGACATCGTGCTGGCGACGAAATTCGCGATGGAGATGGACGACGAGGGTGTGAAGAAGGGCGCCTCACGCCGCTACATCATGAAGGCGGTCGAGGACTCACTGAAGCGGCTCAAGACCGATTACATCGATCTCTACCAGCAGCACAGGTATGATCCGCTGACGCCGATCGAGGAGACGCTGCGCGCGCTGCAGGACCTCGTCTCGCAGGGCAAGGTCCGCTACATCGGCTGCTCCAACCTGCCCGCCTGGCGCGTCGCCGAAGCCGCGATGACGGCGAAGGGGATCAACGTCACGCCGTTCGTCTCGATCCAGGACGAGTACAGCCTGGTCGTGCGCGACATCGAGAAGGAGCTGCAGCCGGCGGCCAAGGCCTACAACCTCGGCATCCTGCCCTACTTCCCGCTCGCCAGCGGCTTGCTCACCGGCAAATACGCCGCCGCCGGCGACGCCCCCGCCGGCACCCGCTTCGCACTGGTGCCGCGCCTGCGCGACCGCTACGTCAACGAGAAGAATGTCGGCATCGTCGAGAAGCTGAAGGCATTCGCCGCCGAGCGCAACCACTCGATGCTGGAGCTGGCCTTCTCCTGGCTCGCCTCGCGCGACCAGGTCTCCAGCGTCATCGCCGGCGCGACAAAGCCCGAACAGGTCGAGCAGAACGCGAAAGCCGTGGCGTGGAAGATGACGCCGGACGAGATCGCCGAGATCGACAGGATCACGCTGGGGAATAAGTGACGGCGCAGCCGTCATAGCCGGCCAAACGTCATTGCGAGCGCAGCGAAGCAATCCAGCCTGCGCGCGAAGCGCGCTAGTAAGAAAGCCTTTTCAAGCGCGCCTGCCGGCGCGCGCTGGATTGCTTCGCTTCGCTCGCAATGACGGCAAGAGCTACCCCACCAGCCCCTGCATCGGCTTGATCGCACCTGAGTCCGGAAACACCGCACTCGCCAGCACGCGATCGCTCAAGCCCAGGTGATCCTTCATCACGCCCTTCAGCACGGCGCGCACATCCGTCGTCGGCTTGAGGTCGCGGCCGTCGTGCAGGTTGGCGTCTTTCAGGCCCGGCCAGTCGGCGATCACGCGGCCGCCGGCGATGGCGCCGCCGGCCAGCAGCGCGACGGTGCCGGTGCCGTGGTCGGTGCCTTCGGTGCCGTTGATGCGCGCGGTGCGGCCGAACTCGGTGACCACCACAACGGCGGTATTGGCCCAGCGCGCGGAGAGCCCCTGCTCGAATTCGGCGAACGCGCTGTCGAGCCCGCCGAGCAATTGCGCCAGCCGGCCGACTGGCCCGCCCTCGTTCGCGTGCGTGTCCCAGCCGTCGAAGGCGAGTGCTGCGATGCGCGGACCATCGTCGGCCGCCATCAGCTTCGCGACGCCGCGCGCCGCGGTCCGCATGTAGCCGACACCGCCACCCGGCCGCATGCTGTCGTCGCGCGCCGCTGTGCGATCGAGCTGCAGACCTTGCGTCAGCGCCTTCGACAGCGCCGGATCGCGCTGCGCGTAGAGCTCGAGCAGACGGCTCGCCGTGTCCTCGGCCGCCTGCGGCAGCGCCACCGGCGCCCAGCCAACGGTTGGCGCGCCGCCGCGCAGGATCAGCGGCGCAGTGGGTCCCACCGCGAGCGCGCCGGTGACGCGGTCGCCGCGCGGCAATTCCTCCAGCGCGCGATTGAGCCAGCCGGACTGCACACGGCCCGGGCCTGAATAGCCGCTCTCCAGCACGTCCTGTCCGTCGAAGTGCGAGCGCTCGCGGTAGCCGGTCGCAGCCGCATGCACCACCGCGGCCTTCTTCTCGCGATAGAGTTTTGCGAAATTCGGCATCGCGGGATGAAGCGAGAAGAACGAGTCCAGCGGCAGCGCCGCATTGGGACCACCGGACGACAACGCGATCGCGCCGTGCAGTCTTGCGTAATCCGGATCACCGAGCGGGGCGACCGTGGCAAGGCCGTCGAGCGCGCCGCGCAGGATCACCACGATCAACCGCGGGTCCTGCCCGCTCATGCCGGCTTGCGCGAACTTCGGCATGTACGCCCACGCCGCAAACGAGGCGCCGCCGATCAGCAGCGCGCGGCGGCTGGTCACAAGCTTGCGGTTCTCGCTGCAATCCATCGTCTATCTCCGCTGAAATTCCGGCGACATCAGCAGCAGCGCCATCGCCTGCTGCCGCGACTCCGCGCGCTCGATCGTCAGCCGCGTCTCCTTCGACACCGCCTCGCCCGCAATCACATCGATCAACTCGCGCGGCTCGAACGCATCGCCGATACGCGCGGCGATCTGCGCCGCGAGATCGAGCCGCAGCTTCATCCCCTCCGGCGAGGCCCAGACGTCGTTGCTGTCGGCGAAACCGTTGGGCCCGGTGGGCGACCACAGCGGCTGACCAAGCACATTGAGGTTGCCGAGATAGCGCATCGGCTGCTCGGGCACTCGCGCGAGCATGCGCCCGGTGGCGATCACCGCATCATAGGGCGTGCGGATCTTCGTCAGCGGCGCGCCCCACACCTCGTCCGCATCGAGCAACTCGAGCGCGACGGCCCTCAGGTCGCCATCGGTCTTGGTGAAACGCTGCGCCAGCCGTGTCACCAGCTCCGGTGGCGGATTGTCCGCCACGAAGTGACGCGCGAGTTTTGTCGCGACGAATTTCGCGGTCGACCGATGCCGCGCGAGATCCTGCAGCGCGGCGTGCCCCTGGGTGAGCCCCGTGTCGGCATAACTCTTGCCGAGCAGCGTGTGCGCACCCGGCTCGTGCGCGTTGACGTTGAAACCAAAGCTGCCGGGATCGCCGAGGCGTCCTTCGGGACCGATGAACGTCCAGCCGGTGATGATGCGCGCCAGTGACGTCACGTCCTCCTGCGTATAGCCGCCGCCGACGCCGAGCGTGTGCAACTCGAGGATCTCGCGCGCGAGATTTTCGTTCAACCCGCGCTTGCGGTTGAGCCCCGCGCGCGAGTTCGGCCCGAGCGATTGCTGGTTGTCGAGGAACAGCAGCATCGCCGGATGCTGCTCCACCGCGAGCAGCATGTCGGAAAACCGGCCGAGCACATGCGGGCGGATCGCCTCGCGCTCGAACGCGCCGGCGAGGATGCGCACGGAGCCTGCCTTGCTCGCCGAGACGCAGAAATGATTGGACCAGAACGTCACCAGCCGCTCGACGAAGCCGGCCTCCGCCAGCGTCGCGCGCTGGAAACGCGCCAGCGCCTCGGTGCGATAGGTCTTGACGATCACATCGACCGGCTGCGGCGTTTCGGGCGCGGCGGCTTCAGGCGGCCGGACGGTGTTTTGCGCCGGCTCGGCCTGCGCCTGCGAGTCGGAGGGCGTTGCGGATTTTGCTGCGGCCAGGCGCTGCCGCCGCACGTCGGCTGAAAAAGCGAAGAACGCCTTGCCGAGTTCCGGCGAGGGTCGCAGTGCCGGATGCTCGAGCAGCGCCGCGTTCGGCCGGGCCAGCTCGGCCTTGACGAAGCCGCGCGGGTCGGCGGCGGCGCTGGCGAAATCCCCGGACGAGCCGCCGCGGGCTCCGAAACCGAAGCGGTTCAGCGCGACAAGGGCAGCTTGCGGATCGCGCGCCAATTGCGTTTCCTGTTTTCGCCGGATTCGGCCGCAAAACTCAGGTCAGCATAATAGGATTGGTCAGAACGAGTATTGTTCCGGTTCGGAACCCACATCAAATTAAAGATTGGACAGAGAGATTAACGAAGGCAGGCGAAATTGACGGAAACAGGCCCCGGCCAGCCTGAAAGCCGCGCACGGCAACTCGCCTGCGCGCGCTGCGGCGCGGAATTCACCTGCAACCTGCACGGGCCGTGCTGGTGCGGTGCCGAAGCCGTCAAGCTTCCCATGCCCGCTCCGGGCAAGCCGAGCGTGACCGGCTTCGACGATTGCCTGTGCCGGGATTGTCTGCGCGCGGTGGCGAAGGCGTTCGCATCGCCGGCAAGCTAGACTCGGGCTGGCGTTGTCGCCATCCCGTCGCGAACGCGCCGCAAGCCTCCGCCGTGCACCTGTGTCCAGCGAAACAACGCATCGAATACCGGCCGCAGCGCTTGCGCAGCTTCCGTGACCTCGTATTCGACGCGCGGCGGCACCTCAGGAAACACCGTTCGTCTGATCAGGCCGTCGGCTTCGAGCTCGCGCAGCTGCACGGTCAGCATGTGCTGCGTGATGCCGGGAATGGTGCGCTTCAGTTCACCGAAGCGATGCTTGCGCTGCGCGAGGCGGTAGAGAATCTCGCCCTTCCACTTGCCCGTCAGCATGCGCAGCGCCGCATCGAACTCCGCCACGACGTTCGATGCCTCGCAAACCTCCTGATCCTCAATAGTCATGTTTTCCATACTGGGTCAGAGAATTGATCCTACTTGCATTCCTAGCCTTGCAACATGAATTGGTGCAACGAACGTTGTCGCAAATGAGGCTCACATGTCCGTCACTGAAGTCCATGGCGCACCGCGCTGGAAACCGGTCGCGCTCTGGACCGTGAAGGTCATCCTCGCGCTCGTCTTCCTCGCCGCCGGCGGCGCAAAACTCTATGGCGTGACAAAAATGGTCGAGAGCTTTCACATCCTTGGGCTTGGACAGTGGTTCCGGTATCTCACCGGTGCGCTAGAGGTCATCGGCGCAATCCTCATCCTGATTCCCGTGTGGTCCGCATTCAGCGCCATCCTGCTCTGCTGCACCATGGTCGGCGCGACGCTGGCGCATCTGACCGTGCTGCCCGGCTCGGCCATTCCTGCAATCGTGCTGTTTGTGCTTGCCGCGATCGTTGCCTTCGCCGAGCGCGGCCGCCTTCAAGCCGCCATCGTGAGCCGATAGGACGACGCACGAACCATGCGCACCAATCGCCGTCACTGGCTGCTTCTTCCACTTTGCGCAGCGGCCATCATCGTGCCGTTCACGCTGACGCTGCTGCTGACCGGTGCAAGCTCGGCACCTCCCGCGAAGACGCAGGGCCAAACAGCGGCGCCGCGACCGGCGCATCGTGTCGCGCTGCCGATCAACTCCGAGGACGCCGCGGCGATGAAGGCCGTGCTCTCGACGGCGCTGCATCTGAGCTTGCACTATCAGTCGCAGCGAGACGTTCGCGCTCGAGATCGTCGCCTATAGCGCCGGCGTGCACATGTTCCGCGCCGACACCTCGCCGGTGCGCGACCTGCTGATCAAGCTGCGCGCGAGCAACCCGCAGGCGCGCTTCGTCGTCTGCGAGGCGACCAGGGCCGGTATGGAGCGGAACGAGGGTCGGCCGGTGCCGCTGTTCGAAGGCGTCGACCTCGTCCCGAACGGACCTGCGCATCTCATCGAACGCCAGGAGGGCGGATGGTCCTACATCCGGACATGACGCGCCGCGCTGTGCTCGGCGGATTGCTGGCCGCCACAGCGTCGCGGGCAATCGCGGCAGGGCCGGACAGTCCACCGGCGTTCGATGGCGCGCGGCGCCAGTTCACCGAACTGCGGCCACAGCGGAGTGTGCCGCCGACCCGTCTCGTTGGCGTCGATGGCCGCGCCGCCGATCTCGCGCAGCTGCTCGGGAAGGTGACGCTTGTGAACTTCTGGGCGAGCTGGTGCCCGGCCTGCCGCACCGAACTGCCGACACTGGAGCGCCTTCACATCGCGATGGCCGACCAGGGCGTCCGCGTGGTGGCCATCTCCGTAGATCGGGATGGACGCGACGTCGCCGCACGGTACTTGCGCAACCTCAACATCCGCCGGTTGCCGGTCTATCACGACGCGGAGGGGCTGGTCGCCTACACGGATCGCGAGAACCGTCGCAACGCTCCGTTCGCGCTGTACGGCATGCCGATCTCCTACGTTATCGACAGCGCTCACCGCATCGTCGGTTACCTGACGGGAGAGGCCGACTGGGCTTCGCCGGCCGGCCGCAACTTGCTGGCCTATTACGCCGGGTAAGTGTCGTCCTCGGCGCGAGCAATGCTCGGATCGCCACCGGCCATGCATGCAGCGCCGAGACAGGCAAACTGAACGGCCTTGCGCCGTGCTGACTCGCGGCCGTATTCTGCAGCCAACGTGGCACCCTTGCGCGAACGATAACGCATCATCCCGGGCCACGCCGACGGATGATCGCATGTGGAGCAGACACCAATGCACGGCACGATCAAGTCGTCGGACGAGGCACGCGAGCGCGCCTACTCAACTCCCCTCGACCAATTCGACGTCGGCAGTCCGGAGCTGTTCCGCGACTACACCTTCTGGCCTTACTTCGAGCGGCTGAGGAAGGAAGAGCCGATCCATTACTCACGCGGCGGCATGTTCGGTCCGTACTGGTCGCTGACCAAGTACAACGACATCATGGAGGTCGAGACCAACCACGCGATGTTCTCGTCGGCGGCGGCGCTGGGCGGCATCTCCATCCGCGACCAGCCGGTGGAGTTTCGCCGCACCAGCTTCATCGCCATGGACCAGCCGCATCACGGCCCGCAGCGCAAGACCGTGGCGCCGATGTTCACGCCGACACACCTGGACGAGCTCGCAACCAACATCCGCAAGCGCTCGGCGGAGGTACTGGACCATCTGCCACGCAACGAGACGTTCGACTGGGTCGACCGGGTCTCGATCGAGCTGACGACGCAAATGCTGGCCGTGCTGTTCGACTTCCCCTGGGAGGAGCGGCGCAAGCTGACGCGCTGGTCCGACGTGTCGACGGCGATCCCCGGCGGTGGCGTGGTCGACACCGAAGAGGCGAAGCAGGCGGAGCTGCGGGAATGCGCCGAGTATTTCGGACGCATGTGGGACGAGCGCATCAAGCAGCCGCCGAAGAGCGACCTGTTGTCGATGATGGCGCACAGCCCGGCGACCCGCCACCTGCGCGAGAGCAGCCCGGAGAATTTCCTCGGCAACCTGACGCTGCTGATCGTCGGCGGCAACGACACCACCCGCAACACCCTCTCCGGCAGCATCGTCGCGCTGAACGAGAATCCCGATCAGTACAAGAAGCTGCGGGAGAACCCGGCGCTGATCGAGAGCTTCGTGCCGGAGGTGATCCGCTGGCAGACGCCGCTCGCGCACATGCGCCGCACCGCGCTCGAAGACGTCGAGTTCAAGGGCAAGCAGATCAAGAAGGGCGACAAGGTGGTGATGTGGTACGTCTCGGGCAACTATGACGACGATGTCATCGAAAACCCGGAATCCTTCATCATCGACCGCAAGCGGCCGCGCACCCACCTGTCGTTCGGCTTCGGCATCCACCGCTGCGTGGGCTTGCGGCTCGCCGAGCTGCAGCTGAAGATCATCTGGGAAGAGATCCTGAAGCGCTTCGAGAAGATCGAGGTCGTGGGCGAGCCGAAGCGCCCCTATTCGAGCTTCGTCAAGGGTTATGAGACGCTTCCGGTGCGGATTCCGGGCTGAGGCGTGCTCAAACCAAACTCCGCCGTCATGCCCGCGAAAGCGGGCATCCAGTACTCCGCAGCTCTAGCGATTGAACCGCGGACGCTCTGGAATACTGGATCCCCGCGTTCGCGGGGATGACGCTGAGGATCGGATCGATGCCATGACCCCAAGCGAAGCCATTGTCGCCAGCCTCGAGCTCGCAGCGGAACGCTGCGAGGACCTGACGCCGCTGGTCTACGACCGGCTGTTTCGCGAGCATCCCGAGACGCGGGCGATGTTCCGCGCCGACCCGAACAACCTGGTCAAGGGTTCGATGCTGCAGCTGTCGATCGATGCGATCCTCGACTTCGCCGGCGAGCGCAAGGCCTGCCATCGGCTGATCTTCTGCGAGGTACAGTCGCATGACGCCTACGGCACGCCGCCGGAACTGTTCGGCGTGTTCTTTGCGGTGATCGCCGACACCGTGCAGGACCTTCTCGGTGACGACTGGACGCCACAGGTCGATGCCGCCTGGCGCGAGCTGCGCACAGAGCTCGACCGCTACGTCAACGACGCCATCCGCGCCATGCAGCCCGCGGTCTGATACGTTCCCACTGTGAAAACCGTTATATTCGCCTGGGAGCTCGGCGCGGGATCGGGTCATGTGATGAGCATGCGCCGGCTCGCGGCGCGTCTGGTCGCCCGAGGCAACCGTGTCGTCGCTGCGGTCACCAGCCTTGCGGCGATCTCCGCCCTCGACGGCATCGTCACCGAAATTCACCGGATGCCGGACTGGCGACGCGCCGGCGCCGATCCGCGCACCGAAGCCCTCTCATCGGCGACGCTGAACGACATCCTTGTCGGTTCGGGGCTTGCGGACGTCGAATTCGTCCAGAAGACCGGCGCGGCCTGGGAGCGGCTTTTTCGGTCAACTGGCCCCGCGCTGGTGATCGCCGACTACGCGCCGATCGCGGCGCTGGCCGCACGGGGTCGAATACCGTTGTTGATGACCGGCAACGGCTACACGCTGCCTCCGCACGAGATGCAGACGTTTCCGCCATTGCACGATCTCGCCGCGCCGGTGCACCGCGAGGACGAAACACTTGCCACGATCAATACCGTCGCCCGCACCTGCGGCTTTCGCACGCTGGATCGACTGCCAGAACTCTTTCGCGGCGACGCTCATCTCGTCTGCACGTTGCCGTTGCTCGATCCCTATGCCGGCTTCCGCCAGAAGCCGGCCGACGGCCCGCTGATCGATTACCTGCCGCGTGGCCGAAACCCCGACGCCGGGCAGGTCTTTGTCTACATCTCCCAGGGGGTCGAGGTTCGCAGCGATGTCGTGGCGGCGCTTCGGCCGATCGCCGCGCGCGTTCGCATTCATGCGCCGATGCTCTCGGAGGAAGCGCAGAGCGATCTCGCGCGCCATGGCGCGCGCATCGAGCCTGAGCCCGTCAATCTGGCCCGGGCGCTGCCCGAAAGCAGGCTGGTCGTCCATCTGGGCGGCAGCGGACTCGCGTCGGAGGCCGTGCTCGCGGGCGTTCCCCAGTTCCTGCTGGTCACGCATGTGGAGCAGCACCTGACGGCCAACGCGCTGGAGCGCGCAGGCGTCGGCCGGCTCTTCACCGCTTATGACGCCGCGCAGACGCTTCCCGTAGACGCGTTCGACATGATGCTGCGCGACGAGACCCTCGCACAATTGGCCGCCGAGACCGGATCGCATCACCGCGAGGGTTTCGCAAACGGCGCTGCCTTCCAGGCGTTCGATGACGCCTGCACGCGCCTGCTGCGCTAGCCAATCATCAATAGATGACACCACCATACGGCGGCGGCGGTGGAGGCGACGTTGGTGGAGGCGGAGGCGGCGGCGGTGACGCACCGACTGGCGGAGGTGGTGGCGGCGGAGCCGGAGGCGGCGGTGGGGGCGGCGGAACGATGATGTTCTGCGTCTGGTTGGTCTGCGACTGATTGCGGACCAGCGCGTCGCCGCCGCCGAAGATCGACGTGTTGCTGAGCGGATCGCTGCCCGGCGGGCGCGTCGGATCGTTGACGATCGTGCCGCCGAGACCTTGCCGCGCGGTCATCTGGTCGGTCGGAAGATTGACCACGCCGCCGGTCTGCCCGGGCGCGCTCGTCAGGTAAGCCATGACCCGTTGCAGCAGCGCGTCGGAAATCCGGAACGGCTCCCGGATCGGCTCGTTCGCCGAATTCACGCACGCCGCAAAGCCCGGACGCACGGTCACCTGGCCGACGGCGTTGCGCAGAACGATCGCCCCGACATGACCGATGACGAGCTGGCCGCGGCAGCCCGCGGTATTCGAATCGCTCGACGCGAGACTCGCCGGCAGCGGGTAGACCACCGTCACTACGCCGCCGCGCACGCCGAGCGTCGCCACCGGCGTCCGGACCTGCATGCCCTGGTTGTGGCTGATCTGTCCGCCGACGAAGCGCATCGCGCCCTTGGCGAGCGACGTCACCATCGTGCCGGCGCCCGCGTTCGGATTGTAGACGTACTCGTCGATGATGATGCTGCTGTCACGGCCGACATTCAGCGTCGATGAATCGGGGAAGATGACCTGCGTCGAGCCGACCGACGAGGTCTGGATGCGCTCCTTGTGCAGCACCTCGGTGCCGATCACCAGCGTGCGGGATGCGCCCGCGGGCGGCGTGCCGGTCGACTGCGGATTGACCGCGCCGACCTTGCCGACGTTCTGCTGCGCGTCGGCGCGCGACAGCGGCGCCACCGTCGTCAGCAGCAGCGTCAGCAGCCGCGTCAGGTAAGAAGGCGTTCGCCAATCCATATGCTTACCTTTGGAGTTCGACAGATTGCGCCAACGGCACACACCGCAAGCCCCCTCTCCCCGTTGGGGAGAGGGTTGGGGTGAGGGGCACTGGGACTCTTAAGCTCAGTACCCCCTCACCCGGATCGCTGCGCGACATAGCCGATGCGAAGCATCGGCGTTCTTGAGAACGGCGGCGGAACGCCGCCTCTGCCTCTCCCCATGGGAGAGGTGAAGAACGCCAACTCGCAGACATCGACCCACACATCACGGAATCCTTAGAACCGAGCCGTCGGCCCGATCATGACCGAGAAGTTGTCCTGGGTGTAATTCTTGATGTTCGACTCGACCTTGTCGTACTGCACCGTCGCGCTCACGCCGAAGCCTTTCGCGATCGGCGCATTGAACATCGCGCCGACGATCCATTGCCGGTCGTTGCGAACCACCAGCGGATCGATGAACGGGTTGGCCGCATCGAACTCGGTCGCGATGTATTTCGCGAACGGCACCACCGACCAGTTGCGCGACAGCATCTCGAACGGCGGCGCGAACTCGAACGTCAGCGCGGCTTCTGCGACCCATTGATCGAACGACTGGAACACGAAAGCGGATTCGCCGCGCCGATAGAGGCCGCGTGCATCGAGCTTGATCCATTCGAGGAATTTCACGCTCGACGACACGCCGCCGGTGTACCAGTCGCCGGAGCTGAATCCCGTCAGCGGAGCAAGACCGTTGCTGTCGATGCTGGCGCGCCGCCACTCGAACTCCGGTCCGAACGTCACGCGCTGCGTCACCGGCAGGGAGAACGACACACCGGCGCCGGCGGTTGCGAGATAGGACGAGCCATCGATCCAGGCCCGGCCGCCGACGACGTATGGCTTCACCGACGCGCCCGGCCAGAACTCCGGCGCCAGCGCCAGCCGCGGTCCCCAGCTCAGGTCGAACAGTGCGACGTCGACATCCTTCACCTGGAACTGATGCGTCGCGTAGCCGACGAACCGGGTCTCGAACGTATCGCCGCGCTGGTTCTGCAGGTCGTAGTCGTGGCTCAGGCCGAGGATGCCGAACCAGTTCCAGTCGGCCTTGCGCTGGACCGTCGGCAGCAGCGCGAAATCCTGGCCGCCGAGGCGAATGGCACCGCTCGACGGCGCAAAGCTTGGGTTGCTTTGGTAGCGCACGCCTGTGTTGAAGTAGCCGGAGAAGCGGCTCTGCTGCAGCTGCTTCTCGGCGTCGGGCAAATAGGTTTCGATGCGCGCGCGCGTGACCGGATTGAGATTGGGGTCCTGCAGGGCCTCGAGGAAATAGCGCTTCGCCATTTCGTAGGAGCCCATGCGGAAATAGAGCGTGCCGAGCTCGTATTTCACCCGCGACAGATTCGGATTGTAGAACAGCAGCCGCTCGAGCGCGCCGATGGCGGCTTCATAGTCACCGTTGCCGGTGGCGACGCGCGCATATTCGAATGTCAGCTCGTGATTGGTCGGTTCGCGCAGCGTTCGTTCGAACAGCTGCTGCTGCAGAACCGAGGTCTGCGCGCGAGCCGTCCCGGAAAACATGACAATGGCGGTGAGGATGCCAACGATAGCACCGGCGCCGCGAGACGCGCGCGCAGCCGACATTGTCGACCGTGATGATCCCCCCGCCAGCCGCATCGAAAACGCCACCCCGTCCTGTGGTCCGTGGAACCCGCGTGGAAACACCACAGATTCCCCAACCACTCAACGCTTTGTCGCCGCGAAAGCCCAATGCGTTCAAAGGTGTTGTCGAATTGCACTCTGGCGTGTGCCGCCTTTGCTCGAACGTCCGCTAACGGATGTGCTTTGCCTCGGTCCCGTGCAGTCGCGCGAACAATTGCACCAAATTGCCACAATTCATGTCGCTAAGGCCGGGCGCGTGGAGGTCGAATCGCTGCAACAGCTGACGCAGCCAAGACCTGTCGGGCGGATTCGATTGCACCGGCACGCCTGCTCGCAACCAGACGTCGTAGTGCAGATCGAGAAAGCAGGCGTCCTTCGACGCATCGGTGACGGCCTGCGTGTGCGCAGGATCGAACAGCTTTGGCAGCTCGATGCAAGAAACCGGCGCCACCCTGGCGTGGCTTTGCAGCAGCGACGACAGTCCGTGCCGCTCCGCAAGCTGCGCCAGAAACAGCGCGCCGGCGTTCGGCCAGGTCGCGACGGACGCCGCGTTGGCGGCCGCGACCTCTTCCGCGATCATCGCCACGGGATGCTGCGGCGGCAGCCGCAGCGCCGCCAGCGACAGCGCACCGAATTCGTCGGGACCGGCAAGGAAGATCTCATCCGCCGGCAAGTCGCCGAGCAGCACCACGTCGGGATCGATCCACCAGCCGCCGAATTTTGAGAGCAGCGCATAGCGAAACAGGTCGATGTTGACGACGAACCGTCCATGCTCCGGAAAAAAGCGCAGCACGCGCTCGGGCGGCAGCACCGCAGCCGCATCGCGCACGACGACGAAGCGCGGCAGGTCGAGACTAGGATCGTAGGAAAACACCTCGACGCGGTGGCCGCGGTCGGCAAAGCTCTTCAGCGCGAGGCGTTGGTAGAGGCTGAGTACGCCGCTCTGCCAGAAGGTGCGAACAACACTCATCGTCGTCCCCGCGAAAGCGGGGACCCAGTATTCCAGAGCGTCAGTGGTAAGATCGCAGTCGCTGCGGCGTACTGGATGCCCGCCCATAGGCGAGCGAAGCGACGCCGTTCAAGAACGGCTATGGCGGGCATGACGGCTGGAGGCTGACGAGGCGTCATCACGTCTGCCTCTTGTCCTCAAACTCCTTCAGCCTCAGCCGCGTGTTCGGCGCCCTCTCGCCACTGCCGCGGATGTAGCTGCGTTGCCAGCCCTCCTCTCGCGCCTCGGAATTCTCGCGCAACAGGTCGGCGTTGAACTGAAGCCGCGACTTCAGCCAGGCCTCGTGCTCGCTCTGCAGCGCAGGATCCTCCGCGAGCGGACGCACCTGCGGCGCGAACGCCGCAACCTCGCCGCGCCGGATCGGAAAGAGGTGGCAGTAAGGCTCGTCCTTCTCGAAGCGGACGGCGGTACCGGGTCGCGTGAACACCCAGTTCATGGTGAAGCCGTATGGCGCCCAGTCGGTCTCGATGATGCCGGTCAGCGGCGCGATCGAATCCTTCGGCCGGTTGATCGGGCCCTGCACCATCAGGTCGAACCCCTCTTCCGTGCGAAACAGGCACGGCACGTGAAAGGTCAGCACGCCGTGGGCAAAGTGGCTCACTGCCGGCGCGGTGGTGCCGGCGTCGGGAAAAATCTCGATCGCGTCCTTGCCCTTGCCGCCATTCCACGCCGCGACGAAGCCGGAGGGACAAAGAACTTCCCAGCCATGCGCATTGGCGATGTTGAGCGGCAGGCAGCGATAGGCAAACCGCTGGTCGGTGGCGTTCATCCACGCACGCTCCAGCGGCGCCGGCCGCACATCGATGCGATGCCCCTCGGACACATAGGCGATCAGCTTCATGCAGAGCTCCCTCGAAGGGCGACGATTAACCGTACCGCACCTTCATCGTCACGATGACGACCGTGAACATGATCGAGATCGTGTTCGAGACGATCAGCGGCCAGTTGTTCAGGGCAATGCCGTAATACAGCCAGCAAAACTGCCCGGCCAGCAGCGCGAGGTTGGTCGCGAGCGAGATCGCATGTGTATTGCGATAACGGATCACCCGCCACGCCTGCGGCGCCCAGCAGATCGTCGTCAGCACGGCGCCAATCGCGCCAATCAATTGAACGTTGAAATCATCATTTCCCATGCGCGGCTATGTAGCGGAGATTCTGTCACGCGAGAATGAAAGATAATGTCAGATCAATACAAGCCGTCGTCCCCGCGAAGGCGGGGACCCAGTATCCCAGAGCGTAGACGGCTTGATCGCAGGCGCTGCGGCGTACTGGATGCCCGCCTGCGCGGGCATGACGATCGAGATTGGGTTTGGCCTTACACCGCAAACCCCGGCGACTTGCGCGCCAGCCCGCCGTGCGCATCGAGCATCCGTTCACGCCAGGCGTGGACCGGATCATCCTCCATCAGCAGCCGGAAGGGACTGACCGCCCGCGCCCACACAAAACCGCCGAAGACGATGTAGTCGCAGTAGTTCGGCGAGGCGCCGCCGATGAACGGCTGCGCGCGCAGCGCCAGGCGGAGCGGTTCGAGGTTTTGGCGGAAGCCCAGCACCCTGGAGGCGCGGTCCGCCGACACGTCTTCCAGCACCTTGTTGAAGCGCGCCTCGCGTGTCTTGCGGAAATAAGCCTGGTCCTCCGGACCGAGCCTCTGCGGGACGTCGGCAATGATCATCGGAAAGATGCCGGCGATGATGGCGATGTCGCCCCAGCCGTTGAGAAAGCGCGCGGCCGCACGCCCGCCCTCGCCGCCGAACAGCGACGGCCGATCCGGATAGGCGTCTTCGAGATAGCAGGCGATCTCCCAGGAATCGACGATCGCCTTTTCCCCGTCGAGCAACACCGGCACCTTCTCCGACTTGTACGGCGCGATCGCCCCTTTCTCAGTGAAGCGCCAGGGGATCGTCTCCGCCACAAGCCCCTTGTGCGCCAGCGCCATCCGCGTGCGCCAGCAATAAGGACTGAACGGCCGCGATGCATCCGTGCCGACGAGTTCGAAGAGTTTGAGGGTCATGTGGTGCCTTGTCATTCCGGGGCGCGAGCAAAGCTCGCGAGCCCGGAATCCATAACCCCGGTGCCCGCGATCACGCGCTGAAAATACGACAACACAATCGATCTCAGCGAGTCAAACTGACACCGGGCGTATGGATTCCGGGCTCGCTCGCTGCGCGAGCGCCCCGGAATGACAGGAAACGCAAGCGGCGCCGCGCTGGAGGGCACGGCGCCGCCGGCAGGTAAACGCGAGGATCGTTTACATGCCTGGCATGATCGCGATGTCGCGGACGATGCCCGTGACGCCGCTGATCTTTGCAGCTTCGGTCGCCTTGCCGGTGGCGAGATCCACGCTGTAGAGCGTGTCGCCGGCCATCAGCCAGGCGTCGTTCTTGCCGTTACCGTCGGACCAGATGTCGAACGCGACCTTGTCGGCCTTGATGCCGAGCTTGCCGATCGAAGCGAGCACGCCGTCGTTCGGCGGCGCCTGCTTCAGCAGTGCGCCGGAGGTGGCGTCGATGTCGTACAGCGCGGTCTCCTTCGCGCCCTTGACCGAATTGACGTAGGCGCCCGCCACCACGTTCGGCTTGCTGCCCTTGCTCATGTCGGTTTCGGCGAACTTCAGGTCGCCGTCCTTCGTCACCTTGCCGTCATCGACATTGGCACGCAGGTTCATGCCGTCCGAGCCGATCACGCGCAGGCGATCTGCCGCCGGGTTGAAGTCGACGGTCACGGTCAAACCCTTGGCAACCATCGTGTCGAGCTTCGACTTCATCGTCGCCTTGCCGTCCTTGGCGATGGTGACGACGGTGCCGTCGTCGACCAGGCCATACAGCATGCCGTCGGCGGGACGCACGTCGATGCCGACCAGCGCGCCGGAGATGCCGGTGACCTTGGTGGTGCCGGTGGCCTTCTTCTGCGCGGTGTCGACCCACGCAATGGTGTCGTTGCCGACCAATGCAGCGACCTGCGCGGCGTTGGCGGCGGCGGATGTCATGAGAACAGCGGCCATGGCGGCCAGAATGGTACGGGCTTTCATTGTCTTGCTCCTCGATTGCTTGACGCATGATCGGCCGGGGGACGGCCATGTCCTGAGCTACGGGAGCTTCGCAATCCGGTTTCAGAAAAATCGCTCACGGATGGTTCATTGAAACTTTTCAATCAAATCATGAGCTTGCATCGGTGGCTGGGGCGCGCAGCCGCCGTCATCGGCATGTCATGACACTGTCGCATTGCCTGTATCGGACCAACACCGAAGCGAAGGGCCCGATGGATCAGGCACTCTCGGACATCGGCATCATCTCCGCCTATCGCTTTGCCGATGACGGTTCTGCGACCAAGCTCGACATCGCCAACCTCGATGCGGAACTGGCCGATCAGCGCGGCTGGCTGTGGCTGCATTTCAACCTGTCCAATCGACGATGCTCGGACTGGCTCGCGACCAAGGCGCCGCTCTCCGACGTCGCACGCGAAACCCTGCTCGATCCCGACGAGCATATCCGGCTCGATATTTTCGGCGACGAGATCGCCGCCGTCCTGCCGGACCTGCATCAGGAATTCCTGCAGGAGGGTGACGACCTCGTGCGGGTGCATTTTGCGTTCTCATCGAAGCTGATGATCACCGCGCGGCGCAAGCCACTGCGCGCGATCGAATTGACGCGACGGGCGATCGACATGGGGCGCAAGTTTCCGACGCCGGTGTCGCTGTTCGACGCAATCGCCGACCAGTTCGCCGACGTGATCGGCCGCTACTCGGCGACGCTTGGCGACGAGCTCGACATCGTCGAGAACCACGTGCTGCACGACGAGATCGACGACGAGCGGATGCGGCTTGGCCGCGTCCGCCTGCAGGCGATCCGCACGCGGCGGCAGCTGTCGCAGATACGCGCGCTGTTTCATCGCGTGGAGATGCGCGAGGACGTCGAGTCCGAGGCCTTGCTGTCGGCGATGCGCAAGCTGGCGCAGAAATTCGATGCGCTCGACTACGAATTCAGCGCGCTGTACGAGCGCGCACGGCTGCTGCAGGACGAGATCGCCGGCCGCATGACCGCCATCACCAACCGCCGGCTGTTCACCCTGTCGGTACTGACCGCCTGCATGCTGCCCTCGACGCTGGTCACCGGCTTCTTCGGCATGAACACCAAGGACATGCCGTTCCAGGACGGCAGCGGCGGCACCTGGTACGCCCTGCTCCTGGTGATCGCCGCCGGCGCCCTGACCTGGTGGCTGCTCAGGCGCACCAAAGCGCTGTAGGGCGCTTATTCCCTTCCCCGTTCGAAATATTCCGCCTTGAGCCGCGCCCGCTTCTCGCGGAGCATCAACGCAACAACAAATAGGGGAGGCTTCAATGAAAATTCAGATCGCTCTTGCTGCGACCTTGTCGCTCGCGATGGCCGGCCCTGCGCTGGCGCAGGCGACGGCTCAGCCGACCTTCGCGACCCGCAAGGTGGACGGCACCGACAACGTCTACATTTACCGCTACATGGGCCACCAATCGATGTTCATCGTCACGCCGCAGGGCGTGATCGCCACCGACCCGATCGGCCGCTACCGGCCCGAGGCCGTCACCAACTATCTCGCCGAGATCAAGAAGGTCACCGACAAGCCGGTGAAATTCCTGATCTACAGCCACGCCCACTATGACCACATCGCCGGCGGCAAGCCGTTCAAGGATGCCGGCGCACGGGTGATCGCCCACAAGAATGCGAAGACCCGCTTCGAGGCGCTGAAGAAGGCCGGCGCGCTGCTCGATTCGGTCGTCATGCCGGACGAGACCGTCGACACCAAAAAGACCATCACGCTCGGCGGCACCACGCTCGAGCTGCACTATGTCGGCCGCAACCACTCCGACTCATCGCTGGTAATGCGTCTGCCCAAGGAGAAGCTGATCTTCACTGTCGACTTCATCCCGATCGAAGGCGTGCAGTTCCGCAACATCCCCGACAACGCCTCGCCACTCGAATACGAGGAGTCGATCAAGAAGGTGGCGGCGATGGATTTCGAACGCATGATCCCCGGCCATCCTTATGCCGGTGGCCGGCTCGGCACCAAGAAGGATGTGCAGGACCATCTCGCCTACATGCAGGACCTGTCAGCCGCGGTGAAGAAGGCGGCCACGGACGGCAAGTGCACCGATAACGCGATGACGGAGCTCAAGCTGCCGAAATACGAAAAGTGGGCCAACTACGAGCGCTTCCTGCCAATGAACATCGAGCGCTACTGCTACTGGTGGAGCAACGGGTATTGAGGCTGTCGTTCCGGGGCGGCGCTCAGCGCCGAGCCCGGAACCCATAGCCCCTGTGCTTCGTGTGTGCGCTGAGCTCGTCGAAGCAAACTGAGGCACGTCGCATCATGATCGCTGCGGCGTATGGATTCCGGGCTCGCGCTTCGCGCGCCCCGGAATGACGGCAGGCTGCTGCCATAAACTGTCAGATGCGGTGGCTACAGGTGAGACCTGTTCCACCGCATTCGCGTTCTGCGGGGGGCTTCCGTCGACGCACCCGTGAGGCCATATTCCGTGACCATGGCCAAGACCCCAAACAAGACCCCCGACAAGACGAAATCGCAGAAAGATCCCGCAAAGCCGACGCGTTCGAAGGCGCATCGGCCGGACGTGCAGCCGATCGGGCCTGCGCTCGCGGAACTCCTGAATCCAGCGCTGAACACCGGCGACGCCGGCATCGGCTCGGGCACCGGCCTGAAGCCGCCGCCGGACAATTCGAAAGACCGCCGTTCCGGCGGCGAGGCCGCCGCCCACCGCGCCCGCGCCTCGACGCAAGCCAACGACACCCTGCCCCGCGAACCCTCCGTCGACCGCAATCTGACCCGCAACACCATCGTGCGCCGCGACAGCCCCGAACGCGGCCTTGGCGCACGCAGTGCCACGCGTGATGAGCCACCCTACCCTCGAGGGGGAGGGTCGCCCGGCGAAGCCGGGCGGGGTGGGGTGAACGCCACAGACTCAGCATCCGCGGCTTCACCCCCACCCGCCTCGCTTCGCGAGGCGACCTCCCCCCTCAAGGGGGAGGTGGAGCAAAACGCAACCCGCGGCGGCGTCCGCGCCGATCCGCGCGCCGGCTTCCACGAAGCACCGGCCGCCTTCCAGGCCAACTACGGCACCACCGCGACCATCCCCACCCTCGACCCCGAGCTCGCCAAACAACTCGGCCTCGATACCGAGGACGACGACACCCTCGCCCGCCCGGCGCGCAACAAGATGGAGGCGCTCGGCGTCGCCGCCACCGCCGGCGCGCTGGAATCGCTGCTGCGCGAAGGCCGGCCTGAATTCGGCACAACGGTGTGGACGCCGCACCGCCCGCCCCGTCCGGAAAAATCCGAAGGCGGCGTGCGCTTCGAGATCAAGTCGGAGTACGAGCCGCGCGGCGACCAGCCCGTCGCCATCAGGGAGCTGGTCGAAGGCATCGCACGCAACGACCGCACGCAGGTGCTGCTCGGCGTCACCGGCTCCGGCAAGACCTACACCATGGCCAAGGTGATCGAGGCGACGCAGCGCCCGGCGCTGATCCTCGCGCCGAACAAGACGCTGGCCGCGCAGCTCTACGGCGAGTTCAAGAGCTTCTTCCCCGATAACGCGGTGGAGTACTTCGTCTCCTATTACGACTATTACCAGCCGGAGGCCTACGTTCCGCGCACCGACACCTACATCGAGAAGGATTCCTCGATCAACGAGCAGATCGACCGCATGCGCCACTCGGCGACGCGCGCGCTGCTCGAGCGCGACGACGTGATCATCGTCGCCTCGGTGTCCTGCATCTACGGTATCGGCTCGGTCGAGACCTACACTGCGATGACCTTCTCGCTCAAGCGCAACGAGCGCATCGACCAGCGCCAGATCATCGCCGACCTGGTCGCGCTGCAGTACAAGCGCACGTCCGCGGACTTCACGCGCGGCACCTTCCGGGTGCGCGGCGACACCATCGACATCTTCCCGGCCCACTATGAGGACCGGTCCTGGCGCGTGAACCTGTTCGGCGACACCATCGAGAGCATCGAGGAGTTCGATCCGCTCACCGGGCAGAAGAGCGATGACTTGGAGTTCATCAAGGTCTACTCCAACTCGCACTATGTGACGCCGCGGCCGACGCTGATCCAGGCCATCAAGGGCATCAAGATCGAATTGAAGCAGCGGCTGGACCAGCTCAACGCGCAAGGGCGCCTGCTGGAAGCGCAGCGGCTCGAGCAGCGCACCATGTTCGACCTCGAGATGCTGGAGGCGACGGGAAGCTGCGCCGGCATCGAGAACTATTCGCGCTACCTCACCGGCCGCCTGCCCGGCGAGCCGCCGCCGACGCTGTTCGAGTACGTGCCGGACAACGCGCTGATCTTCGCCGACGAGAGCCATGTCACCGTGCCGCAGATCGGCGGCATGTTCCGCGGCGATTTTAGGCGCAAGGCGACGCTGGCGGAATATGGCTTCCGCCTGCCCTCGTGCATGGACAACCGGCCGCTGCGCTTCGAGGAGTGGGATGCGATGCGGCCGCAGTCGGTCGCGGTCTCGGCCACGCCCAGCAGCTGGGAGCTGAACGAGAGCGGCGGCGTGTTCGTCGAGCAGGTGATCCGCCCGACCGGCCTGATCGATCCGCCGGTGGACATTCGCCCTGCCCGCACCCAGGTCGACGATCTGGTCGGCGAAGTGCGCGCCACCGCGGCGAAGGGCTATCGCTCGCTGGTCACCGTGCTGACCAAGCGCATGGCCGAGGACCTCACCGAATATCTGCACGAGCAAGGCATTCGCGTGCGCTACATGCATTCGGACATCGACACCATCGAGCGCATCGAGATCATCCGCGACCTTCGGCTCGGTGCGTTTGACGCCCTCGTCGGCATCAACCTGCTGCGCGAGGGCCTCGACATTCCCGAATGCGCGCTGGTGGCGATCCTCGACGCCGACAAGGAAGGTTTCCTGCGCAGCGAGACGTCGCTGGTCCAGACCATCGGCCGCGCCGCGCGCAACGTCGATGGCCGGGTGATCCTCTATGCCGATGCGATGACCGGCTCGATGGAGCGCGCGATCGCCGAGACCAATCGCCGGCGCGAAAAACAGGTCGCCTACAACACCGAGCACGGCATCACGCCGGAGAGCATCAAGAAGAACATCGGCGACATCCTCGGCAGCGTCTACGAGCGCGACCACGTGCTGGTCGAGATCGGCGACGGCGGCATGGCCGACGACGCCATCGCCATCGGCCACAACTTCGAAGCGGTCCTCTCCGACCTCGAAGCCAGAATGCGCGAAGCCGCCGCGGATTTGAATTTCGAGGAAGCCGCGAGATTGCGCGACGAGGTGAAACGCCTGCGCGCGACCGAGCTCGCCGTGGTCGACGATCCGACCATCAAGCAGCGCAACGTCGAGTACAAAGCCGGCAGCTACGCCGGCACGCGGAAGTACGGCGATGCGGCGAACCTGCCGGCAAAGGCGAAGGGGCCGAAGCGCGGAGCTGCCGCGTCGTCCGGATCAAAGGTGCACAAGCCGGAGCTCGATGAGATGCATTCGCCGGAGAGCCGGCCGTATCGCCCGGAGGTCGGCGGACGGTCGTCGGCGGGGCGGCCGGGGTCACGCGGTGGGTGGAAGAAGGGAAGATAGCCCACTTTCGCATCGATCGCCGAACGAGAACGGGTATTCTTGGGCCGAGAGAACTGCGATAGTCGCGCACGATTTGCATCAAGACTACATTACAAGATGAAACTCGGCTTTGAAGAAACCCAGGCTGCTTATGCCAGCGGCTCGCAAAGCGCTCGCGTCTGGACCGAGAGCTGGGTTCGCAGTTGGGCCTATTGCCCACATTGCGGCACGGCGAAGCTCCATTCGTTCCCCAACAATAGCAAGCTTGCCGATTTCCATTGCGCGACGTGCAGCGAAGAATTCGAACTGAAAAGTCAGAGAGGCAGGTTCGGCGCTAAAGTTCTGGACGGAGAGTTCAAGACGAAATGCGAACGGCTTGCAGCGAGCAACAATCCAAATCTCCTGTTGATGAACTACGACCTCAAGTCACTCGCGGTCGTGAACTTGTTCATCGTTCCCAAGCACTTCTTCGTTCGCGGCATTATTGAAGAGCGCAAGCCGCTTGCATCCACAGCCCGCCGCGCCGGCTGGATCGGCTCGAAGATCCTGCTCGACCGCGTGCCAGCGTCAGGCAAGATTCACATCGTGCAAAATGGCGTCATTCGCTCGAAGGACACAGTCCTTGAGGAGTGGCAAAAAACTCTCTTTCTTCGAGATGAATCGCTGGAGGCGCGAGGCTGGTTGCTTGACGTTATGAGATGCGCAGAATCTCTCGGCAAGCCAGACTTTACGCTCGACGAGATGTACGGTTTCGAGCGCAGACTCAGCGAACTCTATCCCGGAAATCAGAACGTCAGACCGAAGATCCGACAACAACTTCAGTATCTGCGTGATCGTGGTTTCATCGAATTTGTCTCACGCGGCAGCTATCGCCTGCGATCATAGGATGTCCCATGGCCTGGTTCCTGAACCTCTACAAGTGCGCCAAGTGCCGCCGCCGATGGACTGGTGAATGGTCTTGCATGTGTGACGACGACTGTCCTCATTGCGGTGCGCGGCATATGTCGCCGTATCAGAGCGAAGACCTCACCGTGGTGGTTGAGCAAGAGGGGAGCGAGTTCGTGGTCCTGGAGTCCCCCGAGACCGCTGAGCACGATCCGGATTATCGAGAGCTCGGGCGCTTTGCGACAGAAGCGGACGCCGCCAAGTTCGTTGAGTCCGACGGATTGTAAGAGTCAGCCGTCATTGCGATGAGCGTAGCGACGAAGCAATCCAGTCTGTGCCTGTGGCGACGTCAGACTGGATTGCTTCGCTTTGCTCGCAATGACATCCGGGTTCAGCGCCAGCCTTCTATCGAACACCTCCCCTCATCGATCCGGCTGCTGGATCTGCGGCGTCTTGTTCTGCTTGACGTTGGCGCGGTCGCCCTGCTGCTCGATGTTCTTGTCGCGCTTCTGGTGCAGCTCGGCGTCGTCTTTTGGCTTGCGGCCGCCGTCGCCGGGGCCTTTCGGGCTGCGGTTGGCGGGCGGCACGGGTGGCGGCTTTGACATGGCGATCTCCTGAATGTCTCTGGAACACCAACGTGCGGCCGGGCGCGCCGTTCCGGACCGCCCCGGCTGACCCCATTTGCTTGAACGTCCGGGCCGATCGCCGCAACCAAGAGGGTGCAGGAGGCCAAGACCATGTCGCGCGCCCGTGCCCTGATTGCGGCTCTCGCCGCCGTGCCGCTGGTGGCGGCCGTTGCAACACCGGCCTTCGCCGGCGGACCGATCTACGCATATCTGCGCGACCTGCCGCCGCCGATCGCGAAGCTGCACACCTGCATCCGCCCACGCCAGCGCACCCTGTTCTATGAAGACACCTGGCGGGTCGGAAAGCAGTTCGTGTTCCGGGTGGGTTGCCCGGAGAACGCGCCGAACATCACCGTGATGCCGGGTCCCTACGATTTCGGCAGGGCGCGCCAGCCGGATGACGATCCGGACCACTATCAGAGCACGGTCTACTATCTCGCCGACGACGCGCGTGGCCGCAACGCCCGGCGGCTGGTGCTGCCGGTGCCGCGCGCCGACGGCACCACGCTGATGGTCGACGCCTTCGTCGAGGAGGTTAGTCCCGGCTGGTCGGCGCGCGAGGACACCAGCATGGCGAGCGGCCTCGCCTACTTCGATATCGCCGGACGCCGCAAATATCCGCCGGGCGAGTTCATGGTCATGACGGTGATCCCGCCGGCCGGCCGGCCGGAGGTCAAGGGCGCGTTCGGGATCTGGCGGGTGACGAACGGCAAGGCCGCGCTGATCTACCACGCCGAGACGACGGAGACGCTGCCGAAGGACGCGCCGGTGCATGCGAGGCCGCGCTACACCATCGTGCTGGACCAGCGGCCGGAGAATTGAAAAGGCTCGCCGGTTTCTGTTTCTCAGAAAAAAAAGCAATAAGATTTCAAGCCTACCCGCTTGACTTTGAGAACAAAATAGGAACATGCTCAGACCGTCCGGCCCCGATGGGAGAGCGAGTGCGCTAATCGTCAGCGCCTCGGGGCAGGATGCGACGGGTCCGTCGCGGTGCCGGCCCAATTTGCGTCGCGGTGATGAGCCACGGCGTCGAAAGGGATGACGACCGGTGCCGAGGGCGGACGGCCCAAGCGGTCCAGCAATACGGTGAGGTCTTCCGTATTTGGTCAAGTGAGCCGGGCCTGGCTCCGCTGGAATCCGGCAAGCCGTTAATCCGGCGCGTGCGGAACGCAGGCGAAGGCTTCGTTTGTGGTCCGGTTCAGCTCAAGCGTTTGGGCTGGACCATCGCCGTGTGCCACGCGTCGGCATACGGATTTGCCCGGATGCGACAAGCATACGGGTGCCGCGGGCGCGGCCTTTCGCCCTGTGTTCCGCACGCCCTCTTTCCAAGGGATGCGAGAGAAAGAAGACCGGCTAGCCCTGGGGCCGGAGTGAACACGGGGCGATGATGCGCGCGCCTACGAGCGAAGCCGGCTTGCCACGCCGTAGCTCGAAGAGCGAAGGCGGGGCTGTTTGACAATTGAATATGCTCGTCATTGCGAGCCAACGGGTCCGCGCAAAGCGCGGCCCTCGCAATGACGATGTTGAGGCTACGCTTTCGCTCCCAACGACGGCTAGCTCTTCTTGTACACCGCCAGCGTCTTGAACTCGCCGACACGCGTCACGGGCGCTTCCTTCTCCCATGCCGCGACGATGGGCTTGGCTTTCTCGAACCCGATCGACTTCGTGTAGAACAGGATGTGCCCGCCGGGTTTTGTCTTCGCCGTAAACAGGTCCAGCACGCCGCGGTCGTCGATGCCGCCGTATTCGGGGCTGGTGGTGTTCGGGTAGAAGAACTCGCACAGGTGCACCATCGTTACCACGTCGAAGTCCGGCAGCAGCTTCGGGTTGGTGAGATAGATGTCGCCGAAATAGGCGACGTAGCTCTTCGCCACGCGCGAGTTGCTGGCGACCAGCTTCACATAGGCCTCGTATTCCTCGATCGAGGCGGTGATGCCGAACACCATGTTGCCGGAGCCGTTCTCCGCCTGCTCCTTGCCGATCACGTGATGCGTGCCGGTGCCGAAGTGGTAGATCAGCTTGTTCTTCGCCTTCTGGTCCGCAAGCCAATCGTTCACGTGCACGTCGCACGGGCAGATGTCGACATGCAGGTCCCACTTGTCGGTCCAGTAGTTCAGCTTGGCCATCGTCACTCTCCTTAACGTGTCTAAACGCGTATCTCGAAGTCAGAACTCTCGCGGGTCTTAACCTCTCCCCGCTTGCGGGGAGAGGTCGGATTGCGCAGCAATCCGGGTGAGGGGGTACCGGCGTATCGAGTCAGCAAACCCTCTCGGACTCATCAGCCCCCTCACCCCAACCCTCTCCCCGCAAGCGGGGAGAGGGGGCGCGCCGCATTCGTCGTCGGCGCAACATGTCATTCGTGCACTCATCAGCCGCCGGCCGCGATCTGTCGCGTCGGCGCCAGCGGTGTGGTTGTGGATGCGGGCACGCCGCGCTCCAGATGGATCGCTGCACCATGCAGGTGGCCGAGCAGCGCGGCGCGGCCGATGGTGATGACGATCGCGCGCGGCAGCCGCTCGGCGAGCAGGCGGTACAGCCCCTCGGCGTCGGCTTCTTCCAGCGCCGAGACCGGCTCGTCAAGCAGCAGGATGTCGGGCTTTGCCAGCAGCGCGCGGGCAAAGGCGGCGCGCTGCTGCTCGCCGCCGGCCAGCACGGTCGGCCAGTCGGCCTCCTCGTCGAGGCGCTCGGTGAGATGCGGAAGACCGACAGCGCGCAACGCATCGCGGATCGCCTCGTCGTCGGCCTTCTCCACCAGGGTCGGATAGGCGATCGCCTGGCGCAGCGAGCCGAGCGGAAAGTAGGAGCGCTGCGGCAGCGTGAACACCTTCGCATTCTCGGGGAAATGGATGGTGCCCTCACCCAGCGGCCAAAGGCCGGACAGCGCGCGGAAGAAGCTCGACTTGCCGGCGCCGGACGCGCCGCCGACCAGCAGCCGCTCACCGGGCGCGAGTTCGAGCTTGTCGAACGAGGCCATCGCCTCGCCGGACGGCAGCCGCAGCACCAGATCCTCGACCTGCAGCCGGCTGTCGCCGGGCAGCATCGCGAGATCGATCTTGGCGTCGTGGCTCTGATGGTCGTCGACGGTGTGCATCGCCGCCTCGAATTGCGCGAGGCGGTCCATCACCGCCTTCCATTCGGCGATCTTGCTGTAGGCGCTGATGCAATAGGCGAGCGCGCCCTCGACCTGCTGGAACGCCTGCGCGGTCTGCACCAGCGCGCCCAGCGTGATCGCGCCGGAGAGATAGGCCGGCGTCACCACCAGCGTCGGAAACACCGTCGACATGCGCGCATAGCCGGCGATGAAGCCGACCAGATAACTTTGACGGTTGGCAAGCCGCGTCCAGTTGCGCACCAGGCTGCCAAAGCGATGGCGCAGCTCGCGCCGTTCCACCGCCTCGCCGCCCATCAGTGCAATCGGCTCGGACTGGTCGGTGGCGCGCGCGATGGCGAAGCGGAAGTCCGCCTCGTAGCGCTGCTGGTTGAAGTTGAGCTTGATCAGCGGGCGGCCGATCAGATGACTGAACAGCGTGCCGATCGCGGCATAGGACGCGGCGACGACGATCAACCAACCGGGGAACGACAGGTCGCGGCCGAACAGCGGCAGCGGCGTCGCCGCCGACAGGAACCAGAGGATGGCGACGAACGAGAAGATAGTGACGATACTGCCGATCAGCGACGTGAACAGCTCGTGCGTGCGCGTCAGGAAGATCAGCACGTCGCTGGCGATGCGCAGGTGGATGTTGTCGACGCTGGAATCGACCAGCCGCACCCGGTAGTGCCGGCCGTTGGCCATCCACATCGACACGTAGCGCTCGGTCATCCAGCGGCGCCAGCGAATGATCAGCCGCTGACCGAAGAAGAACTGCAGCATGCCGGCAACCACCGCCGACAGCGCGATGCCGCAGAACACCAGCAGCTCGAACTGCGCGGCGCTCCAGTCGCGGCTCTCGAGCGCGTTGAAGAAGCGCTTGTTCCATTCGTTGATGGCGACAAGAATGGCGACGAGCCCGAGCTCGACCACCAGGATGCCGGTGAGCAGCGCGCCCGCGATCCAGCGGTCCTCCGACCGGAAATACGGCAAGGCGAGCGAAAAGAATGTTCGCGTACCGCGAACGAAGGCCCTCATGCATTCCCCGCTTGGGCGAAGGACGGCGACAGGCCGCACTCTCGACCCGCCTGTGACAGGCGGGCTTCGCCCTTGACCGAGGCCTTCATTCTTTTTGGTGGATCCGCGCGCGCGACAGCCCCTCGAACCGGGCGCGGATTTCGTCATGACCCGGCGATGAAGCCCGGACGACGGACGCATAATCTAGCCTGTTGCGCGCCGGGCCAAGGTGCGGCGGAGCGCCACACCAGCGCTTGGCGATCGGCTGGCGGCAATGGTAAACGCGGCTTCCTGCGATTCACTCTCAGCCGGAATGACACCTGCAATGCCGTTGCGACGACTGCCTTTCGCGGCCGCCCTCCTTCTCGCCGGTTCCCTGTCCGCTACCGCACAATCTGCCGCGCCACCGGCGGCGGCCGACACGCAGAGCAACTACCAGCAACAGAAGCGCGATGCGCTGGCCTGCGACGGGCCGTTCGCGAAGGACTCCTCGCACGCGAAGCTGGTCGCAGCGTTCGGCGCGAAGAACGTGACCTTCAAGGGCGTCGATGCCGCGGAAGGCTCGAAGGAAAAGGCCACCGTGCTGTTCGACGAGGATCCGACCAAGCGCATCGTCGTGTTCTGGCATGACGAGAAGGCCCGCAGCCGGCCGAGCATGATCAATGTCAGCGCCCCGTCGCTGTGGGTCGGCCCCAGCGGCGTCGGCAACGGCATGAAGCTGACCGACCTGGAAAAGCTGAACGGCAAGCCGTTCAAGCTGGCCGGCTTCGACTGGGGCGGCGGCGGCTTCGTCCGCGAGCTCGAGGCCAAGCTGAAGAACCCGACCGGCGGCTGCAACCTGGTCGTCCGCTTCGAGCCCGGCATCGCCAGCCCGCTGCCCGCGCGCTACGCCGAGATCACCGGCGACAAGGTGATCCTCTCGAACAACAAGCTCCTGCGCCGAACCCGCGCGCAGGTCAGCGAATGGGGATTTGGGTATCCGCGTTAACCGTCGTCCCCGCGAAAGCGGGGACTCAGTATTCCAGAGCGTCAGAGAATTATCGCAGAGGCTGCGGCGTACTGGATGCCTTGCTTTCGCGGGCATGACGGCCTCTGCTAGATTGAAACTCAATGACCGACTTCGCCCCCCAAATCACCTACGACCAGTTCTCCGCCGTCGAGATGCGCGTCGGCCGCGTACTCGAGGTGCAGCCATTCCCAAAAGCGCGCAATCCGTCATGGAAGGTGCGCGTCGACCTCGGACCGCTCGGCGAGAAATGGTCGAGCGCGCAGATCGCCAACTACAGCGCGGAGCAGCTGGTCGGTACGCTGGTGGTCTGCGTCTGCAACTTCGCGCCGCGCAACATCGCGGGCTTCATGTCGGAAGTGCTCATTCTTGGGGCCGCCGATGCAGACGGTAAGGTCATCCTGCTTTCGCCGCGCAGCGCAGTCGCGCCGGGCGAACGGATTTATTGACACGGCGCGGGCACGGCGTATTTAGCTTCGTCAGATTGGGAATTCCCTCTCCCGGCGCGCGCGCACCATGACCGACAATCCGACGCGGAAGACAGTTCTCGAATTCCTCGAGGCCTTCTATTCGGGCGACACCGAGCTGGCGCTCACGCTCTGCACCGATGACATCGATTTCCTCGCCTACGCGCCGATCGACCTGCTGCCGCATCTCGGACACCGGCGCGGCCGGCAGGCGTTGTCCGAGACCTGGCGAACGCTGCACGCCCGCTACTCGGAGATGCGCTACGAGGTGCCGTACCTGGTCGCTGAGGCCGACCGGGCGGCGTGCATCATCCGCATCTTCTTTCGCAAGAGCACGCGCGACCGGATCGTGCAGGCCGACATCGCCGATTTCTACACCTTCCGCGACGGACGCATCGCGCAGATCCGCCAGTTCATGGATTCGTTCAACGTCGTCGAGCAGGTGCTGGAGCAGGATGTCGCCGCAGTGCTGAGCCAGCCCAAGCAAGGCCACTAGCGCCGCTCGTGCGGAAACTGCAGCTATTACGTGTCAATTGCGGCGCTTGCTATCTGCAGGCAGCCCTGCAGAATCATTTTCCAAGAATCACGGGTACCAGCAGCAGGATCGTTCCTTGCCTGAAAACCTGAACAAGCGACGGATACTGGACTACATCAAGGCCGGCTACTCCGGTGATATCGAGCGTGCCGCCACCTATTACGACGACGACATCGATTTCCTCGCCTACGCGCCGATCGACGTTTTCCCGACTCTCGGCCAGAAGCGCGGCAAGGCCGCGATGGTACGGTCGCTGGTCGAAATGCACGCGATGTACCGCCTGATCCAGTACCAGGTGATATCGATCGTCGCCGAAAGTGATCGCGTGGCGCTGATGCTCGACCTGAGGTTCTTCACCCGCAAAGATGATCGCATCATCCGCCTTCAGTTCGGAAACTTCTACACGCTGCGCCAGGGCCGAATTCACGTCTTCCGCCAGTTCATGGATTCGTTCGATGCCGTGCAGCAAAAGCTCCGGGTCGACCTGATCGATCAGGTCAGCGCCCGGGTCTAGTACCCTACTTTCTACCCGATTGCTTTGCGGCGCGTGCAACGATTGACTTCAGCAAGTCCCGCCGCGGGAAACGCGATGGCTGCAGGAACTGCCAGGGAGGTGGTGCTCGCCGCGATCGAGGCGATCTATTCGCACGACCCGGCACAGGCGGCCGACTACTATCACGACGACATCGACTACATCGGCTACGCGCCGATCGACTTCTTTCCCATGATGGGCGCGCGACGCGGCAAGGCCGATGTGATGCAGACCATCACCGCGGTGCAGGCGCGCTATTCCGAAAGGCGCTATGAAGTCGAGTTCATCGCGGCGGAGGACGATCGCGTCGCGATCATCCTGCGCGTGCATCTGCAGAAGCAGGCCAACGACCGGATCGTCCAGTTCCAGAGCGCGCACTTCTACCGCGTGCAGGACGGATTGATCGTGCAGCAGCGCCAGTTCTTCGACTCGTTCGACCTGCTGCAACAGGTGATGGAAGTCGATCTCGCCGAAGTGCTGATGCGAAGGCGATTGGGCCTGTAGCCCGCATAGGCGAAGCGCGAAGCATCGGCGTTTCATAGGCCGCGCAGCAACCGGCGCGCAAGACCGCAAAAGACGGATCTCGCAGGCGCTGGCCAGCGGCGGCAGCGTCAGCGACGAGGACAAGCAGTGGCTCAACAAGGCAAGCTCGGTGGGCATCCGCCAGGTCTTCATGCCGGATGTGCTGGCGGCGACCCTGGTGGCGCTGTTCGTGGCCTGCTGCTCGACCGCCATTTTCGGCACCGTCGGCGGCTGGATGCCGCTTTATCTTGCGACCGAAAAACACTGGAGCACGGCCGAATACAGCACGTTCTATGTGCTGTGGGGCATCTCCGGCTTCCTCGGCTTGTGCGTCGCCGGCTGGCTTGCCGACAAGATCGGACGAAGAATGGCCTTCGTCGTCACGCTGATCGAAGGCGCGATCTTCATGACGCTATGGGTCTACACCGACGACCGCCTGTGGCTCTGGATATTCGGCCTTGCCTGGAGCTTCGGCTTCCTTGGTTTCTGGGGACCAAGCACAACGCTCACGGCCGAAGTCTTCCCGACACGCATTCGCGGCGCAGCCAATGGCGTGGTCTGGGCGATTGCCTACTTCGTCGGCTTCGTGCTGTTCCCGTTCGTGACCGTGGCACTTCAACAGGCGACAGGATCGTTCGCGCTGTCGTTCCTGTGCATTCCAGTGCTGATGGTCGCCATGGCGATCGGCGTGACCTTCATGGTGCCGGAACATTCCGGCAAGGAGCTCAACGAGATCATCACCTGATGGCTGATTGCGGTCGCAACGAAGACGGCGCGCCCCCTCTCCCCGTTGGGGAGAGGGTTGGGGTGAGGGGCACTAGGACTCTCGATGTCGTGAGACTGGCCCTCACCCGCCCTCGCTTTGCTCGGGCACCCTCTCCCCAACGGGGAGAGGGGAAGAGAAGCGCCTACGACAACAGCGGCGACCACGCCGGGTCCGACGCAAAGGCCGGGGTCGGCACACGCAATTCGTTGCGGCCGGACACGTCGATGGTGAACAGCGCCGGGCCTGCGCCGGCGTCGCGGAAGAACATCAGCACGCGGCCGTTCGGCGCGAACGTCGGACCCTCGTTGTGGAAGCCCGACGTCAGGAGCCGCTCGCCGGAGCCGTCCGGCTTCATGATGCCGATGGAGAAGTTGCCGCCGCCCTGCTTGGTGAAGGCGATGAAGTCGCCGCGCGGCGACCACACCGGCGTCGAATAGTTGCCGTCGCCGAACGAGATGCGCTTGGCGCCGCCGCCGCTCGCCGCCATCACATAGATCTGCTGCTTGCCGCCGCGGTCGGACTCGAAGCAGATGCTGGCGCCGTCGGGCGAATAGCACGGCGAGGTGTCGATCGCCGGCGTGTCGGTCAGCCGCGTCGTCGACTTCGAGCGCAGGTCCATCACGAACAGGTTGGCGTTGGAGCCCTGCTGCAGGCTCATGATCACGCGCTGGCCGTCCGGCGAGAAGCGCGGCGAGAAGGTCATGCCGGGGAAGTTGCCGACCGTTTCGCGCTGGCCGGTCTCGATGTTGTACAGCAGCACCCGCGGATCGCCCTGGCCGAACGCCATGTAGGTGATCTCCTGCGTCGACGGCGAGAAGCGCGGCGTCAGCACGAGGTCTTCACCGCGCGTCAGGTAGCGGACGTTGGCGCCGTCCTGGTCCATGATGGCGAGGCGCTTGACGCGCCGGTCCTTGGCGCCGCTCTCGTCGACGAACACCACCCGGCTATCGAAATATCCCTTCTCGCCGGTCAGGCGCTCATACACCTGGTCGGAGATGATGTGGGCGATGCGCCGCCAGAATTCCGCGGCGGTGAAATACTGATGGCCGGTGAGCTGCTGGCCGGAGAAGATATCCCACAGGCGGAATTCCGCCTTCAGCCGTCCGTCGGGTTGGCGGGTGATGCGCCCGGTCACCAGCGCCTGCGCGTTGATGGAGCGCCAGCTCTGGAACTGCGGCGGCACGTCGATGTTGGTGATCTTCTCGATGTAGGCAGCCTGGTCGATCGGCGCGAACAAGCCGCTGCGCCGCAGGTTGTTGGTGATGACCTGCGTGACGCCCGCTGCCGCCTCGTTATCCACCTGCGAGCCCGGCACGAAGTTCGGCATCGCGATCGGGATCGGCTGGATGTTGCCGGAGTCGACCTGCAGCCGCGTCTGCGCGAACGCCACCTGCGAAAGCACCGGCGCCAGCGAGACGCCGGCGCCAAGCGCGAGCGCCTGACGCCGGGTGAAGGTGATTGGTGACTGTGCGAGGCTGTCGTCGCGCCGCGTGCTCATGATTGAAACAGGCCTTTACCGGAACAAGTCTCTGGAACTGAATGTGATGTCGAGGCGATCCCAGCCACCGACGTACTCGGCCTGCGGCAGGAACGAATAGGGCTGGCACTGCTGGATCGCCCGGATCGCGCTCTCGGCGATCGCCGGACCAGCCGCGCTCGGCGGACCGGCGAGCAGCCGCGGCTGGCTGGACACGGTGCCGTCCTTGCGCAGCTCGAAGTAGACGCGGATCTCGATGTTCTCCGCGTCGCGCACGCCAGCCGGCACGTTCCAGCACTGCTTGATGCGGGCCTGCAGCGCGCCGACCCAGCTCATGGACAGCTTCTGCGCCTGCCCCGCCGCCGTGCCGAACGACGAGTTCGGATTGATGACGTCACCGGTCACCGCCTGACGCTCCGGATTGCGCTTGTCGAGCAGGGCGGCCATCTTCGAGCGGTCGAAGACGTACTCCTTCTTCGGCTTCTCTTCTTTCTTCGGCTCGGCCTTGGTCTCTTTCTTCTCGACCGGCTTCTTGGCCTGTTCCTTCTTCAGCGCTTCGGCGATCTGATCGACCGGCGGCTCGACCTTCTTCTCAACCGGCTTCGGCGGCTCGGGCTTCTTCTCCGGCGGTTTTGGCTCCGGCGGCTTATCGGACGCGGCGATGACTTCCTTCTTCTCGGTGATCTTGCCGACGGGCTCGTCAACCGGCTTCGACTCGCCCTGCTTCTCGACCAGCGGTTTCGAGTTTTCCTTCTGGCCGGTCTTGGTGCCCTTGGTGATCTGCGACAGCTGCTCGGAGGAGATGATGTCGACGGGCAGCGCTTCCTGCGGCTTGGCGTCGAGCGCGCGGGTCGAAAACGACACGAGTCCCCAGCCGATCACCCCGACATGCAGGGCGATCGAGGCCGCGAGCGACTTGTCGATCTCGTATCCGGCGATCTTCAAGCTGTCAGGTCCCCTGCTCCACTTCCGTCACCAGCGCCACGCGCTTGAAGCCGGCTGCCGACAGCCGGCCCATCACCTTCATCACCGTGCCGTAGTCGACCTTCTTGTCGCCGCGCACGAAGATGCGCTCGTCCATGCCGGCCCGCGCCGCTGTAATCGCGGTCAACTTGGCAACGAGCTCGTCCAGCTTGATCTCGGTGTTCTCGCCAAGGAAGACCTTGCCGTCGACCTTCACCGAGAGCGTCAGCGGCTCCTTGTCGATGTCGAGGGTCTTGGCCTGGGTCTGCGGCAGATCGATCGGCACGCCGACCGTCAGCAGTGGCGCCGCGACCATGAAGATGATCAGCAGCACCAGCATCACGTCCACCATCGGCGTGACGTTGATCTCGGCCATGACGGCAGCGCGGCGGCGGCGATGCCGGCCACCACGTCCCCCCGCTGCTCCGGGTGCGCTCATCCCCACGATGCGCTCACAGTCCCACCCTCGACCGACCCCTCGAGGCCATGATCAGGCGCGTTCATCAATTTGCCGTGACAGGATGGCGGAGAACTCGTCCGCAAAGCCTTCAAGGCGTTGTGCCTGCCGGTTCACTTCCGACGTGAACTTATTATAGAAAATAGTGGCAGGAATGGCAGCGATAAGGCCGATGGCCGTGGCAAAAAGCGCCTCGGCGATGCCCGGCGCCACCACCGCCAGCGAGGTGTTTTTCGAGGCGGCAATGGCCTGGAAGCTGGTCATGATGCCCCAGACGGTTCCAAACAGGCCGACGAAGGGGCCGGCCGAGCCGACCGTCGCCAGCACCAAAAGCCGCCGTTCCAGCCGGTCGATCTCCCGGGCAATGGAAACGTCCATCACCTTCTCGATCCGCATCTGCAGGCCCGCGAACGAGCGCGTCTGGCTCTCGAACGAGCGCTTCCATTCGCGCATGGCGGCGACGAACAGCGCGGCCATGGATTGCGTCGGCTTGCCCGACAGCGCGCGGTAAAGCTCCTCGATCGACTGTCCCGACCAGAACGCCTGCTCGAAACGGTCCATCGCCCGCTTGGCGCGCGCGTACATGAACATCTTGTCGATGGCGATCGCCCACACCCAGACCGAACAGGCCATCAGGCCCAGCATGACCGCCTTGACGATCCAGTGGGCCTGCCAGAACAGGGCGATGAGCGATACGTCGGCGCTAACGGCCGGCGCCAGCTCGGTTGGATTCATCGATCGCTTCCTCTCAACGCGTGTCCCGTCGTCAAAGATACGAGTTACTCAGGGAGTGCAGCCGGATCGGCGTTTGGCTCTTCGGCGCACGTCCCTGAGCACTGTCCCCACTCAGTCGCCGAAGCCGGATTCATGTCACGGGAGGCCCGATCCCCAAGGCCGCGCCATGCATCTCCGCCCAAGGTGTCCAAACTAGGGCTAAGCCCCTGCCGAACCCGGCTTTCAGCACACCTCAACCAAACGCTAAGGTTGGTTAATAGCGGGTTACCGGCCGTGCAAGCGGGCCGCAAAACGGGAACCTTCTCAAGCGGGAACAGGGGCTGTTTTCCGACCGGAGGCGACGCAAAAAGAAACCGCCCGCCTGCGGTGCAGACGGGCGGTCCAGGATCTGAGGGCGCTTATCCCGCCATCAGCCCTGCGGCTGATTGTCGACGGTCGGCGGAGACGGCGGGCGCGCGCGGCGCTCGTTCATGAACTGGTCGAACTCGGCCTTGTCCTTGGCGTGACGCAGGCGGTTCAGGAAATCCTTGAACTCGGTTTGCTCGTCCTCGAGGCGCTTCAGCGTCTCGGTGCGGTACTCGTCGAAGGCGCGGTTGCCGCTGGAGGGGCCTTCGTATTGGCCTCCCATGCGCGAGCGCATCTTCTCCATCTTGTACTGCATCTTTTCCATCTTGTGCTGCCAGCGGCCTGAACTGCATCCGAACATTTTTCTTCCCCATATGATGTAGGCGAGAATGGCGAGACCGATCGGCCACCAGAACACGAAGCCGAGAATCATCAGGGCGATCCAGCCCGGGTGCGACGGCGTCTCCCAGAAGCTCGGGCGTTCGCTCCAGTCAGGACGGCCCCAGCGTTCAGTGTCAGCGGTATTGGACATGAACCTCTCCCGTAGGCAGCGGCCCAAGGGCCGCTGTGAATGTAAATAACATTTACATAGATAGCCGAAGCGGCCTGGAAGTCAAGCGGGGCCGGTTTACAAACGCGTGAAAATTGTTTCGGGGCGATTTGGCCGGAACTCAGGCTGCGGGGATCATCAGCCGGTCGCGCAAGTCGACCATATGCGCGAACACGCGCGATGCACCGGCCTCGCGAAGCTGCTCGGCCCGGTGATATCCCCACGCAACGCCAAGCGCTTCGACGCCCGCCGCGCACGCCATCTCCATGTCGAAGGCGGTGTCGCCGATCATAACCGCGTCTTCTGCGCGCGTGTCCGTCTCGCGCAACGCCTGCAACAGCATCCCCGGATGCGGCTTCGACGGCGCCTTGTCGGCCGTCTGCACGTTGCAGAAGAACTTTCGCCAGCCGAATTTCTCCAGCGCCGGCTCGATCGCATGCGACACGTGGCCGGTGGCGATGCCGAGCCGGACGTCGTTTCTCGCCGCCAGCGCCGTGAGCAGATCCGCTGCCCCGTCGAACGGCGCCTCAGCGAATGCCGCGTCCTCGCGCAGCACCGGCAGCAGGTGCTGGTAGGCTTCGGTCATCTTCGCGATCGGCGCATCGGGACCCGCGAGTTGCGCCAGCACCAGCTCCAGCGAGCGGCCGATCAGCGACAGGCTTTGCTGTTCGCTCGGGCAGGCAAACCCGAACTCGCCGAAGATGATGCGATGGGATTCGCAGATCAGTTTGCGGCTATCCACCAGCGTGCCGTCGAAGTCGAAGATGATCAACTTCATCGCGCGGCGCGCTATCATTTCTTCTCGGGGTCGCTGCCGATCGGAAAGCCCAGGCCGCGCAGGTAAATCAGCACGCCGGCCTCGAGCAGGTCGTCCGGCGTCATCGGCAGCTTGCGCCGCGCGCCGTCGCCGCGTGCGAACAGCGAAGCGACGCCGTGCGACATCGACCAGATGTGCAGCGCCATCATCATCGCCGGCGGACGCGACACGCCGGGCGGCGTCATTGCGGCAAGCCGTTCGGCGGCGGCCCGGATCACGCTGAAGGCGCGTTCGCTTGCCGCGGCCAGCGCCGGATAGGTGTCTACCGGCACGCCCGACTCGAACATCGCCGAATAGGACGCGGGATCGTCGCGTGCGAATTTCAGATACGCCTTGCCGAGGCGCTCGAACGCGGTCGGCGTATCGGGACGTCCGTCGTCCCAGGCCGTCGTCAGCAGCGCCTCGAACTGCTCGAAGCCGCGCTGGGCGATGCTGGCCAGCAATTCGTCGCGGTCGCGGAAATGGCGATAGGGCGCCGCCGGGCTGACGCCGGCCGAGCGCGCGGCCTCAGCGAAGGTGAAGCCCGCGGGCCCCTTCTCGGCGATCAGGTCGAGCGCCGCCTGCAGCAACGCCTCTTTCAGGTTGCCGTGGTGATAGCCGCGCTCGCTGCGGCCGCGATCCTTATCCCTGCGCCAGCTCATGTGAAAGCTTATTACATTAGTTGGGATGAATCGTCACTGAACGATTGCGGCCAAGGTGAACGGAAAACCGGTCATTTGCCGCTTACAGTGCCGCAAATCAGCGCCGTGGCGGCATCGGCAATAGCGTCGAGCTCCCTGCGCGGCGTATGCACCCGCGCCCGCACCGCCAGCGTGTGGATGGTGGCGGATGCGAGTTGCGCCAGCATCACGGGATCGACCGAGGCCTGAAGCTCGCCCTTGCCCTGCGCCGCCTTGAACAGGCGCGCAAAGGCGCGGTCCATCTCGGTCAGTCCGACGACCGCCAGCTCGCGGATGGCGGGATCGGACACCGCCTCCGACGTCGCCGTCATGACGGTGAAGCAGCCGCGCGGACCATCCTCGCCCGACACGTACATGTCGATGGCGATGGCGAAGACGCTTCGCAGCAGCGTGCCGACCGGCAGGTCGGACGTGAACATCTCGGCCATTCGCTCCCGCGCCCGCTGGCGGTAGCGTTCATAGGCCTTCACATAGATGTCGCGCTTGTCGCCGAACGCGGCGTAGAGGCTCGGCCGGTTCATGCCGGTCGCAGCGCTGATGGTGTCGAGCGAGGTCGCTGCAAATCCGTCACGCCAGAACACGTCCATGGCCCGCGCGAGCGCAACGTCGGGCTCGTAGGCGCGCGGCCGCCCGCGCTTCTTCGGCACGCCCTCCGATGCGGCCGCTGGCGGTACGCGCGCGGCTGCGGCCGGTTTCCGGGCCGGCTTCCTCGGCTTATTGGGCCTGCTGACAGTTTTTTGTACCATTTCGCAAAATAATCCTTGAGTCAATTTATGCAAATCGGTACAAAAATCAATGAACGCGAACCAGTGCCCTCACACATATGGCGCGTTCGTCGGATCACAGGGAGATTGCTCATGGACCTCTATTTCTCGCCGCTCGCCTGCTCGATGGCCACGCGGATCGCGCTCTACGAAGCCGGCGCCGACGCCAATTTCCTCGAAGTCGACCCCAGGACCAAGCAGGTGCTGCAGGACAAATCGGACTTCCGCGCCGTCAATCCGGTCGGGCTGGTGCCGACGCTGCGCACCGATGATGGGGTGATTCTCACCGAGAATGCAGCAATTCTTCAGTATGTGGCCGAACGCTTTCCCGATGCCAACATCTCGGCAAAGCCAGGCCTTGAGCGCTCGCGCCTGCAGCAGTGGCTGTGCTTCATCGGCACCGAGCTGCACAAGGGTCTGTTCGTGACGTTGCTCGACCCCAAGGCGCCAGCGGACGCGAAGGCCTATGCGATGCAGAAGCACCTCTCGCGGCTCGACCACGTGAACGCGCATCTCGAGGGCCGCGAATTCCTGCTCGATCACTTCAGCGTCGCTGATGCCTACCTCGTCACCATCCTGAACTGGACGCAGGCGATCCCGGCGATCGATCTGGCGAAGTGGCCGGCGATCAAGGCCTACTACGACCGCCTGCGGCAGCGTCCGAGCATCATGAAGGCGAGCGCGGAAGAGTTCACGCTCTACAAGGCCGAGCTCGCGCGTCACAAGGCGGCGTAACCTCATACAAAATGCGCGAGTGCCCTCTTCCTGTGCAGGAAGGGGCACTCGCTCCAAGCGACAGAAACCGACAGCATGCGCCCTGCCCGCGGCGCAACTCGGACCCTCTGAATGGTGCGTTGACGTACGCTGCCGAACACGGTTGAAGCGGCGCATCATGTCCGAGACCCTCGAACGGCCGCCGGATGCGCCAGTCGCGCGTCCGGAACGAGAGCCAATTGTTGCCGACAACACGCCCCGTCCCGCCTACTGGTCGCGCGCCGGCCTGATCGAGGGCGCATGGGCGATGCTGCCGCTGCTGCCCGGCCAATTCGCATTCGGCATGGCCTTCGGCGCGCTCGCCGCACAGAAAGGGTTTTCGCTGGTCGAGGCCATGGTGATGACCGGCATGGTTTATGCCGGCATGTCGCAATTCGTCATCCTGCAGTCCTGGCCCGACGCGCTGACGCCCACAACCGTCGCCGCCGTCATGCTGCTGACCGCGACGGTGAACGGCCGCTTCTTCCTGATGAGCGCGACCATGCGTCCGTGGTTCGGCACGCTGCCCGCATGGCAGGCGTATCCGCCGCTGACCATCATCACCGACGGAGGCTGGCTGCTGTCGACGCGCTACCGCAATCGCGGCGGCGCCGACGCCTCGGTCTTCTTCGGCGGACAGATCCTGTCCTACTTCTCATGGACCCTGGCCGCGCTGCCGGGTTTTCTGCTCGCCGAGCGCATCGCCAACCCGAAGGTCTACGGCATCGATCTGCTGATGCCGGCGTTCTTCGCCGCGCTGCTCATCCCGTCCTATCGCGGCGTGGAGCGAGCGATCCCCTGGGTGATTGCCGGTGTCGTCGCGGTGGCGGTGGATTGGTTGACGCCCGGCTACTGGTTCATCATCGCCGGCGCGGTCGCAGGACCGGTCAGCGCCGCCTTCGTCGTCAGCGGGGATGATGACGATGACTGAGATGATGCGCACCGATGTGATGATCGTGATCGCGGCGATGGCGTTCGTCACCATCGCGCTGCGCATCACCGGCTTCTGGCTGATGCGCTACGTACCGATGACGCCGCGCGTAAAACGCATGGTTGACGCCCTGCCCGGCTCGATCATCGCCGCCGCCGTGCTGCCGGTCGTCGTGCAGGGCGGTCTGATCGCGGCACTCGCCGTCGTCGCGGCAATGCTGTCGATGTGGCTGACCCGCAGCGACTTCGTCGCGGTGATCACCGGCATGGGCATCGCCGCGCTCGCCCGGTTTGCGGGGATTGGATAGCTACGCCGCCTCGACCGTGAGGCTCGCGCCGTCGGCGCGCACGACCTTGACCTTGCTGCCGGCCGGGGAATCCGGGCCGCTGACGCGCCAGACGGTATCGTCGATCCGCACCGAGCCGCTGCCATCCATGATCGGCTTCTCGAGCGTGAACACGCGCCCGACCAGCGCATCGGAGCGGCGGTTGAGAAACACGCTGTCGGCGTTCGGTGCGCTCTGGTTCGCGACGCGCCGCCACAGCGGCACGGCGGCGAGCGAGAATGCGGCGAATGCAATCACCTGCACCTGCCAGATCCAGTCGGCGAACAGCGAGATGACGCCGACCAGCAACGCAGCAAGCCCAAGCCAGAGCAGGAACACGCCCGGCGCGAGCAGCTCCAGCGCCATCAGCACCAGGCCAACGATCAGCCAGTTCCAGGAGCCGAGCTTGACGAGAATGTCCCACATCGCAGATGCCTCGTTAACTACTCTGAGTGCCGCCGGTGCTCGGCACCGTGCCGGACCGCCGCACGGCGCTCGTCGCGACTGAACCTTCCGTGCCGAACGTCGCCTTGGCGATTTCGCCAATGCCGGCGAGCGAGCCGAGCACGCTGGTCGCCTCGATCGGCAGCATGACGATCTTCTGGTTCGGCGACCGCGCGATCTCGCCGAACGCCTTGATATAGCGGTCGGCGATGAAGTAGTTGAGCGCCGCCACGTCGCCCTTGCCGATTGCCTCGCTGACCACCTGCGTCGCCTTGGCCTCGGCCTCTGCTGCGCGCTCGCGCGCTTCGGCATCGCGGAACGCGGCTTCGCGGCGGCCTTCGGCCTGCAGGATCTGCGCCTGCTTCTCGCCTTCGGCGCGCAGGATCTCCGACTGGCGCTGACCTTCCGCCTGCAGGATGTCGGCGCGCTTGACGCGTTCGGCCTTCATCTGCCGGCCCATCGCCTCGACCAGATCGTTCGGCGGCACGATGTCCTTGATCTCGATGCGGTTCACCTTGACGCCCCAGGGCGAGACGGCCGCGTCGACGACGCGCAGCAGTCGCTCGTTGATCTCGTCGCGATGCGACAGCGCCTGGTCGAGATCCATCGAGCCCATCACCGAGCGGATGTTGGTCATCGTCAGCGTCAGGATCGACTGGTTGAGGTTGGAGATTTCGTAGCTCGCCTTCATCGCGTCGAACACCTGAAAGAACGCCACGCCATCGACGGTGAGCGTCGCGTTGTCCCGGGTGATGACCTCCTGCTGCGGCACGTCGATCACCTGCTCCATGATGTTGACCTTGCGGCCGACGCGATCGAAATACGGGATGATGATGTTCAGGCCTGGCTCCAGCGTCCTGGTGTATTTGCCGAACCGCTCGATCGTCCAGTTGTAGCCTTGGCTGACGGTCTTGACGCCGGCCCACAGTGTCAAAATCACAAGCAGAACAAGAATGATCGCGAAAATATCGAAGCCCGACATCTGTCTGTCTCCCCTACGGCAGCCAAGTGTGAAACACCGCGCTCGTCCCGGCAACCCGGGCGCAGCATTATCAGCTCCACGCAACGGTGGCGCTGCCGTTAGTCAGCTAGAAATAGTGTGAGGTTCGACACAAACAATCCGGGCGGCAGAGCGTCACAGCCCTTGATTTCCGCTCAGATCCATCCTTGCAACTCGCGCATCACCAGTTGGCGAATCACGTCCATGCCGCCGTCGCTGTCGTTCAGGCAGGGAATGAAGGAAAACTGCTCGCCGCCGTTGTGCTTGAAGATCTCGGCATTCTCCTCAGCGATCTCCTCCAGCGTCTCGAGACAATCGGCAGTGAAGCCCGGCGTCACCACCGCGATCTTGCGCACGCCGGACTTGGCGAGAGCCTCTATGGTCTTGTCGGTGTAGGGTTGCAGCCACTCATCGAAACCGAAGCGCGACTGGAACGTCAGCATCAGCCCCTTCTCGTCGAGCCCGAGACGCGCACGCAGCGCCTCAGTGGTCGCCACACACTGCGCGTAATACGGATCGCCCTTGTCGATGTAGGCCTTTGGCATGCCGTGATACGACACGACGATGGTCTCGGGTTTGAACGGCAGCGTTGCGAGGTGCGCGGTGATCGAGGCGGCCAGCGCATCGATATAGGTCACCTCGGTCGGATAAGGCGCGGCGAAGCGGACCGTCGGCTGCGCGCGCAGCTTCTGCATCACGCGGCCGACCTCGTCGCAGACCGTAGCCGTGGTCGCGGCGGAATATTGCGGATAGAGCGGCACCACCAGAATGCGATCGCAGCCCTTCGCGACCAGTTCGTTCACGCCTGCGCGGATCGACGGGTTGCCGTAGCGCATCGCCCAGTCGACGACGATCTGCGAGCCTTCCAGCGACTGACCGAGCTTCTCGGCCTGCGCGCGGGTAATGGTCTTCAGCGGCGACTCGTTCTTCTCGGTGTTCCAGATCTTCCGGTAGTCGCGCGCCTTGCGCGGCGGGCGGATGACCAGAATGACGCCGTTGAGCACCAGCTTCCAGAACAGCCCTTGCTTCTCGATCACGCGGGGGTCCGACAGGAACTCGCGCAGGTAGACGCGCACGCCCTTCGTGTCGGCCGTGTCGGGTGTGCCGAGGTTGACCAGCAGGACGCCGACGCGCTCCTGCAGCGCCGCCGTTCCCGTTCTTGCGCTGAATGTGTCCGCCTTCATGGTGGCGTTGGCTTCGCGCGCCGCACCGGTGCTGTCAAGACATTGGAATGCGACTACTTTGCACCATAGAGGGCTTGCGGCAGCGCGGTAGCGAGCTCGGGTGCGAACCACAGGGCAACCAGCGCCAACAGCTGGATGGCGATGAACGGGATTACGCCGAGATAGATGTGCTTGGTGGTCAGTTCCGGTGGTGCGACGCTGCGCAGATAGAACACCGTCGGCCCCAGCGGCGGGTGCATATACGACGTCTGCAGGTTCACGGCCAGCAGCACGCCGAGCCAGACCGGATCGATGCCGGGCATGGCCAGCAGCGGCACGGCGACGATCGGCACGATCACGACGATGATCTCGAACGCGTCCATCACGAAGCCGAGCAGGAACACCGCCAGCATCACCACCAGCACCGCGCCGGCGGGGCCGCCCGGAAGCTGGCCGAGCGCGCGCTGCACGAGGTCGTCGCCGCCAAAACCGCGGAACACGAGGCTGAACATTGTCGCACCGATGAGGATGAGAAAAATCATGCTCGACATCTGCGCGGTGCGACCGACCACCGAGGCGAGCAGCTCGTGCGAAAAGCCGCTGCGCATGAGCGCGAGCACCAGCGATCCGACCGCGCCAACGGATGCGGCCTCGGTCGGCGTCGCGAAGCCGCCGAGGATCGAGCCGAGCACGATGAAGATCAGCGCCAGCGGCGCGATCAGCGCGCGCAGCAGCGAGAGCACCAGCGCGCGGTCTTTTGGCGCGGCGGCATGCGCTGGCATCGCCGGCGACCATTCGGGCTTCAGCAGGGCAACGGCGACAAGGTAGGCGAGATACAAGCCGACCAGCAGGAAGCCCGGCACGATCGCGCCGGCAAACAGGTCGGTGACGGTGACCGGCTGCGGCGCGAAGGTGCCCTTGGCGAGCTGCGCCGATTGCCAGGCGTTGGCGATCTGGTCACCGAGCAGCACCAGCACCGTCGCAGGCGGAAACACTTGCGCCAGCGTCGAGGTCGCCGCCACCGTGCCGGCGGCGAGCCGCGGATCGTAGCCATGGCGGAGCATCGCCGGCAGCACGATCAGGCCCATGGTCACAGTGGTCGCACCGACCACGCCCTTGGCCGCGGCGAGCAACAGGCCGACGAAGAGGACCGCGACGCCGAGCCCGCCGCGCAAATTGCCGAGCAGCCGCGCCAAGGCCTCCAAGAGGTCTTCGGCGACGCGCGAGCGCTCCAGCATCACGCCCATGAAGATGAACAGCGGGATCGCCATCAGCGTCTCGTTGGCGATGACGCCGTAGATGCGCGAGGGCAGCGCGTTCAGAAGCACAATCGGAAACAGGCCGAGGGCATCGGCGACCAACGCGACCGCCAGCGACACGCCGCCGAGCGTCAGCGCGGCCGGATAGCCGGCCATCAGCGCGCCACAGACGAGCACGACCAGCAGGATCGCGAGCAGCTCGGCTCCGCTCATCGCGCGGCCGCGCGGTCGGCGTTGTTCGTCATCAGCGTCAGCGCGGCGCGCCCCGCTTGCGCGAGGCCCTGCAGCAGCAAGAGCGCGGCGAACAACGGGATCGTCGACTTCAGCAGGAACACCAGCGGAATGCCGCCCGCCTCGCGCGAGCCTTCCATGATCGCCCACGACCGGCTGGCGTAAGGCCAGGAGAACCAGATCACCGCGACCATGAACGGAATGAGCAGTAGCAACGCCCCGGCGAGGTCGACCTTCGCCTTCGCCCGCGGCGTCGCGTCCGCGTAAAAAATGTCGACGCGGACATGCCCGTCGCTGCGCAAGGTCCAACCCGCGGTGAACAGCACCAGGATCGCCAGCAGATAGTGCAGCGACTCCTGCATCCACAGCGAGCCGAAGCCTGCTGCATAGCGCAGCACGACGATCGCAAACTGCACGAACACCATCGCCAGCACCGCCCACGCGGCAGCCCGGCCGATCCAGCCGTTGAGACGGTCGATGGTGTTGGCGAATCTTATCAGGCTGCCACTCATCGCCACACATTAGAACGGGAGCGATAAGAGTAAAATCGTCGTCCCCGCGAAGGCGGGGACCCAGTATTCCAGAGTGTCAGAGGTTGAATCGCAGGAGCTGCGGCGTACTGGATGCCTTGGCCTGCGCGGGCATGACGGCCGAGGCGGTTAGCGAAGATCAGTCAGAAACACACCGTCCGCTCGGCGGCGAGGTAGCCCATCAGGAGGCCGGCGCCGAGGAACAGCACGGCGCAGGCGGCTGCGAACTCCAGGCCACGGAGCACGATCGCGCTGCGGCCTTCGCTGCCGGCGGTGAGGCGCCGCGCGACGCCCTTGGCGCTGACGGCGATCACGGCAATGGTTGCGACCGTCAAGGCCGTGCCGAGGCCCATCACGAAGGTCGCGGCGACGCCCGCGAGGAACAGTCCTTGGGCCAGCGCGAACACCAGCACCAGGATCGCGCCTGAGCATGGCCGCAAGCCCACCGCGAAGATCGCACTCAGGCCCCGCATCCAGCCGCCGGGACCGGCAAGCTCGGATGGCGACGGCCCGTGGTTATGGCCGCAATGCTCGTCGTGGACGTGCTCGGGATGCCCGTGTGGCGGGTTGTGAGCTGCGTGGGCATGGGCGTGGCCATGTCCATGATCGTGACCATGCGCGTGGTCGTGATGATGCACGTGATCGTGCGCATGGTGATCATGATGATGATCGTGCGCCGGCCCGCCCGCATGCGCCAGCGCGGGCGTGCTGCCTGGAAGCGACAGCGGCAGGGTCTTGAGCAGACCGCGGCCCTTGGTGAACACCAGCCAGGCGCCGAGCGCGGCGATCAAGCCGTAGCTCGCAATCTCGATGACGCGCTCGGTGCTGCAGAGCGTGCCCGTCGTCGCCCCCAGCAGCACCCTGCCGATGCCGACGATCAACACCGCCACCAGCGACTGCAGCATCGCCGAGACGAACGACAGGGTGATGCCGCGCCGCGCGGTCTCCTCGTTCGCCACGAGGTAGGAGGAGATCACCGCCTTGCCGTGGCCGGGTCCAGCCGCATGAAACACGCCGTAGGCGAAGGAGATGCCCATCAGCGTCCAGAACGCGGTGCCGTCGGTCTTGGCCGCGCGGATCGTCGACGACATGGCGCGGTAGAACTCGGCCTGCTTGGCGAGGATCCAGCCGATGATGCCGCCCGCCTCCTGCGGCGGCGGCGTGGTGGCGCGTCCGCCGAACGGCGTCACCTGTGCGGCCACAAGATGCAGCGCGCCGTCGGCAGCGGCCAGCATGGCGCAGGCAAGCGCCAACAGCGCCAGATGCTTCACGCGCAAGGAGACGCTCACGGGCAGTCCACGGTGATACGATTGGAGAACAGCGCGCCGTAATTGGCGTTGGCGCCGCTCTCAAAACTCTTTTCGCTGAGCGGCGCCTGCGTTGGCTTGCCCGGCCGCTGAAAGTCCGCCTTGCAGGTGGCCGGCGCGCCGCTGAGCTTGATCGGATCGGCGGAGAGGTCGAAGCCGACGAAATAGGTCGGATCGTAGATCTCGACCGCCAGGTGCTTGGTCTTCAGCGGCGCCTTGAGCGGCAGCGTGAAATTCAGGACCAGCGCGCCGTCCTTGTATTCGAGGAAGTAATCGACCGGATCGAGGAAGGCCTCTTTCGGCGAACTCTTGCCACCGGTGCGGGCGAAGGTGAAGAAGTCGAACTCCTTCAGCGAGTCGACGTTGATCTGCGCCAGCGGCGCCAGCTCTTCACGCGTGTAGACGCCCTTGGTCTTGGCCTGGATGTCCTGCAGCGCGTAGGTCGAGAACATGTCGTCGAACTTCCAGGAGTGCCGGATGCCGGTGATCGCCCCGTCGGCGCCGTAGACCAGCTCGCTGGTCGAGGTGACCCAGACGTGCGGATGCGCCTCAGCAGGCCGCGCCCAGGCAGCGAGCGCGGCGATCAGCGTGAGGCAGGCGATAAATCGGCGCATCGATGTCCTTGTTTGGAGCATGATCTTTTCGGAAAACCGGTATCCACTTTTCCGGATCATGCTCTTGTCCTCACGCGGCCGGAGACGCTTCAAGGAGCCCGCGCCGGCGCAGCAGCGCCTCAGGCTCCGGCTTGCGGCCGCGGAACGCAATATACGCCTCTTCAGGATCGCGTGATCCGCCGGAGGCATAAATATCGTCGTGCAGGCGCTTGGCGACCGCCGGATCGAAGATGTTCCCGGCTTCCTCGAACGCGCCGAAGGCATCGGCGTCCATGACCTCAGACCACATGTAGCTGTAGTAGCCCGAGGCGTAGTGGTCGCCCGAGAAGATGTGGCCGAATTGTGTGGGCCGGTGCCGGAGCGCGATCTCCTCCGGCATGCCGATCTTGCCGAGTTCCTTGCGCTCGAACGCCCGCACGTCGGTCGCAGCCGATGCGGGCTGCGAGTGGAATTCGAGGTCGATGAGCGCATTGGCGACATACTCGACCGTAGCAAAGCCCTGGTTGAACTTTCGCGCGGCGAGGAAGCGCTTCAGAAGGTCGTCCGGCAGCGGCTCGCCGGTCTGGTAGTGGCGCGCGAACTTCTGCAGCACCTGCGGCTGCTCCTGCCAGTGCTCATAGAGCTGCGACGGCAGCTCGACGAAGTCGGTGAACACGCTGGTGCCGGCGAGCGACGGATAGACGACGTTCGAGCACAGGCCGTGCAGGCCATGGCCGAACTCGTGGAACAGCGTGCGGGCGTCATCCGGCGACAGCAGCGCCGGCTCACCGTCGGCGCCCTTGGAGAAGTTGCAGACGTTGAGGATCAGCGGCGTCACCGCGCCGTCGAGCTTCTGCTGGCCGCGGGTCGATGTCATCCACGCGCCCGAGCGCTTCGAGGCGCGGGCAAAGTAGTCGCCGAAGAACAGCCCGACGTCGCGCCCGTCCCTGCCCGTGACCTGCCAGACGCGCACGTCCGGATGCCAGACCGGGACGTCCTTGCGCTCCTTGAACGACAGCCCGAACAGGTGGTGTGCGGTGTCGAAGGCGGCCGCGATCATGCCGTCGAGGGTCAGGTACGGCTTGATCGCCGAATCGTCGAAGTTGGCGCGGCGCTGGCGCAGCTTCTCGGCGTAGTGCCGCCAGTCCCAGGCGGCGAACGTGAAGTTGCCGCCCTCTTCAGTGATCAGCGCCTGCATGGCGTCGCGGTCGGCCATGGCGCGCTCGCGCGCCGGCTTCCACACCCGCTCCAGCAGGCCGCGCACGGCGGCCGGCGTCTTCGCCATCGAATCCTCCAGCCGGAAGGCGGCGAAGGTCTCGTAGCCGAGCAGCCGGGCGCTCTCCTCGCGCAGCTTCAGGATCTCACCGATTATGGCTGAGTTGTCGTTCTCGTTGCCATTGTCGCCGCGAGCGACGAACGCCTTGTAGACCTTCTCGCGCAGGTCGCGCCGGGTGGAGCTCTGCAGGAACGGCTCGACCGAGGAGCGCGACAGCGTCACCAGCGCCTTGCCCTGCTTGCCGCGCTCGGCAGCGGCGGCCTCAGCCGCGGCGATGAACTGCGCCGACAGCCCGCCGCGGTCGTCGGGACCGAGCTCCAGCGTCCAGCCCTGCTCCTCGGCCAAAAGGTGATGGCTGAACTCGGTGGAGAGCTGCGCCTGCCGCTCGTTGATCGCGGCCATCCGCGCCTTGGCGGCCTCGTCGAGGCCGGCGCCGGCGCGACGGAAGCCGATGAAGGTCCGCTCCAGCAGCCGCTGCTCCTCGCCGGTGAGCTTCAGCGCGGCACGCTTGTCTTGCAGCTTCGCCACCCGGCCGAACAGCGCGGCGTTCATCATGATCGGATTCCAGTGGCGCGCCTCGCGCAGTGCCACGTCGCTCTCGATCGTCAGCAGCTCCGGGTTCGAGTGCGCGCCGACCAGCGCGTAGAACACCCGGGAGACCCTGGTCAGCAGTTTGCCGGCGCGCTCCAGCGCGGTGATGGTGTTCTCGAACGTCGGCTCGGCAGGATCGTTAACGATTTTCTCGATCTCGGCGGCGTGATCGGCGAAGGCCTGCTCGAACGCCGGCATGAAGTCCGCAGGCTTGATCTCGCCGAAGGGCGGCGTCTCGAACGGCGTCTGCCAGGCGGCAAGGAGAGGGTTCGACATGCTGAGCGGTCCCGACGGCTGAATTCCTGGGCCTGATATAGCACTCAATGCGGCTTTTCGGTGCCTTGTGGAGCGGCCCCGGCGGCCTCATTTACGCTTGATCCACGGGCCCTTTTCAACGACATTGCGGCCCGCAACCGGACCCCAGAACTCATGAGCAGCACGAACTCTACTTCCTCCGAGCGCCGCATCTACTGGCCGAGTGTCATCACCGTCATCTCGGCGGCGATCCTGATCGGCGCTGAGGTGTTCGGCGCGGCGTTCGCCGGCGGCTGGGCGCTGGCGATCCTGATGGGCCTCGACGAGACCTTCGCGCTCGTCATGCAGGGCGTGCTGTTCGTCATCGGCGTCGTCATCATGGTGGCATTCGTGCGCGCCGCGCAGCGCATCGAGCCCTTCACGCGGCGAAGCTGACGCTCTCCTCACGCGCTCTCGGCGCGCGCGCGCGAGAGAGAAATCTTTAACGTCTGTTCATCTTCAGGTGCGCTCGCGCAACACCTGAGCGCCTCGCGTGGGGAAAATTGGCACGCGCCGCAAAAAAAAGTTGCGAAGCGGATTCAAAAAGATTATTTCCTCGCTTGCCCAATTTCGCACGTGCCTGTGGTCGTGTGTCGGTCGGTAGGTATCCGGACAAGAGGCCGGACAGCCGCCAAGGAAGAGAAGCCCGAGCGTCTCTCTCAAGAGACGCGACCCTCGAAGGCTCCTCGCTCCTTGCAACCGTGATCGGCAGCCGGAGGCGAACCGGCGTACTCCGCTCTCAACGGGGGACGCGACTTAAAGCAACGACGGAGCGGGCTTTTTTGGTCTCTACCGGCTTTCCACCAGCCGGCGCGGGCTACTGAAAAGGCTTGTCCTTCATTGCCAGGCGTGCGGATGGAAGCTCCCATCCAATCAACCGGCAGCACATTCGGGTTCGAAGTCCTGGTCTTGTCGCGCCTCCATCGCGTGACGGGCACCGGGATAGCAAGCCCGAAGCAACTTTGAACGGGTCCGTCGCTGGGCCGTTTGGGAGAGTGCTATGACCGATCGTATTCGGGAATTTCTGCGCAACCGCCGTCTCGACGGCCTCGACACCGAGCCTTGCCTGGTGGTCGACCTCGACGTCGTGCGCGACAACTACAACACCTTTTCCAAGGCGCTGCCTGACAGCCGGGTCTTCTATGCCGTGAAGGCAAACCCGGCGCCGGAGGTGCTGTCGCTGCTGGCCTCGCTCGGCTCGTGCTTCGATACGGCGACCGTCGCCGAGATCGAGATGGCGCTGGCCGCGGGTGCCACGCCCGACCGCATCTCCTATGGCAACACGATCAAGAAGGAGCGCGACATCGCACGCGCCTTCGCGCTCGGCATTCGTCTGTTCGCGGTCGATTGCGCCGCCGAAGTGGAAAAGATCGCCCGCGCCGCCCCCGGCGCCAAGGTGTTCTGCCGCATCCTGTACGACTGCGCCGGCGCCGAGTGGCCGCTGTCGCGCAAGTTCGGCTGCGACCCGGAGATGGCGGTCGACGTGCTCGACCTCGCCAAGCGCCTTCGCCTGGAGCCGGTCGGCATCTCGTTCCATGTCGGCTCGCAGCAGCGCAAGGTGAAGGCGTGGGACCGCGCGCTCGCGATGGCGGCGACGGTATTCCGCGACTGTGCCGAGCGTGGCATCGCGCTCTCGATGGTCAACCTGGGTGGCGGCTTCCCGACGCGGTATCTGAAGGACGTCCCGCCGGTGGTGCAGTACGGCCGCGGTATCTTCCGCGCGCTGCGCAAGCACTTCGGCAACCAGATCCCGGAGACGATCATCGAGCCGGGCCGCGGCATGGTCGGCAACGCCGGCATCATCGAGACGGAAGTGGTTCTGATCTCGCGCAAGAGCGACGAGGACGAGGTGCGCTGGGTCTATCTCGACATCGGCAAGTTCGGCGGCCTCGCCGAGACGATGGACGAGTCGATCCGCTACGCCATCAAGACGCCGCATGACGGCGCCGAGATGACGCCCTGCGTGCTCGCCGGCCCGACCTGCGACTCGGCAGACGTGCTGTACGAGAAGTCGCCGTACCCGCTGCCGGTGACGCTCGAGATTGGCGACAAGCTGCTGATCGAGGGCACCGGCGCCTACACGTCGACCTACTCGTCGGTGGCCTTCAACGGCATCCCGCCGCTGAAGACCTACCACATCTGAGAACTCGGGGAGCCGGGCGACCGGCTCCCATCCCCTGTCACACCTGATTTGAAAGACAACACGCCTGGCGCTTGCGCGCCTTGGCGTGGGGACTGACGTGCCATGAAGACCGTGAAGACCGCTTCGAAGAAGACTGTCGCCCTGCCTCTCGCAGTCGCCCCGTTCGCGATCCGCAGCGAGCGCGGCTCCGACGTCGCTGCGCGCGAAGCGCTGCTGGACGCGAGCTTTGGCGAAGACCGCCATGCGCGCACCTGCCAGCGTATCCGCGACGGACGACTCCCCGCCGAAGGCCTCGCCTTCGCCGCGGTGGCCAAGGGCAAGCTGGTCGGCACGGTGCGGCTCTGGCACGTCTCCGCCGGGGGCCGGGCAGCGCTTGTGCTCGGCCCCCTGGCGGTCGATCCGTCATGCCGCGCGCTTGGCGTGGGCGGAGCATTGATGCGCCACGCGATCGAAGCCGCGCGCCGGCTCGGCCATAGCGCGATTATCCTGCTGGGTGACGCGCCCTACTACGCCCGCTTCGGCTTCGCGGCGGCGAAGGCAGCCGAGCTGCACCTGCCCGGCCCGTTCGAGCGCGAGCGCCTGCTCGGCCTCGAGCTGCGCGAGGCCGCGCTCGAGGGCGCATGGGGCATGATCATGCCAACCGGTGCGTCGATTGCGCACGCGAGGGGTCTTCGCGTCGGACGGAGCAAGCGGCTCGTGACGAAGGCGGCGTAAGCCCTAGCTCACCGCTGCGGCGTGCCGATCATTGCCGGCGCGCCGACCGGCACGGCCAGCGGCGGTTGCGGGGTCAGCTTGCCGTCGGCAAAACCGAACACCGAAAAATTCTTCTCGGTCATGTTCTGCACGAGGATGGTGCCGCCATTCTTCGAGAAGGCGATGCCCTGCGACCACTTGCCGAGCGGCGCTTCCGCGGCCTTGGTCAGGGTCGCCCCGGAGACCGCGAAGATCGTCAGCAGCGCGTGGTCCTTGTAGCGGGGCGACGCCGTTGGCGAGGTCGAGCCGTTCAGCGAGCTTGCGGCGATGTACTTCCCGTCGGGCGAAAACCTGATGCCCTCCGAGACGCTTGGCGTGCGCGCGACATCGACCACGCGATAGGGCTTTAACGACAAGTCGACCAGCGAAATGCTGCCGACATCAGCATTGGGGCCCCAGGAGTTGGCGACGGCCAGCAGCTTGCCGTCCGGCGAGATGTCGATCGGATACGGGCGCAGCGCCAGGATCGCCTGCTTCGGGTCGACCTTGATGCTCTCGCCGTCGATCTCCAGCACGCTGATGGCCCCTTCGCGCGCGACGAACGCCGTCTTGCCATCCGGCGCGAACACGACGCCGGCCGCAAGCGACTTGGCGTCGCCAAGGTCGATCGTGCCGATCGGGGTGAGCCGCTTGTCCTTGAGCGAGAAGGCCGAGACGTTGCCGTCGCCGCGGTTGGTGACGAGGACCAGCGTCCCGGCCGGATTGACGGCGACCGCGTTGGCGCCGACGCCGGCGGTGACCTGCTGGACCACCTTCGGCGGCGACGCCGACAGGTCGATCACCGAGACGCGATTGTCAGGCACGATCTTGCCGCCCTCCGCGCGGTTTCCCGCAGGGACGATCGCGAAGCTTTCGTCCTTCGCCACGAACACGCCTTGCGCGGGACCGGCCACGCTCGCTGGAACGTCCACGGTGGCGATGATGCGCGGCGGCGACTGTGCGAGATCGATGACGGTCGCATTGTCGGGCGCCGGATCGCTGACGGCGCCGCCGACGCCGTTGATGAGCGTCGAGTGCGTGTCGTTCGCCGAGACCGCGATGTCGGCGTGCGCGCCGGTGTTCAAGAGCGCCCACGCGACCGCGATTGCCGAAAGCCTGAAGCCCTGCATTGTCGCCCTCCCATTTCCGCAGATTTGCGAGCGGTCTCGCGCCGCCGTTCGCAAGTCTAGCGCGGATTGGGACGGACTGATGACGCGACCGTTCCCTATGATGGTACGAGCGTCTTGAGCTTTGTCACTTCGGCTTCGAGTTCGGCGATGCGCTTGTCGCGCTCGGCTATGACCTGCACCACGTCGGCGAGGTCGAGCTTCTGCGGGATATGCTGCGGGCAATTCGTATCCCACAGCGACACGGTGAACACGATCACCTGCTCGGGACGCGCCTCATAACCTTCCGGCATCAGCTTCGCGAGCAACTCGGGATCGTTCTCGACGACGCGGGCCGTGCCCCATAGTTTGATGCGCCGGCGATTCAGATAGTCGATGATGAAGATGTACGCCTTGGCATTCTCGGTGAGATTGCCTTGCGTGATGTATTGCCGGTTGCCGGCGAAATCCGCGAATGCGAGCGTGGTCTCATCGAGCACGCGCAGGAAACCCGCCGGCCCGCCACGGTGCTGGATGTAGGGCTGGCCGTCAGCCGACGCTGTCGCCAGCATGAAGCTCGTCTGCGCTCCGATGAACTCGACGAGATCGGGCGTGATCGTCGTGCGCCAGCCGCGCTCGTCCCTCTTGTGATAGCTCGCGCGCGAACCCTTGCGCTCCTGGATCGCCTTCACTGACGGCGTGAAGGCGATGTCGCTGGCATAGCTTTGCGCATCCATGGCGCAACTCCTTGTGTGCTTGTTAGAGCCCCAGCCCTGTCAAACCCGGATGGTCGTCAGGCCGCCGCCCAAGCGGCCAGTGAAACTTGCGCTCGCTCTCGGCGATGCGGACGTCGTTGATGCTGGCCTCGCGTCGGCGCATCAGCCCGTGCTCGTCGAACTCCCACTGCTCGTTGCCGTGCGCGCGCAACCAGTTGCCGCTGTCGTCGTGGAATTCGTAGGCGAAGCGCACGGCGATACGGTTGGCAGTGAACGCCCAGACCTCCTTGATCAGGCGGTAATCGAGCTCGCGCTGCCACTTGCGCGTCAGGAACGCCTCGATCGCCGGACGGCCCTCGAAGAACTCGGCGCGGTTGCGCCACTTGCTGTCGGCCGTATAGGCGAGCGCGACCCGTGCCGGATCGCGGCTGTTCCAGGCATCCTCGGCCATGCGTGCCTTCTGCGCGGCGGTCTCGGCGTTGAAAGGCGGAAGCGGCGGACGGTCCATTGTGGCTCTCCTCTGATGAAACGCGCTGCTCGCCCTGCGACTGCAGAGCGAGCGATTCGTCGGCCAATCGAACCTCGGCCGCATGGTCGGGCGTCACGCGGCCTTGCGCGCCTCTAGCACCGGGAAATCGATGTCGGTCTGCGCGACGACGTTGATGTAGTTGGTAAGCGTATTGAGCGCGACGTGCAGCACGATCTCCAGGGCCTGCGCGTCGGAATAGCCGGCGGCTTTCACCTCCTGCAGGTCGGCGTCGGAGAATGGCCGCGCGCCTGTACGACCTTCTTTGCAAAACGCAACGCGGTCGCCGCCTTGGCATCGTCGGAGCCCGCCGAGCGGTTGGCGTCGATCTCGGCGTCGCTTAGCTTCAGCAGGTTCTTGCCGATATAGGCGTGGGCGGACAGGCAGTAGCTGCAGCCGTTCACCTCGGCGACCGTGAGCGCGATGCGCTGGCGCGTCTTGGCATCGAGCGCTCCCTTGCCGAGCGTACCGCTCAGGCCGAGCATTCCTTCGAGCGCGGCGGGGCTTGCCGCAAGCAGGCGAAACAGGTTCGGCACCATGCCGAGTTGGGTATTCACGGCCTGCAGCAGGGGTTGAGCGGCAGCCGGCGCGGCGTCGATTGTCGGAGCAACAGGAAGGCGTGACATCGAAATCTCCTCTCGTGGGATGGATCGGTAGTCGCCGCGGCATGGGAAAGATGGCACCAAGCCCTTCCCGGCATAATCCGACCATTTGACAATTTATTATTGCAGAAAGTAAAATAATCCGATGGATCGTCTCGAAGCGATGTCCGCCTTCGTCACCGTCGTCGACCAGAACGGCTTTGCGCCCGCGGCACGGCGGCTGGGCGTCTCCGCCTCGGCCGTGACGCGGCTGGTGGCTGCGCTGGAGGAGCAGCTTGGCGTGAGCCTGCTGCGCCGGACCACGCGCTCCATGACCCTGACAGACGCCGGTACGCGCTATCTCGAACGTGCACGGCGCATCCTCAGCGAGGTGCAGGAGGCCGAGAACTCGGTGCAGGCGGAACGCCACGTTCCGTCGGGACGGCTGCTCGTCACGGCGCCCGCCACCTTCGGGCGCATCCATGTCGGCCCGCTGATGGTCGCCTACCTGAAGCGGCACACGGAAGTGTCCGGCGAGCTGATGCTGTCGGACCGCATCGTCAACCTGGTGGAAGAAGGCATCGATCTGGCGCTGCGGATCGGCAACCTCGACGACTCCAGCCTGATTGCGCGGCGCGCCGGCGCGACGCGGCGCGTGCTGGTGGCCTCGCCCGCCTACCTCGCGCGGCGCGGCATCCCGCGGCGTCCCGACGAGCTGGGCGGACATGACACCATCACCTTCGGTGGCGGCGATTCCGTCGCCTGGCGGTTTATCGTGGGCGGCGAGGAAAAGCGTGTCACGGTCACGTCACGTTACACCACCAACAGTGCGGACAGCGCGGTCTGGTACGCCGCTGAAGGCGGCGGGCTCGCGATGGTGCTCGCCTATCAGGCAGCGGATGCGATCAGGGAGAACCGTTTGCAGGTGGTGCTGGAGGAGTTCGAGCGTCCGGCGCTGCCGATCCAGTTCGTTTATCCCGCCTCGCGGCTGTTGTCGGCGAAGGTGCGCACATTCGTCGATCTGGCGCTCGCCACCTGCCGCTGGGAGTTTGGATAGTATAGCGATGTTTGTTTGCGCAGGATCTTATCCGAAAACGGCGCCACACTTTTCGGGATCATGCGCCTTGATTTCGCCGGCCATTTCCGCTTTGAAACCCGCGCGGCCGACACTTTTGCTCTCGCCGTTTCCCGGAGATCGATGACCATGCCCACCTCGCAGATCCATGCGAAAATTTCCGGCCCTATCGTGATGATCGGCTTCGGCTCGATCGGCAAGGGCACGCTGCCGCTGATCGAACGGCACTTCGAGTACGACAAGTCGCGCTTCGTGATCATCGATCCGCATGAGGACGGCGAACTCGCGAAGAAGCACGGCGTCCGCTTCATCAAGCAGGGCGTGACGAAGGACAACTACCACGAGCTGCTGGTGCCGCTTTTGACCGCAGGCGGCGGCCAGGGTTTCTGCGTCAACCTGTCGGTCGACACCTCATCGGTCGACATCATGACCATGTGCCGCGAGATCGGTGCGCTGTACATCGACACCGTGATCGAACCCTGGCTCGGATTCTACTTCGACCGCAGCGCAGGACCGGAGAAGCGCTCGAACTACGCGCTGCGCGAGACGCTGCTCGCGGCGAAGCACAAGAGCCCCGGCGGACCGACCGCGGTGTCCACCTGCGGCGCCAACCCCGGCATGGTCTCGTGGTTCGTCAAGCAGGCCTTGATGAATCTTGCCAACGACATCGGCGTTGCGACCAACGAGCCGCGGAGCCGCGAAGGCTGGGGTGAGCTGGCGCGCAAGCTCGGCGTCAAGGGCATCCACATCGCCGAGCGCGACACGCAGCGCTCGAAGAAGCCGAAGCCGCGCGACGTTTTCGTCAACACCTGGTCGGTGGAAGGTTTTGTCTCCGAAGGCATGCAGCCCGCCGAGCTCGGCTGGGGCACGCACGAGACATGGATGCCGCAGAACGGGCGCCAACACGATTTCGGCTGCAAGGCGGCGATCTACCTGCTGCAGCCGGGCGCCAACACGCGCGTGCGCTCGTGGTGCCCGACGCCGGGTCCGCAATACGGCTTCCTCGTCACCCACAACGAGGCGATCTCGATCGCCGACTATTTCACCGTGCGCGACGGCCAGCGGGTGGTTTATCGCCCGACCTGCCACTACGCCTATCATCCCGCCAACGACGCGGTGCTGTCGCTGCACGAGATTTTCGGCGCCGCCGGCAAGATGCAGCCTTCTTGGCACATCCTCGACGAGAACGAGATCGAGGACGGCATCGATGAGCTTGGCGTGCTGCTCTATGGCCACGCGAAGAACGCCTACTGGTACGGCTCGCAGCTGTCGGTCGAAGAAACCCGCCGCATCGCGCCCTATCAGAACGCGACCGGCATGCAGGTGACGTCAGCCGTGCTCGCCGGCATGGTGTGGGCGCTGGAAAATCCCACCGCCGGCATCGTCGAAGCCGACGAGATGGATTTTCACCGCTGCCTGGAAATCCAGCGGCCGTATCTCGGCCCGGTGAAAGGCTACTACACCGACTGGACGCCGCTGACGGATCGCCCGGGATTGTTTCCCGAGGACATCGACGAAAGCGATCCGTGGCAGTTCAGGAATATCCTGGTGCGGTAAGGGCGCTGCGTCGCCCTTCGGCAACGCCACGCGCGCTCCGTCATGGCCGGGCTTGTCCGGCCATCCCGCTTAGGAAGGCACTGCGTCACTAAGCGGGGTTGCCGGAAGCCCGGCAACGACAGCCGCTGATTCAATGTCGTAGCGCCGGCACCTTGTTGACGAAGCAACCACGCGAAGCCGTTCGCGTGGGGATGCACTTGGACCCGATCGCCCACACCGGGTTCGCCGGCCTCATCCGCCACGGGATCGACACACACCCGCCCTCGGTCCAGGCCTCACCAGCGCACGCAACCATCGCATCCCGCCCCACAAGCCGTGGCGATCTAGACTCACCCTCTCACCGGGGCGGGACGGGTGAAGAATATTCCTAGCCGCTGAGGAAAATCAATTTCTGAAACGGCGAAACATGAAGAAGCCTGTCAACAGATCTGTCGAAAACTTTGTAAGCCGCTGACGTTGATTGCGAAAATCGGGTCGGCGCACAGCGCCAATTGCTGTCGTCATCGGGCTTGTCCCATAGCCGTTCGAAGAACGGCGTCGCTTCGCTCATGGGCGCACTGCCCTCCTAAGCGGGATGGCCGGGTCAAGCCCGGCCATGACGAACGAGAGGCTTGTCGTGTGGCACTGGATTGCTTCGGGGGCCCGCGCTTCGCGCGTCCTGGAATGACAATCACTTCTGCTGAATCGGCGGTCCCGTCTTCTCCGCGGGCGCAGGCGGCAGCGGCGTGCCTGTCGCCGGCGGACGATCAGGCGCTCGATCGTCGGACTTAGGCGGCGACGACCCGGTGGTCGCGCCTTCGTTGTCCTTGCTCTGCGGGCGCGCCGGCTCGGGCGCAGGCGTTGTCGGCCGCGCGCCGGGCTCCTCGCGCTGTGTAGGCGTCTGCGGCGCCACCTGGGCCTGCACCACGCCTTCGGGTCCCATGTGCGTGATCGACAGGCCGACCAGCGCAAGACCCGCGACAAGCATCGCCACACCCAGCATTCGTTCCTGCCGCATCGACATCCGTCCTTTGTCAGACAACCGCACTCTCATGACGAGCTCCACGATTGCGCGACGGGACAACGTCCACATATGTGGCACGGTTCCACGCTGGCGGCCTGTTGCCGCACAAGTCAAATTGCTTCGATTTGAACGGAACTAGAGCGTCAGCAGCCCGCCAGCGCCCTGCTCCGTCGCAAAGGCCAGCGTCGCGCCTTTCGCGTCCCATGCCACTGCGGCCACCGGCACGCCATCGCGCGCCCGCGCGAGGATCTCCGCGCCGTCGGTGAGCCGCACCAGCAACACCGTGCCGTCGCTGTAGCCGGCGGCTAGGATGTCGCTCTTCGGATGGCAGGCGACCGCCGTCACCTTGCCCTTCATCGGCGCGAGCATGCCGGGCTCCTTGCCCATCGGGCCGTCCTTGGCGACGAACGGCCAGACGATGACGCAGTCGGCGCCCGAGGTCGCAAGTCCCTTGCCGCCGGTGCTCCACGACATCGAGCGCACGCGGCTCGGATAGCCACTCATGCGCATGTGCTTTGTGTCCGCGAGCCGCCAGCCATGCAGCGCGGACTCGTGCATGGTCGTTACCATGAAGCGACCGTCCGGGCTGAAGGTGACGCCGAGATGCGACCCCCTCCACTCAAGAAACTCCGGCCTCGAGGCCGCCATGTTCGGAAACCACATGGTCACACCGTTATAGTGCGCGACGGCGAGGCGAAAACCTTTTGGCGCAAACGCGAGGCCGCCGACCGTCGACGGGACGTCAAGCGTGCGTGGCTCGCCCTTCGCCTGCTGCACGAATGCGGTCTTGCCGGCCGACCAGGCGACCGAGCCGTCCGCATGCAGCGCGACATTGTCGATCCAGCGCCGCTTGGCGTCGGTCACGAGCACCTGCGTCTTGCCCTTGGCGTCGACCGCCACGAGCTTGCCGTCATCGCCGCCAAGCACGATGCGCTTGCCGTCCGACGTCGAGCAGAGGATGCCGCCGCTGGACGCCTCGACCTTGCTGATCGTGCCGTCGTCGCTTGCAAACATGACGGCCTCTTCGGTGCCGACGAATGCTGCCTTGTCGCCGAGAAAATATGCGGCCGCCACCGGCGCACCGATCTCGAGCTTGCGGACGCGGTCGGTGACCGATGCGACGGAGGCCTGCGGGCCCGATGAATCGAACTCGACGCTCACGGTGCGATGCAGCTCTCAAAGCCCTTGCGGATCGCCTCCTCGGGCAATTCGCGACCGATGAAAACGATGCGGCTTTCGCGCTTCTCGCCGTCCTTCCATTTCCGCTGGTGGTCGCCCTCCAGCATCATGTGCACGCCCTGAAAGACGTAGCGGTCGTCGTCGTCCTTGAATGCGAGGATGCCCTTGGAGCGGAGGATCTTCTGGCCTTCGCTCTGCACCAGCTCCTGCAGCCACGGCATGAACTTGTCGGCGTCGAGCGGTTTTGAGGTGCGGATCGAGACCGATTGCATCTCCTCGTCGTGATAGTGCTTCAGCCCGCCGTGCGAATGGCCGTGGTCGTGATGGTGATCGTGGCCATGGTGATGATCATGATCGTGGTCGTGATCGTCGCCGACTTCGAGAAACTCCGGCTCGATCTCCAGGATACGGTCGAGATCGAACGCGCCCCGCTCCAGCACATCCTCCAGCTTCACCTGGCAGCGCTCGGTGCGATGCAGCTTTGCGTAAGGGTTGATGCCGCGGATGCGCGCCTCGACTTCGGCCAGTTCCGACTTCGAGACGAGGTCGGTCTTGTTCAGCACGATGACGTCGGCGAAGGCGATCTGGTTCTTTGCTTCCGGCGCGTCCTTCAGCCGCGCGCTGAGCCATTTGGCGTCGGCGACGGTGACAACTGCATCGAGCCGCGCATTGCTCTGCACGTCCTCATCGACGAAGAACGTCTGCGCGACCGGCGCCGGATCGGCAAGGCCGGTGGTCTCGACGATGATGGCGTCGAACTTGCCCTTGCGCTTCATCAGCCCGTCGAGGATGCGCACGAGGTCACCGCGCACGGTGCAGCAAATGCAGCCGTTGTTCATCTCGAACACTTCCTCGTCGGCGCCGATGACGAGGTCGTTGTCGATGCCGATCTCGCCGAACTCGTTGACGATCACCGCATACTTCTTGCCGTGCTGTTCGGACAGGATGCGGTTCAACAGCGTGGTCTTGCCGGCGCCGAGATAACCGGTGAGCACGGTGACGGGGATCTTCTCTGACGTGGGAACGGACATCAATAACTCCAGCGGCGGCCCACCTCTCGGAAAGCGCGCCCCAGTCTTTCGAAAGAATCGGCGTCGCGAAGGTGAAGGCCTGGAACGGCGGAAAGCGGTCTCGACCTAGTCGGCCAAGGCGCTCGTCAGGGCCTTTATATTGTAACGGATCATATCAATGTAAGTGGGGGCAGCGCCCTTTTCGTCGGTCAGCGAGTCGGAAAACAGCGTGCCACCGAGCTTGGCGCCGGATTCTTGCGAAATCCGCCGCATCAGGCGCGGATCGCTCACATTTTCCAGAAACACCGCCGGAATCTTCTCCTTTTTGATCTGGGTGATGATCCGTGCCACGTCGCGGGCCGTCGCCTCGGCCTCGGTTGAGACGCCCTGCGGGGCGATAAACGCGACGCCATAGGCCTCGGCAAAGTAGCCGAACGCATCATGGGTCGAGATCACCTTGCGCCGCTCGGCGGGCAGCTTTGCAACCGCCTCGCGCACCTCGCGATCCAGCGCGTCGAGCTTTGCCGTATAGGCCTCTGCATTCGCGCGGTAGCCGGCCGCGCCGGCGGCGTCGGCCGCAATCAACGCGTCGCGAATGTTGGCGACATAGACCTTTGCGTTTGCCACCGATTGCCATGCGTGCGGATCGGCGTCCTCGTGGCCATGGTCGTGCTTGTGGCCATGCGCCGCGGCCTTCTCCTTGCGCGGGGCGATACCCTTGGTGGCGGCGACCACCGTCGCCTTGTTGCCGGCCGATTTCACCAGCCGCGCCAGCCAGCCTTCAAAGCCGAGGCCGTTGACGATCACGAGTTTGGCCGCCGCTACCTCGCGCGCGTCCGCGGGCGTCGGCGTGTAGACATGAGCGTCGGCGCCGGGGCCGACCAGCGTCGCCACATCGATGCGGTCGCCGCCGACATTCTTCACGAAGTCGGCAAGGATCGAGAAGCTTGCGACGACTTTCAGTTTCTCCTGCGCGTGCGCGGCCACCGATCCGGCCACGAGCGCAAGCGTCAGAGCGAGGATCCGAACGAATGCCCGGCGCATCATTGTCTCATGCCTCCAGATGAGGTGCGGGAAACAGCTGCCGCAGCAGGCCGCTCACCGGTCCGAACAGCAGCGACACCAGATAGACGCAGGCTGCAACGAGAATGATCGCAGGTCCCGGCGGCACCTGGGTGAAGAACGACAGCACCAGCCCGACGTAACCGGAGAGGATCGCCGACAGCACCGCGATCACCATCATGGCGGAGATGTCGCGCGCCCAGAACCGGGCGATGCCGGCGGGCAGCACCATCAGCCCGACGGCGAGCAGCGTGCCGAGCGCATGAAAGCCGTTGACGAGGTTGATGACGACCAGCGCCATGAAAGCGATATGCGCGGGCGCGCCGGCCCGGCTCACCGAGCGCAGGAACAGCGGGTCGACGCACTCCATCACCAGCGGCCGGTAGATCAGCGCCAAGACTATCATGGTGACTGTGGCGTTGATCGCGATCGCCAGCAGCGTCTGATCGTCCAGCGCCAGCACGTTGCCGAACAGCACGTGCAGCAGGTCGATATTGGTGCCGCGGATGGAGACGATGGTGACGCCGAGCGCCAGCGAGAACAGATAGAACGCCGCCAGCGAAGCGTCTTCCTTCAGCTCCGTCACCCGCGCGACCAGGCCGGCAAGGATCGCCACGGTAAACCCCGCGATCAGGCCGCCGACCGTCATCGCAATCAGGTTCAGGCCCGACAACAGGAAGCCGACGGCGGCTCCGGGAAGGATCGCATGCGCCATGGCGTCTCCGACGAGACTCATCCGCCGCAGCATCAGGAATACGCCGACCGGGGCGCCCCCCAGCGCCAGCGTGAGGACGCCGGCGAGCGCACGGCGCATGAACTCGAATTCGACGAAGGGGCCGATCAGCGTGTCGTAAATCATGGCGGATCAGGCCGCACGCGCTGACGAGGGCGTGTCGACCGCACAGGCGGCGGCGTGCTCGTCGAACGCCTCGCACATCCGCCGCGCGGTGGCGAGATTGTCGACGGTCAGCACTTCGGCGGTGCTGCCCCAGGCGACCGGCTCACGCGCCAGCAGCAGCGCGTCGGGGAAGGTGTTGCGCACGAGATCGATGTCGTGCAGCGCGGCCAGCACCGTCCGGCCTTCGGTGTGCCAGCGGCGAACGAGATCGAGCAGATCGGCAGAGGTCTTCGCATCGATGGCGTTGAACGGCTCGTCCAGCACGATGATGCGTGCATCCTGGAGCAGCAGCCGCGCGAACAGCATGCGCTGCATCTGGCCGCCGGACAGCGTGCCGATTGCGCGCGCCTCGAACCCGGTCAGGCCGACCGCCTGCAGCGCATGCTCGACGGCATCGCGCTCCTTAGCCCCGATGCCGCCGAACAGTCCGGTCCGGCGCAACAGACCCATGCCAACGAAATCGAACACCGCAATCGGGAAGCTACGATCGATGTCGGCTACCTGCGGCAGGTAGGCGACGTCGCGCGGCTTGGCGCCGCCAAGCGAAATGGTGCCGGCGAGCGGCTTCAGCATGCCCACAATGCCGCGGAACAGCGTCGACTTGCCGGCGCCGTTCGGCCCGACCACCGCAAGCAGCGCGCCCGAAGGGACATCGCCGCTGAGATGATGCACGGCCGGATGACGGTCGTAGCCAAGCGTCACGTTGCGGAAAACAAGCGCGCCCATGATCTACCTCATCGCCAGCCAGACGGCGCCCCACAGCGCCGCGCTGGCGAGCAGCGCGACGCCGAGCCTTGCTGCGATCGACAGCCGCATGAATGACGGCGCCAGCACCATCGGCGGATGCGGCGACGTCGGCGGATGGGCATGGCCGTGATGAGGGGCGTGGGCGTGCCCGTGATCGTGGGTGTGATCGTGCGAATGAGCGTGCGGCGGCATAGCTAAACGTTATATTATAACATTTGCACTGTCCAGCGACGCCCCGTCGGGCAAACCGGTGATTTTATTGCCGAAATCAGGCCAGTTGCCGGATCAGCATCAGCCCCGCGAACAGCCCGAGAATGGAGATCACGACCGAGCCGGCGACGTAGGCCAGCGCCAGACCGATTTCGCCGCGCTCATACAGCGCGAACGCGTCCAGCGAGAAGGCCGAGAAGGTGGTGTAGCCGCCGAGGATCCCGGTCATCAGAAACAACCGCCAGCTTTGCGCGGCGTCGCCCTTGAAGGCGAAGTAGCCGGCAAACAGTCCCATCACGATCGAGCCGGTCACGTTCACCGTCAGCGTACCGTAGGGAAAGGCGCTACCGATGCCCTTGGCGCAAAACACGTTGACCGCGTGGCGCAACACCGAGCCGATGCCGCCGCCGATGAAGACGAGAAGGTAGTTCATGTGTCCCTGCCCAGCACTCCCACGTCATGCCCGCCATAGCCGTTCGAAGAACGGCGTCGCTTCGCTCGCCTATGGGCGGGCATCCAGTACGCCGCAGTTTCGCAATTGATCCTCTGACGCTCTGGAATATTGGATCCCCGCTTTCGCGGGGATGACGGCTCAATATGCCAAGGCAGTCCGCACAAAACAAAAGGGGCCGCCTTGCAAGCGGCCCCTTTTCATTCAACGTTTCATCGCTTCTATCAAGCCCAACACTCAAGCCTTGGAGAACTGCTCCTCGACGTACTCCCAGTTCACCAGGTTCTCGACGAAGGCCTTCAGATAGTCGGGACGGCGATTGCGGTAGTCGATGTAGTAGGAATGCTCCCACACGTCGCAGCCGAGGATCGGCGTCGCGCCGTGCACCAGCGGGCTTTCGCCGTTCGGCGTCTTCATGATCTCGAGCTTGCCGCCCTTGACCGCGAGCCAGCACCAGCCGGAGCCGAACTGGCCGACGCCGGCGGCGATGAAGTCTTCCTTGAACTTGGCGTAGCCGCCGAGGTCGGACTTGATCTTCGCCTCGAGCTTGCCGGGCAGCTTCTCGCCGCCGCCGTTCGGCTTCATCCAATTCCAGAAATGCAGGTGGTTGTAGTGCTGGCCGGCGTTGTTGAAGAGGCCGGCGTTCTTGCCGAACGAGCCCTTCACAATGTCTTCAAGCGACTTACCTTCGAACTCAGTGCCTTTCAGCAGGTTATTGCCGTTGGTGACATAGGCCTGGTGATGCTTGTCGTGATGGTATTCCAGCGTCTCCTTCGACATGTAGGGCTGGAGCGCATCGTGGGCGTAGGGCAAATTCGGGAGCGTGAAGGTCATGGGCCAAAGTCCGGTTCTGTGGGGAAGTCTTTAGACCAACGCGGCGCGGAGAATTTGGTTTCACAGCTTGGCGCAGGTCAACATGCGGATCGACATTAGCCCCGGAGACCCGTCATGGGAAGCGGCCGAAAAGCTGCTGGATATCGTCTGGCCGGACGACGTCGTGGCGACGCTCCCCTGGGGCAACGTGGTGTGGGCCCATGCAGAGCGCCGGGTGATGGTCCGCGACGACGCTCCGCCGCACGAGCTTGTGTGCCATGTCGGACTTTTTACGCGAACGGCCCTCTGGAATGACAGGGAAGTGACGATCGGCGGGATCGGCGGCGTCGCGACCCACCCGGACAGGCGCAAATCGGGGCTGGCCAGCGTGGGCATGCGCGCGGCGACGGAATGCTTCGCCCGTGAGGACAAGGACTTCGCCGTGCTGTTCTGCGAGCCGCACAACCATGCGTTCTACCGCAGCCTCGGCTGGCATCAATTCGAGGGCGAATTGTTCGCCGAGCAGCCGCAAGGCCGCATCCGCTTCGAGGCGATGACGACTTTCGTCTATGACCTGAAGCTTGCCCCGCGCAGCGGGATTATCGACCTGCGCGGACTGCCATGGTGACATGCGCCCTGTGCGCGTAAATACGCACGCCAGAGTGCTATATCGGCCTTGAGCTGACCGCCTGCTCATTGGCGGCCACAAATAATGACCGCCGCGCAAAAATCGCGGCGAACCGGGAGGAGAGATGGCCGATCTTGGCCAGACGGAAATTGTTGCATCCGAGGCTCCGCCGAAGATCAAGGCCTCGCGCAATCCGATCCTCGACGACGCGATCACGCCGACACTCCTGAAACTGGCACTGCCGAACATCGTCGCGATGGGGGCCGGCATCAGCGTGCTGATCGCGGAAACGACCTATGTCGGCATTCTCGGCATCGCGCCGCTCGCTGCGATCGCGCTGATGTTTCCGCTGATCATCCTGATGATGACCATGTCCGGCGGCGCGATGGGCGGCGGGGCCGCCTCGGCGATTGCGCGCGCGCTCGGCGCCGGCGATCGGCTGCGCGCCTCGACGCTGGCGATCCACGCGCTGACGATCGGCGTCTGCATCGGCCTGACGTTCAGCGTGCTGCTGCTGACATTCGGCGAGCAGATTTTGACCTGGATGGGCGGTCGCGGCGCCGTGCTCACCGAGGCGCTGGCGTTCTCGCAGATTTTCTTCTGCGGCGTGGTCCTGATCTGGGTCATGAACACGCTGGTGGCAATCCTGCGCGGCACCGGCAACATGGTGCTGCCGTCGGCCATCGTGTTTTCGTCGGCGGCATGCCAGATCGTCCTCGGCGGCATCCTCAGCCTCGGCCTGTTCGGCATGCCGCAACTCGGCATTCGCGGCATTGCCATCGGCCAACTCAGTGGCGTCGCCATCGGCGTGCTGGTGATGGGGTGGTATCTCCTGAGCGGCCGCAGCCGCATCTCGCTGCGCGTGCCGCAGTTTCGCTTCCATCGCGAGATGTTCACGGACATTCTGCGGGTCGGCGCGCTGTCGTGCTTTTATCCGGTGCAGTCCGTGCTGACCGCGGCCGTGCTGACATCGATGCTCGCCCACTACGGACCCGAGGTGCTTGCCGCCTACGGCATCGGCGCGCGTCTGGAATTCTTCATCACATCCATCGCCTTCTCCTGCGGGGTCGCAACGGTGCCGATGGTCGGCATGGCGGTCGGCGCAGGGAAAATCGCCCGCGCGCGGCGGGTGGCCTGGGCTGGCGCACTCATATCGGCGCTCGGCGTCGGTGCGCTGACGGCGCCGCTTGCGATCTTCCCGGACTTCTGGACCGGCTGGTTCACCGACAACCCGCAGGTGCGCAAGGCGACCGGTGAATATCTGCTGATCGCCGGACCAATGTTCTCGCTGCTCAGCGTCGGCGTCTCGCTCTACTTCTCGTCGCAGGGCGCGGCGAAGGTGCTGGGCTCGGTCCTTGCACAAACAGTCCGGCTGTCGGTCGTGATATTCGGCGGCCTCTGGTTGCTGAGCATCGGCGCAAGCTACATCTGGTTCTTCGTTCTGGCCGGCGCGGCGATGGCGGCGTTCGGGCTTTTTACCGCGGCGATGGTGCGCATGACCTCGTGGGGCACGGAACTGCGACGATGAGCAAATCTCAGGCGGCACGGGTCGAACCTCCCGCTCCCGCGCCGCCTCCACCGAATCCCCTGCTCGACGATCCGATTCTGCCGCGGCTGCTGAAACTTGCGACGCCCAATGCGCTGGCGATCGGCGCCGGCATGGGCATCGTCATCGCCGAGACCTCCTACGTCGGCTGGCTCGGTACCGAACCGCTCGCGGCGATGGCGCTCGTGTTCCCATTCATCATGGTGACGATGACGATGTCCGGCGGCGCCATGGGCGGCGGCGTGACGTCGGCGGTAGCCCGCGCGCTCGGCGCTCGCGACGACGCGCGCGCGTCGGCGCTGGCGCTGCATGCGCTGATGATCGCGACATGCTTCGGCCTCACCTTCATGGTCGTGATGCTGGTGTTCGGCCGCGAGCTGCTGACCCTGCTCGGCGGCCGCGGGCGCGTGCTGAACGAGGCGATGAGCTACGTGCAGATTTTCTTCGCCGGCGCGGTGATCCCGTGGTGGATGCAAACGCTCTCCTCGATCCTGCGCGGCACCGGCAACATGAAGCTGCCGTCGGCGCTGGTGTTCTCCTCCGCCGCTATCCAGATGACGCTCGGCGGTGCATTGGCGCTCGGTCTTGGGCCGTTTCCGCAGCTCGGCCTGCCCGGCATCGCCACCGGCGCGCTCGCGGCGTTCTCCTTCAGCATCCTCATCATGGGCTGGTTCCTGATCTCCGGTAACAGCCGCGTCCATATGACGCTCAAGGGATTCCGCTTTCGGAAGGAGATGTTCTTCGACATCCTGAAGGTCGGCGCGATCTCCGTCTTTTCGCCGCTGCAGTCGGTGGTGACGATCGCGATCATCACCTCGATGCTGGCGCGCTTCGGCACCGAGGTGCTGGCCGGCTACGGCATCGGCACGCGGCTGGAATTCATGCTGACGTCGATCGCGTTCGCGATCGGCGTCAGCGCGACGCCGATGGTCGGCATGGCGATCGGCGCCGGCCGCGTTGCGCGAGCGCGGCGGGTGGCCTGGACGGCCGCGGCAGTCGCCTTCGTCACGCTCGGCCTGATCGGCACGCTGCTGTCGATTTTTCCCGACCTCTGGCTGAGCATGTTCACCGACGACCCTGCCGTGCGCGACGCCGGCCGCAGGTATCTGCACATCTCCAGCCCGATGCTCGCCTTCATCGCCCTCAACATGGCGCTGTATTTCTCGTCACAGGGCGCGGCAAAGATCATTGGTCCAGTGTTCTCGCAGACCGGCCGGCTGGTCTTCATCGCCGTCGGCGGCACCTGGCTGACCTCCATCAACGCCACCGACACCAGCTTCTTCATCCTGACCGCCGCCTCGATGGCGACGCTGGGGCTGACGACAGCGCTCGTGGTCTGGATGACATCGTGGCAGCCGCGGCCTGCCAGGGGATAGGGCGCAGTGAGTTCAAGTCGAACCTCCGCTGTCATGCCCGCGAAGGCCAGGGCATCCAGTACGCCGCAGCACCTGCGATTCAATCTCCGACGCTCTGGGATACTGGATCCCCGCTTTCGCGGGGATGACGCTGAGGATGCGGGCGCTACTGCGGACTAATTTCGGTTGCTGCGGCCTGCCAAGGGTTAGATCTTCAGCATAATTTTCTCTTCCGCATCGCAGCCATGACGAATTGGGCGTCGGACGGGCCTTCCTTTTTGGTATTATGATAATAATATTTTCAGCGGCGCCGCAGACGGCCCTCAAGGAATAATAATGACTGACAATACGGTCGATGCGACGCCCCGGCTGGCGCTAGTCAATCCGATTTTCGAAGGCCCGGTGCTGTCGATCCTGGTCCGGTTCGCGCTGCCGAACATGGCGTCGATGACGGCCGCGACGCTCGTCGTCATCGCCGAGACGAGCTACATCGGACGTCTCGGCCTCGAGCCGCTGGCGGCGATCGCCCTGGTGTTTCCCTTCATCGTGCTGATGGGGATGATGTCGGCTGGTGCGATGGGCGGCGGCGTATCATCCGCCGTCAGCCGCGCGATGGGCGCCGGCGACGTCGAACGCGCCTCGACACTTGCCGGCCACGCGCTGGTCATCGGCCTGTGCGGCGGCTTGCTGTTCACCGTCGTGCTTCTCATGCTTGGCCCGACATTCTTCCACCTGCTCGGCGGCGAAGGCCGCGTGCTCGAGCAGGCCGTCGCCTATTCCAGCGTACTGTTCTCGGGCGCTGTGGGCGTCTGGCTGACCAACACCTTCGCCTCGATCCTGCGCGGCACCGGCAACATGAAACTGCCGTCGGCGACGCTGCTCGCCACCGCGGCGTTGCAGATCTTCATCGGCGGCACACTCGGACTCGGATTGTTCGGGGTGCCTCAGTTCGGCATGCGTGGCGTCGCGTCCGGCCAATTGATCGCCTACGCTATCGCGACAGTGTTCCTCGGCTTCTGGCTTTTTTCCGGCCGCAGCAAGTTGCAACTGAACCCGCGCACCTTCCGCCTGCGACGCGACATGTTCTTCGACATCCTGAAGGTCGGCGCCATCGCCTGTCTCTCGCCGCTGCAATCGGTGCTGACGGTGCTGATCTTCACCCGCCTGCTGTCGCGCTACGGCACGGTGACGCTTGCGGGCTACGGCATCGGCGCGCGGCTCGAGTTCATGCTGGTGCCGATCGCGGCGTCCATCGGCATGGCCTCGGTGCCGATCGTCGGCATGAATGTCGGCGCCGGCAACATCGAGCGCGCCCGCAAGGTCGCGTGGACCGCCGGCCTGCTGGCCGGGTGCGTGGTCGGATCGGTCGGCATCGTGCTGGCGATCGCGCCCGACCTGTGGGCGGCGAACTTCACCAACGATCCGCGGGTGCTTGACTCGGCGCGGCAGTATTTCCATCTGACCGGACCGGCCTTCGGCTTCCTGGGGCTCGCGCTGAGCCTCTATTTTGCCTCGCAAGGCTCGGGAAAAATTCTGGGTCCGGTGCTGGCGCAAAGCGGCCGCCTGGTGGTGGTCATCGCAGGCGGCGCGCTGCTGCTGACCCTGGATGCGCCGGCCTGGACCCTGTTCCTGCTCGCGGCAACTTCAATGGTGGTATACGGTCTTCTCGCTGTATTATCAGTGTGGTTGACGGCCTGGGGGCCGGCACGTCCAAAATTGAAAGTCCAAAGTTAGATCCAGCTATCTCGGAGACATCCTGGCGATGCGCTACGGCAAGGAGCACAAGGAAGAGACCCACAAGAAGGTGGTCGAGGCAGCGTCGCGCCGCTTTCGCAAGGACGGCATCGAGGCGACCGGCGTCGTCGATCTGATGGCCGACGTCGGCCTGACCCACGGCGGCTTCTATGCGCACTTCTCCTCGAAGGAAACGCTGGTCAAGGAGGCGATTGCCGCCGCATCGCAAAAGAGCCGCGAGCGGCTGGAGCGAGAGATCGAGAAAGCGCGCGCCGAAGGCCGCGATCCGCTGGAACAGGTCGTGCGCCAGTATCTGACGGCGCTGCATCGCGATCGTCCGGATCGCGGATGCTGTGTGGCCGCACTTGGCTCCGAGATCGCGCGACATCCGCGCAAGACCCGCGAAGCGTTCACCGAAGGGCTCGAGAAGACCATCGGCATCATTGCGAGCGCCCTGCCCGACAATGTGACGACGCAGCGCAAGGAGAAGGCCTGCGCGATCTTCTCCACCATGATCGGCACGCTGCAGCTGGCGCGCGCGGTCAGCGACAGCACGCTGTCGCAGTCGGTGATCGACGCCGGCATCGCCGCGGCGCTGCAGATCGGACACGGCGCTTCCAACTGAGCGCTCTTTGCAATTTTTTTCCGAGGCCCGACGATGATTACTGCTGTCAGCCATCTTGCCTTCGCCGCGGACGACGTCGAGGCGGCCATCGCCGACTACGAAATCGTGCTCGACCGCAAGGCGGACCGTTTTCGCTCAGTTGACGGCAAGCCGCTCGGCCGCTTTCAACTGCCCAACATCGCCTTCGAAATCTCCGCAGCCGAAGGCCGCGGCGAAGGCCTGAAGAGCATCGGCTTCGAGGCCGTCGACATCGACGGCACTGTCCGCAAGCTGTCCCGCCGCGGTCTCGTGGTCGGCGAGATCACCGAGCAGACATTTAGCCGATCGTCGGGCGGCAGCGGCATGACGCGCCGCCTTGCCGAGATTTCGCCGGCCTCGACCCACGGGGTGGCGATGTCGGTTCTGGAAACGCTGACACCCGCGAGCGCCACGCAGGCGGGATCTTCGGTCAGCGGCCTCGACCACGTGGTGATCCGCAGCCCGAATCCCGAGCGCGCTGTCGCACTTTACGGCGGCCGCCTTGGATTGGACTTCGCACTGGACCGCACCAATCAGGACTGGGGCTCGCGCCTCTTGTTCTTCGTCTGCGGCGGCGTCAGGGTCGAGATCGGCCATTCGCTGGCGAAGGGCGTTTCTGACTTGCCGGATTCGCTCTGGGGCCTCGCGTGGCGCGTCACCGATGCGTCCGAGAGCCAGGCAAAACTGCGGCGCGCCGGGCTGGACACATCGGACGCGAAGGCTGGCCGCCGCCCGGGCAGCCAGGTGCTCACCGTGCGCTCGGGCACGCGCAACGTGCCGACCATCATGCTGAGCGCTGCGCCGCAGGACGCGGTCGCCTGATTGCTCCGGCAAGTCATTTGCCGCCTGCGCACGATCGCGTCAGGCCCAACGCGTAACGATTGTCCGCCCCCATCGGGACAACTACACTGACCCATACTGCAATGAGGTTGGAGCGTTTGCCTTGCGGCTGCCTGCGATTTCGAGACTGTCCGTCATTTTTCTGGCGACGCTGCTGTTGGGAATTCCTCAGGCGCGAAGCGAATCCGATCCGTCCGGCATCTGGCTGACCCAAGCGGGCGACGCCCGCGTCCAGGTCAGCCGCTGCGGTAACGGCATTTGCGGCCGGATCGTCTGGCTTCGCGATCCGATCGACAGCAGGACCGGGCAACCGCAGGTCGACGACAAGAACCCGAACCCGGCACTGGCGCAGCGTCCGATGATCGGGCTGTCCATTTTCAGCAGTATGCAGCCGGCCGGCGCCAGCAAATGGTCCGGACGCATCTACAATGCCGACGACGGCCAGACCTACGCCGCCAACGTCACCTTGCGGAACGACACAGCGCTTGAAGTCGAAGGTTGCGTCGGCGTGCTGTGCGGCAGTGAGACGTGGACCAAGTTTGCGGCCACGCCGGCGCCCGCGGCGAAGCAGAAGGCGGCGAAGTAGCCTCGCCTCAAGCCAACGAAGCTTTGAGTGCGGACGCCGCCGACGCGTAGCCGCCTCTGGCGCCGTCCACGAAATGCACGTGATTGCTGCGTGTCGGTGACGGCGTGAAGCAGGTCATCATCGCCGCATCCTGCCGGTGCAGGCCGTAGCGGAGGATGCCGCGTGACGCCGCATCCGCCAGAGTGCGCTCGAGCTCGGTCGCGAGATCCTCCGTGCAATCGAGGATCATGCGCAGGCCGTCGTCATATTTCCGGAAGTCGGTATTGGCGACGACCTGGTCGAGATATTTCTGCGCAACGAAGTCACCGGCGTTAATGCGATAGCGCATCAGCAGATAGGCAAACAGCGTCCAGCCCGCGAGAACCACGCGGCGGACGGCTGCTGGTCCTTTTCGCATGGTGCGCAGCTCGAGATCAAATCCCGCGGGCGGCCAGCGCAGGCCCGGCCCTCCGGCAGGCACGGGCCGGCCCGCATCGGGGCTCTTCTCCGACAACGCGATGACGCTTTCGATTGCGCTTCGAACGGCGCCGGCGCTCGCGCCGCTTGCCGGCACCACCACCACCGACAGGATAACGCCGCGCGCGGAGGGAATCTCCTCGAAACGACACGACAAGCCGGAGAGATCCGGAATGGTATCCGCTGGCGCCGGCGTGATGGCGAATTCGCCGCGCTTGATCGCTGCTTCCGCCCAGCCGAGACCTCCGCCGGAGAACATCGCGTAAGACACATCCGGCGACGGCGCGAAGCGCGCCACGCGAACGTCAAAACCCTGCGCGCGGATGTCGGCGATCGGCACCATCGCCACGCGCATGACGAGACCGAGATCGTCGCGCACCCAGGCGGCGGTCGCGGTCATCGCCTCGCGCGCTAGCGCAAGATCGCCGGGCGGCACGGCAAAGCTCGCGCCGTCACCGCCGAACACGAACGGAAATTCGCGGTGATCGAGCGCGTTGGTAACGGCGGCGATGACCGCGGCGCCGGCCATGTTCACGGTCTTGTACTGCTTTGCGGCGATCGCCGAGGTCGATTGCACGATGTCGGCGATGCCGACGGTCCAGTCGGCAGGCAGCGGAACATACAGCGCCGGGTCCATCAGCCTGCCAAAGCCGCGGAACAACGGCACGCCGGCATAGAAAGAATCCTGTCGTACGGCGACGTCCATCGCAGCATACTACCCGGCTTGGCGCAGATATCCGACAGTTACGTGCTGTGCGCCGGGCGGTTTCCTCGAGATGAGGTCACATTCACGTTGCGTCGTGAAAGATGATGCCGGCCGTGTGGCGCCGGCCCGACCGCAGGCGGCTGACGCCGTGCCGCAGGTTGACACGATAGGTGCCACGCGTGCCCTGCACCGGCCTGTACTGCACGGCGAACACGGCCGCCTCCCCGCGGCGCAGCGGCACCACCTCGGCGCGCGACTGCATGCGCGGGCGTTGTTCGGTGAGCACAAACTCGCCGCCCGAAAAATCCTCGCCCGGCTCGGACAGCAGGATCACCACCTGCAGCGGAAACACGTGCTCGCCGTAGAGATCCTGATGCAGGCAATTGTAGTCGCCTTCGCCGTATTGCAGGAGCAGCGGCGTCGGCCGCGTCTGGCCGGCCTTGTGACAGCGCGCGATGAAATCCGCATGCGCCGCCGGATAGCGCACGTCGATCCCCATCGCCTCGTTCCAGCCATCGGCGATCGGAGCAAGCCCGGCGTAGAGCGCAGGCCGCAAGGCCGCCACAGGATCCGGCAGCGGATAGGCGAAGTATTTGTACTCGCCGCGGCCAAAACCGTGCCGGGACATGACGACTTTGCTGCGGAAACGTCCGTCGTCTTCGTAGAGGCCGCTGAGTTCCTTGCATTCCGCAGCCGTCACCAGGCGGCCGAGCGGCGCCCAGCCGTAGCTGCCGAGATGAGCGGATACCTCGCTCCAGCCGATCGCGGCGACCCGCGCCTCGATGTCGTCGAACTGTGGTTCCGTCCGCTTCCTGGTCGCTGCCGTACCCATGGCCTGAGTTCCTTCACGTGATCCTCAGTCCCATTGAGCAGGCCCAGACGTACCGCCGCCACCCGTTTCCAGAGAGAGCGGCTGCTAGTCCTTCTTCGACATCCCGAGCCGCTCGATCAGCGCCTGCTCGATCTTCACCTGCTCCTTCACGGCAGCGACGTAGTCGGCCGTGCTCTTGTAGTTCGGCTTCATCTCGTAGCGTTCGAGCGCCTCGAGCACGACGGGGTCTTCGATGGCCTTCTTGAAGGCGTCGTGCAGCCTGGCCACGACCTTCGGGTCCATTCCCTTCGGACCGGCAATGCCCCACGGGGACTCGACCACCAGGCCATAGCCGAGCTCGACGAGCGTCGGCACACCCGGGAACGATTTGCGCGGCTCGGCGGTCCAGACGTTGATGTAACGGGCCTTGCCGGCCTCGACCAGCGGTCGGGCCGCGCCGATGCTGCCGGCGCCGATCATGACGTGGCCGCCCGCGACGGCGGCGACGACCTCGGCGGTGCCCTTGAACGGCACGTGCGTGAGCTTGATGCCCGCCTTCTCGGCGATCTGCTCGACGCCAAGATGCAGCGAGGTGCCCGCGCCCGGCGTGCCGTAGGTGACCTTGCCCGGATTGGCCTTGGCGTACTCGACCAGTTCCTTCCAGTTGGTGAACGGCGCCGATGCGCTCGAATAGACCCCGAACACATAGCCGGTGAGATGGATGATGTAGGTGAAGTCCTCGTGCGTCCACGATGTCTTCTGCATGAACGGCAGGCGGAACACCGTCACCGCGACCTGACCGATGGTGTAACCGTCCGGCTTCGCGCTCGCCGCCATCACTGCGATGCCGACGGTCCCGCCGCCTCCGCCCTTGTTTTCGATGACGATCGGCTGGCCAAGATGCTTTTGCGCGGACTCTGCGACCGCGCGCACCGCAACGTCGGTCGGGCCGCCGGCCGGCCAGGGAACGACCAGCGTCACCGGCCTCGCGGGAAAATCCTGCGCCAGCGCGCTGCCCGAAAAAAGCAGCAACCCTGCGGCCGCAGCAAATGCGAAAGAGCGGAGCCACGATGCCATTGAGCACCTCCCATTTTTTGGTTCTTTGAATTGCACGGATGCTAGTCAGCGCTCTTGCGCGACACAACGTCCGGGGCCGGATACATGGTCCGGTGCCGGACCATGTATCGGGAAAATCGTCGCGGAACGCTTTGAAACGTTCCGCGACAACGGTCGTGTCAATCGAAGATGTCGGTCATCCCGGCCTTGCCGAGCGCAGCCTTGCGGGTCTTCATCCACTCCTCGGTGAATTTCGCAGGGTCCGACGACGGATTGCCCTTGGTGAAGTCAGCCCACGCCGCAAGCAACAGTTCCTGCCGCTTGAACAGCGCGTTGTTGTGCTTCTCCTGGTCGTCGCTCCAGACGCCGGCTTCCTTCAGCGCCTTCACCGCGCCTTTGTGCACCGGCACCGCCCAGTTCTTGGTCTGCACCTTCACCCCAAGCCCGACCGCGCCCGGCGCGTTGTCCTTGAAGCTGTCGTAGCCTTCGATCAGCGCCTTGGTCAGCATATAGACGTCGGCCTCGGACTGGTTCGCATAAACCGTGAAGATCGGATACGGATACGCGCCCATCGCGATGGACTTGTCCTTGGTGATGCCGCCGGCTCCGCACGTGGCGTTGTGCTCGGTGAAGAACGGCCCGACCTTGCGCACCCGCTCCCAACCCGCCTTGTCGGAGTGCGGCAGCGGCGGCCAGACGATGCCGCGCGGCGAGGTTTCAAGCTCCTTGGCGGGACCGGCGATGGTCGAGCCGAACATCGCATCGACGTCGTTGTTGACGGCGCCCTTCCACATCGCGTTGTTGCTCGCGAATTCGACGATCTTCACGTCCTTGGTCGTGAGGTTCGCGAACGCCAGCATGGCCATTGCATTCTGGTTGAGCGCGGGCGAGCCGACGACGAAGCCGACGCGCTTGCCCTTCACGTCCGCCATGCTCTTCACGCCGGTGTCGGCGGCGACTGCGAGCGACAGGCCGTTGCAATCGACCGAGCTCAGCGTGATCTGCACCGCCTGCGGACCCCACTCCTTGGTCGCGAATTCGAACACGCCTTCCTGGGCAAAGTAGACGCCGGCGCCCATCGCCGAGATTGCGGCGCGGTTGACGCGCAGCGGCTGCAGGCGAGCGACGTCGTTGCCGGCGGGCAGCACGCGCGCGTCGGAGCCATACTTGTCCTTCATCATCTTGCCGATGGCGACGGTGATGTTGAACCCGGACGTGCCCGTGTCATACGCCGTCATCGTCACCGTCGGCGGCAGTTTCACCTGCGCGAGGGCCGCCGATGTTGCGAGCGCCGTCCCTGCCAGAGCAATCGCCGCAACCCTGATGATCGGATTGATCATTCCCATTCCTCCGTTTGGCTGCTGAAAGCAGCTTTGATTCTTCTTGGATGTCGTGAACCCGCATCGTTGGCGGGGATTTTCTGGCTGTTGCAACGGCCGCTTTGGGGGCGGGTCAGCCTTGATGAGTCGGAGGGTATTCGGTGCGGACTGCCGAATACAAGTCGCCAGCGCCTGCGTGCGACGTTTGGCTACCAGCGCACGCTTCGTGGTCCGTGAGGCGGGCCGGCCGCCTGCCCATCTGGCCAGTGGACGACGCGGCAGTGCGGGGACAACTCTGGAGCATCGATTTCAGGAGTTTGCCATGAGCAGCATGCAAGACATTTCCTCCGCGCTGGAAGGTACGGTTGCAGCCCTTGCGCCGAGCCTCGTTTCAGTCTTTTCCCATCGCATGCAGGCCTCGGGGTTCGTCTGGCGCGCAGGTCTGATTGTGACCTCGGACGAGGGGGTCGCTGACGAGGGCGACGTTCGCGTAGTCCTGCCTGGCGGCGAAAGCGTCGCCGCGCAAATCATCGGGCGCGATGCAAGCACTGCCCTCGCCCTGCTCAAGATCGAACGGACCGATCTACCACCCGCCGCCATGGCTGCAGCGTTACCCTCGCCCGGCGCCCTGGCGCTTGCCGTGGGCGCAGAGAGCGGTGAGCCGACCGCGGCCTTCGGCGTGATCTCGGTCAGCCGAGGGGCCTGGCAGTCGATGCGTGGGGGCGACATCGACGCCCGCATCGAGCTCGACACTCGCCTGCGCTCGACGGCCGAGGGCGGTCTTGCAATCAACGCTGCAGGCCAGGCCTTCGGCATGACAGTGTTCGGACCGCGCCGGCGCGTCCTGGTGATCCCGTCAGCCACGATCGGCCGCATCGCGACAAGGCTTCAGGCCCATGGACGTGTGGCCCGCGGCTACCTAGGTCTTGGGCTGCAATCGGTGACGATCGAAGGCGGCAGCCCGGGCCTGATGGTGATCAACGTGGACCCGAACGGGCCGGGAGCTGCGGCCAATATTCATCAGGGAGACGTGCTCGTGAGCTTTGACGGCAAGCCGGTCAGCAAACTGCAACTGCTGCTGAGATCGCTCGGTCCCGACAGCGTCGGCAAGCGCGTGGCGATCGAACTGCGCAGAGGCGGTCAATCGCAGCGGACAGAACTTCAAATCGGTGAAAGGCCGCCGGCTTGAAAGACCCGCGGGCGAGAGAGCGGGTCCGGTTGGCGATCGACGTGGCCGACCCCGCCCTCGCCGACCGCATCACCTCTGCCCTGGCCGACGTCGCAGGACTGAAGCTGGTCGGCAAGGCCGACGAACCTGATGCGCTCGTCGTCGCCGCGCACGGTCCTGAGCCCGGCGCGAATATCGACCTCACACCCCGCGAACTCGAAGTGCTTGCGCTGCTGGCCGAAGGCGCATCGAACAAGGCAATTGCGCGCCGGCTCGGCATTTCAGCGCACACGGCCAAGTATCACGTCGCGCAGCTGCTGGAGAAACTCGACGCCGTGAGCCGTACGGATGCGGTCGCGCATGCGGCAAGGATTGGCGTGTTGCATCTTTGAGAGGGACAGTAGCAATGGATGACCCTGCCCGAATACGCAGCGCTTTCAGACTCCAAGGACTATTTTCCACAGGCTCTGCACAGGCCAGAATTTGTCTTTTGCTGGTCCAGCAAAACACTCGCTAGATATCAGCATCCGAACAATCCGACCCGCCTCCGCGATTACCATTTTTCGAATCGTGGAGGTCGAATTGGTTCGCCGCGAGGGATGGTTGATCGAATGGACCACTGAGACTTTCCGTCATCGGAGGCGCAGATATACCGGGTAACATACGCCTCGGCGCTACGCTCGATCCCTTGAAGGTGAGTGATTTTCGGACAAGGCAGACCTGCGAATCTAATTTTGACCGCAATGCCTTCGACGATCAATCGGGCATCAAAGCCTTGCTTGGCGACCTCTTCAATGTCGATGACGGGACCAGAGCCCTGCGGAGAATCATCCTGCAGTAAACGGAGGAATTCTTTCTGGGCCGGGGATTGCGCCGATGCGGAGGTCCCAACAAAAGCGAGAACCGCTGCGAGAAAGAGTGCTTTCATACCTCGCGCTTGTAGCGATCAGATTTTAAAAAGTGTTGTATGTATTGATTACAATGATGGGATAACGACGGACAGGGTGCGGGTGCAGCGGATCCTTGTTCGCTTGGTCGGCCCATGGCGGGGAGGCTGCGACAACCGATCGCGCGCAGGAAGCACCGGTCTCGCGTCAGAGCGAGCGCGATTGGTTACGAGGACTTCAAGCGTGAGTGTTGCCATCAGGCCTAGAAATGACTATTCTGACCATATAGCCATTTTTGGCGGGCAGACCCATGGTCACACGGACTTGGACCGTTGCTGATGCCAAGGCACGGTTCAGCGAACTGGTCGAACAGGCGCAATCAAAGGGGCCGCAAACCATCACCAAGCATGGTCGAACGGCGGTCGTCGTTGTGTCAGCCGAGGAATGGGAGCGAAAGTCGAAGCGAACAGGTAACCTGGCGGAGTTCTTCGCCAACTCGCCGCTGCGTGAGTCGGGGATCGAGATCAAGCGCAAGAAGGACCGGCCGCGAAAGGTCGAACTGTGAGCTTCCTGCTCGACACGAATGTCGTCTCGGAGTGGGTGAAGCAGCGGCCGGATCCCGGCGTTGTCACCTGGCTCGCCGAGGTCGACGAAGATCGCGTGTTTCTGAGCGTCGTGACACTGGCCGAACTCAGGTATGGCATCGATCGGTTAGCGGACGGCAATCGACGCAGACGGCTCGACGTCTGGCTGCGAGACGAGATCCCGCTTCGCTTCCAGGGCCGCCTGCTGCCAGTCGATCAAGCGATCGCCGAGAGTTGGGGCCAGTTGGTGGCGCAACGTGAGGCCGCGGGCCGCCGGATCGCCGTCATCGACGCATTCATCGCGGCCACGGCGAATGTCCACGGCCTGAAGCTCGTGACCCGCAACGAATCCGATTTCAGATCTGCGGTGAACGAGATCATCAATCCCTGGAAAAGCCGATAGCCGCGCCACGCACGAAAAAGCCCGCACGCGGCGGGCCGTTTCAGATTGCACTAAGGAGACTGATTGGTTGCGGGGATAGGATTTGAACCTATGACCTTCAGGTTATGAGCCTGACGAGCTACCGGGCTGCTCCACCCCGCGCCAGTCAGTCCCCGCGAGGCCTCAAGCCTTCGCGGTGCGGGCGGGTATTAGCAACCGTGATCTCTTTTGGAAAGGGCCGTCAGCACTCTTTTTGATGATTTTGCGACAGGGCGAAAAAGCCCTTAAGATCAGGCGCAAGACCGGTGCGAAACCCGGCTGGCGACAACGAATTTTGAGGGGGAAACGTCATGGCCGATGAATTCGATTTCGTGGTCGTGGGCGGAGGTTCCGGCGGCTGTGCGGTGGCGAGCCGCTTGAGTGAGGACCCCGCCACCTCCGTGGCCCTGCTCGAGGCTGGCGGCAAGGACGATAACTGGGTCGTGACCACACCCGGCGCGCTGATCCTCATGATCTCCGGCAAGGTCAATAACTGGGCGTTCAACACCGTACCGCAGAAGGGCCTGAACGGCCGCATCGGCTACCAGCCGCGCGGCAAGGGGCTCGGGGGATCGTCGGCCATAAATGCGATGGTCTATATCCGCGGCCACAAGTCCGACTACGACCACTGGGCCGAGCTCGGCAACCAGGGCTGGTCCTACCGCGACGTTCTGCCCTACTTCAAACGCTCCGAGAACAACACCGAGTTCGACGGCGAGTATCACGGCAAGGGCGGCCCGCTCAGCGTCACCAAGCTGCAATCCGACAATCCGGTGCAGGACATCTACCTGCAGGCCGCGCGCGAATTGCAGCTGCCGATCCGCGACGATTTCAACGGCGCCGAGCAGGAAGGCCTCGGCATCTACCAGGTCACCCAGAAGAACGGCGAACGCTGGAGCGCCGCACGCGGCTATATCCACCCTTTCATGGGCAAGCGATCCAACCTTCGCGTCGAAACCCAGGCGCTGGCGACGCGCATTCTGTTCGACGGCAAGCGCGCGGTCGGCGTCGAATACCGGCAGGGCAAGGAGACCAGGCAAATCCGCGCGCGGCGCGAGGTGATCCTGAGCTCCGGCGCTTTCCAGTCGCCGCAGTTGCTGATGCTCTCGGGCGTGGGCGACGCCGCCTCCTTGCAGAAGCATGGCATCGCTTCGGTGCATCACCTGCCGGGCGTTGGGCAGAACCTGCAGGATCATCCGGACTTCGTGTTCGGCTTCACCTCCGACGCGCCGTTCTTCGCCGGCCTGTCGGGTCCCGGCATCGTGCGCATCTTCAAGGCGATCGCCCAGTACCGCCGCGAGCGGCGTGGGCCGATGACCTCGAACGTGGCGGAGACCGGCGGCTTCCTGAAGACGCGGCCTGACCTCACAGCGCCCGACATCCAGCTGCACTTCTGCACCGCCATGGTCAGCGACCACGGCCGCAAGCCGCGCTGGGGCACCGGCTTTTCCTGCCACGTGTGCGTGCTGCGGCCGAAGAGCCGCGGCAGCATCTGGCTGCAGAGCGCCGATCCGACACAGGCGCCCGCCATCGACCCGAACTTCTTCGGCGAGGAGGACGATCTCGAAACCATGGTCGCAGGCTTCAAGCTGACACGGCGACTGCTCGACGCGCCGGCACTGAAGGCGCTGCAGACGTCTGACGTCTTCACCAATGGCGTGACTACTGACGACGACATCCGCAACGTGCTGCGCAACCGCGTCGACACGGTCTATCACCCGGTCGGCACCTGCAAGATGGGTGTGAACGACGACCTCGCCGTGGTCGATCCGGCGCTGAAGGTGCACGGCATGCAGGGCCTGCGCGTGGTGGACGCATCCATCATGCCGACACTGATCGGCGGCAACACCAACGCGCCGACCATCATGATCGGCGAGAAGGCCGCCGACATGATCAAGGCCGAGATGCGGGCGAACTAGACCTGGCAGATTGGCTGCATCAGTATCTTTCGGCGACGAAACGCTTTCCCTTCAGCGGCGCCCGGTCGTCATACTCTCCCTTGATTGACCGCTTGGGCAGCACGACCTCGTCCTGCCGGATCCTCTTGTGCGGAATCATGGACAGGATATGCGATATGCAATTCAGCCGGGCGCGACGTTTGTCATCGGACCGCACAATGTACCACGGCGCAAGTTTGCTATCGGTCGCCGCCAGCATCATGTCGCGAGCACGCGAATAGGCGTACCAGCGACCATAGGACTGAATATCCATGGGGCTCAGTTTCCATTGCCGAAGCGGATCGGTGATGCGAGCCGAAAAACGCCTCTCTTGTTCCTCCATCCCGACTTCCAGCCATATCTTGATGAGCAGGACGCCCCCATCGACGATGTATTTTTCGACCTGGGGGCAAAGCTCCAGAAACCGGCGATGCTGCTTCTCGTCGACGAACCCCATCACAAGTTCAACGCCGGCGCGGTTATACCAGCTGCGATCGAAGATCACGATCTCGCCTGCGGCTGGAAAATGCTGAAGATAGCGCTGGAAGAATATCTGTGACTTTTCACGGTCAGAAGGTGCAGGAAGCGCGACCACGCGAAATACCCGCGGGCTCACCCGCTCGGTGATGGCCTTTATGGTCCCACCCTTGCCCGCGGTATCGCGCCCCTCGAAAACAACGACGACGCGCAACCCCTCCTGCTTCACCCACTCCTGCAGGTGGCAAAGCTTGACCTGAAGCTTCTCCAGTTCCTTTTCATAGCTCTTTCGTTTCATCTTCGAAGAGTTGCCGGCGTCTTTCTGATTCTTTGCCATGACCTCATCCACTGTGAAGAGAATGGGATTCTGAAACACCAAGCTGAACCGTTGGATTTCTGGCTTTTTGCCGGCCCAAAGTATTGATTTGGGTCAAAGTGCCCGACTCCGGCTTCGAGCCATAAAGTCTCACAAATGGGGCCTTCCCGGCCTGGGAGATACGCAGCCGAGGTGGAGTTGCTCTTACCGCGTCGTCGAGCAGCGGACGGCTCGTCAATGTCCTCGGCCTCGGGCTTCATTCACTTGACAGACGAAGATCATGGCGCGGGCTCCCGAAACCTCACCGACATTGCGTTTCGATGTCGTCGCCGGTCTAACGGCGGCGGCTGTCGTGCTGCCCAAGGCGATGGCCTATGCGACCGTCGCCGGCCTTCCGGTCAGCGTCGGGCTCTACACCGCCTTCGTTCCGATGATCGTATACGCACTGCTGGGCACATCGCGGGTGCTCAGTGTCAGCTCAACGACGACCCTTGCAATCCTCGCAGGCACCCAGCTGGGATTAGCGGTCCCGGATGGAGATCCTGCCAAGCTCATTACAGCCACTGCAACACTAACTGCGCTGACTGGCGCTTTGCTGATCGGAGCATCCCTGCTTCGGCTCGGATTTATCGCGAGCTTCATATCGACCCCGGTGCTCACCGGCTTCAAGGCCGGCATCGGATTGGTCATTGTGTTCGATCAGATTCCAAAGCTGTTCGGCCTGCACATCTCCAAGGAGGGCTTTTTCCGGGACATTTTGAGTATGGCGCGTCATCTTCCCGAGACGTCGCTGATGACTCTGGCAATCGCCGCCGTGGCGCTGCTCGCGTTGATCGCCATGGAGCGCTTGAAGCCCCACTGGCCTGTGCCTCTTGTCGTGGCAGGTGCGGGAATTGCCGCATCCTGGCTATTCGATCTCAGCGCTTTGGGCGTGGCAACGGTGGGGATCATTCCACAATCGCTCCCCTCGATCACGCTTCCTAGCCTCGATCTGTTAGGACAACTGTTGCCCGGCGCTCTCGGCATTGCCTTGATGAGCTTTACCGAGACGATCGCTGCAGGGCGTGCCTTTGCCAAGCAAACGGATCCCCCGATCGACGCACAGCGCGAACTTCTGGCGACCGGAGCCGCGAATTTTCTGGGTTCCTTCTTCGGGTCCATGCCTGCGGGTGGCGGCACATCGCAGACGTCCGTCGTCCGGTCGGTCGGGGGACGAACACAGAAGGCTTCGTTGGTCACCGCCGCGACTGCGGTGTCCACCATGCTGGTCCTTGCGCCCCTGCTCAGTCTCCTGCCCATGGCGGCCCTGGCGGCCATCGTCATTGTCTATTCAGTCGGCCTGATCGCTCCCGCCGAATTCGTGTCGATCCGCAGGATTCGCAACATGGAATTCACCTGGGCGCTCGCCGCCTTCTTTGGCGTCCTTTTCTTCGGCACGCTGCAGGGAATCGTTGTGGCGATCGTCCTGTCGCTGATCGGACTGTCCAGCCAGGCCGCCAGTTCGAAGGTCTATGTAATTGGTCGCAAGCGGGGAGAAGACGTGCTGCGACCGCTTTCACCCGAGCATCCCGATGACGAAACCTTTGACGGGCTCCTGATCCTGCGGCCAGAGGGGCGGCTGTTCTTCGCCAACGCACAGCATGTCAGCGACCAGATCCGGGCTCTCGTCGCCGAGCATCAGCCACGCGTGCTCGCCCTGGATCTAAGTCGTGTCATCGACATCGAATACTCCGCCTTGCAGATGCTGGTGGAGGGCGAAAAGAGGATGACAGATGAGGGTAGCACGGTGTGGCTGGCTGCACTGAACCCGAGCGTGCTGAAAACCATCCGGTTGTCCCCTCTTGCTGAGCGGTTGGGCAAGGAACGCCTCCTCTTCAATGCGCGCGAAGTCATAAGCAAGTATCAGAAGAGCAATCTTGCAAAGAATGCTGATCTTCAAAGGCCGAATAGAACGGCTTGAATTGCCCTTCGGATGATTTTCTTTCGCACGGCGTCACTTCGATTTTGTCAGACTCACACGTGGTGACCGAGCCGTCTCTTAGCGAGGCACGGAGAGGCCAGCAGTGTCACTCGATCTTCAAGGCTGAGCCAGGTCGAACCATCCGAACGTCAGTGTCTGGACCCAAGCTCGACGACGGTGCCGGTCACTTCCGGCTCGTGAGGCGCAAGGCTCGTGAGATTCGCATCGCCCCAGTTCGCAATATTTATAACCATCCCCGCCTGAGCCCCCGCATCAGGAGCTTCGGCTGTCGGCTCGACAATGTTCAACCCGTTGCTGTCGAGAAAGAATGTGTGATCCCCGAACAATTCGTTCAGCTGAGGAACCACCGGATGGTTGTCGGGAAGAGCCTTGGCTTCGAACTGCCCCAGGGTTCGCTCGATCTGTTCGGACGTCAACTTCATCGCTTGCTCCTTTCGGTTTGCGTTCTACGCAAACTGATGCGCCATCTCGCGCCGCCCCCGCTCAACATGGTCAAGCTCAGTCAATCCCTCCCGCGCAAATGCGTTCCCTCCGGCGATTGCGAGAGCGTCGTGTTTGACACCGCAGGTTCCAGATTGCCCAATTCTCGATCTGCACTCTCGACATCCCAGAGTCGTCCGGCGTCGCAGGAACTGATCTCTGCAGCGGCAGTTGCGTTGGATACGGCTAGGAATGTGGTTCGCCGACAAGGCGAACAGGGCGCAGCAAGCAGGAGCAAGATCGAAATGCGACAGTCCATGAGCCTATTGACGCGTCCCCTCGCCGCCACGGTTGTGATCGCCGCGTGGCTTTTCTCTGTTCCCGCGGCGAACGCCCAAGGAAACGCCCAGGGTCAGACACCGTCGCCGGGTCCTTCCGAGCAGTCACAAAATATTTCGGACCAGAAGCTCGATGCGGCGGCTGCCGCACTCGAGCAGGTGGCCAGCGTCAAGGAGAATTATCAGGGACAGATCGAAGCGGCTGACCCAACTGACAGGCCACGCCTCGCCAGTGAGGCACATAAAGCCCTTACCGAGGCCGTCACCGGTCAAGGCCTCTCGATCGAGGAATACACCGAGATCATCACGGTGGCGCAGGCCAATCCTGAAGTTCGCCAGAAGATCCTTCAGCGCCTGCGCCCGGCGTCCAAATAGATCGCTTACGCCAGTAAGAAGCCACCATCGACGGCGATGACCGATCCGGTCATGTAGCGCGAAGCCGGGGAGGCGAGCAGCAGGACCGCACCGTCGAGGTCGGCCTCGTGGCCGAGCCGGCGTTGCGGGATTCCCTTGATCAAGCGCTCGCCGGCGGGCGTGGTCCAGAATTCATGGTTGAACTCGGTGTCGATATAGCCCGGCGCCAGCGCATTGACGCGAATGCCCTTGGAAGCCCATTCGAGCGCGAACGATTTTGTCAGCTGGATCAGCCCGGCCTTCGAGGCGGAGTAGGTCGAGACATGGCCGATCACGCCGATGCCCAACACCGACGAGATGTTGATGATGCTGCCGGAGCCTTTGCGCGCGATGACACGGCGCGCGAATTCGGTCGCGGCCAGGAATGAACCCTTGAGGTTTGCATCCAGCACCTTGTCCCAATCGTCCTCGGTCTGATCGAGGGCGGCCTTTTCGACGACGACGCCGGCATTGTTGATCAGCACGGAGACCGGGCCAAGCAGAGCCTCGGCCGCATTGAACCCCTGCACGATTGAAGCGCGATCGGTGACGTCCATGATCACGGGCGCCGCACGGCCGCCATTGTTGTTGATTTCCTTTGCAAGGCTCTCGAGCTTGCCCACTTGGCGCGCGGCCAGCGCGACCGACGCATCATGGAAGGCAAGCAGGCGCGCAAAATGCCGGCCAAGCCCCTGCGAAGCGCCGGTGACCAAAATCACTTCCTTCGAGACGTCGAACAGATCGGCCATGACACAACTCCGGGCAATTTCCGTTCCCACAGACGGACCATTGCCATGCCATGCTGATATGCTCAAGCACGGGAGGCTTTCATCGGTTCAAGAAAACTGCTTCAAATCTCGCCGCAGATTTCGGGAGGCGTTCATGGATCTGGGCATCAAAGGCAAAAAAGCCATCGTCTGTGCATCGAGCAAGGGGCTCGGCAAGGCCTGCGCGGAGTTCCTGGCCGCCGACGGCGTGGATCTGGTGCTGATCGCCCGTGGCGCCGAGGCCCTGGAAAAGAGCGCCCAGGACATCCGCTCGCGCTACCAGGTTAAGGTCACGGCGCTCGCCGGCGACATCGCCACCCCTGCGGGCCGTGAGGCCGTGCTCAAGGCCTGTCCGGAGCCGGACATCCTGATCAACAATGCCGGCGGCCCGCCGCCCGGCGACTTCCGCAACTGGACCCGCGACGACTGGATCAAGGCGCTGGACGCCAACATGCTGACGCCGATCGAGCTGATCAAGGCGACGGTCGACGGCATGATGGCGCGCAAGTGGGGTCGCGTCGTCAACATCACTTCGGCCGCGGTGAAGGCGCCGATCGATGTGCTCGGCCTTTCCAACGGCGCGCGCGCCGGCCTCACCGGCTTCATCGCCGGCCTGTCGCGCAAGACCATCGCCAACGGCGTCACCATCAACAACCTGCTGCCGGGCCCTTTCGTTACCGATCGCATCCGCTCGGTCAATGCGGCCGAAGCCAAGGCGAAGGGCGTTCCCGTCGACGACGTGATCGCGGAACGGTCGAAGGAGCATCCGGCCGGCCGCTTCGGTGACCCGGCCGAGTTCGGCGCAGCCTGCGCATTCCTGTGCAGCCAGTACGCGGGCTTCATCACGGGGCAGAACCTCGTGCTGGACGGCGGTGCATTCCGCGGCACGCTGTAACAACAACAACAACAAAGAGCTTCGAGGAACGAGATGAAGGCAGTCTGGTATGACCGGCAGGGGCCGGCGCGCGAGGTGTTCAACTACGGCGAGATGCCGACGCCTGTCGCCGGACAGGGTGAGGTGCGCATCAGGCTCGAAGCCTCCGGCGTCAACCCGTCCGACACCTATCGCCGCGGCGGCAGCGCCGACCCGATGGAATATCCGCGCGTGATCGCCAACAGCGACGGCGCAGGCGTTGTCGACCAGGTCGGCCCCGGCGCCAAGCGCTTCAAGGAAGGCGACCGCGTCTGGCTCTACAATGGCCAGCGCAACGGCCGCGCTTTCGGCACCGCCGCGGAATACATCGCGCTCGACGAGAACCTGGTCACCCCCCTGCCCGCCAACGTCTCGTTTGCGGAAGGCGCGACGCTGGGCGTGCCCGGCATGACCGCGTGGGTCTGCCTGTTTCACGCGGGTCCGGTAAAGGACCAGACGGTGCTCGTCACCGGCGGCGCCGGCGCGGTTGGCCACTACGGCGTCCAGCTCGCGAAATGGGGCGGCGCGCGCGTCATCACCACCGTCAGCTCGCCGCAGAAAGCCGAGATCGCGCGTGCGGCAGGGGCCGATCTTGTGATCGACTACAAGAAAGAGGACGTCGTCAAACGCATTCGCGAGTTCGCGCCGCAGGGCGTGGACCGCATCGTCGAGGTGGATTTCGGCGGCAACATCGAGACCACGGAGAAGATTCTCGGGCGCTTCTCCACGGTCGCCATCTACGCGACCAAAGGTAACCTGAAGCCGCAAGTGACGGTGCGCGTGCTCACCAGCAAGAACGTCACGGTCTACGGCATGCAATTACCGCTGACCCCGATGCCGCTGCAGCGCAAGGCGCAGGCCGGCTTGGCCGAATGGCTGGCGGCCGGCCGACGCATCCACCTGGTGGCAGCGCAGTTTCCGTTGAAGGAAACGGTCGAGGCGCACCTTGCCGTGGAAGCCGGCACAAAGCTCGGCACCGTCATCGTCGATTGCGCGCGATAAGAAAAACAAGAATGTTGGTGGAGAAGATCGCATGAGCTGGAAGGTCGGCAAGGTCAAGATCACCAAGATCACCGAGATCGCGGTCGAAGGCGGCACACGCTTCATGCTCCCGCAGGCGACCTACAACGAGGTCCAGCAGCTGCCGTGGCTGATCCCGGATTTCGCGACCGAGGGCGGTAAGCTGAAGATGTCGATCCACTCGCTGATCGTCGAAACGCCCACCCGGCGCATCATCGTCGACACCTGCATCGGCAACGACAAGGAAGGCCGCGGCGTGCCGACCTGGAACAACCTGAACAAGCCGTTCCTCGAGGACATGACAAAAGCAGGCTATCCGCCGGAGTCGATCGACACCGTCTTCTGCACGCACCTGCATGTCGATCATGTCGGCTGGAATACGAAGCTCGTGAACGGCAAGTGGGTGCCGACCTTCGATAACGCGCGCTACATCTTCGTCAAGCCGGAGTACGAATACTGGCGGGACAACGCGCCGACGCCGTCGCATGCGGCGGTGTTCGAGGATTCGGTCAAGCCGATCATGGACGCCAGCAAGGCCGAGCTGGTCGCGCCGGATGCGAAGCTCTGCGAGGAGCTGACGCTGATCTCGACGCCAGGCCACAGCCCCGGCCACGTCAGCATCCACATCAAGTCGGACGGCGAGGAAGGGCTGCTCACGGGCGACGTGGCGCACCACCCCTGCCAGATGTGGTACACTGAGTGGTCGGCGTCGCCGGACTCCGACCCCGTGCAGTCCGGCAAGACCAAGCGCGAGCTGTTTTCGCGTTTCGCCGACACGAAGACCTTGGTGATCGGCGGCCACTTCGACGCCGGCTACATCAAGCGTGACGGCGAGCGTTTCAAGTATTTCGCAGCACAGGAAGCTTAAGGGGCCAGCGATGAAACTCGTAAGATTTGGCGAAGCAGGCAAGGAACGGCCCGGCATTCTCGACAAGGACGGCCATGTCCGCGACCTGTCGGCACATGTGAAGGACATTGCCGGCGACACGCTGTCCGACGACAGTTTGAAGCACATCGCGGGCATCGATCCGGTGAGCCTGCCGCGCCTGCCGGACGGTGTGCGGCTCGGCGCCCCGATGGCAACGCCATCGAAGCTCGTGGCGATCGGCCTGAACTACAGCGATCACGCCGCCGAGGTGGGCTCGCCGATCCCGAGCGAGCCGATCATCTTCCTGAAAGCCATCACCTCGATCTGTGGCCCGAACGACCCGGTCGAGAAGCCGCGCGGTTCGACCAAGCTCGACTGGGAGGTGGAGCTTGGCCTCGTGATCGGCAAGCGTGCGAAGTACATCGATGAGGCGGCCGCCTTCTCGCACATCGCAGGCTATTGTCTCGCGAACGACGTGTCCGAGCGCAATTTCCAGACCGAGCGGCAGGGACAGTGGACCAAGGGCAAGTCGCACGACACCTTCGGTCCACTCGGACCATGGCTCGTCACCAAGGACGAGGTTGCTGACCCGCAGAACCTGCCGATGTGGCTCGACGTCAACGGCGAGCGGCAGCAGACCGGGACGACCGCGACGATGATCTTCAAGATTCCGAAGATCGTGTCCTACGTCTCGCATTTCATGACGCTCCTGCCCGGCGACGTGATCGTCACCGGTACGCCGCCCGGCGTCGGCTCCGGCAAGAAGCCGCAGCGCTTCCTGAATGTGGGTGACGTTGTGACCCTTGGCGTCGAGGGTCTCGGCACGCAGCGCCAGCAGATCGTCGCCGCCTGATCACGCGGCCAAATGGAAGAAAGAAGATCGATGAAACTGACATTCTCGCCGGCCTCGCCCTACGCACGAAAAGTACGCATCGCCGCGATCGAGCTCGGGTTGATCGGCAAGATCGAGTTCGTGTCCGTGGCGGTGCAGCCCGGAAAGTTCAACGAGGAGTACTCGCGCGACATCAGCCCGTTGCGGAAGCTGCCGGCGCTGATCCTCGACAACGGCAGCACCATCGTCGATTCCTACGTGATTGCCGAGTATCTCGATGAGCTCGCCGGCGGCGGCAAGCTGATCCCGGCCGCAGGCGAAGCCAAGTGGCGCGTGAAGACCGAGCACGCGATCACCCAGGGCATGCTGGAGGCGATGCTGCTGTGCCGCTACGAGCGCATGCTGCGACCGGAGGAGAAACGCTGGGACCTCTGGCTCGACGACCAGTGGGACCGCGCCTGGCAGGGCTTCAAGCTGTTCGAGCAGCGTCCGGAGACGCTCGCCCGGCAGCTCGACATCGCCCAGATCGGCATCGTCTGCGCGCTCGGCTACGCTGATTTTCGCTTCCCGGATTGCGGTTGGCGTAAGGCCTACCCGAAGCTCGCGGCGTTTCACGAAACCATGATGAAGCGGCCGTCGATCAAGGACACGGTGCCGCCGCCAGCGTAACGAATGGGAAGGTTTGAATACGATGACCCTGCGCTTCACCGCCGGCGACATGACCATCCATCGCATCGTCGAACAGGAGGGCCCGTTCATCCCCGCGCTCGACATGATTGCGGGCCTGACGCCGGAATTGCTGGCTGAAAACCGCCGCTGGCTGCGGCCCGCCGCGCTCGATGACAACGACGTGCTGCAGCTTTGCATGCAGTCCTACGTGGTGCAGACGCCGCATCACACGATCATGATCGACAGCTGCATCGGCAACGACAAGCCTCGCAAGGGGCGCCCGGCCTGGAACATGAAGACCGACGACACTTACATGCGAGGTCTCGCCGCCGCCGGCTTTTCGGTCGAAGACATCGACTACGTTTTCTGCACACATCTGCACGTCGATCATGTCGGCTGGAACACCCGGCTGGAAAATGGACACTGGGTGCCAACATTTCCGAAGGCGCGCTACGTGTTCGGCAAGACCGAGTATGACTATTGGGCCGAGCAAAACACCAAGGCTGCGAACCCGGTCTATCTCGACAGCGTGCTACCGGTGGTCGAGGCGGACCGCGCCGAGATGGTGAAGGACGATCACGCACTTGGCGATCATGTCCGCCTGCTGCCGACACCGGGACACACCCCCGGCCATGTCGCCGTATGCTTCGGCAAGGGCAGCGATGAGGCGGTGATGTCCGGCGACCTGATGCATTCGCCGCTGCAGACGCGTTATCCGGAGCTGTCGGTGAATTTCGACGTCGACAAGGCGCAGTCGGCGGCGACGCGGCGCAGCTTCCTTGAACGCTATTGCGACACGAAGACGCTGTGCTGCACGGCGCACTTCCTCTCACCATCGGTGGGGCGGATCAAGCGCTGGGACAACGGGTTCAAGTGCGAGATGATTTGATCGTCATTCCGGGCGCCCCCGAATGACAGCTAATCAAACAAGCTCGGCGTGTGGTTCACATACGCGCCTTCGATCGCCAGCATCTTCAGTTTGGTCTTGACGCCGCCGTTTGCCGAAAAGCCACCCGGCTTGCCGCCGGCGGCGAGCACGCGATGGCACGGCACCACGATCGGGAACGGGTTCTGGCCCAGCGCCTGGCCGACGTCGCGCGACAGCTCGACCCCGCCGAGGCGCTTGGCGATATCGCCATAGGTCAGCGTCTTGCCGGGCGGAATTTCACGGGCGATGTCGTAGACGCCGCGGTTGAACTCCGGCACGTGCGACATGTCGAGCGCAATGCTGCTGAGATCGGCACCTCTGCCGCTGAGCAGCGCGGTCATGCCTGCAATCGCTTGGGCAACCGGCGGCGGCGGTGAGACTTCGGCCAGTTCGCTTTTGGCCCGCTGCAGCAGCCGGGTGCGCGTCTGCGCTTCATTCGGCTGCGGCAGCTGTACGCCGGTCAAACCGCGCTCGCCCCAGGCGACGCCGCAGCGGCCAATGGGGGTATCGAAAAGGGTGAAACCTGCTGTGGTCATGGTTGCACACGCTATCACACGGGTGGTGTCGAGACCTGTCATCAGCCCCTAATTTGGGGATATTCTCGGCCGTTCGCCACCCGATTCCGGAAGGGGAAATTGTCTGTGACCGTCTATTCCGGCTCCTGCCATTGCGGTGCCGTCCGCTTCCGCATCGAGGCCGATATCGACGAGCTGACGACCTGCGATTGCTCGCTCTGCGCGCGCAAGAACGCCGTCATGGCGAAGGTGCCCGAAGCGGCACTGACGATCACGACCGGCGAAGCCGTGCTGTCGAAATACGAATGGAACACACGGCGCGCAAAACACTATTTCTGCTCCCGCTGCGGCATCTACACCTTCCACCGCAAGCGCGCGGCGCCGGACCATTTCGGGGTCAACGTGTTCTGCCTGGAAGGCTTTGATCCGGCGTCGGTCCCTACCCGCGCCACCGAAGGCATCGGCATGACGGTCGTTGACGCAGAGGCCCGCCCCGAATGGAGAGGACCGCGGGAAGAAGCCTTGCCGGATTGACTGGAACTGCAGCCGCGGTATTCAGGTCACATGAGTCTCGAGTCCGTCCGGCAATTCTTCACAGAACACGCCCCCGACATCAAAATCCTGGTCACGGAAGCAACCTCGGCGACCGTCACCGAGGCTGCGGCCGCGCATGGCGTAGAGCCGGCCCAGATCGCCAAAACGCTGTCGCTGCGGGTCGGCGACCGCACGTTTCTCGTCGTGACCGGCGGCGTCGCCCGGCTCGACAATCGCAAGGTGAAAGACACGTTCGGCGGCAAGGCCTCGATGCTCGAGGCCGCCGAGGTGGAAGCGATCACCGGCCATCCAGTTGGCGGCGTCTGCCCGTTCGGGCTCGCAGCACCACTGCCGATCTATTGTGACGTGTCGCTGAAGGCTTTCGACGAAGTCGTACCGGCAGCAGGCTCGCGCAACAGTGCGCTCAGGATATCGCCGGAGCGAATGGCGCAGCTCACCGGCGCCGCGTGGGTCGACGTGTGCAGGGATGCTGCGGCGCGGGAATAGCGTGCATTGACTTTCCGTCCGCATATCCCGGACACTCATTCGATCGGACGGAATGAGCATCATGGCCGGCAGCAATCAGCTCGACCCGATCGAAAAGGCAAGCATCGATGAATTGCGGGCCCTGCAGCTCGTGCGCTTGCGCGGCACGCTGACGCGCGCCTACGAGCACGTGGCGCATTACAGGAAAGCGTTCGACGCCGCAGGCGTGCATCCGAGCGACCTCAGGACATTCGCCGATCTCGTCAGGTTTCCGTTCACGGCCAAGGACGACCTGCGGCAGAACTATCCATTTGGAATGTTCGCGGTGCCGATGGACGATATCGTGCGCATCCACGCGTCGAGCGGTACGACAGGCAAGCCGACCGTGGTCGGCTATTCGAAGGCCGACATCGACACCTGGTCGGCCCTGATGGCGCGCTCGATCCGCGCGGCGGGCGGCAAGCGGAGCGACAAGATCCATGTCGCCTATGGCTACGGCCTGTTCACCGGCGGGCTCGGCGCGCACTACGGCGGCGAGCATCTCGGCGCCGCGGTGATCCCTGTCAGCGGCGGGTTCACCGAACGCCAGGTGCAATTGATCGTCGACTTCCAGCCCGACATCATCATGGTGACGCCGTCCTACATGCTGGCGATCGCTGACGAGTTCGACCGGCAGAAGATCGATGCGCGCAGCTGCAGCCTGCGGCTTGGCATGTTCGGTGCCGAGCCCTGGACCGAAGGCATGCGCAGCGAGATCGAGCGGCGGATGGGGATCGACGCGCTCGACATCTACGGGCTGTCGGAAGTCATGGGCCCGGGCGTCGGACAGGAATGCATCGAGACCAAGGACGGCCTGACGCTGTGGGAGGATCATTTCTTTCCGGAGATCATCGATCCCGAGACCGGCAAACCCGCCCGTGAAGGCGAGATCGGCGAACTGGTGTTGACCACGCTCACCAAGGAAGCGATGCCGGTGGTGCGCTATCGCACGCGCGACCTGACGCGCCTGAAGCCGGGTACAGCGCGCACCATGCGCCGGCTCGAGCGCATCCACGGCCGCAGCGACGACATGCTGATTATCCGCGGCGTCAACGTGTTTCCGACGCAGATTGAAGCGGCGCTGGCGCGAGAGGCGCGGCTTGCGCCGCACTATCTGCTGGAATTGCGCCGGGACGGTGCGCTCGATGCGCTCGACGTGCTGGTCGAGGCGCGGACCGACGACGCCGGGGCAGAACTCGAGCTTGGCAGCCGCGCGGAGCATCTCATCAAGGCATATGTGGGAGTGACCGCAACGGTCCGTGTGGTTGCGCCCGGAACGATCGAGCGCTCCCAGGGCAAGGCAAAACGGGTGGTCGATCTGCGGCCAAAGCAATGACATGAAACAGCACGTGCAGGACCTGTCTTCGGATGCGACATCGCTGCTGCGGCAGGCAACCGGCGGCCTCGACGACGCGATCGATCGCTGGCGCGGTGCCGAGCCGATCCTGGCGACCGACTTCACCACCGATCGGCGGCTCTATTCAGAGTTTTGGCGGCTCTCGAACGACCTGATCTCGCGCCTGCCGCCGAAGCCCAAGCGAACGGCCGAGCAAGCGAAGGCCGCCGATTTCATTTTTGCCCAGGCGCGCAACGCCCGCACACGATTTCTCGCCGCTCATGTCGGCGAACTTTACGCGGCGCTGACGCAAAATCTCTCGCGTTTCGTGCGCGTCGAGCAGCTCGTCTACGCGGCGTGCGAGCTTTGCCCCGGCCTGACGCCCTCGCGCGAACGGGTTGCGAAGGAAGATGAGCTGCTGCAACGCGACAAGGACGGTCATGAAATCGACCAAGGCGCCTTTCTGTCGCATGTGCTGGGAGATGAAACAGCCGGCCGGCATCTGTGTCACGCGATGCTGCTGCCGCGTGTCGACGTCACCGAGCACCTGGAACGGCTCGCGGCAGACGGCAGGCTCGATCTCGGGCCCATAACGTTGTCGCGTCGCGGCAAGGCGATTCACCTGATCGCAGGCAATCCGCGCTATCTGAACGCGGAGGATCAGACCACGATCGATGCGATGGAAACGGCCGTCGACATTGCGACGCTCGATCCCGGAAGCCAGATCGCGGTGCTGCGCGGCGGGCTGGTCGAGCACCCGAAATACGCAGGAAAACGCATCCTCGGCAGCGGCATCAACCTCACGCATCTCTATCGCGGCAAGATCCCCTACGTCTGGTACCTGCAACGCGACCTTGGCTTCGTGCACAAATTCCTGCGCGGCGTCGCGCGGCCGGACAGTCTGCCGGACGACGTGCACGGATTCGGCATCGAGAAGCCGTGGGTCGCAGCCGTGGAGAGTTTCGCGATCGGCGGCCACTGCCAGGTCCTGCTGACGATGGATTACACGATCGCAGCCCGCGACGCCTATATGACGCTGCCGGCGCGCAAGGAGGGTATTATTCCGGGCGCTGCCAACATGCGGCTGCCGCGCTTCGTCGGCGACCGGATCGCCCGCCAGGCGATCCAGTATGGCCTGAGACTCGACTGCGACAGCCCGGAGGGTCGCATGGTCTGCGACGAGATCGTGCCGGCGGCCGACATGGACGCCGCAATCGATCGCGTGGTCGACGGCCTGACGGATTCTGGCGCAGTCGGCGCCATCGGCAATCGGCAGGCCTTTCGCGTGGTGCAGGAGCCGCTCGACATGCTCCGCCGCTATTGCGCGGTCTATGCACGCGAGCAGGCGTACTGCCATTTCAGCCCGGCACTGATCGACAATCTGGAACGCTACTGGGATGCGCAGAACCGCAAGGTATAGCCGCCGATCCGAGCGACGCCATCACTGCAAGATCTCACGACGTCGGTCGGGTGAACAGTGCGCGAAACAATTCCTCCGCGCGTTGCAGACCCGCATCGCTCAGAACGACCGATTTCGCCTTGTTGACCGGGTCTGCGATCAGTCCCTTCTGGTGCAGTCGATCGAGAGCATTCCAATCAAAGCCCTTCCACGCACGCCGCTCGTCGTGCAGCGTGAGCCACAACAGCCCCAGAATGGCGTCGTCGACCTTGTCGGTGTCGATCTCCATGCGGCCAGTATAGCAGAGCCAGCAAATGCTTGCCGCGCCCCAAGCGGATGCTTGCCATAAACAAAAACGCCGCCTCCCGAAGGAGGCGGCGTTTTGCTGATCATGAAATCGTTGAAGAGGAATTCCTCTGTCCTTGGCAGGCCTGGCAGTGACCTACTCTCCCAGGGCTTAAGCCATAGTACCATTGGCGCTGAGGAGTTTAACGGCCGAGTTCGGGATGGGATCGGGTTCAGGCTCCTCGCTAGAACCACCAGGCCGGCGAAGGACAGAAGAAGAAGCAAGCTGTTTGAGTGTCTTTCGTCTCGTTTTCAAAGCGCTGTTCAGCGCTCCACCGAAGTGGACATTGAAAATGAGAGCAATCAAGCCAATCGAACGATTAGTACCGGTAAGCTACGCACATTACTGCGCTTCCACACCCGGCCTATCAACGTGGTCGTCTTCCACGGTTCTCAAGGGAATTCTCGTTTTGAGGTGGGTTTCCCGCTTAGATGCTTTCAGCGGTTATCCCGTCCGTACATAGCTATGCTGCACTGCCGCTGGCGCGACAACAGCTCCACCAGAGGTACGTTCATCCCGGTCCTCTCGTA
>JAESGW010000110.1_pt1 | contig 194573 bp, 185 predicted proteins | sample 9269791 | NCBI WGS metagenome assembly JAESGW01 (sample SAMN16773120, study PRJNA677053) | algae metagenome | isolation source: Aphanocapsa lilacina HA4352-LM1 and co-occurring heterotrophs from near cave... | place: USA: Maniniholo cave, near Haena, Kauai, HI | collected 2009-07-28 | reverse complement strand
TAGCTCCGCTGCCGCTCTCCAGGCAAGTGAGCAGTTTAACCTGGTGATAGCCCTGTGCCCACAGCAGCTTGCTTGTCAAGCTGACCACGGTCGAATCAATCGGGCAAGGATGCAGTTGTTTGGCAGGTAACTCTCGCCTGAGCCGGACAAGCAAATCCCGGTACAGCTGCTCAAACGTAGAAAGAGAACGGGACTTACAGGCTTTGGAAAAAGTGGAGATATCGACGGAGATACCGGTGTGGTTGAGACGTTTGAATAGGTCCTGCATGCTGAGGGTGCTTTTGTCCATGACGAGGGCCAGCCAGCAACTGAAAAAGAGCCGGGTATCGAGGACAGGAAAATCGTCATTGGGCAAAGCGGACAGAAAGGTTTTGACAAGTTGCGGAAAATCGAGTAGCATCAGCTCAACAATAATTATTTCACTTAGCCCAAAGTCTACACGATTTTGGGCTTCTTTTTGTAACCCCAATTCCTAGCGTTCAACACTTCTGCAATTGGGCGATGGCGCTTAAAGATAAGCAATCTTGGTACCGCAGAATATAGATCCGATGACGCTCTAGTAGGGTAAGCTGGCTGAAGCTCATAGGGGTTCCTGGTTGTCGTAGTAAACGTCAGGATACCTCTATGAGTCCCTCAGCGGAAGGCTCTCAAGCGTTGCACTTCATTTTTGAATCGGCGAACTATAGATAATTGTTACTCTTAGAAACAAACAGAATCAGTCTTGCAAGTCCAGGGGAAATCGCCCCCTTTTGCACGATGATTGCCGGTTGGTACTACTTCCCACAAGTGGGCAAGGGATTGGCTATTTCCAATTGCTGGTTACTTGAGTGGCGGGAAAAAGCCGATTGCCCTTAGCCGGCGGGGATGTCCATGATCATTGCGCTTTCTCGATGGTCGGGCGTTATGCGCCCGCCAGAACCAGACTTTCGACCGCCTCGGCCTGCGTGGGCAAGGCGGCGGTCAATACCTCGGTGCCGGTCTCGGTCACCAGCACGTCGTCCTCGATGCGGATACCGCGCACGTCGGCAAACTGGCCGAGCCGTTCCCAGCTCACCGCATCGGCGTACTTTTCGCGGCGCAGTGGATCGTCGAGCAAAGCAGGTACCTGGTAGAAACCCGGTTCGATGGTGACGAGCATCCCGGCCGCCAGGGGGCGGTTGAGGCGCAAGTAGCCCAGACCAAAGCGTTGGGAGCGCTCGCGGCCGGGGGCGTAGCCCGCCAGATCCCCCAGATCTTCTATGTCGTGCACATCCAGACCCAGCAGATGGCCGATGCCGTGGGGAAAGAACAGGGCGTGGGCGTCGCGCTCGACCAGGTCTTCGGGTTTGCCGCGCAGGATGCCCAGATCCACCAGCCCCGCCGCGATCACCGTGCAGGCAAGCAGATGCATGTCGCGGTATTCGATACCCGGTTTCATTGCGACGATGCAGGCGTCGTGGGCGGCGAGCACAATGTCGTAGATCGCGCGCTGGGTGGGGGAGAAGCGCCCCGAGACGGGCCAGGTGCGGGTGATGTCGGAGGCCCAGCCCAGCTCGCTCTCCGCACCGACATCGGCCAGGAGCAGATCGCCCGGGGTCAGCGTGTGGTGGTACTGCTCGTTGTGGAGCACTTCGCCGTGGACAGTGACGATGCTGCCGTAGGCGGTGGCCATGCGGTTGGCGATGATCACCCCCTCCATGGCGGCGCGCACCTCCGACTCGTACTTGGCCTTGGGGGTGACCCGCATGCCCGCCTGGTGAGCGACGACGCTCACGGCGGCAGCCCGCCTCAGCTCACTGAGGGCCGCCTCGTCGTGGGACAGGCGCAGGGCGATCACCGCCTTGGCCAGGGCACGGTCGGCCCCATCCAGCTCGTGGGGTGCCGCGAGTGCCCGCTCCAATAGTTGGGCCTGAGCGGCGCGGGTGGCGGTGTCGATGACGGGCAAGGTTGCCGCCCCGGTTGCGCGCGCACCCAGTTCCGCAAGCGCATAGGCGGCGTCGGCCCCGATCAAGGCGGCGAGCGCCTCCCGGCCGGGTACCTCGCCGTGCCATAGGGCGTAAGCCGGACCCGGTTCATCTAGAAACAGCTCGAGGCGACCATCTTCCAGGCGAATGGCGGCCCCTTCCAGGGGTACCCCGGCAAAATAAAGAAAGTGGCTACTGGCCCGAAACGGGTAGGTGTTGGCCGGATAGTTGCGCCCGATACTTTGGCCGGACCAGAGGACGGTGGGTCCTTCCACCAGGGTGGCAAGCCGCCGCCGCCGCTCCTTGAGGGCCTCGGCCATCGAAGGGCGCTCCATCCATGCCGTCATCGCCTTGCTCCTTATTTTCCAAAGAACCCCGGCACCAGGATGAGGGCGTCGCGCACGGTGACCGCACCGACCGCCTTGAAGTCTTCCTTGCGCAGGATATAGGTATTCACCGTTGTATCGCGGATACGGGCCGGACGGCGGGTCGCCGTCACGGTCACTTCGTCGAGAAATTCGCCCGGCGGCCTCGGGGCCGCCTCGTCGAGGGCCCCGAGGCCGTCGGGGGTGACGGCGGCGGGCGGAGTGGTCACTACCGTCGGTTCACCCTGGGCGAAGGCCGGGGCCGCCAAGCTCGCCAGCAGGGGCAGCGAGAGCGCAAAATATTTCAGCATCAAGGAAATCTCACAGGTTTAGAGCGCTTACCTCAATTTTACGTTCGGCGACGCTGCCCGGTTGCGATAGGGTATCCCCATGATCCCCGAACCGCCCCCCGAGGCAGATTTTGCCATCCGCCGCTATTGCTTCGAAGACATCGAGCCGATTTACCAGGCCGTGCGCGAATCGATGGCGGATCTGGCCCCCTGGATGCCCTGGTGTCATCGGGGCTATTCCCGCGAGGATAGCGCCGCCTGGGTACTGACGCGCGAGGACGACTGGAAGGCCGACCGCACCTACGATTTTGTGATCTACGAGCGCGCCGGCGGCCGGCTTGTCGGGGGAGTGGGCCTCAACCACCTCAGCCGCGCCTACCGCCTCGCCAACCTCGGCTACTGGGTGCGCAGTTCCTGCACCCGCCAGGGGGCGGCAAGCGCCGCCGCCCTGCTGGTAGCCCGCTTCGGCTTCGACTATCTGGATCTGGAGCGTCTGGAGATCATCGCCGCCGCCACCAATACCGCAAGCCAGCGGGTGGCCCAGAAAGTCGGCGCCCGGCGCGAGGGCCTGCTGCGCCGCCGATTGCCTCTAGGAGACCACATCCATGACGCGGTGCTCTACTCACTCATCCGCACGGATCTCACAGACCAAAGCAGTTTTGATGAACAACCGCTTCAATCCTGACACCTGAAACCTATCCAAGCCTCAGCTTCGCTCAGAGCGATTATCCATGTTGGCATCGTCACCAAAGAGCACCGCTTCTTTTTCGGTGAGCGCCTGGGCTTCATCGACGATGTCCTCCGCCTCGTAGTTGGCAAAGGCCATCGGCTGATCCACCGGGTCGAGGGTGAGGCTTTCGGCAAACTTGCGGATAGATTGGGCTTCTTCGTTGTCCGCCAGGTCGTTCATCAGATCTTCATCGAGCATGGCCAGAAACTTCTCGTTCGCTTCTTTGACGTACTCGTAGCGTGCTAGGCAGCGGCGGTAGAGATCGACGACCGCCTGGCGTACCTCCGGGTCGATGCCTTCGGCAGCGGCGGCCTCCTCAGCCTCGGCGTCCACCGCGTCGGTGTCGGTCAGCAGTGCCTCACCGCTGGTATCGGCATCGACATCTTCGATCGCCTCTTCGAGTTCGCCAAAGTAGCGGGAGCGCAATTCGCGCAGACGGTTCAGCATAGTCCACTTCAGAATCGGGGCCTGTCCAGTCTCCTGCCTGCTGCGGGTGAAAGCTTCTATCGGCCGGTGGAACTCACTTCGCATCTACTGTGCAAACGGGCCGTCAGGTGCCGGTGTGGTGCACTGATCCCACCGGCCGCATTGAGGGCCGGCGCGGCGGCATGGCTAGTCGCCGTCGCAGACATCAAAATCGCTGCGGCTGAGCAAAAACTGGCGCAGGTTCATCATTTCCAGCAGCAACCACATCCGCTCCTTGTCGTTGGCGGGCCGGTAGCCCGGGAAGGTGCGGGTCAACTCGTCAAACAGTGCCGCGCGGACTGCCGGTGCAGCCGTGCGCACCCGGGCCGCCAGGCGCAGGATTGCCTTTGCCTGCTCGCTTTCGATGTAGGGGTGATCGATCAACGCTGTACCCTGGGCACCCATCCCCATTGTGGCGTGAAGGGCAGCGGCGGCGGTGCGAGAATCGTGAAAATCCGTCCTATTTGGCGGATGAGGAGACGCAGAGGCCTAAGGACTACGTTTTATACATCCATGGAGTCGATACCCGCGAGGAGCGCGCGAGCCCCAATTACGCGGTGGTGGCTGAGTAGACTGACAATCTGGGCCTGCAAGTCGTGCCGCTGCCGCTCTACTGGGGCGATGTCAATAGAGCGGAAGAGCGCGGCATGGCCGAACTCAGCTGGGAGCAGAGGGTGCGGGTGGCTACCCGCGATGTCACCCCCCAGTTGCAAAAGCTGCTTGCCAACCTGGGGGGCACCTACCATGGCTGAACTACGTCCACCCGGGCGACCCGGTGGCCTACCCCCTCGACCCGCTTATTTTCGACCTGGTGGACGGCGAGCGCCGACACCTGGAAGTGGAGGACATCCTCGCCACCCGCAACGACCTGTTCGGAAACGTGATTGACCTGGCTTTCGAGCAGACGGAATTTGCCCTGCTCAGCGGTGGCACAGCCCACAACAGTTACTTCTCCAACCCCGATGTCGCAGCGCACATCGCCGGAACGGTCAAAGCCGCCGCCCGCCGGGGCTAACCTTTGCCCACCGTCAGTTCGGACTGCACTTGCTTGACGCCGTTAATCTCCTTGGCAAGGTTCACGGCCTTGTCGATATCGGACTGGACCGGTACGCGGCCTTTGAGAGTAACATTGCCCTCTTGAGCCGTGACAGCGATCGAGCCTTGCTGGATGTTGGCTTCGAGTTTGCTGCGCACCTTGCTCTCGATGTCGCCGTCGCTCACCTGGCCGGTGGCATCGGTGCGCTGCTCGCGCGCCCGGATGTCCGATTCGAGCTGACGCTCGCGCGTGTCGCTCGCAGCATCGTCCTTGGCCTCGGCCCCCGACTCGCCGGTGGCTGTCTGGGCACCATCCTGCATGGCATTCTCGGCGCGCTCGCCGGCGTTGTCCGCCACCTGACCGGTACGACTGGCGGCTTCACCGGTCGCTTCGCCCGCGTTCTCCCGTTGGGTCTCGGCGCGCTGATCGGAGGCCGTTTGATCCTGGCGGACGCCCTCAGCGGTCGTGTTCGGGGTGCTGCAAGCCGCCAGACCGACAATCAGCGGCAGGCTCAGCAAAAGGGCCTGGGTCTTTTTCATAGTTGAAATAGCTCCTATGCGTTGAAAAATTGAGGAAGTCCATCGCAATGCTAGAAAAAGTGACCCGGCACTTCCCTCTGTCGCTGGGGGGCTTCTCGGCGGGCCACATCTCTGCCGTGCGGCCAAGCAAAAGCCGGGCCAACCCAAAAGTCAGCCCGGCTCAATGGCAAATCAGATTTAGACTTCGGGGAAAAGCGTGATTGAATCGCCTTCTTGAAGGGTGACGATGGCGCGCTTGTAGCTCGAGCGCGTGCCGAGGAACTTGCCCACGCGGCGCTGGCGGGCCGGCGGATTGAAGGTGTTGACCTTGGTCACCTTGACGCTAAACAACTCTTCGATCGCCTGGGCAATCTGGATTTTGTTGGCGCCGGGGGTGACTTCGAAGAGGTACTTGTTCTCTTCGAGTAATCGGGTGCCCTTCTCGGTGATCAGGGGGCGACGGATGATGTCGGCCAGGGCGCGCTTGGTGCCGCTACTCATGCCACTGCTCCATAGGTCTCTTTGATGAGTTCAAGGGCGGGACCGGTGACCACGATCCAGTCGGTGGCAAGCAAGTCGCGCACGTTGAGGTTGCCGGCGGTGATCACTTTGACGTTGGGGAGGTTGCGCGCCGACAGATAGGTATTGGTCTGTCGCTCGCGCAGGATCAGGAGGATTGACTGGCTTGCCATATCGACACCCCAGCGCTCGAACGCCTGCACCAGGTCTCTGGTCCTGGGGGCGGCAAGCTGCCCCTCGAACTCGTCGACGACGATTAAATCCTCCACACGGCTTTGCAGGGCCGTGCGCAGGGCGAGCCGCCGCTCCTTGCGGTTCATCTTGATCTCGAAGTCGCGCGGCTTGGGGCCAAAGATCACGCCGCCCTTGCGCCACAGCGGCGAGCGGATCGAGCCCGCGCGGGCGCGGCCGGTGCCTTTTTGCTTCCAGGGCTTCCTGCCGCCGCCGCGCACCTCGCCGCGGGTGAGGGTGGAGGCGGTTCCCTGGCGGGAGTTGACCATCTGCCGCTTAAAGGCCAGGTAGACAACATGGGAAGCGGTGGCCTCGGAGGCAACGGGCAAATCGAGATCGACCTCGCCGGTCGCATTGCCCTGCCAATCTTTTATCGAACAGGTTGCCATTGTCTTTGCTCGCACAAATTGTGTTGAGGGCTCTAGCCCTTGGCGCGCCCGACGCTCTTGGCGGGCGAGATCATCAGCAGGCCGTCCTCGACGCCGGGCAGGCCACCTTGAATCAAAATCACATTGCGCTCAGGGATCACCCGCACCACCGTCAGCTTGCGCACGGTGACGCGCTCATTGCCCATGCGGCCGGGCATGCGCTTGCCGGGGAAAACGCGCCCGGGCGTGGTGCCCGCGCCGATCGAACCGGGTGCCCGATGGTTCTTTGAGCCGTGGGCCATCGGCCCGCGCCCGAAGTGGTGGCGCTTCTGGCCGCCCGCGAAGCCCTTGCCGATGCTGGTGCCGACGACATCGACCAGTTGACCCGCCGCAAACAAATCGACGGTGATCTGCTGGCCGGGGGTGTACTGGGAGCTGTCGGGAAGGCGAAATTCGCGCAGATGGCGCACCGGCGCCTCCAGACCGGCCTTTTTGCAGTGGCCGACCTCCGGACGGGTCAAGACCTTCTCGCGGGCCGTACCGAAACCCAGTTGCACAGCGGTGTAACCGTCGGTGGCTTCGCTTTTAACCTGGGTGACGGAGCACGGCCCCGCCTCGACCACCGTCACCGGTATCGCCCGACCCTCTTCGTCGAAAATTTGCGTCATGCCGAGCTTGCGGCCCAGGATGCCCAGTGACATCGCTTTTCTCCCTGACCAAGAAATTAGGGGCTAAACCGTGGGCTTTGTCTCGCCCTGGGTTTGAATCACAAGCTCTTATGATACCAGGGGGGCTCCGGTTCTGTCCAGGGGAGCGAACAAGCGCCCGGCGGAGCGGTACATTAGAAAGACGGCTACCCATCCATAGGTAAAAACGCTCTTGTCTGGGAAAACCTACCGGGCTACCGGCATCAACCTGCGGCGCATGCCCCTTGGCGAAAGCGATTTGCTGATGACGATTCTGACGCGCGAGAACGGTCTGGTGCGGGCGGTCGCCCGGGGAGCGCGCAAGGCCAATGCCCGGATCGGCGGGCGCACCGAGCAATTTGTCGTCAACGACCTGCAGCTGTACCGGGGCCGCAGCCTCGACCAGCTCACCCAGGCGGAGAGCTTGCGCACTTTCCCGGGCCTACTGCAGGATCTAGGCCGCCTCACCGCGGCGCAGTACCTAGCCGAAGGGGTGCTGCAGGAAGCCGCCGAGGGCCAGCCCCAGGAAGACCTTTACGATCTGCTGTTGGTCCACCTGGAGCGGCTCGCCGCCACCCCTTCCCACCAGATTGCCGCCCGCCTGGTGCACGGGGTGTATCAGTTGTTGGCCGTGGGCGGTGTGGCGCCGGAAGTGCATTTTTGTACCGTGAGCCACCGGCCGATTGCAGCCGAGTCGGCCGGTTTTAGCGTCGAAGCGGGTGGGCTCGTGGCCCTCGAGTGCCTGTCCCACGAGCGGGCGGGTTTTCGCCTCGACATCGAACAGGTGGCAGCCCTGCAGCTATTGGCCGATGCGGATCTCACGCCCGCGAGCCTCGATTGGAACTATCTTTGGATCGGTCTGGAGCGGCTGTTGCGCCGCCATATCGAATTCCACTTTGACCGGCCGCTCCGGGCAGCGACACTGCTGGAGATGTGTTTTGAGCCGCTCGCCGTCCCGGCGGGTGCTTCGCCCCAATAACCCGACGGCGCGTTTTTATGGCACCCACGACCCAGGATTCCTCACAGCAGCACAAAACCCTCGGTTTTCGCGACGTACTGCGCAACCGAAATTTTTTGTTTTTGTGGAGCGGACAGGTCTTCTCGCAACTGGCCGACAAGATCTTTCTGGTCTATATGATCGCGCTGATTGCCGTGCACTTCGCCGAGGCGCTCACCGCCCAACTGTCCTCGGGGATCATGATCGCTTCCTCCGTGCCGGCTATCTTGTTCGGTTCGGTGGCCGGGGTCTACGTCGATCGCTGGCCCAAAAAGACCGTGCTCATCGTCTCCAACCTGCTGCGGGGTCTGTTTGTACTGGCGGTGCCCTTTTTGCCTGTCCAGTACGCCTTCTGGCTGGCGATCACTTTTTTGGTCTCGACGCTCACGCAGTTTTTTGCGCCGGCGGAGACGGCGGCGATCCCGCTGATTGTCGAGCGACGCGGGTTACTGTCGGCCAATTCGCTCTTTACCGCCACGATGATGGTGGCGGCGGTGGTCGGTTTTGCCATCGGCGAGCCGCTGCTGAGCCTCATCGGCGGGGCGGACGACGGCCACTGGATCGTGGGCGGCGCCTACGTGATCGCCTCGCTGCTCATCGGGTTTATGCACACTGGCGAGAGGGAATCTTTCAAGCACCGCCCCGAGTCGAATCTGGCCAAAGACCTGCGCGAAGGATTTGTCTACCTCAAGCAGAACGCCGGTGTGCGCTTTGCCTTTGTGCAACTGATCGTGCTCTATAGCGTCATCGCCGCCCTCACGATCCTGGCAATCAACCTGGCCCCCGCCATCGGCCTCAAGCAGGAGCAATTCGGCTTCCTGCTCGCCTCGGCGAGCGGCGGTCTGGTGGCAGGAGCGATCGCGGTGGGCAAGTTCGGCAACCGTCTACCGCGCCCGAGCCTCGCCCTGGTCGGGGCAATCTTGATGGGATCGGCATTGATTGGTCTGTACTGGGCGAGCAGTGTCTGGCTGGCCCTCTCTCTCACTTTGTTGTTGGGTCTGGGGGGCGCCTGCATCGGGGTGCCGATGCAAACCCTGATCCAGGAGCAGACCCCCGAGCAGATGCGCGGCAAGGTCTTCGGCCTGCAGAACAACCTGGTCAATATTGCCCTCAGCCTGCCGCTGGTGCTCGCGGAGCGGGCCGCTGCCCTGTTCGGTCTGCGCCCTGTTATTCTGGCTCTAGGTCTGGTGGTGCTGCTGGCAGGGTTCGTGAGCAAATGGTTCTCCCGGGACCTCTCGAAATGACGCGATGCATATAGCCTGGCTGGGTAAGAAGACCCCTTTTTGCGGAAACGTTACCTACAGTCGCGAAGTGACCAACGCCCTGATGGAGTTGGGACACCGGGTCAGTTTTCTGCATTTTGTTCAGGAAGAAGAAATACTGCCGCCGCGGGCGGACCTGGGGGAGGTGACCCTGCCATGTCTTTATAAGTCCCAGGCATACACCATTCCGTCCCTGCGGGCGCGCAAGGTGTTGGTCGATTCGCTGCGCGAGTTGAAGCCCGACCTGGTGCACGCGAGCCTCACCCTCTCGCCCCTCGATTTTGCCCTGCCCGAAATTTGCGAAGAGTTGCGCCTGCCGCTGGTGGCCACCTTCCACCCGGCCTTCGACCGGCGGCGGCGCAACTTTGCCGCCAATACCCAGTATTTGATGTATCAGTGGTACACCTCGACCCTGGCCAACTACGACCGGGTGATCATCTTCTCGCAATTGCAAAAGGAACTGCTCATCCGCCTGGGCGTGCCGGGGCGGCGCATCGCGGTCATCCCCAACGGCGTCGACACTGCTCGCTACTGCCCCGGCTACTCGCGCATCAAAGACGAACTGCGCGCCGGACGGCTGTTTGTCTACATGGGCCGCCTCACGGTCGAGAAGAATGTCGAGCAACTGCTAAAAGCGTGGCAGCAGGCGGGCATGCACGCCCTGGGTGCCCGGCTCGCCATTATCGGCGACGGTCCCCAGCGCGCCAACCTCCAGAGCTTCTACGGCACCGAGGAGGGCGTGCGCTGGCTTGGCTACCTGGCCTCCGAGCAGCGCCGCATCGAGATTTTGCAGGGGGCGGACGTGTTTGTGCTCCCGTCGCTGGTCGAAGGACTGTCGCTGTCGCTTCTTGAGGCGATGGCCTGTGGTACCGCCTGTCTCGCCACCGACGTCGGTGCCGACGGCGAGGTGCTGGCCGGTGGGGCGGGGCTGCTGGTCAACCCGCTGCGGGTGCGCTCGGAGTTGCGCACGCTGCTGCCGATGCTCGGCGAGCAACCGGAATTTACCGCCCTGCTCGGTCAGAAGGCTCGCGCCCGCGTCATCGAGCGCTATACGCTCTCCTCAAACATCTGGGCACTTGAGAACTTATATGCAGAAGTGCTTGAGCGCACCCCCGCCCGACTGCTCAAAAATTAGACGATTGGGAGCCAGGCTTGCACACACCTTCTTCGGCCATTCTTCGCGATCCGCTGGTGGGGCAGACCGGTCTGAAGCTACGCAGCCGGGCGGCGCGGGGTGAGCCAGCGGGCGGCGAGCACCCCGCCTAAAAAGCCGAACAGGTGCGCCTGCCAGGAAACCCCCGCCTGCAGAGGCAGCACCCCCCATAGCGCGCCGCCGAACAAAAATCCGACCCCCAGGGCGACGAGCACCGACTGCCAGCTGCGCTCGAAGTAGCCGCGCAGCAACAGATAGCCCAGATACCCGAACACGACGCCGCTTGCCCCCAGGTGCACTGTGTTGGCCGGGGCGAGGAGCCACACCCCCAGGCCGCTCACCAGCGTGACAATCAGCGTCACCCAGAAAAAATCTTTGAAGTTGCGGGCCATAATCAGCCAGCCCAACACCAGAAAGGGCACGGTGTTGGCAATCAAATGCCCGAAGCCGACGTGCAGAAAGGGTGCGAAGAAAATATTGACAAGCGAATCCAGGTCACGTGGGTGGATGCCGAACAAGTCGAGATAGCGTCCGGCAAAGAGCACCTGATCGACAATCTCGATGCCCCAGAAGGCCGCCACCGTCCCTCCCAAGATCTGAGCCTGGCTTTTGATCGTGCGGGCTATCGACTGGTTCTCGCTTTTTTTGAGCATGGCACCCTCGCGCGCGTCGGTCTGAGATCGCCTTGATCCTAGCCCAGTGAGCGGCCAAGCTTCAAAACTGCACGCGAATGGTCTGGATTTCGTAGGGACCAAGCTGCAGTGAAGCTTGCCCATCCTGCACCGCAAGCGCTGCGATGGGCCTTTCCAGCAAGTCGGTCTTGACAACGCTTCGCACGGGGATGGCAAGGCGCAGGCGAGCAGCAGCCGGTCGGCCCTGCGATTCATAAAGCCGGAGAATCCAGCCCTTGCCGTCCTCGGCTTGTTTCCAGGCGGCCACCACCACCTGCGGGTTGTTCAGCTGCAAAAAGCTCTCCGGCAGCGTTCCGGGGTGAGCGGTCTCCGGGAGCGCGTGCAAGGGCGTATTGAGGTCCAGCCCCGCCTGGACGGTAGCGGCCGTGCGCCAGTCGCCCGGATGCGGATAGAGCGCGTAGCGAAAGGCGTGCTCTCCCAGATCCGCCTTTGGATCGGGCCACTCGGGACCGCGCAACAGCGACAGCCTGAGCAGCGTTCCCGTATCTGTCCGGCGGGCGTCGTGGCCGTACTTGCTGTCGTTCAACAGGCTCACCCCGGAGCGCGCATCCGCCACATCGGCCCAGCGCAGGGCGGGTACTTCCCACTGGGCCTTGCGCGCGGGCGTGTCGCGCAGCGTGCTGCGCTCGATCGTGGCAAAAGGAATTTCGTAGGTAGCCTGCTCGGAGCGTACCGCCAGGGGAAAAGCGGCTTTGACGAAGACGTGGCGCTCCTGCCAGTCGACGCGGTTGGCAATCTCCAGATGGGGTGCCTCCCGGTACAAAATCAGATCCTGCTCAAAAGTCGATTGGCGAAAGCGGCGCACCACGCGCACCACGGTGCGCACCGGTCCTTGCTCAACCGTCTGAAGTGCAACCAGGGTGGGAGCTTCGAGGGGATGTTTTTCGTAGTCAGGATCGATGTTCCAGGCGTCCCAGTACTGGCCTGCGTCTTTGAAAAATTGCAACTGGTTGCCCGGGCCATTCAGGGTTTCGCGGCCGGTGCGCTTGTCAAAAATGCTCGCGAGATCCCCGGTGCGCGGATCGACTTCGACGCGCAGATAGGCGTTCTCCAACCCGGCCATCGCCGGTGCCGGTGCGTCCGCCGGACGCAGCCAGAAAACTTTGTGGCCGATCCCCGGCACACCCGCCGCCCAAAAATGGAGCCATTCGCCCTCCGCCTGGATTGGCACGCTCTTACCTGTGCGATCGACCGCCACCAGTTGGGCACCGCGCAGATTGTCCGGGGCGGGCAGGGCCACCGGAGCGTCGCGGGGGGTGGCGAGGCTATTGAAGACGACCACGGGTAGGCCCGCCCCCTGGGTGTCGGCCTGGGCTGCGAGGGCGCGCAGTGCGCCGGTGCGCAGATCTTCTCCCGCATCTTGCGCTTCTCGCCATTCGCGGTCGGCCTGCTCGTAAACTGCTGGGATGGCCGATCCCGGCAGGATGTCGTGGAACTGGTTGAACAACACTTTTTTCCAGATCGCTTCCAGTTCGGCGGCGGGATAGGCAGTGCTCTGGAGGACCTTGCCAGCAGCGGAAAACTTTTCGGCCTCGGCCAGTGTCACTTCCATACGCCGATTTTTCTGCTTCTGGCCGGCGTGGGTGGTGAAGGTGCCGCGGTGGAATTCCAGGTACAACTCGCTATTCCAGGTCGGGAAGCGGCGGGCCTTGGGGTCGGCTGCCGCGAGTTGCTCGAGGTAGGCGAGGGCCGTCGTTTTTTCAATCTTCGGATAGACGGGCGAGGAAGCGAGCCGTTCGGCCTGATCGAGCATGTCCCGGGTCGGGCCGCCGCCGTGATCCCCGACCCCGTAGATCCACATCAATTTTGGGTAACCGGTGTCTTTTTCGTAGGCGCGGGCTTTTTTGGCCATCGGCACCGCCTCGATCTGGGCTCCCAGGAGGTTGGAGAAATAGGTCAAGATCTTCGAGCCGTCCGGTCCTTGCCACCAAAAGATCCGGTGCGGAAATTGGGTGGTGTCGTTCCAGTCGAGCTTGGTGGTCAGAAAATAATCGATCCCCGATTTTTTGTAGATCTGGGGCAGTTGCCAGGTGTAGCCGAACGCATCGGGGTTCCAGCCGACGCGGATATCCCGGCCGAAGCGGCTTTGAAAGTACTGCTTGCCGTAGAGCACCTGTCTGATGAGCGACTCGCCGTCGGGCAAATTGAGGTCCGGTTCGACCCACATGCCCCCCACCAGTTCCCAGCGCCCGTCATCCACGCGCTGCCGGATAGCTTCGAACAATTGCGGCCTTTCGCGCTCCAGCCACTGGTAGGACTGGGCGGTGCTCTGGGCAAAGTCGAGGCGAGGATGGTCCTCCATCAACCCAAGGGCCGAGCGGAAGGTGCGCTCGATGACGGCTTTTGTCTCCGGCACCGTCCACAGCCAGGCCATGTCGATGTGGGAGTGTCCAAGTAAGGCGATCGTGCGCGCTCGGGTGAGCTGGGCGGTAGGGGCAAGCCGTTCGCGTGCACGGGTGAGCGACTTTTCGAAGCGGGCTTGATCGCGCCCGGCAAGGGCGCGCCAGTCGAGGGCAGCGAGCGCCTGGTCGAGGGCGGGGCGCCATTGGCGGCGCTCGGGGGGGGTGGCAATTTCCTGGAGATAGCCGTCCACCACTTCCAGTTCGTCGGCCAGTAGACCCGGATCGGTGCGCCCGGCGGGGGCGGCGATGTCGAGCCGCGCCTGGCTGAGCGCTCCAAGGTCGTGGCCGGGACTGGTGAGCTTCAGGGCAATCAAGAAGCGCTCCCCCGGCCGGGCGGCGGCGGTGACGGGCACCCGCTGGACTGCATCGTAGAGATCGCCCGCCTGTACGAAGCGGCCGTCGATGTAGATTTCCGCTTTTTCGGCCCACCAGATGAGGCTGAGGTGTGCCCGGGTCCCGGCGCTCGCGTAACCCCGCCAGGCGCGCGGAATCGTTACCCACTGCCTGAGCCAGAGCACCCGGCGGCCCTTCGGCCAGCCGATGTTGCCTTTGGCGTCGGGTTTGGCCACGGGCCAGGCGCCGTCGTCGAAGGCGGGCGAGGCGGCGGCGGGCAGCTCTCCCAGGTGCGACTTCCAGCCTGCCATCAGCGGCACGCGCGAGACGGAGCGCAGTTTGACCAGGCTTTCAGTCAAGGGAGCGGCCAGGGCGGTAGCGGGGGCCGCCAGGGCGAAGGCGGCGGCAGCGAGCAGGGGGGCGAATCGGCGCAAGGGCTAGATTCCTTCCACGCCGATATTTAAGAAGCGGGCAATCGCCGAAACTTGATCTTCGACCGCCGCGAGCGGTTGGGGCTGACCGACCGGCGAGAGGCGCAGATCCCGCGCCCCTTTGAGCTTTAGAAAGTAGGCGCGGCGCGGGTTGAGCCCTTCTTTGATCTGCACCTTGAGGCCCAGAATGTTTTCGAGCGGGTGGACGATCTCGATGGTGCGATTCTTGCCGGGGAAGCCGCGCCGGAAGACGGTCACTTTTTTGTTTTGTTTATCGAACTCGTTGTAGCCGGAGCCGACATCGAGGGCGAGCACCAGCCAGTAGTAGAGCGAAAAGAGCAGGGCAAGCGCGCCGTAGAAGATCATCGTTACCCCTTGCGGAAAGCGCGTCAGGCCGCGCGTGTCGCTAAAAGGCAGCAGGTTGGTTTCGACAAAGGGCGATAGACCTGCCAACAAAAAGCCCAACCCGCCCAGGGTGAGCACCAGCGCAAAGAAGTAGGTGCTCGGTCTGCGGGAACCTGGCACTTCAAAGCGCAAAACCTTATCCGTTTGATACATTGCCGGTGCGGCCATAGGCCTTATCCCATCGAGGATTGAAACACTCTTGATCTTATATGCGCTTGCGGACGGATGCCCAGAACTCAAATAACGGGAACAAAGGTGCGCAGGAACTTGCGGATCCTCAGCAGAAAAATGAGGTTCTGCAGTTGCGGGCTGATCTGAGGTTCGGTTTTCTGCGCTTCCTGCAACTCCGATTGCAACCGGGCATAATCGCCCAGGCTCAGCCGCTCGCCGCTCACCGCCGAGTTGCCGTAGCCGGGCTCCTCCAGGCGCAGCACCTCCTCGGGCGTTTCCTCGGCGGGCGGAAATTCGTAAGGAGGCGCAGCTAGAGCACCACCGGCCACGGCCATCCAGGCGGTCACCCATAGCGTCGCAGCCCACCCACGTCCGGCATCCATGGGCCTATCTTCCCATATGCATCGAGACCGCTACGGACGGGTATTATGCTGAAAGTTCAATGTTTTTCTTGAACTACGCGCTTGTTCTGCCGATCTTGCCTGCGTCTTGTCTTCCTGCTGTCCCTGCTGATAGCGCTGAACCTGCCGGCCCTGGCCCAACCGCAGGTATTTGCGGTGCTGCCGGCTCAGGATGTCGATGGGCGCGCGATCCCCAATCTCGACAGCCGGCCGGTGGTGGTGCTGGTGGCCGACCGCGACCACGCCGATACCGCCTGCGAGATGGGCCAGAAACTGGCTTTTGAGCTGCGTGGTCGGCGCGAGGTGGTCATGCTCTCGGTGATCGACGTGAGCGAAATTCCGCCTTTTTTGCACGAGTGGGCGACCGGCCAGATCCGCCAAAAAATCCGCGAGACCGAGAACAGCCTCAAAGAGCGTTTCCAGGCGTCCGGGATCGCCTACAGCCCACCCACCGGTCTGGTGGTGCCCGACTGGAGCGGCCGTCTGGTGGAGGCTTTGCTCGAAAGCAGCAATCGCGAGGAATACGCCCTGCTCAGCAAAAGCGCGCGCGAAGTCCCCTTCACCCAGCGCCGCACCCTGGAGCGCGAACAGCGCCGACTGCGCAGCCGCGCCCATCTGCTCATCTTCGACCCCGACAGACGCACCGTCCGGCACTTCGTGGATCCGGCCGAACTCACCCTGGCGCAGAATCACCTCAGCCAGATGCTACAAAAGCCGGTGGCAAACGGTCAGTAGCCGTCCTGCCAATCAAAGCCCGATCCAGTCCTGCAGCCGCTGGCGCTGGCGAACCCGGCGCAGTTTGCGGAAGGCTTTGGCCTGGATCTGGCGGATGCGCTCGCGCGAAAGGTCAAACATTTTGCCCACCTGATCGAGGGTGCGCTGCTGGCCGTCGCGCAGCCCGAAGCGCAACTGCAAAATGTCGCGCTCGCGGGGCGTGAGATGCCGATCCAAGAGATCGCTCACCTCGACGCGCATCGACTCGCGGTCGATGTGCACGTCGGGCTGGTCGGTCTGGCTGTCTTCAATGAGATGAATCAGCTCGGTGTCTTCCTCTTTGCCCACCGTGATGTTGAGCGACACGGTGCGCCGGGCGGCGCGCAGGATGTGCTCAAGATCCTCTTCGGCCAATTCCAGCGCCTCGGCCAGTTCCCCCTGGTTCGGCGTGCGGCCCAATTCCTGGGCGAGGGTGCGACGGACCTTTTTGACGCGGTTGATTTTTTCGACCAGGTGCACCGGCAAACGCACAGTGCGCGCCTGGGAAGCAACCGCCCGGGTGATCGCCTGGCGGATCCACCAGTAGGCGTAGGTCGAGAATTTGTATCCGCGCTCGTGCTCGAATTTTTCGGCGGCGCGGATCAGGCCCATCGAGCCTTCCTGGATCAGATCCAGAAACGGCACGCCGCGGTTGAGATACTTTTTGGCAATCGACACGACCAGGCGCAGGTTGGCCTGCACCAGCTTGCGCTTGGCCCACTCGCCCTTGGGGCCGCCCTGGGCAATCGCCCGGGCGAGCATCACCTCTTCTTCGGGCTTGAGCAAGGGGATCCTGCCGATCTCTTGCAGGTATAGCCCGACCGAATCTCTCTCAAATGAAGCGCTTTGCCGAGTTTTGCGGGCCTCTGCCGGCTTGCCCTGTGCTGGTTCTGCCACGATCGATACCCCATGCCGATTGAATAGCGTTCCCCGTGCACTCATCATGGGGGAGCCCCTCGCGAATAGTCCACAGTTCTTCGCTTTTCGTAACCCAATGCAAGCAATATTCATCACGAAACGAGTACTTTTGCGATTGCCACGGGCGCCTGCGCCACGCAAACTCATGTAACAATAGGCTGCGATGCCGATGCTGACGAACCTGCAACGCACGTTGCTCACCTGGCTTTTGTTGGTGGCCGCAGGCTGGGCTGCCCTCCAGGTACTGGAGTACTTTCGCGAATTCATCAGCGTCTTTGTGATCGCTGGAATCATTGCGTTCTTGTTGAGCTACCCGGTGGCACTGTTGAGCAAACGCCTGCCGCGCTTCGCGGCGGTGTTGGTAGTCTACTCGAGCGCGGGGGTGGTGGTCGGTACCCTGGCGGTGGCCCTCGGTCCGCTCGTCTCGCAGCAGACGGCGCAACTGATCGCCTCGCTGCCGGATATTGTGCGCTCCGGTTCGCTGCAGTTGGAAGCGTTTTTGAAGTGGGCGCGCAACCTGGGGCTGCCGGTGGATGTCGATCGGTTGGTGGGCGGCTTCGGCCTCAGGCTGCAGGAGCAGCTGCAGGTGATCACCTCGCCGCAGTCGGTGGAATTTCTGCTGGGTACGTTCACTGGGGTGCTGAACTTTATCTTGATCCTGGTCATCGCCTTTTACATGCTGCTCGAAGGCGAGAAACTCTGGCGCGAGGCGATCGGCTTTTTGCCCGCGAACATCCGGCTGCGTTTTTCTGAGTCACTCCAGTACAACCTGCGCGGCTTTTTCACCGGTCAGCTCGTACTGGGTCTGTTTATGGCGCTGCTGCTCACACCCACTTATCTACTGCTCGATGTGCCCTTCGGGCTGGTGCTGGCTCTATTTGTGGGGGCAATGGAGCTGATTCCGTTTATCGGCGCCACCCTCGGTATCGGTGTCGTCGTGATTATCTGTCTGACCCAGAATCTGTGGTTGGCGTTGTGGGTCCTCGCCGCCTCGGTGCTCATCCAGCAGATCAAAGACAACGTGCTCGCCCCGCGCATCCTGGGTAACTTTACCGGGCTGAGTCCCGTGCTCATCTTCGGCGCCCTACTTATCGGCGCCAAGATCGCGGGTCTGCTGGGGGTGCTGCTGGCCATCCCGATTAGCGGTGTGATCAAAAGCCTCTACGAGACCCTTGCTGTCAGCGATCCCCCGCCGCGAGCGTTCCAGTCGCTGCCCAAACCGGCCTTTCGCAAGAGCCGTCCCCGCGACGGCGAGCAGGACAATGAGTGACACTTCTCGGCCTTTGCGGACGAGGGCTCCCGGTTTAACGAGCCGACTTGTACGTGCGTAGAGGTCGTTCTCTCTCCAGGCGTTCAAGGGGCGACGTAGTCCAACCGCCAGGTTTCGATGATCTGTCTGGCATCAGCCACGCTCAGGAAGTAGTCTGCATTCAAGCACTCATCCCGAAATTTGCCGTTGAAGCTCTCGATGTGCGGCTTGTCAGTTGGCTTGCCAGGGCGGGTGAAGGCGATGCGGATACCGCGCTGCGTTGCCCACTCGGCAAGCTTCCGGCAGCTAAACTCCGGTCCATTGTCCACCAGCAACTGCCGCCTGGCGGCCAGACTCTCCAGCACCCGCACGACCCGAGCTGAAGGCAAAGAGGTAGCCACTTCTATCTGTGGACACTCCCGGCTGTAGACATCCAGGGCCGTTGACCCAACGGCCCCCACGATCGTCAAGGTCCGCAGTTTGCGCCCATCGGCCAGGGCATCCTCGACGAAGTCCAGGCTCCACAACTGGTTGGGACGTTCCAAGCCAGGCACCTCCGGTCGAGGAGACGACCGGAGGCGGGGTTTACGCTTTTTTGGGCGCACCAGCAGTCCCTCCTTGGTGCACAACCGGTAGATTTTCTTGGCGTTGACGAGCGTGCCTTCTTTTCTCAACAGGGCGGTGAGCCTGCGACAGCCATAGCGTGGGCGCTCGGCAGCCAAATACTTCAGGCGCGCCAGCAGGACCGGATCTTCCGTGCGACGGCTGATCAGTCTGGCAGTGGAACGGTGCAACCCCAGCAGCCGACAGGCCCGCCGCTGCGACAGCTGCAGCCCGGCCTGCAGATAGACGGCGGCCTGGCGTTTGGCGGCTGGGGTCAGAATTTTTTTGACAGCACCGCCCCCAGGGCATGGAGGTCGAGGGTCTGGTCCGCAACGATCTGCTTAAGCTTTCTATTTTCCTCTTCGAGATCCTTGAGGCGGTGGGCTTCGCAGATTTCCATGCCGCCGAACTTGGCTTTCCAGCGGTAGTAGGTTTGCTCACTGATGCCATGCTTGCGGCACAAGTCCGCCGCAGGGGCTCCGGCCTGGCCCTCATTGAGTATGGCGTTCGCAAAGCGGTGCGGAGCACCATCATCTGTTCGGTGGTGAATCGACTTTTCTTTATGGTCTTCCTCTGGTGTGGTCGGCCGGAAGACTCTCAGTTTAAGCGGTCCACTTTCCCGGTTTCACGTCACCGCGCGCAAGATTCTGTGCGACAGCAAGCCGACCCATCCGTTAATTCTGAGCAGATGACCAGAATGTGTCAAGTTCTGTGTCATCGCGCCGGACCGAGGGGCAGCTGGGCATCGGGCAAAGGCTGCACATCGCGGATGCGCGGGGTCAGGAACACCAGCAACTCGCGCTGGTCCACCGAGACTGAAGTGTTGCTGAATAGCTGACCAATCAGCGGCAAGTAACCCACGATCGGGATGCGGGTGATGTTCTCGGTGTTGTTGGTCTGGATGAGCCCGCCGATTTCGATGGTCTGGTTGTTTTTGAGCAGCAGCGTGTTGCGCACTTTGCGCCTGGAGATGTCCGGGGCGGTGTTGGTGTTGGCGCGCGAACCGGCCACCGACGATTCGAGATTGAGGACGGCGAGCACATTGCCGTCGGCCTGCACGGTGGGTTCGAGTTCCACGACCGTGCCCGCCCGCAGGGTGTTGATGGTTGTGGTGTTGGTGGTGGAGCCGTTGACCGTGCTCTGGGTGGTGAGGGTCAAGTTGATGTCGGTCTGTACATCGAGGGCGGCTTTTTGGCCGCTCACGGTGCTGAGCTTGGTGTCGGTGAGCAGGCGGCCCTTGCCCTCGCTCACCAGGCCGCTCACCACCTCCAGCACCCGCGCCACGCCGTTGAGCACTCCTAAAGCAGAACTATCGGCCAGTTGCCCGGCGGCGCTCAAGGCCGTGCCGCCCTCGGCGTCGGCGCTCACGGTGCTGCCGTTTTGCACAAGTTTCAGGGCGTTTAGGTCGCGCGACCCGGTGTCGGTCAGTTCGATAATCTTCACCTCGAAGACGACCTGCTTGAGGGGGGCGTCGATGCGGCTGAGCAGCTTTTTGACCTGGTTGCGCAGCAACTCGGTGCCGCTCACCACCACGGCGTTGCGCGCCTCGTCGATTTTGACGTACTGGGTGAGGCTCGCCGGGATCAACTTGCTTACCGATTTGGCCGCCGTGTAGGCCAGCGCGAACGATTCGGTCTCCTCTAGGGCGCGGCTGGTGGGAGTACCGGGGGTGGCATCGCCAATCAAGTAGGCGTCCCCCTCGCGCACAAAGCCGTAGCGGGTGCCCGCGAGCAACCGGCGCAGGGCGTCCTCGAAGCGCGCCCCCGCGAGTCTGCCGCTCACCCGGTCGCTGAGCGCCCCTTTGACCAGCAACTGCGCTCCCGCCTGATTGGCGATGTTCTCGATCACCGAGGCGAGTTCGGCGTTCTTGACGTTGAAATTCACCGGCCGATCTTTGGGATCGCCGCCGGTGGGGCCGCTGCGACCGACAAGCGGGCTGAGGCCCGAGGCGGGCGGTTTGCTCACGATGTACACATTGCCCTCGGTGCGGGTGACGGCAAGCCCGGCCGTGAGGGCCAGAGCGTCGAGGGCGGCGGCGAAGGTGACTTTGTCGAGATTGAGCGAAATCCGACCGCCCACCGAGGCGTCGGCAATCACGTTCATCCCGGCTACCCGCCCGAGCAGCGAGAGGGTATCGCGCACTTCGCCGTCGCGGACTTTCAAACTCAACGTCTCAGACGGGGCAACGGCCGCCGGTTCGACCGGAGGGGCGGCGGCGGCTGGAGCGGCCAGCAGCGCCGGCAGGAGCCATACCAGAGAGCGCATCGCCGGATACCTCGCAAGAAAATGTACAGATAGCCGAAGCTCAGTCGCTGCGCAGGGCGACCGCCGGATCAAGGCGGGCGGCCCGACTGGACGGGTAGAGGCCAAAAAGCAGGCCGACAGCCACGGACACTACCAGCGACAGCACCACCGCTTCGAAAGAGACACTCGCCGCCCAGCCCAGGGCCGCACCCACCCCGGCGGAGGCGGCAAAGCCGCAGACCAAGCCCAGGATGCCGCCGCCCATCGAGAGCGCTACCGCTTCGAGCAAAAACTGGCCGAGGATATCGCCCGAGCGCGCACCCACCGCTTTTCTCAGGCCAATCTCACGGGTGCGCTCGCTCACCGAGACCAGCATAATATTCATGATCCCGATGCCTCCAACTACCAGCGAGATGGCCGCCGTCGCCCCGAGCAGAGTCGTGAAGATACCGGTTATCTGGTTGGCGCTCGCGCGCAGGTCGGCCTGGGAGCGGATCGAAAAATCGTCCTCCTGGACGGGACCAAGCCGGTGGAGCCGCCGCAGCAAGTCGGCCGTTTGCAGGCGGGCGGCCTCGAGCCTGTCGGGGCCTGTCGCCGCAACGGCGATCGTGCCTACGGCGATGCCGCTCAGGGAGTTGGTGCCCACCAACCGGGCGGCCATCGCCGTCAGCGGCACCAGCACCTGATCGTCTTGATCGCGCGGCGGACTGCCTCCCTTGTATTCGAGGGTGCCCACCACCCGAAAGTGCTCCCCGCGGATGCGCACGGTCTTGCCCAGGGCACTCCTCGCGCTCAGCCCCAGTTTCCGCACAACCGTCTGGCCGAGGACCGCCACCCGGGTGGCCCGCTCCAATTCCACCCGGTTGAAGAAGCGGCCGGTCAGGGGCACAAAGTCGTGCACTTGCTCGTACTCGGGGCTGGTGCCGATCACGGAGGTGTTGGTGTTGGACCCGGCGTAGACCACCTGAAAGCGTCCACTCAAGTTGGGAGCGACCGAGCGCACGGCGCCGCCGCTGCGAGCGATGGCCCGGGCGTCCTCCCAGGTGAGGGTGGTAGCCGATCCCGCTCCCTGGGAGACGGGGCTGCCGGTGACGGCCGTTCCGCTCTGCACATAGAGCAGATTCGTTCCGAGCGCCTGGAGGCGCCTGTCGGTCTGCTCCTGGGCGCCCCGGCCAATCGCTGTAAGAGCAATCACCGCCGCCACACCGATCACAATCCCGAGCATCGTGAGGATAGTGCGTAGCGGGTTGGCCCGTAGCGACGCGAGCGCCTGGCTGAGCGCTTCGCCGGGCGATATGCCCCGACGGGACCGGGGGGGTAGGGCGGTTGCAGGCGTGTTCATCGTGGCGGCATCGCCCCCGGCGGCGGACCGGACAAGCCGAACGGACCGCCCGCGGGCGGCTCGCCGTTGGGAGCGCGGCGGCCGGGGCGCGTCAGGAGTACCCGCTCACCCGCCTTCAGGCCCGAGCGGATCTGGGTCTGGGTATCGAGGGCGGCACCGATCTCCACCGGCCGAAAGTGCCCTCGTCCCTCCCGGTCCGCCACCAGCACCCCGATACCGGTCGGACCGTCGACGACGGCGGCGGTCGGCACCACCAGCGCCCCCTGCACTCGGTCCACCCGAAAGCGGGCCGTGAGGTTCATCCCCGAACGCAGCAGCGACTGACCGTCGCCGAGCACGCTCACCCTCACTTCGAAGCTGGTGACGTTCTGGCTGACTACCGCCTCCGGGGCGATCAGGCGCACCCGGCCTGCGAAGGCCCGCCCGGCAAAGGCGTCTACCGTCAGTTCGACCGCCTGATCGGGGCAAATGGCCGCGATTTCCGACTCGGGCACGCTCACCAGTGCTTCCAGAGCCCCCGCCATCGCCAGAATCGAGGAGGAGGTGGCTGAGGTGGTGCTGCTCGCCGAGGTGGTGGGAGTCACGAAGGCACCGGGGCTTGCGTACTTCTGGGTGATCGTCCCGGCGAAGGGGGCGCGGATCACCGTATCGTTCAGCTGCGCTTCGACGGTTTGCACTTCGCCCTGCGCCTGGAGCACCTGGGCGCGGGCAGCGGCGATGTCCTCTTTGCGGCTGCCCGCGCGCGACAAATTCAGCTGCTGCATGAGCCCCCGGATCTTGGCCTGCTGCGCCTCGTACTCGGAGCGGCTTTGCTCGAAGCTGTTGCGGCCGATGCCGCCTTCAGCCAGAAGCCGCGCGTTGCTCTGGTAATTCGAGCGCACAGAGATCAGATCCGCCTCCGCCTGTTGCAGATTTTCGTGTGCCTGGGCAATTTCCTGAGGGCGGTTGCCGGCCGTGAGCTTGGCAAGGCTCGCCCGGGCGGCCTCCTGTTTTCCCATCGCCTGCAGGTACTGCCCGCGCAAGTTGGTGTCGTCCATGCGGGCGAGAATCTGGCCTGCGCGCACCCGGGCGCCCTGATCGACGTACAGTGCGGCGAGGCGCCCAGCTTGTTTGGGACTGATGTTGACCGGTGTCAGAGGCTTGATCACCCCCGCCGCCGAGACGGTAATCTCGATGTTGCGGCGTACAGCCGCAACGCTCATCCCACTACCTTCTGGATCGGGGCGCTGGGCAGCGCGCACCCCCCAGAGCAGCCAGGCCCCGGCGAGGAGGGTGAGCAGCAGCCCCAGGGCGAGTCGGCGGCGTCCGACGGTTTTCGGCAGTTTTTGCAAAGCCATGGTGCTCAAAAGCGTGGAGGGACACAGCCGGATTGACCCGGACCGCTTCCAGCCTAGAAAGGCCCGCGTCCGCCGTCGCCGGGCGCAAGTGGGGAGTTGCCCCACGACCAATGTTCAGAATCGGCGCTGGACTTTGGTCCAGTCGATTTCGCCGTGGTCTGCACCGATCGCAGTTTCGCTGTCGGGGGCGTCGATTCTAGGCTGAGAACGAACTAGCACCCCTGACACCCCATGACGTTTTCGACACTGCGACATCTATTGACCCGCTCCTTGTTGGGCCTGTCCGTGCTGGGAGCGGCCGCCCTCGCCCCTGCCCTCGCCCAATTTCAGCCCCCCGACGGCGGTATGGCGGATCTCGATCTATCCTCCGAGCAGCGCGACGCCTTGCGCCAGGCGGCAGGCGAATGCCGCCGCCAAAACTCCGGCCGCGAAGGCGGCCAGTCGTGCCTGCAACAGAAGCTCGGTTCGATCCTCACCTCCGAGCAAAAATCGAAGCTGGAGCGCAACCGCCCCGACGGCGACGGACCCCCCAACCTGTCCCAGGACCAGCAGTCGGCCTTCAAAGCAGCCATTGAGCAATGTCGGCAGCAGAACCAGGACCGGCAGGCCGTCCGCTCCTGCCTTCAGCAGAAAATGGGCGACAACTTCTAACGCCTGTTCGCGATCTGTCCACACCTGCAAAAGCTCGCCCCCGAGGCCGGACGGCCTCGGGTTTTTTCATCGCTGTCCCGGTGAGGCGCGGCCCTGCCAGAAGCGGTCCACCGTCACAAACCGGTAGCCGCGCGCCAGGAGCGCCGCCACGATGCGGTCGGTCGCGCGGGCGACATCGTCACCGGCCCCGTCGTTGCCGTCGTGGAGCACAATCAGCGAGCCGTTGCCCACCTGGGCGAGGGTGCGCCGCACGACAGTCTCGACGCCGGGCCGCTGCGAATCGTCCGAGAGCACCTGCCACATCACCGGGCGATACCCCCAGCGGCCCAGAGCGGTGAGGACCGCTGGGGCGGCGATCCCGTAGGGCGGACGCACGTCGCGCAGCTGCCCCGGCTCCAGAGCGCAGGCTGCGGCGACCAGCGTGCGCGATTGCTCCAAACTTTCGCGCAGACCGGCGGTGCGCAAAAAAGGGCGGTGGTCGTACCCGTGCAGGCCGAGCCAATGCCCCGCTTCGTAGATGTCCCTGACAATCCCGGCGGACGCCGCCACCCGGTTGCCCAACAAAAAGAAACTCGCCTGCACCCGGTGGTGGGCCAGAACATTCAACAGCGGCGGTGTATAGCGCGGATCCGGGCCGTCGTCGAAGCTGAGCGCCACCTCCGGCACACCCGGATCGCCTTGCCAGAGGCAATCTGGAAAAATGCCGCTCAAGAGCTGGTGTGCTGCTCGGTAAAAGCCTGAGTACAGGTCCACTGGGATGCTTGCCACAAATATTACCCCCGCCCCACCCATAGCTTTGACGTAGATGCCGGAACCGGCCTGGGCTTCGACCAGACCCATCTGCTCCAGCAGGTTGTACACTTTGCTGATCGTGTTGCGGTGCAAGCCGGTGATCATCGCCAACTGGCGGGTACTGGGCAACTGATAGCCCGGTGGAAACTGGCGCGAAGCGATGGCAAAGCTGATTTGGTTGAGCAACTGGGTGGACGCCGGCACGTCGCTGTCGCTTTGGAGCTGAAATCGGAATTTCATTTGAATTTGCACGGGGCGGGCTTTCCTATTATCTGATCACAAAGTCGAATCCATGGCCGATTATTCAGTGATCCGCCTCAAGAATAATATGTTGATAATCGGCTGCTTTTCAGCCTGGCCCCTTGCAGCCGTGGGCGGGGTATAGTGCAAAACGATCCGTGTTTTTACTGCTACAAGAACTGCGAATAACTTCGTTTTCGGAGGGTCGAAAGCCGAGTAAGCACTGCCGGTGGTCGGCACATTTTTGTACGAAATCCACGGAAATTTGCTCAAAATCGCCTTTTCTAACTTGCCCCGGCCAATTGCAGCTGATAAATTTGCGGCGAATTCCTCCCTTAGCTCCGAAGAAGTTATGCGTAAATCTCCTGCCAGCCTCGTGGTTCAAGCGATTGCATTTTTGACAGGCGTTTCGGCTCTTTCTGTGGGCCTTGGCACTGCTGTCGTGCAAAGCAGTCGTGCCCAGTCTACAGACCCGGACATACTCGGCCAGTGGAGCGCGACCAAAGATTGGGGGTTTGTCGCCATCCACGCCCACGTACTGCCCGACGGCAAGGTTCTCACCTGGGGTCGCGATTGGGACGAGAATCAAGTCGATGGCAAGTCCACACAAGCGCGCGTTTGGGATCCGCTAAGCGACACTTTCGTCAACAACAACATCCTCAACAGCACCACCAACGTCTTTTGCTCCGGGCACGCCTTTTTGCCCGACGGGCGGTTGCTGGTCACCGGCGGCCATTTAGATGACGACCGCGGCCTGGTGGACACGACCATTTACGACCACATCACCCAGGGTTGGACCAAAGTTCAGGACATGATTGCCCGGCGGTGGTATCCGACGACGACCACGTTGGGCAACGGCGAGATGCTCGTGATCGCCGGAACCTACGCGGGTTACCAGAACATCAACCAGATGCCCCAGATCTGGAAGACGACGGGGGGCTGGCGGGATCTTGTCGACGCCCAGAAGTTGCCGGACGGCACCAATTCGCTGAAGTACGGCTATTACCCGTTTATGTTCGCCGCCCCCAACGGCAAGGTCTTCTACGCCGGGCCGGAGCCGGACACCCGCTATCTCGACACCACCGGCACCGGCCGCTGGATCCCGTTGGCGCACACGAACTTTAACGATACGCGCGACTACGGTTCGGCGGCGAGTTACGCCCCCGGTAAAGTGCTCCTCTCGGGGGGAGCCGGCGGCGACCTGTACGGCCCGCCCCCCACCGCCACCACCGAGATCATCGACCTGAACGCCGAGAACCCGGTCTGGCAGCAGGTCGAATCGATGGCTTATCCGCGCCGCCACCACAACCTCACGGTGCTGCCGGACGGCACGATCCTCGCCACCGGCGGCAACAGTGCGCCTGGCAAGTACGAGGAAACCGCCCCCGCCCTGCCCGCTGAGCTGTGGGATCCGGCCACCCAAAGCTGGAGCACCCTGGCAAGCATGCCCACCCTGCGCGTCTATCACTCGATAGCGGCGCTGTTGCCCGACGGCCGGGTGCTCTCCGCTGCCGGGGGCCAGGGCGGCGAATCGACCTACCGCCCGAGTGCGGAGACTTATTCGCCGCCCTATCTGTTTCGCGGGCCGCGTCCCACGGTGAGCGCCGCGCCCGTCTCCGTGGGCTACGGCCAGGCGTTTACCGTCCAGAGCCCCGAGGCCGCCGATGTCCGGCGAGTCACCTGGGTGCGCCTCTCCTCGGTCACCCACGCCTTCAACCAAAATCAGCGCTTCAACGAACTGACCTTCACCCGCTCGGGCAACACCCTCACCGTCACCGCCCCGGCGAACGGCAATCTTGCCCCCCCCGGGCACTACCTGCTCTATATCCTCAACAGCGACGGCGTCCCCTCGGTAGGACGGGTGGTGCGCGTCGGCACCCTGGCGCCTGCCGGGGATTTTAGCGGCGACCGCAAATCCGAACTGGTCTGGCGCAACGGTTCCACCGGTCAAAACAGCCTCTGGCTGATGAACAACACGACTTTCACCCAGAGTGTGGCCCTGCCCGCTGTCTCCGATCCCAACTGGCTCATCACCGGCAGCGGCGATTTTGATAACGACGGTCGGCCGGACCTGCTCTGGCGCAACCAGGCTACCGGCGAAAACACCCTCTGGCTGATGAACGGCACCACCTACCGCACCAAAGTCACCCTGCCGCTGGTGGCCACCGCCTGGCAGGTGGGTGGGGTGGGCGATTTCGACGGCGACGGGCGCCCGGACATTTTCTGGCGCAATCCGAGCACCGGCCAGGTGAGCGCCTGGCTGATGAACGGCATCCAGTACGCCGTCTCGCGGGCCCTACCGTCGGTGGGCGACGCCAACTGGCAACTAGTGGCGGCGGGACAGTTCAACAACGACGCCCAGGCGGATCTGCTCTGGCGGCACAAGCAGACCGGCGCCAACAGCGTCTGGCTGATGAGCGGTACGGCACTGGCGCAGTCGGTGGCCTTGCCGGCGGTCTCGACCGTCTGGCGCATCGGGGCGGCGGGCGATTACAACGGCGACGGCAAAGCGGACATCGTCTGGCGCGACACGACCACCGGCGCCAACGCCGTCTGGCTGATGAACGGCACAGCTTTTGCCCAGTCGGTGGGGCTGTCGGCGGTCGGGGCCGGCTGGCAATTGAGCGGCCCGCGCTAGGGTGCTCCCTGTGCCAGTGGTCCGGGCGGCACAGCGCTAGGGCGCTCCCGGCGGCCCGGCACGCGCCCGGGTGGGGGACAGCCCGGTCAATGTCCAGGATGGGGCACCGCCGCGACCCACCTGTGGGATCGTGGCAGTATCGCCCGAGGAACCTCTGCTGTGCCCCCCAAGTCCGAACGCCTGAATCTGGCCCAGAAGCTCGCCTACGGGGCGGGGGATTTTGGTCCCGCCGTCACCGCCAATTTGCTGGTCTTCTTCTGGCTGCCGTTTTTGACCGACGCCGCGGGCCTGGCTGCCGGTGCGGCGGGCAGCATTCTGGCCATCAGCAAAGTCTGGGATGCCGTCAACGACCCGATCGTGGGCGTGCTCACCGACCGCACGCGCAGCCGCTGGGGCAGGCGCCGCCCCTGGATTTTGCTGGGGGCCATTCCCTTTGGCTTCACCTTCTTTGCCCAGTGGCTGGTGCCGTTCGCGGGCAACGCGGGGGCCGCCTTCTGGTACTACCTGGCCATGGCGCTACTGTTCAACAGCCTCTACACCGCCGTCAATCTGCCCTATACCGCCCTCACGCCGGAGTTGACCGACGATTACGACGAGCGCACCGGTCTGTCGAAATTTCGCTTTGCTTTTTCAATCGGCGGCAGCTTGCTGTCGGGGGTGACCTTCCCGCTCATCCTCGCAGCCTTTCCCAACCGTCCTGCCCTCGGCAACGCTCTGGGGGCCGGGATCTGGGCGGTGCTCGCGGTGTTGCCGCTATTTTGGTGTTTCTTCGGAACGCGCGAGCGCTTCGCGACTCCTCCTGGCGAGCGCCTCCCGCTTGCCCGGCAACTGCGCATCGCCCTGGCCAACCGGCCCTACCTGGATGTGGTGGGGATTTATCTGTGTTCGTGGTTTGCGGTGCAACTGATTGCCACGGTGGTCCCCTACTACGTCCGCTACTGGATGAACCTGCCGGACAGCTGGCTGGCCGGAACGATCTTCGCCATCCAGGGCACGGCTCTGGCGATGCTGTTCGTCTGGAGTGCCCTCAGCGCCCGCCTGGGCAAGAAACAGATTTTTTATCTGGGGACAGGGTTTTTCTTGCTGGCGATGCTCGGCTTGATGTTGCTCAGCCCCGGCCAGGCGGTCTGGATGCTGGTTCTGGCGGTGGTGGCCGGGGTCGGCGTCTCGACGGTCTATTTGATTCCCTGGTCGATGCTGCCGGACGTGATCGACCTGGATGAACTGCAGACCGGCGAGCGCCGCGAGGGCGTCTTCTACGCGCTGTTGGTGCTGCTGCAGAAAGTCTGTCTGGCCGCCAGCCTGCTGCTGGTGGGGCAACTGCTCGAGGCGGCGGGTTTCGACGGCAAGGCCGCTGTCCAACCCGACAGCGCCCTGGTGGTGCTGCGGCTGGTCATTGGGCCGATTCCGGCGGCGGCGGCGGCGCTGGGTTTGTGGTTTGCCTGGCGCTATCCCATTACCCGCGAGCGGCACCGGCAGATTCTCGAAGCGCTGGCGGCGCGCCGCCCTGCCGCCTGAAGGTGCAAAAGTACCACCGCCGGGCCGCACCATCCGGCGGCGGCATCGGTGTTAAGGTGTTCTCCATGGATGAGCTGGAGCGGTCGTATTGGGTGCTTGGGCTGGAGCCTGGCGCTTCCCCGGAGGAAGTGAGCCAGGCTTACAAAGATCTGGTGTTCGTCTGGCATCCCGACCGCGTTCCGACCGAGAACACCCGCCTGCACCAGAAGGCTGTCGAGAAGCTCAAAGAAATCAATCGCGCCTACGAGCACCTGCGCTCGCACCGTCCGTCGCCGCGCAAAGTCCATCAGGCCCACCAGACCCAGCCCGCTTCCAATTTCCGGCCGGTGTACCGACCGAGCGCTTCGGCGACCCCTGCCAACGCCTACCGCCCCCGCCCTACCCCGTCGCCGCCCCCACCGCCGCCCCCACCGCCGCCCCCATCCCGTCCGGACATGAGTGGCGCGGACCTGCGCGGTGCCAATCTCAAAGAAAAAGACTTTGAAGGACGCAACCTCAGCAACGCCAACTTGAGCGGCGCGGACCTCAGCGACGCGTTTTTGCACAAGATCAACCTGAGCGGCGCGGATCTGTCCGGAGCCAACCTCTTTCGGGCGAATTTGCTGCGGGCGAATCTGCGCGGTGCCAACCTCCAGGACGCCCATCTGATTGGCGCGGACTTCAGCGGAGCGGACTTGAGCGGCGCCAACCTGCGCGGTGCCCAGATGAGTGCTGCCGGTCGATTGATGGTCAAGCTCACCGCCGCCATCCTCACCGGTGCGGTCATGCCCGACGGCCAGGTGCACGCCTGAGAAGCGCCGGGCCGGGAGTCGAGCTCGATCGACAATTCTGAAGATCTTCGGTCAAAATCCTTGATTCGCGCAGCCCATGGTATGGTGCGTTCTGAAAAACCGGTGAAATGTTGAGCCTGGCTCTGCCATGTCCGTGCCGCTCGATCAGCTGGGCTATGTATATTGCCGACAAAACCGGTCTATCTTCCCCGTGAGCCACCTTGCCGGACGAGGCAGTGTATATTGGCTGCGAAACCGGTTTACTCCCTCGAAAACATACTTACGGAAATGGCCATGATACCGAGACCTTTTCATAAACGAGCCCTCTCTGTGTTGTCGGCGGTTGCGCTGCTAGCGACGTTGCTGCCTATCGGCGCCCACATCACCCAGGCCAGGACGGCGACCGAGCGACTGTCTCCCAATGCGCAGGCGCGCATCGGCGAAACTTTCGGCAAGCTGCCCATGCGCTTCGAGCCGAATGTCGGCCAGACCGATTCGCGGGTGCAGTACGTCTCCCGCGGTCCCGGATACAGCCTGTTGCTCGGCCCTACCGAGGCGGTTGTGCTCCTGGGCACAGCGGATCGCTCCAAAAGTAAGCTGCGCTCCTCAATGACCGCTGCTGAGCGATCCGAACCCAAGACGGCGGCGATCCGCATGAACCTGGTGGGCGCCAATCCCAAGGCCCGGCTGGCCGGCAAAGACGTTTTGCCTGGCAAGGTGAACTATCTGGCCGGCAAGGATACCGGCAGATGGCGCACCGATGTGGATACCTTTGAGCGGGTTGAGGCCCGGGGGGTCTGGCCGGGAATTGATATGGTCTATTACGGAAACGGCCGGCAACTGGAGTACGACTTTGTGGTGGGGCCGGGGGTGGATCCGGGACGGGTCGCGATGGACGTCGCCGGTGCCCGCAGCCTTCGTCTCGACGGCAACGGCGATCTGATTATTGCCACTGCCCTGGGTGAGATGCGTCAGCATCGGCCTGTTGTCTATCAGCAGATCGGTGGTCAAAAGCGCCAGGTCGCCGGCCGGTATGTGCTGACCGGCCGCAAAGTCAGCTTTGCTGTGGGCGAGTACGACCGCAGCCTGCCGCTGGTTATCGATCCGATCCTCAGCTACTCGACCTTCGCGGGTGGAGCTGAACAGGATGTCGGAAACGACATCGTCCTTGGCAGTGACGGCAGCGTCTATATCACCGGGTACACTCTCTCCACCAGCTATCCCGCGGTGAGTGCTTACGACAGTTCCTACGCCGGCGGCACCGAATTCGGGGATGTGTTCATCACCAAGCTCAACGCTGCTGGTTCGCAGTTGGTATATTCCACTTACCTGGGCGGTAGCGGCGACGATTTTGGTTCCGACATCGCGGTGCGTGAAAACGAAGCCTACGTGATCGGATCTACAGCCTCAACCGATTTTCCCACCACGACCAACGCTTACGATACATCCTACGGCGGCGGTACCTACGATGCGTTCGTCGCCAAATTGAACGCTGCGGGCAACGGTCTGGTGTACTCCACGTACCTGGGCGGCACGCTTGAGGACAACGGTAACGGCATCGTCGTGGGTGGCGGCGGCGCCGCCTACATCACCGGCAACACCGGCTCCTTCGACTTCCCGGTCACCGACGGGACCGCCGATACGACCTTCAACGGCGGCTCCGATATGTTTGTGACCAGGCTTGGGGCGGCGGGCGATACCCTGGTTTATTCGACATTTACCGGCGGTACCCTTGCCGATTCAGGTAACGACATCGTCCAAGGCAGCAACGACAGTGTCTACGTCGTCGGCACCACCAGCGGTGCTGGTTTCCCGGTCACTCCCAACCCCGGTGTCTATGACGTTTCGTTCAACGGCGGCGGTTTTGATGCGGTAGTGACCCGTTTCAACAGCGCGGGCGGCCGGATCTATTCGACTTATCTCGGCGGAGCCGGCCAGGATTCCGGCAACGCTATCGCCCTGGGTAGCGACGGCAGTGTCTATGTGACCGGCTCGACGGCCTCCTCCGATTTTCCGACCACCAGCGGCGCCTACGACACCAGCTACAACCTGCTGCCCGACGTGTTTGTCACCCGGTTGAACGCCGGGGCCACCGCTTTGGTCTACTCAACCTTTCTCGGCGGTGCCCTCGGCGATGTCGGCCTCGGCATCGTCCTCGACAGTGCCGGCAACGCTTACATCACCGGTTCGACGCTCTCGACCAATTTTCCGGTAACCTTCGGCGCCTACGACACCAGCTACAACGGCGGCACGTCCTTTGGCGACGTGTTCGTCTCCAAGCTCAACGTGCTGGGCGACCGGCTGCTCTACTCGACGTTTATCGGCGGCGCCACCGACGACTACGGCTCCAGCATCGTCGTGGGCAGCGGCGGCCGGATCTTTATTACCGGTGCCACCGCCTCGATCAAGTACCCCACCACCAGCGGCGCCTACGACACTAGCTTCGCCGCCGCCACCGACGTGTTTATCAGCAGATTTCTCGTTCCTGTCGATGGCGATTTTGGTGCCAACGACAACGCCGACATCGTCTGGCGCAACTTCGGCAGCGGGGCCAACACGGTCTGGGGTATGAACGGCACCGCTTTTTCCGCCAGTGTTCCGCTCGAGACCGTCGGCGATCTCAACTGGCGCATCGGCGGTACTGACGATTTCAATGCCGACGGCAAACTGGACATTCTCTGGCGCAACCAGGCTACCGGCCAAAATTCGGTCTGGTTGATGGACGGTACTACGCGCACCGGCACCGCAACGCTCACGGCGGTGGCCGACCTCAACTGGCAAATTCAAGGCTCCGGCGACTACACCGGCGACGGTAAGCCGGATATTCTCTGGCGCAACTTTACCACCGGCGCCAACACCATCTGGAAGATGAACGGCACCGACTTTGTCGAGAGCATCGCCCTACCGGCAGTGAGCGATCCCAACTGGCGCATCGGGGGGGCCGCCGATTTTACCGGCGACAGCAAGCCGGATATTCTCTGGCGCAACCAGGCCACCGGCGCCAACACCGTCTGGACGATGGACGGCACCGCTTTTGTCGCCAGCGTCACGCTCTCGGCTGTAGCCGATCTGGGCTGGCGCATCGGCGGCACCGCCGACTACAACCGCGACAGCAAGCCGGACATTCTCTGGCGCAACTATGCCACCGGCGCCAACTCGATCTGGCTCATGAACGGCACCACCTTCGTCTCCTCCGTCGCGCTGCAGGCAGTGAGCGACCTCAAGTGGGAGATTCAGGCGCCGCGCTGAGTACTGAGCCGCATTTAACTGCTGTGAACGGCAGGGTGTCCGCCCTGCCGTTCGAGCTTTAAAAAGGCCCGGATTTTCTGCCACATCGGCTCCAGGACATCGATCATGGCGTGATCGGTATCGTAGGGGCGCAAAGCGACGTTGGGCCGGGAGGCGGCAAAGGCGCGGCTGAGTTCGAAGTCCACCACTTCGTCGCGCCGACCGTGCAAGATCAGGGTCGGCACCGGTCGGCCCGGTTGCGTTTCGTCGTACCCGAGGGCGTCGGTGAGCATCTCAAAGCCAAGTCGGCACTCGCGGCGGTAGGCATAGTGATAAACTGCCAGCTTGCCGCTGCGGCGCCATTCGGCCACCGCCGCCGCCCCGAGCCGCTCCTGCCAACGCCGGGCAAAACCAAAAGCCGGCGCCATCAGCACCAGCCGTTCGATGCGCGGATCGCGCGTCGCCTGCAGCACCGCCAGCAGTCCCCCCATGCTCGAACCCAACAAAGTGACCGGTCCTCTCAGACCTTCGAGGGTGCGCGCGATCACCGCCAGTTGCGAACTGATGGTCATCGCCTCAAAGGCGGGGGCGTTGAGATCCGGTTGGTGCAGCTTGTATCCAAATTCGGCAAGCCGCCGCTTCAGGAAGCCGCCCTTGGTGGAATCGGGGCCGGAGGCAAAGCCGTGCAGGTAGACCAGATGCATAGCGCGCCTATTCGATGGTGATGGCCCAGGTGCCTACGTAGCGGTAGATCGGGTTGGGTTCGGTGCCCAGAACGCGGGCGTTGAGTTTGTAGATGCCTTCGCTGCTCGGGTTGACCACCTGGCTCAGGACGAGTTGGATTTCTTCGGAGGCGGGAATGGGGCTGGCCAGTACCACGGTCAAGGCGCGCAGATCCTGGTCCCAGTTGACATCCTCGACGGTATAGGACTTGCCGGAGGTGCGCGAGGCGACTTCGACAAACTTGGTATTGAACTGGCCGTCGAAATCAGGACCAGCAATAACCTGCACCTCGCGCACGGCAATTTTTTGGGGCTTGATCCACAGGAAGTAGCGGTCGGAGGTGTAATCGTGGGAGCGGTCCTCGACTTTGTAGTTGAGGATGAGGTCGGCGTCCCGCGCGCAGCCCACCAGGCAGAAGCCCGACTGCGCCTGTACCGGTGACACGCCTGCCGCCAGGACCAAACTTGCCGCCATCAACCAGCGGAGCGAACGCTTCAGCACGGGGTGCTTCTCCTTACTTTGTCCGAGGGCTATTTTAGCGCCTGCGGCTCACTCGGCTTTTTCGAGTTGCCGGTAGCGGGCTTTGAGCGCTTCTTCGCCGCTGAGGGCGATGGTCTCCAGCTTGGCGATGCGTTCTTCGAGTTGCCGCAGGCGCAAAACGGCAGGCAGCGCTATCTCGGCACCGTCGGCGCTCGGCTGCGACTTCCAGACAAAGGCGGTGGCCACCGCCGCACCCACCGCCACCGCCAGGGGCAGCAACAGGGCCGGGCCGTCCCCGGCGATGGAGACAAGCGGAATGCAAATAGCCAGCATGCCGGTGGCGCAGCCCCAGATGGTGCTGGTGGCCTTCACGCGCACATCCTTCTCCAATGCCGCGAACTCGCGAAGTCTGTCTTTCATGGGGTGCCAACCGAAACGCCGATTCTATCAGTATAAGAGGCCGTCCTATCCACCACCGCCAGGGTCCGCATCCGACTGCGATTAAGATAAAGATCTTTGATCTGCGCAATGTGACGATGGGAGATGGGGCACTGGAAGCGGAGCTTGTGCGACCAGCGGCAAGGCGGATGGGTCTGCCGGCGGTCGGTATTGTCGGGGGCGGCCAGCTTGGCCGGATGATGGCCCTGGCGGGCCACGCCCTGGGATTACGGCTGGTGGTGCTCGACCCCGACCCGGCCAGCCCCGCCTCCCAGGTGGTGCCCGTCTCACTGGAGGGGGCGCTCGACGACATCGAGAGCCTGCGCTCCCTGGCCAGGATCACCGACATCGTCACGTTCGAAAACGAGTGGGTGGAGCCGCGGCTGGTCGCCCAACTGGAGGCGGAAGGCCGCCGGGTCTGGCCCGCCAGCCGGACCCTCGCGCGCATCCAGGACAAGTTGCACCAGCGCACCTATCTGGCCGCGGCCGGACTGCCGGTGCCGCGCTTCGCCGCCGCCCAGGATCTGGCGGCGGTGCGGGCGTGGGAAGACAGCTGGCCGCTGGTGCTCAAGACCCGCCTTCAAGGCTACGACGGGCACGGGGTACGCATCGTCGAGAACCCCGCGCACCTGAAGGACGCCTGGGAGGCCCTGGCGGGACAACCGCTCATGGTCGAAGCGTTCGTGCCTTTTGAACGGGAGCTGGCGGTGATGGTGGCGCGTTCCCCTACCGGCGAGGTGCGCTCCTATCCGGTGGTCGAGACGCGCCAGCGCCAGCACGTCTGCCACACCGTGATCGCCCCGGCCCCAGTGGACGAAGCGATCCGCGAGCGCGCCGGAGCGGTCGCCCGCGCCGCCGTCGAGGCGGTCGAGGGCGTGGGCATCTTCGGTGTCGAACTGTTTGTGGACGCCCGCGGTGCGGTGAGTGTCAATGAACTGGCTCCCCGCCCCCACAACTCCGGCCATTACACCCTCGACGCCTGCACCACCAGCCAGTTCGAGCAGCACCTGCGCGCCGTGCTCGGTTGGCCGCTGGCGGACCCGGCTATGCACAGTCCGGCGGCGGTGATGGTCAATATTCTGGCCGAAATCGACGCGCCCGAGGCCGAACCCGACCTGGCGGCGGCCCTCGCCTTCGCAGGGGTCAAAGTGCACTGGTACGGCAAGCGCGGCGCCCGGCCCGGCCGCAAGCTCGGCCACATCACCGCCGTCGCCCACGACCCGGCGGTGGCCTGCGAGCGCGCCACCGCCGCCCGCGAGGCGCTGGGGATATGAGGTGTCAGGGACCGGGGGCGATGCATGGCCGCTAATCCGCTGGTGGGGATCATCATGGGCAGCGATTCGGACCTGCCCACGATGAAGGCGGCGGCCGAGGTCTGCGCCGAATTCGAGGTGCCCTGTTCGGTGGCGATCGTCTCGGCCCACCGCACGCCGGGGCGCATGTTCGAATTTGCGGCAACCGCCCATTCCCGGGGCTTGAAGGTGATCGTGGCCGGGGCGGGCGGGGCGGCCCACCTGCCGGGGATGGTGGCGGCCCTCACCCCCTTACCGGTCATTGGTGTGCCGGTGCCGGTCACTGCCCTGGGGGGCGTCGATGCGCTCTACTCGATCGTCCAGATGCCCGCGGGCATTCCGGTAGCCACCGTGGCAATCGGCAACGCCCGCAACGCCGGTCTGCTCGCCGTGCAGATCCTGGCGACGGCGGACCCGGTGTTGCAACAAAAAATGATTGCCTACCGCGAGCGGCTGCGCGCCGCGGTCGAGAAAAAACAGGCCCGCCTCGAAGAACTGGGTTGGCGGGATTACGAGCCTTGAAATCGGCCCGGCGGACCGTGACGGCTCCGTTTTGGGTGTGTAAATGTAGAAAAGTTTTGGGTGGTAGCCGTGGGCGACGAGAACTGGATGGAGCGCTGCCTCACCCTTGCTGAGCAAGCCTGGGGCCGCACGACGCCCAATCCGCTGGTGGGAGCGGTGGTGGTCCAAAATGGACAGGTCGTGGGCGAGGGCTTTCACCCGAAGGCGGGTGCACCCCACGCGGAGGTCTTCGCCCTGCGCGCCGCCGGGGATCTGGCCTACGGCGCCACGCTCTACGTCAATTTGGAGCCTTGCAACCACCACGGCCGCACCCCCCCCTGCACCGCGGCAATTCTCACCGCCGGCATCCGACGGGTGGTGGTGGGTATGGTCGATCCGAACCCGCTCGTTTGCGGCCGCGGCATCGAGCGGCTGCGCACCGCCGGAATCGACGTGAGCGTCGGGGTACTCTCCGATCGCTGCGAGCGGCTCAACGAGGCGTTTGTGTACTTTGTGCGCACCGGGCGGCCCTTCGGGGTGCTCAAGTACGCCATGACCCTGGACGGCAAGACCGCCACGCGCACCGGCCACAGCTTCTGGATCAGCGGCGAGGCGGCCCGCGCCCGCACCCACCGCTTGCGCGCCTTTGCTGATGCGGTAATCGTCGGGGGCAATACCGTGCGCCTGGATGACCCGCAACTCACCGTCCGCCTGGCAGAGGGCCGCAACCCCCTGCGCGTCGTGCTCTCGCGCACCCTGGCCTTACCGGCCGAGGCGCGTCTGTGGCTGGACCAGACTACTATCCCTACCCTGGTCTTCACCGGAGCGCAGGGCAACCCGCAGATGCGCGCCAATCTGGAGCGGCTGGGCGTGGAAGTGCAGGTGTTGGACGAACTCACCCCCGCCGCCGTGCTCGAAAAACTCGCTGCTCGCCCCTGCTTATCGGTGCTCTGGGAGTGCGGCGGCACCCTCACCTGGTCGGCTCTGACGGACGGCTCGGTGCAGAAGGTGATTTGCTTTGTAGCCCCCTGTCTGGTGGGAGGCACCCAGGCTTACACACCCATCGCCGGTGCGGGCTTCGAGAAAATGCATGAAGCGCTGCGGCTGGAGCGATTACAGGTCGAGCCAATCGGCGAAGATTGGATATGGAGTGGTTATCTAAAATCCAACGTCAGAAACCAAAGCCCACACTAATCGCCGGAAAAACGCTGCTTTTTTTCTGCCCGTAACTCATGCATCTTAAAGCAAATGCCTGGATGGCTCCCTACGGGCTCTGCTGTGAAGCCAGCCCGTTTAGCTGAGCAGGTATAGAAACCCGACTAGAGCCAGTAGTGCAATTGCACCACCGATGAATACATCTCGGGGCAACAGCGGTTGGGAGATTTCCTCCCTGGGAAGCCAGCCCATTGCCCACTGCAACTGCATCCCGAGCATCTGCATACTCTGGGGCCGGTGGGCGGGGTCCTTTTCGAGGCAGGAGAGGACCACCGCCGCCAGGGCAGGCGGAAGCATGTACGGTAGCCGGTGGGCCTGAAAGCCGGTGGGGGTGGTGTAGTTGTGGGCGTGATACCAGCCTGCGAAAGTCTCGGTTTTGGGCTTGAGGGGCATCTGGCCGGTGAGCATCTGGTAGAGCACCACCCCCAGCGAGTAGATGTCGGAGCGCGCGTCGATCGCTTCGCCGCGCAACTGCTCGGGGCTCGCGTAACCCGAGGTGCCCACGAAGCCCGCCTGGGTGCCGAGGGCTAGAGAGATGTCGCTGTTGGCCTTGGCGATGCCGAAATCGAGGATCTTGACCGTCTCGCCCAGCGATTCGTCCTCGATCAAAAAGAGGTTGCCCGGTTTGATGTCGCGGTGGATGATTCCCCGGATCGTGCGGTCCTCGACGGTGGCCTGGGCGGCGTGGGCATGCTGCAGCCCGTCGCACAATTGCACCGCCAGGCGCACCGCCCGGCCGGGGGCCATCGGTCCGTGGGCCAGCACTTCCTTGAGGCTGCGGCCTTTGAGAAACTCCATCACCAGATAGGGTTGGGGGCCTTCGATGCCGTAGTCGGTCACCTGGATGATGCGCGGGTGGCTCCCTAAAATGGCGCTGAGGCGCGCCTCCTCCTCGAAGCGCTGGCGCAAAAGCTTCACCACCTCGGTGTCGCCCGCGAGGCTGCGGTGCATTACCTTGAGGGCCACCACCTTGCCCGCCAGTTTGGTGTCGGCCGCCTCGTAGACGCTGCCCATGCTGCCGCCGTCGAGCCGGCCGAGGAGGCGATAGCGCCCGCCGACCAACCGACCGATTGCAAAACCCTGCAGTGATTCGGAAGCCATCCCCTACCTGCCCGCTCCTTTGCAAAGCTTATAAATTTAGTAGGGAAGGGACGTTCAGCAAAAGGCGCTCAGATCACTTCTTCCTGCTCGCGCCGGGGCCACTCGCAGGTTTCCCTGTAGGCTTCGACGTCGAACCAGAAGGTCGAACCTTGGCCCACTTCGCTTTCGATGTGGACCTGGGCGTTGTGCTTCTTGACGATGTTGTCGACGATCGAAAGCCCCAGGCCCGTGCCCTCCAGGGTGTGCACCCGGTTTTCGACCCGGAAGAAGCGCTCGAAGATGCGGCGCTGGTCCTCCTCGGAGATGCCGATGCCGGTGTCGGTGACGGCGACGCGCACTTTGGCCGGGTCGTCGGTGCGGCGGGCCGAGAGAGTGACCCGCCCCCCCGGTTCGGTAAATTTGAGAGCGTTTCCGACCAGGTTGGAAAAGACCTGCTGCAGCAGGTCGTAATTGCCCAGGACCAGCGGCAGGTCGGTGGCGATGTCGCTCACCAGTTCAATCTCGCGGTCGCGGGCGGTGAGGCGGTGGGTGCGCAGGGTCTGCTCGATGGGCTGGACGAGGTCCACCGGCTCAAAGTGGTACTCGCGGCCCGATTCCAGGCGCGAAAGATCCAGTACGTCGTTAACCAGGCGCGTCAACCGGTCGGTCTCCTGGTTGGCGGTTTTGAGAAATTCGTTCTTGGTCGAATCATCCAGGCTGTCGCCAAACTCGTACACCGTTTCGATGTAGGACTTGATGCTCGAAAGCGGCGTGCGCAACTCGTGGGAGACGTTGCTGATGAACTGGCTTTTGGCCTGGTTGAGTTCGGCTTCTTTGGAGAGATCCTGGACCGTGAGCACCACACCCTTGAGCAGGTTGTCGCCCCGGGGGGCGAGCACCGGCGAGATGAGCACCCGCAGCGTGCGCTTGTCCAGGACGACCCGGCACTCGGCCTGCTCCAGGATGTTGCGCGAGACGGAGTCGAGGGGCTCCTCCACCTCGGCGCGCATGCCCACCGGCAACAGATCCAGGATGTTCTTGCCCACCACCCTGGGTCCCCACCCAAAGATGCGCAGCATCGCCGGGTTGACCAGCAGGATGCGCAGCGAAGAATCGAGCAGGATGCCGCCGTCGGCGATCGTGGCGATGAACGTTTCGAGCTTGGCTTTCTCGGCGGTGATCTCTTCGATATTTTGTTCTTCGTAGCTTTGCAGGCGCTGGGCCATCAGGTTGAAGCTGGTGATCAGTGCACCGATTTCTCCCGGATAAGCCAGGGTGACGCGCTGCTTGAAGTTGCCCTGGGCGATGCGCTGCACCCCCTGCACCAACTCTTTGAGCGGCTGGGTAATCGTGAGGGCGTTGAAGACCGAACCCAGAATGGCGATGATCCAGACCAGGACGAACACGGCGACGGTCACATCGCGGGTCAGGTCGGAGCGGCTCACCAGGTTGGCCTCCGGATTGATGCCCACCAGCACGACGCCCAGTTGGCGCTCGCCGTACTCGATGGGCATAAAAATATCGGTCACCAGCCCCCGGGGGGTGCGGTGCTGGCGCTTGGCCGGGAGCACCGGCGGCAGCTCGATGTGGCGGATGAGAGCGGGTATGGGGGCGTTGGCCCGGGTGTCGCTGGTGTTGAAGGGACTGCCGTAGAGAATGTCGCCTTTGGAATCGGCGTAAAGGACGTAGAGGATATTGTCGGCGTTGCTGGTCAGAAATTCTTCGGTAAATTCGCCCAGTTGGGAGTACTGATTCAGGGCGATGAGCGGGGCGGCGGTGGCGGCGAGCAGATTGCCCACCGCTTCGCCAAAGCGCTGGTCGCTGCGGCGGGCGTCCTCCTGGATGTAGTTGAGCGCCCAGAAAGTAAAGCTTGCCAGCACCAGCGAAATAATCAGCGCCGCCGCCGCGAGCAGACGGGTCTGGATACGGAATTCACTGAACCAGCGCTGGAGATTCTTAGAAAAATTCAAGGCCGATGCGTTTATGATGTCCACTGCAATGACGTCATTCTGCCATATCCCCATCGGTCGGATCGCACCTGGCCGGACGGGCGCCAATACTGCTATTCTCTTGCGGGAACAGGGAATCGCAATGAGTATTGTACGGCGTCGATTGCTGCTGTTGGGGGGATTGAGCCTGGGGGCGGTGGGCGTAGGCGTCGCCGCGGCCAGGCTGTGGCCCGCCGGAGAGGCTCGACCTACTGCAACCCCCGGTGCCGACAACGCCCAGGCCGCCCTCCCCCGGCCTGTCGGTCCCCAGGGCATGTTTGCCCCGCCGCGGGGTGATGTGCGGCTGGTGGTGATTAGCGACCTGAACAGCTATTACGGCTCGGTGGAGTACGAACCGCAGGTCACCCGCGCGGTCGCCCTGATCCCGGGCTGGAAGCCCGACATCGTCCTGTGCGGGGGCGACCTGGTGGCGGGACAGTCACCGTCGCTCAAGCGCGAGCGGCTGCTTGCGATGTGGGCCGCCTACGACCAGCTCATCGGTGCACCGCTGCGCAAGGCGCGATTGCCCTTCGGCTTCACCGTCGGCAACCACGACGCCTCCTGCGAGCGGGCCATCCGGGGCAACTATCTCTATAAACTGGAGCGCGACATCACCGCTGGCTACTGGCGCGACCCCGCCCACGACCCGGGGCTCGCCTTTATCGACCGGGGCGAATTTCCGTTCTACTACACCTTTGCCGCCAACGATATTTTCTATCTGGTCTGGGACGCCTCCTGTGCGCGCATCCCAGCCGAGCAACTGGCCTGGGCCGAAAAAGCGCTGGCAAGCGCCCCCGCCCAGAACGCGAAGTTGCGCGTCGCCATCGGCCATCTGCCCCTGTACGCGGTGGCGGTGGGCCGCGACGAACCGGGCGAAATCCTCGACAATGCCGAGCAACTGCGGGCGCTATTGGAGCGCTACCGCGTGCACACCTACATCAGCGGCCACCACCACTCCTACTACCCCGCCTACCGCGGACAACTGCAACTGCTCCACGCTGGCGCCCTCGGATCCGGACCCCGCCCGCTGATCGAGGGCAGCCTCCGGCCCTGGCATCCGCTCACGGTCATCGACATCGACATGGCCACACTGGCGACGACCTACACCACCTACGACATGAAAACGCTCAAGGTCTTCGATATTGCCAGGCTGCCCCGGATGCTCGCCGGACCCACCGGTGCTGTCTTCCGCCGCGACGTGCGCTGGGAAGATCTCAGCGCCGCCGAGCGCAAGCGCTGCCTCGATCAGCTGGGCGAAAAAGGGTGCCGCTAGGGCCATTTTGCCGGAGGGGTCAACCGTTATAATGCGGCGAGATTGAAGCGATGCGCGTGCGCCACCGAAGCCGGGTCCACTTGATGACCGCCGCCAGCCTGTTGCTTTTGGCCCAGAGCCTGCCCGCTGCCAGCGGCGACCTCAACAGCGACGGCCGCGTAGACGATCTCGATGTGCACCTCGTCGAGCAGTACCTGCGCGGCGATCTGCTGTTGCAAAACGACCAGATTAAAGCCGCCGACGCCGACGGCGACGGCAAGGTGACCCGCAACGACCGCGAACTGCTCAAGCGGCGGATCGAAGGCATTACCGTCAAATCCGGCCCGGCAAGCCAACTGGAATTGCAGAGCGTCAGCGGCGGTGTCGTACTCGACAAGACCACCGGCAAACCGCTCGCCGGTGTGGAAGTGTCGCTGCCTGATGAAGGGATCACCGTGCGCACCGACGCCCAGGGCCGCTTCAAGCTCGCCCGCGCCCCGGCGGGCAAGATCCTCACCGCTAAAGCTTCCAGCTACGCGCCCCAGTCGATCACCCTCGCTCGCGGCGGCAGCGGCGGCTACCGGCTGTTGCTCGAACAGTTGAACCCTCAGTTGATGGTGGTCGACGACAACCTCTACCATCTGGGCAACGACGACTTCGATCCCAATTCGGCGGGCGCTCTGCAATTCAACCTGCGCAGCATCGGCGGCCGGTTCGAGAAAACCTTCGAACTGACAAGCTTTCCGCGCGAGGATTTGACGCTGCGCATCGGCTCGCTGATTGGCCTCGACACGCCCGAATCGGTGGCGGCGGGCCAGTCGGGCCTCACCGACCGCATCCTGCCCAGGGGCGGGCTGCGCATCTTCCTCAACGGCTCGGCCATCGAGCGACTGGTCCTCAACGGCGACAACCTCGAGGTCAAACTGCCCCGCTGGCTTTTGCAGCGCGGCAGCAACCGCCTGATGCTGAGTGTCGATCCCTATGACCAGAACAATATATCTATATCCAAGCCCGTCACCGGCCTGTACGGCACGGCGACCCGCAGCAGCTTCGATCTGGATGATATAGAATTTGCCCATCTAGTGATCGTCGATCCGACCGGATCGCTCGTCGACGGCAAGCTGGAGGGCGAACTCGGTAAAAAGCCGTCGCCGCCCGGTCCCTGAACTCGGGAGGTGCCCCGTGCGCCGAATTATATTTTTATTTGTTTGCCTGGGCGTCTGGACGGCGGGAGCCGCGGCCCGGACGGCGAGCGGCGACGTCAATGGCGACGGCCGCGTCGATGCGGGCGACATCCGCCTCATCGACGCGTACCTGGAAGGCTCGCTGCTGCTGCAGGACGAGCAGATCAAAGCCGCCGACGCCGACGGCGACGGCAAGATCACCGCCACCGACCGCGAGAGGCTCGACAGGCGCCTTTCGGGACTCGCGGTCACTCCCGCTCCAGGCGGTCGCAGTGCGAGCGCGGCTCAAAACCAGAGGACCGCCGCCCCCGATACCTCGGGCGCGTCTATCGATCTCAAAAGCGCCGACAGCGGCGTGGTGGTGGATAAGACCACCGGCAGGCCGCTTGCGGGTGTCGAAGTGTCGCTGCCGGATGAGGGGGTGACCGTGCGCACCGATTCCCAGGGCCGTTTTCGCTTACCTGGCACCTCCTCCGGCAAAATTCTCTCGGCCCGCGCCGAGAACTACGTGCCTGCTTCTGTGACCACCCGCGGCCAGCGGGGTTTTCAGTTGCAGCTGGAGCGCCTCAACCCGCGCGTGCAGGTGCTCGACGACGAACTGGTGCATCTGGGAGATAACAACTACGACCGCCGCTCGGCAGGAGCGGGGCAATTCCAGGCACCTGCCGCCGGCACCCGCTACACCCGCACCTTTGGGCTCGGCCGTTCTCCAAATCAGGATCTACAACTGCGCATCGGCTCGCTCATCGGCATAGACACCGAAGAAGCGATCGCCGCCGGTCAATCGAATCTCCCGGCCGCCGGCCGCCGCGAGCAACGGGCCGGTGGCGTGAAGGTGCGTCTCAACGGCCGGCTCATCGGTGAACTGCTCCTGAACGGCGACGACATCGCCATTGCGCTGCCACGGCAACTGTTGCGCCCAGGCGCCAACGAGATCGCCCTCGAGGCGGCGCTCATCAACCGCAGCGGCGTGGTTATCGAACCCGACAGCTTCCTGGGCAAGATGCGCGGGCTGGGCCTGGGGGACATGGCCCTATCCCCCGATTCGCTAGACTATGACGATATCGAGTTCACCCATCTGGTGATTGTCGATCCGAGCGGCAAGGCGCTGGAGCGTCGGGAACCCTAAAAGCCCGACGTCACGTCCATTGCTGATGGACCCTAGGTTTATCACCCCCATGATCCGCGTTCTGTGTTTGGTTGGTCTTGCCTTGCTCGCAGCCGCTCCGGCCTGGGCCGAAAGTGGCGACGTCAATGGCGACGGCCGCGTCGATGCGGGCGACATCCGCCTCATCGACGCGTACCTGGAAGGCTCGCTGCTGCTGCAGGACGAGCAGATCAAAGCCGCCGACGCCGACGGCGACGGCAAGATCACCGCCACCGACCGCGAGAGGCTCGACAGGCGCCTTTCGGGACTCGCGGTCACTCCCGCTCCAGGCGGTCGCAGTGCGAGCGCGGCTCAAAACCAGAGGACCGCCGCCCCCGATACCTCGGGCGCGTCTATCGATCTCAAAAGCGCCGACAGCGGCGTGGTGGTGGATAAGACCACCGGCAGGCCGCTTGCGGGTGTCGAAGTGTCGCTGCCGGATGAGGGGGTGACCGTGCGCACCGATTCCCAGGGCCGCTTTCAACTGCCCAAATCGAGCGCCGGGAAGATTTTGACGGCAAAAGCCTCTAATTACGCTCCGACGGCGATGGCTTCGCGGGGGGGGGGCGGCTTTCAGCTCAAGCTCGAACGCTTGAGCCCCCGCCTGCAGGTAGTCGACGACGGCCTGGTGCACCTGGGCGACAACAGCTTCGGCCCCGGTTCGGCCAACTACGCCGAATTTCGCCAACCCGCCCAGGGCCGCAGCTACACCAAAACCTTTGCCCTCGATCGCCTCCCCCAGCGCGACATGATCCTGCGCATCGGCTCACTGATTGGTCTGGATACCCCCGAATCGGTAGCAGCCGGCCAATCGCAACTGCCCCTGTACGGCACTTCCAGCGACGGATTGCGCGTCTACCTCAACGGCAGCCTGATCAAACAGATCTTCGTCAACGGCGACAACATCCCGGTCACCATTCCCCGCTGGCTTTTGGTACGCGGCAACAACGAACTGCGCCTGGAGACCCATCCGGTGGGCGGCAACCGGGGTGGAGCGGTGATGAGCAGCCGGGGCTTCGGCGGCATGCTGGGCGGCCTGTTCGGTTTTGGGGGAGGCATGCGCTTCCCGATAGACAGCACCCCCGACTACGACGACATTGAATTTGCCCACCTGGTGCTCGAAGATCCAAGCAGCAACGAGCGCCCGTCGCGGGTGGAGTTTTAGGGCAGGTGTCAGGTGGCGGTAAGTCCCCCCTGACACCTGCGACACTTTGTTCTGGCCTCACTGTTCATACGGATTTGATATGACTCATCTATTGCTCAATCAGACGGATGGCTTCTCGGTCTCGGCTGGCTCGGGCAACTGACCGTACACGGTGTAACGATCACAGAAAACAGTTCACTCAGTAAGCTACCAGGGAGTATTCAGTCGCTCATGGACGACCCGCTCGTAGACTGCCACCGTCGAGCGGGCGATACTCTCCCAGCCGAAGCGGGACCAGACCGCCGCGCGGGCGCTGTCCTTGAGCCACCGGGCGTAGCCGGGGTTGCGGATCACTTCAAGAATGCCCCAGGCGAGCGAATCGGCGTTGCCGGTGTAGGTGACCACGCCCGTCTTGGTGTGGGTGACCACCTCCGGTAGACCGCCGGTGTCGGAGACCACCACCGGCACCCCGGCGGCAAAGCTTTCGAGTGCGACGATCCCAAAGGGTTCGTACAGGCTCGGGAAGACCGCACAGTCGGCCACCTGCTGAAAGCGGTCGAGATCGTCGTCGGGCATGAAGCCGGTGAAGTAGCCCTTGTTCGAGAGGCCGAGTTCGCCCACCCGCCGCCGGAGGTGATCGGTGTTGCCGCCGCCGATAATCACGAATTTGGCATTCGGGTACTCCCAGAGCACCTTGGGCATCGCCTCCACCAGAAACTGGACGCCCTTTTCGTAGGCCATCCGCCCGACGTAGTAGACAATCTTTTCGTGGTCATAGGCGAAGCGGCGACGAAACGCCCAACGGTCAAAATCGGCCCGCTCTTTTTTGGAAGCTTTGATGCCGTTGGGAATAACGTCCATCTTGTTCCAGGGGCAGCCGAAGGCGCGCTCCAGTTCGCCGCGCATGTAGTTGGTGCAGACGATCGTCCGCCAGGACTGGTAGACCAGTGAAAACTCCTTAAGGTGAATATAGCGCTGGGTGTCGGTCCAGATGCCGTTGTAGCGGCCGTACTCGGTGGCGTGCACGGTGGAGACCACCGGCAGCTTGAAGTTGTACTTGAGGGCGACGGCCGCGTCCTGCACCAGCCAGTCGTGGGCGTGGACGAGGTCGAAGGGACCGTCTTCGATGAGGAGCTTGGCGCCGCGCGCCCCCATGGCCTCGTTCATCAAGACAATCCAGTGAAAGAAGTCGTTGGCCGTTCCTACCGGCACCCGGTGCACCGAGATACCGTCGACGATCTCATAGCCCGGCGCCTGGCCGAATTCGACAGTAATCAGATGCACTTCGTGGCCGAGGCGGACGAGCTCCGGGTACAGTTCGGCGACATGGCGGGCGATGCCGCCCACGATGCGCGGCGGGAATTCCCAGGCCAGGGCAAGGATTTTCATGAAGGCAAGACTCGGCGGAACACTGCGTCAAAACCAGCATACTGTGCACCTCGGACGGATGGACCCCGGGCAACTGCTAGGATGTGCTCACTCATCGGTCATTCGCTATGACGCAATCTCGCAGTGCAACACCCGGACCTTCGCTGGATTTTGAGCGCGAACTGATGGAACTGGAGGCGCGCCTCGACGACATCCGGCGCTTTGCCGAAGAAAACAACGTCGATGTCTCAGCGCAACTGGCTGAGATCGAAGCGCGGGCTGCGGAACTGCGCCGCGATCTGTACGCCAACCTGCCCCCCAAAGATATTTTGCAGCTGGCCCGCAATCCGAAGCGGCCCAGCACCCTCGACTACATCCAGCTATTGTGCGAAGAATGGGTCGAATTGCACGGCGACCGGCTGTTTGGCGACGATCTGGCCCTGGTGGGGGGCCTGGCGCGCCTGGGGGATCACCCGGTGGTGATTATGGGCCACCAAAAAGGCCGCGACACCAAGGACAACATCCAGCGCAACTTCGGCATGCCCCAGCCGGAGGGTTACCGCAAAGCCCTGCGCCTGATGGACCATGCTAACCATTTTCAATTGCCAATCATCGCCCTCATCGACACCCCCGGCGCCCACGCCGGTGTCGATGCCGAACAGCGCGGCCAGGGGGAGGCAATTGCCCGTAACCTCCAGCACATGTTCAGCTACGAGGTGCCCATCCTTTGTGCGGTGATCGGCGAGGGCGGCTCCGGCGGAGCGCTCGCCATCGGCGTCGGCAACCGCATGCTGATGTTCGAGTACGCCGTTTACTCGGTGATTTCTCCCGACAGCTGCTCGGTGATCCTCTGGCGCGACAAAAAGCACATCGAGCAGGCCGCCAATGCCCTGAAGATCACTGCCCGCGACCTCAAGCAACTGGGGATTGTCGATGAGATTATCCCTGAACCCCCGGGAGGCGCCCACCGCGACCCGCAGCGCGCCGCCGCCAATCTCAAAGAAGCACTCCTGCGGCACCTAGATGAACTCTTGACCCTGGACGGCCCTACCCGCCGTACCCAGCGCTACGAGAAATTCCGGGCCATGGCCCGCTTCCAGGAAATCTAACCCCCGGCTACGCAACCCCCCTTCTTAAGGGGGGTCGGGGGATCAGACTTCTTCTTCTATCTGCACTTCCAGCTGGCCGATCTTCGAGCGTAGCCGCTGGATCTCTTGTTGCATCTTTTGCTTTTGCTTATCCAGTTCGCGCTGACGCGAGTCGAGTTCTTCTTTGAGCAGGGCAATTTGCTTCACCCCTTCGAGGTTGACTTTTAACTCCTGCGTGAGGCGCTTGATATAGCGCAACTGCTCGATGTCGTGCTCAGAATACAGACGCGTCTCGCGCTCTTTGCCGCCCTTGCCCTCGCCGCGACCCGGCATGCGATAGGGACGTAACAGACCTGCCCGCTCGTACTGGCGCAGGGTTTGCGGGTGCATCCCGACCAACTCCGCCGCGACCGAAATAATATAGACGGGCCGGTCCTTCGGATTGTCGAAGTGAACCATGACTTGAGTCCAAACCTGGCATACGAGCTTATGCTAACACACTCAATATATCCGGCCGCATCGGGGAATAGCGCCTACAGCACGACGCTGAGCTGGGAGCCCTGGTGGTTTTTTTCGACCTCGATGCGCGACTGGAAGGCTTCTTTGAGTTCCTGGATGTGGGTGATCACCAGGATACAGGCAAAGTCGTCGGCGACGGTGTTGATCGACTGCACCAGGCGGTCGCGGCCCTCGGCATCCTGGGTGCCGAAGCCTTCGTCGATGATCAGCGTTTGCAATGCGGCCCCGGAGCGACGGGCCAGCAGTCGCGAGAGGGCGAGGCGAATGGCGAAGTTGACCCGGTAGGCTTCGCCTCCTGAGTAGGTTTCGTAGGGACGCGTGCCGCGGGCGTCGGCGATCAAAATGTCGAGGGTGTCGATCAGTTTTTTGGCGTTTTTAGAGGCGCGCTGGGTGATGAACTGGATGTGCAGCTGGCTGTCGCACAGCCGGGAGAGCAGCCGGTTGGTCTCGGTCTCCAGTTCAGGAAGCACGTTTTCGATGATTAGTGCCTGGATGCCGTTTTTGCCGAAGGCGCGGGTGAGTTCTTTGTAGAGGGCCTGCTGACGCTGGGCGTGCTCCAGCTGGCTTTGCTGCTGGGCAATTTGCTCCTGGAGGGCATCTATCTGGGCGAGACGCTGGTCGGCTGCCCCTAGTTCGCTGAGTTTGTGCTCCTGGTGGCGGCGGTTGAGCAGCTCCTCCGCCTGTGCTGCGGCCAGAGCTTCGCGGGGGTCGGGGGTGGAGTCGAGTTCGGCCTGCAAGGCAGCGCGCTGTTCGCCCAGGCGCACGAGCAGGTCTTTGCTCTCGCCCCGGGCTTTTTGCAACTCCTGGAGAACGCCACGCTCCTCGGGGTGACGGTTGCGCGCTTTGATCAGTTCCTGCTGGCGGCTCAGCCAGTGGAGGTGATCTTGCAGGTGCTTGCGCAGGTTCTGGTGGGCAGTGCTGTCGTACCCGAGCGATTGCAGTTGCTCGGCGGCGGCGCGCAGATGGTTTTGCAGCTCCTGGCCGTACTGTTGGTGGGTGAGTTGGCTTTCCATCTGGTGGCAGGTTTGCTCAAGCGCCGGGATCTCCGCTTCGATCTGGCCCAGTTGCCGCCGGGCGCGCTCCAGTTCGCCCGCGCGGATCTCCGCCCATCGCCAGCGGTCAGCCTCGCTGCGGGCCATGGCGTGATCTTTTTCGTCGTAGTTGATGATCTGGATGTGCTGGAGCACCCCGGCGTGGCGGGCCTTGAGATCCTGGGCATAATCGCCGCGCTCGAGCTGGGTACGGATGGCCTGAATTTGGCTGCGCAACTGCTGGCTGGTACTGCTGCTCTCGTCGACGGCGCTCAGCTGTTGGCGCAGTTGGGCCTGCTGCTGCAACAGCGACGGCAACTGCTCCAGTTCGCGCACCAGCTCGCTGTACTCGGTGCGCAGCACCCGCACCTCGTGCTCGGCGGCGCTGATCTGGTGGGCCAGCAGTGTCAGGTGATCTTCGAGTTCGGCGTGCTGGCGCTGGTGTTGCTCGCCCAATAGCCCTCGGTGCTCGGCATCGAGGGGGCCGCCGCACAGGGGGCAATCGGTCTCCCCCTGGGCCAGCAGCGCCGCTTTTTCGGCCAGTTGGTCGAGTTCTTTGCGGTACTGCTGTTGTTGAGCCCGCAGTTTCGCTTCGAAGGTGCTGCGCTCCAGCCCTTTTTCGGTGACCCGCTGCTGGTAGACCCGTTTTTTTTCGAGCTGCTCGACTTTTTCGCTGACTTTTTGAAACGTCTGTTCGAGGAAGCCGCGGCGGCTGAGATCTTGCTGCAGTTTGCGCTGTTGCTGTTCGTAGACGAGGATCTGGGCGGCCAGTTCGCTATAGACGCGGTGGATCTCCCGTTCGAGCTGGAGTTTTTCTTCGGTGTGGGGAAAGACTTCGCGCTGACGCTGTTCGTAGCTGGTGAGCAACTCGCGCGCGCGCGCCAGTTCCGCTAGACCCTGATCAATCTTGGGAGCCTCCTCCAGGATGGTCTGTGCCTCGCGCCGCTGCTGGGTGAGCCCGTCGAAGCGGCTTTTGTGGCGCTGCAGCTGCAGTTCGATCTGGTGGCGCTCGCCGTCGAGGCGCCGTTCCAGTTCGGTGCGCCGGACGGTGAGCGTCTGGTGGCGGCTGCCCCGCTCGCCCATCGCCGCTTCCTCGGCAAACAACTGCTGGTAGCGCGCACAACCCTGGGTGATCTGGGCCTCCTGTTCCAGGAGCACCTCCAACTCGCGCACGGCGCGCGCCTGGCGCTCGCACTGGGTGTGCAGGCGGCTGTGGGTCTGATGGGCCTGGGTTATCTGGCTGTCGAGGCGTTCGAGTTGCCCGGCGAGTTGTTCGCGCTGGCGGAAGCGGGTCGTGAGCAGCTCCAGGCGCTGCTGGATCTGGGCCTGTTGGGCGCGCAGCGCTTCGAGTTCGCCTGCTGTCGCATCGCGCCGCACCTGGACCATCGGTCGCTCGCCAAGCGCCAGGCGGCTTCTTTGCAACTGGTCTGCCAGCACCTGGGCGCGGCCGGCGAACTGTTTTTCGTGTTCTTTGCTGCGCTCGCACAGCTGTTCGTAGCGGTTGAGATTGAGAATTTCGACGAGCACTTCTTTGCGCTCGGCGGGGCGCTTGACGGTAAATTCGTCGGCGCGGCCCTGGCGCAGGTAGGCTGAGTTGATGAACGTGTCGTAGTCCATCTTCAGCACTTCGTTGATCGCCTCCTGGGTGACCCGCAGCGACGGACGGGTGAGCGTGCGAAAGCTCTCACCGTCGCCCACCTGAAATTCGAGGCTGCTGGTCTTGCCCGTCACCCGGGTGCGGATGATCCGAAAGCGCTGCCCCTCGCATGAAAAAGTCAGATCCACCCGCGCCTCGGTCGCCCCCCGCCGCACCACATCGTCGTCGGAGTCGGCCCGCGATTTGCCCCAGAGCACCCAGGTCAGCGCTTCTAAGAGCGACGATTTGCCCGAACCGTTCGCTCCGCAGATGCAGGCGGTATGGATCCCGGAAAAGTCCAGGCGACCGTCGCGGTAACTCAAGAAATTGCTGAGGCTCAGGTGCAGGGGAATCATGGCTGTGGGAATCTGTCCATGTCTGCAATGACTCTAGCTTGCGCCGAGCGGTTTGGAAAAGCGCTCGGGCGCTAGATGTTGTGTCGTCCGGCGGCACTCCTCTAGAGAATAGCTCTACTGCTCCGCGCCGACGGCTGTTCGGAGGCGCCCGGCTGCCGACCAAGACGTTACACTGGCGGCAGTCGCGGGGGACAGCCGATGGTGAAGCGCCTTTTGATTGCCGGGTTGACGGGATACTTTTACGGCCGGGCGGCGGCCGACGCCAGACAGCGGGTGAATGTCTTTGCTTCGCTCGCCTTGCAGGAGGCAGAAGGAGGGCGCACCCTGGAGCGCATCCGCCAGGCCAAGGCAGCCGAGATGCCCGCCTGGCTCGACGGACTGATGCAGCGCCACATCTGCGACGAAGAGCGCCACGCCGTGATTTTCCGCCGTGCTGTGGCCGCCGAGAAGATGAGCATCGATGCTGAGAGCCCGGCGGCAGTACAGGCTTCAGCCAGCGTTGGAGAAGGCTCAATCAAGCGCTTTCATCAAAGCGAAGATCTGGCGGAGATTCCTCTGGCGGACCTGCTCGCGGGTATTTTGATTGCTGAAGAAGGGGGAGTGCGGGCCTTGCGCAGTTTGATCCGCACCATTCCGCAGCACCTCACCAGGACCCGCGCCGGACTCGCATCGGTCCTGGCCGACGAACAGCGCCACGTGCGCTACCTCACCGACACCCTGCGCACGCTGGGGGCAAGCTGCACCGCCGAGCGGATGCGCCGGCGGATCGAAAATCAGGTCTTCGATGATTTTGGCAAGATTGTCGAGCACCTGCTCGCGCGCAAGGAGCGGCCCGTGCTGGTGAAGGCGGGTGTCGATGCGGAACTGGCCGGCGAAGCGCTTTAGGGCAGATCCGTCGACAACTGGCACAGCAAGCTGTGGACGCTTCGATTTCGCACGCCATTGCCTTTCCCCGTGTGTGCCGCCGGGCGCCGTACATTCAAACGGGCGTGCGGCCAAGGCGCCAGGCGGCAAGCAGGAACAGCCCAAGGGCGAACAGCAGCAGCACCCCCACCTGCGGCAGGACTCCGCCGATGCCTTCGTCGCGCAACAGCACGCTTTGGTAGCCTTCCAAGGCCCAGTATTGGGGGGTGAGGGTGGCCAGTCTGCGCATCAATTCGGGCATCACGAAACCAGGCACCAAAATGCCGCCCAGGGCGGCGAGCACGACCACCAGCGCGCTTGCGATTCCCCCCAACTGCTCGGGCGTCTCGAACAGGGTGGCGATGAGCAGCCCCAGGCTGGTGGCCACCGCCGCAACGGCCAGGGTGACCAGGATGAGCGCCGGCCACTGCGCCCCCACCTGCAGGCCAAGGCCGAAGATGCCCAGGGCAAACATCAGAGCCGCCTGGACAAGATTGATCAGATAAAAAGGCAACAGTTTGCCCGCCAGTAGCACAGGAATGCTGAGGGGTGCCGCCGCGAGGCGGGTGAGGGTGCCGCTCTGTCGCTCGCGCAGAATCGAGAGGGCCAGGGCGTTCACAATGAAGAAAATACCGAAGATTGTCCAGGCCGGGACGTTCTGCTGGAGGCTGCCGGGGCGCTGGGCGGGCGGGGCGCTGCCGCTCGGGTACTCCTCTTTGAGCGCAACTTCCCCCACCTGCAAATTGTCGAAAGCACCCGCCAGCGGCAAAAAAACCAGCGGATCCGGACTTTGGGCCACCAGGTCGTCGACGCGCTCGCGCAGACGAATGGGCAGCACCACCTCGGCCAGCGTGCGCTCCGCCGCCCCCCGGATCGCTCCCTGGATAGGAGCGAGCAACTCGCGCGGAGCGGCCGGATCGACGATGAAACCGACGCTGGGTTGCCCACCGCCCTCGGCCAGACGGCTGAAGTTGTCGCCGAAGACGACTGCCGCCGCCGCCTCGCGGCTTCTCAGGCGAGCCTCGGCCGCAGCGCGATCTGGGGCAGCCTCCAGGCGCACGGCCCCGGAGAGCCGGTCGAGGATTTTGGCGGCCACCGGGCCGCGGTCGGCATTGATCGTCAGCACCCGTGGCAACTGGCCGCGATTGTAAAGCCCGGCGAGGGCCTGGCTCATCACCATCAAAAACAGCGCCGGCAGAATGAAAAGGGTGACGATGGCCGTGCGGTCGCCGGCCAGCAGGCGCAGATCCTTCCAGGTGAGCGCCCAGATCTGGCGCAGTGTCTTCACGGTTCGTCCCTGAGCGAGCGGCTGGTCAGTTGCAAAAAGACCGCCTCCAGACTCGATTCGACCAGTTGCACGCCCGAAACGCCGATCCCCGCTTTGCTGAGCACTTCCAGGGCCGCCACGAGCACCTGCTGGGGGCGGTGAGCGGCCATCGTCAACCGGCCATCCCCTTGCTCCTGGTGCACCCCGACCACCCCCGGCAGAGCGACGAGCGCGGCGGCGGCCTCCTCCAGGGGCTGCTGCACCGTGAGCACCACCAGACCGTGGCCGGCTGCCGCCTGCAGTTGGGCCGGGGTGCCCTCGGCGATCAGCCGGCCGCTGTCGACGATCGCGACGCGCCGGCAGAGGCGTTCGACTTCCTCGAGATAGTGGCTGGTGTAGACGATCGCCATTCCCTCCCGGCTCAGTTGTTCGATGCTCTCGAAGATGCGGTTGCGGCTCTGGGGGTCCACTCCCACAGTCGGTTCGTCCAGTAGCAGCAAGCGCGGCTCGTGAATCAGGCCAATCGCCAGGTTCAATCGCCGCTGCATGCCGCCAGAGAAGCGTTCGACCGGTTCGCGCCCGCGCTCGGCAAGGCCCACCACTTCGAGCACCGCCCCGATGCGGGCCGCCAGACGCCTGCCGGACAGGCCATAAAGTTCGCCCCAAAAAGCAAGATTGTCGCGAGCACTCAACCCCGGATAGACGGCCAACTCCTGGGGCACGATGCCCACCAGGCGTTTCGCCGCGCAAGCGGAGCGGACCAGGTCCAAGCCCGCCACCCGGACCGACCCTCTATCCGGCGCCACCAGCCCCGCGAGCATCTTGATGGTGGTCGATTTGCCGGCTCCGTTCGGCCCGAGCAGACCAAAAATTTCGCCCGCGGCTACCTGCAAGGTCAGACCGACGACCGCCTGCCGTTTGCCGTAGGACTTGTGCAGGTCACGGGCGTCAAGGAGCATCAGACTATCTTAGGTGGTGGAGATCCCCCGCCGGGCCTCTCCCTTGCGGAGGATATAGGGTTCTTGCATTTTCCCACTTTGGAGTAAGCTTACGGCAGTGGTGGGGAGATGCCGTCGATGTGGCGCAGGCCAGTGCTGGTCGCCGTTTTGCTTGCAAGCCTGGGGCTTCCTGCCCCGGCCAGCGAAAATGCACTGGCGCTGTGGCGGCAGGTCTCCTTTCCGCTTGAAAACTTCAGCGGCTTTTCTTCGCGCTTCGGCTGGCGCACCTCGCCCACCGGCGCCCGCCGCCGCGAATTTCACAGCGGCCTCGACATGCCCGCGCCGGTGGGCACCTACATCCGGGCCTGGGCCGACGGGCAGGTGCGCACGGTGCGCTACGACGGGCGCTGCGGCTGGCACGTCGTCGTCACCTCCGGCGATTGGACGAGTACCTACTGCCACATCAGCGCCGTGGGCGTCCAGGAAGGCCGGACGGTGCGCGCCGGGGAAGTGGTGGCGGCGGTGGGCAGCACGGGACGCTCCACCGGACCGCACCTGCACTGGACCTTGCGCCACCGCGGCAAACTTGTCGACCCTGAACTGGTGCTGCAGGCGATGCAACTGGCCTGGCAGGGAGCGGTGGCCCCCGAGGTGGCGCCCGCCCAGGATGTGCCCGAGGAAGCCCAGCAAAGTCCGCTGCCGGTGGGCGAGCAGCCGTAGGCTATCATGCGGAAGCACTGCACCGCGAAACAGTTATGGCGCGTTCGCAGGCCCCTGGGGCGTCTCCTTTTTGCCTCTTTTACCACGAGAAGACCAAGTACTCTCCCGAAGGTCTCACCCGGCGCCGGAGCGCCCTCGACTGGTCGAAGCAGCCCACCGCCACCAAGGAGTACCGCACCGGCGAACTGCTCGATCTGAGGCCCTACCTGCCCGGCCCGGGGTTGGAGCAGGCGGACGATCCGCGCAGTCGCCTGTCGCGGGTGCTCTATCTCACCTACGGGGCGACGGCGGTGGTGCCCTACCCCGAGCGGCCTTTTTATATGCGCGCCGCCCCCTCGGCGGGCGGGCTGTACCCGGCGGAAGTGTATCTGGTAAGCCGCGGCGACGATCCGCGGCTGCCGCCCGGGATCTACAACTACCAGGTGCCCAGCCACAGTCTGGTGCGCTTCTGGAGCGGGAATGTGTGGGAGGAAGCCCGCGAGGCGTGTTTCGGGCATCCCGCCTTCGAGCGCGCTTCCTACGCCGTCGTGGTCGGTGGCGTGTTTTATCGCTCGGCATGGCGGTATGAAGATCGGGCCTACCGGCGGGTCTTTCTTGACAGCGGCCACCTGCTGGGCAATCTGGAACTGGCCGCCGCCCTTGCTGATTATCGCGTCCGGCTGGTTACCGGGTTTGCCGACGACGCGCTCAATGCGCTGTTATTTTTGCCGGCCTTAGAAGAAGAAGTGCTGGCGGTGGCCGTACTTGCCGAGGGGGCGGATGCGGACCCCGAAGATGGTCCCACGGCCCTGCCCTCGCCGGTGCAGTTCGATTACCCGCCGGTTCCCGAGGGCCAGCGCCTCGCTTACCTGCACGAGGTGTCCAAGCTCGTCACCGCCCCCGAAGGGTCTGTGGCCGACTCCGGGACTGAGGATAAATACAACTTTTCGTTTTGTCTGAAGGTGCCGGTGGCTGGGGAAGCGCTCGACTGGCGGGGGAAATTGGACGAAACCATCCTGCGCCGCCGCTCCACCCGGCAGTACACCGGCGCGGATCTCAAATTTGACGAGTTGGCGGCGTTGCTCGATTTCACCTACCGGCCGCAGCGCTACGCGGATCAGGGGTTGGATCCAGACCCGCAGTACGCCCATCTGTTTTTGCTCTCGACTTTTGTGGTTGTGCTGGGTGTGGAGGGTCTGGAGGCGGGTTGCTACTATTACGCGCCCCGGGCGGGCGAATTGCGCCAGATTCGCTTCAAGCACTTTCGCCGCGAGGTGCACCACCTCTGCCTGGGCCAGGAACTCGGCCGCGACAGTGCGGCTGTCGTCATCCACACCGCCGATCTGCAGGCGGCGGCGGAGCGCTTTGGCGAGCGGGTCTACCGCACGCTGCACCTCGATAGCGGCCACCTCGGCCAACGGCTCAACCTGGCCGCGATTCACCTGGGATTGGGGGTGAGCGGCATCGGCGGGTTCTTCGACGACGAGGTCAACGAAGTGCTGGGCATCCCCGAACAGGAGGCTGTGCTCTATATCACCACCCTTGGCCGCCTGCAGCCGCAGCGGGGCGGCGAGTGATGCACTGCTGGTCCTTCGTTGCGGCGCTGCTGTTGCTGACGGCCATCGGCGCCGCTGCCCAGATTCCCCCCGCGCCGCCGGGAGCCAAACTGCTACCCAACTCTGAACTGGAGCGAGAAAGCCCGGTCTTCCGCCGCTGGATCGCCAACCCGCCGGATTTGCTCTACGACATTGAAAACGGCCAAGCTTTCCCGACCCGCCTGGGCATCGGTATCGCCTTCACCCCCAGCCGCAGCGGCGAGATTGCTTACACCGCGACGCTGCAGGATGTCATTCTGGGGGGAACGCGTCTGAGCTTGAGCGGCGATTTTTGGCGCAGCGGCACCAGCAACCAGCAGTGGGGGGCGAACGCACGCTATTACATCCTGCCCCTTGGGTCGTACTTCAACGTCGCCCCCCAGTTCGGCTACCGCAACCTGGTCATCGACGGGATCACCCGCAACGGTCTGGAGGCGGGGGCCAAGTTTTTATTCGCCCTCTCGCCGCGCGCCGCCGATATCGCTTTTACTCCTTCGTGGGTGACCCCCGACCAGGGTGGGGCGATCACCCGGCTGCTGCTCGAATTCGGCTACTCGCTCAATCCGCGCCTGCGGCTGACTACCACCGTCCAGTGGGTTAATTCATCGATCCGCACCGACACCAGCTTTGGGGTGAATTTGGAGCTGATCGGCTTCTAGGGCGGTTTGAAGTTGCCGAAACATGGTGCTGCACGCGGGTCTGTGGAGCGAGAGGCGGAACCCCCTTCGCGCTTCCCCTCTCGCGCTCTCCCCCTCCCCGCCTCGCGGGGGTGCCACCCCCCCGACACCCCCCGGACTTAGTGGCACTACTGAGAACGAGGCTGTGTGGGTGGGATCGGTTTATTCTTCCAGGACCTGCACGACGCGTGTCGACTGCGGCACAGTTCTGCGTGTGCGCTGCGCCTAGAAGGGTAGCTGGAAAGCTGGGCGGGGAGCAGTTTTACCCTAACACCTGCTCTAACGGCTTCTCTGCAAAAACACAGCAATCTGCGCAATGGCCCGCTCGAGCACGTCCTCCGAGCGCACCAGTGCGAAGCGTACGTAGCCTTCGCCGGAGGAGCCGAAGCCGGAGCCGGGGGCGAGGGCTACGCCCGTTTGCTCCACCAGACGGATGCAAAATTCGGCCGAAGAACCGCGCCAGCACTCCGGTAGCGCCGCCCACAGGTACATCGTCGCCTCGGGAGCAGGTACCTGCCAGCCGGCCTGGGCAAGGGCCGCCAGCGCCCGGTCGCGCCGGGAACGGAAAATACCGACCGCCTCGCGCACATAGTCCTGGGGACCGCGCAGGGCCGCTTCGGCTCCGTCTAAGATGCCGCGGTACTGGTTGAAGTCGATGCTCGCCTTTACCTGGCGCAGGGCGGCCACCAAATCGCGGTTGCCGATGGCAAAACCGATGCGAAAGCCCCCCATGTGAAACGATTTGGAGAGGCTGAAAAATTCGATCGCCACCTCCCGCCTGCGGTCGGCCTGCAAAATTGAGGGCGGCTGCTCGCCGGACAGGTGAAAGTCGGCGTAGGGAAAATCGTGGACCAGGACGATGTCGTGGGCGCGACAAAAGGCGACCGCCCGCTCGAAGTAGGCCAGGGTCGCCGTGGCGGCGGTGGGGTTGTGGGGATAGCTGAGTACCAGCAGGCGGCTACGCTCCAGCACTTCCTCGGGGATCTGCTCCAGTTGCGGCAAATAGCCCGTCTCGGGCCTGAGGGCCAGCGGATAGATCTGCCCGCCCGCCAGGTGCACGCCCCCCTCGTGGGAGGGATAGCCCGGATCCATCAGCAGTGCCACATCGCCGGGGTCGAGCACCGCAAGGGGGATGTGGGCGGTGCCTTCTTGGGAGCCGATGAGCGGCAGAATCTCGGTCTCCGGGTCGACCGCCAGCCCGTAGCGGCGTTCGTACCAGGCGGCGCAGGCTTCGCGGAAGGAGCGGGTGCCCTGAAAGAGCAAATAACCGTGGGAGGTCGGATCGAGAATCGACTCGCGGATGCGCTCCAGGGCATGGGCCGGGGGGGAGAGATCCGACGAACCAAGCGACAGGTCCACCACTTCGAGGCCGGCTCTGCGGGCTCTGGCCTTGGCCTCGTCCATCAAGCTAAAGACGTTGGACTGGAGCTTCTCCAGCCGGGTTGCCAAACGCATATGTAGTCCTGGATACTTCGCTATCCTACCGCGTTTTTTCGGCTGCACAAGCCGCGACTGCGCTTGTCCGGATCTGGAGACGATTTCTGCAGAAGTGGTGCAAGTGTGTGCCTGGCTGCCGGTCTGCCTGCAGGTGAGCAACCACTGATCAGCGGTTCCGGCAAAGCGAACTCAGCTCTGAAGAAATGCCAGCAGGTCGGTGTTGAATTGCTCCCGATGGGTGCTGGCTAGTCCGTGGGGCGCGCCCGGATAGACTTTCAGTCTTTAGTAGTAAATCTGCGTGCCGTCCTTGGTGGTGATTGTGCTCATATGGCTCCTGATCATTTCTGGGAGTCTGAAAGTGGCTCTTGCCAGAAACATCAAAGGGTGAACCGTGCTCAGCTCAGGGGCTATTTTCCTCCTGGGCTGTCGGCAGAGCCAATGGCTGTTTGGCGAAACAACTGAAGAGTGTCGTAATTGCCCTGCAACTTGTAGCTCCCGTGCCACCGCTTCGACCAGCAGTCGCGCGACGGTCCGTCCGCGTCGACGGTCCGATGGAGGTGCTGCGATCAACCGTTGAGCCGGGCACCGTGCTTCCGCGAATAAATGGACAAAGGTTCACATTCGCGGTAAACTTTGGACAGCGAAGGAGGTGCAGCAGTGAAGACAAACGAAACCCAACAGGAGTCAACGATGCAGACCGAACCGCACAACGAACACCAGTGGCTACAGAGGCTTGTGGGTGAGTGGACATGCGAACAAGAGCGGCGATCACCGGGTGATGACATCGCATATGCTGGGCGACGACGGGCAGTGGCATAGGTTTATGACGGCGAACTACCGGCGCAAGCCGTAGCGCAATGAACCTGCCTCTGAACAGCAAGCCAGCTGCAGCGTGAGCCGACGGGTTTTTTGTGATGCCGTGCTGTGTACAACACCTCTTTTTGAGCCCGGCTGCGTTAGTAATAGTATTGTCCTGATTTTTTTTGCAACCGGCAGGAGGCAGCCATGGCAAGCCCGGACGAAAACAAAGCGGTGGTGCGGCGCTTTTACGAGGAAGCCTACAACCAGAAACGCGAAGCGGTCCTCGATGAGATTATCTCACCGGATTACCTCGACAAGGGCCACAACCCACCCGGCCAGGGAATCGAGGGTGCCCGGCAAGATTTGAGGGGAATTCTTGCCGCCTTCGAGCCGGTCCATTTTGCGATCGAGCAATTGATTGCAGAAGGGGACACGGTGGCGGTGCGCTGGACGGGCAGCGGCGTGCAGGTCGGTGAGTTCGGCGGCATGCCCGCGACCGGTCAGCCAATGGAGTTCTCGGGCATGAGCTTCTACCGGCTCGCGGACGGCAAGCTGGTTGAAACGCGCAACGCCGTCAATTTGTGATCCACTCGTGCCGCCTGGCAAGAACGTTCTTTTTTTAGGCCGTGCGGTCTTGTGCGGCAAGGCGGGGCGGCGCGCTCGAGATGCAGGCGGGGCAGTATGCTGCCTGCTATGCACACGCCGCGCATTGCCGAACTGCCCGTCGCCGAACGCCCCCGCGAACGTCTGCTGACCCATGGCGCGCGGGGACTGGCCACCGCCGAACTGCTCGCGGTGCTCTTCGGCAGCGGCCAGGCCGCCGTCCGGTTGAGCGCTCTGGGCCTCGCCCAGCAAGTGCTGCACTCTCTGGGTCGCGCCGGGGGCGAACCACTGGTGCACCTGCGCGATGTGAGCGCGGCGGAGTTGATGTTGCAGCCGGGGGTAGGTCCGGCCCGAGCGGCGGCGGTGCTTGCGGCCATCGAACTCGGGCGGCGGGTATTCGTGGTCCGCAGCACCGGGGAGCGGCCGGTGATCGATGGGCCACAGGTGGTGGCGGCAGTACTCGGCGGGGAACTGGCCTTTGCGCGCCAGGAGCAGTTCGCGGTGCTGCTGCTCGATGTCAAAAACCGGCTCATCGCCCACCGGATCGTGAGCGTCGGCACGATCGACGAGACTCTCGCCCATCCGCGCGAAATCTTTCGCGAGGCGATCCGTCAGGGGGCGGCGGGGATCATCGTCGCCCACAACCACCCCTCCGGGGTGACCGAACCTTCGCCGGAGGATCTGCGCCTCACCGGGCAACTTATCGAATGCGGTCGTACCCTGCAAATTCCGGTGCTGGATCACGTCATCCTCGGCCAGGGCAACTTTACGAGCCTGCGGCGGCTCACCACCCTGTGGCGGGCGTGAGTACGACGGAATTTCGTGCGTTATGGCGCTCCTTGCGCTCCGCCAGTCTCTGCACTTACTATGAGCGTGACCGGGCCAGAAACTCCGCAGGTAGGGGCACGCAGGACCGAGGTTTTCCTGGAAACCGATGCTTGATACGCAAGCGAAAATCCGCTCAGCGACTGCATCGCAATCGTCACATCCCCGACTGACGGCACCTTAAATAGGATGTGGATCATGACAACAACCACCGTTCGCTTTCCGATCGATATCAGTGCCTACAAGCCGCTGGCACTCGATTTTACCAATCCGGTGCTCAGCGCCGAACAGCGCGAGACGCTCAGAGCGAATATCCAGTTTTGTCGCGATGCGATTGTGTTCTTTACCGCCACCGGGGCGGCCCGGGGAGTAGGCGGCCACACCGGCGGACCCTACGACACGGTGCCCGAGGTAATGATCCTCGAAGCGCTCTTCCGGGGCAATCCCGACAAGTTTGTGCCCATCTTCTTCGATGAAGCCGGTCACCGGGTGGCCACCCAGTACTTGATGGCGGCCCTGCACGCCGAATTGCCCTTCGAGCAACTGCTGCAGTACCGCGCCGCCGATTCGCACCTGCCCGGTCACCCCGAACTGGGCCTTACCCCCGGTGTCAAGTTCAGTTCCGGACGGCTTGGACACATGTGGCCCTATGTCAACGGCGTGGCGATGGCCAACCCCGGCAAGGTCGTCTTCTGTCTCGGGTCGGACGGTTCGCAGCAGGAGGGCAACGACGCGGAGGCCGCCCGCCTCGCCGTCGCCCAAGGGCTCAACGTCAAGCTCATCATCGACGACAACGACGTGACCATCGCCGGACATCCGTCGAAGTACCTGCCGGGCTTCAGCGTCGCCAAGACCCTGGCGGGCCATGGACTAGCCATCGATGAAGGGGACGGCGAAGATCTTGACGGGTTATACGCCCGCATTTGTGCGGCGATCACCGCCGACGGCCCGGTCGCCGTCGTCAACAAGCGCCCCATGTGCGTGGGCATCGACGGCCTCGAAGGTTCGACCCACGGCCACGACGTCATTTCGGTGGATCTGGCGGTCGCCTATCTTGAAAAGCGCGGCCAGAGCGAGGCGGTCAAGTTCCTCAAAAACGTCGCCAAGCCCAAGCAGAGCTACACGTTTTTGGGCTCCGGCACCCAGATGGGCTCCAACCGCAACGTCTTCGGCGAGGCGGTTGTGGCGGTCCTGGGCCGCATGGACGCGGCGGAGCGCAAGGCCCGGGCAATGTGCATCGACAGCGACCTCGAAGGCTCCTGCGGTCTGAAGAAGATCCACGACACCTACCCCGAAATTTTCGTCGCCTCCGGGATCATGGAGCGGGGCAATCTTTCCGCCGCCGCCGGTTTTGGCATGGAGAAGGGTAAGCAGGGTATCTTCGGCACCTTCAGCGCCTTTTTGGAGATGTGCATCTCGGAGATCACCATGGCGCGGCTCAACTACTCGAACGTGCTGTGTCACTTCTCCCACTCCGGCATCGACGACATGGCCGACAACACCTGCCACTTCGGTCTCAACAACTTCTTTGCCGACAATGGCCTGGATGACGGCTACGAAACCCGGCTCTACTTCCCGGCGGACGCGGCCCAGATGAAAGCCTGCGTAGAGGCGGTTTTCCACCAGCCGGGTTTGCGCTTTATCTTCTCGACGCGCTCCAAGACCCCCAACATTCTGGATGCGGGTGGCAAGGACCTCCACGGCGAAGGCTACACCTTCATCCCCGGAGCCGACGAGATTGTGCGCGAGGGCACGGCGGGCTACCTTGTGAGCTTCGGCGAATCGCTCTACCGGGCGCTCGATGCGGTCGAACGCCTCAAGCAGGAGGGCATCGACGTGGGCCTGATCAACAAGCCGACCCTCAACGTCATCGACGAAAAGATGCTCGCCAAAGTCGGCAGTTCCCCGATGGTGCTGGTGGTCGAATCGTTCAACCGCCGCACGGGTCTCGGTAGCCGCTTCGGCTCGTGGCTGTTGGAGCGCGGCTACGCCCCCAAATTCGCCCACCTGGGCACCCACAAAGAAGGCTGCGGCGGCCTGTGGGAACAGTTCCCGCACCAGGGCATCGACCCGGTGGGGATTATGGCCAAGGTGAAGGAACTGGTGGGCTAGAGAATAATGTTCGCGAACCGATTGGCGCGACACGAGTAAATCGGTTCGCGAACCCCCTGGCTCGTCTGGGTAAGGTGAAAAGCACTATCCTGCTTTCCTCGCTCTCAAAGGTTGTCCGGGTCCACACCCATCGACCGCAAACGCTCGGCGAGTGCGGAAGCAAGCTGCTCGGCTTTTTCTGCGCGCTGTTCTGCCAGTTGTCTAGCTAGTTGCTCCTCCTCTAATCTTGCGGCGGTGGTGCGCAACCCGGCGGCCAGTTCGGTGGGGATAAGCAGCTTCTCCCCGGTATCGAGACGGTAGAAGCCGATCAGCGCTCCTTCAACCTGCAATCGCAGTCCCAGAGCCTGGGAGCAGCCATCGGTGATCGGGAGGAATACCGGCGTCAGTTCGTCGTCCACCTCGACGGTGAGGCTTCGGTAGCCCTCCAACTGCTCCGGGATCCACTCGCCCTTGGGATCGAACAGCCAATATTCCTGTACCCCCAATTGGGCGTAGAGGTTTTTCTTGAAGCTTTTGTCCTTGTTCTGGGTAGTGGCGGAAGTCATCTCAAAGACGACGGCCGGTACCTGTCCTTCTTCCCAAACTTTGTAATTGTCGCGTCCGCCCGGTTCGACCCCGAAGATAATCATCACGTCCGGGGCGACTCTGGCGGTCGGGATGCCCTGGGAGTAGTAAAGAAACTGGTTGGCCAGCACCGCCGCCTGCTGGCCTTCGAGGTACTGCTTGAGCACTTCGAGCGTTACCAGGATGGCATACAGATGGACGTAAGTTTCGGCCACGGGTGAACCATCTCCGCTCGGGTAGTGAATATGGGAAACCAGCGTGGTCATCGGCGGTACTGGTAATGGGCTTTGCTGCCATTGTCTTTCAGCTCAGCTCAGTTGGGTAGTGGCCTGCCTTCCAGCCCAAACCCACTTTACAGGAGACGTTCACATCACCTTCTGGTGATAAATTGCTCTGCCAGTTTTTCCAAAGCCGACGAATTTCTGGACAGTCAAATCTGAGCAGGTGCAAAGAATAAGGAATTACCGGACCAAAGATGAATATTTACTTGAAAGGCGGCGGAGCGGATTGCTGCCGCCGCAAGTTGGCGTAGACAAAACCTACTGCCGCGAGCATCACCAGCGCGCCGCCCCAGAAGGGCGTCAGCCGCCCCAAGTAGTCGTAACAGACACTCGCAACCAGAGGGCCAAGCACCTGCGACAGGCTCACCAGCGACTGGCTACCCCCCAGCACGCGGCCCTGCTCGTCGTCGGCGACACTGTTGGAAATCAGTCCGCGCAGCGACGGGGTGGCAAGCCCCACCCCCAGGGCCAGCACCGCCTGGGTGAGGTACAGCCAGCCTCCCGAGGGGCTGACCGCCACCAGCACAAAGGCCAACGCCACCAGCGCCAAACCCCACAGCGCCAGGCGCGCCTCGCCGAAGCGCGGCACCAGCTTGCGGATGAGCCCGCCCTGGACGACGGTTGCGACCACCCCGATGAAGGCGAATAGCCAGACCACCAGTTCCGGTCCCCAGCCGAAGCGATCGCGGATCGACAGGGCAAAGATGCTCGTAAACCCGGCAAAGACCGCATTGAAGATAAAAAAACCGGCCAGCAGACCGCGGATCTTGGTGTCGAGCGCCAGCCGCGCCAGTTGCCCGAGCGGATTGAGTTCTCGCCAGCCCACGGCGCGGCGCCGCTCAGGCGGCAGCGATTCGCCCAGGGTGAAATAACCCAATACCGTATTGGTCAGGGCCAGACACCCCGCGCAGTAGACCGGTGCGTTGAGGTCGATGGTCACCAGCGCTCCCCCCAGGGCCGGTCCCAGGATGAACCCGAGACCAAAGGCCGCCCCAATCAAGCCGAACGCCTGGGTGCGCTGCTGCGGGGGGGTGACGTCGGCGATATAGGCCTGGGCTGTGGCAACCACCCCCCCGGTGGCCCCCGCAATGACCCGCGCCACAAACATCACCCACAAACTGTCCGCCAGACCAAATAGAAAATACCCGATCGCGGTGCCGAACACGCAGGCAATCAGCACCGGCCGCCGGCCGAAGCGATCGGAGAGACTGCCCAGGACCGGCGTGGCCAGAAACTGGGCTACCGAAAACACCGAGGAGAGCAAGCCGATGGTGAGCGCGTCGGATCGAAAGCGTTCCACCAGATAGGGCAGCACCGGCACCAGCAGGCTTCCCCCGACCAGGTCGATAAAGACCGTCAACAGCACGAACAGCAGAGGCGAAGGCTTGGGCACGCGCGCACGGCAAAGGGCCACGTGTCGATGGTACGCCCTGACGGTGCGGGTTTTGGAGGCGATCTCCCTTCCCCGAAGCGGTGCAAGCGCGCCCTAGGTTGCAGAAGTATAATCGATGAGCTTTTGCATCGCGACCGGGCATTGACTACGGAAACGAATTCTTCCGCCAATGTGCAGAACCCACGCAAGGCGCTCGTGAACTGGCGCCTGGTGGGTTGGATGTTAATGGCCCTGGCGCTGTCGGTCGGAGCGCTCGCCACCGGCGCGCTGGTGGGTCTGGCTTTGAGTTTCCGCAACCTGCCTGAGGTGCAGCAGTTGAAGGCGTACGTGCCCACCGGCGCTACCCGCATCACCGATATCAACGGCCAACCGATCGCGATTATCCGCAGCGAGTACAACCGCAAGGTGGTCCCCCTGGAACAGATTGCCGAGCATCTACAGCGGGCGGTGCTCGCCATCGAGGACGACCGCTTCTATGAACACCCCGGCATCCGCATCGACACCCTGGCGCGCGCCGCCCTCGCCAACTTTCAGGAGGGCCGCACCGTCCAGGGCGGTTCGACCATCACCCAGCAGCTCATCAAGAATTTGTTTTTGACCCCCGAGCGCTCGCTGGAGCGCAAAGTGGCCGAGGCGGTCCTCTCGCTGCGCATCGAGCAGGCCTTCAGCAAAGACCAGATCCTGGAGATGTATCTCAATCAGGTCTACTGGGGCAACAATCGCTACGGCATCGAGACCGCGAGCCGCGCCTACTTCAACAAACCCGCCAAGAGCCTCAATCTTGCCGAATCGGCGATGCTTGCGGGCATGCTGCGCGCCCCCGAAATCTATTCGCCCCTGCGCAACCGCGCAAAGACCGTCGAGCGCCAGCGGGTGGTGATCGCCCGGATGCTGGAGTTGGGCTGGATCACCCAGGCGGAAGCCGACCAGGCCCGCTCGACGGCTCTGGTCTTCAAAGGCGGCGACGCCGATTTTATGATCACCCAGGCGCCCTACTTCTCCAGTTATGTCGTGCGCGAACTGATCCGCAAGTATGGGCGCGACGCCGTACTCAAGGGCGGCCTGCGGGTGCAAACCACCGTTGATCTCAAAATCCAGAAGCTGGCGGAACAGACCGTCGCCCGGGCGGCCAAGAACATCCGCTACCGCCGGGCGGAGCAGCTGGCCCTGGTGGCGATGGACCCGCGCACCGGCTATATCAAGGCGATGGTGGGGGGCGTCGATTACCAAAAAAGCCAGTACAACCGCGCTTCCCAGGCTTCGCGTCAACCGGGTTCGACCTTCAAACCCTTCGTCTACTACGCCGCGCTTGCCACCGGTCGCTATACCCCCGAAACGCCCATCACCGACGCGCCCGCCTGCTTCGGTCGCTACTGCCCCAAAAACTACGACCTGCGCTACTCCGGCGGAATGTCTTTGCGGCAGGCCATGGCCGTCTCGCGCAACGTGCCGGTTGTGAAGCTCGCCAACACCATCGGCATGAACCAGGTGATCCTGGCGGCCCGCCGCGCCGGGGTCACCGCCCCCCTGCAGCCCAACCTTGCCACATCGATCGGCGCTGGGGGCATCTCGCCGCTGGAATTGGCGCGCGGCTTCTCGGCCTTTGCCAACGGCGGTTACCGCGTCGATGCCACCGCCATCCTCCAGGTCACCGACCAGCAGGGCAACATCCTGGAGCAGAACCTGCCCGTGCGCGAGCGCACCCTCAAATCCGCGCCGGTCAAGATGATCAACTCCATGATGATGAGTGTGGTGAGCGGCGGCACCGGTACGCGGGCGCAGCTGCCCGACGGCAGGCCAGTGGCGGGCAAGACCGGCACCACCCAGGATTTTCGCGACGCCTGGTTCGTGGGCTACGTGCCGCAACTGGTATCGGTCGTCTGGATTGGCAACGACGATTACCGCCGGCCGATGGCCCGCTCGACCGCGGGCGGCACCTACGTAGCCCCGATCTGGCGCTCGTTTATGGCCTCGGCGCTGCGCGGCCAGCCGGTGCTGCCCTTCCCGGGATTCGAGCCCGGTGAGAAACCGGCCGCCGCCAAGGGCAACGGTGCCCAACTCGACGAAGCGGTGGCAGAAGAGAAACCCAAACCGCGCCGCCGCCGCCGTCGCCGCCCCACCCCCGAAACAGCCGCTTCCCAGTCACGGGAAGCAGCCCTTCCCCTCAAAGCCGCCGAGCCGGCCCCGGCAAATCCTTAGGCACCACTCTCCTACCAGACCCGGTAGGCGTCCGCACACAATCTGCTGATTTGCGGCTTCCCGACGATAGCCTACACGCGAGGTGGCGACGGTGAGTCGACCCCTATGGGTACCCGACAATCGCTGGGCAAAATCGGTAATATAGAACGGCTCATTATCCGGCAGTCTATGCATCGCCCATCGATTGCGGTTCTGCTGGCCGGCTTGCTCGTCGCCCCAGGCGCGATTGCCGCCGAGCCTGCCGCCGTACCCCCGGCCGACCTTGAAAAACAGGTGCTCGAAATCATCCAGCGCTACCCCGAAGTGGTATACAACGCACTGCGGGCCTATCAGAGCCAGGCCGTCCGCGCCCAGCGCCGCGCCGAGTGGCAGCGACAGCTTGAAAACCCCGTCAAAGTCGACTTCCAGGGTGCCCCCACCCTCGGTCCGGCGGACGCTGCGTTGACGCTCGTCGAATTTTCGGATTTTCAATGTCCCTACTGCAGCCGGGCGCAATCGACCGTCAAGACCCTGCTCGAAAAGTACAAAGGCCGCATTCGACTTGTCTACCTGCACCTGCCGCTGCCTGTCCATCCCCAGGCCAAAGCCGCCGCCCTCGCGGCCTTCGCCGCGGGCGAGCAGGGCAAATTCTTCGCGTACCACGATCGGCTGTTCGCCCTGGGCGAGCAACTGGTCCCTGAGAGTTTCGAGCAGATCGCCCGGGAGTTGAACCTCGATGTCATCCGCTTCAACCGCGACCGCGAGAGCCCCCAGGCTCTGGCCCGCCTCGAATCGGACCTCGCCCAGGCCCGTCGACTCGAACTTGACGCCACGCCGAGCTTTGTGCTCAACGGCCTCGTGCTCAAGGGCGCTTTGCCCATCGAAGAATTCGAAGAAGCGATCAAACTGGTCCAGTCCAAATCCGGCTAACTGCGCCTTTTAAGGAGCCAGCGGCAGCGATACCACAAAAGTTGCCCCCTGGTCGGGTCCGGCGCTGTGGGCTTCCACACTGCCGCCGTGCAATTCGACCAGATGGCGGACGATGGCAAGCCCCAGCCCCAGACCGCCGAAGGTGCGGGTGCTGGAGCTGTCGGCCTGGCGAAAGCGGTCGAATACGAAGGGCAAAAACTCCGCCGCAATACCCATGCCGGAGTCGGCAACCGCGATGTGCACCTGCCCGGCGCGGCGCTCGACACTCACCCGAATCCGGCCGCCGACGGGGGTGAATTTGATGGCGTTGGAAAGCAAATTCCAGATCACCTGCTGCAACCGGTTGGGATCGGCCTGCAGGGTGCAGGGAGCCTCCGGATAGATTGCGCTCAGGGCAATTTTTTTGGCCTCGGCGGCGGTGCGCATCGTCTCGATGGCCGCATCGACGAGGGCGGTCACCCGTACCGGCTGGACGGTGAGCGTTAATTTGCCAGTGATAATCCGCGACACATCGAGCAAATCTTCGGTGAGGCGGGCCTGGGCCTTGGCGTTGCGCTCGATGGCGTCAAGTGCAACAGCCAACCGCTCAGGGTCGCCCGCATGGCGCCTGAGCAACTGGGTGAAGCCCAATATCGAATTGAGCGGGGTGCGCAATTCGTGGGAGACAGTCGCCAGAAATTCGTCCTTGGCGCGATTGGCCACCTCCGCCCGGTTGCGCTCGTGCTGCTCAGCCGCGTAAAGCCGGGCGTTGTCGAAGGCGAGGGCGGCGCGCCCGGCCAGATCCTCCGCCAGCGACAGGTCCGACGGACCGTAGCGGCGGTCGGACTCCGCGAGCACAAAGGTGAGCGTTCCCAGGGTCTGCCCGCGTGCCACCAGCGGCACCACCATCGCCGAGCGAAAGCTTCCCCGGCGCAGCAGCTCCAGGTGTTCCGGGCTGTCGGTACAGGCAGACAGCAGCACCTCGGAGAATTCAGAGTACAGTTGCGGGCAACCGGTGCGGATCACCTGGGCGATGCCCCAGGACGCGACCGGAGCGCCCGGATCGCGTTCGCGCCGCCGCCGCGCCCAACCCACCTTCTCAGCATCGGCGTGGGCGAGGACCAGACAGCGCAGTGCCCCGTCCGCCTCGACTAGATCGACGGCGAACCCATCGGCGATCTGGGGAACCACGAGCCGTGCGAGGTTGGCAAAGGTGGTCTCCGCATCGAGGGAACTGGACAGCACCACACTGGCCCGCGCCAGAAAGCGGTGGCGGCGCTCGCTGTGCTCGATGGCCTGGTGCAGCCCTTGCTCGCGCTGCAACAAGGCGGCGAACGCTGCCTCGGAGCGCTTGCGCTCGGTGATATCGCTGAAGACGGCAATCAACGAGGTGAGCTGCCCCTGATGGACCACCGGTCCGACGCTGGCCCGATACCAGAACACCCCGCCGTGGGCATCGGGTGCGGCCACCTCACAGCTTTCTGCCTCGCCGGTGGCCAAGACCTGGGCAAAAACCTCGCCCATCCGCTCGGCATGCTCCGGCAGCAAGTAATCACCCGGATTCTGTCCGATCATCTGCTCAAAACAAAGACCGGACAAGGCACGATTGGCGAACAAGATACACCCCCGTCGATCGACGGCGGCGATCGTATCCGGCACATGCTGAACCAGCGAACGCCAGCTTTCTTCGAGGACGCCGCTCACCTGGGTGGGCGCTTTGCCGTTGGTCCTGTCCAGGTCCGATCGGAGCCGTCTGCAGGTTTCTTCGAGTTGGGCAATGCGCTTGCGGGCCGCTTGCATGTCCTTTTCTGCCCGCAGGGAGTTGCTGATCTCTGTCATTGGCGGTTCCGAAAACGGGGGATCCAGGGCAACGCCGGGGTCTGCGCAGGCAATACCAAAACCACAATCGGCTGCATTCCATCTTACCGGCAAAAGCCCAAAGCACGATTGGCCACCGACCGCAGATAGGGGTCCTCAGCGCCGCACAGCCCGCTCGATGTCGCGCTTGGCCTCCCGCTTTTTGATGTCTTCGCGCTTGTCGTAGAGCTTTTTGCCCCGGGCGAGGCCGAGGTCGAGTTTTACCCAACTGCCTTCGAGATAGAGCTTGAGGGGAATAAGGGTCAGGCCTTTTTCCTCGACGCGGCCGGTCAGTTTGTGGATTTCGCGGCGCTTGAGCAGCAGTTTGCGGGTGCGCAGCGGATCGTGGGCGAAGGCCCCGGCGGTCTGCAACGGCGAGATATGCATGTTGTACAAAAGCACCTCGCCATGCTGGATCCGGGCAAAGGCGTCGCTTAGGTTCGCCCGGCCGGCGCGGATCGCCTTGACCTCGGTACCCAACAGGGCGAGCCCCGCCGAGTAGGTCTCCAGAATCTCGTACTCGAAGCGGGCCTTGCGGTTGTCAACTAGTATCTTGCGGGTCTTCTCGCCGGCCATGGACGTGGGGATGGGTGGATCCTCCCAGCCTATCCCAGTTGTGGCGGTCATCGACAAGAAAGGTGAGGCCCACCGGGGCCTCACCCATCACCTTTCAGCGCTGGACCCGCCGCGTCCGGCAGGAAAACTCTATCGCTCGGCCGCGCTGATCGGCCGACGGGGCAACCGACACCCGGAGGCGGCCTTCGCGGGGCCCCCGGCTTCATCCCTTAGCGGCAGTTGGCGCTCGCCAGGGCGGTCGCGGTGCCCGCGTAGGGCGTCGAATCGGTGTACAGCTCCGAGGCGCGCGGACCACTCTCGTCGTTGTCCGGATTGAAACGCGGGTTGTCGATGCATTGCTCGGCGCCGGGGCTGAAGACCACCCCGCCGAGGCGGCCGCCCTCGGCGCTCAGGGTAGGAGCGGCGGCCTTGCCGGCCTGGATGTCTTTGACCTGTTGGACGCTCAGGCCGGGGTACTGCGAGCGCAGACCTTTGTCGACGGCCAAAGCGGGAACGCAGAAGGCGACGAGGGCCAAAGCGGCGGTGCATGGCGGTGTCTCCTGGGCTGAAAGTGTGTTTTTGAGCGCTCTGGGCTCATGTCTTCATACTCAGGGACGGCAATGAGCGCTTTGTGAAGTTTTGATGAGAAGCCCCTTAGGCAAGGATTCGGCGAGGCTGGAGCGGTTTTTTGGTTGCCCAGACACCGGCAGGCCACCTGTGAACCCCGGTGGACAACGGTTTCAATCCTGGCACCTAAAAAGCGCGCTCGTTTGTCTGGGCGGCCGGCAGCGGCGGCAGGGCAACCGCCTGCACCTGCGGATAGTAGTTGAGCCAGGGGTAGGCCGCATGCGCAAAGCGCACCGGATCGCCAGAGACAAAAAAGTGACAGGCAGCCCGGCTCTCCAACCGCCGCGAAGGCGGCAGGGCTGCCGCCAGTTCAGCCACCGCCGCCACCGCCGGGTCGATACGGTGGACACTGGCCGGCAGCAGATCGCCAATCACCGAGTCGAGATATGGATAGTGGGTGCAGCCGTAGACGAGGGTGTCGATGCGCTGTTCTACCAGCGGCGCCAGGTAGCGGCGGGCCATCGAGCGCACCTCCTCGCCCATCAGCCGGCCGCTTTCGACGAGCGGCACAAATTCTGGGCAGGCGACTTCCCACACCTGCGCCCGGGGGGTAAGTGCCTGGATGGCGCGGGTGTAGGCGCGGCTTTGGACCGTGGCGGCGGTAGCGATCACACCGATGCACCGGCCCCAGCGGGCGGCGGCGCGGGCGGCCGGGGCGATCAGTCCACCGACTTCCAGGACATATTCCGACGCGACCACCGGCAGCGCGAGGGCCGAACTGGTGTTGCAGGCCATCAGCACGCGCCGGACTCCCTGCCCTTCGAACCAGTGCAAGATCTCGCGCACGTACCGGCAGATTTCGACCGGGGTGCAAGAGCCGTAGGGCAGGCGGGCCGTGTCGGCAAAGTAGATCACCGGCTGGGCGGGCAGCCTGCGGGCAATTGCCCGCAGCACCGTCAGACCGCCCAGCCCGCTGTCAAATAGGCCCAGAACCATACCCTACGCACCCCTCACACCGGTTTCGAGTGTCGCATGGAAGGGCACCGGACTGGAACGGTCCTCAAGAGCGCAGATCGATGAGGGTGCATTCCCCGGGTTGATCGATCTGCTCGTAGAGCGAATCGACGAGTTGTTCCTGCGAAGGGGGTGCCACCGAATCGAGCAAGATTACCCAGTGGCGCTGGATGCCCAGGGCCGAGCGCACCGCCCGAAAATTCTGGGATTTGACCAGCCCCAGTTCGTTGAGGGCATGGCGGTCGCGGGTGGTCACCAGGACCGCCACCCGGATAGCCTCGCCGTCGATATTCTCCAGGCTCACCACCGCATCGATAAGTACCAGATCGAGCCAGGTGGCGGGATCTTGCAGGTCCTCTCCGCGCCGGGAAGCTTCCTCGACGCGGTCGGACAATCGCGAGCGGATGGCCGGCCTGAGGGTGGCGACGGTGATCGTTCTCAAGAACTCCTTATCGACGATCTTGAGCTCGCGGGCGATCCGTTGAAACCATAACTTGCTTTGGTATGACATGCAGAAGCCCCCCAGACCTGCTCCGACCGCCGGGGCAGCCGCTGAGAGAGATACTGGGCCGAGACGTCTCGATTATCCTACCATTTGCGGCTGATCCCAGGCCGGGGAGGTTCAGCCGCGCAGCAGTTGACGAAGCATCCAGCCGCCGCTGAGAAACTGGATGACCAGCAACGCCATCACCGTGCCGTTGAGAATCGAGTGGGCCAGCCGCGCCCACTTCCGGCGCTTGAAGGAGCGCACCGTCACCAGCGCCGTCGAGACGACCAGCAACAGCACGACCACCAGCGCACCCAGACCGTGCCAGTCGGTATCGATCGCTGCGGGCAGGCCCTCGCTTGCGAAGCCTCCCACCGTCGCCACCAGCACCAGCGAGATCAAAAAAGCGATGCCGTTGGCGATGTGGCGGTCGCGCGCAAGTTTTGGCGATACCTTGCGCCGAGCGCGCTCGGCGCGGACCTGCTGCAATTCGATACCGAAGGCGGCGGCGGCAAAACCGACCGGAAAGACGATGAGCAACATCAGCACCGGGTGCAAATAGGCGGTCCAGGTCACAAAAGTTTATCCTCAAGGCCACCTTTAGAATAAAACCCCCTGGAGTGCGCCGGTTATTGCTGGATCAAGATCAATTTTTGCTGGCGGGTCTTGCCGTCTTGGACGGCGCTCAAGTTGACCTCGTAGCGGGTACCGGCGGTGGTCACAGGCGAGCTGAACTGAAAGGAGAAGTTGCCCTGGGCGTCGGCCTGGACGGTGCCCTTGTAGACGTTTTGGTTGACGCCGAATAGACCGATCACCGATGTGGTCGCCTGCACATCGGCACTGACGCTCGCCCCGGCAGCGGTCTTGCCGCTCACGGTGATCGGTCCTCCCGGCACCTGGCTGTTGTTGGCAGGGCTGGTGACGGTGAGGACGAAGGGTTCTGGACGGGTGGCCGCACTTGCCCTGCCGACATCGAACGACCAGGTGCCGCGCCCGACGTTGCCCGAAAGGTCTTTGAGGTCCACCTCCACGCGATATTCGCCCGGCGGCAGGTCGCGTTTGGGTTGAAAGTTAAAGAAATTGGCGGTGATAGTCGAGTCCTTGGTCACATCCCGGCCGTCGAAGCGCACCCGCACCGACTTGGGATCAACCCCCGAGCCGCGTCCGTCGTCGAAGACCGCCGAAACCAGCGGCCGGGGCGATTCGGCGGCGGTGCGGTCGGCTGGTGCCGCATTCTGGACTGTGGGCGCTTCTTTGTCGTTGATAAGACCCTGCTCCAGCCGGGAGCGCGCCGTGCGGCCCTGGTTTTCGAGCAGGGCAGTGATTGCCACGCCGGGCGGGAAGTTGTCATCGCGGCGAATAGTATAGCGTCCCTCGTAGCTGCCGGGGGTGGTCTGCTCCATCGGTCGGTCGCGCACGACATCGCCGATGGTAAAAGAAGCGCGCGAGTCGGGGGTGCCGGTGAGCCTGAAAACCAGTTCGGCTCCCGGTTCGAGCCGCTCGATCGGGTCGACCGCAAAGCGCTCGATGCGCACCGCACTGTCGGCACCGCCGCCCGCAGCCAGCGGTTGGGCCAGCTGCAGCGAAGTGGAGCGCTTACCCTGGGTGAGGGTGGCGCGCACAACGGTCTTCCCGGTGATCCGGTCGTTGCGCTTGATGGTGTAGCGGCCCTCGTAGACGCCGGGCTCGACTTCGCGCAGCGGCAATCGGGCAGCCACCCCGGCGATCGAGACGGTCGCTTTTGCTTTGGGGGAGCCTTCGACGGTGAAGATCAGTTCGGTGCCGGGGCTAAGATCGTCGACCTCCCCGGCGGTAAAGCTGTCGATGCCGGGGGCGCTCTGGGCGATGGTTATTTCTGCCGATGCCGACGGCAAGGGTGCAGCCACCGCACCCAAAACGGTCCCCGTCCACGCCAGGGTGGTCAGCACCGCCACCAGGGTCATCGCACCGTGCACTCGACTGTCCATACGCTCCACCCGGAAAGTCCACGATTGAAAGTATAATTGGGCACCGTGCGTTCTGATTCAGTCCCTGGCGAGAACCGAAGTGAGATCGTTAAAGCTGTTGTTGGGCTTTGCCCTGCTTGCCACCCTGGGCGGCTGCACCGGCGTCCCCGAAAAATCCGATCGGGCCAGAGCCGAGCCGGTTGCCGTTCCTGCCGAATACGCCAACTTGCCCCGGTTGACGGGTAAAGCCCTGGTCGAATTGACCACCACCCAGGGGCCGATCGCCATCGTCCTCGACGGCGACCGCGCCCCGATCAACGCCGGCAACTTTATCGATCTGGTGCAAAAGGGCGTCTACGCGGGCACGGCCTTCAATCGCTTCGAGAAGGGCTACCTGGTGCAGGTGAGCGATCCCCAGGGCAAAAACGACGGCGGCTACCTGGATCCGGCCACCGGCAAAATCCGGCGAGTGCCCATCGAGATCATCCCTGAGGGTGCCTCCCAGCCAATTTACGGCAAGACCCTCCGCCAGGCGGGGATCCCCGAGAAAATTTTTCCGGTGATGCGCCACTTACCCGGAGCGGTCGGTCTGGCCCACACCGAAAAAGACCCCAACTCCGGTTCGACCCAGTTTTATATCACCTACGCCAACAACGAAATGGTCAACCCGCGCGGCAACTTTCTGGATGGGCGCTACACGGTCTTCGGTTATGTGGTGGATGGTCTGACCAACGCCGAGAAACTGCGCATCGGCGACAAGATCCTCTCTGCAAAGGTGGTTCTGGGGACCGAAAAGTTCCAGCCCTCCGCTGCCGGCAAATAATCCTCAGCGGCTGAGCGCCCGGTCGATGAGCACCTGCTGGGAGCTGATTTCGATTGCACCGGGCAACGTGTGACGGCGGGCGTAGGCGCCGTTGGTCTGCAACTCCCAGCTCTGGCGGTTGTCGCTGAGCAGCAAATGCAAAAAAGCGACCAGTTCGTCGCGCAGGCGCGGCTCTTCGACGGGTGTCATCACCTCGACGCGCCGGTCGAGGTTGCGGGGCATCCAGTCGGCCGAACCGATGTAGACTTCGCTGTTGCCGCCATTGCCGAAGTAAAACACCCGCGAATGTTCGAGCAGGCGCCCCACGATGCTGATGACGCGAATATTTTCGCTGACCTCGGCATAGCCCGGCCGCAGACAACAGATGCCGCGCACAATCAAATCGATGTGCACCCCGGCCTGGGAAGCCCGGTACAGCGCCCGGATCAAAATCGGGTCGACCAGGGAATTCATCTTGGCGATGATCCGCCTGGGGACCTCGGGGGAACGCGCGGCAATCTCGCGGTCGATCAGTTCGACAAATTGGTCGCGCAGGCGGGCAGGAGCCACCAACAGCTTGCGGTAATGGGTCTGGTGGGAGTAGCCGGTCAGATAGTTGAATAAATCGGTGACGTCGCCCCCCAGATCCGGCCTGCAGCTAAATAGACCGTAGTCGGTGTAGAGGTTGGCGGTTTTGGAGTTGTAGTTGCCAGTGGCCAGGTGCACGTAGCGGCGGATGTGGCCTTTTTCGCGGCGGACCACCAACAGCGCCTTGGCGTGGGTCTTGAGGCCCACCAGGCCGTAGACGACGTGCACCCCGGCGCGCTCCAGGGCTCGCGCCCAGTTGATGTTGTTCTCTTCGTCGAAGCGGGCTTTGAGTTCCACCAGCACCGCCACCTGCTTGCCGTTTTCAGCGGCGCGAATCAAGGCGCGCACGATGGGCGAGTCGCCGGAGGTGCGGTACAAGGTCTGTTTGATGGTGAGCACGTCCGGATCGTCCGCCGCTGCCGAGACGAAGCGCTCGACGGTGGCGGCAAACGAATCGTAGGGGTGGTGCACCAGGCGGTCGCCCTGGCGGATGAGCCGGAAGATGTCGAGTTGGGGGTTGCGAAAATCGGGCGGCACTTGGGCGCTGAAGGGCCGGTGCTTGAGATCGGGCCGCTCCAGCCCGGCCAGTTGCCAAAGACAGCGCAAATCGAGCAAGCCGTCGATTGCATAGACGTCCTGCTCGTGCAGTTCGAGTTCTTCGAGCAGACGGGCGCGCACGTGAACCGGCATCTGGGGGGTAATCTCCAGACGCACCGCTTCGCCGAAGCGGCGGTTGCGCACCGACTGCTCGATGGTGAGCAGCAGATCTTCGGCTTCTTCCTCAGCCATCTCCAGATCGCTGTTGCGCGTGAGCCGAAACGGATGCCAGCTCATCACTTCCATGCCCGGAAACAGCTGGTCGAGGTGGGCACCGATCACCTCTTCAAGCGCCACAAACTGGTTGGGAATCCCCAGCGGCACCAGCCGCGGCAACCCCTGGGGCACCTTGACGCGGGCGAACAGTTCCTTCTGGCTCACTGGATCGCGCACCAACACCGCGAGCGACAGGCTCAAATTGGAGATGTACGGAAACGGATGGCCCGGATCGACCGCAAGCGGGGTGAGCACCGGGAAGACCTGCTCCTCAAAGTAACGCTGCAGCTGCTCCTGCTGCCGGGGCAGAACCTTGATCTCGCTGTAGTCGCAGATGCGGATGCCCTCTTCGGCGAGCTTCGGCAAAATCTGGCTGCGCAGCGCCATCGTCTGGGTCTCCAAGAGCGGCCGCAGCCGGTGGACAATGGCGTCGAGCTGCGCCTGCGGTCCCAGGCCGTCGGGGGTCTTGTTCTTCAAACCCAATTCGACCTGCTGCTTGAGGCCCGAGACGCGCACCATGAAAAATTCATCCAGGTTGCTGCTGAAGATGGCCAGAAACTTCAGCCGCTCCAACAGCGGGTTGCGCTCGTCGAGCGCCTCGTCGAGCACTCGAGTATTAAATTCGAGCCAACTGAGTTCCCGGTTGATGAGAAGCGCCGGGTCGTCCAGCCCAATCTTGGTCTCAACGCTGTCTGTGATGGAAGCCTCGCTCATCGGAGCACACCCAGTTTTTCATAATCATGGCACCCGCCCCGGCCAATAGCAGTATTCAAGACTGCATAGACCCTCCCAATCATCCCTGTCCATTGATAGAGGCCGGCTCAAGTCGATTGACTCCCTGCTTAGAATCAGTCTAAAATAGAACGGATGAGAGGGATGTTTTTCCCAAGCAAGGAGTCTATCCATGCAAGTGGTCACGCAGAAAAAAGGTGCCATTCGGGCGGGCAGCCTGTTTGGCATTCCATTTTTCATCGATGTGTCCTGGTTTTTGATTTTGGCGTTTGTGACCTGGTCCTACGGCTCGGCCCTGGGTGCCCAGCACCCCGAGTGGGGTCCTCTGGCGCCGTGGCTGACCGGTTTCGTCTCGGCGCTGCTGCTGTTTGCCTCGGTGCTGCTGCACGAGTTGGGCCACAGCTTTGCCGCTATCGTCCAGGGCATCCGGGTGCAGTCGATTAGTTTATTTCTGTTCGGCGGTGTCGCTCAGATCGAGCGCGAGTCGCGCTCGCCCTGGGGAGCGCTCGTCGTTGCCCTGGCCGGTCCATTGGTGAGCATCGCCCTGTTCGGGCTGTTCTACGGACTTGAGCAGGCGCTGTTCCTGGCGGGTCCTGTGGGGGCTGTGGTGAGCCTGCTCGCTATGGTCAACCTGGCGCTTGCCATCTTCAACATGCTGCCCGGTCTGCCGCTCGACGGCGGCAACGTGCTCAAGGCGCTGGTCTGGGGTGTAACCGGCAACCAGTACAAGGGCATCCGCTTTGCCGGCATCGCCGGTCAGGGGGTCGGCGCGCTGATGATGCTGGGGGGGTTGTTCGTGATCGGCAACTTCAACGGCCTGTGGTTTGCGATCATCGGCTGGTTTGTCTTCAGTAATGCCCGCCGCTACAGCGAGTACGCCCGCATCCAGGGACGGCTGAGCGGCCTGACCGCCGAGCAGGCGGCCGTGCGCACCGAGCCGGCGGTACCGGCCTACGCGAGCCTGCGCTCCTTCGCGGACCTGTACGCGCTGGGCAGCTCCCAGGTGAGCTTTCTGGTCACCGACTACGACGGCCACCTGGTGGGCCGCATCGACCGCGGCGCCCTGTTGCAGCAACCGACCGAGTTGTGGGCGATTACGCCGGTCAGTGCGGTGATGCAGCCGGTGGATGCCAGCGAGACAGTCGTTTCCAGCCAGCCCCTCGACGAAGTGTTGACCCGATTGCAGGAGAAGCGCCTGCCGCGCATCCCGGTCCTGCAGCCGAGCGGTCTGTTGGTGGGCCAGGTGCGTATAGAAGATATCCAGCGGTTCTTTGCGCACAAAGAACCGCTGCGCCTGGCCAGTTAGTTAGTCTTCCGGTTTGATCAAGTCTCTGCTGAAGCCCTCCCTGCGCAGGGGGGCTTTTTTATAGGCGTTAGATGTCAGCTGACACCTGGCACCTCAGAGCTGATTCGTAAAGAGTATTAAGAGACTATGCGCTGTCAGTACGTTTGCGCTCGGGTTGAGGCAGCAAGCGTGCGTAGTAGCCGATGGATCGCAAGTCCTACAAGACCGAGCTGACAGATGCTCAGTGGGTCATCCTCGAACCCCTACTACCAAAGGCTAAACCCGGTGGCAGACCGCGTTTTGTCGATATGCGCGAAGTAGTCAATGCCATCCTATCCGTGCGGCATACCGGCCTTCAGTGGGAGATGCAGAAGTCATCGACATGGCAAAAGAGGGGTGAAGTAGACCAGCAAATCGTGGTCGAACTGGTCGGCGCGGGGGGCGGGGCGGTTGTTGAAGTTGCCCTGGTAGCCTACTTCCAGACTCAACTGCGGATTGAGCTTGTGGATGATCGAGAAGATGGCCCGGTTTTGCTCGAAGCCTCCTACGGGGCCGTTGGTCGGCGCGTTGAGGTTGTAGAACAATTCGTCGCTGACGTTGACCAGCCAGCGCTTCTCGACGTCAAGCGGATGTTGCAGCTGCAGCCGGTAGCGGGCGCGCAGCGAGACGGCCGAAGCCCCTTCGATCCAGCGCTCCTCCAGCCGGATGCGCTGGGCAATATTCAGGTTATCCACCCGCAAAGCGTAGATAAAATCCTGAAACAGCCGGGTCTCGACGCTGATGTTGGTGCCCTGGGTGGGCCAGGTAAAAAAGTTCACAAAGCCCAGGTTGGCCGTGAATTTGTCGCTCACCGTCAGCCCGACGTAGGGACGGACGAGCAGCTGGCGCTCTTCGCGCGCCGTTGCACAGCCGGTTTTCGATCTCAAAACCCCAACGGGTCGGACTGCCTTCGAAGCGGCCCCGCAGGGTAAGTCGGGTCCAGACTTGACAGTCCTCGACCAACCCGGCGGCGGACTGGTCGAGGAGAGATGGAGGATGAAGCGAGCCGAGTCCAAGTAGGACGGCGAGCGTTGCCAAAGCGGCCTTCAGCCGGGCTATGGACCCAGCCATCAGCGCTCGGTTGGGTGGGCCGATTTCCACTCGACGAGGCTCTTGAGTACCAGGGTGACCAGCGCCAGCAGTGCCAGCAGTGAGGCGACCGCGAAGGCACCCACGAAGTTGTACTCGTTGTAGAGAATTTCGACGTGCAGGGGCATTGTGTTGGTTTGTCCGCGGATGTGGCCCGAGACCACCGAGACGGCGCCGAATTCGCCCATCGCCCGGGCGTTGCAGAGGATCACCCCGTAGAGCAAAGCCCACTTGATGTTGGGCAGGGTGACCCGCCAGAAGGCCTGCCAGCCGCTTGCACCGAGTACCAGGGCCGTCTCCTCCTGCTCTGTTCCTTGCTCCTGCATCAGCGGAATCAGTTCGCGGGCGATAAACGGAAAGGTGACGAACACGGTCGCCAGCACGATCCCCGGCACCGCAAAGATGATCTTGAAGTCGTTGGCCGAAAGCCAGGGGCCAAGCCAGCCCTGCGCCCCGAAGAGCAGCACGAAAATCAATCCCGAGACCACGGGCGATACCGAGAAGGGCAAATCCACCAGCGTGGTCAAAAAGTTCTTGCCCTTGAAATCGAACTTGGCAATCGCCCAGGCGGCGGCGACACCGAAGACCAGGTTGACGGGCACGGCGATGGCACTGACCAGGAGCGTCAGTTGAATGGCCGTCAGGGCGTCGGCATCGGTGAAGGAGGCCAGATACAGCTCCCAGCCTTTTTCGAGGGCCTGGGCAAAGACCGCCACCAGCGGCACCACCAGAAACAATCCGCAGAAGGCAAGCGCCACTGCGACCAGCACCCAGCGCAGCCAGGCGGGTTCGGTGGTGGCCTGCTCCCAGAATTCCCGCCTTTGCGGGCGTTTTTCGATGACAGTAACCATAGAATAACCTCCTCCTGCGGGTTAGCGGGTGGCGAAGCGGCTGCTCCAGCGCTGGAGCAAATTGATGGCAAACAGCAGCACGAAGGCCGCCACCAGCATCACCACGGCGATGGCCGTGGCCCCGGCGTAGTCGTACTGTTCGAGCTTGGTGATGATGAGCAGCGAGGCAATTTCGGTCCTGCCGGGCATGTTGCCCGAGATGAAGACCACCGAACCGTACTCGCCCAGGGCGCGGGCAAAGGCCAGCGTAAAGCCCGTCAGCAACGACGGGATCAGCGTGGGCAGGATGACGGTGAGAAACGTCTGCAGGCGGCTTGCCCCCAGGCAGGCAGCGGCTTCCTCGCTCTCAAGCTCCAGATCCTGCAGCACCGGCTGTACCGTGCGCACGACAAACGGAAACCCGATAAACATCAGTGCAATAACAATACCGATCGGGGTAAAGGCGACTTTGATCCCGAGCGGGTCGAGGTACTGCCCGATCCAGCCGTTCGGGGCATAGAGGCTGGTCAGGGCGATACCGGCCACGGCGGTGGGCAGTGCAAAGGGCAAATCCACCAGCGCATCGAGGATGCGCTTGCCCGGAAAGGTGTAGCGCACCAGCACCCAGGCCACCAACAGCCCGAAGACGGCGTTGATGAGGGCGGCCACCAGCGAAGCGCCGAAGGTGAGCTGGTAGGCAGCGACCACCCGTGGGTCGGTGACTGTCGTCCAGAACTGTGTCCAACCCATCGTCGCCGACTTGAAAAACAGAGCCGACAGGGGAATTAAGACAATCATGCTGAGGTAGAAGACGGTATACCCCAGACTGAGCCCGAAACCGGGCAGAACGCTGTGCTTTTTGAATGCCAGTAGGGTCATGGTGCGTTTCCTTGCCACGAAGGCAGGCAGGGATAGAGAACTTACTTGGGCTTGTAGATCTGATCGAAGATGCCGCCGTCGTCGAAGTGCTTTTTCTGGGTTTTCTCCCAGCCGCCGAATTCCTTGTCGATGGTGACCAGGTTGACCTTGCCGAAGGTCTTGGCGTACTTCTTGGCCGCGGCGGCCTCGCGGGGACGGTAATAGTGCTTGCCGGCCAGATCCTGGCCGACGGGACTGTAGAGATACTCCAGATAGGCTTTGGCGACTTCGGAGGTCTTGCGCTTGTCGGTGACTTTATCGACCCAGGTGACCGGCGGCTCGGCCAGGATGCTCAGCGAAGGGGTGACAATCTCGACTTTGTCGGCACCCAGTTCGTTGACCGCCAGGTAGGCTTCGTTTTCCCAGGAGAGCAGCACATCGCCGATGCCGCGCTGCACGAAAGTCGTGGTCGAACCCCTGGCGCCCGAGTCGAGCACCGGCACGTTCTTGAACAGGCGGGCCACAAAATCGCGAGTCTTGGCCTCGTCGCCTTTGTTCTGCCTGGCGGCGTAGGCCCAGGCCGCCAGGTAGTTCCAGCGCGCCCCGCCGGAGGTCTTGGGGTTGGGGGTGATCACAGCCACGTCCGGCCGCACCAGGTCGTTCCAGTCGATGATCTTCTTGGGGTTGCCCTTGCGCACCAAAAACACGATGGTCGAGGTGTAGGGCGTGCTGTTGTTGGGCAGGCGCTTTTGCCAGTCATCGGGAATGAGCTGGGCTTTGTCCGCGAGGGCGTCGATGTCGTAGGCGAGGGCGAGGGTGACCACGTCCGCCTCCAGTCCGTCGATCACCGAGCGGGCCTGCTTGCCGGAGCCGCCGTGGGACTGCTTGACGGTGACACTCTGGCCGGCCTTCTTCTTCCAGTAGGCCGCGAACGCTTCGTTGAAATCTTTGTACAGCTCGCGGGTCGGGTCGTAGGACACATTGAGCAGGGCCACTTCCTTAGGGGTCTGAGCGGCGGCCGGAACACCGACCAGCGCCGCCGCTGCAAAGAAGGGACCGACGAGGGAAACCAGGGCGCGCGAGACACAGGCCCGATTGAACGCAAGGACCATCGAAACACTCCTCAATTGCACGGGGGAATCAGGCGGCGGCTTCGATCAGCTGTTTGTCGGCCGCAACCGCCGGGAAGATCTTAGGATTGCGGACCTGCACGTAGACAGGCTGGTCGGGACGCAACTGCAGGCGGTCCGCCTGCTCGCGGCTGAGCTGGACGATCAGCGGCTGGCCCGCCTCCAGCACCAACTCGGCCTGGACCTGCCAGCCGAGGTACATCAGCCGCTCGACGCGGGCGGTTAGGGAGGGTCCGCCCGCCTGGACGCTCAAGCTCAGATCGTGGGGGCGCACCAGCACCTCGCGGGCCGCCTCGCTCAGTTGCGGGAACAGTTCCGGGGTGTTGGGCAAGGTATTGACCTGACCCAAAAAGCTCATCACAAAAGCACTCTCCGGATGGTCGTAAATCTCGACCGGCGAACCCACCTGCTCGACACGGCCCTTGTTCATGACCACGATCGTGTCGGAGACTTCGAGCGCTTCTTCGGGGTCGTGGGTGACAAAGATGGTCGTGACGTGCACTTCGTCGTGCAGGCGGCGCAGCCAGGCTCGCAAATCCTTGCGGACCCTGGCGTCGAGGGCGCCGAAGGGCTCATCGAGCAGCAGCACCCGCGGTTCGACGGCCAGGGCGCGTGCCAGGGCCACTCGCTGGCGCTGGCCGCCGGAGAGTTGGGCTGGGTAGCGACCGCCGTAGCCCGCCAGTTGCACCAGCTCAAGCAACTCTTCGACGCGGGCTTTGATCGGGGCCTTGGGCGTCTTGCGCACCTCCAGGCCAAAGGCGATGTTCTGGGCAACGGTCAGGTGCTTAAAAAGCGCATAGTGCTGAAAGACAAAGCCGATATTGCGCTCCTGCAGCCGCTGGCGGGTGGCGTCCTGCCCCTCCAACCAGATTTGGCCGCTGTCGGGCAGTTCGAGCCCGGCGATCAGGCGCAACAGGGTCGATTTGCCGCATCCGGAAGGCCCGAGTAGAGCCACCAGGTTGCCGGGCTGGATCTCCAGGCGAATGTCGGCTACCGCCTGAAAATCGCCGAAGTTCTTGGAAACATTATCGATAAGTATCGACACAAGGAGCCTCCGATAGAACCAAGTAGGTGTTGCTGTGCAGGCTGAAAGGTGATCAAGACCAAAAAGCTTGCGAAAAAAAGAAGATCAGTGCTTTTAAAACAGGCTGCGTAATTGTTTGTATCATAGGGCATTTTTGTCGGAGCAATAGATCTAACTTATCAAAATTATAGATTGATGCTATGCCATCAAACAATTTTATTTATGATACAGTTCAGCTTCGTCCTCTGCCCATTTGCTTAGGTGCTTCTGTGTTCACAGCTGCCCGATGTGGCGCACAGGGATGCCTTCGCGATCACATTTTGCAAATTGGGGGCGTTTTTAGCCCCGGAAGACGACGCTCAGCAGCACAAAAAAAGCGAGAACGGCCACCAACGTGAGCGCGAAGTGCTTGAGTGAGGTGCCCCGCTTGCGCACCATGTTGCGCATCGCCAATTTGACATAACTGGGGGCGGGTTCTTCGGGCTTCTGAACTTTGGGCTCGTTGGGGAAGGACATGGCTAGATACGTTTGCCCCGTGGGGGCCGAAGGTTTTAAATAGATTCGCAAGCCTCACTCCATCCAAGGTAATCCATGCCTGAATCGGCAACCATGCTCCAGCAGTACGTCCCCGGAGACTTCTACGACGAGATGTTCCGCGAGCCGGGCGTGCCGCGCGAGCACTACAAAGTCGTCGCCGAATTTCTCGATCGCTTCGGGCCGGTGGAATTGGCCAACCGCGCCCGCCAGGCGCGCATCGCCTTTTTGACCCGCGGCATCACCTTTGCGGTCTACGGCTCCGATGAGGGCACCGAGAAAATCTTTCCTTTTGATCTGATTCCGCGCATCATTCCCCACGACGAGTGGCAGGTGCTTGAACGCGGTCTCAAACAGCGGCTGTTGGCGCTCAATTTGTTTCTTAAGGACCTCTACAACGGCCAGAAGATTCTGCTGGATAAGGTCGTTCCCCGGCATCTGGTCGAAAGTGCCAACCAGTTTCGGCCCCAGTTTATGGGCATGAAGGTGCCCAAAGATGCCTACGTACAGATCTGCGGTACCGATCTGATTCGCGACCGGGATGGCGAGTACCGGGTGCTTGAGGACAACCTGCGGGTGCCCTCGGGGGTTTCCTACGTGCTCGAAAACCGGCGGATTATGAAGCAGGTCTTCCCGCTCATCTTCGCCAATTACCCGGTGCGTCCGGTGCTCGATTATCCGCTGCGCCTGCTGCAGACGTTGCGGGGGGTCTCGCCGCGGCCGGACCCGGCAGTGGTGGTCCTCACCCCCGGTGTCTACAACTCCGCCTACTTCGAGCACGCCTTTTTGGCATTGCAGATGGGCGCCGAACTGGTCGAAGGCCGCGACCTGGTAGTCGAAAACGACCGTGTCTTCGCCAAGACCGTGAACGGCCTGCAGCCGGTGGATGTGATTTACCGGCGCATCGACGACGATTATCTTGATCCGGAAGTCTTTCGCAAAGACTCGGTGCTCGGCGTGCCGGGCTTGATGCGCGCCTACCGCGCCGGCAACGTCGTGCTTGCCAATACGGTCGGTACCGGTGTCGCCGACGACAAGGTGATTTACAAGTTCGTCCCTGAGATCATCCGCTATTACCTGGGCGAGGAGGCCGTCCTCAAGAACGTCGATACTTATTTGGCCGAAGATGCTTCCGAGTGCAGCTACATCCTGGAGCACATGGAGGAACTGGTGGTCAAGGAGGCCGACAACTCCGGCGGCTACGGCATGCTCATCGGCCCCAAGGCCACCCAAGCTGAGGTCGAAGAGTTTCGCGGCCGGGTACGCGCCCACCCACGCAACTACCTGGCCCAGCCGGTCGTCAATTTTTCCCGGCACCCTACTTACTCTGAGGACAACCACAACCTTTACGGCTGCCACATCGATCTGCGCCCCTATATCCTCAGCAACGGCGAGGACATCTGGGTATTGCCCGGCGGCCTCACCCGCGTCGCCCTGCGCCCGGGCTCGCTGGTGGTCAATTCCAGCCAGGGTGGCGGCTCGAAAGACACCTGGGTACTGGGCGAATCCTGATGCGGGAGAACCTCTCTACCGGTGGGTGGAACCGCGCCGACTGGGACATGTCCTTAACTCGCCCAGCCTGCAACTGGTGCTCAACGAGGACGATTACTTGACTTTGACTCCCAACGTCGCTTTTGTTGGCCACGGTCAGCTTGATCAACACCCTTTTGAAGATGTCATCCCCGAGCTGGCAGCTGTGGTTCTCTGCGGCCCTGAGCCTTCCGCAAAGCAAACGCGGCTGGAAATTTTGATGGAGTATGGGGTAAAGGTTGGCCTGTCGCTTGATCCCCAATTGCAGACGGTTGCTGTTTACTACGGGGAGGACGATAGGCAAATTCTGCAAGGCCAGGACACGCTCAGGTTACACGAACTTTTTCCCGGCTGGGAAGTACCGATCTCAGAATTTTGGCCTCCCCTGGCGGAAACCCAATCAGAATCGTGCAATCCAGAACTTGCCTGAGCGCTTCAAAATAGTCCAGACAAAAAGCCGGAAACATTGGACCTCAGTTCACCCCGAGGCAGAACTGAGCGCCTTTGCCGCCTTCGACTTTGGTCTTGCTGCAGGCCCAGCTGTCGACTTCGCCTATCTGTTGCTCTTTGATCCCGGCGGAAGCGCGGACGAACTCGGCGCCCTTGCTCACCTCCGGCAGCGCCTCCGCCGGGAGATTGGCCTTGGCAAACGCCTCGAATTCCTGGGCGCGCTCCGCTTCGGTGAAGTTGGCCACCAATCCGGGCAGGTACTTGTAGCGGTTGAAAAAGGCGCGCTTGTCGAGCAGAGCTTGATAGTTTTGCTTGGCGAACTCCCAGGCCATCTCCCGGTGCTCGCCGCTGCCGGCCACCTGCAGCACCAGATTGGTAGCCAGGTTGGGCTCCTCGTCGTTCTTGAGCGAAAGGGCCAACGTCTGCTGAGCGAGTTTCGGGTCGAGCGCCCCGGCCAGTGCCGCGTAGTAGTTGCGCTTCTCTTCGGTGCTCTGGGTTTTGCGAGCCAGCGAAAGCAACTGGTCGTAGGTAGCCTGGTCGGCGTAGCGGCCCACGACGCTCAGCACCGGCGGACGCAGGTTGGGGGCAAGCGACTCGGGGGCGCGCACAAAAGCTTCGAAGCGGCGGCGCGCCTCGGCGGCGACGGCTTCGTCTTTGAACTTGCCCAGGGAAGCGAGCACGCTGCTTCTGAGCAGGCCGGTCGTCTCGGGCTCGCCGGGTTGGGCGTCCCAACCGACGCGTTGGTAGACCGGTTGCAACAGCGACCGGGCGTAAGCCTGAAACGGCTCGCGCCCCGGCTGGCCGATTTGCAGCCGGTCGATTTCACCCAGGGTGGCGAGGATTTGCTGCCAGACCGCCAGGTTGGTATCGTCTTTGGCCGCTTCCGCCAGGCTCAGGTAGTCGCGCGCCCCTGCCTGCTTCGCCTGCACCAATGCCCAGGTGTCGCTTAGAAGATTGACCCGGTCCGCCGTCTGCAGGCGCGGAAAATTTTGCTTGAGCTGATTGAACAGGTCGCCCTCATACTTCACCCGGTAGTAGCCCGTGTCGCCCCGGTTGAGCTTGACCGGCGCCCCGCAACCCTCGGCGTTGGTGGTGGCCGTCTTCTCGGCGAGCAAAAAGGATTCCACTTTGTCGCTGCCCACGGCGCCGTAGGTGATGGGCACCTTCCACAACAGCGCCTTGGCGTTCGGGTCGTTGACGGTGAAGCGGTCCTGCCTGAGGGCGAGCCGTTGCTGGTCCCCCTCGCAGCGCGAGGACACTGTCACCACCGGAAAGCCCGGCTGCTCGGTCCAACCGGCGGCGATCGCCTGCACCGGCTGGCCGGAAGCCTCTTCGAGCGCCGCCCACAGATCGGCGGTGGTGGTGTTCGAGAGGGTGTGGGCCTTCATGTAACGGCGGATGCCGTCACGAAATTTGGCTTCGCCCAGGTAGGCTTCGAGCATGCGAATGAACGCTTCGCCCTTTTGATAGGTGATCTCGTCGAAGGCGCTCGCCGCCTGGGCCGGATCGGTGACCGGCTGCTGGATGGGATGGGTGGTGGAGCGGGCGTCGGACTGCATGGCGTAGTTTTTGGCGGCGCTCGCCCGCAGCCAGACCTCCCACTCGGGGTTAAAGTGGTCGGTGGCCTTGGTGTCCATCCAGGAGGCAAAGCCTTCGTTGAGCCAGAGATTGTCCCACCAGGCCATCGTCACCAGGTTGCCGAACCACTGGTGCGCCACTTCGTGGGCGACGACGTTGAAGATCGCTTCTTTGGTGCTCTGGGAGGAGCGGGCCGGGTCGTAGAGCAAAATCGCTTCGTTATAAGTAATGCCGCCCCAGTTTTCCATGGCGCCGCTGAAGCCGCCGGGGACGGCTATCTGGTCGAGCTTGGGCAGGGCGTAACCCACCCCGAAGTAGTCGTTGTAGTAGGGCAGAAGCTTTTTGAGCGCCTCCTGGGCGTAGCGGCCGTTCTGGCTTTTGCCTTCGGTGGTGACCACGCTGATTTTGACCCCCGACGCTTCGTCATCGAGGGACTCCAATTCGCCCGCGCACAGCACCAGCAGATAACTGGGCATCTTCGGGGTAGGGGCGAAGGCAATCGATTTGAGGCCGCCCTTCAGGCGCTTCTCGCCCGTCACGGGCATGTTGGAGACCGCCTTGAAGTTCTCGGGCAGATTGACCGTGAGGGCAAAGGGTGTGCGGAAGACCGGCTCGTCCCACAGCGGAAACATCCGCCGCGCGTCGGTGGGCTCCATCTGGGTGCCGAACATCAGCTTCTCGCCTTTGTCGGTTTTGTAGCGCACGTAGTAGAGCCCCTCGGCCTGGGCGTTCACCTGGCCGGCAAAGGCCAGAGAAAGTTTGTGGGGACCGCTTGCAATGGGCCGGGCAAAGGTGATGGTGGCAGTCTGCTTCGCCGGGTCGATTGTGACGGAGCCTGGGAGTTGGCCGTCGAGGCGGGCTTTGTCGACTTTGAGGTTGAGGGCGTTGAGCACCACGGTGCGGGTGGGCTTGCGCACCGCGATGTCGATCACTGCGGTGCCGGTGGTGGTCAAACTCCTGGGGTCCGGGGTGATCTCGACGGCGTAGCGCGTCGGGATCACATCGCGCGGCAGCTGCCCGGGGGTGGTCGCAAGCGAAAATTTTGGCTCGGCCTGTGCCGGCACCGCCAGCAAAGCGACGATGGCCAGCCCCATCAGACCCGTCAGTTGGCAAAACATGGATACCTGCACCTTTTCACGGAATACACGCACGGCCGACCGACCGCGCCCAAAGTCAGTATGCAGTCGAGCGGCAGGGCAATTTGGTTCCCTATGACCCGAATCAATCGCCCGAACGTCCTGAAGCGGGCTCAATCAGAGCTGTGATGCGGGCCAGGGATTCGTCGAGATGGGCGCGGGTGAGCGCATCGAGCTTGCCTGTGGCGAGCGCTCCGCGGATCTGGGTGTGCAGGGCCCTCAGATCGGCGCGCGCCAGGCTCGCGGCATCCTCGGGAGGGGCTGACGCTCCGCTCGCTGTGGCAATCCCGAGGGCGGACCAGAGCGCTGCTTGGGGATTTGGCCCGACCAGGGCGAGCAGTTGGGCGAGGTGGGCACGCTGAAGATTGCGCCGGAAGCTGCTGATGCTTTGGTGGCGGGTGACTTCCTCCCAGATGACTGAGCGCACGCCGCTGAACATATCGGCCAGGGTGAAGCGCGGCTGGCCTTTTGGGTAGTGCAGCGGCAGATCCGCCAGCCGCTGCAGGGCGATCGGATGGTAGAGCCGCCCCAGGGCGCGCTTTTGGATGTCGAGCACCTGGTCGTGCACCGGATAGTCGATGCGGGCGGTGTAAAAAGGCGTATTGCTGAAGTCCTCGAAGCGCTCCGGCGGCAGCTGATTGAGCAGGCTGGGCGAAAAGGCGAAAGCCCGGGCGCCAAAGATATAGCGGCCCAAAAAGGCGAGCGCCTCGCGCTGACGGGCGGCGCTCACCGGCTCGAAGGGCAACTGGTCGCCCGCGTCGCCCCGGTGGTGGCGGCGGTGGTAGAGGCCGCCCACGAACTTGGGCACCGAGGCGGCGGCGGTGGCGTGGGCGCGCAGCGCCTGGGAAAAGAGTCGGCGCATCTTCTGGTAGCGCTCGCCCTTGCGCAGGTAGCCGCGCTCGGCGGTGGCGAGCAACTCGCCCGCCATCTCGATGCGCTCGCGATAAAAGCGAATCGGGTCGGAACCGAGATCGAAGGGACTGGTCACCGGGTCGATGCCCCGCGCGTCGAAGCCGAAGGCGTCCTCGTCGGTGCCGTAGGGCAGGTTGCGCTCGGCGATGCGCGCGAGCCCCGCCGATTCTTCGGCCGCTGTAAAGGGCTTGTAGGCGTAGGCGATCGCCCAGTAGTCGTACTCGCCCAGGCCGCTGTTCCAGAATTCGCCCTGGGGTTTGCCCCGCGGCGCAAGGTTGACGGGGTTGTAGTCCATGACTGAGGCGGATACCCCGGTTTTTTGGGTGCGGGAGCGATCGTGCAGGTGGGCGTGGGCGTGGGCGGCGCTGGCGCGGAAATTGTGCCTGAGACCCAGGGTGTGACCGACTTCGTGGGCGACCAGGGCGCGAATGGCATCGTGGATGTACGCTTTGGCTTCCCGTGCGGTGGGATCGAGCCCCCCTAAGCGCGCCGCAAGCACACTCCAGCCGAAGGCCGCCTCCGAGGCAAGCCCCGCCTGAAACTGGCACAGCTGCGAAACGGGTAAGCGGGTGAGCAGGGGCGTGAGGACGGCGGGACCGCCCAGCGGGGCGACATAATCCTCCCGCTCGCGCACCAGGTAGCGCACCAGATCGGCGCTGATGCGGATATCGGCGTCGTAGATCTGGCCGGTGAAAGGGTTGGCGCGGGCGGGACCGACGGCGTAGGCGCCCCCCGGATTGACAATCCAGCGCACGGTGTTGTAGCGCACGTCGGCTGGATCCCACTCGGCATCGTCGGGTTGCTGACGCACTTCGAGGGCGCCCTCGATGCCGATGCCCTCGAAGGCGCGGTTCCAGAGGAGCACCCCCTCGCGCACCGCCTCGCGGTACTCCAGCGGCACGGTGCGCTCCAGCCAGAAGACGATGGGCTGCTTGGGGGGCGAGAGGGCCGCGCTCGGGTCGGCCTTTTCAAGGTGCCAGCGGTTGATATAACGAACGTAAGGGGTCTCGGCGGTCGGGTCGGTGTAGTCCTGGTGCAGCGTCAAAAAGTGACCCACCCGGTCGTCGGCCGGCCTTGGCCGGTAGCGCCCGCCGCTTTCACTCACAGTCGAGAGGCTGTAGCGGTAGCGGTGCTGCATACTGCGCCCATCGGCGATCCGCCCGTCGGTCCCGCGCGGGCGATTGTTCTTGAAGTGCAGCACCGCCTCGATCTCGACGTTGAGCGGGAAGGCACTCACCGGCCCCAGATAGCTCTCGCTCCGATCGAATGCAAAGTCGATCTTGTGGCGGCCCAGGGCGTTGGCCACCCCCGCATAGTCCTGCACAAAAAAGCTCGACAGATCCACCAGGACACTCTTGCGCTCGGGGTGCGGTCGACTCTCGATCTTGGCTGAACCGACAATCGAACTGGAGACCGCCCGCTCGACGGCGCGGCCAATCGGGGTGCCGGTTTCAGCGCGGTAGTAGACGTTTTTGTGAATCAGTTGAATCCGTTTGCCGACGCGCTTGAAAATAAATGGAAAGTTGTCGAGCATTGCCCCTGAGTCGAAATACAACCCGTCCCCTGCCTCCAAAGTGACATTGCACAGGAACAACCGCTCAAACTGCTCCGGGGCGATTTCAATGAGCACCCGGTTCTCTTCGAGGTTGGTGTAGACCGTGAACAGTCCCTGGCTGGCGCGGTAGCCGCGCACCACCTCGTCGAAGGATTTTTCGTCCTCGCGGACGGCCGCGGCAAGCAACCCACCCCCGGAAGCGCTCAAAGCGGGCGTCTGGGCGGCGGCAGGTACGGCAAGCAGCAGGAAATGGCCAAGAACAGCCAGAAGACACAGGTGAGATTGCATTTGCGTTTTTACATCGGATGGATGGGGCGATATCCGGTAAACTTCCAGACAATCGAAGCGCTCGCAGCTTTGTGCTAAAGACTAGCACAGCCAGAATCAGCTACATCGACTACCCCATTCAGATGAAATATTTCGTTTGATTGCTGGAGCCCTAGACCGGTGGGCGGGGCGAGGGTGACCAGCCTTTCGGGCTGGCGGACGAGGGCTTCTTTGGTCGCCTTGTCGAGGCGTTTGACGGCCGCCTCCAGGCGCAAAGCGGCGCTGCGGTCGGCCACCGGCCAGCTGGCGGCGAGGCGGTCGAAACCTGCCATGCGTACAAAGCGCGCCCCTTTGCCGCTCGCGTGCAGGCGCAGGCGCGCTTCGAGATCGGCCGTCTGGCCGCAGTAGAGCGCACCGTTGCGGCAGCGCACCAGGTAGACCCAACAGCTCATCCAACCTCCGGTACAATCGACCGACGCGCCGAGGGCCTAGACTGGACGAACCTCGGTCGGCGATCCCGCCGGCGGTACACTCTATCCTGCGGTGGCCGATGCCCATTGTGTTCGGACCGCCGCCCAGCGGCGTAATAGCTGTGCTGCTGTGGCTGGCGCTCGTTTGTGGACTGTTGCAGCTGGTGCGCGGCACCAACCGCGGCCTGCGGCGCGTTCGACGCTTCCATGCGATCCCCTGTACCCGCTGCCGCTACTTTACCGGGGAAACGGTACTCAAATGCCCGGTCAATCCCAAAGCTGCCCTCACCGAACAGGCGATTGGCTGTACTGACTTTGTCGGCGAAGTCGACTGAGCAGTGCCCGGCCGTTAGAAAATTGCGACGCCCTTGAACCGCAGCGGCCTCTCTATAGATTGTGCCTGATTCCCCACCTTAAAAGTGGCGAACGCTATGTCTGGAAGTTGCCCACATCTGAGATCAGTAGGCACCAGGCGATGGACACCGGCGGAATGGTTGGGGGGCTAGCCAGGATTTCGGGCTGCTGTATAATTATCCCGGCCCACCTCGGGATCGGCTGCCCAAAATTACTCCAAACTGGGCAGCAATCGCTGAAAGCCTCTCCATAATTGGGTTGCATTGCGCGGCCTTTGGCCCAACTTTGACTGAGGATCTCCCATTCCCTTCCACCATGTCAATGCTTGACGGAGGTGCAGCGCGGAACCCCCGGCCACCAACGCTAAGCTACGCTCTAGTGAAATGTGAGTACTATCTATGACCTTAGAAGAACTGATTCAGCAGCAGACAACTGTAGAGGAGCTAGTCCAGCAACTGCGGGCAACGCTGTTGCGGCTGGCGGATGCCGGTATGGATGTGACTATGCACTTTCGATCGGATGGGTTTGTCGCTGAGGTGGATTACAACGGGTTGTTTCCTCCGTTCGACAACTAGATCCGGGCGAGAAAGCGTCGCGATTTACCGCTCGAGGTGCCACAATCTGGGAGGTTGTCAACCAGAGCAGGCAGCACACGGCCATGCCCGATTTGGACCAGCGGACGATAGTGCCCGGCGGCTCTCGCGATGTCGGCGAGTTCGCCTTTGAGCCGCTCGACGATTTGCGGATCGTCTCGGTGAGTGAGATTCCTCCTCCAGTGCAACTGCGCGAGCAATTGCCGCTGGATGCGGCTGCCCAGAATGCGGTGCGCCGGGGCCGCTCGCAGATTCGCGCTGTGTTGGGCGGCTTTGATCCACGCCTGTTGGTGGTGGTTGGTCCCTGTTCGGTGCACGACGCCGATGCGGCGCGCGAGTACGCCCAGAGGCTGGCCGAGTGTGCCCGCCGCTACGCGGACGAATTGCTCATCGCTATGCGCGTTTACTTCGAGAAACCGCGCACCACGGTCGGCTGGAAAGGACTGATCAACGATCCTGATCTCGACGGCAGCTGCCGTATCGGTGAGGGACTGGCCACCGCCCGCGCGCTGCTGCTCGACGTTGCCCGGCTCGGACTGCCGGCGGCCACCGAATTTCTCGATCCGATCACCCCCGAGTACATTGTCGATCTGATCAGTTGGGGGGCGGTTGGGGCGCGCACGGTCGAAAGTCAGGTGCACAGGCAAGTGGCTTCGGCGCTTTCCTGTCCGGTGGGTTTTAAAAACGGCTCCTCCGGCGACATCGCCGTTGCCGTCGAAGCGGTGCTCTCGGCGCGCAACGCCCATCAGTTCCTTTCGCACACCCGCGAGGGTCGCACGGCTATCGTGCTGACCAGCGGCAATCCCGATTGCCACATCGTGTTGCGCGGCGGCAAAAACGGCCCCAACCACTCGGCTGACCACCTTGTGGAGGCTGGGCGATTGCTGCGCGAAGCGGGCTTGCCGGAGCGGTTGATGGTCGACTGCAGCCACGCCAACAGTTCCAAAGATCACCGCCGCCAGGGGGAAGTTTGCGAACAGTTGGCGGTACGGATTGCCCAGGGGGATATGCGGATGATGGGCCTGATGATCGAAAGCCATCTAGTCGAAGGGCGACAGGAGCTAGGCGACGGTTGCAACTTGCGCCACGGTCAGAGCATCACCGATGCGTGCATCGGCTGGGAACAGACCGAGCGACTGCTCGCCCGCCTGCACGAAGCTGCCGGTGCCAGAAGGTGCAGACTGGCTGTCCGCAGCAAGCTGCCGGTTTGATGCTGCAAATTAAGGCTTCAGCACAACTTTGATACAGTCGTCTTTTTGGTCTCGGAAGGTCCGGTAGCCTTCCGGCGCTTCCTCGAGTTTCAGGCGGTGGGTGATCACAAAACTCGGATCGAGTTTGCCCTGCTCGATGCGTTCCAGCAGCGGCTGCAAGTAGCGATGGACGTGGGTCTGGCCCATCTTGAAGGTAAGCCCCTTGGCAAACGCCGCCCCCATGGGCATCTTGTCGAGCAGGCCGCCGTAGACCCCAGGAATCGAGACGGTACCGCCTTTACGGCAGGCGACGATCGCCTGGCGCAGGGCGGCGGGTTTGTCGGTCTCCAGCTTCAAGACGTTCATGACGTTGTCGTAGATCCCTTCGAGGCCGCTGCCGTGCGCTTCGAGGCCGACGGCGTCGATGCAGTGGCTTGGTCCCCAACCGCCGGTCATTTCTTTGAGGGCCTCGCCCACTTCCACCGCATCGAAGTTGAGCACCTCGGCCCCCCCCTGCTCCTTGGCCATTTTGAGGCGCTTGGGATGGCGGTCGATACCGATCACCCGGTCCGCCCCGAGCATATAGGCGCTTTTGATCGCAAACTGCCCGACCGGCCCGCAACCCCAGACCGCCACCGTGTCCCCCGGCTGGATGTTGCAGTTTTCCGCCGCCATATAACCGGTCGGAAAGATGTCGGTCAAGAACAACACTTGCTCGTCCGTCAGGTTCTCGGGCACCTTCATCGGTCCGGTATCCGCGAAGGGTACCCGCACGTACTCCGCCTGGCCGCCCGCGTAACCTCCGAACAGGTGCGAATACCCAAAAAGCCCGGAACCGGAGGTAGAGCCGTAGACTTTCTCAGCCATCCAGGCATTGGGATTGGAGTTGTCACACAGCGACCACAGCGTCCGCTCACAGAAGTGGCAGTGGCCGCAGGCGATGGTGAAGGGCACCACCACACGGTCGCCCTTGCGCAGGTTTTTGATGGCCGCCCCGACTTCGACCACTTCGCCCATAAATTCGTGGCCAAGAATGTCGCCTTTTTGCATCGTCGGGATCACCCCGTCATACAGGTGCAAATCCGAGCCGCAGATGGCCGTGGAGGTTACTTTGACAATGGCGTCGCGGGGATAAAGAATGGCCGGATCCGGGACGGTCTCGACCCGAACATCGCCCGCACCGTGCCAGCAAACCGCTTTCATAGTCGCTCCTATGGGTAAATTAGCGCTGCCCGGTGGGTTGGCCGTCGGTGGAGACGATTTCGCCCGCTTCCATGAGTTGTTTAAAGCGGCGCAGGTCGTCGTAAAGCTGCTGCGAAGGTTCCTCGCCGGTGAACCAGGCCAGGGCCACGCCCAATTTTCCGGCGGGCGGCTCATAGGTGATCGTCACCTGCACCTGCGTGCCACCATCCGGAGCCGGGCTGAACCGCACCAAACCAGCGTTTGCAACATCCGATCCTTCGAGCGATCGCCAGGCTATCCGCTCGTTTTCTTTTTCTTCGACGATCTCTGCCAGCCACTCGGCAGTGCCGCCGCCCGGAGACTTTACAGCCCACCGCGAACGCCGCTCGTCGACTATCTGTACCGACTGCAAATGGCCCATAAAGCGAGGCAGATTCTCAAAGTCCCGCCAAAAGCGGTAAAGATCCTCCGGCGAGCGGTTGATAGTCACGGCCTTTGCGATCCGGACGTTGCGCTCGTCCGGCAGGTTGCGCCCGTCGCCCCGCCCGGAGTGCGCGGTGTCGATATCGAGCGCTTTGTAGACGATGGATTTGCCCGTGACGCCCCGCAAAACCAGGCCTCCCCCCAGCAGCGCCAGGGCAAAGCCGCCCAGATTGTTGCGCGACAGACCGTAAAAGGCCACCAAACTGCCGCTGATCACCGAAAGCAGCCTTTCTGTACCGCCTACGTTCATCGCTTCGGTGCCAGGACCGCTCAAACCTGCCCGAGAACCCACTGAATCACTTGTTGCCATCGGCTTGCCTCCATCGATCTGCGTACGCACCGTTCCCGGTAGGTGTCGATTTATTACATTGGACGCGAACGATTCCGAAATAGCTCGGCTCGCTGTCTAACGGTAGATCCTGTCTGTGAAGGCTTCCATAGTTCGCAAGGTGTAACTTTGGGCGTTTAGCGCTATACCCGAAGATTGAACGCTGCCAAAGGAATAAGTGATACCAAAATAAATCATCAAATCCTGTGTGGCTTTTCCACCACACAATTGGGGGTTTGCCAACCGGCTCTGTAACGACGTGAAGTATCTACTGGCTTTAATTTTGCCGAGCGATCTACCGAAAGATAGATTTCAAAGTTTCTCAGACCCTGCTAGGGTCAAGTCGCATTATTGGGTTCCTGCTTCAAAAGCAATTGTTGGCAAATACAAACAATGTCAATATAAAGCTTTCAATAGATTAGATTGGCTCGTTGGATGGAGCAAAGCTTTAAGCCTCGTTTTGTTGAAACAACTGTTCCAAGTGCTCTGCGCACTTATCGTCGGAGAATCCTATGTTTGACATCAAGCTTAACGAATACGGTCTACCCTACCCGGAGATCATCGGAAGTGCAGTACATCCTATCATTGTGCACTTTGTGATAGCCACGGTGATCGCTTCGGTGCTGTTTGACTTTGTCGGTTACTTTGGACGCAAACCCAGCTTTCACAACGTTGGGTGGTACAACCTGGTAGTCGCCTGTGCCGCCGTCATCGGTGCCATTATTTTTGGTCAGATTGAAGCCGGACTCGCGCACCAATCCAATGCCATGCAACCGGTGCTAACCTGGCACACAATTATCGGATGGTCCCTGGGAGCCTTGATCTTGATCATGGCTGCCTGGAGGGGTGTGGCGCGTTATCGTGATCCCAATCGGCTCAACCCTGCTTACCTCGGTCTCTCGCTGCTGGTGGTCGGCACCGTGTTCTATCAAGTTTTCCTTGGGACACAACTGGTGTGGACTTACGGTATCCACGTCAAACCGGTGGTCGAAGCTACGACGGCCCGCACCCAGCCGTAATTCCACAACTACAATCTGCGGAATGCCGGAATGGATTTCAACAATTTGCCTTATCTGGTTCCTCTTCATCCAACCTTTGTGCACTTCACGGTTGGACTGTTTATCATTGCTGTTTTCTTCGATGTGGCCGGGGCATTCTACGATTTTCGCAAGCGCCTCGGTCTGACCTTACCCATTGGCCGATCGAGTTTGTTCGACATCGGCTGGTGGAATCTGGCGGCGGCGGCGCTGATTTCGTTTGTGACCGTAGCTTTTGGAATATTCGAGACTTTGCTGATTGAAATTCCGCCGGCAGAAGCGAATATCCTGAGCCGCTGGGGTTTGTCCCTTGAACAGACCCGATTGCTGCACGCAGTCGGCGGGGTGACTATGCTGGCGGTGATTGTGCTGATGAGCGTCTGGCGTGGATTTCAGCGCTACTTTTGGCGCAAGCACGAGGAGCGCCAAGTGCAGTGGGGATACGTGCTTACCGGGGTGATTGCCGTCGGCCTTTTGTACGTGCAGGGCGAGCTGGGTGCCCAGATGGCCAATGACTTTGGTGTACACAACACGGCGGTGCAGCTGCTGCGCAACCCGGCCGCCGATCTCTCGGAGCGTTGTCGTGTTACAGGGGTATGCGGATGAACCGGTTCGATCGGCTCCCACGGGCCTCCACGATTTTCAAAGTGGTGCTGCTCGTCGTCGCTGTTGTCGTGATCACCCTGGCCTCTTTTTTGATCGGCGGCAACATCGACTGGCTGCTGCCCCTGGCCGGTTCGGCGGAGGCCAAGTCGGTAGACCAGCTATTTCGGTTCTTGGCGATCGTCGGCACGATGATCACCCTGGCCATCGTGGCACTGCTGGTTTATTCGGGTTTTGCCTTTAAGCGCGCCCCGGACGACTACTCCGACGGTCCGCCCATCGAGGGCAGCCTGCAATTGGAGATTCTCTGGACGATCCTGCCCATCGTGCTGGTGACGTTTCTGGGGGTCTACAGTTACGACGTGTACCTAAAACTGATACGCAGCAATCCCCAGACCGGTGCAAGCCACCATCTGGGGCCGCAGTCGCAGTTGCGCGAAGTGGCTCAGGTGACCGACTCCCCCGAGTTGGGTCCCAAACGGGAAGGGCAGGCGGAACTCACCGTCGCGGTTGAATCGGTGCAGTGGGCCTGGGTTTTTACCTACCCCCAGAGCGGCGGGCTCACCACCGCCGAGTTGCACCTGCCGGTCAACCGGCCCGTGGTGCTGAAGATGACCGCCAAGGACGTCATTCACGGCTTCTGGGTGCCCGAATTTCGCCTCAAGCAGGACATTATCCCCGGCCGGACTACGGAGATCCGGCTTTTGCCCGATCGGGTGGGCGAGTACGTGCTGCATTGTACACAACTGTGCGGCACGTACCACGGGGCGATGCGGGCCACGGTGTTTGTACAGACGGCCGCCGAATTTGAGAAGTGGCGCACTACCCAGGTGGCCGTCGGGGGGCGCGACGCTGCTGTGGCGACCGTCGTTGACCCTGCGCCTTTGCTGACGCCTTTGCGCTCGGCCCAAACGGCCCAGCTCGTCAAACACTTCCAACCACAGCCCAACAGAGGCTCCGAATAACCATGGTCGATGTTTCTGCTTCCCAGACCGGCTCCAACCGGGCGACCGGCGATTGGCGGCGCTACTTCACCTTCAACACCGATCACAAGGTGATCGGCATCCAGTACCTGGTTACTGCCTTTACCTTCTACCTGATAGGCGGTCTGCAGGCGATGATCATCCGGGCGGAACTGGCGACACCGGAGGCGAACGTCGTCAGCCAGGACGCCTACAACGGCCTGTTCACCCTGCACGCCACGATCATGATTTTCCTGTGGATCATCCCGATGTCGGCCGGGCTGGGCAACTACCTGGTGCCGCTGATGATCGGCGCACGGGACATGGCCTTTCCGAGGCTGAACGCCGCGAGCTTCTGGCTCATTCCGCCGGCGGGACTGGTGCTGCTGTCGTGCTATCTGGTCCCGAGCGGCCCGCCCCAGGCAGGCTGGTGGTCCTATCCGCCGTTGAGCCTGCAGGCGATTCAGGTGGGCGAGCAGACGGTCTTCAACTACGGCCAGTCGCTGTGGTGTATCGGTGTCGGCATCCTCGGGATCTCCTCGATTTTGGCGGCGGTCAACTTTATCGCCACGATCCTGGCGATGCGCACCGAGGGGATGACCCTCTTCCGCATGCCGATCTTCATCTGGAACACCCTGGTCACTTCGGTGATCACGCTGTTGGGGGTACCGATCCTCACCGCCGCCGTGGTGCTGCTGTGGTCGGATTTGGCTTTGGGCACCGGCTTTTTTGACCCAGCTAGAGGCGGCGACCCGGTGGTCTACCAGCACATGTTCTGGTTCTACTCGCACCCGGCTGTCTACATCATGATCCTGCCCGCCATGGGGGCGGTCTCGGAGATCCTGCCCACCTTCGCCCGCAAACCGCTGTTCGGCTACCGGGTGGTGGCCATCTCAACGGTGGCCATCGGGGTAATCGGTTTTACGGTCTGGGCGCACCACATGTTCACCTCCGGCACCCCGGACTGGCTGCGACTGTTTTTTATGATCACCTCGATGGCGATCGCCGTACCGACCGGGATCAAAGTCTTCAACTGGGTGGCCACAATCTGGGGGGGTAAGCTTTGGCTCACCACGCCGATGCTTTTTGCGATGGGCTTCGTGGGTATGTTCGTGGCGGGGGGTGTTACCGGGGTGATGCTCGCCTCGGTGCCGGTGGATATTCACGTGAGCAACACCTACTTTGTAGTCGCCCATCTGCACTATGTGCTGTTCGGAGGCAGCGTCCTCGGCCTGTACGCCGCGGTGTACTACTGGTTTCCGAAGATGACCGGCCGATTTCTCAACGAAACGTTGGGCAAAGTCCACTTCTGGACGACCATTATCGGCCTGAACCTTGCCTTCTTGCCGATGCACCAGGTGGGACTGTTGGGCATGCCGCGCCGGGTGGCGGAGTATCTGCCGCAGTTCACTTTCCTCAATCAAATCGTTTCGCTCGGGGCGGCGGTGCTGGGCATCTCAACGTTGCCGTTTCTGCTCAATGTGCTTATCAGTTGGCTTGCCGGCACTCAGGCTGAGAGCGACCCCTGGCGCTCCCATGGACTGGAATGGACAGTTTCTTCGCCGCCGCCACTCGAAAATTTTGGTCAGTTGCCGGTGATTACAGCCGGACCCTACGAGTACGGCATCGTCGGCAAAGGGGCAGGCCCCGAAGATCCCTCCGAGGCACAAACGTCCTCCACCAGAGGTGACACTTAAAGGCAACCGCCGCCGCCTGAAGAACTATCTCCACAGCCGGTTTGCCAGGCTGAGAGTGTGAGGAAAATGAAATGAAAGGTAAGTCGTTGCTTGTCTGGGTAATCAGAAGTGTTGAATTAAGGCCCGCCACCAGGCTTTGAACCATTCACCAAAGCCTAGTTTTTATTTTTTTGAGGAAAGTGTGATATATCTCAAAGCACTCGAAGAGCAGGTTGTCGTTGTCTTTGGCGCTTCAAGCGGTATTGGCCGGGCAACCGCCCTGTCTATGGCGCGCAGAGGCGTAGCAGGCCTTGTGGTAACGGCCCGCAGCAAAGGAGGTCTTTCTTCCTTGTTGACCGAACTGCAAAATCTGAACGTGCCAGCGGTTTCGATCGGTGCGGACGCGGCAGACTTTGAACAGGTGTCGCGGGTGGCCGCTCTGGCGATAGAACGTTTTGGCCGCCTCGATACCTGGGTACATGTGGCGGCAACGGCTGTGATTGCTTTATTCGAAGATACTACTGTTGAAGAATTTCGCCGCATCACTGAAGTCAATCTGCTTGGCCAGATCTATGGAGCCAAGGTGGCCCTGCCCCACCTCAGGCGTGCAGGCCGTGGCGCTCTTATCCATATCTCTTCAGTGGAAGGTCGCCGGTCAATGCCTCTGATGAGCGCCTATGCGGCTTCCAAACACGGGATTGAAGGGTTCCTTGAATCGCTGCGCGTCGAACTGCATCAGGAAAGGGCGCCGATCAGCGTCACCAGCATCCTCCCATCGGTGATCAACACCCCCTTCTACAACAAGGCACGTAGCAAATTGGGCGTCAAACCTTCCGGTGTACCGCCTTACTACCAGCCGGAACTGGTGGCGGATGCCGTTCTATTCGCAGCGGAGCATCCGGTGCGCGAGTTAATTGTCGGCGACAGCGGACGGGTGCTCGATTGGTTACAGCGTCTATCGCCGCCGTTGGTCGACACTTTGGTAGAGTGGGTTGCCTTCGATCTACAACGCACCAACGAGCTGAAGTCTGCAGACGCTCCCCACAATGTTTTCGACCCCGTGGATAGCGAAGAGGGGTACGACCGCACCAAAGGTGATTTCAGTCACCTGGCCATCCCCAGCCTGCTCGATTGGACCGATCGCTATCCGACGGCGGCAGCATTGGGAAGTGCGGCGCTTGGGGTGTTCGCCCTGTTGACCATGCGAGCGCTATTTTCGAGTGCTCGCAATCTCAACAAGAAGTAGAAAAAAGAAATGTAAAACGAATTCTTTTTTGATTGAAAGCTGAGCTTGCCAAGAAACAACCCTGCTAAGGGGATTGCGGCGGTACCGAATCCGGGCTTTCGCCTGAACGGTTGTCGGTAGGTTCAGGGGAGATGGGTGCCTCGGCGGGCAGAAGCACCTCCGGGCGGGGCGGTCGCTGGATGGGTATGGGCCGCCGTTCCCGCAAAGGAAGGCGCCGGGAGCAAACGTTGTCGGGCAGGGGGCCGACGAATACCAGGTGCAAACTGTCGCGCAGGTTGTTTTCGATGCGCGTGCGGCAACGGGACGACAAACCGCTCGCGCGGCTGCAGGGGCAGTCGCTGCGCCGGGGAGCCATCGCCTCTTCACCGGAAGCTTCGGTCCTTTGCTCCTCGAACGCTCGACAATGGCGGCGCTCGCGGTTCTGGGCGCGTTCGAAACTGCCGGTGCGCTCGGTGCAGTTCGGGCCGCCCCCCCGGCTGAGCGGCATCGAAGGCTCTCCAAAAAAGCTGACCGGCGAGCCGTTGACCAGGGCGGCGAGTCCCGCCTCCGTCGTGAGATCCCCCTTGCCCAAAATCAGCATCCCCCCCGTGTCCGCTACCTGCGCACCTAGCTCCGCAAGCACAAAGCGCGCCCCTTTAAGAGCAATCCGCCCCTTTGCCGCCCCGCCGCTGACCTCCAGGTCGATACCGGCGCGGCCCCCCAGATCTCCAAAGCGCACAGCAAAATTGCGGCCAAAGGCCTCCCCAAACAGATTAGAGGAGAGGATTGGCCCGGCTGCCTGGAGATCGAGGTCGCGGCTGCGCGCGGTGAACCGGGAAAAAGTATCGGTGAAACTGTAGCCAATGAGCACACCGTCGATGCCGACGGTCGAATCGCCCACCCGGGCGCTCAACCCGGCCAGGGTGAGGCGGGCCGGTTCAAAGAGCAACCGGCCGCGTAGCCCCTCAATCGCCCGCGGCCAACCCCACTGCTTGAGCGAAACCCCCGCCAGGGCGGCCCATCCCCGCAACTCGGGCGCTTTGAGCGTACCGGCGATTTCGAGATCCAGCCCGGCGCGGCCCCGCACCAGCCCCAGCCGTTCGCTGAGTAAGGCCGAAAAGGGCGCCAGTTCGGTGCGCTCGGAGACGATCTTGAGCTTGAGCGGCCCGTCCGGCCGCCGGCTGACCGTGCCGCTGAGCGTTGCCTCCAGACCGGGTGTCCCCACCCGCAGGCCCCCCATCGAAATGGCCGTCTTTGCCAGCAGCAATTTGCCGTCGAGCAGCTCGACGGCACTGCGCAACTTCGGATGGGAAACGGTAAAGTTGGCCGCCTCGATCGTGCCGGTGGTCAGGTAGCGATCAAAGGGGCCGTTCAGCTGTACTTCCGCCCGCAGTTTGCCGGACCCCCTGCCACCGGGCAGCCAGTCGCGCACTTCGTAGGGCAGCAAAGTTAGGGGCAGTTTATCGCGCACGGCGAACGGGTCGAAATAGGTGCTCTTGAGATTCACAGCGACCGAGGCTTTGCCCTTCGGATCGGCCGGTGAAACGACTGTGCCCGCCAACTGCACATCGATACCCTCGGTGCTGACGCGCAGCCGCTCGATGGCCACGGTGGAACCCGCCAGCGAAACGGCCCCTTCGAAGCCCAGGTTGCGCACCTGCCAGATGTTTTTGCCCAGCACCTCGGGCCACCGCCAGTGGAGCAACCGCGAGAAGAGTTTGCCCTCCAGGGATACCCGACTGTCGGCACCCCGGCGCCAGGTGCCGTCGAAGTCGTACACGCCTGCCAACCCCGACAGTCCCGCCATCTGCCGGGTGTAGCCGCGCAGCAGACGCGGACGGAATTTGCGGCAAAGTATGTTTAATTTTCCTTGTATGGAAAGCCAGTCTCCGTCCGAGGGACGCAGAAGTCGGCCCTCGGCGCTTAGATCCGCGATGCGTTTACTCCGGTAGTCGGCTGCCGCCCCCTGCACGCTTACCTGCAAGGTCCGCTCGTCGAGGTCGTCGAGCTTGAGGCTCAAGGGCGCAATCAAAAATTGCTGAGCCGGTTGTGGTTGGGCGTCGGTCACAGCCACGCTCGCCCCGATGAGCCGCAGTCCCGTGCGGGTCAGATCCGCCTTTAAGGCGCCGCTAGGCCTGTTGAGCGGCTGCAGATCCGCCCAGTTCCAGCGGCCGTCCCGATTGCGTTTGAGCTCGATGCGCGCTTCGTCGAGTTCGACAAGCCGGACTTTGAGATTCTGTAGCATCAGCGCGAAGATATCCAGTTCGATAAACACCTGGCGGGCCTTGAGATCGACATTGCCGTCGCTGCCCATCAGTTGCAAATCGTCTACCACGACGCCGAAGCCACCGAAGGTGCGTAGCCGCACCCGGCCGAGGATCGCCTCCCGCCGCATCCAAATGGACAGTTCCTTTTGCGCCAGCGCGTCGAAGCTTTTGTCCTCGACAAAAAAAGGCAGCACCGCCAGGGTGCCTGCGGCGAGCAGTCCGAGGACGACAAAAACGGCGCCTAGACGCCGCAACCACGCGAAGAACATCTTCTTCCGGCGCCCGGCGGCTTGGTTTGTGCCCTCCGGGTATTGATTATCTGCCGCCTCCGGCTCGACCCCGTTGGCCATGGTTGCTCTTTTTGTTCTCCCTGGATAACCCCGCTTCCCGTCGAGGTTCTCTGCCGATGGGTGCCATCGTACCGGCTTCAGGTTAAAAGCGGCAGCGCTGCTGCCCAACCGGTCTGCAACACCTTGATGCAGACTTGTTTTTGGAACTGACCGTCGGCGCGCTCGGCCAGAAATACCACCCCCATGCCGCCTCGCCCCAACTCGCACACCACCCGATAGGCTCCCAGGCGTTGACCGGCGCGCAGCGGAGCGCTTACCGGCGCTGCTTCGCCTGCGATCCCGGCGAGCAAACTCAACATTGGCGCACTCAAAAAATCCGGCTGCTGCTCGTGGATGGCGAGCAACTGGTCAATAAATTGGCGCTGTTCCACTTCGAGCTTACAGCTATCGAGAAAGGCAAGCCGTTCGGCTCCCTGGTAGTCCAGGGCGTCCCCGAGAATTTCGCTCAGCTGTTGCCACTGCTCGGGCGTCATGGCTCGGGCTCTGTCTGTAGGTAGGCGACGGCAAACGGACAGACTTGTCAGGAGGAAATAGAAACCGCAATGCGGCACTCGCCGAGCAAAGACCTGCGCTGGACTATGCACAGTGTATCCGTTGATGCAAAGCCCTCGCCAGACCTCCCGGTCACCCACTGGGAAGAGCCTTGCGCATCCAGGGTGCGATTGGCTTGAAAGAGGCTCGGCTGTACGGAGAATCGTCGGCCGTGAACGACCGGATGATTCGATGGAAACGCCGAAGGCAGGCTTGTGCATAAGCGCGATCACCGCCATCGTCGCCGCTGTCGATCACCCCGGCTTACCCCTCAGGCAGGTCTGGCAAGCGATAGGGTGTCCCCCTGCTTCCGCAGCCGCCAATCGCCGAAGAGGTTTCTAGATGCGGACGGGGAGATTCGCACTCCCACAGTTTCCAGATACAGAAGCGGGCCGGTAGAATTTTAACTGCAAACGGGGCCTTATTCTGCCCGATGGCTTGCAAAGCCCGGTCACCTTTCAGTAGCCTGAAAGCATGTCGCAGATATCCAGTTTTCACGCCCACGTCTACTACGACCCGAGCAGCCGGGAAGCGGCAGCGCGGGTGCGCGAAGCTTTGGCGGAGCGCTTCATAGTGCAACTTGGCCGCTGGCACGATCAGCCAATCGGTCCCCACCCCAAAGCAATGTACCAGGTGGTTTTCGGGCTGGATCAGTTTGCCGGGGTGGTTCCCTGGCTGATGCTCCATCGCGAGGGGCTGACGATTCTCGTGCACCCGGAGACGGGCGACGACCTTGCCGATCACCGACACCATGCCCTCTGGCTGGGTGAGAAACTCGAACTCAACCTCGAAGCTTTCCTACCCACCCCAAGCGCGCCGCACATCACAGCCGATCTCCATCGCCCATCGCCGTAGCCGGTGCAGCCCAAGCGGCTCGAACCTCCGGCAGGTTCCCATGGGCGGTGGGGGTTTATTCTGCGCTGGAATGCCCGAAGATAGTAGGGTGGCCCCACAATCGAGCACCCGGCTGCTTAAGCTTGTAACCGAATGAGTGTCCTTAATCCCTCAACCCTTCGCAGACTCCAGAAGCTGCCGCAAATCGCCACCGCCTGGGAAGGGGACCGGCGGGTGCTTGCCTCGGTCTCGATTGCCGAACTGGATCGGCCCCCGGAACTGATCGTCTGGGCCGACGCTTCCGAAGGAACGGTGCGGGCGACCGAACTGGTGAGCGCCGAAGTCGGCAGTGAAGCGCTCGTGCGCTGTTTGCTGCAAGCGATGGAGCAGCCCCATTCGCAGTTTCCCCCCGGACGGCCCCAGAAGGTGGTGGTGCGCGACCGGCAGGCACAGTTGTTCCTGCGCGGCGCACTGCAGGATCTCGAAATTGTCGTCGACTATGCGCCACAGCTGCCTCTGCTCGACGATGTCTACGAGAGCCTGCAAAAATATGTCACCGCTCGCCAACCGCAACTGCCGGGCGATTTCGAGAAACCCCTGTTGCGCGCTGCCCGCGCTCTGTGGCAGGAAGCCCCCTGGGAATTGCTGGCCGATCACCAGATTTTGCGCGTCGATCTCGAAGGCTGGGAGACCCCGGCGCTGCACGTATCGCTGCTGGGGCTACTCGGTCAGGAGTACGGCGTGCTGATGTACCGATCGCTCGAATCGTTGCGACGCTTTCGCTCGCGCCTGGGCGGTCGGCTGAGCGCCCAGGCGCGGCAGGAGGCCTACCTGCAGCAGGATTGTTTGTTTATGACCTACGAGCAGGCGGCAGAAGGAGACGAGGAGGACGAACCAGTCGAATTGACGTCGCTGCCGTCGGCAGAAATTACTCCCAGCTTTGGACAACTGCACCCTCTGGAGGGAGCGCGCGCCTTTCTCGGCGAGGAAGAAGCCCAGACGGTATTGCTTACCCTCGAAGCGCTACAACGCTTCTTTCGGTTGCGCCGCCGCGATCTGGCCCGCCGCGATTTTCCGGCGCTATCCGGTCGCTACCGCATCCCCACGGTGCCGGGGGGCGAGGTAACCGTCAAAGTCTCCACCCAGCCGCAGCTGGCGGAGGAACTCCACCAGATGGCGGGCTCCGCCGAGGTCGAAGAGGTCAAAGCCGATGGACCGGTCCTCAGCGACGACCTGCTGCCGGAGGGGGCTATCTATAGTCTGGGGATGCTTCCCTGGAAGGTGGTCGAGTTTCTTGTCAACGCCCCGGCCAATCCACCTGCGGCCCGCCGTACCCGCGCCGACGGGCTGCCGACGATCCTGGTGCAGACCAGCCGTCCAAAGGCCCGCCTGCTCATCGAAGCGCTGCACCGGGGAGGGGGGCCGACCGGCTTCGGGTTCAATCCGGGGATGGACCTGCTCACCCGCACCCGCTACGAACTGGCCGTGCTGCGCACCGGTGATGGGCAGCTGCACCTGTTTGGCGAATTCGAGCAGGACGATCCCCAGCACGTGCGCGCCCGCCGCCAGTGGAACGAGCGCTGCCGTAAAACCGGCGGACGCTGCGGCCTGGTGATCGCCCAGGGGGTGACCGGGGCCGCCCGGGGCAACCCGGATATGAAGGATTTGCTCGCCCTGTTCGAGGTGCAGATGCTCTCGCCCGACGAATTGGGCCTGGGTGTGCTCAACCTGATGCCCGACCTCGGCTAGGGCAGCGCCAACGGTTCCCGTATTGACGACAGGGATTTAACCAACCACGCTTGCCCCGAGCGCGGCTCACCTACTGCCCCGTGTAGCGTATGCGGTAGACCACCCCTTCGCCGTCGTCGGTAACAAACAAGCTGCCGTCCGGCCCGGCGAGCACATCGACGGGGCGACCGACCACCTCGCGATCGGGGCGCAGCCAGCCGGTGGCAAAATCGCTCAACCGGGTGACCTTGCCGTCCTCGACCTCGGCGCGCACCACTTTATAGCCGGTCGGCCGCGAGCGGTTCCAGCTGCCGTGGAAGGCTACGAACAGATCGCCCCGGTATTCGGGCGGAAACTGATTGCCGGTATATTCACTGACCCCCAGGGGCGCCGAGTGGGCCTGAAACCCCCAGACCGGCCGCTTTACCTGCTCGCAGGAACCCAGTGCTGCATATTTGGGCTCGGGATCTTTGTACTTGCCCGCGTGGCAAAATGGCCAGCCGGCGCTCATGCCGTCTTCGAGAATGTGCAGCTCGTCCGGTGGCGTATCGTCCCCCAGCCAGTCGCGGCCGTTGCTGGTGGCCCACAGCCTTCCTGCCGAGTCGAAGCGCAAACCGACCGCGTTGCGCAGGCCGCTTGCGTAGATGCGACCGCCCGTGCCGTCGGGATTGAACTGCATGACCGTGGCGCGCCGCTTGTCGCGCTCGACACAGACGTTGCAGGTCGAGCCGATCGACACGTACATTTTATTGTCCGGACCGAAGGCGACCGTGCGGGTAAAGTGGCCTCCGCCGGAAGGCAGATTGTTCACCACCACCTGCCGGTTGCGGCCTTCGAGCTGCCCGCTTTTGTAGGGGTAGCGGGCGACTTTACCGGTCTCACCGACATAGAGATAGCCCCTGTAGAAAGCGAGGCCGTGGGGATCATTCAATTTGCCTGCGAAGGTCACTCGGCGGTCAGCTTTGCCGTTGCCGTCGCGATCGGGCAGCACACTCACGCGCCCCGCCCCGATTTCGGTAACAAACAAATCGCCGTTGGGAGCAAAGGCGACGGCGCGGGGCCTATCCAGCCCCTGGGCAAAAGTACCGATTGAAAATCCGGGTGGCAGGTCGATGCGATCGAGATTCGGCGACGCCTGGGCTGGGTACCAGGGGGAAAAAACGAGCAACAGTGCGGCCAGTGTCAATGCGCGCATGGGTCGATTTCGCCAAAAGGGTTGTCTCTCCAGTCTATCGACGGGGGCGCCCGTCCTGCTCAGCCTGGCGCAAGAACAGAGCGATAGCCCGCAGGCCGAGCCGGTAGCTGTCGACGCCAAAGCCGCTGATTTGTCCGACCGCCACCGGGGCAATAAACGAATGGTGGCGAAAGCTTTCGCGCCGATAGATGTTGCTCATGTGCACTTCCACTGTGGGTAGACCGGCTCCGGCAATCGCATCGCGCAGGGCGACACTGGTGTGGGTCAATCCCCCCGGGTTTATCACCAGCCCGTCGCAGCGCCCGAAAGCGTCGTGGACGGCGTCGATGAGCACCCCTTCGTGGTTGGACTGCAAACAAGTTAACTCGACACCCAGGTCTTGGGCGTCGAGTTGAAGGGTGCGTTCGATATCGGCTAGAGCAACGGACCCGTAGACATCGACCTCGCGCCTACCCAGCAGGTCGAGGTTGGGACCGTTCAGCAGCAAAACCCGAAGACTAGCGGCGATCGGCACGAACCCTGACGGGAACACGCTGCAGCTGGGGAGCGCGTTGCGGGAGCCCTAATAATTCCGCCAAACGCTCAAGCGCACGTTGAATCTTATCTGCAACACTATCCATGCCGTGATCTCTCAAGGTGAACGCTGCCTTATCGCTCTTTCATAATACCAAAGGCTTCCCGGTTGATGATCTCTCGGCGGAGAAGATCGAGGGCGCTCTGGGTGCTCACCCGACGTATCCAGTCGCGCCCGCGCTGTGCCCCGAGGCGGATTTCGACCGCACGAGTCTCTGCCGGTCCGGCAAGGGCGATGTGCACCAGCCCCACGGGTTTTTGGGCGGTCCCGCCTCCCGGACCGGACACGCCGGTCAGCGCCAACCCCCAGTCAGTGGCAAGCCGCTTGCGTACCCCCTCAGCCATGGCCCGGGCCACCGGCTCGCTCACCGCGCCGTGGTCGATCATCCGTTGCTCGTCCACACCGAGCAGCGACGCTTTGAGGTCATTCGCGTAGGCGACCACCGCTCCGCGCAAGTAGCGCGAGGCTCCCGGCAGGGCGGTGAGGGCTTCGGCCAGCATGCCGCCGGTGCACGATTCGGCTACCGCCAGGGTGGTGCCGGTGCGGACCAAAAGCGCTGCACTCACCGAGGCGAGGGTTTCTTCGTCAGCCCCGTAGCAGTCAAGACCGGCGATGGCGCGCAGGCTCGCTTCGACCGGGGCGATGAGCGACTCGGCCGCGGCGATGTCCGCGGCCCGGGCGGTGATGCGCAGTTTCACCTCGCCATTGCCCGCGTAGGGGGCGACGGTGGGGTTGACGCCCTGGAAAAAGGCTCCCACCTGCTCAGCGAGGGTGGACTCTGAAATACCCCAATGGCGTAGTGTGCGGCTGTAGAAGATTTCCTGGCCCCAGCCGCGCGAGCACAAAAACGGTACGGCTGTCTCGGCCCACATGGCACGCATTTCGGCGGACACCCCCGGAAAAGTGAGAATTGCCACTTCGGCCTTCGGTTCCCAGATGATCCCGGGAGCTGTACCCATGGGGTTGGGCAGGATCTGGGCTCCTTCGGGCAGGTCCGCCTGTTTAGCGTTGGTGGGGCTCATCGACCGGTTGCGTTCGCGAAAGCGCTCCTCGATGAGGGCCAGCACCGCCGGGTGGCGCACCAGGGGCACCTCGAAGTGCTCTGCTAGCGTCTGGTGGGTGAGATCGTCGTCGGTCGGCCCGAGGCCGCCGGTGGTGAGGATGATCCCGGCTCGCTCGACGGCGATGGCGAGGGCGCGGCGGATGCGCCCGGGGTTGTCGCCCACCACGGTCTGAAAGTGATGGGGGATGCCCAGTTTGGCCAGTTCGCCCGCCAGAAACTGGGCGTTGGTGTTGACGATCTGGCCAAGGAGCAGTTCGGTGCCGATACAGAGGATCTCTGCGCTGGGGGCCATTGGGGGCGGTCCACTAGAATAGGGGCACCGGGGGAAAGCCACAATTCTCGACTTTGTTCTAGACCACGATGCGCACGCTTTGTTGTTTGCTCTCGATTGTACTGGTGCTGGCGGCAGGCTCAGCCGCCGCCGCCCCCATCCTCACCGCCGAGCCGCCCCTCAACCGCACCCTGCGCAACCCGATTGAGCTGAAGATCGTCCTGTCGCTGGCCGAGGGCGAGGCGAAGGTGCTCGACTGGCGCAAACCGAAGGTGCTGATCGACGGCACCGATGTCTCAGCTAAGGCCCAGGCGCTCCTGGAAGGGGCGGCGGCGGTTCCCACCCAGGGCGACCAGTTCGTTTTCATGGACCAGAAAATCGAAGACGAGCGGGCCGCATTTCGCCTCTACGGTTTTAATGCGCCTCTGGGTCCGCACCAGATACTGGTGGAGGTGCCGCGCAAGGACGGCGGCCCGCCTTTGCGCTATCAGGGGCAGTATCTAGTTGTCCCTTGAGTCCTAAGTTGTTGGCGGTCGTGAAGTTGCGCACCCGGCCGAAGGTCGCTTCGCCGTCGTTGTCGTTGAGAAACACCGATACGCCGAAGTCCAGGTTGAGGTTGCCGCTGATGGCATCCGGGTCACTGTCCCCGTCTAAATCTCCCAAGACAAAGGTTTTGATGCTGGCGCGCACCGCAGCGGTGCGCGCCGGGGCGAAAGTGCCGTTGCCCGCGTTGATCAGCAGCGAAAAACTGCTGCCGTTGGAGGTGACCAGATCGGTATCGCCGTCCAGGTCCAGGTCGGCAGCCTGGACCGCCTTGGGGCTCGCGGCGACGGCGTAGTTTTGAGGGGGCGCAAAGGTGAACTGTGCCCTGGCTGCCGTCGCCGCGAGCATCCAGGTTGCAGCCAGGCCCAAAGCCGTGACTGCGGAGCGCAGTGAATAGTGAGCAGATGGGCAGAGCCGCATGATCCAGCCTCCCTAGCCTTTGTGAAGCGCTGCCTGGTTCCGCGGGCGGGGAGTCAGGGGCGATACAACTGTATGGGCGAGCGCGAGGTGATAATTCAGAAATGGGCGCGGCGATGATATCGCTTCTCGATCCTGCCCAGAACGCTACGATGTGGACACCAAAACCCGATATTCCGCCCAACAGGACCGATGCTACCCTCAAAGGCTGTGGATGGATAAGTCGCCTACTACACCTCAACCGCAAAATATCACCAACGAACTTGCCAAGGAGCGCAACCGAGCGGCGGCAGAACGGACTGTGCTTGCCTGGATCCGCACCTGCCTGTCGATGATCGGCTTTGGAGTCGGGATCGACCGGATTGTCAACGCCATCTATACGGCGGTCGGCGGTCGGCTCGACCCGACGGGCCTGTCCAAACTCATCGGCCTCGCTTTTGTGGGCCTGGGGACATTTGCGATGGTGGCGGCGGCTGTCGGGCATTACCGGGAACTCCGGCATTTAGAGAGTAAAGTATATTCTTATGCGCCCCGCGCATCTTTGGGGTTTGCCGTGGCCGTCTCGCTGTCAATGATTGGCGTGACGGCCTTCTGCGGGATTTTGGCGCTCGCCTGGCTGGGTAAGTGATGTGCAACTCACTCGTTTATTCGCACAGGACGCCCTCTGCTCCTTCGCCGCGGTCCACCCTTCGGCTTGCCGAATTTCCTGCTCTAGAAAGCAATTGAGCAGCGTGCGCAAGGCTGCCGGTGAGCAAGCAGGCGGTACTGGGCTTGAGGCTGGCTCACCAGCAAAAAGATAGCCAGAAAGGTGCAAGCCGCAGCCGTCCTAAAGAACTCTGCACCAAACCATGGGTTGATCACCGCGATGTTGATCGATTGCATGGCGGCAATTCCTTGCGGCTGGAGTCGGGCAAGGGCCTTCATCACAAAGGCCGAGAAGGCGAAAAAGACTCCGGACATCAGCCCACAGCGCAGTGCTGAGCTAAGCTTCAATGCGAAAAGCCAGTGGTCTGAAATTGCCATAACCCCTTCTGCAGATTACTGCTCGATCGTCTTGTCGAGCAATTCGATGTCGCCGCATCGAATTACCCTCCCACCAGTCGAGCAACCTGGGTGCGGGCGTGCGCAATTGATTGTGCCAGGCCGGTGCCGCCAAACTCGTCCTTCTCGACATGGACGAAAGTAATGTCGGTGATGCCGATAAACCCAAAAACCACCCGCAAATATGGATCTTGATGGTTCATCTGTGCGTTGGGCTCCCCAGGCCCAAAACCGGAGCCGCCCCGGGCGGTAATGATCACCATTTTCTTACCCAATATGAGGGGTTTGTAAGGACTTGCGTCATCCTCCGGCTCGAAGGCAAAAGTTCGTCCCACACGGACAATCTGGTCGATGTATGCCTTGAAAGTGCTGGGAACACTGAAATTGTACATAGGAATGCCGAAAACATAGAGATCGGCAGCCAGAAATTCGTCGGTCAGCTGATCGCTGATGCGCATTGCTTCTTGCTGGTGAGCAGTACGTTGCTCCATCGGTGCATAGGCTGCGGCGATCCACGGTTCGTCCACATGGGGAACGGGATTGCGCCCGACATCCCGATAGGTGACGACGGCTCCTGGATGGGCCTGCTTCCAGGCTTCGACATATTCTCTGGTCAGTCTGCGCGAGTGTGACCTTTCACCGCGTGGACTGGAATCAACGTGCAGCAAGTGTGTCATATCCTCTTCTCCTCTTCGAAATCATCTCCTGCTCAGCTTAGGTAACCCGCTGCAGCTCGGCTGTCTGATCCCTGCGCGATGAACAAAATCTTGCTGCGAGTTGTTGGGTTGCTCGGCGACAATGGCCCAAATGCGTTCAGGTAAAGATTCAGCTGCGACCTTGACGCGACAAAGGTGCGCATGAATACAATCGGAGCTAGACGCAGTGGGCTTGCTTGGATCATGAAGACAACGGCGACCCCTCAGCCTGAAACCACCTGTTTGCCCGTTTTGTCCAGTCAAAACCAGGGCTGGGACCATATTCTGGTCGAGCAATTCCAACGGCCTCCGGGAGAGGGAAACTGTCATTACAGTGATGAACACACGATCTGTCTGTCTCTTTCACCTCGTCCGGTCCGCCTGGTACAAATTCGGGGAGGAAAAACATACACAGGTCTGTACGCGAAAGGACATATTTCCATAACGCCCGCGGAGGTTCCGTTTTTTGCACGTTGGGATACAGAAGACCACTATTTGCAGATTCGCATTGCGTCTCATTTCCTCCAAAATGTTGCCAGAGAAACCCTTGGTGTCGATCTCGAGCGACTCGAATTGCTCTGCGAATTTCGGACGCGCGATCCACACATCGAGTCGATCGGTACGTTGCTTCTTGCCGAGCTAAACCAGCAAAATTTGGGCAGAAGGCTCTACATCGAATCGCTATCCAATGTATTGGCGGTACATTTGCTCAGACAATATACTGCGCCCAGGCTTCGCCTTTCGGTTTACGAAGGCGGGTTACCCGAGCGTCAACTTCTTCAAGTATTAGAATACATCAACGAACATCTTGATCAAGACATCAAGCTTGCTGATTTAGCCGCGCTGCTGGGTATCAGCCAATTTCATTTCAGCCGTTTGTTCAAGCAATCCGTCGGAAAGGCTCCCTACCAATATCTACTCCAGCAAAGAGTAGAACGGGCGAAGCATTTATTGAAACAAACCGATCGATCCATTATAGAAATCGCTTTTCTCTGCGGTTTCAATAGCCACAGTCATCTCGGTCAACAGTTTCGGCAGTTGACTGGGACAACCCCCTCGGCCTACAGGGCGCACTAGGTGTCAGGGCGTGCTGACATTGCAGGAATTTCAAAGATCCCGACGCAACTCGATAGAAGTTCGACAATGATATCGATCAGGCCCGCCAGCAGCACGGACGATCTCGCGATCATCACCGGCTTATTTCAAGCCTACTCCACATCGCTCGGGATCGATCTGAGCTATCAGGATTTCGAGTCTGAACTCGCCGGCCTGCCAGGCAAGTATGCCCCGCCGGCGGGCGCACTGCTTCTTGCACGCGACGAGAGCAACCGTCCCCTGGGATGCGTTGCATTGCGATCGCTGTCAATCGAGGGAGTTTGCGAGATGAAGCGGCTTTACGTCGCTCCAGAAGGCCGGGGACGCGGCATCGGCAAGGCACTGATGCTCGCCGTGATCGGCGAGGCGAGCAAGAAGGGCTATCGCGAGATGCGTCTTGATACGCTGCCCGCGATGGCCACCGCGCAAGCGATATATCGCGCTGCGGGCTTCGAGCCTAATGGAAGCTTACGATGCAACCCCCGTTGCGGGAACGGTGTTCTTGCGGTTGCGCCTACAGAGACCCCAGGCGTGAGCTTCCAGACGCAGCAAAGTGATGGAAAGCCAAGGTCCCATCCGCTCAATCTAGCGAGCGGTCGATAATCCGCTGAATCAACTGCTCAAAATCGATGCCCGCCGCCTGGGCGGCCTCAGGCGCCAAAGAGGTGGCGGTCATGCCCGGCAGGGTATTGACTTCGAGCACCCACGGCCGCCCTTCAGGGTCGACGCGCACATCGGCGCGCACCAGCCCGGTACTGCCCACCGCCCGGCAGGCGCGGTAGGCGGCATCGACGCTCGCTTTGAGCACATCGGCCGCCAAGTTGGGCGGGATAAGATGGCGCGAGCCGCCCGGGGCATACTTCGCTTCGTAGTCATAAAATTCGCGCCCCTGCGGGACGATTTCAACGGCGGGCAGCACCAGCCCTTCGAGCAGAGCTACCGTGATTTCCTGGCCGGGAATGTACTGCTCGATGAGTACCTGGGGCGAATATTGCAATGCCAGACGCACCGCTTCAGGAATCTGCGCAGCTTTAGCGGCGATTGTGACACCCACCGTCGAACCGCCGTCCGCCGGTTTGATCACCAGGGGCGAACCCAACGACTCCAGCCACGCTTGAGACTCGGTCAGTTCCGGTACCGCCGCGGTCACCCGGTAGGCGGGGGTGGGGATGCCCTCGGCGACGAACAACCGCTTGGAGACGACTTTGTCCATGGCAATGGCACTCGCCGTTACCCCCGAACCGTTGTAGGGTAAGCCCAGCCAGTCGAGCAGCCCCTGCAATTTGCCGTTTTCACCTTTGTCGCCGTGCAGAGCGATCCAGACAAAATCGGGCGGATTTTCCAACAGGCGCACCGGCAGATCCGGGCCGGGATCGATCACCATTACCGCGTGGCCCAGCTTTTCGAGGGCAGCCTGCACGGCCCGGCCGCTCGCCAACGACACTTCCCGCTCGGGCGAATCACTCCCCGACAGTACCGTGATGCGCATCTACACCCTTCCTCCCATTGCTTGCACACAAAAATTCTCCGGCCCCGGGGCCGATCGGGTCGCACTGGAAGGGGCGGACTAGACCAGCGGCCGGCGGCGGCGCAAAAATTCGGGAATATCCAGCACGTCTTCGCCCGCCGTGCCCCGATTGGGTGAAGCGGGGTTCGGGCCGTTGTTCGACGGCGCCTTGCCGGTCAAACCCTCAGCCGATGATTCAGACAGGCGCGCTTTACCCGCCTTGACCGCCGGGGCGATGCCGTTGAAGCCGGTGGCAATCACAGTGATGCGCAGTTCGCCCTGAAGCTTCTCGTCGATCACCGCACCGAAGATGATGTTGGCGTTCGGGTCGACCACTTCGTAAATGACCGCCGCCGCTTCGTTGACTTCGTGCAAGGTCAGGTCGTGACCGCCGGTGACGTTGAGCACCACACCGTTCGCCCCTTCGATGGACGATTCGAGCAAGGGCGAAGAAATTGCCGTCATCGCCGCCTCACGGGCGCGGGACTTGCCCGAACCCATGCCAATGCCCATCAAGGCGGAACCGGCGTCGGCCATGATCGCGCGCACGTCGGCAAAATCGACGTTGATGAGCCCCGGGATAGTAATAATGTCGGAGATACCCTGCACACCCTGGCGCAGGATGTCGTCGGCGATCCGAAACGCCTCCTGCACAGGCGTCTGCTCGGAGATCACCGTGAGCAATTTGTCGTTGGGGATCACAATCAGCGTGTCCACCCGACCCTGCAGCGCCTCGATGCCCGAATCGGCCTGCTGCATGCGGCGGCGCCCTTCAAAGGTAAAGGGCCGGGTGACCACCGCCACGGTGAGCGCACCCACTTCTTTGGCCGCCTCAGCCACGATCGCCGCCGCCCCGGTGCCGGTGCCGCCGCCCATGCCCGCCGTGATAAACACCAGGTCGGCCCCTTCGAGGGCCGTCATGATCTCCTCGCGCGACTCCTCGGCCGCCTTCTGACCAATCGACGGGTTGCCCCCGGCCCCGAGGCCGCGGGTGAGCTTCTGGCCGATTTGCAGCCGCTGGGGAGCGCTCGACTGGGTGAGCGACTGGGCGTCGGTGTTGATCGCCCAGAATTCGACACCGACGACGTTGCTTGCGATCATGCGGTTGACCGCGTTGCCGCCGCCACCACCGACACCGACGACTTTGATTAATGCGACGCTGCTAGGAACGATCTCATCTATACGCATGCCCATGCCTGGTTGAGGAGCCATCGCCCGGTAAGAACCCGCGGAAGTTTCGTTTAATCTTACATGACTTTTTGATTGGAAGTAGGCAGAGGCCTGAATTTTTTCGTCGGGATTGCTGTCGAATATACCCATGCTTTGCTGTCCTGCAGGTAGTGGCGGACGGATGAATTGGCCCTATACTAGACTGCCCGTAGCAAAAAGGGTAGTGCTTTCCTTAAGGTATTGGGTTGCGCAAACGCAGCACCGGCAACTGCGAACTGCGCAGGTCGATAAAGGTAACTTCGCCGGGCGGGTAGCGCTTGAGTGCCTCGCGCATCTGATCGAGTCGGCGCAATTGTGTCGAAAATTGAGGGCCGAAGGCGCCAAGATGTACTTCGCCCAACTCAGTTCGCAAGATCACATCCGCCAGGTTGCGCAGATCGATTACCCGAATGGCCAGGGGCGAACGAGCAACTTGTGGGTAGAGTTCTTTCCAAAGAGGTGCCTTCTCGGCGGAATAGCCCCATACAGTCAATTGGGGAGGGCGAAAGTCACGGTACTGACGCGAGTCGATCCACACGCCGCTGCGGTCGATGAGTCCCGGTCGATTCGGCAGGGGTGCGAAGGCCACCGGTTCGCGCTCCTGCACTTCGATACTCAGTGAAGGGGGCAGCAGCTGGCGCTCGATGCGAACCGTCTGAAGGGGTAAAGCTCCCAGCAATCGTTGCTGAAGTTGTTCGGGGCGGACCGACAAAATCGGTTGGGGATAATCGAGTTTGAGAACCCGTTGGATTTGATCGAGCTGCAGCCGCTCGTGACCGGCGATGCGCACCGCCTCGGCAGAACGAATCTGCCAGAAGGGTTCGCGGGCAAGCCACACCAGGCCGGCGGCCAGACCCGCCGCAAGCAGCACCCGCCACAGCCCGAGCAAACGCCATAGCCAGCGGCGGCGGCGAAATTCCTGGCGGCGGGCAACCAGAACGGCTTTAGAAAGAACGGTGGTCACAAAGGTTCCCTGCGGCGCACTTATGGATAATCTTAGAGCGGTTCATGCCCCAAAGCGTGCACCTATTCAAACAAAATCCATGCTTGGGGCGGATCGTGCAGGCGCACTCACCCAAAGTGTATCGGAGATGGAGAGCCTTAGCGATTGCTGTCGGGCCGCACCGCGTCGGTTTCCTGTTCCTGCGGTTGCTGGCCAGGTTGTTGCTGGCCAGGTTGTTGCTGCGGCTGCTCGGGGTTGCTGGGTTCCGGAGCCGGCTGAGGCGGAATGACCTGCTGCTGCACTTCTTCTTCGGGAGGAGAAGGGGTTGGGGTGTTGGCGCCGGGGGGGAATGTCCCGGGGGTGAGCGGGCGGCGTCCGCCGGAGCCCGGTTCGGAGCCGGGGGCATTGGCCGGCGGCGGGGGGAGGTTGCCCGTGCGCGAGAAGGACAAAATCAGTTGCTTGCTGCCCTGTTTGAGAATCACCTGGTCGGGCCGGATCTGGCTTACCTGCCAGGGGCCGATGCGGTCGCTAGTCGCCACCGTTTGGGTGCGGTTGTCGTAGCGTATAACCGCAAAGCGCGACTCGCCGCCGGTGGCGATGCTCACCAGTTGGGGCGGGGCCGGGGGAGGCGGCGGCACTTCGGCGGGCGGGGCGATGGGCGGCGATGCTGCTGCCACTTGTGCCGCCGGAGCGCTCGGCGGGATGGAAGCGGGTGCGAGCGGGGCGGAGGGCTCAGGGCGCTCGGCGCGCTCGCTGCCGTTGGTGCGCGGCTGGATAGCGGCGGGAGTGCTCGCCTCTTCGGAGCCGTCGGCAATCTCGGGCCGCGACCGGCGCAGGCCCGCGTTCGGGCGCACGCTCGCGGGCGGGGTGCGGGCCGGTTCGGCTTGGGGAGTGCTCGCCGTAGTGGTAGCGGGGGGCTGGATTACCCACAGCGTCAGCAGCGTCAGGCCCGCGAAGACGAGCACCACCCGCCCGACGCCCTTGTACTGCGGGCCTGAAAACTGGCGTTGCAGTTTGCTCAGGGTCGGGCTGGTCAGCTGGCTTTGAATTTTCTTAAAGGTTTCGCTTTGCAGGAACGACTGATTCATAGGATCCGGCCCGCCGATGTACCGCCGCTGTCGCGCCCAGACTATCCTGAACGAGAACGCGTCGCCATCCCATGCGCCTGTGAATCTGCCCAACTGGATCACCTTCAGCCGCCTTTTGGCCGTTCCGGCTCTGTTGGTGCTTTTGGCACCCGCGCCGGGGCCGGGGCAACGCATCGCTGCGGCAGTGATCTTTGCCTTGGCGGCTGCCACCGACTGGCTCGACGGCTATCTGGCCCGCCGGTTGGGTCAGGTGACTGAGCTGGGCAAATTTCTCGACCCGCTGGTGGACAAGCTGCTGGTGCTGGCTCCGATGCTGATGCTGGTGGAATTGGGCCAACTGCCCGGTTGGGGGGTGTTTTTGATCCTGGCGCGGGAGCTGGCGGTGGCGGGCTGGCGGGTGGGCCAGAGCAAAATCAGCGGTGCCAACAACTGGGGCAAGGCCAAGACCGTCGTGCAGATCCTGGCGGTAATTTTTGTGATTTTGCAGTGGCCGGGGGGCGAGGTGCTCTTCTGGGCGGCGGTGGCCCTGACGCTTCTCTCCGGCGGGATCTACCTCTGGCCGCGCCGATAGGGCACTACCACCCAAAGCGATAGGCGACATTGAGCGTGGCGCCTCGGGCGGCAAAGTTGTTGCGGTCGTTAAATCCGGACAGGTACTGGGAGTAGACCGGCGAGTACTGGTTGTTGAGCAAGTTGCGTACACCGACTTCGAGCGTCCCGGCCCCCATCTGGATGCTGCTGAGGTAGTCGACCGTCGCGTAGCTGCCCACGGGCGCCTGCTCGACACGAAAGCCCGTGGGCAGAATGGCGTTGTAAGCCACGTCGCGGTAGCCGGAGAAGAGCACCTGCAGACGGTTGCGCCAGCCCGGCGCCGTCTGGTTCTCGAGGTAGAAGGTCGCTTTGAGCGGGTTGACGCTGTAGGAATTCAAAGGGTAGTAGTCGCCGGTGTTAAACGGATCTTGCTCGCCCTGCACCCAGGCGGCGGTCGTACCGAGGGTCCAACCGGGACCGGGCTGGGCGTAGAGGGTCGCCTCCAGCCCATAGGTGCGCTGGGGAGAGCGCACGCTTTGAAACGCGGTGGGGCTTATCTGGACGAAGCCGACATCGAGAGAAGAAAACGTGTAATAGGCCGAAAGCGACGACTGGATCGATCGCCAGCGGCCGCGCACTCCGACCTCGTAGCTGTCGACCAGCTTCGGCTGGAGCGCAGTGAGCGAATTGGAAACCGCAAAACCCGACGAGGCGTTGGTGAGGGGGTTGGCGAAGACGGGCAGCGAAAAGCCCTGGCCGAAGTTGGCGAACAAGCTGATCTCGTTGCTCGGTTTGTAGACGACTCCAAGGTTGAAGACGGTGGAGTTGAAGTTGAGGCTTCCTCCTGTAACCGGTTGGCCCGTATTGGAGGCGAGAAAGTCACCGACGCTGAAGCTGACGTTTTCGTAGCGCAGGCCGCCATTGATGATCCATTGATCGCTGATATTCCAGTTGGCCTGCAAAAAGCCTGCAATATTTGTGAGGGTGTAGGCCGGATTGAAAAGGAAATTTCCCGACCGGCGCTGGATGAAGCCGCCGCTTTCGTCATAAATTTTGGGATCGAACGTCTCCAGCTGCCAGGCTTCGACCGGGTCGTTCTTGAAATCGCTCCCCCACAGCAGTTTGAAGTTGTCGGAAAAAGGCGTTTCCACCTGCACCCGGGCGGTGGTGATGTACTCGCCCCACACACCGCGGTTGATCGAATCGAACGGGCCGCCGCTGCCGTCGGTGGTGAATCGGCCGTCATTCACGGTCGTCAATTCGAAGGAGTTGCGGTAGGAAGCCTGGGCGAGCAACTTGCTTCCTCCTAGAAACTTGTTGTGGTTGTACTCCAGGGCCAGTTGCAAATTGCGCTTGGTGGGTTGCGGACCGTAGGGGCTGTTTTGAACGACGATGCGACCATTCTTGGCGCGGGCGAACTGGAGGCCGCCGCTGGTGGTGACGACCGGATCGCTGATGCTGTTGGGGTCGGTCAGATCGTTGGCGTACCCGGCGGTCAACTGCAGCCGCTGGTCCGCCCCCAGATCGAGGCCAAATTTGCCGTAGAGGTTGTAGGTGTTGGTGTTGCCCAGGGTCCCGAACCATTCGTTGGGAATCTGAGCGCCGCGCGCGTCGTAGACGCTGCCCAACCCGGTGTAACTGGCGGTGATTGCGTAATCAAAAGCCCCCGCTTTACCTGAGGCAAACTGCTCGAACAAGTAACCGGGACCGCCGCTCAGGTTGCTGAGGCCCAGGTTGAAACCGATGCGGGTCTTCGCCTGGGGAGTCTCGGTGCCCCTGCGCGTCAGGATGTTGATCGTACCGCCGGTGGCCCCGTCACCGTACAAGGCTGAGGGACCGCCTACCGCCTCGATTTGTTCGATCGATACCGGCACGATGAAGCGTAGCTGATTGCTGTAGGCGTAGTTGCCCGTCTGGGGAATGCCGTCGATGAGCGTCTGCACGTCACGGCCCCGGTAAGTGCCCCGGGTTGGTCCCTCGGAGGGCGCACTGTAGCCCGGTACGGTGAAGCCCAGAATATCTCCGAGATTGGTAGTCAGCAGTGATTGCTGCTCGACTTGCTGGCGGCTGACCACCGTCACCGTGCGCGGCACGTCCTGGACGCGCTCGCGGGTGCGGGTGGCGGTGACCACCGTCTCGTCGAGCAAATCGCCCGCTTCGCCATTATTCGCGGGGCTCTGTCCGACCGTCGAGGCTGCGTTCGGCGCGTCGTCTGGGCTAGCGGGATCGGCTGCCATCCCCACGCTCGGAGCCTGCTGGGCCAGCCAGCGCACTTCGGTGTGCACCCCCACCAGATCCGCTTTGTGGGCAATAGCCGCTCCAGTGCCAGCGCTGGTGCCAGCAGGCATGGCCATTAGTTGAGAATCACAAGCAGAAAATAACGCCAAACTCACCAGAGCAAAACGCCCGCCGCAAAGCGGGCCGCCGGACTTATCCATTGCGGGCTCCAAGACTTGGTGCAGAACATCACAAGGAGAACAAAGGGCAGCGACACGCTCCCCTTCGCCAACCGCAGGTACCCCTACCTGGTGGGGACACCTTACCGCTATTGCAAATTCTAGTCAATAGCTGCCCTCCCAGGGCATTGCGGCGCGAGTAGAAAACGCTCTGCAAGGGGCTATCCTAGGGTGCGGCCCAGGGAATGGCCGAGGCTTTCTCCGGGGCAGGGCTGCTCGCCGGTGGAGGTGCAGGCTTGGTCTGGGCAAGCGTCACCTCCCTGCGCACCCGTCCTCAGCAACAATATCGACTGGCTGAGGCGGCGATGATGGCCGTCGGTCGAATGGCAAGGCATGATTGGTTTGGTTGAACCGCGGGCTCGATCTGGATGGTGTGTCTTTACTTATCGCACTCGGCTGCATCGAGCTTGATCCCGATCGTGCAAGGACTTTATTCAAACGTATTTGCAGGAGAACTGACATGCTCAAAGTGCGTAGGATGCTTTGCGGATTGTTGCTGGCCTGTGTCTGGGCCGGCGGCGCATCGGCCCAGATGGCGGAACCGGCGCAACCGGTGTCTGTGAAGACTGTCCAGGCGGCCGGGGGAGCTGTTTTGACCGATAGCGAGGGGAAAACACTTTATGTTTTCGACCGCGACGGCGCCGGCAAATCGAACTGCAACGACAAATGCGCCCAGAACTGGCCGCCGCTGCCGGCGCAAGCCGATGCCAAATCGGTCGGCAAATACACCGTCGTGACGCGCGACGACGGTTCCAGGCAGTGGGCCTACGACGGCAAACCCCTCTACCGGTGGGTCAAAGATCAAAAGCCGGGGGATGCAACCGGTGACGGCATTGGTGGCGTCTGGCACACCGCCAGACCGTAAGGCCGGCGCAAGGTTTGCGTATTAAGTGTTCACCGCTGGTTGTCAGAGTGCGTTGGGATCGAGGCCCTGCTCCCTCAGCCGTTGCGCCAGCCGCTCGGCCCGCTGCTTTTCTACTTGTTGCGCTCGTTGCTCGGCTTGCTCGGCGCGTTGCTGGACCGCCTCGCGGCTGGCGCCAGGCTGAATTTAGACCGCGAGGGTGATTCCACTTACATAGACACCTACGGCCCCGGACGGGAAGCTCTCAAGAGCGGACATCGGCGGAAGTGAAGAGCGAACCTTTTTGGCTCACCCAGACGGTGAGGATGTGCGAGAGCAGCCCGAGCGGTCCGAATAAAAGACACAACAGCAGCGAGTGGAGAGTCCAGACTCCCGTGCGCTGACCTTCGAAATAAATCCAGCGGCCGACGAATAAATCGAACACCAAGTAATGCACCCAGCCCGCAGCGGCTCCCTGCTCGGTGCCAAAAAAGCGCGCGATGTCGGCAAGTTTTGGGTTGGACATGGCCTGGAGCGATTCGGCGTTGAGGCTGCCCGCCACCAGGTAAAGGTACACCAGCGCCAAGGCGATGAAGGGCAGATAGGAAGCCATCACCCGGCGAGTCACTTGCCAGTTGGGGCCGACGATCATCAGCGCCCAAAAAGGCAGCACGAACAGGTTGGTCGCGTCAAACAGCAGCGAGACGTTCATGGGCAAATCTGCGAGCACCCATTTCATTGAAGCGCGAAATGCAAAATGTGCCCGGCGGTAACGCCAGGACGCTCGATATGGGGAACATGTCCGCAGCCGCCGATCCAGATGAGGGCACTATCTTCGATGGCTGCCAGGAACTTGAGGGCGTCGGTAGGCGGGATCGACTCGTCGCGCTCGCCCCAGAGAATCAGGGTCGGTTGGGTGACCGCACGGATCTGCTCCTCGGCGAGGCGATAGCCGCCTCGGGCGTTGAAATCGAGGATCGCTTCGCGCCAGTGGGGCATCTCCATGGGCAGCGAGGCACAGCCGATGAGTTCAGTAGTATTGCGGTCCCTCACCAATTCACTCCAACCCAGGGCCGCGAGCCGACGCTGGCGAAAATACTCAACCGCCGCTTCGCGCAGAGGTTCCGCCAAACCCGCAAGCCAGGCCGGGGGACCGGTGAAGCCGGTGCTGGCGATGAGCACCAGTTTCTGCACCGCCTGCGGGTGGTTGACGGCAAAATCGACCGCCGCCGCCCCGCCCATCGAAGCGCCCACCACCAGCACCGGTCGCCGGATATGCGCCTGCCAAAAAGCGTGCAGATGGGCCTGGATTTCGGCCCGTCCGTAAGCGGCCCCGCTCCGGCGCTCGGTGAAACCGAATCCCCACAGATCCACCGCCCAGGTCGGATGCCGCAGCCCGAGCCGGGGCAGCACGAAGCGAAATTCAAGCGCAGAGCTGTCGAAGCCGTGCAGCAGCAAGATGGGCGGGTCGTCCGACCCGGCTGCGAAGGTCCAGGCGGTCTCGGCCGGCTGGGACAAAAAAGGTACGGCCACCGGGTCGCGCTGAAGGGTCTGCAACAGCCCAATTGAGACGGGATCGCGCAGCAGGGCGGCGGCAGGGGGCAAAAAAGCGGGCAGCGTCTGCATGGCAAGGAGCCTTAGGGGATAGAACGATTGAATTCGAGCCGGTAGCGGTAGACGGTGACGGCGCGGCCTTTGGCGTCGAAGTAGGCCGGATCGCGCGGGTCGAGGTAGACCGACGTGATTTGCTCAGCAGTGATCCCCGCCCCCCGCCGGGTATAGAGCGTCACCGTTTCGATGGCGCGCAGGTTGGGCACGCGGCTGCCGGTAAACGTCTGCTGGTAAAATTCCGCCACCTCGAAGCGGTCCGCCGCTGGCGTCTCGCTGCGCCGCTTGAGGGTGACCAGTTCGCCGCGCCGGTCGCCTTTGAGCGCGATCACCTGACGGTTCGGCTCGTCGGGGCGCACCTCCACACCCAGCACGTTGGCGCGGCCGAAGTACGCCTCGGCGATTGAACGATTGTTAAAAGCCAGGTCTGCCACCACTTGCTGGCGCCGGTTGCGCACGAAGCGCGCTTGAAAATCCACGGGTTTGCCTTTGAGTTTTTGGCTCGCGGCAAAGGCCTGGCGGTTGATCACTTGTTCGCCCTGGGGTGCCGCCAGATCCACCAGCGACGTGCGCACCCGCCAGGTGCCCACGAACCAGTCCGGATAGACCAACTCCCCCCGCGCCGCCGCCAGATTGAGTGCCTCGCCCACGGCCGGAAAAGCGCGCACCCGCTCGGCCAGGGGAGTGGCGGCGACCGGAACGGTCCACGACAACAGCAGCAAAATCCACAACAAAGGCATTGCGTCGGCGGTAAAGCTCAAGGTAGCGTCGGGGGGCCGCCAGGAAGAGCGCGATGCCGCCCACCATTGCCAGAAGCAACGGCCTGACCACCGCCATCATTATCTTCGCCGTGGAACCATCGCGGCAGGCGGATTTGCTCACCAACATCGAACGGTTCTTGAGGGCCACGGTGCAGTATCAGGCCGGTTTCGTCTCCGCGACGCTCCACAAAAGCCTGGACGGCGCCCGCGTGGTCAATTACGCCCAGTGGCGCACCGAAGCCGACTACGACGCCTTTTTGCGCAACAGCGAAGTGCAGGCCGCCACCGGTTGGCTTTCGCTGTTTGCCCCGCCCGATAGCCGCCTGTACGCAGTGGCGGCTTCTGAGCCCGAGAGTCCGGCCACGGTGCTGGCCCCGAATACGGGCGCGCTGGCCGACGTGGCCGTGTTCAAGACCACCCCCGACACCCAGGAGCAGGCGGTGGCCCTGGCCTGCGAAGCTATCGATCTATTGCGGCTGCGGCCGGGGTTCGTCTCGACCCATATCCACCGCAGTTTCGACGGCACGCGGGTGATCGGTTACAGCCAGTGGCGCTCAGAAAGTGACTTTCGCTCGGTGACAGGCAATCTGCCCGCCCCAATCCGCAAGCTGTTCGCCGCGGCCGAGTACGAAGCCCAGCCGGCGCTGTTCGATGTCGCCCTCGCCTGGCCGAACTGAGCGATGCCAGATCTCACCCCGCGCACGATCGTGCAACTGGTAGCCCTCGACGAGACGGGCGATTCGTACTACCGGATGCGCTGGCCGGCGGTGCAGCTGGCCGCCCAGGCGCCGCACTGGCGGGTCATCAATCTGGATGCGACCGCCAGCGAGCGCTATGTCTGGGCGGAGATGGCCGACCTGCTCGTGCTCATCCAGTGCGCCGACCCGGACATGCTGCCGGTGATCGACAAGCGCCGGGTGCCGTCCAGGCCAATCCTTTTCACCCGGATCTAGCACTCGCCCAGTTGCGCTTTATGCACCTGGCCGGACTCGCCGACGTTCCCGCCCGCCTGAGCGCGTATGCGGAGCGCTTTGCAGAAGATGCGCGCTTTGCTTTATTTGCGCTCGCCATCCAAAAAAATCTTCACAAGCGCGCCAGTTTGTGGAACAACCTCGCCGAGCGGCTCGCCGGTTTGCCGCGCAGCGCGGCCGATTTTTATTTCGAGCAGATTGCCAAACTTTTTCTCAAAGATCTGCGCGCCGATCCCGGCGTCTACCTTGAAGCGGGCGAGCACTGGCTGCGGGTGTACCCGAGTCGGGCTTCTCTGCGGCTCGAAGTGGCCCAGGCGGCGGAGCAGTGCGGCCGGTTTGCCCAGGCCCAGGACCATTACCAGTGGCTGCAGGATGCCCTGGCACTTTACACCGACAACCAGGCGTTTCTGGGCGGCGTGAGCCCGAAGACCGTGGCTGCCTGGAGCGCTGCCCTGCGCGGCCGTCTGCACGGGGAGTGGAGCCCCGATGGGGAGGACATCTAGAATTGGCTTTTTTGCAACGCACCAGCCCCCGGTTCTGACCGGGGCTGATGTACGGTTCGGCAAACAGGCGATTAACTGCCGGTCAGGCTGCGGTACACCGACTTCGCCGTCTCGCCGATCGATTTGACGGCGTCTTTGGCCGTCTCAGCCAGCGGACGCTGGTCGTGCAAAAAGACGCGCGCCGCGTTGCGGCCGGGCATCCCCGAGACCGAACCGCCCGGGTGGGTACCCGCTCCACTTAGATAGAGTCCATCGATGGGGGTTTTGTAATTGGCGATCTCGGGCAGTGGCCGAAAGAACATCAGGTAGTCGATGGTCATATCCAGGTGGTAGTAGTTGCCCTTGAGCGCCCCGAGCCGGTCGGCCAATTCCGCCGGGCTCTCGACGTTGCGGGCGATAGTGGCTCTGTGGACGTTGGGGGTGTATTGGGCAAGTTTGTCGATCACCCGGTCGGCGACTTTGTTTTTCAGTTCGTCCGTCCAGCCGGTGTCCATCTGGCCGGTGCCCTCCGCCCCAGCAATCTGATAAGGGGCAAAAAATTCGATCCAGGCGGTGTGCTTGCCCTCGGGAGCAAGGCTCGGATCGAGCACGGAAGGAACCACGACGTACATCGAAGGATCTTCGAGGGGAATTTTGCCCACGGCCGGGTCGCTGTGGGCAATTTCGACTTGATCGACCGAATCGGCAATGAGGACCGAACCAATCAGGTACTCGTCGCGGTGCTGGTGGTGCTCGAAGCGCAAGGGCTCCGAAAGGGCGAGGTCGATTTTGAGAATCGTCTCGTTGCTGTTGCCGATTTTGCGCTCGACCCGCTCGCGCAGTTTGTCGTCGGCCCGATCGACATCGGCCGGATCGATCAGGTGCAAAAAGACGCGCTTGGCATCGATGTTGGAGACGACGCCGTGGCGGGCGCGGTAGGCGCGGCCGTCGGCGGTCTCCACCCCCACTGCCCGGTTCTCCTCGACCAGGATGCGCCGCACCGGCTGGTTGCAGAGGATTTCACCCCCCAGGCTTTCGACCAGCCGCACCAGGGCCGCCACCAGCGCCCCGGTACCACCTCTGGGGCGGGCCATGCCCGGATTGTGGCGCATCGCCATCATCACCGCCCCGAAGGCGAGGGCTTTTTGGGAGGGCGGGGCGCCCAGTTCGGCGGCCAGACGGGCGAGGGGGGCGCGAACCAGTTCCAGGTCGAACCATTCTTCGAGCATGTCCCGGGGACTGGTGAGCAGGCTCTGGGCAAAATCAAGGGTCTTATCCGGCCCGCCGATCACCGAGAAGAGATCCGCGAGTTTGGCGCCGTCGAAGTTGCCCGCGATGTCCAACAGCGACTTGGGTGGGGCATTAAAAAGCGGAATGAACACGCCCATCGCCCGCTGCCAGAAATCGATAAATTCGCGATACTTGCGCGCGTCGCGCTCGCTGTAGCGGGCAATCTCCCCGCAGGTTTTGTCCACGGAGCGGTGGGCCAGAAAGTAGCGCCCGTCCAGGTGCGGGCAGAAGACGACCGGGTCGCAGTACAGGTATTCGAGGCCGAATTTTCCCAGTTCCAGTTCCTCGACTACCGGACCCAGGTGGATAAATTCGTGATCGATAGCGCAGAGGTTGAAGCGAAAACCCGGCGCTTCGTCGGGCATGATCTCCTCGGTAGTCGCCGCTCCACCCGGGATCTCGCGTTTTTCGAGCAACAGCACGCTGTAGCCCGCCTTGAGTAGATATGCTGCACATACCAGCCCGTTGTGGCCGGCTCCAATGATCACGACATCGTAAGTATCCACGTCCGAACTCCCTGGCATCGCTCTGCGTTTCTTCACCAGATTGCGAAACGTTATCGAGCCTGTCGCCCACCGCCGGAGAGATTTCGGTCCGCACTGGTGAGGCTTGACCTGAACAATCGGCCAGTAGCCCGCGCTGTGTTGCCGTGGTAGCTTTTTTCCAAGCGTTGGGGGCGATGGCGATGGCAGGAGCAATCCGGATTTTGCTGCAGACGACCATTCCCGAAACCGACGACGACTGGGACATTCGGCGCTTTTCGCTGTTGACGGAATGTTTGCGTTCCCTCGAAGACGAAAACGGCCAACTGCTGTGCGAGGTGACAGCGCGCAACCGGGCTGCAGCAGGCGGCGACGACCCGGTGCTGAGCGGCCTGGGCGCATCAGACTTTGACGAGTTGTGGCTGTTTGCCGTCGATGTGGGCGACGGGTTAAGTGCCGCCGACTGTGCGGGGATCAATGCCTTTCACCGGCGCGGTGGCGGGCTGATGTTCACCCGCGATCACATGGATCTCGGTTGTTCGGTCTGCAGCCTGGGGGCGGTAGGGGCGGCCCACAATTTCCACACCCACAACCCCGAGCACGACCCTGAGCGACAGTGCATCGACGACATCTACACCACCGACATCAGCTGGCCCAACTACCACTCCGGCCGCAACGGCGACTATCAAAAAATTGTCCCGGTCGAACCAATCCACGAATTGCTCCGCCGTCCCGGTGCTTTGGGCGGCCTGATCGAATACCTCCCGGCCCATCCCCACGAGGGAGCGGTGGGCATACCCGCGGTCGAAGGCCTCGATGCGCGGGTGGTGGCCCGCGGCGCGAGCCTGGTCTCGGGTCGCCTGTTCAACCTGGCGGTGGCCATTGAGCGCACGGCCCACTCCGGCCGGGCGGTGGCCGAATCGACTTTTCACCACTTCAGCGATGTCAACTGGGACGGCCGCTATCCCTGTCCAAGCTTCGTGTGCGAACTGCCCGGCGACACGATGCAGACCCATCCGCACGCAGGGCTGTTTCATTCTCCAAAAACCCCATTCGGCCATGTCAATAAGCTTGACCTGCTCAACAAGCAATAAGGCTTTTGCCGCTCTCGATTCTCATTTGCATCCAATGCAAAGCTAGAATGAAACAGCCCTGCATCCGCACGCTTTAGAAGACACCAAAATCTACGTGCGCAACCTGGTGCTGTGGCTGGACCCGGCAGGTGTTAGCTGCCAGAGTTTTCAATCTCTTGAGGATCGAAGTACAGCCTGAGCATCCAAAATTTTATGAGGATGGAACACTACCATCGAAACACGAAGTAGACATTGAGAACAATCATGAGTAAGTTCGCAAAAAAGTAAACGGCTGCACCGTAGCCTTCGGGCAAAAGTAGCAGAGAGGTGGACTCTAAGTATTCGCGAAGGATAGACTGCACATCTGCCAGGGAGTACTTTTCTTTACTGGACTCTGATTCCAACAACAAACTGTTGCTATCTTTCGTATGCATCCGGGAAGCATAGTATTCAAGGCCATCGCTAATGCTTTGATATTGCTTTTTTCCTCGTCTTGATTCTCCTCGATGTAAAAATATTGTTAGAAGGACAAGAGTCAAAACATACACCTCGTAAAATAGCATTGTAGAGGCAGACCAACCTATATTCAGCGATGAACTCGCAGCAAGCAGAGGGAAAAAAGCATGAATAATTGTTAGCAATAGCACCATTAAAGACAATATTCTAAGGCTTCTTGAGCGACCTTTTAATTCGCTTATGTTTGTAACCAGTTTGTACCTAGATATGATATCTACTTCATCGCTGTGGAAGTTTTCCAAAAGTTGCCGTTTCTTGAAATCTTCAATCTGGTAGCTATTTTCTTTGTAGTGCGCCAATGCTTTCACATAATACTCATGTGCTTCTTTGAGGTTATGATTTTGCTTCTCTAAATCACCCAAAGCTTTCCATGTAATAGCTTCTTCAAGCCTGTTTTGCAGTTCAAGACGCAAAAAGAAAGGTAAATCTTTACAGGGAAATGGTATTTCGTTATTGTCAGGTAATCTTTTGGCAGTGTCTTCATTGTCCATGTGTGTGCTCATCTATTAGCGCAGTAAGCCAAAATTGTAGCAACCAATGCATTGTGATCTGCGAAGCGTTGCTCATCCGTGTAAAAGCCACTCATAGCTGCTCTTTGAAAGAAAAGCCTATTAGTAGACGAGTACGAGCACACAATACGACGCAATGCTTTTGCCTCTCCTAACGCTTGTTCGTAAGGACCTTGCGCGTAGTGATTGAGTACGTCTTGCTTTGTACTAGGTGCCAGCCAGAGATCGGCTTTCGTAACAACTGTCACCAACCACTTTGCACCTTCATAACCACCAAGCAAGATTGTCCACTCCTCAAGAGCATCAATTTCTCTTTTGCGACAACTGCGGAGATACTCAGGTGACGGCTCTCCGTCAACGAGGGCTTCAGCAACATTTCGACTTTTTAAATCTGGAGCTTCCGATTCGTGGTAACCATTGCAGACAATATTAATGATTCCAACGTATTTTTTTCTCGTTGCTTCTCTAATTGCTCTGGCGCGAATCTCTTTATCAGCTACTTGTCCAGGAGTGTCAACAATGTTGAACACAACTCCTCGAAGAATTCCTTGTATGTCTTGATTTTCTCTAGTACTTGCTATAGCAAGTGAGCTTTGGCCGCGCAAAGCATTGATAAATGCTGATTTACCTACTCCCGTTGCTCCAAGTACAAGGATATCGACATGTTCTTTCCCCAAGAAAACATCGAAAACCTTATCGAGTACTCCACGTTCTTTAAGGATCTGAAGTACAGCTTCAGAAAATTCAATTGCTGTTTTGGTAACCTTGACGACATCACCAGTCTGGTCAGGCATAGTCAATTCCAGTAGCTACCATGCTAAGTATTATAGGCGTCATATTCCTGGCTTTCCAACTGTGGTAGTTACCACTGAGCTACCCGGTTCAACTATGGGTATATAGCAGTGGTGCTCCTGGCCCGAGCGGTAAGTCGAGCAAATACCACAGCACGAATAGCCCGGACCAGCCGAGACCGAAGGCGACCGAATAGGGCAGCATCGCGGCGAGCAGCGATCCCAGGCGCAAGTACGAACCGGATTTTCGCGCAAAGACGATGATGAGTGGGAAATAGGGCAGCAGCGGCGCGATCACGTTGATGAACGGTCGGCCACCCGGTCGGCCGCTGGGTGGGTTCAAAGTTGTAGCCTAAGATACCAGGGGCTGCACTTGCCTGATTTCTCCTTAGCGAGGGGGGCATGCCATTCAGGAGAAGCGCGACGAGACCTTAGTCAGGGCCGCGATCAGCGAGTCGATCATCGCCTCGCTGTGAGTCGCCATCAAAGAGAGGCGAATGCGGCTGGTCGGTACGGTGGGAGGCCGGATGGAAGGGGCAAAAATGCCTGCGTCGAACAGCTCGCCGGCAAAGCGGCGGGTGGCTTCGATATCGCCCACCCGCAGACAAAGGATGGCCGCAGCGCTCGGCAGCTGTGCAATGCCGATTTTATCGATACCCGCGCGCAGGCGAGCGATGTTTTGTCGGAGCAGGGCGCGGCGAGAAGTCTCCGTGCGGGCAATATGCACCGCCTCCAGGGCCGCAGCTGCCGTAGCCGGGGCCAGGCCGGTCGTGTAGACGAAGCCGCGTGCCCGGTTGCGCAGATAGTCGACAAGTTCAGCACTGCCGCAGACGTAGCCGCCCTGGCTTCCCAAGGCCTTCGAGAGCGTTCCCATCTGCACCAGGGATCGGGTGAGGCCCAGTTGCTCGACCGCCCCGGCACCGGTAGGGCCGAGCACGCCGGTGGCGTGGGCTTCGTCCACCAAGAGCATGCACCCGTAGCGGCGGGCCAGATCCGCGATGCGGGCCAGATCGACTAGATCGCCGTCCATGCTGAAGACCGAGTCGGTGCAGATCAAGCAGCGGCGGTGGCGGTCGCGCTGCTCGATCAGTAAGCGTTCCAGGGCGCTGCAATCGCCGTGGGGATAAAGCCGGTGGGTAGCACCGCTCAGTTCGGCCCCCCCGCGCAGGCAGGCGTGGTTATACGCGTCGCCCACCACCAGATCGCGCTTGCCCACCAGCGCCGGGATCGTCCCGAGATTGGCTAGATACCCCGACGAAAAGACCAGGCAATCTTCGCAGCCTTTCCACCCGGCCAGGGCTCGTTCCAACTCGCGGTGCACCTCGCGCTCACCACTGAGAAGCCGCGAGCCGGTCGCCCCGGCGCCGTAGAGCCGAACGGCCCGGCAAGCCGCCTCGATGAGCCGCCTATCGCCGCTGAGGCCCAGATAGTCGTTGCTTGCAAACTGAAGCACCGGCTTGCCGTCCACATCCATTTGCGGTCCGGCCAATCCATTGTGGGTTCGCGTCGTCCGGTACCAGCCCACCCGGTGCAAGCTCTCAAGATCCGCCCGGATCCATCCGTAAGGATCACTCACGCTCCCTTACCCCGACTTGCAGATGTCCGGCGGTGGACGGCGCCTGGCCTGCGCTTTCGGTCAGGGGGACTTGCGACTTAGAGTGCGAGAGCTTATTCACCCCAAAGCACCCCGTAACCACCATGGCACCCTCCCAACAACCCGATTTGCACTCACCGCTCAAACATCTGCGGATTACCAGCCGCTTCGGCATGCGCATACACCCCATCCGGCGGACCCGGCGGCTGCACAAGGGAGTCGACCTGCGCGCCCCGACCGGAACCCCAGTGTACGCCGCCGCCGATGGTGCGGTGGAGGCCGCCGGGCGGCAGGGCGGCTACGGCAATGCCGTCCTCATCGATCACGGCGGCGGTTGGAAGACCCGCTACGCCCACCTCGACAGCGTCCGGGTGCAGGCAGGCGCACCCGTCGCAGCGGGCAAGCCGATTGGCCGCGCAGGAAACACCGGTCTATCGAAAGGCCCCCATCTCCACTTCGAACTGCTGCACAACGGCCGCCCGATCGACCCGATGCCTTACTTGCAAGCCGCCGCAAAGCCCAACCGCGCCGCGTCGGTTGCCGCCGCCGCCAAGACGATTCTCGAGCGCCGTGGGTACACCGACGCACAGGGCACACGTTCCTACCGTGGCCACAGCTACAACTTCGATAAAGAGGGTTCCCGATTAACGGTAAGCGAGCCTGGCGGCCGGGGGGCGATTCTCGAAGTCGACGGTGGACGAGTGCTCACCGATCGGGTGACAGCCCGTGACGCGACTATCCTCGGCGAGGTCCGGCGTCGGCTGTTGGCACCACCTGCACCGGAGCGGCAACCCAGCCGGGTGCCGCTCGCGGTTCCAGACCGCCCCCGACCACAAGCTCTGGAGCACCAGCCGGAGTGATTACCCGGCGGCCGTCGCCGGTTGCTCGCCGGGTTGCTCGGTCGCCGATTCTGCCGCTTGCATCGATTCGAGGGCGCGGCCGGTCGGCGAGGGGGTCAGGTGCGCCACTACCAGATCCGGGGTGTTGACAACCTCGATGCCGGGGGGCAAAACCAGATCTCTGACGTAGAGCATGTCGCCTACTTGCATGGTCGAAATATCAACCTCGATCGCTTCGGGCACCTCCGTGGGAGCAGTGTGGACGGTCAGTTGGGTGATTACCTTTTCGAGCAGACCGCCATCCACCTTGACACCCATCGCTTCGCCGGTAAACACCAAAGGCAAATCGAGGGTAATGCTGCCGTGGCCCGCGACCGCAAAAAAGCTCAAGTGCAACAGCTTGCCGCCCACCGCATCGTGCTGCACTTCGCGCAGAAGCACATCGCCCGACCAGCCCCGCTCCACCTTCAGAGGCAAAATGGTGTTGTTGATGGTGACACGCTTGAGCAGGTCTTCAGCGGTGCGTTGTTCAAGTTCCAGCGCCAGCGACTGGGTTCCCCGATGACCATAGAGCACCACCGGAATGCGGCCTGCGCGGCGCATCGCCCGCGGCTGGGCACCCGTGGCCCGTTGTTTGAGCGTCAGTTGTATCGTCATGGGAAATTCCTTCAGGGACAGAGCTCTCTATGGTAATGGTTGCCTACTGCACGCGCTCTTCGCTTCCTCCCTGGGTTGCAAGTTCTGGCGATCTATTGGTGCGATGGGGCAGGTGGTGCGATGGGCCGCACTTGATAGCCCTACAACCTTTCCGCTACATTGGCTCCAGCGACAAGCGGGCCACCATGGAAACAGAAACAACCGCCACCGACGTTGAGAAACATTTAGAAATCATCGACAAAATGATCGATCTCAGATTGCGGCTGGCTGCCATCGAATCGGAGATCCAAGCGGTGCAACCGGAGTTTTACCTGGCCTGCACCGCCATCAGCGACGACAAAATCGAGACTCCCCGGGCCACGATCAGCCGTCGCTTCACTGCCGGCCGCTGGGAATACAGCCCTCCCATCGTGCAAATGGAAGAAGATCTCAAGCGGCTCAAAAAAGACTTTCAAAAAAAGCACGAACCCACGGAGGGCCGCGAGGTGATCTGGGCGGTGCGGCTCACTGGCGGGGACGATCTGCGGAACTTTTGAGGGAAAAGGCGCCTACCCGCCGACCAGCCCCAGCCACTCACCCTGCACCTCCACCAGCAGACCATGGGCCAAAGGTGATGTGCGGGTGCGGTTGGGGGCGCTCAAGCAACCAAGGACAGCGGCGATGTGCTCAAAACTGGGTTGCTTCCCCAGCTCCACGCTCAACCAACGGCGCACAGCCCGCCGTTGCAGTGCCAGCGGCAAAGCAGCCAGCGTATTCCTGTGCAGTCGTCCGTCCTGCACCAGACTGTGCCAGTGACCATCGAGCAAGCTTTCGAGCAACTCCGACTCAGCGTGCAAAATTTCGCCGGTTCGGGCCAGAGTCTGCTCCACCAGTGGATTAAAGTGCTCGCGCAGATACGGCATCAACTCCAAACGGATGCGGTTGCGGCGGAAAGTCACATTGGCGTTGCTCTCATCGATGCAGACCGGTAGGTCGTGGGCAAGACAAAATGCCCCGGTCTCAGCGCGGCTGATCCCCAATAGTGGCCTGACCAGCCGCACCCCCCCACCCAGGGACCGATCCCAATCGAGGCTTCCCAGACCGGCGGCGCCGCTGCCGCGCAGCAGATTGAACAAAACCGTCTCGGCCCGATCACTCAGTGTATGGCCGGTCACCACCCGCTCCAGCGCCAGACCGCGGGCGATCTGCTCAAGCCAGCAGTAGCGCCAGGCGCGGGCCGCCGCCTCACCCGCAGGCGGGGTGCGGGCAATCCCCAGGTGAAACGGTACCCCCCAGACATTGCACAGTGCTGCCACCCGCCGGGCATCCCGCTCGGATCCGGGCCGCCAGCGGTGGTCGAGGTGACCGCCGTGCAGACGCCAGCCGCGCTCAGGGACCAGATCCACCAGCAGCTTCAATAGACACAGTGAATCCTGACCGCCGGAGACCGCCACCAGCAAGCCGCTGCCCGGCGGCAGCAGGCCAAGAACCGGACGCAGTCGACTCCCCAGTGACAAGTCGCTAACCGCCGCCCACCACCGTCACAATCTCGAAGCGATCGCCGGGAGCGACGGTCGTTTTCTGCCAGTCCTGACGGTGTAGAATGTCGCCGTTGCGCTCGATGACCAGCAGCCGCGGTTCGAGGGCCAGTTGGGCGAGCATCGCGCTTACCGTTGTGCCGGGGGCGAACGTCCGCTCTTCACCGTTGACGCACACCGTTTCAACCACGGTTCAACCTCTCCAGAAACCAGGCGGTCGTGCGGCCCGGATCTTCTGCTGCCATGATCGCACGCACCACCGCGACGCGCTCGGCTCCGGCGGCAATCACCGCCTCCAGATTGCTCCGGTCGATGCCGCCAATGGCAAAACCCGGCCGCTCGCTATGTTCGCGGCAGTAGCGCACGTACGCCAGGCCCACGGGTGTGCGCCCCTCTTTGGTGGGAGTGGCGTAGACCGGACCGACGCCCAGGTAATCGGCCCCGTCTGCAACGGCTTGTTGCGCCTCGGCCGGAGCGTGGGTCGATTGGCCAATGAGCAAACGCGGTCCCATCAAGGCCCGCGCCCGAGGGAGGGGCAGATCCTCCTGGCCGAGGTGCACCCCGTCGGCTCCGCAGGCCAGGGCCAGATCCACCCGGTCGTTGACGATCAACAGCGCTCCGTGGCGCAGGGTGACATCCCGCAACCTTAAAGCGATATCGAGTACGGCGCGGGCGGGCGCTTCTTTTTCGCGCAGTTGCACCAGCGGCAACCCCGCAGCCAGGGAGCGCTCCACGATCTCGACCAGTTCGGGGTGCGGCGAGGTGACCAGATAGAGCCGGGCCGCCGCAAGCCTGGCGCGCAGATCGCTGCCGGTGGCGGCACTCTCGAGGGTATAGACCCGGTAGCGCCATGCCTTGGCCGCCGCGGCCAGATCCGGCTCGGCGAGCTTGGCGTACTCTTCTAGGACGCGCAGGGCTTCTTGGATGCGGGCAAAATTGACCCGCACCACATCCAGAGTGCTGCTGCGCATCCCTTCGTCGGGGTGATCCAGCCCGGTGCCCGGGTCGTGGGGCGTGTCGCGGGCGGCGCGCAGCCGGTCGGTGTGAAAGCGGCCCAGTTGCTGGCGCAAGGCTTTGCACTCGGCGAGGGATGCGCCCGGACCGCCGCCGAAGCGCAGCCATTCCTCCACAACCCGCACGCCTTCGCGGGCGCGATCGAGGTTGGCATCGAGAATTCTCAGTATCACTTGCTCTTCCACAACCGCCATTGAAGCACCGCCGATGCTCCCCTGCCCAGGCCCACCAAAAACGACTCCCTGCCACCGCATCGCGGGGGGCGCCATTCTGTTGCTTTGCGCGGGGGAGAAAGCGCTAAATGTTGTGGATCATACCCGCAATTCAGGGTTTTGCCATGTTAATGTGGTGTCGCCGATAAGCTTTTATCCAGGCCGAATTTTTGAGGAGTGACGATGAAGTTCTCCGATACCGTGGTGCGTCGCCTGATGGGCTGGACGCTTGCTCTGTCACTTTTGGGAACAGCTTCAACAAGTGTCGTTCAAGCCCAGTCAGATCTGGAGCGCGACTTGAGCATGACCTATGTCGACGCAGTCAACGGCGACGACAGCACCGCCGATGGCAGCAAACAAAAACCGTTCAAAACGATCACCCGGGCCATCACTGCCTCGCCTCCCGGGATGACTTTGCAGTTGGCCGAGGGCGAATACTCCGAGGCCACCGGCGAACAGTTTCCCATCCAACTGGCCATGCGCAACCTGGTGGGCAATGAAGCGACCAAAGGCCAGGGCATCAAAATCGTCGGCGGCGGCAAGCACGTCAGCCCCACCTTCGCAAGCCAGGATGCGACGATCGTCGTCGGCAAAGAGGTGACCATCCGCGGCGTGACGATCACCAACCCGCGCAATCGGGGCAAGGGCCTCTGGATCGAATCGGTCAGCCCCGTGATCGCCCACAATTCTTTTATCGGCAGCCTGCACGACGGCCTCTTCATCACCGGTGCCAGCAGCGCCAAGGTGGCCGACAACTACTTCTCGGGCAACATCGCCGACGGATTGACGGCCGCGGACCAGTCCACGCCGGTCATCGAAAACAACATCTTCGAGAAGACGGGATTCGCCATCAACGTCACCGGCCGCTCCCGACCGCAGATTGTGGGTAATACCGTTCGCGACAATGTCGACGGCATCGTCGTCGAAGGCCGGTCCTTCCCGAAGCTGCGAAACAACACGATCACCGGCAACCGCCGCAGCGGCGTGGTTGTCGTACTGCTCGCCTCCGCCGATATGGGCACCGAGAGCGAAGCGGGCAACAACACCTTCGCCGCCAACGGCCGGGCCGATGTCAACAACGTCACCCGCCCTGCCCTGCCGCTGGTGGCGATGGGCAACAAGTGGGACAAACCGCGCCTCGAGGGACAGGTGACCGCCGAAGCGGAAATCATCGCCCTGGCGGCCCGCAACGTTGTCCCCGACGCCGGCTTCTGGGTGCTGGTCAGCAACACCAAACCGGCGCAACTGCGCGCCATCAAAGGGCTTGCGCTCAAGCCCAAATCCCATACCTACGAAGGCAAGCCATACCAACAGGTAGGCACCTTCGGCTCCCAGGCGAGCGCCGATAAGCTGGTCGAGCAATTGAGCAAAAAAGGCTTCAACGCCATCGCTGTCCCGGCCAGCCAACCCACCGGCAGCAACCTGGCCACCAGCAAACCCACCCAACCCACCATCAGCCAGGCTCCCGCCAAACAACTGGCGGCTGCCGCCACTGCCGCCAAACCGGCAGGTGCACCGCAAGTCACCGCGAAGCCTGCCGCCCCGGCGGTCGTCGCTGCCAAGGCGAGCCCAACAACCCCTCCCGAGACTCCCATCACGAAGACAGGCCCGCTCTCCTCTGGAGCACCCGCCGCTCAACCCGCTGCCGATACCGCCGCCGCAGCGGGACCGACTACCGCAACGCCGGGTGAGACCGTAGCTGCCAAACCTGCCACCGGTCTGACCTACCGGGTATTGGTCACAGACAGCGGCAGCGCCGATCTCGATTTGCTCAAAGAGCTGGTGGCCAGGGTGATCCAGCAAATGTACGAGGGCAAACCGGTCCTCCAGGTGGGCGTCTTCTCCTCCGAAGACAACGCCAACCGACTGGTGCAGACGCTCTCAGACAAAGGGTTTCGAGCCATTCTGGTCCCGGTGAACCAGCCCGGTTGAGCTGGTGCGGACAAAGAGGGAGGGAAGAATGGCTTCTTCCCTCCCTCTTTTGGAGATATCGCGAGTGGCGTCGCTAGAGACTGCGGCGCGCCATCAACTGGTCTTCGAGGGCGGCGATGCGGTTGTAGGCGGCGGTGAGTTGGGCCGTCAACCGCTGGATCTGGGCCTCAGGCGAAAGCGTCTTACCATTTGCCGACGGCGGCCGTGGAGTCATTTCCTCTTCGGGAAGCACGTCTTTGATCGCGACCGGACCGGGAGTACTGTTAGATTTCAAAGCAATGATCATTTGCTCTGGAAGCGTTTCTAGGGCGGCTTGCAGCTGCTCTAATCTGTCGTACAACCCATCTACCTTTTCTTGTAAACTTTCCATGCTGGCCGAACCCGCAAAAGATACCTATATTTTAGAAAGCTTCGGCTCTATGGCCCCGCGATTTTTGGTTTGTTTTAAGCTTGTGGGCGGTGGGCATCAAAGGCAAAAAAGGCCGCTGGAGAGCGATTTGGCCTTGTTTTCTAAAGAAAACCCACGGCTTAGCCCGGGGATTTCCAGAGAGAATCGCTCCGGGATTCCTATCAATTGTTGCTGGAGGGACCATGCAAATCGGGATCGTCGGCCTGGGTCTGATCGGGGGGTCGCTCGCCCACGATTTGGGCCGACACCACGAAATCACAGGCGTCTCGTGCTCGAGCGCCACCGTCGCTGAGGCGCTGTCCCAGGGCCTCATCCGCCGGGGCGGCGAGTCCCTCGGGTTGCTCGGAAGCTGTGAACTGGTCTTTGTGTGTACACCCATTGGCCTCACGCTAGAGACGATCCGCGCGCTCGCGGCGGTTCTGCCGCCCGAGACCATTCTTACCGACGTGGCCTCGGTCAAAGCCGCCATCGTCCCGGCGGCGGAGGCGCTGTGGCCGAATTTTGTAGGCGGCCACCCGATGGCGGGCGGTGAAGCGCAGGGACTCTCGGCCGCCCGGGCGGGGCTGTTTCGCGGACGGCCCTATGTGCTTACCCCGACGCCGCGCACCCCGGCCGCCGCCTGCACAGCCCTCGAAGACCTGGTGGGGGAGTTGGGCGCCCGGTTGGTGCGCACCGACCCGGAAACCCACGACCGGGCGGTGGCGCGCATCAGTCATCTGCCGGTGTTTGTCGGTGCCGCTTTGCTGTTGAACCTGGCTGCGAGCGGCGATCCGACCGCATCGACTCTGGCGAGCAGCGGTTTTTTTGACACCACCCGGGTCGGCGGCGGCAACCCGCAGTTGGGGGCGGCGATGGCCGAATGGAACCGCGCGGCACTGCTTGCGGAGTTGCGCTCCTACCGCGACCATCTGGGCCGGTTGGAGCAGGCAATCGATGCAGGTGACTGGCAGGGGGTGGAGCAACGGCTCGGCGAGTGCCGCAAGACCCGCCGCGAGGTCTTCAAGGACGGGATTTAAGATGGGAACAATTCTGGAGGACCCGGCGATGGCGCGCACCCCGAACATTGCCCTGGTGGACTACGGCGTCGGTAACCTGCACTCGGCCCGCAAGGGCCTGGAGGCGATGGGAGCGCGGGTGACACTCAGCGGCCAGCCCCTGACCCTGACCGCCGCTGACGGCGTCGTGCTGCCGGGGGTGGGCTCCTTTGACACGGCGATTGCCCGGCTCAACGACCGGGGGTTGGGAGATGCGATTATCCAACTGGTGCGCGCAGGACAGCCGATGCTGGGCATCTGTCTGGGGCTGCAGGTGCTCTTTGAATCCTCTGAAGAAGGACGGCTGCCGGGCCTGGCGCTGCTGCCCGGTCGGGTGCGGCGCTTCCGGAGCGAACCCGGCCTCACCATTCCCCACGTGGGCTGGAACCAACTGCACTTTGACAATGCCGATTGCCCGCTGTGGCGGGATCTGGCGGAGGGCGGTTGGGTTTACTTTGTGCATTCTTATTACGTCGATCCTGCCCGCACCGAAGACCGCGCCGCTTCCGCCGTGCATGGCAGCCAGCACTTCACCGCCGCCGTGTGCCGGGACAATCTGATGGCGGTGCAATTTCACCCGGAAAAGTCGGCCGACACGGGACTGCGCATCCTCAAGAACTTTGTCGAGCGGGCCGCTTCCCGCAGCGCCGCCGAAGTAGCGGCCCGCTGAGCTACTCGCCCTCCAGCTTGAGGGTGGGCTCCGCCACCGCCCCGCCGATGTTTTTCAATTCGACAACGACGGCATCGGTGCTCTTCCAGTCCGCAGGCAGGACCACCTCGGCGCTCAGAGGCAGGGGGGCCGTGCGCTGAAAGGGTTTGAGCGCAAAATCTTTGGGGGCGTTGGTGAAGCGGCCGGCTTCACCGGTGGCAACCACCGGAAAGATCGACAGCGACAGCGGTGCGGCCCCCGGTCCCTCGACTACGACCTGGACCTTCTGGCCCGCCTGGCCCAGAAAGTGCACCCGCTCGTACTGGGTGGGCGGCAGTGTCAGGCGGCGCTCGCCGCCCGGCGCCATGGGCGTGCCGATGTTCTGGTTGCCGAGGGTGGCAGCCGGACCGTCGGCGCTGGACTGGCAGCCGGCCAGGACGGCGGCCGCCAGGGCGGCCGTTGCAAACCACTTACGAGGCATCGATGTGCTCCTTGCGCGCACGGTGTTTGGGCCGGGGACGGATCCGCAGCAAAAGCACGGCCGCTGCGGCCAGGACCGTCAGCATTTTGAGCGGCCAGCCCGACGCCCCCAACCACACAGCATGCACCAGCGCCAGCCCGGCCACCGGAAAGACCAGCAGATGCAGCGTCCGCCAGTGCCGACCCAACCGCCGGAGCCAGCCGTTGGTGCTGGTGAGCGCCAGCGGCAGCATCAGGCCGAGGGCAACCACACCGAGCCAGGCGCCCAACCGCTCCTCGCCACCCAAAAAATCGAGAGCTTCCCAGTGCCCACCCAGCACATGCTCAAAGGTCAAGTAGGTATGGGCGGCGGCGAAGCCCAGGGCGGAAAGCCCCAGCCCGCGCCGCCAGCGAAGCAACCGCTGCCGGCCGAGGGCCGGAGCGCTAAGCACCAAACCCAGGCAGGCGAGGGAGGCATAACCGTAGTACTCGCCCAGGCGCTGGCCCTGCAGATGGCCCCTGAACAGGATGAGCGTGACCGTCTCCAGAAGAGCGGCCGCGATATAGGCGGCCACCAGCACAGCGAGGGTGGTGAGCCAGGGGGTGTTGGCGCGGACCATGCTTCCAGTGTAGGGGGCGAGGGCGCCCTACTCGGAGGCGGTGACCACCTCGCGGCTCTGGCGGGAACGCCGCCGGGTCAGCGAGTTGAAGACCATCTGGCCGATGGCGCGAATCAGGCTGCCTTCGAGTTCTTCGAACAGGCGCATGTTGTAGCGGAACGCCTCGATCGCCTCTTCGGTGATCCGGCCGGCCAGCGGCCCGTCGACCGGCAAGGTGTCGAGGGCCGCCCGGTATCCGGCTTTGAAGGCACGGGCATCGGCAATCGTCTCAAAATCATAGAACGCGGTGCCGGTGCCGTCACCCAGTCCCATCGCCCGCTGGGCGATTTCCTTGAGCACCTGACCGCCGGACAGATCGCCCAGATAGCGGGTGTAGGAATGGGAGACCAGCAGAGCGGGCTCGGTGCGCGCCACGGTGCGGATGCGCTCGACGTAGCGCTCGGCCGCCGCCGAGGGACGCACCTGATCGGCCCAGCCGGGACCGTAGTAATAGCGCAAATCCGTCTCGATCGATGCGCGCCGATACAGTTCGGGGTAATAAAGCCCCCGCAGTACCGGATGATCGCGGTGCGCCTCCAGAGCATCCTCCAGTGCGCCATAGATAAAATAGAAGTTGGCCATCAACTGACGGTAGGAGCTGCGCTCGACCGTACCTTTCAAAAAACATTTCACAAAACCGACGTTCTCTGCCATCGTGTGGGCCTGGCGCGTGCCCTCACGCAACATGACGGACAATGGCTCCATTCTTTTCTCCCTACACTCCCTATGAATTGTGCCTTACCCTCCCGGCGGGAGCACAAGGGCAGTCCGGTGAAGGCCATTAAGAATTCTGAAGCGATTGCCCGCACCCCGGCAACTCCCAGTGCCCGCAGTGCTACGACGGCCGGGAAGCGTCGCAGAACACGGCTGTATAGGAGCGCATATCGCCCGGGTTGCCGACAGCAAAAGTCGAATCCGATCTTGATCTTGTTGTTATCAACAACCAAAATACTCTAGAATCAGCAGATAGATTCATTTCCACAGGAGTTGTCATGGGGGCAGTCGCAGGCAAGGAATTGCTGCAGCTTATCAAACAGAATCCCGGACGGAGTGCCAAGCAGCTTGCTGAAATGGCCGGCTATACTACCACCACCAAGACCGGTCAGCAGCGCGTCAAGATGCTCGCCTTTCAAAACGCGGTGCTCCAGGCCAACAACATCAACCTCAGACCCGTCGAAGAAGAGGAGACCAACGGTGTGCGCGGCGGGCGCAAGGCGACCTATCGCATCCAGGTTCAACAGAACGGCAATCTGCTCATCGGTGCTGCCTATACCCGTCAAATGGGTCTGACACCCGGCACGACGTTCGAGATTCAAATCGGCCGCAAGCACATCAAGCTGGTCCAGGTCGATACCGATGGGTCGCCGATTGAGTAGCTAGGATCGGCTGCCGCCGCCAAGCGCTCTACCGGAGCGGGCGGCGGGCGGCGGCTAGGTGCGAAGTTCTGCAATAATATTAATGATAGCGACGCTGTGTTTACAGTCGATGAAGGAAAGCCATGGCCCTGCTTGAGATCAAGTCCACCCGCGAGATCGCCAAGATGCGCGAAGCTGGCCGGATTGTGGCAACGGTTCTCAAAGAAATCATGGCCCTGGCCGAACCGGGCCTGACCACCGGCGATCTCGACGCCCACGCCGAGCGCCGCTGCGCCGATTTTGGCGTCATCCCCGCCTTCAAGGGTTACCACGGTTTTCCCGCCTGCATCTGCACGTCGATCAACCACGAGGTCGTCCACGGCATTCCGAGCGCCAAGCGTCGGCTCAAACCCGGCGATGTCCTCAAAGTTGACTTCGGGGCCATCTACGACGGCTGGCACGGCGATTCGTGCGTGACCATCGGCCTTGAGCCGCTGGCCGAGGAGGCCCGCACGTTGATCCGGGTAGCTGAGGAGGCCCTACTCAAGGGCATCCGCGAGGTGCGCCAGGGCGTGCATCTGCAGCAGATCTCCGGGGCCATCCAGGACTACGTCGAAGGCTACGGCTTCTCGGTGGTTCGCCAGTACGTCGGCCACGGCGTCGGGCGCAACCTGCACGAGGAGCCCCAGGTGCCCAACTTTCGCACCCGGGAGATTCCCGATCCCAAGCTCAAGTCGGGTATGACCCTGGCCATCGAACCGATGGTCAACCTCGGCCACCACGCCACGCGCACACTGGCCGATCGCTGGACGGTGGTCACCCTTGACAATTCGCTCTCAGCCCAGTTCGAACACACGGTCCTGGTCACCCGAGACGGCTTCGAAATTCTCACCGACCGTTCGAAGGTCTGACCTTTATTCAGGAGTTGTCCTTGGCAAAGCAAGACGTCATCGAAATGGAAGGAACCGTCGTCGAGTCGCTCCCGAACGCGATGTTTCGGGTCGAGCTTGACAACAGTTTCAATATCCTCGCCCATATCTCCGGCAAGATTCGCCGCAACTACATCAAGATCCTGCCCGGCGACCGCGTCAAAGTTGAATTGACCCCCTACGATCTCACCAAAGGGCGGATCACCTACCGCCTGCGCAAGTAGGCGGTAGGTGATCCGCTTAGCCGGTGTTTCGCATACCGGCGGCGATGCCGTTGATGGTGAGCAGCGCCCCCCGCAACAGCTCATTGCGCGAATAGGATCGAGGCTGTCGGTTTTCGTAGCGCAGGTATTTGAGCAAGGTGGCCTGTAGGTAACCCAGCGGTGCAATCGTCGCGTTGCGAAGCGCGATCGAGCGCTGCAGGGGCGGGTTGTCTTCGAGCAATTGCCGGTGCTCGGTAATCGCCAGCACGCACTCGCAGGTGCGCTCCAGTTCGTCGGTAATCAACGCGAAGATGTGCTCGCCGATTCGCTGGTGCTCCGTCGGCAACAACTCCAGCACGTAGTTGGCGGCCACCTGCAGATCGACTTTGGCCAGGGTCATTTCGACTTTAGAGATCAACGTGCGAAAAAACGGCCACTGCCGGTACATCGAGCGCAATTCAGCCAGATTGCGCTCGCGATTACAGCGGATGAACCCATCGAGGGCGGTACCAAGGCCGTACCAGGCCTGCAGCAAAAAGCGGCTCTGGGTCCAGGAGAACACCCACGGAATCGCCCGCAGGCTGGCAAGATCGCGCCGTCCCTCCCGGCGTGAAGGCCGGGAGCTGATTTGCAGCTGGGAGATTTCGTCGATAGGGGTGACGTGGCAGAAAAAGTCGATGAAACCCTCCTGCTCGTAGACCAGTTGCCGGTAGGTGCGTCGAGCCACATCCGATAGTTCCTGCAACCGCAGTTCCCAGTTGCGGCTGCCGGGGGGGCTGGTGGGCAGCACGCTCGCCTGGATGACCGCCGCGCTCACCGTCTCGATATTAAATGCGGCCAGTTCGGAGAGCGAATACTTCGAGGCGAGCACTTCGCCCTGCTCTGTAATCTTGATGCGGCCGCTCACCGTGCCGTCGGGCTGGGCGAGGATGGCCTGGTAGGAAGGACCGCCGCCGCGCCCGACGGTGCCGCCGCGGCCGTGGAAGAGGCGCAACTGCACGCCGTGGCGGCGGGCCACCTGCTGGATGTGCTGTTGGGCCAGGAAAATCTCCCAGCTGCTCGAAAGAAAGCCCGAATCTTTATTCGAGTCGGAGTAGCCCAGCATCACCTCCTGCAGATTCTGGTGGCAGGTGAGATAGCAGCGGTACAAAGGCAGCGAGAATAGCTGCTCCAACACGTGCGGGGCGCTGCGCAGGTCTTCGACCGTCTCAAACAGCGGCACCACCATCAGCGTGCCGGTGCCGGTGGCCGGGTCGAACAAGCCCGCTTCCTCGGCAAGCAGGAGTACTTCGAGTAGATCGCTGGCCTGCTTGCTCATCGAGATGATGTAGGTGTGGCAAATTTCGGGGCCGAACTCTTTTTGCAGCCTGCGGATCATCCGAAATGTCTGGATGTTCTCCTCGGTGCGGGCCGAGAAGGGCAACTCCGCCGGGATGAGGGGCCTGAGGGTCTGCAGTTCGCGCACCAGCCACTCGAGGCGCGCCTGCTCGTCGAGTTCCGAATACGGGGTGGCCATGAGGCGCAATTTGGCGCTCACCTCCGAGAGGGTTTCCTCGTGGCGGGCGCTGTCCTGGCGCACATCGAGACCGGCCAGGTGGAAGCCGAACACCTCCACCTGGTCGATTAGGGTCTCCAGAGGTCGGCAGCCGATCCCGGTGGTGCGCAGGCACTGCCGGAGCAGGTGCAGTTCGGCCAACAGTTCGTGGGCGTGGCGGTAGTGATGGTGCCAGCCCGGTTCGTCGGGCTGGCTGAGGCGCTGGGGACCGTGCACCTCCAGCCAGGTGTTGCGCTCGCGGGTGCGCTCCAGCCGTTCGAGCATATAGGACAGCCTCAGCCTGTAGGGCTCCTGCAGATAGATGACCGAATAACGTTCGTAGACCCCGCCCAAATCGCGCTGGTCCTGCTCCAGAGCGAGCAGCAGATCCTGGGGCGGGTTGCCCTCAGCGAGGCTCAGTAAGTCGCGCAGGCGCTCGACGCTTTTGATGTACTTGGCGAGTACCCGGCCGCGCTGGTGGCAGGCGGTCCTCCAGGTGACCAGGGCGTTCACCGAGGGGTTGCCGTCGCGATCGGCCCCCACCCACGAGCCAAAGCGGCAGAAGGTGCCCAACGAACGGGTGAGCGACGGATGGAACATCTCAAGGCAGCGGATCAGTTCGCTGCGTACCCTGGGCATCGCCTCGAAGAGCACTTCCTCAAAGTAATGAACGGTGTGGGCAACCTCGTCGAGCACGGTCGGGCGGACCTGGTGCAACTCGTCGGTGCGCCACCAGAGGCGGATTTCTTCGAGCAAACTGGTATGGACCTCCCGCTGCTGCCATTCGCTGAGGGCGTTGTCGAGATCGTCGAGCAAATGCACGATGCGGCGGTGCTTGGTGCGGATGGTGCGCCGAACGATCTCGGTGGGGTGAGCGGTGAAGACCAGGCGGACATCGAGTTGCTGCAGCACCCGCTCGATCTCGGGGGTGGAGACGCCGAGGCTTCTCATCTCGTCGAATAGCCAGCAAAACGAGCCCGGCTGGGCGGTGTCGGCACTGAAACTGGCCTGCAGCCGCAGTCGCTTGCGCTCGTGGTGCTGCTCGACGATGTTGATGAGCTGGAAGTAAATCGAAAAGGCCCGGATGGCGAGCACCGATTTTTCGAGCGAAAGCTCGCGGATGAGCGCCAGACCCTCGCCGGTGTGATCTTGGTGGGAAGCCCAGAGCCTGTCGAGCAGTTCGACCAGATCGCCGCCCCCTTCCTGGGAAGCCACCTGCCGCAGGAGTTGCTCTACCAGTTCGATGTTTTCGCGCAGCGACTGGTGCGAGAGCGCCGAGGGGGAACCGGCGGCGGCAAGGTCGATCGGAGTGTCCCAGTTCACGTCTTGGCCTCTTGCGAAAGTACCGCCATTCTATGAAGCACCACCGCCGGGGGGGGGGTTATAGAAAGACTTCTGCATAATACAAAAAAACGGACCGCAACCCGTCTGTGCGGCACAAAAACTGGTTCAAGCCGGAGGGCTCCACCCCGCGCTTGTCACCTCCACCAAAAATTGTTCAAGCGCCCCAACACAGCTGCGATCCTCAAACAGGCCGCCGCTGCGCTCAGCGAGCATCTGCGCTATCTGCCGGCGCCAGTCCGGTTGCCGACCGAGGCGCGCGGCAATCGCAATGTACTCGGCCTCATCGCGGGCAATCGTCTGCTCGATACCCGCCACCTTCAGCATCGCGTACGTAAGTCGTCCCCGCATGAACGCTTTGGGACAGGTGACGGTGGGCAAGGCGAACGCCAGGGCTTCCAGGCTGGTGTTGCCGCCGGAAAAATCGAACGTGTCCAAAAACACATCGCTCACTTGCAGTAGGTGGAGATAGCCGGTATAGCTTTGCCGGGGCAGCAACCGGCAGTGGTTCCGACTATCGAGACCGGACGCTGCGAAGGCGCGCTGCAGGCGTTGTTCAAATAGTCCACTCACATGCGGGCTCGGGTGGGCGACAAATACAAAGACTGCCCGGGGAACCTGTCGGGCGATGGCCGCGAAGATATAGTCATACTGGGGCAAATATTTAAACAGCGATTGGCAGGATAAGTAGACGACTTGCTCCGCTTCAAGCGCGAAGTGCTCGCGCGCAGCCGGCTCGGCCGGTAGCGGCGGCCTGGTGTAGCAGACACCGATGCGCGGCAGCAGGACCAGTTTCTCGGTGTAGTAGCGCTGGGGATGGTCCGGCTCCATCGCCTCTCCAGAAAAAAAGTAATCGATAGTCGGCAATCCGGTGGTGACCGGATGGCCCCAGGCGCCGCACTGCACTGGCGCCAGGCGCAAAGCGGCCATCAGCGTCGTCTTCGGTTCCATGCCGATGTCCGGATAAATCAGTACATCGAGGCCGTCGTCGCGGATCTGTCTGCAAGCAGCTTCCAGACTCTCGGGGATGTGCCGGAAGATGTCGCTGGTGCGGTCGAATTGCTCGGTGGCTCCGTCCACCTCCTGGCCGGTGTGATAGCAATAGATCTCAAATTTTGAGCGGTCGTGGTTTTTTAGCCAGCCGAGTACCCAGCGGGTGCCGCTGTGGCTCAGGATATAGGAAGATACATAGCCCAGGCGAATCTTTGCACCGGGCCGCCGGGGACGCTCCCCGCAGTGCGCCCACTGCGGGAAATTGGCAACCATCACCCGGTGCACAAATTCGCCATAGCGCCGCTGCAGAGCCGTGTCGTCGATACCCTGGTATTGCAGATAAAAGTTGACCTGGCAGCTTGCCCCTGCGAGGGCCGCTTCGCGCCCCTCGGACGTATCGAAACGGGTGCGGCCAATCAGTGCTTCGAGGTTGCGGGAAAAACGGGCATGCCACACGGGGATCTCCGCCGGGTCGCAGTAGAGCACCGGCAGGCACAGCTGCATCTGCCACAGCGCCGGGGCGCAGTGCGGTTCGAGTTGCAAGGCGCGCTCGAAGCAGGCGAGTGCCTCTTCGGTTTGACCTTGGTCCTCGAGCACCGTGCCCAGATTGGTGTGCAGGCGCGCCAGATTTGGGGCCAGGGCCAGGGCCTGGCGAAAGCACGCCACGGCCTGCTGCGCTTCGCCCTGGTTGTCGAAGAGATGGGCCAGATTATTCCAGGCACCGACATGATCCGGCCGCACGGCCAGCGCTGTGTGGTAACTGGCGATCGCTTCCTTCCAGGCGCCCTGTACGCGCAAAACGTTGCCCAGGTTGTAGTGCGCTTCGGCAAAGCGCGGATCGAGGGCGATGGCCCGCCGGTAGCACTCGGCCGCTTGCGCCAATTGCTGCAGGGCTTCGAGCGCATAGCCCAAAGACAGGTGCGCTTCGGTGTGATCGTCTTGCAAAGCGATGGCCCGCCGGTAGGAGGGCACGGCCTCGGCGAAGCGCTGCTGTGAGGCCAGGATGAGTCCCAGGTGATAGTGGGCCTGCGCGAAGTCGGGTTTGAGCCGGGTGGCCTGGCCCACCAGGCGGGCGGCCCGCTCGCCGGTTTCTCCCAGCAAGTGCAGCGCCATCCCCAGCCCGTGCAGCGCCTCGGCTTGTTGCGGCCACCTGAGTAATAGGTGCTGATAGACGCCTGCTGCTTGCGAATAACGACCGACCTCAAAATTCTGCCGCGCTATGGCCAGCGCCTGCTGCAGCAACTGCGCACCATGGTGCTCATCATTCGAGGGCGATTTGTGTCCTTTGCCGAATCCGCGCGGCTTACCCATGCAGCATTTTCCTGTCGAATGGAGCAGATTGTTGCCCCAAGCTCGCCCTCGCAGTTGCACCGAGTGAGGACTCGCCCGATACTGCTCTGGGTAGTTCAGCGGGCCAGCCCCGCCAAAATTATGGCTTTTGCAACACCGATTTTGATCACGGGCGGCGCCGGTTTTATCGGCGCCCAGCTGGCTAACGCCCTGGCGAGCGCAGGCTGCTCGGTACGGGTACTCGACAACTTCCATCCCCAGGTGCACGGCGATACACCGCTCCTGGGGCGCCTCGACGGGCGGATCGAAGTGGTGATGGGCGATGTGACCAGCCGTGAAACGCTGTATCGGGCGTTGTGCGGTATCGAGCGCGTGGTGCACCTGGCGGCTGAAACCGGCACGGCCCAATCGATGTACCGGATTGCCCATTACCACGCCGTCAACTGCCAGGCCACCGCACTGCTGCTCGATATCCTGAGCGAAAGCCGGCACAGGGTCAAACAGCTGGTGCTCGCGTCGTCTCGGGCCGTCTACGGCGAGGGGTGCTACGCCACCGCCGTCGGTCAAACGGTCTACCCGCCGCCGCGCAATCTAGCCGCCCTTGAGCGGGGACGCTGGGAACCGGCCGACGAGCAGGGCCGGCCGCTGCTGCCTTTGCCGACCCCGGAGGGAGCACCGCTCAGACCGGCTTCGATCTACGCACTGACCAAATGGAGCCAGGAGGAACTGGTCAAGCTCGCCTGCCCGGCCAGCGGTATCGCTTACACCATCTTGCGCCTGCAGAACGTGTACGGCGAGGGCCAGTCGCTGCGCAACGCCTACTCGGGTTTGCTGTCTGTATTCGCCAACCGCATCCGCTGGGGCAAGCCGCTGCTGCTCTTTGAGGACGGCTTGATGTGCCGGGATTTTGTGCACGTCGATGATGTCGTACGCGCCTTCACATTGGTTCTTACTTCACAGAACGCACACAACCAGATTTTCAACGTCGGCTCCGGTGTTGCGGTACCGCTGCGTTCGGTGGCCGAGGAGCTATGCCTGGCGTTCGCACAGTCGGTTTCCATCGAAATTACCGGCCAGTACCGGCGGGGAGACGTCCGCCACTGCTGCGCAGACTTGAGCGCCATCGGTCGCGTCCTCGGTTTTGAAGCGATGATCCGCCTGGAAGAAGGGTTAAGACGTTTCGCCCAGTGGGTGCTTTCCCAGCCGCAAAGCGACGATACCCTAGACATAGCCAACCAGGAATTGCACCGCCGGGGACTGCTATGCGCCCCACAAAAGAGCGCCCCCAAGCTTGACCCCTAAGCTTGGGGGCGCTCTTCAATCGGGCGGCTATCAGCCTAGAACTCGAAGGTGGCCCGGACGTTGCCGATTGTCAGACCGTTCTGGTTGACGTTGTTGGGGTTGATCACAAAGAGCACCTCCGGAGTGAGCGACAGCCGGTCGGAGATCCGGTAGCGGTAAGCCACCGCAACGTTGCCCTCGGTGCCGGTGCGGTTGAAGGGCAGACCGCTGGCGCTGACGGTGCCGGTTGCCGGATCGATGTTGCCCACAAAGACGTTCTCAGCGCCGCGCGGGTCGGTGGACGGGTTGCTGCCGCTGGCTGGAAAGGCGATGACACCGTTGTTGGAGATTTGGATGGGCTGCAGATAGGCTAGCTGCAGGGCGTTGCCGCGGCCGAACAAGTCGGGGAAGGCGAGACCGGCCATCCAGGTGTTGGAATCGAGCGAGCCGCCGACGTTGAAGTCGCCGCCGCCATAGCCGAAGAAGTTGGAGTTGGCGAAAGTGTAGCGGCCGAAGATGGCAACCTGCGGCAGGATGTCCCAATCGACGTGGGCATTGAAGATCGAGTGGCCGACGTTGCTGACGTTGGCGGCGTTGTAGCGCAGACGACCGTCGCCGCCGCCGGCACCGGAGGCATCGCCGTAGATGAAGCCGGAACTGCCGCCCGCCGAGGAGACGTTGACGTAGCTAAAGCCCAGGCCGATGTCAATCGACGGGGTGGGCTGGAAGCCGATTTCAGCAGCGATCTGGGTGCTGCCGCCAAACAGGCCCGAACCGCCGAAGGGCACGTTGCCAATCGTGTCGGGAATGCCGCCGGCCGAACCGCCGTCGCGCGCTGCGTAGAAGATGCGCAGGGCAAACTGCCGCGAGAAGCGCAGGTCGATGTGGGCGCCGGGGTGAGAGCTTTCTTGGATCTGAATGAGCAGCGGGTCTTTGCGGAAGTTGCGGAAGGAGAACTGCTGGCCTTCGTTCTGGGTGAATTTGTTGCGGCCGAGCAGGTCGATGTTTTCGACGCGCGGGCCGAAGCGGATGCGCAGGTTGTTGACGCCACCAAATAGCGAAATCGGAAAGTCGTAGTAGACCTTGTCGAAGTCGATCGCAGCCGCGCCATCGAGCCGTCCGCCGGTCGCTTCGGTGTAGTCGACCCGGCCGACGCGGCCCTGGCTGGAGGTGAAGGGGGTCGATTCGCCGGCGCGGCCGTTGAGGCGGACGCGCAACTGGTCGCCCCTGGTAATCAGCGAGTTGGCCCGGATATTGAGGCGGGTGCGGGTGATGAAGTTGGCGTTGGCCTGGCCGCCGAAGCCTTGGGAGTTGCCTGCGCCGTCGACGTAGTTGTAATTGACGTCGCCGCCCTGGATGTTGGCGGCCATGAGCACTTCCGCGTCGAGCTTGGCGGTCGTCGAGAAGAGCTTCGACTCGATTTCTTTGGTCTTCGCTTCGAGGGCGTCCACGCGGCCGCGCAGGGCCGCCAGCTCGTTGCGGAACTCTTCCTGCAGCCGCTGCAACGTGGCCAGGTCTTCTTTGGTGGCCAGGTTGGCGGTGGAGGCGGTAATCAGTTCGTTGACTTTTTCAAGACAGGCATTCAAACCGGCGGCAAATTCGTAGCGCGACAGTGGCCGGTTGCCTCGATAGGTCTTATCGGGGTAACCCTCCAGGCAGCCATAGCGCTCGACGACGGACTTCAACGCCTGGAAGGCCCAGGAATTGGGATCGACGTCGGTCAGTTCGGAGACCGAGTTGACTTGGGCGGTGGCGCCCCGTTGCCCGAACATCGATGGACTACTAAGATCGTTGACGCTCGTCGTCGGCACCTCGGCCACAGCCGGCAGCGCGACCACAGCAAGAAGGCCCAGCGCGCCGGCCAGCCCCAAGCTTACGTAGGCATGTCGCATTGTTAACACTCCTCAACCAATCAGCGCACACGTGGTCCAGAATCATAATCGCATACGATTTCGCGCCGGGCACAGTTTTTTAATGGCGCCGTTGCACGATAAATTCGGCAAGGGCGGTCAGCGGCCGGGCCGATTCGCCAAAATCCGCCAGTTCCGCCACCGCTTGCCTGCGCAACTGCTCGGCGCGGTCGCGCGCGCCGTCGTAGCCCAGCAGGCTCGGGTAGGTCGCCTTGCGGTCGCGCAGGTCCTTGCCGGCGGTCTTGCCCAGTTCCGCCTGGGTGGCGGTGATGTCGAGCAGATCGTCGCGGATTTGAAAGGCCAGTCCGATGCAGCGGCTGTAGCGGGTCAGCCGCTCGACGACCCCGCCGTCGGCCCCGGCCAGGATGGCCCCGGAGATCACCGAGACCTCGAGCAGAGCGCCGGTCTTGTGGGTATGAATGTATTCGAGGGTTTCGAGGGTGATTGTCCGGCCTTCCGATTCGAGATCGACCACCTGGCCCCCCACCAGACCAGCGCCGCTCGCCGCTTTGCCCAGACGGCCGAGCACCTCGACGACGCGCTCAGGCTGCGCCCCCACGGTTTTCTCGGCAATCAGTTGAAAGGCGTAGGCGAGCAGGGCATCGCCCGCCAGGATGGCCATGTCCTCGCCGTAGACTTTGTGGTTGGTGAGCTTGCCCCGGCGGTAGTCGTCGTCGTCCATGGCGGGCAAGTCGTCGTGGATGAGCGACATGGTGTGCACCATCTCCAGGGCGCAGGCGGTGGGCATCGCCAGATCCGCGCTGCCGCCGCACATCCGGCAGCTGGTCAGGCACAAAATCGGCCGCAGGCGCTTGCCTCCCGCCAGAAGCGAATAGCGCATCGCTTCGTAGAGCTTGTCCGGGTACTGCTGAGGTAGATAGCGATCGAGGGCGGTTTCCACCTGCGAGCGGCACTGGCGCAGGTAAGCGTCGAGGTCGAACTGTGACATGGCTTGCGGTTTGCTGCACAGAAATTGTACCGGACCCTAGCTCTCCAAGCGCTCCAGCGCCGCCGCGTGGCTGGCGGGGCCGTTGTTGAAGGCGTTGAGCACCGTCGAGAGCTGCTCGAACTGCCGCCCGAGGTAGGGATTGGTGTAGCTCACCAGGATCGTGCGCTCCCCCGCAAGGCTGCGCAAAAAGTGCTCCGCGGCCGGGTGCACCCCGGCCGTTCCCCGGTAGGCGCGCACCGGTGTGAGCACCTGCACCAGCGTGCGCTCATGGGCAGCGGCGCGCCCGCCCAAAAACGCCAGGTACTCCTCACCCGCGGCTGCCTCCAGCCAGTGGGTCTCGTAGTGCGGCCCCAGTTCGCGGCGCTCAAGGATGGGCGAATCGGCGGCGACCGTGCCGTCCAGGCACCGGTCGACCACCAGGATGTTGAGGGTCGGCTTCAGACAGGGAACGGGCAACAGCCCGGCCCGGTCGCGCTCGACGGTCACGGCCGCCTTGGCGATCATCCGCTCCAGGGCCTGGCCGGAACGCTGCTCGACGGCGAGGGGCGCAGCGGACGGGGGTGCCAGGCGCGCCTTGGCGGCGAGCACCCGCTCCACCGAAGCGTAGAGCCGCTCTTCGCTGAGCAACCCGCGCCGCACCGCCGAGACGATGAGATCGACTGTGTCGGGCACGCTCTCAGGCATCATGATCACGTCCACACCGGCCTGCAGGGCACGCACCGCCGGGGCGGGCCAGCTTGCGATCGCCCCCATGTTGAGGGCGTCGGTAACGATGATGCCCGTGTAGCCCCACGCTTCGCGGACGATCTCAGTGAGGATCCGCCGCGAGAGCGTGGCGGGCCACTCAGGATCGAGGGCGGGGACGCGCAGGTGGGCGCTCATCAGGCTGTCGGCCCCCGCCGCAAGGACCGCCCGAAAGGGCAGCCAGTCCTCCGCTTCGAGCCTGGCGCGCTCGCGTCCGAGCACCGGCAGCGCCAGGTGCGAATCGACCTCGACATCGCCGTGGCCAGGAAAATGTTTGATAGCCGAGAGCACCCCGCCGTCGCGCAATCCGGCGGCAAAGGCCACCCCCAGGCGGGCTACCTCGCGTGGGTCTTCGCCGAAGGAGCGCAGACCAATGACCGGGTTGCGGGGATTGCTCATCACATCGAGGCAGGGAGCGAGCACCCAGTTGATGCCCACCGAGCGCGCCTCCCGGGCGGTGATCGCCCCGCAGTGGTAGGCGTAGTCGGCTTCGGCCGCCGCCCCCAGGGCGCGGGCCACCGGCAGCACGGTGGCGCCGCGGATGTGCTGGCCGCAGCCGGCCTCCAGATCGGCGGCGATCAGGAGCGGCAGGGCCGCCTGCTGCTGCAGCGCCTGAATTTTGAGGAACGTGTCGCCCAGGCTGCCGCCGTAGACGAGCACACCACCGACGCCGTGGGTGACTATCGCTGCTTCGAGGCGGACTGCAGCCAGTTCCCACTGTGGATAGAGCCGCTGGTGATCCAGCAAAAACCCGGAGATGCGCGGCACCAGCAACTGACCGATCGCTTCTTTTAAGTTCAGTTGTGCGGCGCGCGGTAAATTAGCCATTGCGACCTGCAACCCATCGACGGCTCAACGATTGTGTCCCAAGGGGAGCGTTGCCACAATAGGGACGGAAGGCACGCGAGGGGAGAAGGTGCCGTGTGGCCCTGGCTGGCTGTGGGTATGGCCTTGGGAGTACTGCTGGGCGCTCTGGGCACCTGGCTCGCTCTGCGCGGGCCGATCGCAGTCTATCGCGCTCTGCTGGAAGCTGCCCCCATCGCCTACGTTCTGCTCGATAGCCAAAACCGGCTCATCGCCGCCAGCTGCCTGGCCAGTCGCTACCTGGAATTGCCGGCTATCGGTCTACCCCTGGTCGAACTGGACGCCACCTTGATGGGCCTGGTGCTGCAGGCGCGCCGGGGCATGCGGGTACAGCAGCGCAACGTCGGCCTCAAAACCGTCCGCGGCGATTGGACGGTGGGTGCGCTGGCGGTGCCGCTGCCGGGTCTGCGGGTGGGACTCTACATCGACGATCAAAGTGCAGTGGCCCAACTCCTTCAGCAGCGCGACCGCTGGGTGGGAGATGCCGCCCACGAACTGAAGACTCCGCTCACCTCCATCCGGCTGGTGGCCGAGATGGTCCTGCCGCGGGTGGGTCCGGATCAGCAGCGCTGGCTCGAGCGGCTACTGGGCGAGGTGCAGCGCCTCAATCTGTTGGTGCAGGATCTGCTCGAATTCAGCCGCTGGCAGGCGGGCCGCACCCAGTTGAATTTCAAAGAAGGGGTGGATCTGGTGCAACTTGTCGAGCAGACCTGGACCACCCTTGAGCCGCTCGCCGAGCGCCGCCAGGTGCGCATAGAGATCGACAGCCCCGCAAGCGTGAACGTCTGTGCCGACGAAGAGCGCCTCTACCGGGCCTTGCTCAACCTGCTCGACAACGCCGTGCGCTACAGCCCCAAGGGCGAAGCGTTCTGGGTGCGCATGCGCACCCAGCCCGATTGGGTAACCATCGAGATTATCGATGGCGGCCCCGGTTTTCCGCGCCAGGATCTCGATCGGGTGTTCGAGCGCTTTTACCGCGCCGATCCGGCCCGCGCCCGCCAGACCGGCGGTACCGGCCTGGGACTCGCCATCGTCCGCCAGATTGTCGAAGCGCACCAGGGCATGGTCAAAGCCGATAACCACCCCGAGACCGGCGGTGCCTGGCTGAGCGTGCGGCTACCGGTGCGGACGGTGCCCACCGCCACCGTCCGCTGAAACTATCTGCCTTGGGGCGTAGGCGATGTTCGACTGATTTGAAGAGCTGCCGGGTTGGGTGACCAACTTAGCCTAGATTGAAGCGGAAGCCAAATCTACCCGAAAGGACGCCCATGGATGGTTCTTACAGCGCCGAGAGCAATGTCCACGACCAGATGCAGCAGTGCATCGATCTGTGCCTGAAGGCCCACGATCTCTGCCTGGCTTCGGCGATGCGCCGCATCGAACTCGGAGGCGAGACGGCCGGTCTGGTGCCGGTGCGCCTGCTATTCGACTGCGCAGAACTCTGTCAGACCCACGCGAATCTGATGAGCCGCCGCTCCGAGTATCACGCCCGCCTGAGCCCCATTTGTGCCGCCGTTTGCGAGCAAGTGGCGACCCACAACGAGATGGCGGGCGGCGACTCGCAGTTCCAAGCCTGCGCCGAGGCCTGCCGCCGGGCGGGGGAGTCGTGCCAGAAGATGACTTATGCCGATTCGTCTCTGGGCGCCACCATCTAAATCTATTTACTGAGGTTGTCTTCATGTCTCAGTCCCAACAACTCCAGCCGCCCCAGCAACAGGAGCGCCAGCCCGGCCTTGAATCGGAGATGACGCCGAAGCCCCAGGCCGACGATCCGAAATACCGCGGCAGCGGCAAACTCCAGGACAAAGTGGCGCTGATTACCGGTGGCGATTCGGGCATCGGCCGGGCGGTCGCCATCTTTTACGCCAAAGAAGGCGCGGATGTGGCCATTCTTTATCTCGACGAGCACGACGATGCCAGGAAGACCTGCCGTCTGGTACAAGAAATCGGTCAGCGTTGTCTCACCATTGCTGGGGATATCGGCGATGAGTCGTTCTGTCGGCAGGCTGTCGCACAGGTGGTCGGTGAATTCGGGCGTCTCGATATCCTGGTCAACAACGCCGCCGAGCAGCACCCACAAAAGAGCCTCGAGGACATCAGCGCCGAGCAACTGGAGCGCACCTTCCGCACGAACATTTTTTCTTTTTTCTATATGACCAAGGCGGCGCTACCGCACCTCAAACCCGGCAGCGCCATCATCAACAGCACCTCGGTGACGGCCTACAAAGGTTCGCCGCAACTGCTCGACTACTCTTCGACCAAAGGGGCGATCGTCGCTTTTACCCGCTCGCTCTCCCAGGCACTCCTCGAAAAGGGCATCCGCGTCAACGGCGTCGCCCCCGGCCCTATCTGGACGCCCTTGATCCCCGCCTCGATGTCGCCGGAGCGCACCGCCTCCCACGGCAGTTCTGCGCCGATGGGCCGGGTGGGCCAGCCGGAGGAAGTGGCTCCAAGCTATGTGTTTCTCGCTTCCGACGATGCGTCCTATATCGCGGGGCAGATCCTGCATCCCAACGGCGGCGAGGTGGTCAACGGCTGAGGCCGTACTCAATCCCTTCAATGACCGCCCGGCAACTGGCCTCGATAATGTTGGCCGACACCCCAATGGTCGTCCAGCGGCCCAGACCGTCGCTCGATTCGACCAGAACCCGGGTGCGGGCAGAGGTGCCGTGGGCGCTATCCAGGATGCGCACTTTGTAGTCGACCAGGTGCATGGTTGCAACCTGTGGATAGCAGCCGACCAGCGCCTTGCGCAGGGCGGCATCGAGGGCTGAAACCGGTCCGTTGCCATCGGCGGCGGTGTGCTGGAGCGCTTCGCCGACACGCACGCGCACGGTGGCCTCCGAGCGCACTGTACCGTCCGGGAAGGTCTGACAGGCGGTGTAGAGCCCTTCAAGAGAAAATAAGGGTTTTCGGACCTCCAGACATTCGCGCACGAGCAACTCGAAACTGGCCTCCGCCGCCTCGAACTGGTAACCCTCGGCTTCCAGCAGCTTAATTTGCTGGAGGATGCGGCCTACCGCCGGGTCGTGGCGGTCGAAATGAAAGCCCATCTCGGTCAGTTTGGTCAGCACATTGCTAAGACCCGCCTGGTCGGAGATGACGATACGGCGGCGGTTGCCGACGCTCTGCGGCACGATGTGCTCGTAGGTCTGGGGATTGCGCTGCACGGCGCTCACGTGGATGCCCCCTTTGTGGGCAAAGGCGCTCGCCCCGACGTAGGCGGCATGGTCGTTGGGGGCGAGATTCGCCACTTCGCTCACGAAATGGGAGACTTCCGTCAACCGGGCCAACTGCTCGGGGGCGATGAGCGCGTAGTTCATCTTGAGTTGCAAATTCGGGATGAGCGCGCAGAGATTGGCGTTGCCGCAGCGCTCGCCGTAACCGTTGACAGTACCGTGCACCATGCGCGCCCCCGCTTCGACGGCAACCAGGGCATTGGCCACGGCGGTTTCTGAATCGTTGTGGGTGTGGATACCAAGTTCTACTTCGAGGTTGTGCTCCCGGCAGTAATCCCGGACTGCTTCGACGCTCGTTCGGATCTGCTGGGGCAGCATGCCGCCGTTGGTGTCGCACAGCACCACCCACTGCGCTCCGGCATCGGCGGCGACGCGCAGGGCGGTCAGGGCGTATTCGGGGTTTTTGTAATAACCGTCGAACCAGTGTTCGCAGTCAAAGATTACCCGCCGGTCCTGGGCGCGAAAGAAGGCGACGGTATCTTCGATCATGGCCAAATTTTCTTCGAGACTGGTGCGCAGACCTTCGTGCACGTGCAGATCCCAGCACTTGCCGAAGGTGGTGACCCATTCGCTCCCTGCGGCCAGAATTTTTAGCAATCCGGCATCGTCCGACGCGCGCACCTGCGGTCGCCGGGTCGAGCAAAAAGGAACCACCACACTGTGCTTAAAACGGGTACTGTGCAGGCGCTCGAAAAACTGATCGTCCTTGGGATTGGCCCCCGGCCAGCCGCCTTCGATAAAAGGCACCCCCAGTTCGTCGAGTTTGTGGGCGATGCGCAATTTGTCCTCGACCGAGAGGCTCATCCCCTCGCGCTGGGCGCCATCGCGCAATGTCGTGTCGTACAGATAGATGCGTTCCACTGGCTCAGTCCGGCGGTGCGGGACTTCAGTATAGAGTCTCTCAAGTATCCTACGTTACTGTTATTGAAATTCCGTGCAAACTTGATTCGCACGTCCTGAGTCAAATCGCAAAATGCTTGCGCAGGGGCTTCAGCCCCGATCGCCGTTGCGGCGTTCCTGGTCGCGGCGAATCAGATAGTCGTTGATCGCTTCTTGGCGGCGATTGAAGGCCCGCAATTCGTCTACTACCTCGTCCAGTCTGACAATGTTCTGCTCCAGCCGGACGATCATGTCGGTGGCAACGGTGATGAACCGTTCGCCGATATGGGCCAGTCGATCCAGGTTTTGATTGGTCATCTGCAGGCTCTGATTGGTCGCGAGTTGGGAGGCGCGCAGTTCGGCTATTAACTCCCCATGCTGGTCCAGGCGCTGCTCAGCTCGATCGATTCGCTCTTCCATCGGCCATTCTCCCGTGGGTCTTCTAGTGTGGCATGCTCTCACCGCTGCCGTTGCGCATCCAGTGGGAGACCTCACTCTGCAATACTGGTCAAATAAGGTGTTTCTCAGTTTGAGCTACAGTAAACTCTGTTGGCCGACGCTATACACTGTCTATGCCTTTCACACCCGGAGTCCTGGTTCAAGCTCGCTACCTTCTCGAACGCCAGTTGGGCTCGACGGGAGCCCGGCAGACCTGGCTGGTTCAAAACTCAGATACTGGCCAAGCGCTGACGCTCAAAGCCCTGTACTTCGGCACTGGAATGGACTGGCAGAACCTGGCGCTGTTTGAGCGCGAAGCCCGGACCCTCAAAAGTCTCGATCACCCGCGCATCCCGCGCTACCACGAATTCTTTCAGTGGCAGCAACCGGAAGGGGACTACTTTTGTCTGGTTCAAGATTTTATTCCCGGCGTGTCTCTCGCCGAGCAGGTACACAGCGGCAAGCGCTGGAGCGAGGCGCAAATCGAGCAAGCCGCCCTCGAAATTCTGCACACCCTCGATTATCTGCACAGCCTGTCTCCTCCGGTCATCCACCGCGACATCAAACCGAGCAACGTGATCTGCGGCGAGGACGGGCGTCTGTATCTGGTGGATTTCGGTTCGGTCCAGGCGGAGCAGGTGAGCGGACGAACGGTAACTGTGGTGGGCACCTACGGCTACATGGCACCCGAACAATTCGGCGGTAGAGCAGTCCCGGGTTCCGATCTCTACAGCCTGGGAGCCACCCTCGTGCACCTAGCCGCGGGGATCAACCCCGCCGACCTCGTGGACGCTCGCTTTGGCATTCGTCTACCGGAGCAGACCGCTCTGAGCCCGGGGCTGGCGCGCTGGCTGGAAAAACTCGTCGATCCCGACCCGCAGCGGCGCTTTAACAGTGCCCGCGAGGCGATTTCGGGTTTGCGGTGCAAAGACACGGCCGTTTCCTGGTCAGGCATCGTCTGGGAGGGCCGGGTCGCCCTGCGTGCCGAACCGGAAAGATTTCGCGTCGAGATCGCCGCTCGCGAACCGGCTTTTGACGATATTCTGACCGGTTTCGCCTGCTTCATTCTGGCGGTGGTGGCACTTGTCACCACCAAAACCCTCAAAACGCTTCCGGCCAGTGACGGCTTTGCCGTGTGGATGTTCGCGCTGCTGTTGGCCTTCGGCTTCTGGACGGTTCTGGCCTTAGTCGCCGGTAACACGCTGCTCCGGCTGATGTGCTGCACGTGCCTTGAAATCGATCACGGCACGTTCACCCTCAGCCACTGGATCGCCGGTAGGCGCATTCACGCCAAATCCGGTCCGCTCACGGCCTTGCTCGGCAAGGAGCGCCTAAGCTTCAATACGACCACCGCCGAGCACGACTTCATCGTGACCCACCTGCGGCACTGGTTGAGTTGAATCCAAGGACCGTTGTAGCGATGGTACAGTTGAATCCGATCAGTATCTACCGCTGGAGATCCAGCCATGCAAAGGGCCTCCTACATACTGGGTGCGGCCGTAATCCTGGCGGCAACCGCCTGCCACTTGGATACATGGGCGGCTAATAATTTCTATGTGGTGTTGATCAGCAGCGCCATCTTCTTCTTTCCACTGCTGTTTCTTATCTGGATTCTCGGCCAGTCCAGCCTTCCGCGGATAGGTTCACCGGGAGGAGATTTTCTGATCACTTGGTTGGCCTGCACGCTCTTGCTGCAAGTCACCAGCCTCAATCACTGGGCTTTCTCGATCGTTTCGATGTATTCTATGTCGGCGAGCTTGCGGGTCGCAGCGACCGTCGCCGCCGCCAACGGGGCGCTGATCCTGGTGCTCAGGCTGATGAGCGCTCCTTTAAACGTGCTGACGGTGAGCCTGCCGGCCTTCGCGCTCACCGCAGCGGGGCTGTTGTTCGTGCCGTATACAGTCTCCGAAACTTACCTGCACAGCCACATCGCTGAAAACCTCTGGCCTGCCGCCTTCGGCGGTCTGCTGATTGCCTACGTGCTCACCGTGCAGGTAGCGGCCTACGCGCGCGAAAAGCGGCATCGCCCAAACATCAAGCTTCCCGGCTAACGATAATAGAAGCGGCGGCTATCCCTGTTTTAGGTGTGCGATGACGGCCTTGATCCTCAACCTCGATGCGCTTGCACCCCTCAGCGATAAGCGATTTTACGAACTCTGTCGGGCTAATCGGGAACTGCGGCTTGAACGGACCTCCCATGGAGAGCTGATCGCCATGCCCCCAGCCGGTGGCAAAAGTGGAAACCGCAATTTCCGTTTGATCGGACAGCTTTACGCCTGGGTGGAATATACCGGATTAGGAATCGGTTTTGACTCTTCAACCGGATTCGTCCTAGCTAATGGGGCGATTCGTTCCCCGGATGCCGCGTGGGTATCTCAGGAGAGTTGGGAAGTTCTGTCAAGTGATGAGCAGGAGAAATTTCTGCCGCTGTGTCCTGATTTTGTTGTCGAATTGCGCTCGGCCACCGACGAGCTGAAACCTTTGCAAATGAAGATGCAGGAGTATCTGGACAACGGAGTGGCGCTCGGCTGGCTCATCGATCCCCAGACCCGGCAGGTAGAAATCTATCGAGCCAATGGCGATGTTGAGATCCTTCTGGCACCCACCAATTTGTCGGGAGAAGCCGTCCTGCCGGAATTCGTGCTCGACTTGCAGGGCATTCTCGATTAATCGCAAGCTTTGAGCAGGTGTCAGGGTAAAAACCGTTGTCCACCTGATTTCCAGCCATCGGCAAGTGTCTGGGCATATGAGGATAATAGAAGCGGTGGCTATCCCTGTTTTAGGTGTGCAATGACGGCCTTGATCCTCAACCTCGATGCGCTTGCGCCTCTCGGCGACAAGCAATTTTACGAACTGTGCCGGACTAACCGGGAATTGCGACTTGAACGCACAGTGGAAAGGAAGCTGGTTATTATGTCGCCTGTGGGCTTTGGGGGCAGTGCGCGCAATGCTCGCTTGACGCAACGACTGCTCAACTGGGCAGACCTGGACGGTAGTGGCGTCGTCTGCGATTCTTCCGGCGGATTTGTGCTGCCCAGTGGAGCGATTCGCTCACCAGACGCCGCCTGGGTCAAGCGCGAGCGTTTGAGCACGTTTGATACCTGCGAGCAAGAGAAATTTTTGCCGCTGTGTCCTGATTTTGTTGTCGAATTGCGCTCGGCCACCGACGAGCTGAAACCTTTGCAAATGAAGATGCAGGAGTATCTGGACAACGGAGTGGCGCTCGGCTGGCTCATCGATCCCCAGACCCGGCAGGTAGAAATCTATCGAGCCAATGGCGATGTTGAGATCCTTCTGGCACCCACCAATTTGTCGGGAGAAGCCGTCCTGCCGGAATTCGTGCTCGACTTGCAGGGCATTCTCGATTAATCGCAAGCTTCAGTTGTTGCCGATGGTCAGATCTTCAAGCAACTGTGGATTGGCGGTGCCCGCCGGGATGGCGACGGTGGTGCGAGTTTGGGGCTGGGACATCGAACCGCCTAGGAAAGAACCCAGCAAACCACCCAGCAAGCCACCCCACAACCCTCCCCACCGCCTATCCACCGAGCGGCCCAAAAGCGAGCCGCCCACCCCCCCGGCCACACCGCCGATCATCATACCGGTGCCCTGATTTCCGCCGGAGCGGGTGGTCTGCGAAGGATAGACCTGGGAGACCGCCCGAATTGTGTACTGGCGGTCGTTGACGTAGAGTTCGCGCAGCGTCAGGCGCGCGCCGCTCGGCGTGGGTTCGACCGTGCCGCGCACCTGGCTGCCGCCGGGGATCATCAGATCGCCATCGTCGCTGAGGATATCCTGCAGGACCACCGCCTGGATGGGCACGGGCGATTCGCCCTCAACTACCACCTCGCGCTCCAGCAACACCGGGATCGGGCTGCCGGCGCGCAGCACGCTCACGCCAGTCCGAAAGGGTCGCTCGCTGTCGGAAGGCCCGCCGCCGGTGGCCGGGTCGGCCACTGCCTGGCCGGGGTAGAGTGGCTCACCCAAGACCGGCAGGTTTCCCTTGCCCGCGGGCGGATCGATCGGATCTCCCAGCACCGGGATACCGCCCGGCTCCTCGGAGGTGGGTTTGGAAGCGGCGATGAGCTTGCCCGGTTTTTTTCCCGCTGGGGCAGCGACCGAGGCGAGGCGGATTTTTTCGAGCATCTCGGGGTCACCCGAGCGCTGCAGTTGGGTGGCCGTACCTGGGGCGATCGAGCCTTCGAGCGGTGTGGGGCTGCCCAGCAAATAAGCGCGCAGGCTGACGGTTTTGATGGCCGGGTCGGCGCCTTCGAGCAAACTCGCCAGCTGGATCAAGGCGAGTTTGAGTTCGTCGCGGTTAGGAAAAATTTGCTCAGATTGGATGTTGAGCTTGGCCTTGTCGCGCTTGAGCGTAAATTGAGAGCCCACCAGACCCGAGCCGGACACGGTCTGCTCAAGCTGCTGCACCGACGCCGCGAGCAAAGGCACACCCTGGCAAGCCAACAGCACCATGCTCAACGCCACGGCAACACCGCCTCGCCGGATCTTGCTGACACCCATCGCCCGCCTCGCCTGCAAATGGTTCGTAATTTTTATTGTAGACTCGCGCCCGCCGGGCGGGTTCCAGCGGGCAGACAGCAAGCCTCAGCGCACCGGGTCGCGCCCGAGGTGGTTGCGGTTGATTTGATCGGGCCGCAAGATGCCGTACTCCAGGGCACGGCGCACGCACAGCGTCCGGGTGCGGCGCAGTTGGCCGTCCTCGACACCGGGCTCCGAAAGAATCTTCGCCATCAGCGACTTGACATGGGAAGCGACCGTCGAAGGCGCCACCACCAGCTTCTGGGCAATCTCACCGTTTTCGAGCCCTAGGGCCATATAGCGCAGCACGATGCGCTCGCGGGGCGTGAGCTTGGGCACATCGAGCTTGAGGGGGCGGCCGACGCCCTGGGCGGCCTGGCGGATCGCCTCGATGCGCTCCTGGGGTGTGGCGGTCTTGAGCAGATAGTCGTAGACCACCCGGGGCTTACAGTCGACGAAGGGCTGGGCGGCCACCAGTCCGGAGCGATCCTGGTGACCGGTCATGATGATGAGCCGGGTGGGCCAGCCGCCCGCCCGGATGGCCCGGCCGATCGCCAGTCCCCCCAGGTACTCCGCCGATTCGCCGGCGGCGCGGGGCAGTTCGAGGTCGACCAGGGCGACCTGGGGCTGGTGATCGCGGATCACCACGAGGGCTTCTGCAATCGTCTGGGCCTGGGCCACCAGGCGGATGTCGGGGCAATTGCCCAGATAGGTGGATGCACCGAGCAGCACATCCGGGTGATCATCGACAACGACAACGCGGATGGACATCACATCACCGAATGCAATTGTTTGCGCCTATGTTAGCAGGCGCACCATGTCATCCTACGCCTGGGGGATGCCCGGTGCCGAAGGCCCTATCCCCAGCGTCGCCGAGACCCGGCACGATAAATCCGCGCTCGTCGAGCCGCTCGTCGATCATGGCGGTGTAGATGGCGAGGCTCGGGTAGCTTAGCCCCAAACGCTGCAGCGCCGGGGGCGCACAGATCACCGAAATGATCCGCACCAGGGCCGGGTCGGCGCCGCGCTCGACGAGCTTGGCGACGACGGCAGTGGCGGTGCCGCCGGTGGCAAGCATCGGTTCGAGTACCAGCACCCGCGTCTCGGGGGCGAAGTGGGGCGGCAAACGATCGAGGTAGCAGGCGGCTTCGAGGGTGCGCTCGTCGCGGGCGTAGCCCAGGTGGTAGACCGAGGCGGCCGGCAACAGCGGCAGCACCCCGTCGAGCAACGCGAGCCCGGCGCGCAGCACCGGCACGATCGCCACCGGTACACTGCTATCGACGATGCGGGCGGCGGTGATCACATCGAGGGGTGTTTTCACACCGACTTCGAGCACCGGCAGCCAATCGCGCACGCATTCGTAGGTGAGCCAGCGGCCCAGATCGGCCACTGCGGCGCGAAAGACCGGGGTGGGCGTGGCCTCGCTGCGGCAGACGGCGAGCAGATTGGTCACGAACGGATGGGGTGGAACGTGGATTTTGAGGGCCATCGGTGCTCTTCAGGCGACCGAGTCGCCCTGGGCTTCGCCGCTCAGTTGAGCGCGCAACAGCGCCAGCGAAGGAAAGGTGAAATGATTTTCCTCGACGTACTGGGCGCTAAATAGGCCCTTAAAACCCCAAAAATACCGCTCCTGGATGCGCTCGGAGCGGTGGACGATCACGATAGCCGGTGGTTGGATGCGGTTGGCTTCGATGAAGCGCCGGGCGGCGGTCACCGATTTTTCTTCGCAGCATTCGAGCCCGAACCGGGGAACTAGATCGAGAATCCGCTTGCCCTCCAGGCGGCGGGGATTCACGCGCTTGCGTCTGGCCAAGCTTTGATCTCCTGAATGGGTAGACAGGTCGGGGAGGAAAGCAGGTATGAGTATAGCGGTTGAGGCCCGGCAAACAAAGCGGACTTTACAATCCGAAAGTGAGCGGCCGGACCAAATAAAACGTCCCGACCCCGGCGGCGGCGGCCACCAGCAGGGTCAGCACCCAAAACAACCAGCCCGGTCCTTCCGGCGATGCGGATTTTTCTGCGGCGAACCGGGGGGCCGGGGGGCCTTCTTCCTCATGGGCAGGCTCGGTCCATTTGGTGAACATCAGGGGCCGGGCGGCCGGGGCGGCAGCGGCGCGATGGGAAGCGGATTCGGCGACCACCGGCGCAGCGGAAAGCGGCGATTCTGAAAGTTTCAGACTCAACCGGCGCACCTGCAGCTCGAGGGCCTGGTTCTGGCGTTCGAGACGCTCATTGCGGCTGAGTAGTTCGTCGAGGGTCTGCTCGACTTCGTCGAGGCGGGCGCAGAGGCGGCGAAAAACAGCCACCGGGACAACGGAAGACTTTTTTCGAAACATGGGGCAGAGGGATGGAACTGCGCCCTCATCATAATGGGGGAGCTGCCGCCGGGAGTTTCAATCCCCCCTGTTTGGGGGCTAGCGCAGGGCATTCACGATGTGCAGCACCGCCGATTCGAGGGCGGCGCGCTCGGGGCGACCGCCCTTGAGCGCCACCTCCAGTCCAAGCAAAATCGGCAGGACCCGTCCGAGGCGCAGGGCGGAGGTGCGCTCCACTTCTTTTTGCAAAAAATAGACCCGCCCCGGATTGGCGATCTCGGCGGCGGCGGCGATCGCCTGGGCGTCGCGCTCGCCCGCTTCGATGAGAACCCGCACCCACAACCAGGTTCGAAACTGGTTGACCAGCACCGCCTGGATGCGCAGGGCCGGTTCGTTGCGCCGCAGCAGTTCGTCGAGTACACGCAGGGCAGTGGCGGCTTCCCCGGCCAGCAAAGCGGCGGCCAATTGAAAACTGGTGTGGGCGGTGGTGGCCACCAGCGCACCCACCGCCTCGGCGTCGACGGAGCGGCCCTGGGCAAAAAGGGCGAGCTTCTCCAGTTCGTTGTCGAGGCGACGCGCATCGTTGCCGACCGCCTCGGTGAGTAGTTGCAAAGCCGGGGCGCTCAGGGTGACTTTGCGCTCCTGGGCCATCTGCTGCACCTGGGCTTTGAGCTTCGCCTCCTGCCAGAGAGAAATGAGCGAAAATTCGCGCACCTCGCCCACTTTGGCCACGAGCTTGGTCGATTTGAGGCGGCCATCGGGCTTGCCCTGCAAAGTAAACAGCAAATGGCCGTTAGGATGCAGGTGCGGCAAGGTGCGGGCCAGTTCGGCCAACTCCCCCTCGGGGCAGTGGCTGAAGATTCTCGCTTCTTCGACCCACACCAGGCGCCCGCCGCCGCCGAACGGAGCACTTGCCGCCTGGTTGAGCGCATCGATGAGCGCCTCGCCCGCGTAGCGCCCGAAGTTGAACGCCTCCCAGGCCGGATCGACCACGGCGGCACGCAGTTGCTCGACGGCCTGCCCTCGGCGGTAGGCATCCTCCCCCCAATAGAGGTGCACCGGCATGGTGATTACTGGCTTGAGGCCAGGGCGCGGGAGAGCGCCTTCGCCCCGGCCTGGTACTGGCTGTCGGCGTCGGTGGCCAACTGCTCCAGCGAGAAGCTCTTGGGCAGTTCCACTTTCACGTCGGGCTCGATGCCTTGTTTATGGATGTCCCGCCGCGACGGGGTCTGGTAGCGGGCGATCGAGACGGCCAGACCGGAGCCGTCCTTGAGGGGGTGAATGGCCTGGATGAGCCCTTTGCCGAAGGATTTGGTGCCCACCAGTTGGGCGCGGCGGTTATCCTGCAGGGCGCCAGCCAGGATTTCGCTTGCCGAGGCACTGCCGCCGTCGATGAGCACCACCAGAGGCCGGGCGGTGAGTGGAGCGCGTTGAGCGCGGGCCTGGTCGCGCTCGCCCTGGCGGTTGACGGTGTAGACGATGGTCTGACCCGGCGTCAGCCAATAACGGGCGATTTCGACCCCCGCTTCTAATAGACCGCCGGGGTTGCTGCGCAGGTCGAGGATGTAGCCCGCCGCGCCCTGGGCTTCGAGCTTCTCGATCGCCTGGCGGACCTGTTGGGCGGCGTTGCCGTTGAACTGGGAGAGGCGGATATAACCGATGGGCCGGCCGTCGAGGCGCTTCAGTTGGCTGGTGACCGGGTTGACCTGGATGGTCTCGCGGGTGAGGGTGATATCGAAGGTGCGATCGCCGCGGCGCAAGCCAACATTCACCTGGGAGCCGATTCTGCCGCGCAGCCGGTCGGCCACGTCGTCGAGGGCCTGACCTTTGGTCGGTTGGCCGTCGATCTCGACGATCAAATCGCGGGCTTTGACGCCGCCTCGAAAAGCGGGCGACCCTTCGACGGCGGCAATGACGACGGGTAGTTCGCTCTCGGTGTCGACGGTAATCTGCAGACCCACCCCGGAGAGTTCACCGCTGGTGGTCGTCTGCAGGCTCTTGAACTGCTTGGGATTCAAAAAACGGGTGTACGGATCGTCGAGGGTCTTGAGCATCGAGGCAATTTGCTCGTAAACTTGCTCGATGGTCTCGGCAGGTTTTTCGAGATAGGCCTGGCGCACACTCCACCAGTCCTGGCCGTTGAATTTGGAATCGACGTACTCGTTGTTGATGTAAGCCCAGGTCTCGGTGAGAACCTCTTTGGAGGCGGGACCGGCGGTGCTGGAGAGCACCTCGGCCGAGCAACCGACAAGCGCTGCGCTTGCGAGTGCCGCTGCCGCCCAGACGGCGTGCCGCCGCAACCGGACAGGCCTTGCATCGTTCGGTTTGTCCAAGTTGGCCTCCACTGGTACCCCTCCAGACCATCTTAATGCGCAGGGGCCGGGGTGCCAGCTAGCCCGCCTGGAGGCTGCAGCGGCGCTGGGCGGCAAAGGCGCGCACCGCTTCGAGATGCTCGCCAATGCGGCGGCATAACTCGGGCGCCTCGGCAAATCCGCCGCTGCAGCACCCGCTTTCGAGGCGGCGGGCCAAAAACAAAATCGCCGGTGCGCCGACGCTGGCGCTGGCGCCGCTCAACTGGTGGGCCTGCTGCTGCAGCGCCAGGCAATCGCCTCGGGCCACCGCCAGACAGGCCTGTTGCAGTCGTTCCTCGGCATCCCTGATGAACGTTTGCAGCAATTCAAGCTCAAAGGCCGGATCGTCCTCGCAGAGCTTCTGCAGGTGTTCAAGCTCGACGACACCGGTGAGCTTTTCTGGGGGCTGAAAGGACATCATCTTATGCATGTGCCTACAAGTGGATAGAAGCGGGGCCAATCCCCATCGTTTTGGAGTCAGGCATTAAATATAGCGCTTTTTCAAGAAAGGGTGATCAGATTGTCGCGGTGCACAGCCGTGGGCGGTTGTCCTTCAAGACCCAACAGCGCGGCAATCTCACAGCTTTTGCGGCCGCGGATTTTTTCGAGTTCTTCGCTGGAGTAGTTCACAAGCCCCCGGGCAAATTCGAGGCCCTGCCCGTCGATGAGCCGCACCAGCGCTCCCGTCTCAAAGTGGCCTTCCACACCGCTCACCCCGGCCGGCAGCAGCGATTTGCCCCCTTCGCGCACCGCCAGGACCGCCCCCTCGTCGAGGTGAAGTGCCCCGGCGGGCACCAGACCGTAGCCGATCCAGCGCTTGCGCAGCGACAGACGCCCCCCGGGCCGCGTCAGGACAAATCGGGTGCCGATTGCTTCACCCGCCAGGATGCGCTCGATATTTTGCGGGGTGCTTCCCTCGGTAATCACGGTGGTCACCCCGGCGCTCGCGGCGATGCGCGCCGCCTCCAGTTTGCTCGCCATGCCGCCGCTGCCCCAGAGGCTGCGCCCGCGGGCCGAGTGCAGCAGTTCTTCAGAAATCTCGGTCACCTCGGACAAAAGCCGTGCCTGCGGATCGAGGCGCGGGTTGGCCGAGTAGAGCCCGGCCACGTCGGTCAACAGCACCAGCCACTGCGCCTCGACCAGCCCCGCCACCAGCGCCGAGAGGGCGTCGTTGTCCCCGAAGCGCAACTCGTCGGTGGCTACTGTGTCGTTTTCGTTGACGATGGGCACCGTCCCAAGTCGCCACAATTCGCTCAACGTTTCGCGGGCGTTGAGGTAGCGGGCGCGGTCCATCAGATCCTGGCGGGTGAGCAATACCTGGGCCACCGGCTGGCCGAGGGCTCCGAAGAGGCGATCGTACATGCTCATCAGCAGCCCCTGCCCGACGGCGGCGGCGGCCTGCTTGCCCGCCACGGTGGCGGGGCGCTCCTTGAGGCCGAGCCGTGCGCAGCCGACCCCCACCGCCCCAGAGCTAACTAGGATGATCCGGTGGCCCGCGCGCCGCAGCCGCGTGAGCGTCTCGGCGAGCCCCCCGAGGGTGGCCAGGCGCAAATCCCCCGTGCTCGGGTCGCTCAGACTCGATGTGCCGATTTTGACCACCAGCGCGACCATGCCGCCTTCCCCTACACCGCCTGCAGAAATACCTGAATGTCTTCGCGCAACTGGTTCAAGTCCACTTCGACCGACAGGCGCACCTGGCTGGTCTTGAGGGTGACCAGCACCCGGGCGGCAAAGGGCGAGGGCCAGAGGTTGGGGTTGCAGAAGACTTCCAGAAACACTTCACCGCTGTAGCGGTACTCGGTGGGCGGCCGGGGCGTCTTTTTGCCGGTTTGGGCTGAGGCGGCGCGCAGATGTTCAAGCAGCGTCTGCATCTCGGCATCCAGGGAGCGCACGGCGGCGGCGGGCAGCGCAACGGCGACGCTGCCGCCGGAAAAATTGAGGGTGAGACTCGGGATCATCGTCGCAATGGGGCGGGCGAGTGCATTGTACGCTTTGCCGGGGGCCGGGTGCGGTAGGTTAATCTGGTTGAGCAAAATCGTGTGTCTAGTAAAGTAGCGGGAGAACGATGGTCACCAGCGCTTTTCAAACTGCCCAGTCCCACCGGCTCTTTGCCGAGGCCCAGCAGCTGATGCCCGGCGGGGTCAACTCCCCCGTGCGCGCCTTCAAATCCGTGGGCTCCGAGCCTGTCTTCATCGAACGGGCCGAGGGCGCCTACCTGTGGGACGTCGACGGCAACCGCTACATAGAATACATCAACACCTGGGGACCGTCGATCGTCGGACACTCCCACCCGGAGGTAGTCTCAGCTCTGCGCGAAGCGTTGCCCAAAGGCACCAGCTACGGCGCGCCAACCCGCCTCGAAAACCAGATGGCCCGCAGGGTGATCGACGCCATCCCCGCCGTCGAGATGGTGCGCTTCGTCAACTCCGGCACCGAAGCGACGATGTCGGCTCTGCGCCTGGCGCGCGCCTTCACCGGCCGCGAGAAGATTATCAAGTTCGAAGGTTGCTACCACGGCCACGCCGACATGCTGCTGGTCCAGGCGGGTTCGGGGGTGGCCACCCTCGGATTGCCCGACTCGCCCGGCGTACCCAAATCGACCACCGCCGCCACCCTCACCGCTCCCTACAACGACCTGGCCGCCGTCGAAGCGCTCTTTAAGCAGCACCCAAGCGACGTCGCAGGGCTCATCCTCGAACCGGTGGTGGGCAACGCCGGCTGCCTGGTGCCCGAAATCGGATTTCTCGAAGGGTTGCGCGATCTCACCCGCGCCCATGGAACAGTGCTGATTTTCGACGAGGTGATGAGCGGCTTTCGGCTGTCCTACGGCGGCGCCCAGGCCCGCTATGGCATCGAACCGGATCTCACCTGCCTGGGCAAGATTATCGGCGGTGGACTGCCGGTGGGCGCCTACGCCGGTCGCCGCGACATCATGGAGATGGTCGCCCCGGCCGGGCCGATGTACCAGGCCGGCACCCTGAGCGGCAACCCGCTTGCGATGACAGCCGGGATTAAGACCCTCGAGATTCTCCAGCGCCCCGGCACCTACGAGCGGCTCGAAGAACTCTCGGCGCGCCTGGCGGATGGTCTTTTGGCCGCTGCCCGCGAGGCGGGGCACGCCGCTACCGGTAACCGGGTGGGGGCGATGTTCACTTTGTTCTTTACCGAGGGGCCGGTGCGCAACTTCGCCGACGCCAAGCGCTCGGACTTGCAAAAATTTGCCCGCTTCCACCGGGGCATGCTGGAGCGCGGCGTCTACCTGGCCCCCTCGCAGTTCGAAGCAGGGTTCATGTCCCTCGCCCACACCGAGGAGGACATCGACTACACCGTCGCCGCCGCCCGCACCGTCCTCGCTGCGCTCTAGCGCGTTTTGCGGTTAGGCTGATGGTGATTTTATGACCCGCAGGAGCGGCACCTCGTGAGAGCGAAAAATCCCTGGTTCTGGCTGGTGGCCACCGCAGCTGTCGCCCTCGACCGGCTCACCAAGGTCTGGGCGGTCGCCCAGCTGGCACCTGGGGAGAGCATCGCTCTGTGGCCGGGGGTCTTTCACCTGACGCTGGTCAAAAACAGCGGCGCCGCCTTCAGCCTGTTTGCCGGGGGCAGCGACTGGCTCAAGTGGATCTCGCTGTTGGTGAGCATCGGCTTGTGCGTCTACGCGCTGGTCGGTCCGCACCTGGGCTCCTGGGAGCAAATGGGCTTCGGTCTGCTGTTGGGCGGGGCTGTCGGCAACGGTTTCGACCGCTTCGCCTTTGGCGAGGTCACCGATTTTCTGGACTTCAGGCTTATTCAGTTTCCGGTCTTCAACGGCGCCGACATCGCCATCAACCTGGGACTGGCCTGTCTGCTCATCGGCACACTGCGTTCCGAAAGTCGCACCCCAGCCCCCGCGCGCCCGGCCTCCAAGCAGATCCGCGAACCCACCGACACCACCGGAGGGTAAACCCGTGTCCGCCGCCGATGCGACCTGGCTGAGGCTCGCCGTGCAGCCGGACCAGTCGGCGATGCGCCTCGATCGCTGGCTGGCCGAGCAGGTGGCGGACCTTTCGCGCGCCCGCATCCAGGCGCTCATCGACCAGGGATTGGTACTGCTCAACAACCAGCCCTGCCGCCCCCGCGACCTGGTGCATCCCGGTGACGCGGTAGCCCTCACGATCCCCGCTCCCGAGCCGCTCGCCATCGAAGCGCGGCCCATCGCCCTCGATATCGTCTACGAGGACGAAGAACTCATCGTCATCGACAAGCCCAGGGGCCTGGTCGTTCACCCGGCCCCCGGCCACAGCGACGACACACTGGTCAACGCCCTGCTCGCCCACTGCCGGAACCTCTCGGGGATCAACGGCGTGCTGCGCCCCGGCATCGTCCACCGCCTGGACAAGGACACCACCGGTCTGCTGGTAGTCGCCAAGACCGACCGCGCCCATCAACACCTGCAGGCTCAGATCCAGGCGAAGACCGCCCGGCGCGACTACCTGGCCGTCGTCGCCGGTGCTCCCGCCGAGGCTGTCGGCACGATCGACGCGCCCATCGGCCGCCACCCGGTCCACCGCCAGAAGATGGCCGTCCACCCCAAAGGCCGCCCGGCGCAGACCCACTGGCGCGTGCTGGAGCGCCTGGGCAACTTCACGCTAGTCCAATTCAGCCTGCAGACCGGCCGCACCCACCAGATCCGCGTCCACTGCCTGCACAAGGGCTGGCCCATCGCGGGCGATCCGCTCTACGGCTCGGTCAAAGTGCCGGTGACCCTGAACGGCCAGGCGCTGCACGCTTTTCGCCTGGGTTTCGAGCACCCGGTGACCAGCGAGCGGCTCACCTTCGAGTCCCCAATGCCCGCCGAGATGGTCAAACTGCTCGACGCGCTGCGCAGGCGCACTTGTTGAGTGCTCCACCGCCGAAACCACGGTGCCCGGCCTGGTTAAGGGCGCAGTAGGAATGGGTAAAGATTGCGCCATTGACATCCCATCGAATTCAACTTTATGGTCATGTGGACTTTTACAAGTGGTTTTTGCTCTATGTTTCGCAACATTTTTTTGAAGCGCACGGGCATCGTCGGCGCAGTGCTCTCAACGCTGCTTTTGTTGGCTCCTAAAACTTCAAACGCCCAGACTTCGAGTGTGCATCTCACCCTTGGTAATCCGAGCGGTGCCGTGACAAGTACCAGCTATCCGTATAACTATCTGATGATCAAATCGCAGTATGCCCTCTCCTACAGCGATTACGACAAAATTCCCAACTGGGTGAGCTGGCAGCTCAACAGCAGCTGGCTGGGCAGTGCTTCGCGCCAGAACGATTTTCGGCCCGACTCGGCTCTGCCCAGCAGTTGGTACCGGGTGGCGAGCGACGATTACACCAACAGCGGCTACGACCGTGGACACATGGCCCCTTCGGCCGATCGCACCAGTTCGACGCAGAACAACTCCGCCACGTTTTTGATGACCAACATCCTTGCGCAGGCACCGGACAACAACCAGGGGCCATGGGCGGATCTCGAAGCATACTGCCGGGAGCTAGTCGACCAGGGCAAAGAACTGTATATAATCGCCGGGGGCGACGACAACGACAACTACTTCCAGAGCAGCTACTCCGGGCAGTACATCTCGGTTCCTTCCTACGTCTGGAAGGTGATCGTCGTGCTCGATTATTCAGGCCAAGGCGTGGTCGGCGTTAATACAAATACGCGGGTAATCGCAGTCGAGATGCCCAATGTGCAGGGAATTCGCGGTGACGACTGGCGCTGGTATCGCGTGAGTGTCGATCACATCGAGTACTACACCGGTTACAACCTGCTGTCGAACGTCTCGACAAGCATCCAGAATGTCATTGAAGCCCAGATAGACGTTGGATAGCTGTATTGGGCGTCTGATTGCATACCTTTCTTCCAGAAGTGTTGAATCAGTGAACGCTTGCACACAGTTCGAGCGGCCAGACCCTGCGCCTCCAGCTGCCCAGCAATTTTCCCAGCCAATGCACATAACTGAGGTGTCCACCTCGATGTGCGGGCACTCCCGGCTGTAGACGTCCAGGGCCGTTGACCCAACGGCCCCCACGATTGTCCAGGTCCGCACTTTGCGTCCATCGGCCAGGGCAGCCAAGGGCGAAATCCAGGCTCCATAGCCGATTGGGACGTTCCAAGGCGGGCACCTCCGGCCGAGAGGACGGCCGGGTGCGGGGCTTGCGTCTTTTTGGGCGCACCAGCAGGCCCGCCTTGATGCACAGCCGATAGACCTTCTTGGCATTGACGAGTGTACCTTCGCGCCGCAATAGAGCCGTCAGCCTTCGATAGCCCAAGCGCGGGCGCTCGCTCGCCAACTGCTTGAGGCGGGCAAGCAAGGCCGGATCCTCGCGACGACGGCTGAGCAGACGGGCGGTGGAGCGGTGCAACCCCTTGACTCCGACAGGCACGCCTTTGTGCCATCTGCAGGTCAGTCTGCACAAAGGCGGCGGCCTGACGCTTGACCGCTGGGGTCAGAATTTTTTTGACAGCACCGCCCCCAGGGCATGGATATCCAGGGCCTGATTGGCGACGAGCTGCTTGAGTTTGCGGTTTTCATCTTCGAGGTCCTTCAGGCGTTGAGCCTCGGAGAGTTCCATCCCGCCGTACTTGGCCTTCCAGCGATAGTCGGTCTGTTCGCTGATACCGTGCCTACGGCACAATTCCGTCACCGTGGCTCCGGCCTGTCCTTCGTTGAGGATGGCGTTCGCAAAGCGGTGCGGAGCACCATCATCTGCTCGGTGGTGAACCGACTTTTCTTCATGGTCTTCCTCTCGGTGTGGTCGGCTGGAAGACTCACATTCTAGGCGGTTCACTTTCACGGTTGCATGTCAGAAGCATCTATACCGACGGGGATTCCAAGTGGTGGTACGATTGCGCAGATTTAGATGACGGCCCAACTACTCCAGAGCAATTTGTCGATTGGTACGACCAAGGTTTCCTTGATGCAAGGAATACCCTCAAATACTTCGTCAAGGAATCTAAATGATTACCGGACAACCAGCACCGGGCAGTGGGCGTGGTGGATGACGTGGTCGCTGACGGAGCCCAGCATCAGGCGCTGGACGCTGCCCAGGCCCCGCGAGCCGATGACCAGGATGTCGGGTTTTTCTTGCTCGGCCACTTCGCAGATCGTGTCGCGGGCGTGGCCGAATTCCAGGCGGGTCTGATAATCGACCCCCGCCGCCTCGCAGAGTTTGGCGCCTTTTTCGAGGGCGGCCTCGCCGACGGAGCGGGCGATTTGTTCGAGTTCGGCAAGCGGCGGCCCCTGGTAGAGCGGTTCGCCGGTCGGGAGCATCCCCGGCCAGAACGTGGGGTTGGCCTGCTCGGCCACCGTGAGCAACAGCAGCGACGCCCCGGTGGGTTTGGCCAGTTCGAGCGCCTTGGCCAGGGCGCTCAGGCCCGTCTCCGAACCGTCGATGGCAACCAGAAATTTCATGGAATAACCGCGTCTTGTCGCGGGCTGGGTAGATTCGATCATCTTACGCGGGCGGGAGCGGCGGATACGGCGGTTCTTGCGGACTGTTAACCTGAGGGCAAACCCGCCTGCTGTCGCGCGCCCATGCTGCCTTCCGTCCTGGTGCTCATCGCTAGTTTTGTTTTGGGGGGAGTACCCCTGAGCGGCTGGCTTTTCCGGCTCGCCACGGGCAAGGATCTCAAAGATCTGGGCACCGGCAACGTCAGCGTGGCGGCAGCCTTTTTGCACGGTGGGCGGGTGGTTGGGATATTTGCCGCCCTCCTAGAAGCGGTGCGGGGGATCGCTGCGGTGTTGGCGGCTCAGACGTTTTCGAGCGCACCGGAGTGGCCGCTATTGGCCCTGAGCGCCCTGGTGGCCGGCCGCTTCTGGATCGGCCGCTCGGCGGGGGCCACCAACGCCTGGTGGGGTCTGGTCTTTTTCGCTCCGGTGCTCACCTATCTGGTGACGCTGGTCGGGTTGATACCCTGGATCATCAACCGTGGACGCACCGGCCGCCGCCGCGGCCAGTTGGCCGCCCTGGCAGCTTTGCCGGTGGCGTTTTATTTGCAAAGCGGGCAAATCCTCACTGCCGGGGCGGCGGCCTTGCTCTCGCTATGGCTGGGATACGCGCTGTTGCGCGTGCCCGACGACATGGAACTTCCCCGGCAATCCGGCAAACTGCCGAGCCTCGATCTCGACCTCGCCCCCGGCGCGGTGGGTCCCAAAGCCGCCAACCTCAGCAAGCTCAAAAAAGCCGGATTGCCGGTGCCCGGCGGCTGGGTGCTATTGCCCGAAAACACCCCCGAGCAGTTGCTCGCCATCGCCGCTCCCAACCCTGAAGCACCCTGGATCGTGCGTTCCTCGGCCACCGGCGAGGACACCGCCGCCAATTCCGCGGCGGGCCAGTACCTGAGCGTGGCGGATGTGACGGACCCAGCCGGGTTCATCGAAGCGACGGCCCGGGTGCGCGCGAGCTACGACACCCCCGCTGCTACGGCCTACCGCCGCGACCGCAAGATTGCCGACGGTCGCATGGCGGTGCTGGTGCAGCCGCAGATCCGGGGAGTCTGGTCGGGGGTGGTCTTCACCCGCGATCCGGTGGACGGTGGCGAGGCCCTCGTCGTCGAGGCGCTTCCCGGCGGAGCGGCGGCGGTGGTGGGCGGGCAACGCACCCCCGAGCGGGCCACCATCGACCGGGCAAGCGGTGCGGTCGAATCGAGCGCTATTCCCGAGCCTATCCTCGCAGCGCTCCAGGTGCTGGCTGTGAAGGTCGAGGAACGCTTTGAGGGTATCCCCCAGGATATCGAGTGGACCTGGGACGGCGAGCGTTTGTGGCTGTTGCAGGCGCGGCCGATCACCGCTTTGCAGCCGGTCTGGACCCGCACAATTGCAGCTGAGGTAATCCCCGGCACCATTCGCCCGCTCACCTGGTCGATCAACCGACCCCTCACCTGCGGCGTCTGGGGCGAGATTTTCACGATTGTGCTGGGCAAACGGGCAGCGGGCATCGACTTCAATGAGACGGCAACGCTGTTGGACGGTTGGGCCTACTTCAACGCGACGCTGTTGGGAGAGATTTTTCTGCGCATAGGCCTGCCCCCGGAGAGCCTCGATTTTCTCTACCGCGGCAGCCGCTTCTCCCGCCCGCCCCTGGGGAGCGTCCTTGCCAACCTACCGGGGTTACTGCGCCTTCTGGGCCGGGATCTGAGCCTGGAGGGCGACTTTCGCCGCACCGACACAGATCTGCTCGGACCGCTCATGGCGACCCTGGCGGAGGAAAGCGTCGATCGCCTGAGTGCCAAACAACTGGTCGGCCGGGCCGAGCGCATCCAGGTGGGCCTCCGACTGGTCACTTACTTCAACATCCTGGCGCCTCTGGGACTGTCGCTGCGGCGCGCCGTCCTGGGGGTGAACGAGGACTGGCTAGGGGCGGAGGCAACCGCCGAAGTGCGCGCCGTCAGAGAACTGGGGGATCTGGCCACGCAAGCCAGATTCCCCCTCGGTTCCCTGGCCGATGGCGGTGATCGCACCCAGGTGGAAACAGTCCTGAAGGCCACCACGCTCCCCGCCCAACTCGACGCATTTATCGAACACTTCGGTTATCTGAGCGAGGTGGGCACCGATATCGCCGTGCCCACCTGGAGCGAGCATCCCGAGACGCTCCGCGATCTATTCTTCGCCATGGTCCAGATTCCCCGAAAGTCGGTCGAACGCTCCAGGCCCCGCCTGCCCTGGGACTATGCGCGCAGCGCCCTGTGCCGCCCGCGCGCCCGCACCCGGGCGCGCGTCTCAGAAATTTACGATCGGCTGCTTGCTCATCTGCGCTGGACATTTTTAGCCCTGGAGCAACAGTGGCGAGCAAGCGGGCTGCTCGAATTTGATGGCGACATCTTCTTTTTGACCCAGGAGGAAATCCTGGCCCTGGTGCGGGGCACATTTGCGGACGAGCCGCAAACCCTGGTGAGTGCTCGACGGGCCGATTACGAGCGTCAGCGCCACCGCCGGGTGCCCCAGGTGGTCTACGGTATGCAGATCCCCGAGCAGACGGCCGAACCCGAGACCACCGCCGCCACCGGACGCCTCAAAGGAATCGCCGCGAGCTGCGGCCGGGTCGAAGGGGTGGTGCGGGTGCTCAAATCGGTGAGCGCCACGGTGCGCCTCGATGCCGACACGGTGCTGGTGGTCCCTTACACCGACGCCGGTTGGGCACCGGTGCTCGCCCAGGCAAAGGCCATCGTCTGCGAGGCGGGCGGCAGGCTCTCCCACGGCGCCATCGTCGCCCGCGAGTACGGCCTGCCTGCGGTGATGAACGTCATCGGAGCGACGGCACTGCTCGCCGACGGCCAGCGGGTGCGCGTCGACGGCGGTGCGGGCACCGTCGAAATCCTCAATGCGGATCCTCAAGTAGGGGAAAAGCCTACGGCTTGAACGTCCCGGCTGCTGAGAATGCTAAAATCCAGCCAATTTCAACGGGGTCCGACAGGCTCAGTGGCACAGCTTCCCATTCGGCAAACGCTATTTCAGTGGAGCGAACGCCTGCCAGCACCGCTCAGGCGCTACGGGCTTTTGGGTGTGGGCCTGCTCATCCCGGCATTGATGCTGCTCACTTCCCAGCCGAGCTACCTGGCCAATGTCGCGGTGACCGTGGCGGTTTACATGGTGCTGGCCATGGGGCTCAACATCGTGGTCGGTCTGGCGGGCCTGCTGGATCTGGGCTACATCGCCTTTTTTGCGGTGGGCGCCTATACCTACGCCATCGGGGCGCCCCATGGCCTCAGTTTCTGGCTCGCTCTGCCGGTGGCCGCCCTGCTTGCCGCCGGTTTCGGGGTGCTGCTGGGGGCGCCGACGTTGCCGCTGCGCGGCGACTACCTGGCCATCGTCACCCTCGGCTTCGGCGAAATCATCCGCATCTCGCTCAACAACCTCGATTGGCTCACCCGCGGCCCGGCGGGCATCAGCGGCGTACCGGCACCGGTCATTCCCTGGATAGGCCCCAAAGGTTTTACCTGGCTCACGCTCTATCAGCCGCTGCAACTCTATTTCATCGCGCTGGCCTTCGTCGCCTTTGTCTACTGGACGACCAGCCGCCTGAAGCAATCGCGCGTCGGCCGCGCCTGGGTGGCCATCCGCGAGGATGAAATTGCCGCCGCCGCCATGGGCATCGACACCGTCAAGCTCAAGCTCCTGGCCTTCGCCACCGGGGCGGCCCTAGCCGGCATGGTTGGGGTGCTCTTTGCCGTGCAGCTCACCTATGTCTCCCCCGACAGCTTCACCTTGATCGAATCGGTGATGGTCGTCTCGATGGTGGTCCTGGGAGGGATGGGATCGGTGCCGGGGGTGGCCCTCGGGGCTTTGATCCTGATTGTCCTGCCGGAGGCGCTGCGGGGCTTTTCCGAGTACCGGCTGTTGCTGTTTGGCGCAGCGATGATCTTGGTGATGCTCATCCGTCCCCAGGGATTATTGGGTGAGCGGCAGGGCGTGCCGCCCCGGCCCACCGGAGCGGGGCTTGAAGACGAAACGCCCTTTGAGGTCGAAAAGCGCGACCTGCCGGTGTGACACCCAGATTGTTTCTGCCTGCGACAGGCATCGAAGGTCTGGGAATCGCGATGACCCTCGAGCGGCGCGTCGAACCCGAAGCAGCCCTTGCCGAGTTTCGGGGGTGGCTGGTGCGTCTTTTCGGCCCGCCCTAGCCCCTGGTCATCGCCCTTGACAGACCGACGGGACAGCGCCAGTTTGTCCACATCAGATACATCCATAGTGGATAAATCAATGTTGTGCTTAGGCGACTCTCGCCCTGGCTGCGGGCCACAGGCGGGGGCTTGCAGCCAGGGCGACCGGCAGCCTGCCGCAACGCCCCTCGGCAGAAACTGACGATGCCCCAGCCCGCTGCCTTAGGGGCCAACTTTGTCGACTGGCGCGAGCGCAACCGGGTCTTTTCGCATCTGTCGCTGTTGCGCGGCTACCCGCGCAATTACGTGAGCGCGCGGGCGCCGGAGCGGCTGCGCGCGGGGCTGGTCTCGCCCGCCTTGATGGAACTGGCGCGAATCCGGCCGCTCATCGGCCGACCCTTCAGCCAAGAAGAGGAGATCGAAGGCAAAAACCAGGTGGTCGTATTGAGCGAGAGAGAGCTACTGGCGCCGCCGCTTCGACGCCAGCCCGGCAGTGCTCGGCAAGCCGATGAAGCTCGACGGCAAAAATCACACCATTGTGGGCGTCATGCCCGATCGCTTCGAATTTGCGGCGATGCTCAGCCGGACGGCGGACATCTGGATTCCCTCGGCGACCAGAAGTGTTGAATTAATGGACACTCGCACACGGGCAAGGTGAACAGAAAGGTTTTGACAAGCTGCGGAAAATCGAGTAGCAGCATCGGTCTAACATTAATAGTAGTGCTTAGCCCAAAGTCTACAGGATTTTGGGCTTATTTTTGCACCAGGGCTGTTTCATTCTCCAAAAACCCCATTCGGCCATGTCAATAAGCTTGACCTGCTCAACAAGCAATAAGGCTTTTGCCGCTCTCGATTCTCATTTGCATCCAATGCAAAGCTAGAATGAAACAGCCCTGATTTTTGCACCCTCATTTCTTGACATTCAACACTTCTGGGTCGGCCCGTTCCCTTGAAAATGGGCCGATTGAAACCGTGAAGCCGTGAGCTTTCGAGGCACCGGCGGCCTGCAAGCTGAAACTTCGAACATCCCTGCTAAGGGATTGAAACGTTGTATGGAGCCAGACATCACAAATGCAGGCGTCATGTAAAGCGTGCCGACTCCAGAAACGTCGGCCAGGCCCACCACCGTGCCCTGAAGTCAGGGCTGGCACCCCCCGGACGCGGGGAGGCTGGAGAGCGCGAGAGGGAAAGTGCGAAGGGGGTTCCGCCGCTCGCGACCCAGGCTCTCGTGCAAAGCGAATCCACCCAGACCCCGGTAAAGAGCGGCCAAAAGGACCCGGCCCGATTTGAACCACGCCATTTCACCCAGATTCGCCATCACTGCATCGCCAGCACCTCGGTCATCGCCTCCGGGTACTTGAGGGCGGAGCCGGTGTTGATGAGCACCACCCGGTCGCGGGAAGCCAGATCGCCGCGCTCGCGCAGGATCCTGGCGGCAGCCAGGGTAGCGGCTCCTTCCGGTGCTGCAAATATCCCGGTGCGACCAGCTAAAAGCTTCATCATCTCGCCGCACTGGGCGTCGCTCACGGCGATGGCGGTACCGCCGCTCTGCCGTACTGCCTGCAGCACCAGGAAATCACCCAGGGCCTTGGGTACGCGCAAACCGGAGGCAAAAGTCCGGGCATCCGGCCAGAATTCGGACTCGGTGCGGCTCTTCTCGAACGCTTTTACCAGCGGAGCGCAGCCTTCGGCCTGCACGACGATGAGTCGGGGCAGACTTCCCGTCACCCAACCCATCGCCTTGAGTTGCTGCAACCCTCGCCAGATGCCGATGATCCCGACCCCGCCCCCGGCCGGGTAGATGATTGCCTCGGGCAACTGCCAGTCCATTTGCTCGGCGATTTCAAGACCCAGGGTCTTCTTGCCCTCGATGCGATAAGGCTCCTTGAGGGTCGAGACATCGAACCAGCCATGCTCGCGCACCCCCTGGGCAATCCATTTGCCCGCATCCGAAATCAACCCGTCCACCAGCGTCAGATCCGCGCCGTACAGCCGGCATTCGAGCTGGTTGATGGCAGGAGCGTCCCTGGGCATCGCCACGTGCACGCGCAAACCGGCAGCGGCCCCGTAGCAGGCCCAGGCGCCGCCCGCGTTGCCCGCCGTGGGCAGAGCCACCTCCCGGATATCGAGTTCTCTGGCCTTTGAGATGCCGCAGGAAGCACCCCGTGCTTTGAACGAGCCGGTAGGATTGAGCCCGTCGTCTTTAACCCAGACCGCCTCCAGTCCCCAGGCCCGGGTAAGCGCGTCGATGGGTAGGAGCGGTGTGAACCCTTCGCCGAAGCTCACGATGTGGGTCGGGTCCACCACGGGCAGCAGTTCCAAGTAGCGCCACATCGACTCGCCGCGCCGGGCGAGCGTTGCTTTATCCACCGCCGATTGCACCCTTGCAAGGTCGTACTCGACCAGCAAAGGCGAAGCGCAGGCAGTGCAAAGGTTGTGGGCTTTGTGGGGGTCGAAGCGGCTACCACAGCGCGGGCAAATCAGATGGCTGATAAATGCAGGCATTGCAACTATTCCAGGCGGCAGAAGCTAAAGCAGACATTTATCTCATAGCATGTAAATTGTAGGGATCTTCCGCCCCGGTGCGCGCGGTGGGAAAGGTATTTTCATGCACTTGCTTAGCCGCAACACTCTGCTGTGGATGGCCGCAGCACTCTGTGCGTGCCTCGCCCTGGTCGGCTGTCAGACCCTCGCAGATCTGACCACCGAGGCAAAGGCCTTTGTCGAACGGGTGGCACCGCCTTCCCAGCCGCCCGCCCCGGGGACCGAGAAATCCCAGACGGCCGCACTGGGTCAAATGGAGGAGCGCATCGTGCGCGACATCAACGCGATCCGCGGGCGTGGCAACCTTGCCCCCCTCAAGCCCAACGCCAAGCTCGCCCAGGTAGCCCGCAGCTACAGTCGATTGATGGCCGAGCAGAACTTTTTTAGCCATACCGGTCCCAAGGGCGACAGCGTCGCCGACCGGGTGCGCTCGGCGGGGGTTTTTTATCTGGTGGTGGGCGAGAACCTGGCCTACGTCGGCGGCTCAAAGCGACCGGTCGAAATTGCAGTGCGAGGCTGGATGAAAAGCCCCGGTCACCGCGAGAACATCCTGCGGCCGGTCTACATGGAGACAGGGGTGGGTGGCTGGAAAAAGGGCAACCGGATCTACTTCACCCAGGTGTTTCTGACCCAGGTGTCGATTAGAAACCACTAAAGACGGTTTCAACTGCCGGGCAGGCCGGGTAGTTTGCCTTTGATCACTTGAAAAAGATCCGCAGGCAGGTTCTCCTCGAGTACGTTGCTGAAGGTGGGCACAAAGTCGTCGAGTTTGTCGGCGGGCACACCCACCTGAGCAAGGCGGGCAAACAGTTGGGCGGCAGCCCCGACCCCTCCCAGGCCGCCGACGGCCCCCGCCACTTTGCCCACCACGCCGCCCAGGAAGGACGATTCTTCTTTTTGCCTTTCGACGAGCAGGGCCTGCTCGATCCAACCGCGGGCCGCCGGAAAACGATCGATCAGCGCGTCAAACGTTCCTGCCTCCAGTTGCTGGCCCAGAAATTGAAAGGCCGACCCGGCGGCGGCGACGGCCACCGGTTGGGGAATACCGAGGCGGGCGGCGAGCTGTACGACGATCTGCTCGCCGGGGGAAGAGGTTCCACTGGCTACCATAGAGCACCTGGCAAGTGAATGCCGAGATCATATCAACCTGTCCGCCTGTTGCCGTGTTTTTGGGCAAACCACTGCCCCGGCAAGACGCTACGATAAAAACGCCTCGATGGGAGCCGCCATGTCCGATGCTTTCAGCGCCCAGATTAGCGAACGGATCTGCAGGCACATGAACGAAGATCACGGCGACGCCGTCGCCCTCTATGCCCGGGTTTTCGGCGGTGCTGCCGACTGTGAAGCAGCCCGGATGCTGTCGATCGACGCGGAGGGCATGAATTTGCTGGTGAGTGACAAAGATGCCCAGGTACCGGTTCGCGTCACCTTCGAGCGGCCCCTCAAAGACGCCGAGGACGCGCATCAGACGCTGATTGCCATGGTCAAGACGGGCCGCGCCCGTCTTGCCGGCCAACCTATCTGAGGTAGCGCGCCATGGCCCTCAGCGAAGAACAGGTCGCGCGCCGCGCCCTCGCCATCCGCATCAAACAGCAGCTCACCGAACTGTCCAAGGAAATGCAGAAGTGGCAGGGTTACGTGCAGCTGGCCAAGCAGCAAAGTCGCCCGGATATGGCGAGCCAGGCCGAGCAGCGCATTGCTGAGCTGACCGAGCGGGCGCGCGCCCTCTGGAAGCAGCGCGACGAACTGCTCACCGAGGAACGTTTCGCCGAACTGGAGATCGACGACGCACTGGCGGCCCTTAAGCGGCAGGTTCAAAAAGACGACGGGGTCACCGACGCCGAATTTGAAGAAATCGACGACGCACGCGAACAGCTCAAGCGGCAGGCCGGCAGCGAGCGTCCTCCTGCAAGTTAAACCGCAGGCACCGGCAGGCGAAATAGACGCCGGGCGTTGGCAGCGGTCAACCGGGCAATTGCTTCTGGAGTTTTGCTGCGCAACTCGGCCACTTTCTCAGCGACGTGGGCGACGTAGGCAGGCTCGTTGCGCTTACCGCGCTTAGGCACCGGTGCCAGGAAAGGACAATCGGTCTCCACCAGCAATAGTTCGTCGGGCACCACCCCCACCGCCTGCTGCAGCAGGGCGGCGTTTTTGAAGGTGACGATGCCACTGAAGCTGACAAACATGCCCAGTTCGACAAACCAGCGGGTCTCCTCGGGCGTGCCGCCCCAGCAGTGCATCACTCCCCGCACCGGCCCGACCGCTTCGAGAAGGCGCCGGGTGGCCATCGCCGCATCGCGACAGTGGATGATCACCGGCAGGTCCAGCTCCTGGGCGATGGCGATCTGATCGCGAAAGGCCCGCTCCTGCTCCTCGGCATTGTCGGCTTTAAAAAAATCGAGGCCGGTCTCGCCGATGGCTACCACCCGTTTATCTGAACGGGCATGCTCGCGGATGCGGTCGCAGAGGGCCTCGTCCCAGCGCCGCTCGACATCGAGCGGGTGGAGCCCCACCGCCAGGAACACCTCCGGGTAGCGGTCGGCCAAAGCCTGCATGCCCGGAAAATCCTCCGGTTTGACGCAGGCGTGTACCAATTGCACGACCCCCGCCGCGCGCCAGTTGTGGGCGACCGCCTCCAGGTCGGCGGCAAAATTTTCGTAGTTGATATGGACGTGGGTGTCGATCAGGCCGCTCAGCGTCGCCATGGTTTGCCCTTGACCGTTCTTCACAATCCTAACTTTGCCGCCCGCCCCGCCGCGACCGCCGCGCCGGGGGCACGGTACGATGAGGAAGCTTTTTGTTCTGGAAGTACATTTAGCCATGCGGATTTCACCCATCGAGCCGGAAAGCGCCGACAAGCAACTGAAGACTGTCTACGACGCCCTCAAAAAGCAGTACGGCACCGAGCTGAACCCGCTCAAAGTGCTGGCCCACCGGCCCCAGGTGATGCGGGCGGTGATGAATCTGTATGGAGCGATCCACACCCACAGCGACACGATTTCTGACGAACTCAAAGAACTGATCAGCCTGCGCATCGCCCAGATCAACAGCTGCCGCAACTACTGCGTGCCAATGCATACGTACATGCTCCACAAACAGGGCACCGCCGAGGAAAAAATCCACGTCCTCCCCCGCTACGCCACCAGTGACCTGTACTCGGAGGCCGAAAAAGTCGCCCTCGAATACGCCGAGCGGATCACCGTGCCGTCCACAATGGTCACCGAGCCACTGTTCGAGCGGCTCAAAGCCCACTACGGCGAAGGGGACATCGTCGAACTGACGGCGGTAATCAGCACCCTCAACTTCTGGACAAAATTCATCGACGCTCTCGAAATCCCGCTCGACGATGTGTTCAAAGAATAGCTATCAGGGGGAAATGGAGTGCACTCTGCAGTTGTCAAAAACTGAAGACCGCCCGCAGGATACCGACCGCCAGGCCGTTGCTGCGGCTGGAATGGACCGGCTGCTCGATAAATTGCAGTATCGGTGTGAGGCTGAGGCGGTCGGTGAGCATGTGGCGGTAGTACACCACGTAGTCGCGCTCGGTGCCGCTCGGCACCAGCGAACTCGTCACCCCTGGCCCCACCAGACCGACGGCACTGCCCGAAAAGACGCGCAGCGGCTGGGCGATGGTGAAGCCGAGGGCGTTGCCGTCGCCCCCGAGATTGGGCAGGGTAAAGCCCAACTGCCAGGTGTTGAGGCTGATCGCCGTGAACTGCTCGTCGATGCCGGCCACCGGATAGACCACGGTGGTCCCCCAGCCGTAGCGGCCGAAAATTGCGAAAGCCGGGATGATCGACCATTCGAAGTTCACCCCCAGCGACTGGGTGACGGTGTTCTGGATGGTCTCGGGCAGCGTCAGGGTATCGACGATGCCGCCTTGCTCGTTGAGTTGTCCGAACTGCAATTTCACCGAGGCGGCAGGGCCGGGGCGCACCTCGAACTCGCCCAACAGCGACGATTCACCGCCGAATAACCCGCCCGCACCGTAGCTGCCGTAGGGGGCTCCAAAGGGGTTCACGTCGCGGCGGGCGTCGCCGGTGGCCGCCCCGGCGTTGGTGGATAAATAGATGCCCCGCAAACTGAACGTCTCGGAGATGTCCCAGTCGAAGCCCGCACCGGGGCCAAAAAAAACAAAGGTCAACAGCGGGCTGTTGGTGGTAAGCCCGCCGGTGAAGTCGAGTTCTTCGCTGTTGGCGAAGCTGTTGGCGTCGAGGTACTCGGAAATCTCCAGTCGGGGACCGAAGAAGACCCGAAAATTGTTGCTGAACAGCGGAAAGATATAACGAATTTCGTCGATGGTGAAACTGGAGGTGCCGTTGGTGTTGATGCCCACTGTCGAGCCGTCGAAGGAAGTAGCGTCGGGGCCACCGCTGAAGATGAGCACGCCGATGCCGCTCGCGATCCCTGCGAGCGCGGCGCTGATGTCCTGGCCCGTGACCCCCCGCATCCGCAGCCGCAGTTCGTCCTGGCCGGTGAAGGTGGTGCGCAGGTTGAGGGTGGTGCGCGAAACAAACGTGGTGTTGGCCGCCCGGATAGGAATGCTCACCGCGCCGAGCGCATCCCCCAGGGCGGCGGCGGAGGGGTAAGTTGCCTCGGCGGTCCCCGAGAAAATCGTACAGCCGGGACAACCGACGCCGCCGGAGATGCCCATCACCACCGAGCCGTCCATCTTGGTGACGGGGCTCAAGAGATTGGCTTCGATTGCACCGAGGCGCGTTTCGAGGCTTCCCAGGCGATCGGCGGCTCCCCCCAGTTCGTCTTGAAATTCCACGCGCAGGCGCTCAAGGACCGCCAGATCGGCAGGCTCGGGGAGTGCCGCGCCCTCGGAGGCGATACGCGCTTCGAGCCCCGCCAGGATCCGCTGCAACCAGTCGGCAAATTCGAGCCGGTTGAGGGGGCGGTCGCCTTCGAAGCGCGGCGGCTGCGCCAGGTCGAGCCGCTGGGCGATTTGGGTCAGTTTTGTGCGGCTCCAGGCGCCGGGGGGCACGTCCGCCAGGGACCAGACGGCATTGGGAGCGCGCAGTTCGCTCTCCGGCCAGGCCTGGGCGTGGGCCGGCCGGCACCACCAGGACAGGCCCAACAGCCACAACCAAACCCACCATCGGGCTGTCGCACCGGTCGGCACAGCGGGTCACTCCGAAAGCCAGAAGCCACTCTAGGGCGGATTGTCCCGGGAAGCGGCCGGAAAGCGCTCCCCCGGCAAGACGAACTTGAAGACGGTGCCTTGATTGGACCGGCCGCCGTGGGCGGTGGTGCCGTACAGGTGACCGTCCGTGCCCTGCACCAGGGTGCTGACCGGGTGGGAGCCGTCCTCGCCACCAAAGACATGGAGCGTCTTGAGGCGACCCTCCAGGGTGAGAGCAAAAAGCGTGCCGTCGCCGTCCTCGAAGATCGACAGTTTGCCCGCGCTGCCGCCCATCAGCGACGGCTTGCCGCCGTTGACGGTCGTGCCGTAGAGCCTGCCGTCTTTGCCCTGGATGAGCGAGCCGTAGGGCCGCGAGCCGTCCACGCCCCGGAAGCTGTGCAGAGTCGTCATCTCCCCTTCCGGGGACAACTTGAAGACCGTGCCCAGGCCGTAGCTGCCCCCGGCGACGGTGGTGCCGTAGAAATGGCCGTCGCCCGCGAGCATCAGCGCAGCCCGGGGACTTGTGCCGGTGCTGCTGTCGCTGTCTTGAAAGGCATGGAGCATTGAGAAGCCAGCCGCGGCCGAAAAGCGGTAGACCGTGCCGCCGTTGTTGGGTCCGTCGTAGACCGTTGTGCCGTACAACTGGCCGTCACTGCCTTCCACCAGGCCGGTGAACGGGTCGGAACCTTCCTGGAGCTTGAAGGTGTGCAATGTCTTGAAGCGGCCGTCCGCTGCGAGGCGGAAGATCGTGCCCAGGCCCGGGGAAGCGACGCAACTGGTGGTGCCGTAGAAGTGGCCGTCGCGGGCCAAAAGCAGACTGGCGAAGGGATTGCCGCCGTCGTCGCTCTCAAAACTGTGCAGGGTGGTGAGCGCTCCATTCGGGGCTTTGCGGTAGAGCGTGCCGCGCCCGGCGACTCCCCCGGCGCTGGTGGTGCCGTAAAGGGAGCCGTCGGGGGTGATGGCCGGCCGGGCGACTGGGTGGGCGCCTTCCTTACCGCGAAAGCTGTGCAGGACTTTGAACTCGCCTGCAGCCGACAGGCGATACAGCGTGCCCTTGCCGTAGGCCCCGCCGGTGGTGGCGCTGCCGTAGAGATGCCCCTCCCGGCCCTGGACGATGCCCGCATACGGGGAGGAGCCGCCCCGTCCATCGAACTGGTAGAGCGTCGCCAGTTGGGCACGGGCGGTCGCCTGCAAGGCGATCAGCAGACTGAGAGCACCGAGGGCCACCCACAGTCGCCTGTCTTGCCGGTATCGCTCCATCGCCGTCCGCCTGCGCCCGATGGCCACACGATATCAGCCGCACAACCGCCACAGCAGTCGTCCATGCGACGCTTCCCAACCAGGCTGTGCGGAGAAGATGAACCTCAATCACTTCAGCAGGGACAATCAAGATGCATCACCGTCTGTATTTGAGCAGCATCGCTTTGCTGTGGGCCGGGATAAACGCCCTACCCGCCGCTGCCCAGGGCGTCCTGCCCGCGGGCGGACCCCTTGGGCTCAGACAGGCGCTCAGCCAGGCAGAACTGCGCAACCCGCAGCTGGTGGTTGCCCAGCGCAACCTGGGCATTGGGCTGGCCGGGATCACCGCCGCTGGGGCTGCTCCGAACCCGCAACTGACCGTCTACTGGGGGGTCGGCACGGCCTACACCGAGGACGGCAGCCCCCAGACGGTAGGGCTTTCTCAGAAAATCGAGACAGGAGGCAAGCAGTCGGCCCGCCTTGCCCTGGCTGACGCCCAGTACCGCCTCGCCCTTTTACAGTACAACGCCACACGCTTTGAAATCCGCTCGCAGGTGCGCAAAGCCTACGCCCAGTTCGCCGCGGCCCAGGCCGGCGGCCGCGCCCTCGAAGTGCAGGAGCGCCTCGCCCAAAGGCTGCTCGAAGTGGCCCGCAAGCGCAGCGCAGCGGGCGAATCGCCCAAAACCGACGCCCTGCAGACCCAACTGGAGGTCAACCGGCTCAAAACCCAACAGACCGAGGCCCTCGGCCGCGTCGAGCAGGCGCAGATTGCCCTGAGTGGTCTTTTGGGACGCGATCCGGAAGAAACGCTCGATATCGACGATCTGGGTCTATTTGAGCTGTCGCTCGAAAAAACTGCCCTGGTTCCTTTGCCGGGCGCCCCCGTGCCGCTGGTGGCCACCTTCCTGGAGCGGGCTTACCGCGCCCGCTTAGATCTGCAGGCGGCCGAGCAACAGCGGGAGGTGGCCCGCCGCCGGCTGGATCTGGCCCGCGCCCAGCGCGTCCCGGATGTGGATGTGGCGGCCGGGTATCTGTTTACCACGCGCACCAACAGCGATCCCCAGGCCCAGGGGGTCTACCTGGGCCTGGGGATCGATCTGCCGGTCTTCTACAACAACCAAGGCGAAGTGCAACTGGCGGAACTGGTCGGCGAACAGAGCAGCTTGCAGATCGACGCGCTCAAGCTGCAGATCGCCGTGGAGGTGCGCACGGCCTACCGGGCGCTGCTCAACGCCCGCGAGAGCCTGCGCCGCCACCGCAACCAGCTGTTGCCCGCCGCCCAGGACGTGGTACAGCTGACCCAACTGAGTTACGAACTGGGCAAGCGCGACCTAGGCGAGGTAGTCCTTGCCCAGCAGGCGGCCCAGGAGGTGCTCGACAGCTACCTGGAGGCGGTGGTGGCCTACCAGGGGGCCTGGGCGAATCTCGAAAAGGCGGTGGGTGAACCGCTCGATGTCTAGACCTCAAGCAGGGGGTGGTTCCACCCGGGCAGGCTCGATCCCGGGGCGCGGCTTCGGGGCGGCGCTGTACTGCCCGAACAACTTCTGCAGGCGCTCCCACGGCGAGGAATTCTTGCGGACGCTGCCGCCCGGAGAAGAACCGCCGCAGATCACTGGGTAGAGCACCGGTAGGGCAAACAGCGTAAAGAACGTGCAGGTGATGAGACCGCCGATGACGACGGAGGCGAGCGGCTGCTGCACTTCCGCCCCGGCACTGGTGGCGGTGGCCATCGGAATAAAACCGATCGACGCGAGCAAGGCCGCCGAGAGAATCGGACGCAGGCGCTCTTTGGCGCCTTTGAGGGCCGCCTTTTCAGCAGACAGACCCTCGGCCTCCTGCATGGTGCGGATGGTGGAGACCAGCACGATGCCGTTGAGCACCGCGACGCCAAAGAGCGTAATAAAGCCTACCCCCGCCGAGACCGACAGCGGCATGCCCCTGAGGTAAAGCGCCACCAGACCGCCCACCAGCGAGAAGGGCACATTGAGGAAGATCAAGATGCCCGGCCGCAGGTTGCCGAAGGAGCTATAGAGCAGCAAAAAGATCAGAGCCAGCGCCAGGGGCACGAGAATCTGCAACCGCGAGAGGGCCGATTGGTAATTTTCGAACTGGCCGCCCCAGACCAACCGATAGCCCTTGGGGGCGCTGATTTGCGACTCGACCGCCTGCTGGGCGGCGGCAACGAAGGAGCCCAGGTCGCGGTCGCGCACGTTCATACCGACGGTGATCACCCGCTCGCCCTCGCGGTGCGAAATCTGGGCGATGCCGTCGCTGGTGGTGATGTCGACCACCGCTCCCAACGGCACGATGCGGCCGTCCTCGGTGGAGACCGGCAGGCGCCGGGTTTCCTCCAGATCGCGCACGGCGTCCTCGTCGAACTTGACCGCCAGACTGAAGCGCTGGCGCCCTTCGTAGATCGTGCCTACTACCTTGCCGGCGCGGGTCGCTTCGATGGTGTCGAGCACCTCGCGCACGTTGATGCCGTACTGGGCGAGCCTCTGGCGATCGACTTTGATATTGAAGACCGGCAGGCCGCGCACGGTCTCGGCGCGCACGTCCGCCGCCCCTTGAACCTTTTTGATCACCCCGGCGGCCTGGTTTGCCAGGCGATCGAGTTCGTTGATCTCAGGGCCGTAGATGCGAAGCGCAATGTCGAGGCGGTCGCCGGAGAGCAGTTCGTTGACGCGCTGCTGGATGGGTTGGGTGTAGGCGACCGTCACCCCCGGCACGATGCCGGTGAGCCGCTTTTCAATCTTCTTGACTAGCTCGGGCTGGGTCTTGGCGGTTTTCCACTCCTTTTGGGGTTTGAGGATGACCAGAATGTCGGAGTTTTCGGATTTGTTGGTGTCGGTGGCCAGTTCCGGGTGGCCGGTGAAGGAGACGGCGGTCACCACCTCGGGAAACTCCTGAACCGCCTTCTCGATAATTTTGGTCTGGCGGGCACCTTCATCCAGGGAGGCGGCGGGCGGGCGGCGCATGTTGATCACCATCGACCCCTCCGAGAGGTTGGGGACGAACTCCGAACCCAACAGCGGCACCAGCGTCAGCGAGGCGACAAAGATGGCCGTGCAGACGGCCGAGACCGGCAGCCACTTGCCCATCAGCCAGGTGACACCCTTTTCGTAGCCCGGGCGCAGCCACTGGATAACCAGCGTCTCGCGCTCCTCGGGAAGCTTTTTGGAAAACGCAAAGTAGCAAGCCAGCGGCACCAGCGACAGCGTCAGCACCAGCGAGGCCACCAGGGCCAGAATCACCGTGAAGGCCATCGGCTGGA